>Ga0101944_10000045_pt1 | contig 459936 bp, 338 predicted proteins | sample DewCreD2012metaG_FD_75245 | JGI IMG/M metagenome (GOLD analysis project Ga0101944, IMG submission 75245) | Hot spring sediment bacterial and archeal communities from British Columbia, Canada, to study Microbial Dark Matter (Phase II) - Dewar... ... | reverse complement strand
TCCACCACCACCGACTCCACCACCGCCAACTCCACCACCGCCAACTCCACCACCGCCAACTCCACCACCGCCAACTCCACCACCGCCAACTCCACCACCACCGACTCCACCGCCGCCAACTCCACCGCCGCCAACTCCACCGCCGCCAACTCCACCGCCAAGGACTCCACCGTCGACTGGTTGATCACGGAATGGACCTGTCCGCCTCATGCCGCCGAGCAAATCGTGGCGTACATTCGCGCGGAACGGGCGGCCCTGGGTCTCGTGCCGACACAACAGCGGGTCGTCTTTGAGCGGTTTTTCGACGAAACGGGTGGCATGCAACTGGTGATCCACGCCCCGTTCGGCAGCGCCATCAATCGGGCCTGGGGTTATGCCTTGCGGAAACGGTTTTGCCGGTCGTTCGATTTCGAACTCCAAGCCACGGCCGACGACGACGGCATTCTTCTGTCCCTTGGTCCGCAGCACAGTTTTCCGTTGGAAAGCCTGTTCGGCATGTTGAACTCGCGGAATGTGCGGGGACTGCTCGAACAGGCGGTGTTGGTGCAACCACCGTTTCAACTCCGTTGGCGCTGGAATGTCACTCGGGCCTTGCTGGTGCCGCGCACAAAATTCGGCAAGAAAGTCCCCCCCGCCCTGCAACGATTTCGCGCCGACGATTTGCTGACCGCCGTCTTTCCCCAACTCACGGGCTGCCAGGAAAACCATACGGGAGATATCGAACTGCCCGATCATCCCTTGGTCCGGCAGACGATGCACGATTGTCTGCACGAAGCCCTCGATTTGCCCGGACTGCAAGCCGTGCTGCAACGAGTCGAACAGGGAGACATCGAATTCGTGCCGCGCGATACCCGCGAGCCGTCTCCCTTCTGCCACGAATTGCTGAATGCCTACCCGTATGCCTTTCTGGACGGCGGAGAAATCCAGGAGCGGCGAGCGCGGGCCGTGTCCCCCGGTAGCGACTGGTTTTCGGACATGCCCCCGTTGACGTGGCTCGATCCAGCGGCGATTGCGCAGGTTGTCGCGGAAGCCGCTCCCCTCATCCGCCACGCCGACGAACTGCACGACTGGTTGTTGAGTGTGATTGTGTGGCCGGCGGAAACCGGGATGGCGACCGGCGCAGTCGAGCAGCATTCCCGCGGCGAGGAGCAAGGCGGAGATGCAGGCGGGGAGCAAGCCGGGGATGTTCCGAATCCCGGCTCGCAGCCGCGGCGCTTGCCCCCGCCGAGCGGCCCCTGGGCGGAACAGATGACCGCTCTGGTCGACCAACGGCGCGCCCTGATCGTGGCCCCGCGGCCGGGAGCCGCCTGGTGGGTGGCCATCGAACGCTGGCCGGCGGTCGCGACCCTGCTCGAGTCTGCCGATGGTTCAGATGGCACGGACCGGCCAGCGCGGCGACACCCATCTAAAAAACGCTCGACCACGGCCCTGTTGCCCGACGGCTTCGTGGTCCCTCCCGGTGTCCGCACCGACTGGGACCCCCTCTCCGCTCGCGTGGCGGTCTGCCGCGGTTGGATGGAATTCTGCGGACCGGTGACCGCGGCCGAATTGGCGACGCGCCTCGGCTGGACCGAATCACAGGCGGCCGCCGCGCTGGAAGCGTTGGAAGGAGAAGGGACGGTCGTTCGCGGCCAGTTTCGAGATCGGCGAGAAGGGGACCAGGGTCGACGAGCCGCGGCGTCCCCCAATGGCTCGTCGCAGACCGCCGAAGCCTGTCTTGCGGCTGGAACGGACTCTGGCTCGTCCACCACACCAACTCCCGAACCAGCGCCCAAAAACGGTGCGGTGGAATGGTGTCACCGGCGGCTGTTGGCCCGCATTCATCGCCTGACCTTGGCCGGCCTGCGGCGGCAGGTGGAAGCCGTGGATGTGGCCGCCTTCCAGCGCTTTTTGTGGGAACATCAGGGACTGACCGGCGAGCACCAGCGAGCGGGAACCAACGGCCTGTTCGAAGTGCTGTCTCAACTTCAGGGGATCGAGGCGCCGGCGATTTGCTGGGAACGGGATCTTCTGCCCGCCCGGCTTAGCGACTACCAACCCCCATGGCTCGACGATTTGTGCCTGACCGGCGAGGTCGGTTGGGGACGACTCTTTCCGCCGGGCGGAAATGGTGAGCGACCGCGCTCCAGCGGCGTAACCCGGGTGGTGCCGATGTCGATTTTCCTCCGCGCCGATCTGCCGTGGCTGCTGCCTGCATCGGAGCCAACTCGCGAGGGATTGGGCAGTCAGGCGACGGAGATTTGGGAACTGCTCGTGCAACGCGGAGCGTTATTCGCCGCGGATCTCATTCAGGCCACGCGGATGCTGCCCACGCATTTGGAGGAGGCCCTGGGAGAATTGATCGGCCGAGGTCTGGTGACCGGCGATACCTTTGCCGGGTTGCGTTCCCTGATCGCCGAAAAGAAAGATCCGCTGGAGCGGCCAATGCGTCGCGCCGCGGCAAGCCTGGCCCGACGCCGGGTGCTGGGGACCGTTACCGGCCGCTGGTCCATCTTCCGCGACCAGGTGCTGGGTGCGCAGCGCGCCGCCGCAACCGAGATCGGAACCGAGGCCACCGGTCAAGCCGTGGATTCCCAGGAACGGCTCACGGCGTGGGCCTGGCAGTTGGTGCGGCGGTGGGGAGTGGTGTTTCGCGACTTGTTGGCACGGGAAGATGGCGCCCCGCGCTGGAGCGAACTGGTGCCCGTGTTTCGGCGTCTGGAGGCACGGGGCGAATTGCGCGGCGGCCGGTTCATCGCCGGCGTGGCCGGAGAACAGTTCGCCCTCGAGGCCGCCATCCGGCAGTTGCGCAAACATCGCGACCCCGCGGCTTCAGCCGAACTGGTGGTGATCAACGCCGCCGATCCGCTGAATCTGGTTGGCATCATCACACCGCCCCCGCGGATCCCGGCACAGGCCCAAAACCGCATCGCCTGGCTGCGGGGAGTGCCCGTGGCAGTCTGCCAGGGAGACGATGTGCAGTTGCTGGCGCGGTTGTCGGCGGTCGAGACGGAGCGCGTGCAGCAGGCTCTGCGGGGACGCCCGCCCGCCGAGTTTTTGCCCCCGCCGCGGCGATCGGGACGCAAACCCGCGTCGCCGGAGTACCCGCAGCAGATTCCGCGCCCCCTGATCCGCTAAACAGTTCGCTGGCGGACAGACTTTCCGTGCGTAGGCATCCTCCCAGGCAGAGCCAGGGCGCGCCGAGAGGCACGCTGAGATCGGCGGCGCGAGTCGACCAGCGGCGTGGGCATGCACAACGGGCTTGACGGCGTTACGCCGGGCCGCGGCCGCGACGGTGGTCTCCCCCGCCTTGCGGGCAGGTGGTGGCGATTCCTTGGCTCTCCCGGTAATCTGGGCCGTTGCTCACAGGCCGTTGGGGCCGTTGCTCACAGGCCGTTGGGGCTGTTGCTCACAGGCTGTTGCTCGAGTCGTGCGGATTTCGCCCCGGAGATGTTCCCATGCCTCAACTTGGATTCGGCATCATCGGCTGCGGCATGATCGCCAATTTTCACGCCGAGGCCCTCAAACACATTCCCGATGCTCAACTCGTGGCTTGTTTCGACACGTATGCCCCGTCCGCGGAAAAGTTCGCCGCCGCCAATCCGGGCGTGACCCAGTACCCCCGGTTGGAGCAGTTGCTGGACGATCCGCGGGTCCATGTCGTGTGCATTTGCACGCCCAGCGGCGCCCACCGCGATCCAGCGGTTCAAGCCGCGGAGGCCGGCAAACATGTGGTCGTCGAAAAGCCCATGGAGATCACGCTGGCTCGCTGCGATGACATCCTGAACGCCTGTCGGAACCACCGCGTCCAGCTTTGTCCCATCTTCCCGTCGCGGTTCAGCCCGGCGAACATCGCCCTCAAACAGGCGATCGACCAGGGGCGGTTCGGCAAGCTGACCCTGGGCGACACATACGTCAAGTGGTGGCGCACGCAGCAGTATTACGACCAGGGAGGGTGGCGCGGCACGTGGGCACTCGACGGCGGCGGCGCCTACATGAACCAGGCCATCCACAATGTGGACCTCCTGTACTGGTTCATGGGGGATGTCGCTGAGGTGTGCGGCGTGACCGCCACGTTGGCCCATGAACGCATCGAAGTGGAAGATGTCGGTGTCGCCGCCCTGCGGTTCAAGAACGGCGCACTCGGCGTCATCGAGGCCACCACGTCGGCCTGGCCGGGGCTGTTGAAGAAGACGGAGATTCACGGCACCCAAGGTTCGGTGATCGTGGAACAGGACGACATCCTGCTGTGGCAGTTCGAGAAAGAATCACCCGACGACAAGGCCTTGCAGGAACGCTTCGCCCGCAAGGTGGGGGGCACCGGCGGAGCCAGCGATCCCAAGGCCATCAGTTACGTGGGCCACATGGAACAGTTAAAGGATTTCGTGCGGGCGATTCAAACCGGCACGTTGCCCAAGATCACCGGCGAGGAAGGCCGCAAGGCCGTGGAGATCATCCTGGCGATTTATCAATCCGCATGGACCGGTCAACGGGTCACCTTGCCGTTGGCGAAAGACCCGCAGCGGCCCGCCGCCGGCTGATGCCCGCACTATCTGAAACAACGGATGTCCGGACCGTTCGCCAGCCGCGCACACCGGCTAACCGCGCACACCGGCTAACCGCGCACACCGGCTAACCGCGCACACCGGCCAACCGTGCACACCGGCCAGCCACGCACACCGGCCAACCGAACCGCCGGACACCACTTGGGCGCTGCGCGGGCTTGGCTGCCGCCAAGCCTCGGCGTTACCATCAGCTTGTTCTACTCTGCCCCGCGCTGGACATCTGTAGCCGTGATCAACCGCTGCGTCGAGGATGCCACCATGAGCCGGCATGCCCTGCCAATGAGCTGCACCCTGGTGATTCGCTGCACCCTGATGATGTGTCTTTTGTTGGAGGTGGGCTGCTCACCGTCGAGCAGTCGGCCGGCCAACTCCCAGAGCGGTCCCTCCAGCCCGCTGGGTCGTGCCGCCAAAACCCTGCGGATCGCGGTGATTCCCAAAGGGACGACGCACGAATTCTGGAAATCGGTGCATTACGGGGCGGTCCAGGCGGCTCAGGAGCTTGGCCAGGTCGAGGTGCTCTGGAAGGGAGCGGTCCTCGAACGGGACCGGGAAGCTCAAATTCAGGTCGTGCAAGATTTCATCGTCCAGCGGGTTGACGGCATTTGTCTCGCCCCCCTCGACTCGCAAGCCCTGGTGGAGTACGTCGACGAAGCGGCGGAAAAGGGAATTCCCGTCGTCATCTTCGACAGCGGGCTGGACAAGGAAGACAACATCATTTCCTACGTGGCGACGGACAATTTCAAAGGCGGCGAACTGGCGGCACACCGCCTCGCGGAAACCATCGGCAAAACGGGCCATGTGATTTTGCTCCGCTATTTTCAGGGGAGCGAAAGCACCTACCAGCGCGAAGAAGGTTTCCTGGCCTGTTTGAAGCGGGAATATCCCGACGTGAAAGTCATCTCGTCGGACGAATATGCCGGCACCACCCCCGAGGAATCCCTCTCCAAGGCCCAGCAGGTGCTGCAAAGGTATAAGGACGAAGTGCACGGAATTTTCGCCGTTTGCGAGCCGAACGCCACGGGCGTCCTCGGCGCGCTGAACGAATTGAACCTCGCCGGCAAGGTGAAGTTCGTCGCCTTCGATCCCAACGTCCCGCTGGTGAACGGTCTGGCGGAAGGCAAGGTGCACGGCATTGTGCTGCAAGATCCCGTGCACATGGGTTACATGGCGGTGAAAACGATGGTCCAGCATTTGCGCGGCGAACCGGTCGAGAAGCGAATCAGCACGGGCGAGTATGTCGCCACGCCGGACAACATGCACGAGGAGCGCATGCAGCAATTGCTGAAGCCGAAGCAGTACGGGGAGTAGCGCCGCGGTGCGCGGCGGGAGCCGGATTCTCGCCGACTCCGGCGTTCCGCGGCTGTCCCGCGGCTGGCGCCTTTCGCGCCGGGGCATTTCCGTCCGGTGGACACAGCCGGGATTCCCCGTCGGCCGTCTACCGGCTTCCAATCACTTCACCACCGAGAGGCCCCTCCGCCATGCTGACCGCAACCGCTGCGGTGGACACCCCCCTGTTGACGGCCAGACACGTCAGCAAGCGGTTCGGCGCGACCCAGGCGTTGCTCGACGTGTCGTTGACCGTCCAGCGCGGCCGCGTGCTGGCACTGATTGGGGAAAACGGGGCGGGCAAAAGCACGTTGATGAAAATCCTCAGCGGTGCGTATCGGCCTGACTCGGGCAGTCTGACGCTCGATGGCCGGCCGTATGCCCCGTCAGGCCCTCTGGCCGCCCGTCACGCCGGCGTGGCCATGATCTACCAGGAATTGAATCTGGCGCCGCATCTGTCGGTCGAGGACAACATCATGCTCGGCCGGGAATCGTCGGCCTGGGGGATTCTGCGCCGCGACCGGCAGCGACCGCGCGTCCGCGAAGCGCTCGACTGGCTGGGCCACCCCGAACTGTCTCCCGATGCCCTCGTGGGCCAGCTTTCGGTCGGCGCCCAGCAACTGGTGGAGATTGCTCGCGCGCTGGTGCACGATGCCCGGCTGATCGTCTTCGACGAACCCACCAGTTCGCTGACGCAGCGCGACACCCAGCGGCTGTTCGACGTGATTCGGCGGTTGAAATCCGCCGGGCTGGGCATCATCTACATCAGCCATTTTCTGGAGGAGGTCCGCGCCCTCTGCGACGACTATGCCGTCCTCCGCGATGGGCGGTCGGTCGGTTCGGGAACACTTGCCGGAACGAGCGAAGAGCACATCATCGAATTGATGGTGGGCCGCCAGGTCAGCGAGTTGTTTCCCCAGGTGCCGCACACCCGCGGAGAACCCCTCCTGTCGCTGCAAGGGCTGACCGGTCGGCGGCTTCCCCGGAATGCGACGTTGACGTTGCACCGGGGCGAAATCCTGGGACTGGCCGGCCTGGTGGGGGCGGGGCGCACGGAGTTGGTGCGGTGCCTGTTCGGCCTGGATCCGGTCCGTTCCGGCCGCGTCACGTTGGCTGGAATCGCTCCCGGCCACGGTCCGCGGGGCCGCATTCGGGCCGGCATGGGCATGGTGTCGGAAGACCGTAAGGGGGAAGGTCTCGCCCAAAGCCGCTCCATCGCCGACAATCTCACCTACAGCCGGCTGTCGCCGTACAGTCGGTGGGGCTGGCTCAACTTGTCTCGGCGACGAAGTGCCGTCGAGCACTGGATGGCCCATCTGCGGATCAAGGCATCGTCCCAGGATCAGGCTGTTCAGACGCTATCTGGCGGGAACCAACAGAAGGTCGCCTTGGCCCGCGTGCTGCACCAAGGGGCCGATGTGCTGCTGCTCGACGAACCGACGCGCGGCATCGACGTGGGGACCAAAATCGAAATCTACCGTCTGATGGGAGAACTGGCCGCACAGGGCCGAGCCGTGCTGTTTGTCAGTTCCTATCTCACGGAGCTGCTGGCGGTCTGCGATCGCATCGGCGTGATGTCCCGGGGACAGTTGAAGGAGATTCGCCCCGCGCGCGAGTGGACCGAGGAGGCCATCATGAATGTGGCGATCAGCGGCTAAGCGAGCGCACGGTTGTTCCTGGAGGGCAACGCCCTAGAATAATGGCGGCGGCGGCCCGCAGCGGGCGCGGTCGTGGGGATCTTACTCAGGAGGTTGACTACATGGCATACACACTGCCGGCGTTGCCGTATCCGTACAATGCACTGGAACCGCACATCGACGCCCGGACGATGGAAATTCACCATACGAAGCATCACCAGGCGTACATTAACAACGCGAACAAAGCCCTCGAGGCGCATCCGGCGCTGGCGGCCCTCTCGGCGGAAGAACTGATCCGCGATTTGTCGCGCGTGCCCGAAGACATCCGCACGACCGTCCGCAACAACGCGGGGGGACATGCCAACCACTCCCTGTTTTGGACCGTGATGGCACCCAATGCCGGGGGCACGCCGACCGGGGAATTGGCCGAGGCCATCACCGCCAACTTCGGGAGCTTCGACGCGTTCAAGGAGAAGTTTTCGGCGGCGGCAGCCGGTCGGTTTGGCAGCGGTTGGGCTTGGCTGGTGGTCCACGGAGGGAAGTTGGAGGTGATGAGCACCCCCAACCAGGATAGCCCCTTGATGGAGGGGAAAATCCCCATTTTGGGCCTAGACGTCTGGGAACACGCATATTACCTGCATTACCAAAATCGCCGCCCCGATTACATCGCCGCCTTCTGGAACATCATCAACTGGCCGGAAGTGGCCCGTCGCTACGCTGCGGCGAAATGACGCGCCGCACTAACTGGCGTTGGTGCCAACGGTAACGACGCCGAACCAGCAAATGATCGGGAAACGTGAGGAGTCTCCGTCCTGAGACGGAGACTCTTTTTTTGGAACAGGAGGGACCAGCCTGCTATTCGCGGTCGAGTCGTTTCTGGGGCCGGTTTAAAAAAAGTCGGCGGTTTTTGCCCTCTCGACCGATAAAACCTAGCGACTCTGCCGGTTGTGCGGCCGGTTCGTGCTCGGTCCGAGCGGCCGCAAATCAGCCCGTTCCACCTTGCGCCAGACTGTCCAGAACTGGTATGGCCCTAAAAAATCCGTCATTCGGCTGCGTATTGCTGCTCAGCGGCGTATTATGGCTGGGAGGAGGGTGTGCGCTGCCCGATTACCACTTGCCCAAGGGGTTCAGCAGCAGTTATTACCGTCATCTCCAGCAGTCGCCCGAGGTGATGACGGCGGATGCCGTCGTGCCTGCCCCTGGACCACCGCAGCGCAAGTGGTGGACTTGGAGACGCTGACCAACAGAAAGGCCGTGGTGATGCGCTGGGCGATGCCGCTGCTGGTCTGTGCGGCACTCGGGAACTTCGGTCCCGGTCTCGCCGCGGACGATGACGATTCGCCGTTCTCGGTTCCAGCGGGTGGCATTTCGGCGAAACCCTCGTTGGACGAGCGGTTGTTGTTCCTGCCCGTCCCACTTTCGAGGGAACACCGCCCCCCCAATCCCCCCGGTGTGGATGACGTCTGGCTGACGGCTCCCGACGGCGTGCGGCTGCATGCGTGGTGGCTGCCTCACGAGCGTCCCGTGGCCCACATTCTGTACCTGCATGGCAACTCCGGGAACCTGTGGTCGGTCGCCCAACGGTTGCAGTGGCTGCATGATGTGGCGGAGTGTGCGGTGCTGGCCGTGGATTACCGGGGCTACGGCCTGAGCGAAGGAACGCCCACCGTCGACGGTGTGTTGTGCGACATTCGCGCGGCCAGAAAGGAACTGTGTCGACGGAGCGGTTGTCTGCCGGGAGCCGACGTGCTGATTGGCCGTTCGTTGGGAGGCGCCTTGGCGATCGACCTCGCCGCCGAGAAACCGCCGCGCGGTTTGGTGCTGGAGTCGACCTTCCTGAATTATCGGGCAGCGGCGCAACATCATGCCGGACGACTGGCCGCGCTGATTCCCGAGGACCGTCTCGATTCGCAAGCCCGATTGCCCAAGTATCCGGGGCCATTGCTGCAAATGCATGGCGATGCCGATCGCATCGTCCCCTTCGAGCAGGGACGGGCCTTGCACGAGGTGGCTCGGGGTCCGAAACAATTCGTGGTGGTGCCCGGCAAGGGGCACAGCAACACGCTGACTCCGGAATATCTCGCCGAGTTGCGGCGGTTTTTGCGGGACTTGCCCAAGTAACGATCCCGCCACGAATGTTGACTGGAAGGAAAAGGCTTCAACTCTGGCGGCCGGGCGCACGTCAACACGAGTGCCAGCGCGATCAGGAACGAGCAAACCGTGTCCTTCATGTCCCTTGGTAAACCACCGCAGCCCCTGCCTACCGCGGGCATCACCCGCCGGCACCCCATTCTGCCGGAACGCTGGTCGGTGTGGTTCTGGAGACATCTGCGGCGCGTGGTGATCACCGTGATCGGGGGGACGGTGCTGCTCATGGGAGTTGCCATGTTGGTCCTTCCTGGACCTGGCTGGGTGACGATTTTTGCCGGGTTGGGACTGCTGGCCACCGAATTCGCCTGGGCGCGGTGGCTGCTCAAGCGCGCCCGCAGGGAAGTCGGTCAGATGATCGATCTGGCCCGCAATGGATTAGGGACCGGCACTGGCATGGGAACGGGCACTGGCTTGGGGACAAGCACCAGCAAGCCACCGTCGACACCGCGGAATGGGCAGGCTTCAGCAGGGGCGGAGACCGCGGTTCCCAAGCCCCTCTCCAGGGAATAAAATCCCCGCTGGGTTTCCCCCCGCTGGGTTTCCCCCCCGCTGGGTTTCCCTGTGTCGAGGACGCCGCCCCCCATGTCTGCCCCCTTGAACTCGCATCACGCGGTGTATGCCGGCAGCTTCGATCCGCTCACGCTGGGTCATCAGGACATCATTCAACGGGGGGCCAAATTATTCGACCGGCTGACGGTGGGCATTGGCATCAACCCGGACAAGCGGCCGCTGTTCACGCCGGACGAACGGCTGGCGATGGCCCGAGCCGTGCTGAAGTCGCTGCCGAACGTGGACGTCCGCTGTTTTCACGGCCTGGCCGTGGAGTTTCTCCGCGAATGCGGCGCGCGGGTGATGCTCAGGGGGTTGCGGACGTTGTCCGACATTGAATCGGAGTTCACCCTGGCGCTGTCGAACCGGGCGCTCGACCACGACATCGAAACCGTCTTCTTGATGGCCAGCGAGCGGTATTCCCACATCTCCAGCAGCCTGATCAAGCAAGTCGCGGCGCTGGGGCGGCACAGTGCTGATCGGCGGTTGCGGGAATTCGTCCCCGAGGAGGTGGTCGAGCCGCTCCTGGCCAAATTTCCGCCGGCCTGAACCCGCACAGAAGGCAACTCGCTCAAAAGGCGGAACCAGACCAACCGTGGGGGGAGTGGAGACGGATCGCCTGGTGGCGGCAAGCAACCGGGGGGGTGGCCGAACGTGTTTCGCGGGGTTACTTGCCGCCGGGCTTGCGGCGCAGCCGCTCCTGCGCCGTTTCCACGTGGGCCGCGAGTTCCTGGTTGTCGGCGTACAATTCGACGATGCTGTTCCACAGGTTGCGGGCCTCGATCCGTTTGCTGGCTTGCCCACTGGCTTCGAGTTCGTCGGCCCGTTTCAAGGCGTCCTCGACAATCTGCACGACGTCGCGTTTGTCGAGCCCCTCGGCCCGCATTTTGGCCACGCGTTGTCGCGCCATTTGCACGAACAGCCGATTGTCGCCGGTCTCGTTCTTGAAGATGTCAATCAGGCTCTCGTACTTGTGAAGCGCGGTGATGCGGTCGCCGAAGCGCTCATAACGGTCGGCTTCCATGTACACGGCTTCGGCCGGCGATTTGGGTTCGATGTTCCGCATGGCCCGGCTGCGCGCCTGGCGTTCGAGAAACGTGATCTCGATGCGTTCCAGATATTCCTGAGCCTTGCTCGCAAATTCCCCCCGCGGGTATTTCGCCAGCAGGGGTTTCAGGTAATAGTCTCGCGCGGACAGCCAGTTGGCCTCGTTCTCGGTGGACATCAAGGCCTCCGCGCGCGCGAAGAGATACGCTTCGCGATTGCGCCACCAGTACACGCCGTACGCGGTCCCCGCCAGCAACACCAGGCACAAGACCAGAAACCAGAGTTGCTCGTAGAACGGGGCCTGCTCCCGTTTCTTCCGCTTCTTTTTTTTACCCAGGGCGGCGCGCACATCGGCCGCCGCGCCCGCCCCTTGGGTTTTGGTGGCGTTCCCGGCCAGGGTGTTGCCGACCAAGCTCGCCTGTTGCGCCACTTTCTGCCGCACTTCCTCGAGGGCCACTTGCACGGCGAGTGCGTCGTAGGGGCGGTTTTCGGGATCCTTTTCCAGCAGCCGAAAGACCAGGTCTTCCAGCCAAATGGGGCAGTCCGGAGCGAACGACGTGACCCGCAGCGGTTCTTCCTGCAAGTGTTTCACCAGCACGTCCCCCGGGTTGTCCCCCTCGAAGGGGGTTTCCCCCGTGAGCATCTCGAACAGCACGCAGCCCAGGGCATACAGGTCCGTGCGGCGATCGACCGGAGGCTTGCCGCGGATCTGCTCGGGTGCCATGTAGGCGTAGGTGCCCACCGTTTTGCCCGCCGCGGTCAGGGCGGTGGCCGTGGTATCGCGGGCGATGCCAAAATCGGTCAGCTTGAGCTGCCGATCGGGCGTCATCAGCAAGTTGGCGGGTTTGAGGTCCCGGTGAATGACCCCGGCGTTGTGAGCGTGCTCGAGGGCTTCGGCAATTTGCCGGGCGAATTCCAGCGCTTCTTCCCACGGGAGCTTACGTTTGGCCTTGAGGTACGACTCCAGCGACCCGCCCGGCACCAGTTCCATGGCGTAAAACCGCTGGTTGCCGACTTTCCCGCCGCCGTAATACCGCACAATGTGCGGATGTTGCAGCTTTTTCAGAATCGCGATTTCCCGCTCGAACCGTTGCTGCACGGCGGTGGAGTCGTTGACGTCGGGAGCCAACACCTTAATGGCACAGGGAATACCTGTCTTGGTGTACACGGCGCGGTAGACGATGCCCATTCCGCCAGCGCCGAGTTTCTCGCCGAGTTCAAACGGTCCGATCTTCCGATTGGACATGCCGTGCGAATCTCCCCAACCTGTCTTCAGCAATCGACGTTCTCAATTTTGAGATTGTCGGCGGGGCGAGCGGCACCCGCAACCACAATCGAGAACGGCGGTCGCCGGCGCGCGAGCAATACCTGTCCGGTCGTTCCCCTCGCCCTGATGATCCGATATCATAGCGTCGGCACGACGAAGCTGGTCCCATTTTCCTAGAGAACATTGTCCTAGAGAGCGTACGGATGCGCGTACTCATTACAGGCGGTGCGGGGTTTATCGGCAGCCACATCGTCGACGCATGCCTTGCCGCCGGGCATGAACCGTTCGTCATCGACAATCTGTGCAGCGGGTCTCGGGAGAACGTCCCGTCCACGGTGCCGCTGTTCGAGGTCGACATTTGCGATCGACCGCGGTTGGCTGCCGTGTTGCGAGAGGTGCGGCCAGACGTGGTGTGCCATCAGGCGGCCCAGATGTCGGTCAGCCGATCGGTCCGCGAGCCGGTGTTCGACGCGCAAGTAAACGTGCTGGGGTTGTTGCAGGTGTTCGAGGAAGCGCAGCGTCACGGCGTGCGACGGATCGTGTTCGCGTCCTCGGGAGGCGTGCTGTACGGCGACGTGTTCCAGCCGGCGCCGGAAGACACCCCCGCCAATCCCATTTCTCCCTACGGCATCAGCAAGTGGGTCGGAGAGAAATACTTGCAATTTTTCGTGCGGGAACACGGCCTGACCGGCGTGGCCTTGCGGTATGCGAACGTGTATGGACCGCGGCAAAACCCCCACGGCGAAGCTGGCGTCGTGGCGATCTTCAGCCAGAAGATGCTCGCCGGACAGCCCGCCACCATCAATGGCGACGGCCGGTACGATCGCGATTACGTGTTTGGTCCCGATGTCGCGCAGGCGAACCTGAAAGCCTTCACGGTGGACATTCCCGGCGGCTTCGCGGCGCTGAATATCGGCACGGGAATCGCCACCGATGTCAATTCGCTCGAAGCGATGGTGCGCCAGGAAGTCCAGGCGGCGTGGCACCGCCGCGGCAAAACGGACGTGGTGCCGCCGGCCGGACACGGACCAGCCCGCGCCGGCGATTTACGGTCGAGCATCGTCGACGCGCGGTTGGCCGGCGAACTCCTCGGCTGGCAGCCCACGGTGTCGTTGGCGGAAGGCATTCGGCGCACGGTGGCCTGGTTCGCCGAGCACGCGGCCGGAGGGCGCTGAACCGCGGTCCCGCGCGTCCGGCGAGTCTCCTGGTTCGTGGACAGACGTCGCAGACCTGATTTCTTTCCCTGATGCGGTCCTCATCGCCATGACAACCTACCTCGTCACCGGTGCGGCGGGATTCATCGGCTTTCACACGTGCCGCCGGCTTTTGGCCCGCGGCGATTGCGAGGTCGTGGGTCTGGACAACTTCAACGACTACTACTCGGTGAAGCTGAAGCGGGACCGTTTCGCCCAACTCGACGGCCAGCCGCGTTTCAGCTTCGAACGCATCGACCTCGCCGACCGCCGCGCCATGGCCGATTTGTTTCAACGCCGCCGGTTCGACATCGTGATTCATCTGGCCGCGCAGGCGGGAGTCCGCTATTCGCTGACCAATCCCCATGCGTATGTTGACAGCAATCTGGTGGGATTCGTGAACATTCTGGAAGGTTGCCGGCATGCGGGCGTCAAACATCTGACCTACGCCTCTTCCAGTTCGGTGTACGGCGCCAACACCACGATGCCGTTTTCGGTGCATCAGAATGTCGACCATCCGGTGAGCCTGTACGCGGCGACGAAAAAAGCCAACGAATTGATGGCCCACACCTACAGCCATTTGTACCAACTGCCGACCACCGGTCTGCGGTTTTTCACGGTGTACGGTCCCTGGGGTCGGCCCGACATGGCGCTGTGGCTGTTCACGGAGGCGATCCTCGCCGGCCGGCCGATCGACGTGTTCAACGAAGGCCGCATGCGCCGCGACTTCACCTACATCGACGACATCGTGGAAGGGGTGCTCCGCGTCGCCGACCGCATTCCCGGCCCCAATCCCCGCTGGAACAGCGCCGCCCCGGATCCAGCGTCGAGTTTCGCCCCCTATCGGGTGTACAACATCGGCAATCATCAACCGGTGGAGTTGATGCACCTGATCGCCGTGCTGGAACGCTGTTTGGGCCGAACGGCGGAAAAGCGGCTGCTCCCCATGCAACCCGGCGACGTCCCGGCCACCTATGCCGATGTTGACGATCTCGTCGCCGATGTCGGCTTCAAGCCGTCCACCAGCATCGAGGAGGGTGTCGCGCGGTTCGTCCAATGGTATCGCGAATACCATGCAGCGCGGCCCGCTTCTTGATGGCCGCACGGCTTCCGCCACGGCGATCCCCGCGCCGGGCTGCACGCGCGCCGGAAACACCGTAGGATGAACTTCAGCAGCGCCGCCGGAGGCATCCGCCTCCCGGTGCTCCCCCTTTCAGGCCTCTGGAGAGTACCGGCCATGCGGATTGTAATGGTTGGGACCGGCTATGTGGGGCTGGTCACGGGCACGTGCCTGGCCGACAGCGGCAATGAAGTCACCTGCGTGGATATCGATGCCGCCAAGATCGCCGGTTTGAATCGCGGCGAACTCCCCATTTATGAACCGGGGCTGCAAGAGCTGGTGCAGCGCAACGCGAAGGCCGGCCGGTTGAAATTCACGACCGATCTGGCGCAGGCCGTGACCCGCGCGCAGTTGGTGTTTCTGGCCGTGGGGACGCCGCAGGCCGACGACGGCCGGGCCGACCTGTCGGCGTTGTGGTCGGTCATCGACGCGCTGGCGGAGCATTTGCCGCCCCGGGCGATCGTGGTGATCAAAAGCACCGTGCCGGTGGGCACCAATCGGCAAGTCGCTGAGCGCCTCAAGGCGCAGACGGGGCGCGAGGTCGACGTCTGCTCGAATCCCGAATTCCTCAAGGAGGGCTGCGCGATCGATGATTTCACCAAGCCCGATCGGGTGGTGGTGGGCGTGCTGCGACCGGAAGTCGCGCAGGTGATGCACGAGTTGTACAAGCCGTTCTTGCGCACCGAACGCCCGTTCCTCACGATGGGGCTGGAAAGCGCCGAGATGACCAAATACGTCGCCAACTGCATGCTGGCCACGAAAATCAGCTTCATCAACGAGATGGCGAATTTGTGCGAAGCGGTGGGGGCCGACATCAACGCCGTCCGCCGGGGCATCGGCCACGATCAGCGCATCGGCTTTCAGTTTCTCTTCCCCGGCTGCGGCTACGGCGGGTCGTGTTTCCCCAAGGATGTGCGGGCCTTGATCGCCACGGCGGAAGCGCACGGCGTCACGGTGCAGATGCTGCACACCGTCGATGCCATCAACAACCGGCAAAAACACGTGCTGTTTCGCAAGATCCACGATCATTTTCACGGCGACCTCGCCGGCCGGCCGATCGCCGTGTGGGGGTTGTCGTTCAAGCCCAAGACCGACGACATCCGGGAAGCCCCCGCCCTGGTGCTGATCGACGAACTACTCGCCGCCGGCATGCAGGTTCGCGTGCACGACCCCGCGGCCATGGAGCATGTCCGCGCCCGCTACGGCGAGCAATTGGCCTATTTCAGCCATCATTACGACACCTTGGACGGTGCCGACGCCCTGGCCATCTGCACGGAATGGCCCGAATTCCGCAATCCCGATTTCGATTACGTGAAACACAAAATGCGGCAGCCCGTAATTTTCGACGGCCGCAATCTGTGGGAACCCGAACAGATGCGGGCCCGCGGATTCACCTACATCGGCATCGGTCTCAAAGCCTGAATTCGCGGACCCAGCCGCCGCACGCCACCCATTCCCAAACCCCGTTGCCCCTCGTCTGCCTCGATTCGCTGCTTGGAAGTTCTCTCATGCGCACCATTCTGGTCACCGGCGGCGCCGGATTCCTCGGCAGCCATTTGTGCGAACGGCTCCTCGACCGGGGCGACAACGTCATTTGTCTCGACAATTTCTTCACCGGCCGCAAGCAGAACATTTTGCATCTGATGGGCAATCCGCGCTTTGAAGTGGTGCGGCACGACATCGTCCATCCCGTGTTCCTGGAAGTCGAACAGATCTATAACCTCGCCTGCCCGGCGTCCCCCGTCGCCTATCAGTACAACCCCATCAAAACCATCAAAACGTCGACGGTGGGCATGGTGAACATCCTGGGATTGGCCAAACGCTGCCGCGCCCGCGTCTTGCAGGCTTCCACCTCGGAAGTCTACGGCGATCCCACCGTCCACCCCCAGCGGGAAGATTATTGGGGACACGTGAACCCCATCGGCCCGCGGAGTTGCTACGACGAGGGCAAACGGGTCGCCGAGTCCCTGTGCATCAATTATCACCATGCCCACAAGGTGGAAGTCCGCATCGTGCGGATCTTCAACACCTATGGGCCGCGGATGGATCCCAACGACGGCCGCGTGATCTCGAACTTCATCACCCAGGCGCTCCGCGGCGAACCGCTTACCGTGTATGGAGACGGCCGGCAAACCCGCTCGTTCTGCTATTGCGACGACCTGATTCGCGGACTGATCGCCATGATGGATCAGGATCACGACATCGGACCGGTGAACCTGGGCAACCCCGGGGAATACAGCATGCTGGAACTGGCGCAGGAAGTCCTCAAGGCCACCGGCTCCTCATCCCCCATCCAATTCGAGCCGTTGCCCAAGGATGATCCCAAGCAACGCTGCCCCGATATCTCCAAGGCCAAAGCGCTGTTGGGCTGGTCCCCCACCGTCGACTTGCCCACCGGGCTGGCCAAAACCGTCCCCTATTATCGCCAGTGGCTGGCCGACGGGGGCACGCGGCTCAGCAAATATCGCCCCAACGATTGACGCGGTGATCCCGACAACTCCACGCAAGCGAGGACTCATGGCATGACGACGCGGCGCGGCATCATTCTGGCGGGTGGCTCGGGCACGCGGTTGTACCCCGCCACCCGCGTGGTGAGCAAACAGCTCATGCCCGTGTTCGACAAGCCCATGATCTACTATCCCCTCTCCACGCTGATGCTCGCCGGCATTCGCGAGATCCTCGTCATCAGCACCCCCCACGATCTTCCCTTGTTTCAACGGCTGCTGGGGGACGGGGCCGAGTGGGGTTTGCGCTTCGAGTACGCCGTGCAACCCGAACCCAAAGGGATCGCTCAGGCGCTGATCATCGCCGAGCCGTTCCTGGCCGGTGCTCCTTCCTGCCTGATTCTTGGCGACAACATCTTCTACGGCCATCACCTCAGCCAGCAATTGCAGCACGCCTGCGCGCGGACCGACGGCGCCACCGTTTTCGCCTACCATGTCCGCGATCCCGAACGCTACGGCGTGGTGACGCTCGATGCCCAACAGCGGCCGGTGGAGATCGTGGAAAAGCCCCGGCAACCGCGCTCGCCTTGGGCCGTCACCGGACTGTACTTCTACGATACCGAGGCACCGCAAGTGGCCCGCGCGCAGCGGCCGTCGGCCCGCGGCGAACTGGAAATTACCGACGTCAACCGGGCCTACTTGGAACGGGGACGGCTGCGCGTCGAATTGCTGGGGCGCGGCACCGCCTGGCTCGACACCGGCACCCACGCCTCGCTGCTGGAAGCCGCCACGTTTGTCAGCGTGATCGAAGCCCGACAGGGGCTGAAAATCGCCTGTCCCGAGGAAATCGCCTGGCGAATGAACTACATCGACGCCGAGCAATTGCGCCGTCTGGCCTTGCCGCTCAAAAACAGCAGCTACGGACAATACCTGCTCGATCTGCTGGAACGCCCCGCGGGTGGGGTGGCCTGACGGCGTCACCCGGGCGAACAGCGTCTTGCGGTCGGATTCAGCGCAGCACCGCCGTCACTGGAAAATGGTCGGAGGGAGTGCGGCCGTCGCGAGCCGTCCGATCGATCCCCGCCGAGTCGATTCGCCAATCCGAAGACACGGCCGCTTGGAGCACGTTGACGCATGACGAGCGGGCGGCATCAGTCGCGCGCCACGTCCTTGCTGGCGGGAAGACCTTTTGGCGGAACGGCCGCCGAATGTGCGCCAGCCCGGCTGGGCACCCGCCACGAGACGTCGACACCGGAACAACATCTTCAACCAGGGACGGTCTCGGGCGCGTTGAGTCCCCCCGGAAGCGGGTGAAGGGAATCGAACCCTCGCCTAAAGCTTGGGAAGCTTTCGTTCTACCATTGAACTACACCCGCGCGGTGCGCTTGACGTTAGCAACCCCGTTGCCACCGGTCAAGCGGGGGAGTTGGCCCGTGGGGCGGCATGTGTCGCCGTCCCGAGCGACGACATGTCGGTTGCTCTCCAGGGGGGCGCACGATTCGGGTCTCCACCGGCGGGTATGGGCTGTGGTCGCCGGCGACGGCAGGTCAGAGCCACAGCCGCACGCGGTCCTTCAGCGCTGCCGGCAGGCGCTTCATGACGGCCCGCTCGATCTGCGGCGTCTGATACCGCGTGCTGAAGTGCATGGCGATGATCACGTCGTTCTGAAAGCGTTCGGCGCGCTCGATCAGGTCGTCGAGGTGCATGTGGCCGTACTTGTGGATTTTGTCCTTGCGGTGTTCGGGACGGAAGAACGTGACTTCCGTGATGAGAATCTGCGCTTCAAACGCGGGGGGATAGGCGTCGAGGCCTCCGGGCGCGGTATCGCCGGTGTAGCACACCAGCGGCGTGCGGATTTCCGCCGCGACCTCCACGCCGGACAGCCGCAGGTCGCGAATCTGATGGCCGGCCAGGCCGTGGTATTCGGGCTTGAGCTTTTTTCGCCGCAGCCACACGCAATAGCCCAGCGAGGGGACCGTGTGCTGCGTGGCGAAGGCGGTCACCACGTGATCGCGCGACAACTCGATTTCGTCGTCCGGTTGCACGCCGATCAATTGACAGTTCATGCGTCCCCGGTCGAGCCGATGCCAGATTTTGAGCATCTTGTCGACCCATTCCACATTGGGTGCGGGCAAGTACAACGCTGGGGGCTCCATCTTCATCATGCGGCGGCGGGCGACATACACCGGCAGCGCGGCAATGTGGTCGAGATGGGCGTGCGTCACGAACATCGTGGGCGTGCCCATGAATTCCCAGGGGCTGCCCCCCAGGTCGAAGCCGATCTTCAGCTCGGGAACGCGGAAATAGCTTTGGACCGCCGCGCGCGAGTACCCCTCGACCGTCAGCCCTTTGTGGTGGAGCGTGTGAACAGGCAGATTTTGGAGCATGGATAGATTGCCGTCAGCGGCCGCACGTCGGCGCCGCACAGGACCAAAGCCGCGCTTCACGGGGACATCGGCGGCCTTGCACGCTCAGCCGACGCCGACCAGTCCTGTGCAGGCTCGTTCCGCTGGCGGCTCAGCGCCCCCTCAGGTTGGTTACAGCTTCACCGCCTTGCCGGAGGCGATGCTTTTGGCTTCGGCATGGCAGAGTCGCAGGGCATCGCGCGCCAGTTCCCCCGACAATAGCGGCGACACCGTTCCCGTTTGAACCGCATTCACGGCGGTCTGCAACTCGGCCGTGAACGCGGAGCACCATTCGGCGCCCCCTTTCAACTTCGGCTGCGCGACTTTCCCGTTGCTGATCACGGTCAACGGGCGGTCGACGCACCACGCCCCCCCCAGCGTTCCCGCCGCATACAACACAGTCGCCTTGTCAAAATACAGTTCAAAGCCGTGCGCGAAGGCCAATCCCTCGGCGGCAATTCCGCCGCTGACCGCCGACACCGTCGGACCGTCGGGTCCAAAGAGGTACTGCGTGTGCACATGGTTCACAAAGCCCTCTTCCAGCAGCCCGCGGGAAAATACCTGCTGCGGTTGACCACATGTCAGACGGATGAAGTGGTTGTCGTGGATATGCAGGTCGATGCCCCAACCCCCCAGCTTCCGAAAGTCCGACATGTCGGCCGACCACTTCGGCGAGGAAATCACGCGGCGAAAGTGGGCCGCCCGCAGCGCCCCATACTTCCGGGAAGCCACGCATTCGGCGGCGAACTGAAACTCGGGAAAGAACGGGAGCACTTGCCCCACCATCAGCAGCCGGCCCGCCTTTTCCGCCGCCGCCACCATTCGCTCGGCCGCCTTCAGGTCCACGGCGATCGGTTTTTCAACGAGCACATGTTTCCCCGCCCGCAGCGCGGCGAGCACGGCGGATTCGTGCTGATCGTTCGGCAGGCAAATGTCGACCAGGTCGATGTCTGGATCCGCCAGCAGCGCGTCCAGACGGTCGTAGGCGCTGATGCGGCTCAGGTCGAGCTTTCGCCCCCGGGGACCGAAATTTCCCTGGATGCTCGTCCAGTCGCCCGCGAGCTTCTGGGGGCTGCGCGTGCAGATGGCGGTGACCGCCGCTCCGCGCAGTTTGGAACCGCTCGGCCGTCCCGCTTCGTTGATTTTGGTCGCGGCGGAAAAGTGGGCCCACCCCATGAAACCAATGCCCACGATGCCGATTCTGATCATGCGTTGCCCCAATCGCTCGAACTGGCCGATAACGCGGCGGTCCCCGACGGATCGGTCGACGTCGCCGCGGAATTGCTTCCGCCCCTGCCCCGCCGGGGTGCCGTCGCGAAAGTCCCCACGGACCCGCCGGTGGCCGTGATTCCCACGAGTTTGCAGTAGGATCGCGGCCATTCGCAGGAAATTCAAGTGCTGCTGGCGGTTGCGACTCAAATTCCCCAAACGCTAGCCGAACGGCCGAAGGGGTGCGCAAAAACCGTGCAGCCAACGAATGCCTAAAGTTGAGGCAACCATGCTCGCGTGGCAGACATCCAGAGCTTGGGTGAGCGTTGGGGGATGGGATTTTGCGGCGTCTGCGCGGCGGGGCGGGGGGTTCGGGGCAGCGGCTGGGGATCTTTACTGGTTTTCGGCATTTTCGCGGAACGCGCTGGATTTTCGCCTTTGGCGGTTGTTATCTTACTGACCACGTTCTCGATTTGACGACATATAGATTCGCGCAATGGAAGACGCGGGAACCGCAACGCTGCGGATCGCCCTTCGTGCCCGAGTTTTTCGCCGCAGATCGAGAGTTCGTGAATCCGGGGATCAGGGGCCAGTGGGTGGGTCCCGATGTAGTCTCTGTGCTGCTCAGGGATGCGACAGGCACGAAGAAAGGGCGCGAACCATGCTGGTTCTATCACGCAAACCAGGCGAAAAGATCCTCATCGGCGATAACGTCACCGTGACGATCGTGCGCATCGGGCCCAACACCGTGCGACTGGGAATCGATGCGCCGCGCGAGATGAACATTGTCCGCGAGGAGTTGTGCCAGCCCTCGCGCGTGGGGTCGGAGGAAGGCCCCGAGCCGTGCAACAACATCGACGTGGAAATGTGACGGAAAGCCGCCCCTGTGGTGTTTCCGGGGCGATGCCGATAGGTACGGTGTGCTCGCCACCAGCGGCCGGTGCGCAGGTTATCGGTATGCACATCCACGCGCGCCACCTCGCGCTGCCATCGCACCCATGCTGCCATCGCACCCATTGGGTGTGTTCTGCGGGGGGTGACAGAAGGCATCTTCCGATGCGCGTGCCTGGGCACAGTTGTGCCGTGTTCCGCAGCTCCCTGACTGGGCGTCACGTCCCCCACCCTTGTGCGAGCCGCGGCGCTGGCCGACGCCGAGCAAGCACAAGAAAGCCAACGGGGCTGAGTGTCGTGCGACACTCAGCCCCGTTGGCTGCGTACCACCAGTGCCACGGCGTGTGTAGCGGTCTCTCTCTTGGCCCTTCCGATGCGTCAGCGACGGGATAGACCGCCAGGAGGGCAACCAACCGGTGGACAGCCCGGAGGGTCGGCCCCCGGACGTTCAGGACTTTGAATCCGCTTCGACGCTCTCGCGGTCCATGCGGTTCATCTCGTCCAAAACGATGGGGTGCCAGCTATCGTCCCGCTCCTGCGATGGAAGGTAGTTTCTGCGTGCCCAGGTTCGCAGCCGCATCTCTTCGATGGGATCGACGTCAAAGACCGTCTCCGCGTCGAGGGTTAAAAGCGTTTGCACACTCGCCTCCACCGTGCCATGGCACCGCTATGCGAAAGAACGTCGCGCGGAAGCCCGTGCATTCCGCTTGCGCCCGATGCTACATCCTGTTTTCAAAAAAGCAAGCAAAATCCTTAACATTCGTCACTTTCGATGTGGCCCGTGCGCTTGGCCGCTCGCCACATCGTCTGCTCGGGTCGCCAAGCTCACTCCGTGATTTCCCATCGCGTCTCCACACCATGACGCGACCCCTCTCGTTGACGTAATGCCTTATTTTTCAGTGGCTTCTGCTGGTTGATGCTCCTCCGCTTGAAGCACGTCGCCCGTCCCCAGCAGGGAATCCGCAGGCCATCCTCTGATGCGGGACGACGGGTTCTCCTCTGGGTGGCAGCCCACCGGCCGATTGGCCCGGGAGGATGCCATCCCGGCTAAGATCGTGAACTTCCATACAAAAGTTCAGACAGGAATTCCCTGACGGGTCGCCCGCTCGCCAGGGGAAATCGGCACGGAAACGTCGAGTGGCTCCCTGACACGGGGTCCGCTCACGACTATCGTCGCTGATTGCCCGGACCACGGGACGCGCGTGGTGTCGTCTTGTGGCCGCAACAGGCGGTGACAGTTCATCTCATCTCGCGCGAAGCAAAGGGGGCGATCATGCGGCAAACGTTGTCCGTGCTGGGGCTGACGAGTCTTGTGTTCCTCTGGAGTGGCGGCGCACTCCAGGCCGAGGTTGCCGGCCTGAAGTTCCAAGTCACTTTCCAATCCAGCGTCAATGGTTCGTATCCAGCGGTGATCGAGTTCAACGACCAGGGGAGCGTGTTCGTCAATAACGAGGGGCAACCGGATGTCAACGGCACCTACACGGCCACGGGAACCACCGTCACGTTCTTCGAAGCCCGTGTCAGTGCGAGCCCCACCTACGAGGCTTTGTTGTCGGGCGTGGTTGTGGACCTGAAGCAGAGCAGCGTGCCGTTGATTCAGGTGTTGTTTGCCAATACCCCTGCCACCATGGTCGGCGTCGGCGTGGGAACCAACTTCGACATCTTGCGATTCAGCGGCGAGGAACTCCTGCCGACCCGTTCAAACCAAGGAAAGAAGAGAAAATAGGTTGTCGAGGCGAGGTCGGGGGTGTGAGCGCCCGCTCTCCCTTGGGAAAGCGGGCCGGTCGGCTCGTTCCCGGAATGCTTTTCCGCCCTGGCCATTGCGCCCCCCCTGCGATTTCCCGCCGGGAACGCTAATTGACCGTTCTTGAGCGCAACTCTACAATCCCGCCCCATTTTCGCTCAGCCGGGCCGACCCCCCGCGCGGGAATCGGCAAATCCGGACGGTGGGTGTTTCCACCGGTCAACCATCACCGACCCCTTGAGAACATCCGTGGCGGACCGCCGCAGATGGTCCCTCCCCGGAGGGCTGCTGGTCTGTGCCGCAGCGACATTCGTCGCTGCCGCGGTTGCGGTCCGTCCGCAACTTTCGGCCGTGGAGACGGCGCCGCCGTCGGCAGTCCCCATTCAGTTGTTCGCCGACTGGTCCCAGGAGTGGGCCGACGATGCGGGCTACATCGCCGTGTTCCGCGGGCACTGCCGCATCGTGCAGGGAGAAGCTCAGTATGCCGCCGACAAAATGGTCGTGTGGGTGCGACGCGATCAGCAGCAAGCCGGCGGTGGGGATGAGCTGACCATCTATCTCGAAGACAACGTGCTCGTTCGCACCCCTCAGGGAGACAGCACCGCCAGTCCCGCGCTGGTGGTGCTAAAGACGTCCGCCGGCCTGACCCTCACGGTTCGCGGCCGTCAAACCGATGTTCCCGGCCGCAACGACGCCCTGTACCAGCGGGCCGTCCAGCGGCGGCAAGGAATTCAGCGAAGCGAATTGCAACCCACGCAACTGACCATCGACCCCCTGGTGGGGCACTACCAAACCGTGCCGTTGCCCGGAGCCGGAAAAGGCCTGCGCCGCGTCCGTTGGTTTTCGCGCGGCGCGACGCCCTTCAGCATTCAAAGTTTTCCCGCTCCAGACACGTCGCCTCCGGAGCAGATTGTGCTGCTCACCGGCGGCGTGAATCTGCTGATTGACGGCCCAGCACGCTACGGAACGATCGATCTCTCCGCCGATCGGGCCGTCCTTTGGACCACGGCCGTGGGCGGCGAGTTCTCCACCGACCTGTTGCAAACCGAGGACACGCCCTACGAGGTGTACCTCGAGGGGAACATCGTGATTCGCCAAGGGAACAACGTGGTTCGTGCCGACCGGGCCTTCTACGATGCCCGCGAGGATCGGGCGTTGATCTTGAACGCGGAACTGAAAGCCTATCTACCGGATATCGACGCTAGCGTGCGCATTCGGGCCGATCGCTTGCGGCAACTCTCGCAGGTGTCGTTCCACGCGCAGCAGGCCTGGATCACCACGAGCCAGTACGGCCGGCCGGGTTACCGCCTGGAAGCCAGCGACGTATTTCTGGAACAGCGGCCCTGGTCTGCTTGGACGCCGCCGAAGTTCGATCCGGCGACCGGTCAACCGCAGCCGTTGTACTGGGCCACCATTCTCAACAGCACGCTGGTCGTGGAGGATGTGCCGGTCTTCTACTCTCCCCAGATCAGCGTGCCGGCCGAAGACCCCGGCATTCCGCTCGATACGCTGACGTTTCGTCAGGATCGGATTTTCGGCACCCAGGTGCGCACGCGGTGGGACGGCTACAAACTCTTTGGGTGGGAGCGGCCGCCGGGCAACCGCTGGGGCCTGGAATTCGATTATCTGAGCGAGCGCGGCCCGCTGCTGGGCACCGACGGCGACTACCGGGGCATGGATCCGTGGGGCAATCTGTACCTGGGCCATGGGCTAGCGTCATATGTGCATGATGACGGCACCGATAATCTCGGTTTGGGACGTCGCGACCTCATACCGCCAGACAACAATCGCGGCCGCGTGACGTGGCGGCATCGGCATTGGTTCGTGGACGATCTGAGCTTGCAGGCCGAGGTCGGCTACGACAGCGATCGCAACTTCATCGAGCAGTACTACGAGCGGGAATTCGATACCGGCAAGGATCGGGAAACGCTGGCCTATTTGCGGCAGGCGCAGGAAAACTGGGCCTGGTCGGTGTTGGTCCGTCCGCAGGTCAATCCGTTCGAAAACACCACGCAATGGCTGCCACGCGGGGACTTCACCGTGCTGGGCGAGCCGCTTCTGGGCGGTTGGCTGACATGGAGCACGCAAAGCTACGCGGCCTATGCTTCGCTGCGACGGTCGGAACCCCCCAGCGACCCGCAAGACGTGTTCACACCCATCCCATATATTGTCGATGCCGAGGGCCTGACGGCGATGACGCGGCATGAACTGACCGCGCCGTTCAATTTAGGACCGGTCAAATTCGCGCCCTATGCCATGGGTGAAGCCGCTTTCTGGGGGGACGATTTCACGGGGCAGGCGCTGGACCGCTTTTACGTTCGCGGCGGCGTGCGCGCCAGCCTGCTTGTATGGAAAGTCTATCCTTACTTGACCAGCGACATCTTCAACCTTACCGGCCTGGCTCATAAAATGGTGTTCGACATCGATTATGGCTGGGCCGACGCCAGCCGCGACCTGAATGATATCCCCCAATGGAACGAGCTGAATGACGACGCGCAAGAGCGGTTTCAGCAGCGGTATGTGGACAATACGTTCGGCGGCGTGCTGCCCCCCGAACTGGATCCGCGGTTTTACGCCGTGCGTTATGGCGCTGGCACGAGCGTGACCGATCCTTATCATGAGCTGGTCGACGATCAGCACGTGGTGCGCTTGGGATGGCGGCAACGGCTGCAAACCAAGGTCGGCCCGCCGGAACGCCAGCGGATCAAGGACTGGATGACCCTCGACGTGGGACTCAGCCTGTTCCCGGATGCCGCGCGGGACAACTTCGGCGAGACGCTGGGGCTGCTCTCCACGCGGTATGCCTGGCATGTGGGGGACCGCACGAGCCTGCTGGCCGGCAGCCTCACCGATTTCTTCAACAACGGCCAGAACCTGTGGAGCGTCGGCGTGCTCAGCCAGCGGAGTCAACGGGGCAGCCTCTATGTGGGATTAAGACACATCGAGGCCGGCGCGCTGGACAGCCAGATTCTCACGGCGAGCTATATTTATAAAATGAGTGATAAGTGGATGTCGCGCGCCAGCACGGCTTATGATCTGGGCGAAGGCCAGAACCGCGGCCAATCGCTGACCATCACCCGCATCGGCGAATATCTTCTGCTGCACATCGGCTTCAATTTCGATGCCAGCAAGAACAATGTGGGGGCCGCCATCGCCGTCGAGCCACGGTTGGGGAATACCGGCCTGTCCTCGGGAGCGCTGAACGCGCTGCTCAATCAGCCCTGAAAGACGGTCATCGGCCGGCCAGCAGTCGGGCGGCGGGAATCGCGGAACCGGCGGAACCGGCGACATGCGGAACCGGCAGCGCGGCCGATCATGGCGGGCCGGGAAGCGTCCCGGCCGGATCCCACGGCACCCGTGATTGTCTTCCCCGCGCCGCGCGGATACCGTCTGCGGAGAGTGCGACTGCCGGCTGCGGAGAACTTGGAAACCATCGGCGGGGAGTTCGCAGAGCGTCCGCGGGGAGAAGTCTTGCTCGCTCTCAGGAGTCAGTCATGCGCGCGGTGCTGATCGGGTGGATAGCGGCTGCCATGTGTCTGCCAGGTTTGGTTTGGGGTGATGGCCGCGATCAACGTCTGGACCTGTATTTCATCGATGTGGAAGGAGGGGCCGCGGTCCTGATCGTGACCCCCGCGGGCGAGTCGCTGCTGATCGACTCGGGGTATCCCGATCACGGCGGCCGCGACCGGGACCGCATTCTGCACGTGGTCCGCGACGTGGCCCGGCTCGACCAGCTCGACCACGCCCTCGTCTCGCATTGGCATCTGGATCATTACGGCAACCACGCCGCCCTGGCCGCGGCCATCAAAATCCACCAGTTTTGGGATCGCGGCATTCCCGAATTTCTCACGGAAGACGCTCAATTTCCGCAGCGGATCGCCAACTACCGGGCGGCGTCGCAAAACCGGTCGCGCACCCTCAAGGCGGGAGACGTGCTGCCGCTGAAAGCGGGGACCACGCCGCTGGAAGCGCGAATCGTCACCGCCAGCGGAGAACTGATTCCGAACGAAGGCCCGCCGAATCCTTATGCCGATCGGCATGTGCCGCAACCCGAGGACCCCACCGACAACGCCAAAAGCATCAGCCTGCTGCTCACGTTTGGGCGGTTCAAATTCCTCACGTGCGGGGATCTCACCTGGAACGTCGAGGCCCGACTGGTGACCCCGCGGAATCCGATCGGGCAAATCGACTTGTTCATGGTGACGCACCACGGATTGCCCGTGAGCAACAATCCGGCGCTGGTGCTGGCTCTCGATCCTCGCGTGGCGGTGATGTGCAACGGTCCCACGAAGGGGGGCGATCCGCAAACATTGGCCACGCTCCGGGAAGTGAAATCGCTCCTGGCCTCGTACCAACTGCACCGCAACGTGAAATTGTCGCCCGAGGAACAAGCCCCGCCCGAGCGGATCGCCAATCAGGAGGAAACAGCGGCATGCAAGGGGGTGTGGATCAAGGCTTCCGTGGCATCCTCCGGCGACAGCTACACGGTGCAGGTTGGTCCGCACGGCACGCCGCGCGCGTTTGCCACGCGCTAAATTGCCGTGGTGATCGCCGTGGTGATCGCCGTGGTGATCGCCGTGGTGATCGCCGTGGTGATCGCCGTGGTGATCGCCGTGGTGATCGCCGTGGTGATCGCCGTGGTGATGGCGGAGCATGGCGGCCAGTCGGCTCGCGGATCACGGTGGACCACGGTCGGCGAGATATGGCCTGGCGTGGTGAGGACCGGCGGGCGCGGGCGAGGGGGCAACCCTCCACGCGGCATTTTGGCGAAGAATCTGTTGTTTCGCCGAAGTCGGCGGCGATACACTAACAGTCCGGATCGCATCGCGGCGCTGTTGGGAGTGGGACCACGTGGCCTTTCGCCGGTCGCTGCTTTGGTTGTTGGCGGTGGCGGTCGCCAGCCCCGTTCATGCCGATCTCTTGCGGCTGAAGGCGGGGGGCGAGTTGCGCGGCAAAATCGTCAAATCCGGCAGCACCAAACCCACGGACCACATCACTTTGGAAACGCTCACTGGAGCGATGGTCACCGTCGAGCGGAGTGAGGTGGCCTTGGTGATCCCCCGGCCGATTGCCGTCGAGGAATACGAAACCCGCCTACGGCACCTGCCCGACACCTTGGAGGCCCATTGGGAGCTAGCGGAGTGGTGCCGGTCGAAAAGTTTGTCGGCCCAGCGGGAAACGCATCTCCAGCGGGTGATTGAATTCGATCCCGATCACGAGGCGGCGCACCTGGCGCTGGGGCACACGTGGAAAGATGGCGGCTGGGTGGATTGGGACGAATACATGGCGGCCCGCGGCTACGTGAAGTACAAGGGCAAGTACGTCACGCAGCAGGAACTCGATTTGCTGGAAAAGACGGCCGCCGAACTGAAGCGCGAGCAGGAATGGTATCCCAAGGTGCGGTTGTGGACCGGTTGGCTGACGGGACGCGATCCCGATCGGGCACAACAGGCCTTGCTGGCCTTCCGGGGCATCGACGATGACGACGCTGCGGCTGCCGTCCAGCGTTTTCTGGGAGAGCACGCGGCCAGGGAAGCGCGGCTGCTGGCAGTCGAAGTGCTCACCCGCTCGGGGGGGCAGAAGTCGGCGTTGGCGCTGGCCCGGATCGTGTTGCGCGATCCCGAAGTCGAGGTCCGGTATAACGCCTTGCAGGGGATCGCCGAGCAACACTTTTCGGCGGTACTGCCGTTGTTTGTGCGGGAATTGCGGAACGAAGCCAATGCGGTTGTGTGTCGGGCCGGTCAAGCCTTGCAGCGAGTGGGGGATGAGCGGGCGATCGGTCCGCTCATCGACGCGCTGGTGACGTCGCACAAATATCAGGTGCGGACGCCGGGCGGCTCGGGCAGTTCGTATTCGTTTGCCCGCGATGGCTCCGTGATGGGGAGCACTCCCCTCGGTTCGCTGCCCCCAGCCATCGAAGCCGGGCTGCGGACCGGGCAATTCCCCCACGGAGTGATCGTGTTGAATCCCCCCGGCAGTTCACAACCGATGAAAACGGTGTTGGTCCGCGTGGAACATCAGAACGCCGAAGTGCTGACCGCCCTGCAAAAGCTCACCGGTCAGAACTTCGGCTACGATGAGCGGCTGTGGCGGTTGTGGTGGGCTGCCAAGAAGGCCGAAGGGGGCGGATTAAAGTCCTCGTGACCCGACAGGGTGCAAGGCCCCGATTCGCCGAGGTTGTCACGCGGCGGGCAGGCGGACGCGCAGCAACGTGGCGGATGCGTCGTGCGGTTGCCACCGCACCGGTCCAATCCCGGCGGGAACCAGCACCGTCGCTCCGCGGGGTAACGCGCGCGAGTTGGCCGTTTGTTCCCGCGAACCTTCCGCCCATTCCAGATTGACGGCACCCTCGAGCACCATCCACACGGCCAGGCGTTCCGTGTCGTCGGCCCAGATGTCGCGGACACGAAAGCGGTCGATTTCGAACGGGGGTGTCGACAGCAGACGTTCGCCGGCCGCGGCCGCGGAAGGCGTGGCGAGGGGTTGCGGCAGGGTCGGTTGAATTGGTCGAGCCGGCCAGGCGATGCAGTCCATCGCTTCGCGCACATGCAGCGGCCGACGTTGGCCGTCGGGACCGGTTCGGTCCCAATCATACAACCGAAAAGTGGCGTCGCTGGGTTGCTGAATCTCCGCCAGGAGCAGGCCGCCGCCCGCCGCATGCACCACTCCGGCGGGGAGAGAGAAGCAGTCCCCCGCGCGCGGCACAATGGTGTGCAGACACTCCTGAAGACGGCCGTGGTGGATGGCGCGAGAGACGTCGGCGGCGGTGATGCCCGTGTGAAATCCGGCGTACACGCGGGCGGATGGTTCGGCATGCACCACCACCCAGGCTTCCGCTTTTGGGCACTCGTGTCCCAACCAACGGAGCGACTGTTCGGCGTTGGGATGCACCTGCACCGACAGCCAGTCGTCGATATCCAGCCATTTCACCAGCCAGGGGAAGCTACAGCAGGCGGGGTGCCCTGTTTGCCGGGCCAGGCCGGCCGTCCACACCGCGGACAGCGTTTGGCCGGCGAATGCGCCGTCCGCGACGCGACTTTCCGCCGCGTTTAACGGACTGATTTCCCACGACTCGCCAAAGAGGCCCGCGGGCGGCAGCCGCTTGTGCAGCGCGGCCAGCCGGCGACCACCCCAGACTTGCGGCCGCAAGATGGGCGTGAACACCAGCGGCGCATGACAGCAGAAGGACTTCATACCGCCACGGTAGCGGGTGGCCGCAACCGCTGACAATGGTCTTCCAGCCGCAGACCGCAATGCGTGTTGGACCGCCGGCGGCGGATGTCAATCCTCGGCAGATTCGACGGGTTCGGCGCGACGCTCGGCATCGTTGAGATCGAGCAGTTCGACAATCGCGTACTTGCCTTCCCACCAGCGGACGAAATCAACTTGCCGGCAGCGGAGGCTGCAAAACGGCCGGTGAGGCCCGGCCAACTCGGCCGCCTCGAGGAGCTTGCGGCAAATCGGGCAATGCTGCGGCGGGGACGGATTCACGATGGGTCGCCGGATGACGAAGCGGACGACGTGCCGACCGCGCCGCCGGTCTTCGAACCGCCGGTCTTCGAACCGCCGGTCTTCGAACCATCGGTTTTCGACGCCGACTGGGCATCGCCCCCCGTGGCGGCCTTGTGATCGGCTTCGGCCCGCTTCTTGTAGGATTCACTGCGGTAATCGGTGATATAGAACCCCGAACCCTTGAAGAGGAAACCGCCCCCCGCGCTGATCAGCCGGCGGGCCTTGGGTTTCCCGCACTGGGGGCATTTCTTCTTGGGTGCGGCCGTGATCGACTGGAATTCATCCCAGGTGTGCTGACAGGCGTCGCAAGCGTAGTCGTAGGTAGGCATGAACCAACTCCGGTTGGCGCCGCCGCACCATGCCGCGCGGCGGGCAAGGAACATCAAGAGGACGGCGACGACGAAACCACGACCTTGGACGGACGCACCACGCGGTCGTGCAGCAGGTAACCCCGCTCGACTTCCTCGACGACGGTCATGGGCGGATGTACGGCATCGGGGCGTTGAGAGATGGCCTCGTGCAGGTGGGGATCGAACGGTTGCCCCACCGCGGCAATCGGGCGAATGCCCACATTGGCCAGCGCCACGTCGAACTGCTTGACCACCATTTCCACGCCAGCGATCAGTTCGTCGGCATTCCGGGCGGCGGAAGCGGCCTTCAAGGCCCGCTGCAACCCGTCCAGACCTGGCAAGATCGCTTGCAGAAGCGGCGCCGCCGCGTACTTGCGGTCTTCCTCCAACTCCCGCTGCACGCGCTTGCGGTAGTTGTCGAGCTCGGCGCGGGCGCGGGCCCATTTGTCCTTGAGGTCGTCCCGTTCGGCGATCACCGCTTGCAGGTCCGTCTCGCCGCCCGCGGCTTCTGGTTCAGGTGTCGGGGTCTCGTCTTGGCGTTCCGTCATACAGCGCATCCTCCGGGGGGAGTCGGCCAAGAAGCACCATCGTACCGTCATGGCGCGAGTTAGTGGTCATCCTCGCCGGTGAAGAACTCCTTCACCGCCTCGAAAAAACTCTTGCGATGCGGACTGACGTGCTTGCTGTCCAGTTCGGCCAGCTCCCGAATCAACTCTTCTTGTTTCTTGGTGAGTTTCTTGGGGACGTCGAGATGCACGCGAACCACGAGGTCGCCGCGCGGTCCGCCATGCGGATCGGGCATGCCCTGTCCGCGCAGCCGGAAGGTTTCGCCCGACTGGGTTCCCGGCGGGATGGACAGTTTGTGCTTGCCCGTCAGCAACGGAATTTCCAGTTCCGCCCCCAAGGCGGCCTGGGCGAAGGTGATGGGCACTTCGCACAGCAACTGCCGGCCATCGCGCTGGAACAATGGATGCCGGCGCACATGAATGTCGACGTACAAATCTCCCGGGGGACCGCCGTTTTCGCCCGGATTGCCTTCTCCCGCCAGACGAATCTGCATTTCGTTGTCGACGCCGGCGGGGATTTTCACGTCCAGCCGCACCTCGGCCGTGGTGAACCGCGTGCCCCGGCAGTCGGGGCACTTGTCGCGGATGACCTGGCCGCGCCCCTGACAAGCCGGGCACGTGGTCTGGATGCGGAAGAACCCTTGGGATTGCACCACCTGGCCGTGTCCGCCGCAGTAGTCGCACAGCACCGGCCAGGTGCCCGGTTTGGCGCCGCTCCCCTGGCAGGTGGTGCACACCTGTTTGCGCTGGATTTTCAGCTCGCGCTGGCACCCCACGGCGGATTCGAGCAGGTCGATCGTCACCGACGTCCGCAGATGCTCGCCGCGCTGCGGGCGGGTGCCTCCGCGACGGCTGCGCCCGCCAAACAGATCGCCGAACAGTTCGCCAAAGGCATCGAAGATGTCCTGGACGTCATGGAACTCATGCGTCCCGGCGGCGCCTTTCACGCCCGCATGACCAAAGCGATCGTACCGCGCGCGGCTTTCATCGTTCCCCAGCACGTCGAACGCCTCGGAGGCTTCCTTGAAGCGTTCGATCGCCTCGGGATCGCCCGGATTGCGGTCCGGATGATACCGGGCGGCCAGTTTCCGGTAGGCGCGCTTGATCTCCTCGGCCGAGGCGTTTCGCTCGACTCCCAGGATTTCGTAATAGTCGCGCTGCGCGGCCATCATTGGTTGATTTTAGAACACAAACATCCGGCACAGGCACTGTTTTTTGCCCCTGGCCCCGCCGCGGCCCTCCCCCTGCGACTGGTCGGCGGCATCCGTCGTGATGAGTATCGGCAGCCCTCCGCGGCCGGCCCATCAATCCGCCGAGGAACAGCCATTCCCGGCGACGGCGGGCAGCACCGAGGAGACAAAAGCCCGGCTTCGGGAAGAAGCCGGGCTGAGCCTGAAACCGACCGTCAAAACCTGCTCCCGCGGACCGGGGCAGGCCGCGAACCACGTCCGAGAAGGCCGGCCCGTCGAGCGGGGCGACACTTCACGGCCCCTTGCCGTTACTTCACGGCCCCTTCCACGGTGGGCTTCTTTTTGTCGCTGCCCGGTTCGTCGGTGCGGGTCACGAGCACCTGCGTGGTGAGCATCAACCCGGCGATCGACGCCGCGTTCAAGAGGGCGCTTTTCACGACCTTCGTGGGATCGATGATGCCCGCCTTGAACATGTCGACGTACTCCCGCGAGTTGGCGTCGAAGCCCTTGTTCTTTTCCATCTGCCGGACTTCGTCGGCGACCACCGAGCCATCCAGGCCGCAGTTGTCCACAATCGTGCGGATCGGAGCTTCCAAGGCGCGGGCGACGATTTCGATGCCGATTTTCTCGTCCCCCTTCCCCTTGACCTCGTTGACCGCCTCGATCGCCCGCAGCAGGGCCACGCCGCCGCCGGGCAGGATGCCCTCTTCCACCGCGGCGCGGGTGGCGTGCAGGGCGTCTTCCATGCGGGCCTTGGTCTGCTTCATTTCCGCCTCGGTGGCCGCGCCGACGGAAATGATGGCCACGCCTCCCGTCAGCTTGGCGAGGCGCTCCTGGAACTTCTCGCGGTCGTATTCGCTCTCCGTCTGCTCGATCTGCTTGCGAATCTGCTCGACACGCGCCTTGATCTGCGCTGGATCCCCCTTGCCCTCGATGATGGTGGTGTCATCCTTGGTGACTTCCACCTTCTTCGCCCGGCCCAGATGGCTCAACTCGACGTTTTCGAGCTTGATGCCCAGGTCTTCGGAAATCAGCGTGCCGCCCGTCAAAACCGCCATGTCTCCCATCATCGCCTTGCGGCGGTCGCCAAAGCCCGGGGCCTTGACGGCACACACCTGCAACACGCCGCGGAGCTTGTTGACCACCAAGGCGGTGAGCGCCTCGCCGTCGACGTCCTCGGCGACGACCAGCAGCGGCTTGCCCTTCTGAGCGACCTTTTCCAGCAGGGGCACGAAGTCGCGCAGGCTGGAGATCTTCTTTTCGTGCAGCAGGATGTAGCAGTCTTCCAGAATGGCCTTCATCTCTTCGGGATTGGTGATGAAATACGGAGAGATGTAGCCTTTGTCGAACTGCATGCCCTCGGCGAGTTCGAGGGTGGTGGTGCTCCCCTTGCCTTCCTCGACGGTGATCACCCCGTCGCGGCCGACTTTTTCCATGGCGTCGGCAATCAGGTCGCCGATGGCCCGATCGCTGTTGGCCGAAATGGCGCCCACCTGGGCGATTTCGGCCTTGGAGCTGACCGGCTTGGCCATCTTCTCAAGATACGCCACCGCCGCCTCGACGGCCTTATCGACTCCCTTGCGGACCACCGTGGGGTTGGCCCCCAGCGTGAGGCTCCGCAGGCCTTCCTCGTAGATGGCACGCGCCAGCACCGTGGCGGTGGTGGTCCCGTCTCCCGCCACGTCGCTGGTCTTCGAGGCCACCTCGTTGACCAGCTTGGCCCCCATGTGCTCGAACGGGTCCTCGAGTTCCACTTCCTTCGAAACGGTGACGCCGTCCTTGGTGACCACCGGATTGCCGAACGACTTGTCGATGATCACATTCCGGCCGGTGGGGCCCATGGTGACGGCGACAGCCTGAGCGAGGGTTTGCACCCCCTTTTGCAGCTTCAGGCGAGCGCGATCGTCAAACAGCAGTTGCTTGGGCACGCGCGGGTACTCCTGTGCGGTGAGGTCTGGAATGGAAACTGTTTCTGCGGATTCTGTTGTTGGGGACTCTGTTGTTGGTGATTCTGTTGTTGCGGACTCCGAAGGATGCCGAAACTGCTCCCCCGGATTCCTCCGCGGGTTTCGCTGACGCAATCATGACGGGGGGCGGAACGGCGGAAGGGGGAGCCGCGCCACGGCACTGGCCGCCTTGCCGCCCGCGAGAGGACGGATGGTTGAACGGGTTTGTTCGTCCGTCGTTCCATCGGCTCGGTCCCCAGCCCCTGCCCCAGCCGCGCCATGAGGACTTCGTGCCCCGATTACTTCATGATTTTCGCCAGCACGTCCGACTCGCGGAGGATCTTGACTTCCTTGCCGTCGACTTCGATTTCCGTGCCGCCGTATTTGGCGAACAGCACCTCGTCTCCCACGGCGAGGGCGATGGGATGCCGCTCGCCCGAGTCGAGCAGACGGCCCGGTCCGACGGCGATCACCTTGCCGCGCTGCGGTTTTTCCTTGGCCGTGTCGGGCAGCACGATGCCCCCCGCGGTCTTTTCTTCGGCGCTCAACGGTTCGACCACCACACGGTCATCCAACGGCTTCAACTGCATCCTGGAGTCTCCGAAAACGAAGGGAATGGCTTTGCGGTTGATGACGGCCGGGCGCGGGACGGTTCCGGCAGCCCGGCGGGAATCTGATCACATCGCGACCACCGAGGACCGGCGTCTAGAAGTCCATGCCTCCGCCGCCCATCCCGCCCATGCCATCGTGATGATGGTCGTGATGATTGTCTTCCTTGGGCTTGGGGGCTTCCACCACGATGGCCTCGGTGGTAAGCAACAGGGACGCCACGCTCGCCGCGTTTTGCAGGGCGATCCGCACCACCTTGGTGGGGTCGACCACGCCGAACTCGAACAGATCGCCATAGCGATCGTTGAGCGCGTCGTAGCCGTAGGATTTGTCCTTGGACTTCATCACCTTGTTGGCGACGACGGCGCCATCGAGTCCGGCATTTTCCGCGATCGTCCGCAGCGGCATTTCCAGCACCGCCTTGACCAGCGCGGCGCCGTGCTGTTCATCCCCCTCGAGTTTGAGCTTCTCCAGGGCCGGGGCGCACCGCAACAAGGCCACTCCCCCGCCGGGGACCACGCCCTCTTCAATGGCGGCCCGGGTGGCGGCCAGGGCGTCGTCGATCAGGTCTTTCCGCTCTTTCATTTCCGTTTCGGTGTGGGCGCCCACCCGGATTTGCGCCACCCCGCCGGCCAGCTTCGCCAACCGCTCTTGCAACTTCTCGCGGTCGTATTCGCTGTCGGTCTTGGTGATTTCCTTGCGGATCATCTCGGCGCGGCCCTCGATGGCCGCCTTGCTGCCGGCACCTTGAATGATCGTGGTGTTTTCGGCGTCGATCCGCACCTTCTTGGCGGTGCCCAGGTCGCCCAACTCCAGGTTTTCCAGCTTGATCCCCAAATCCTTGAAGATCGCCTTGCCGCCGGTGAGCACGGCAATGTCCTCGAGCATGGCCTTCCGGCGGTCGCCGTAGCCGGGAGCCTTGACGGCGCACACCCGCAGGATGCCCCGCAGCTTGTTCACCACCAACGTGGCCAAGGCCTCCCCCTCGACGTCTTCGGCGATGATCAGCAGGGGGATGTTGTTCTTGGACACCTTTTCCAGCAGCGGCACGAGCGCTTTGGCGCTGCTGATCTTTTCCTCGTAGATGAGGATGCGGCAGTTCTCCAGTTCGACGAGCTGGTCGTCCTGGTCGGTCACGAAGTGCGGCGACAAGAAACCCCGCTCGAACTGCATGCCCTCCACCAGGTCCACCTCGGTGGCGACCTGGCGGCCTTCCTCCACGGTAATCACCCCATCCTTGCCCACCTTCAGCAGGGCGTCCGCCAGGATGGACCCCACCTCCCTATCGTTATTGGCGGCAATCGCGGCCACCGTTTCCACCGCCTTGCGATCCTTGGCGTCGACCGGCTTGGCCAGCTTTTTCAACTCCTCGACCACGGCGTCCACCGCCTTCTGCACGCCGCGGCTAAGGGCCATGGGGTCGGCACCCGCCGCGATGTACCGCAAGCCTTGCCGGAAAATCGCTTCCGCGAGCACGGTGGCGGTGGTGGTGCCGTCACCGGCCACATCGCTGGTCTTGGAAGCCGCTTCCTTCACAAGCTGGACACCCATGTTCTGGAACTTGTCTTCCAGTTCGATGTCCTGGGCGACAGTCACGCCGTCCTTGGTGACTTTGGGCGATCCCCAGCCTTTGTCGAGCACGGCATTGCGACCGCGGGGACCAAGCGTGCTCTTCACGGCGCGGGACAGCTTGCCGACGCCCTCCAGCAGGCTCTTGCGAACATCTTCATCGAAAGAAATCAGCTTGGCCACAGCTCCTCCTCAACCAGCATGCAGGGACTTCGGTTTCGGCCGGGTGTACTCGGATGTCGTCCCGCCGCGACGCCCAGGTGGCGACAGACAAACACCGCCGCGGCGAGCACCGGCCCGGGCGAAGTGCAATTCTCGTGCCCTCAGACACACTGTTTCCATAACATCATTTTCAATAATGTCTTGCGACACAACCTGGGAGCGGCCAGGGGTAGCGGAAACTGCCACGTTGGCAGCCTGCCGGCTGGTCCTCGGCCGGTTCTGACATGTCGGCGGGATGTCACTCCCCGGGTGGGAACCCGGTTTTGACAGCCCCCTCATAACTTGCCTACGATCCTCCCTTGCGGGAGGACGAGACATGTCCATCACACGGCGGCAATGGTTGCAAACGGTCGGAGGTGCGGCTGTCGGTCTGGCGGGCCGGACTGCTCAAGCGGTCTTCCGACAGGCCGCGGCCATGCGGCTCGGTTTCAGTCTGTACGGCATGAAGTCGCTGCCGCTGATGCAGTCGCTGAAAATTTGCGCGGACATCGGCTACAGCGGCGTCGAGCTGCCAGTGATGCCCGATTGGCCCGCTGAGCCTGCCCAGCTTTCTTCCCGAGCCAGAATCAACCTCCGGAAGCAGCTCCAAGATCTGTCGCTGGACTTGTTGTCCCTGATGGACAATCTGCCGCTGCTCGTCTCCGCCGAACAGCACAAGCAGCATCAGGAACGGCTCAAAGCCGCGGGAGAATTGGCCCACGACCTGTCGCCCGACGCGCCGCCGTTGGTGGAAACGGTGCTGGGAGGGCGGCCCGAGACTTGGAACGACGTGAAAGAACGGATGGTCGACCTGTTGGGCGACTGGGAGCAGGTTGTTCGGACCGCTCGGGTGGTGCTGGCCGTCAAGCCCCACGTGTTCAACGCCCTGCACACGCCGGAAGATGCCCGCTGGCTGGTTCGGCAAATCGACAGCCCGTGGGTGAAACTGGCGTTCGACTACAGTCATTTTGAGCGCCAGCAACGGCCCTTGGCCGAGTGCTTGCAGGCCATGCTCCCGGACACCGTGTTCGTCCACGTGAAAGACAACGTGCAGGTGGACGGCAAGACCGAATTCGCCTTGCCGGGGGAAGGGACGATCGACTACGCGGGCTACATGCAGCGGCTCAAGGCCGGTGGTTATCGCGGACCGGTGGTGGTGGAAGTGAGTGCGCAGGTCTCGAACAAGCCCGGCTACAACCCCGTGATCGCCGCCGAACGCAGCTACCTGGCACTTCAGCCCGCGTTCGAGAAAGTCGGCCTGCGGATCCGCACGTAACCGCTCCGGCCGACCAGCCTGCTGAACGGCACATCACGGTCGAGGGACGCTGCCACGATTGATGGACGCTGCCGCGATTGATCAACGCTGCCGCGATTGATCAACGCTGCCAAGATCGATCAACGCTGCCACGATCGATCAACGCTGCCAGTGCGGATGGTGCGGGTCAGGGCGGAGGCATCCACGCATGACCGCCGGCGCGGCGACGAGGCCGAAACCGGCCGGTGCACCTTGGCGGGCATCACCGGGACCGCAAGCTGCCCGGTCACCGACCGCTAGCTTGCCTACCTGGTCGACGTCTTGACCGATTTCTTGACCGGCGGCTTGGCGGCGGGCTTGGGCTTTTCCGCGCTCTTCTTGGCGGCCGCTTTGGCGGGAGGTTTGGGTTTGGCGGCGGTTGGACCGTACTTGAACAGGTCGTTCAAGCGGTCGATGGCCGTGCTCAAGTCGTGAGGAGCAGCTTCGGCGGCGGGATCGGAGGGGGGGGCGAAGGCGGCTTTCCACTTGGGGTCGGTGGCCAAGGCGCGCAACGTAAAGCAGAACTGCAAGGCGTCGGCCTTGCGGACGATCCCCTTGAGGGCTTCGCCCACTTCTTCCACCGATTGATTGGGGGCCGCCAGTCCCAGCCACACCAGCACGCGCGTGCTGGCCTCATCCAAGGGGATGAGATGGGCGCCAATGGCCTGCTGAAGAGTGAAGTTGCGCACGAAGGGGGTCAAATGCCGGATCTTCGCCAATTGCTTCGAGGCAATTTCCAGGGTTTTCTTGCGCAGCGATTCCAGCTCGAAGTTGAACGATTTTTCAAACACGTACTGGAGGACGGCTCGCGCCCGGAAGGCCCGCCAGTCGGCGTTGTCGAGGCCGGCGAAAATCGGCTCCATCTCGGTAATCGAACTGACGCGGGCTTCGTTCAGGTCGGGATATTGCTTAAACAACCTCTCGTACGCCAGATCGGCCTGCTCGACCGAGGCATCTTCCAGGCACACCGCATACAGCATCGACTCCATGATGGGACGATCGAGCTTGGGAACGGCGATCTTGCAGTGCTTCTTGATCAGCGGCAGCAGTTTCTTGATGACCGCGGCGCGATCAGCGGACTTGGGACGAGCATTTGCAGCCATAATGTGTTTGCCAACAGTCGAGACGCGGAGGGTTCGAAGTTACTCGGCCGGGGCAGGATCGTCGTCTTCCGTGTGCGGCTCGGGGGGGCGTTGCTCCTCGGCCGGCTGATCGTCGGCAGCGGTCAAGGCCTCGCGAATCAGCCGCGACGCCTCGATGCTCCGTTTCACGCTGGGGTCGAGGACGAACTTGAGGACCGGAGTGTAGCGGGTTTGCAGCCGGTCGGCGAGTTTGGCCTGGATGAAGCCCCGGGCCGACTCCAATCCATGCAGGCACAACGACTGCTCCTTCACGCTCCCCATCACCGATATGTACACCTTGGCGGTCCGCAGATCGGGTGCGGCTTCGGCCCGCAGGACCGTGACATTCTTCACGCGGGGATCCTTCAACTCGAACAGGATCGTCGAACTGACCGACTCGCGGATGGCTTCCGCTGCTTTGGCGATTCGGCGCGAGGTCATGGGGTCTCCTCGTGAGGAACCTGGGCCCCCCGGCGTCCCCGGACATTCAACGAAGCTCAGTTGCTCCGGCGGCCAGCCAACACCGCCCTGGCGCGGCGAAATCCCGCACCGCCCCGCTGGCCCCGCCGGCGGGTTTGGCGGTCGATGGGGGGTCAGTCGAGCGTCCGCTTCACTTCCTCAATCTTGTACGCTTCCAGCAGGTCTCCCTCCTTGATGTCGTTGAAACCTTCCAGCCGGATGCCGCATTCCATACCCTCCCGAACCTCGCGGGCATCGTCTTTTTCCCGTCGCAGCGAGGCGATGCTGTAATCGTTGAGGATTTTCTGTTCGCGGATGAGGTGCACGCGGTTGGAACGCTCGATGACGCCATTCAACACGCGGCAACCGGCGATGGTCGCCCGGCCGATGTTGAACAGCCGCAGCACGATGGCGCGTCCGGTGGTGACTTCCCGCTGCTCGGGTTTGAGCATCCCTTCCAGCGTCCGCCGGATTTCGTCGACCACCTCGTAAATGATGTTGTAGCGGCGGATTTCCACTCCTTCTTCCTCGGCGAGGCGGGCGGCGCGGTCCTCGGCAATCACGTGGAAGGCGATGATCACCGCGCCGGACGGGGCCGCCAGGTACACATCGCTTTCGTTCACCCCGCCGATGCCTTCATGGAGCACTTTCACACGCACCTCGGGATGTTCGAACTTGCGGATTTCGTGCCGCAAGGCCTCCAGCGAGCCGGGGGTGTCGGCCTTGAGGATGAGATTGAGATCCTGGACCTGCCCGGCCCGGGCCGCATTGAGGATGTCTTCCAGGGTGCGTTTGTTGCCCCGGCTGGCGAGCGTTTCGGTGCGGCCGCGCTGCCGGCGCTGCTCGGCGATTTCCCGGGCGAGGTCGATGTCGTCGACGGCGAGGAAGCGGTCGCCGGCGCGCGGCACCACATCGAGACCGGCGACCTTCACGGGGGTGGACGGCAGCGCTTCGCGGATTTCCTCATTCCGGTCGTTGTACATGGCGCGAATGCGGCCGTAGGCCTCGCCGCACAGCACCACGTCTCCCACGCGCAGCGAACCCTTTTGCACGATCAGCCAGGCGATCGGGCCTTTGCCTTCGTCGCGGAAGGCTTCCAGGCAGACGCCGCAACCCGGCCGGGACGGATTGGCCTTGAACTCGTGCAAATCGGCCGTGAGCAGGATGGTATCGAGCAGTTCCGGCACGCCTTGACCGGTGAGGCCGGACGTGCGCACCACTTCCACGTCGCCACCCCATTCCGCCGCCAGCACGTTGTGCGTGGCCAGGTCTTGCAGGACGCGCTGTTCGTTGCGGTCGGGCAGGTCGATTTTGTTGAGCGCGACGATGATCGGCACGCCCGCCGCCCGCGCGTGGGAGATGCATTCCACGGTTTGCGGCATCACGCCGTCGTTGGCCGCCACCACCAGCACCACGATGTCCGTGACGTTGGCGCCGCGGGCCCGCATTTCACCGAACGCCGCATGGCCCGGCGTATCCACAAACGTGATGCGGTGGCCGTTGTGCTCCACCTGATAGGCGGCGATGTGCTGGGTGATTCCGCCGAATTCCGTGGCGGCCACGTTCGCGGAGCGAATTTTGTCGACGAGGGTGGTTTTGCCGTGATCGACGTGCCCGAGAATGGTGACGATCGGCGGGCGCGGTTGCAGGGTTTCCGGCGGATCGGCTTCCTGAAAGATTTCGGTTAATTCGTCTTCCAGGTCCTTCGGTTTGCGGATTTGCAGGTCGACGCCCAATTCGAGGGCGATTTCCTGGGCTTCGTTCTCGGTGAGCACCGTGTTGATGGTGACCATGTCGCCGCGGTCCCATAACACTTGCATCAGTGTTTTGGCGGGACGCCCCAGGGCTTCCGAAAGGGTGCGGACCGTGATCGGCAGTTCCACCTCGGCCGAGGTTTTCAAGGGAATGTTGGCGGGGCGCGCACCGGCACGGCGGCGGCGAATGACGATCCGGCCTTCCGATTCCTCCTCGGTCGTGGTGCGCACCTGGCGGCGGCGATCGCGGCGTTGAGCGCGGCCTTCCTCCAGACCCACGCCTCCCAAACGGTCCCCCTTGAAGCCCTTGATGTCGGCGGCGAGATCTTCGTCGGCCTTGCGCTTGCCGGCCTCGGCACGACGGCGAATCGCCTCTCCCAACGGGCTTTGCGATTTGATTTGTTCGGGGGTCAGCCGAATTTCCGGCTGTTGCGCCTTAGGTTCTTCCGGCTTGGGGGGTTTGGCCAGCGGGCCTTTGAATTCGGGAACCGATGCGATCTGCGGCAAATTGGGTTGCCGCGGTTTCTTTTGCAGTTGCCGCGAGCCTGACGTATCCGACGTCCCGCGAGCCTGCATGGGCGGCATCACGCGGAGCGGCTTGCTGGCTCCGCCGGGGGGAATGTAATCGCTGCGGGAGAGCGGAGGGGGCGTTGCGGGAGCGGCAGGGGGTGGCGGCGTGGAAGGAGCGGGAGCGGCAGGTTGCTCCACGGCCGCGGGTGCTGCTTGGGCGACGGCGATGGGCGGAACTTCCGCCGGGGCGGGGGCGACCGGTTTTTGCGGCGGTGGTTCCACCTGGGAGACGACCGGAGCCGGCGCTGACGGGGCAGCCGGTGCCTGGCTCGGAGGTGCTGCCGGAGCCTGTACCACGGCTGCCGGGGCGGGCGGGGCCGCGACCGGAGCCGGGGCGGGAGACGGTGGGGGGGCCGCTGGCGCGGGAGGTGCTTGGGCCGGTTCCGGCGGTCGGACACGAGGCTGCGGCCGCGCCACCATCGTGCCAATGTTGCGAATCGATCGGGTCTTCGCCGTCAGGTCGGGAATGGTGTCGCGGGTGATTACGGCGGGTTTCTCGGGCGCCGGTGCGGCGGCGGCACCCTGATGGCTCTTGACGTAGGCCACCAATTGGTCCCGCTCTTCCGGCGAGATGCTGGCCAGCACGTTCTTGACCGCGATGCCAGCCTTGCCGGCAAACTCGATCAGCAACTTGCTGTCGATATTCAGCTCTTTGGCCAAGGCGAAAATGCGAATCTTCAAACGCGGGATCCTCGGTGCCGGGGCAGTAGGCGGAACAAACTCTTCGCAGACTTTACGGAAACCACTGACGCGCCGGCATCACGGCCGACGACCCTTTAACCTCGCCGACATTTGCTACCCTGGCGGGACGGTCTGGCTGCCCTCGGGAGCCGCCGTGACGGAAGCCGCGGTGCACCTCAAGTTCGATTTCGTCTCCTCCCGCCCTCACTCCGTGCGGACATCGTGGTGCTCATCCTCCGCCGACGGCCTCGCCCTCGCCCGCCGATGGCGTCACGCTCGCCGACTCGATCACGGCGTTCGGTGGGTGAGGCGCCTCCGCGGGATGTTGTCCCCCGGAGGCACCGTTTCCGAAAGCCTGCGCGGCGGCCTCCGTTCCGGTGTCGCCGCGGTCCGCCGGCGGAGCGATCGCGGCGGCCTGCTGCTCCTTCTCTTGCGCCCTGCGCTGGCGCTGTTCGGCTTCCAGCCGTTCGCTTTCCCGTTCGGCGTAAGCCACGATTTGATCGCATTCCTCGGGCGTCAAATTGCCCATTTCGGCGAGCTGGTCCGGTTCAATCACCGACAGATCGTCGAAGCTCAAATAGCCCTGCGACACCAGATTTTCGGCCAGTTCGGGGGTCACGCCGGGGATTTCGGAAAAGGCCGCGACCGTGCTTTCCAACCGCTCATCCAATTCTTCGCGGGTCATCACCTCGATATCCCAGCCGACCAGCTTGGATGCCAGCCGCACATTCTGGCCCCGCTTGCCGATCGCCAGCGACAACTGGTCTTCACGGACCAGCACGATCACGCGGCCCAGCATGGGACAGAGGATCACGTCTTCCACCTCGGCGGGTTGCAGCGCATTGGGAACCAACACCTGCAACGAGTCGTTCCACCGCACGATGTCGATTCGCTCGTCCCCTCCCAGCTCGCTGGTGATGTTTTTGATCCGCGCTCCCCGCACGCCCACGCAAGCCCCAACTGCATCGATATTGCTGTCGATGCAGGAGACGGCGACTTTCGTGCGGTAGCCCGCCTCGCGGGCCAAAGACCGCACCTCGATGATCCGTTCGGCGACTTCCGGAATCTCCAGTTCAAACAACCGCCGCACGAAATCGGGATGCGTCCGCGACAGAATGATTTTCACGCGGCTGCCCGCCTTGCGGACTTCCAGCACCACCGCCCGCACCCGTTCTCCCACCCGGAACGACTCGCCGGGAATCTGCTCGCCCCGCGGCAAGAGCGCCTCCACCTTCCCCAGGTTGACGAGGGCCGTCCCCCCTTCGAGGCGGCTCACAGCCCCGGTCACGATCTGGCCGCGCAGCTCGGAATACTCGTCGAATACCGTGTCCCGCTCCGCCTCGCGGATTTTCTGGATCATCACCTGCTTGGCCGTTTGGGCGGAGATGCGGCCGAGCAGATCGCCCAATTCATCGGCACCAACGGGCACGCCGTTGTTGATGACAGTCGGTTGTCCGGTGACGCGGTCGATATGCACTTCGATGGTGCTGTCTTCGCCGAAATGCTTTCGCGCCGCCGACAGGATGGCTTGCTCGACCCCTTCGAAGACGTGCTCCTTGGGGATACTCTTATCGCGATGAATGGCGTCGACGATGCGTAGGAGTTCATGCCCGTTCATGTGTGTCCTCCGTCCGATCGCACGCCAGTCACGATTCACCAGGTACCAATAAAAAAAGCGGGCGCGAGTCCCACTTTTTCTGGTTCGCAGCCGCGGCTGCTCCCCAGACTGCCCATTTCACCGCGCAGGAGGGAACTCCCGACGCCGGCGCCCTGATTTCAGGCCGGGACCACCCACGGAGCAGCCTACATGGCATGTGCCTCCGCTGACATAGTCTTGACCCAACCTCCGGGAGCCGCCGATCGCCATCCGCGCGAACGGTGAGCATGCCGACACCTCGTCCTCCCGAGGCGGTCGACAAGGACTCCGCATCGATCAAACGCCACCGACAATACCCCTCGCACTTCCGACTGTCAAGGAGGCTTGTCGGAGACGCAGCGAACTTCCTCAATTCTTCAAGCCGTTTCCCGCGATGCCGCGAGGACACAGGCTCACCGGTCCAGCCGTGGCGGGCCGCGGCTCACAAGTTGCCTTGCGGCTTGCTCGTCCCCCCACCCCACCACGCCTCACCGCTGCTTGACCTAATTCTTGGCAGCCATTCCCCGCCGATCAATGCCCCGCGCGGTTCATTCAGTGGACAATTCACCGGAAGTGGACACAACCGCCAACTTCCTCTGCTACCCACCACCCATCGGCAGCAACCTTGCCCGCGAAGCCCCTCGACTCCGAAAAAATGATTGGATCTCCCGCGGCAGACCGTACAATAAGCCGCATCAGCCGTTCCAAAGGGTCGGGTGGAGTGCTGAACCATGCGGTGGGGCCGGTTGCTGATGAGCGTTGGAATCGTGTGGGGCGCTCTCCCTGCCGCCGCCCAACCGGTCACCGTGCAACAACCGGTGGTTGGTTCGTTCAGCGTCAACACGACGGTCTCCGTGCCAGATCGAGGTGGGGTCCACCTCGGGAGTGTGAATGCCGCCGCCGCGGGACGCACTGTACTAGGCCCGCTGCCGTCTGGGCCCTCCGTGGGATTGCAAACGCGGGGCAGTTCGGTGTCGACCACGGTCTTCATTCATGACCTGCGGGCCATGGATGAGGCCCTGCTGACGTCAAGGCCTGGCGAACAGGCCGAAAGCCCTTGGGCACAGCGGTTGGCTGAACGGCGCAGCCTGCCTTCTCCTGCCGTCGCCGCTCAAGCCACACCCAGCCCCTCCCGTGCTGGTCAGTGGGAGGCTCTCGCTCAGCAGGCGGAAAGCCGCGGCAAGCCCCAGGTGGCCCTCGTCTACTGGCGGCTGGCAGCCAAGGAAGGTTCCGAGCGGGCGGCGGCCAGGCTGACCGCGGCCACGCGGCAACCACTCTCCGCGCCCTCGACGGGCAATGTGGCCGCGGCGGGGAAGTGAGCAGCGTTACCGACCGCCTGCCGGCAACCACTCGGGCAACTGTTCCTTGCGAAACCGCTCGCCGCGGGCATCGTAAAAATAGAGCTGATTGTGGTCGGACGCCCACACGGCACCGAGCCGCACATTCCGCGGTCCGCGCAGAATGAATTGCAATCCGCAAGGAGTGCCTCCGCGCGTGAGACTGATTTCCTGCAACTGGAACTGGTCGGCGACCAGGTTCTCGTGCTGGCAGAGAACTTCGTGGACGTAACGTCGCAGTTCGTCCACCGACCGGAGCGTCGCCGCACAGGCCATGAATTCGGCCTCAATCTCAACCCAGGTGTCAATCTCGCAGGTGCGTGAAGGCTGCGTGAGAGTAGATCGGCGCGACGTGCCGACGCCATTGCAGGGTGTGACCAAGGCCGTTCCAGCCGGCAGAGTTCACCCCGCGGGTGCACGCAGCGCAACCGGCACATCACAAGAGCCTGTCAAGAGACGGACCGTAGCACCGCGACGGTGGGAAATCACGTCGCCACCCGGCCCCCTGGCCGCAACACCCAGCGCAACGCCCACGGTTTCACGGTTTCAGGGCTGGTCAACTGCCACGAGCTACTGAACAGATGCAAACATAGAGTGGATTAAATTGACGAGAACGCATGTTCATTCATGCGGCGATCTTGGGGGATTGCTGGCGGCAGAAAGTGCCGGAGTTGGGCTGCGTATTCGTTACAAAGCATTCGGTCGCATGCAGGCACCGCGAACGCCTGAATCATCTCACATTCGCTATGCTGCCCTTTTCTCGCGATCCGAAAACAGGGGGCAGTCACACACAGGTTCAAGACGGCCTGTGTCGGCTCGCCAGCGGTTGAACGTCCAGCGCACGGCCGCGGCAGCCGCTTCACGTTCCCTGACCGACTAGGATGTACGAGGAGAAACTGTCATGCGCTTCGTCTGGTTGCCTGCTCTGCTGGTGTGTTTTGCCGGCCTGAACTCCGCTGACGCGGGTCTGTTCAGCAAGAAGAACGACTGCTGCGGCTGCGCTCCCGCGCCCACGTGCGCGGCTCCGGCTCCGTCGTGTGCGGTTCCCGCCGCCGCGGCCCCGAGCTGCTGCGCTCCGGCGGCTGCTCCCGCCTGTGCCGCTCCCGCTCCTGTTTGCGCGGCTCCCGCCCCGAGCTGCGCCGCTCCGGCCGCGTGCTGCAATCCTTGCGGCCACTGCTGCGGCAAGGTCAAGAAGCACTCGGGCCTGAAGGACTGGTTCGCCAAGGTGAAGGATAAGTGCAAGAAGAACCGCTGCTGCGTGCCCTCCTGCTGCGCCGCCGCTCCGACGTGTGCGGCTCCCGCGGCCCCGACCTGCGCGGCTCCCATGGGACCGACCTGCGCGGCTCCCGCGGCAGCCTGCTGCCACTGAGCACTCCTTGAGCCCGCCTCCGTCCCACCGGCTGGGGATCTCTGGTCGGTCCGCGGAAACGGGAACGTGAGACGAAGTCTGAGGGGAGCCCGCCAACTCCCCTCAGACGAGTCTCGCACGCCGGCAGGACGGCACGCCCCTCGCGAGGGCGTATCTGTCCAACGGTCCCCCAATCCGCGCGACGCGAGGACTGGCCGACTCGGCGACAACCCGAGTTCACGCTGCGAAAAGGTGACGTGCCCGTATCGGGACCGGCACCTTTTTTCATTTTCCGGCGAGTCACCGCCTTTTCATTCCCCGGCGGGTCACCGCCGCCGGCGATCTGGCGACGAACGTTTGACGATGCCTCCGGACCACTCGACGACTCCGCTTGCCGCAAGTCATCTTGCCGCAAGTCATCTTGCCGCAAGTCATCTTGCCGCAAGTCATCTTGCCGCAAGTCATCTTGCCGCAAGTCACCTTGCCGCAAATCACCTTGCCGCAATCCATCCAGAGGGGTCCGCGGCACACTCCCGGCCGGGGGGAGATCGTCGGTTGACGCACAATCCGCGAGCGCCCGCCGTCACGTCACATGCCACGTCACGTCACATGCCACGTCACGTCACATGCCACGTCACGTCACTTCCGCCGTCACGTCACTTCCCACGTGTCGCCGGAATGGAACAGGGCTTCGAGATCGCCCGGACCCTGTTTTTGAATTAAGTCCTGGAGTTGCTTGTTGACGGCTTCGTCGTAGGTGGGGCGTTCCACGCAGCGGAAGACACCCATGGGTTCGGGCATGGCCGGCCAGCGCATGCGCGCCAGGAGGAAGGCCAGACTGGGGTCGTCGGCTTTTTCATCGTGGAACAGCAGGTCGTCTTCCTTGACTTCGGCGAGGTTGACGACTTCCGGGCGACCGTCGCCGCGCAGGCGAATCCCCTTGTCGCGCTTGTTGCCGAAGATCAGCGGTTTGCCGTGTTCCAGGTAAATGCAGTTGTCGGCTTTCACCTCTTTTTTCGAGGCGAACTCGAAGGCACCGGTGTTGAAGACGTTGCAATCCTGGTACACCTCGACGAACGCGGTCCCCTTGTGATGTGCGGCCCGTTCCAGAACCATGGTGAGGTGCTGGATATCGACATCGACGCTGCGGGCGACGAAGGTGGCTTCCGAGCCGATGGCCACCGACAGCGGACTGAGCGGATTGTCGACCGACCCGTAGGGCGTGCTTTTGGTGCGCGCCCCCAGCGGGCTGGTGGGGGAATACTGCCCCTTGGTGAGGCCGTAGATCTGATTGTTGAACAGGATCAGCTTCAGATCGACGTTGCGGCGGATGACGTGCATGAAGTGGTTGCCGCCAATGGACAGGGCGTCGCCGTCGCCGGTAATCACCCACACGTACAAATCGGGACGGGCCAGTTTCAACCCGGTCGCAATGGCGGGTGCCCGTCCGTGGATGCCGTGGATACCGTACGTGTCCATGTAATACGGGAACCGGCTGGAACACCCGATGCCCGACACGAACACGAACTTTTCCTTGGGGATGCCCAGCGTCGGCAACACCTTTTTGACCTGCGCCAGGATCGAGTAGTCGCCGCAGCGGGGACACCAGCGGATCTCCTGGTCGCTGGCGAAATCCTTGGGGGTTAAGACGGGTAGAGCAACGTCGGTGGACATGGCGGTACGACCTTGGTTCTGGGATGCTGTTGGGATCAGTTTGTCGGAATCAGACGTTGGGATCGGCTTGTCGGACGCGAATCGGGTGGGACGGCCACGTGCTCCTCCCGGGCCAGCGGCATGTTTTCGGGGTGGACGGCGGGCCAGCCGGAACGAGTCCGCGGCGCCGTCAGCCCTCAGCGATTGAGCAGCGCTTCGATCTGCTCCACCACTTCGTTCACCAGGAAAGGTTTGCCTTTGATCTTATTGTAACCCTGGGCATCCACGAGGTAGTTGGCCCGCAAGAGGAACCGCAACTGCCCCGTATTCAATTCGGGAACCAGCACTTGGCGATACCGCGCGAGGATGTCCCCTAAATTGCGCGGGAACGGATGCATGTAGCGCAAATGGCAATGGGCCACCGACTTGCCCCGTCTCTGACAGGCCTCCACCGCCGCTCGCACTGCCCCATAAGTGCCGCCCCAACTCACCACGAGCACCTCTCCCTGCTCCGGTCCCATGACCGTCTGCAAGGGAATCGTCTGGGCGATGTTGGCGACCTTCCGCTGGCGGACCAGCGTCATATGGTGATGGTTCTCCGGATCGTAGGAGACGTTGCCGGTGATGTCCTGCTTCTCCAAGCCGCCGATGCGGTGTTCCAATCCGGGCGTGCCGGGCAGGGCCCACGGGCGCACCAGCCGTTCATCCCGCAGATACGGCAAAAACCCTTTCTCACTGTTGCGCTGGGTGGGATGCCGGACCGCAATCGGTTTCAAGTCCGAGAGTTTGGGAATCAGCCACGGTTCGGCGCCGTTGGCGATGTAGCCATCGGTGAGCAGAAACACGGGGGTCATGAATTCCACGGCAATTCGCAGGGCTTCCTGGGCCATCACGAAGCAATCGGCGGGAGATTGGGCCGCCAACACGGGCACCGGACAGTCCCCGTTCCGACCCAGCACGGAAATAAAGAGGTCGGACTGTTCTGTTTTGGTGGGCAAGCCCGTGCTGGGACCACCCCGCTGCACGTCCACGATCACGAGCGGGGTTTCCGTCATCACGGCCAGACCGATGGCCTCCCCCTTCAGGGCGATTCCCGGACCGCTGCTGGCTGTCACGGCGAACGAGCCGCCGAACGCGGCCCCGATCACGGCGGTGATGGCGGCGATTTCGTCTTCCGCCTGAAATGTTTTCACGCCGTAGTTCTTCAGCAGGCTTAACTCGTGCAGAATGTCGCTGGCGGGGGTGATGGGATAACCTGCGTAGAACAACTCCTTGCCGGCAAGTTTCGCGGCCGTCACCAGACCGAACGCCAAGGCTTCGTTGCCGGTGATCTTGCGGTACTTGCCCGGCGCCAGCCTGGCCTTGGGCACTTCGTAATGAACGGTGAAGGATTCCGTCGAATAACCGTAGTTGTAGCCCGCTTTCAAGGCCCGCAGGTTGGCTTCCACAATCGCCGGGTTCTTGGCGAACTTGGATTTGATCCAGTCTTCGGTGGGCTTCATGTCCCGGTCGTACAACCAATAGACCAACCCCAGAGCAAAGAAATTCCGGCAGCGGTCGGCTTCCCGCTGCGACAAACCCAGTCCTTCCACGGCGTCGCGATTCAGCCGCGTCATGGGCACTTTATGCACCCGGTACGCCGCCAGGCTGTCTCCCTCTAGCGGGTTCTGGTCGTAGTGCGCCTTGGCGAGATTGCTGCGGTCGAAGGCGTCTTCGTTGACGATCAGCGTTCCGCCCCGCTTGAGATCGCCCAGATTGGTCTTGAGGGCCGCCGGATTCATGGCGACCAGCGTGTCCACCTCGTCGCCGGGGGTGTAAATGTCCTGACTCGAAAAACACACCTGGTAGCCGCTCACGCCGGCCAGAGAACCGGCCGGGGCGCGAATTTCGGCGGGAAAATCGGGCAAGGTGCTCACGTCGTTGCCGAACACCGCCGACACGTTCGTGAATTGCGTGCCGGCAAGCTGCATCCCATCGCCGCTGTCGCCGCAAAAGCGAATCACCACCGAATCCAGGTGCTCCAGTGGTTTGCCATTGCCGCCGCGCGGCGGCACCTCGACAGAACTCACGGTCATCGAGACAACCTCCTTCCGACGACGCTGTGCGCCGTCTTCGCGATCATGACAGGAACGGGTGGAACGACACGAACGACCGGCAGGCAGGACGAGAGAGGGAGACCCAGGGGGGTGGTGACATGCTGACTTCCACGAGCGACCAGGAACCCAGACCCCAACACTGTGAAATTATAAACCATCAGCGCCGCTAGATTCGACTGTGAAAATTTCGTCACGCCGTTTGCCCGTGAATTTCGGTGACCGGCAGCCGCTGTCGGGGGATCGCGGCCACACCCGCGGGGGAAAGAACCTTCTATTCCCCCCCTTTCCCTCGATCTCCTACAATGGCCGGCTGCGATGCCCACGCTGTCCCCCCACGCGCTCCCCCCCGACCAGCCGTCCGACCAGCCAAGCACTCCCCGCGCGCTGGTGGAGTCGACGGTCTGCCTGTTGGTGGCGGTGATCCTCTTCCGCACGTTTGCGGCGGAAGGCTACATGATCTCCACCGGCTCGATGGCGCCGCACCTGTTGGGCTTTCACAAGCGGGTGATTTGTCCGACCTGCCGCACGCCGTTCCCCTTCGGCGTGGCCTACGACACCGACCTCCCAGGCATGTCGGCCGCCGAGACCGAAGCCGCGCGGAATTTGGCCGTCTGCCCCAATTGCGGCCAGGACCACATCCGCCTGACGAACGTGCCGCGCAACCATGGCGACCAACTCCTCGTCTTCAAGCCGGCGTATGCACTGACACCCCCAAAGCGCTGGGAGGTGGTGGTGTTCCGCAATCCCCACAATCCCACCGAGGCTTACGTTAAACGGCTGGTCGGCTTGCCGGGCGAAGCCATCCAGATTCTCGACGGCGACGTGTACGCCGACGGCGTGCTCTGTCGCAAGGACTGGCCGCAGCAACGGGCGCTGCGCATCGTGGTGCACGAACACCGTTATCAACCCGCCGCCGACGCCCGTTGTCGTCCCCATTGGCAACCGGTGCCTGGCCCGACCTCTGCTCCGTCCTGGCGGGCGGAGGGGGATCGCTTCGTCCTTGCGGCCCATGACGACGCGCAGGACGGGTGGTCGTGGGTCGAATACGGCCATTGGTATCGCCGTCAGCCGCGACAGGAAACTTCCGTCACCCTCGCGGCGTGGCCGGGCGACCTGGAACCGTCCAGCATTCCGCCCGCCGGCTTGAAATACGACCTCCACCAGCAGCGTCTGAGTTGTGTCGGCGCGTTGTCCGAGGCGGTGCGCGACCGTTTGCTGGCCCACCCGGCGGACGCCGCGTTTCACCGCGCCATTCACGAACTGTACGAGCAATCCCACGTGGGGCCGATCCGCGACACGTATGGCTACAACCCCGCCGAGGGGGACCATCAGCCGGTGCCCGTCCGCGACGTGATGGTGTCGCTGCAAGTGCACGTCGCACAGGGGCGGGGAGAATTCGCCGTGGAAATGTCGGACGGCGCGGCGAATTACACGGCGGTGTTCGATTGGGGACGGCGGGAAGCTCGTCTGTATGCCGGGACCGACGACGAACCGGTGGCCTCCACCACCTTGCCGCCCGAATTCTTCGCCCCCAAACCGTGCACGATCGAAATGTCTCTGTTCGATCGGCAAGTGCTGGTGGCGTGGAATGAGCAGCCGCTGCTCGGTCCGTGGACCTTTGACGTGCCCGAGGCGACGCCGGTCCCGCGCTATCCCATGCGGTTCGGCGCTCACCGCTTGCACGCCGTGGTTTCCGACCTGGTGGTGTATCGCGACGTGTATTACACGGCGACGCGCGGCCGGCACGGCGTTCTGCGCCCCTATCGCTTGGGACCGGACGAACTGTTCGTGTTGGGGGATAACAGCCCTGTGTCCCACGATAGCCGGCGGTGGCCCGATGGGGCCGTTCCGCGGAGTTTGCTGATCGGCAAGCCGTTTTTGGTGCACCTGCCGTCGAAGCCGGTTCGGCTGCGGATCGGCCGCTCGGAATGGCATCTCCGGCTGCCCGATTGGGAACGAATCCATTGGCTGCGGTAATCCAGGGGCGAAATCCGCAACGGGAAGCTTGACGATCCCCAGCGGGCCGTGACGATCCCCAGCGGGCCGTGACGATCCCCAGCGGGCCGTGACGATCCCCAGCGGCATGGCAACTGGGACCTCGGCGACCCTCACCCCCCGACCCTTCGCCGCGCAACCGGTGACTGGCAGACCGACCCGGCGACAATCCTCTGTGCCACGAAAGTTCGTTCAGCCTACGAAAGTTCGTTCAGCACTTCGGTCAGGCTGCGCTCCAGCACGGCCAGCATCTCGTCGATTTGTTCGGCGGTGCTGACGAGCGGCGGACCGAAGGCGAGCCAGTGGGGATCGAACCGGCACAAGAGACCGTTTTCCAAGGCTCGGCGGCCGACGCGCAGTCCAAACCCCAACTCACCGGGAAAGGGCTGTTTCGTCCGCCGATCCTGAACAAACTCGATCCCTTGCAGCAACCCCTTGCCCCGCACTTCGCCAATCACCCCGGTGGATTCCGCCAGCCGTTCGAATCCCGCGCGCAACCGTGCCCCCTGTTCGCGGGCATTGCGGCAGAGATCGCGCTCCACGATTTCCCGCAAGACGGCAATCGCCGCCGCACAGGCCACGGGATGCCCTTCGTTGGTATGCCCTTCCACGAACCCCGGATTGCGATCGCTCGGCCCCCAAAAGGCGTCGGCTACAGGCCGGCGGACGATCATCGCCGAAATCGGCACATACCCGCCGCTCAACCCTTTGCCCGTGCACAGCACGTCGGGAGTCACACCGAACGTCTCAGCGGCAAACATCTGCCCCGTCCGTCCCACCCCGGTGATCACTTCATCGAACATCAGCAGCACGTTGTGCCGATCGCAATACTCCCGCAGCAGCGGCAGATACTCCGGTGGCGGGTCGATGATGCCGCCGGTGTGACCGATCGGCTCCACCAGAATCGCCGCGATCGTGGCGGGATCTTCCATCTCGATCGTGCGTTGAATAATGTCCGCGCAGGTGATCCCGCATCCCGCGGAGTACTCCTTGCCGAACGGGCAGCGATAACAGGTCGGCGGGAAGACGTGGAGAAAGCCCGCGGGCAGCGGCTCGTTGACGGTCTTTCGGGACTTCAATCCCGAAGCGGCCAGCGCGCCCAGGGTGGAGCCATGCCACGACAGATACCGCGAAATCACCTTGTACTTGCCGGGATTGCCGGTCAGGCGGTGATACTGCCGGGCCAACTTGATCGCCGCCTCGGTGACCTCCGCCCCGCCGCATTCGAATTTGCACGTGCTCAAATCCCCCGGCGCCAGTTCCGCGAGCAGATTGGCCAATTGCACGGCGACGGGATTGGTGCCGTGCATCGGCGGCGAAAAGTGCAGCACGTCGAGCTGTTGGCGCAACGCCTCGATCACCCGGCGGTTGTTGTGTCCCACCGAGACGACGTAAATTCCCGAGAGCGCGTCGAGATACCGTTTGCCGTGCACGTCCCAATAACACACGCCGTCGGCGCGGGCCATTAACAAGGGGTGCTTGCACCACTCGGCCATTTGATCGCGGACGAATATCTGTCGCAGAAACCGTTCTTCCGAGGTTTGTGCGTCGGAGATGAGGGAGATGGCCGGTTGCGACATGCGGTGGGACCCTCCACAATGCGGGGGATTCGTGCGCGTAGGGAACAGACTTCCCCATCTTAGCGAGTTGGTTCATGATCACCACGGTTGAAGTTCCCACCAGTCGTTGCCGCTTCGGCATGGCACGAGTGGATATCACGCCGCCCGCGGGGATTTATCACCGCATGTGGGGGGCCGCGCGGCAGGATCGCGCCACCGGCGTGCATCAACCGCTGTTCGCGACGGCTGTCGCCTGGGCCGGCCTGCACGATCACGCGGCATCGGCTCCGTTCGTGCTGGTGGCACTCGACCACTGCCTGTTGTGGCCCGCGGAAATGGCCGAATTGCGGGCCGCCGTGCTCGATCACGTGGCCGTCCCGCCCGAACGCCTGTTGATCACCTTCTCCCACACCCACGGGGCGGGACTCATCGACCGCGGCCGCAGCCATTTACCCGGCGGCGAACTGCTGGGACCGTACTTCTCGGAACTGTGTCGCCGGGCGGCGGCCTGCGCCCGCCAGGCGGTGCAACAATTGGCTCCCGTGACCATCACGTATGGCGCGGGGAAGTGCTCCCTGGCGGGGCATCGCGACTTCTGGGACGAACGTTCGCGGCAATGGGTTTTGGGTTGGAACCCGGACGGTCCAGCCGACGAGACCGTGCTGGTCGCGCGGATCACCACCGCCAACGACACCCCTGTGGCCGCACCTGCGCCCCTCACACCGACCGCGAGTCATGTGCCCCCCACGCCCACGCCAAGTCATGCGGCCGTCACACCCACGCCAAGTCATGCGGCCGTCACACCCTCGGCCAGCGGTCGACAACCCGCCGAGACGCTGGTGGCCACCGTCGTCAACTATGCGTGTCATCCCACCAGCCTGGCCTGGGAGAATTCGTTGATCAGTCCCGATTACGTCGGCGCGCTGCGGGACACCATCGAACGGTGCACGGGCGCGCCGTGTTTGTTCCTGCAAGGCGCTTCGGGAGACCTTGGCCCCCGCTACGGCTTTGTGGGAGACCCCGCGGTGGCTGATCGCAACGGACGGCAATTGGCCTATGCGGCCCTCTCGGCGCTGGAAGGTTTGCCGCCGCCGAATACGCGGCAGACCTATGTGGGACCGGTCGTGTCGGGAGCCACGATCGGCGTCTGGGCGTATGAATCCTGCGATGCGGAACAGCAGGAGCGGGCGAAGGTGTTCGCCTGCCGGCGCGTCAACGTCCCCTTGCCGTATCGGGCTGACCGGCCTGCCCTGCCCGCTTTGGAGCGGGAACGCGGCGAGTGGCAAGCCAAGGAACAGGCCGCCTTGTCGGCCGGGGACGACCGGACGGCCCAAGAGGCCCGCGCCATGGTGGAACGCTGCACACGGGCCATCACCCGCTGGAGTCAGGCCCCCGCGGGAGACACGTTCCTTTACGAACTGACGTTCCTCAGGCTGGGCGACGCCGTGTGGGTCTTCGGCGAGGGAGAACTCTATCAGGATTTTCAACGAGAACTTCGGCGGCGCTGTCCTCAGCGGACGTTGATCATCGGGGAATTGGCCGACGGCTGGCGGTGCACCTATCTCCCCACGCGCGACACCTACGGCAAGGGCATCTATGAAGAACAGGTGGCCCTGCTGGCGCCGGGTTGCCTGGAACGAGTGATCGATGCCGCCGTCGCGTCCCTGGCGTCCCTCTGACGAACACTGCCCGGTCAACGCCTGCCGCTCAGGGTCCAGGCGGAGCGTCCTCTTCCGCACCGGTCGTATCGAGGCAGCAGTCCATCGCCAGCCACCAGGCCCGGGCATAGCGAAACAGGACCAGCGGCGTCACCGCGCAGTACAACAGCAGCGGAGCGGTCAGCACTTCGTTGGATAGCTCGGCCCCATAATGCAGCCCCATGTACAGGGCCGTCAGGGTCACGCAGGTAAAGCCGTAGTTCAGATACGTGGACCCGAGGAAATAGCCCGGCCCCCGCTCAAACACGAAGCCGCAGTTCTGGCATTGGGGGAACATGGTGATCCACGAGCGGAACAGCGGGCCTTTTCCGCAACGGGGGCACCGCAGGGCCAAGGCCCGGCGCGCGGCCAATCCGAACGTCAGTCTGGCCATGCTGGAGACTCCCCGCGGCGATCGACCCCGCGTACCATGGTAACCGCGGTCCGACCGAACCCGCTGTCGTCCGGCCCGGATTCCCGCGCGGCTGTGCCGATGGCCATCGATACCAGCGAGATCGTTCGCATCGCCGCCGATTCCACACCCATTCGTGAGGGAGCAGGAAACCCGCATGCTGATGGCTGGCCGGTGCCCGTCGCGGCATCCTTGCACGGCCGCACGCATTCTTCGTCCGCCTTGTATCCTCGTCATCCTACTGGCCCATGGAGAGAGAGGACAGACACACCGGGTGGAGGAAATCGGCGACCGCAACCAAAACCGCGGGTCCCCCGCTTTGCGACTTTCCCGACGGCCAATGTCGATTCTCCACCTACGAAATGAGAGACCGAGGCAGTGATGAGCATTTTGGACCGGTTCCGGCTCACGGGAAAGCGCTCGATGATTACCGGCGGCAGCCGCGGATTGGGGCGCGAAATGGCCCTGGCGCTGGCGGATGCCGGGGCCGACGTGGTCCTCATCGGTCGCGACGCCGCCAGCCTCGCCGGCACCGCCCACGAAATCCGCAAGTTCGGCGTGCAGGCGGTGGAGATCACGGGAGACATGGGCCTGCCCCACGAGTGCGAGCGGATTTGCCGACTGGTGCTCGAACACCATGGTCCCATCGATATCCTGATCAACAATGTGGGGGGTCGGCGGATCAACGTGCCTCTCGCCGAACAATCGTTGTCGCAGTGGCAGGAAATCCTCGATTTGAACCTGACGAGCACCTTCTTGTGCCTGAAATGGATCGGGGGTGAGATGGTCCGCCGCGGGCAAGGCGGCCGGGTGATCAACATCGCGTCGATTTCCGGTCTGGTGGTCAATCGGGGCATCGGCGGGCGCAGCTACGAAACGGCCAAGGCGGCCGTGATTCAGCTCACTCGAGCGGCAGCGGCGGATTGGGCGCCCCACGGCGTGACGGTCAACGCCATCTGTCCGGGAGGTTTTTTCACGGCTCCCAATCAGCGGTGGGCCCGCGAGCATCCCGAGGTGATCGAGCAATTCCGGGAGCAGGTCCCCATGGGAGATTTCGGCCAGCCCGAAGACTTGGGTCCGCTCGCCGTCTACCTGGCCAGTGACGCGGCGCGATATGTCACGGGCGCGGCATTCGTCATCGACGGCGGTTACACGCTGTGGTGATGGTTGCCACCCCAAGCTGGGACGATCCTCCCTGGGACGATCCCCGCTGGGACGATCCCCGCTGGGAAGGTATCCGCGCTGGGACGATATTCGCCGGGACGATCCCCGCTGGGACGATCTCCGCTGGGAAGGTATCCGCGCTGGGACGATATTCGCCGGGACGATCCGCGTGCTGGGCGTCGTGGTGACGGGGCTGTGTTTCGCGCGGAGGGTGGCGGGTGCCAAAGGTGTGTCGTGTCGTGGGCGGTTGAAGGCGTGGGCGATTGAAACGATTGAAACGGTACCGTTACGGCGGCCCCGCGATGGATCCGCCGACTCTTGCGGGTCCGCCACGGCGATATGCTATCATCATTTCTTGGCGCTGCGCGACCGTGCCGATTCGCCCCCAGGGAGCGGCCGCGCGACCGTCCCAATCCTGAGTGCCGGTGCCGCGGATGACCTTCAACCCCGTTCGCGGCCCCTGTCATCACGGGACGAGGGCCCACGACGTGGACAGACTCTCACGACGGACGTGGCTGCAAGCTGCCTCGGGAGTGTGGTTGGGAACCGTGGCGCGCGGGGCCGCGCTCTCTGGATCGACCGCCGGTCCCGCGGGATTTGGTCGCGCACGGTCGGTGATTTTCGTGGTGGCCAACGGCGGACAAAGCCAACTCGACGTCTGGGATCCCAAGCCGCTGGCTCCCGTGGAAATCCGGGGGGAGTTTCAACCGATCGCCACCGCCGTGCCGGGAACCCTTCTGTGCGAACACTTGCCGCGCCTGGCCGCCTTGGCGGACCGGTACGCCTTGATCCGCACGATGTCTCACGAAGACCTCGATCACGGTTCGGCCCTGTATCTGACGTTGACCGGCATGTATCACGCGCGGCGGTCTTCCAATCCACCCCCCGCCGACACCGATTGGCCCACGCAAGCCGCCGTCATCAAGCGCTTGAAGCCGGGCCGCCAGTTCATCGATTCCGCGGTGCACGTCAATGGTCCGGCGCTCATTCCCATCAACGTTGGACCCGGACAGAACGGAGGCTTTCTAGGTCCCGATTTCGCTCCGCTGCTGATTGGCGATGTCACCGCGGAGGAGACGGTGCTTCCCGGGTTGACTCCCCTGCCGGAAGTGCCCGCCGATCGTCGCGCCCTGCGCCGCCGGCTCCTGGAACAGCTTGAACGATCGCTGCGTTCTCCGTCGCGGAGCCGCGCGACGAACGAGTACGGTCTGCTCGCCGAACGCTCCTACGAGTTGCTGTCCCGGCCGGAGGTGCAGTACGCCTTCGATTTGGAGCAAGAATCGGCGGCCACGCGGCAGCGGTACGGGCTGGACCGCTCGGGGCAGGCGTGTCTGCTCGCGCGGCGGCTGGTCGAGGCCGGGGTCGCGTGGGTCACGGTGTTCTGGAACCATACCGGCCGGGGACAAGACCTGGCCCCCCACGACTCGCTGCAATATGGCTGGGACACGCACAACGACATCTTCTACGCACTCCGCGAGCATTTGCTGCCCCGCTTCGACCGGAGTTTTTCCGCCCTGTTGGAAGACTTGCACGACCGGGGACTGCTCGAGCAAACGCTGGTGGTGTGCGCGGGGGAGTTCGGCCGGGCGCCGCTGGTCGCCTTGGAGAAGCGGTTCGCGGGAGAATCACCGGGGCGAAAGCACTGGTCGTCGTGCTATTCGGTGGTTTGCGCCGGGGCGGGTGTTCGCGGCGGACAAGTCATCGGCGCTTCGGATCGCCGCGGAGCATACCCCATCACGGAGAAATTCGGGCCGTGGGATTTAACGGCCACCATGTTCTCGGCGTTGGGCATCGATCCGCAGGGACACTTCACCACGCGCGGCGGCCAGCAATTCCCTCTGACCGTCGGCCGACCCATCGAGGCCCTGTACACGGGCTGATGGTTGTGAAGAAGTTTCCCGCAAGGGTCGGAAGTTGTCGGAACATCGGGCAAGCCGCGGCGTTGCCGGTCGGCTGCCTTGCTTCGGTGCTCTCCCGCCTGACTGCCGCCTCATCGCTAATTGACGGCCATCCAACTGCCGAGGGCGAATCGGACGGCGCCAGCCGACCGTGGGTAGTCCGTGCCAGCGGTCGGCCGCCGTACACTTCAATCCATTCCCCCACGGGCAGGCGGATTTCCCGAAAAACCGTCCGGTTGTAACTGCCTGCGGGCATTCCTTCCTTCGTCAGAGCCGGCACAACCGATCCTCGAAGCAGAACGGTTCCCACCGCTCTCGGAGAGGATTGGTCCCATGCCTCGTGTTTGCTGGTTGGCTTTGCTGTGCCTGGGGATGGCCGCCGCGTCTCCCGCGACGGCGCAGGTGGTGCCCGGAACGGGTACCAAACTTCCTCAGATCAGCGACGACTTCGAGGATCCGGCCTGGTCCTTCACACTCAACCTGCCCAAGGCCAGTTCCAATCTCGACAAGGTCGATCGGCAGCCGGCGGGCTATTCCGCCAACAACAAGTGGTACGAGAGCATGTACCGCGGCACTCCCGACATGGTGCGGCGGGTGGAACCGCCGGTCGGCGGACTGCCGGGCAGCACGGGCGCGCTGGCCCTGCGGACGCTGCAATCGGGCGTGCCGGGGCAACTGACGTACAAGTTCCAGCAAGACGATCTGCTGGCAAACTTCGCCAATACCGTGGGCTTCCTGCCGGTGAATCGCACGCCCAGCGTGGTGGTGCGGGTGTATCTCCCTCCGTTCGAACAGTGGGAACGTCGCACGGGCAGCCATTTCGGCTTTCGAGCCGATTGTCAAACGATCATCAACAAGCCCACGACGACGGGACGGATCTTCCGCACGGCTAGCACCACCCGCAAAGTCGAAAATTACTGGCCGGGCATGTTTTTGCAGTTCAACTCCAAGTACGACGGCCAGACGAAGGACGATTCGGCCCTGATCCTCATTCGCTCGGGCAGCCGCGGAGAGGACCTGGCAGGACCGCACATCACCGAACCCGGCTGGTGGACGCTGGGCATGTCGTTCACCCCGGATGGACAGGTGCATTACTACGCCAAACCGGGTGTCGGGCCGTTGACCGCCAAGGATCATCTCGCGTCGACATTCCCCTACGGCTACACTGCGATGCAGGTGAACACTTATTTCTTCAACATTGTCAATCAGGACGATGGTCGCACGTGGTCGACCGAATTCGTGATCGACGACCCCGAAGTCTTTGTTCTCCACTGAAGCGGCGTGCCCCCGTTTTCGACTCTCCTGTTCCCCACATCGCCGCCCATCGCCGCACGTAGCGCCGTAGCTCGCCACACGACACATCGCCGCACGACACGACACATCACCACAAATCGCCCGCAAATCACCCCACATCGCGGGCAAATCGCCACACGTCGCGGACGCATCGCCACACGTCGCGGGCAAATCACCCCACATCGCGGGCGCATCACCCCCCGTCGCGGACGCATCGCCACACGTCGCGGGCAGTTCGCCGCCATGGCGGCAGATTGCCGCGGATCGCGGCCGCCTCGGCATCCCCGCCCGCTGCCACCGTCGGTGCGATCACCCCCCGAGTTTTAGCGAGTTTAATCGACACGGCGGGCAACAGCGCACCCTTCCCAGCGGTCGTCGCGTCCTGCCAAATTCGAGCCGGGTTCGTTTGAGGCGGCTGGCCTCGCTTATCGACTGGCCGGACATCTTCGAGAAATCTTGGAACCCGGCGGTACAGCGAAATCATCGTGATCATCGTCGGGCGGCAAACTGCGATTCTCCCGAACTCCCCCGCGAGCTATAGTTGCAGATGTCTCTCGGAGACGGGGAGAGAGCCATGCGGGACTTGCCGCGGCATCCAGAAGTCGGCAATCAACGCCTCATTCGGCCTGGTGCAGGCTGTCTCCGGTGGACGCTGTTGCTGCTGGCCGGCTTCTGGCCGATGCCGGTGGAAGCGCAGCCGCGCGATCCGGCGGAAGTGCCGGAGCTGTATTTGTTGATCCGCAGCCGGCGGTGCCAGCAGGCGATCACGTTTGCTGAGAGTTACGTCCAGACGGGTCAGCATCAGGCCGCGCTGGAAGCGCTGCAATGGGTGCTCGATCAACCGCACGACGTGCTGATTCCCACGGAAGCCGGGGGATTTCGCTCGGCCCGTGGAGCCGCCACCGATTTGCTGCGGACCTTGCCGGCGACGGTGCGCGATCAATATCAACGGGTGCAGGGCGCCCTCGCCGCGGGCGAGTGGGGCCGAGCGGGATCGCCGCAGCCCCTGGCAACTTGCCTGGACATGGTGCGAACGTCCTTCGCCACCGAAGCCGGGTACACCGCGGCGAGCGTGTTGGTTTCTCGCTGGCTCGACGAGGGGAGCAGCGACCTGGCGGCCGCGCTGGCCCTCCGCGTGCTCGAAGAACCGGCTCATCGCCGCCGCTTGACCCCGGGCTTTTTGGGTCGGGCGGAAACAGCGTGTCTGGCGGCGGGACGAACGTCGGAACTCGAACGGCTGCGGGGGACTTGGCTGGACCGCGCGGGGGAGCGGCGGATACCGGTGTTGCCCTTCAGCGATCAAGCCTTGCCGGGCGCCGCTTCCAGCCTGAGCCATCTGCCGACGGTCGAGGCGGTGCCGCTCCCCAAGCCCGTGTGGCAACAACCACTCAACACCTACCGCACATCTCCCCAGTGGCAAGAAGCCTTGGAGGAAGGCTGGCGGGAGTGGTCGTCCGACAAGCGGGATCGGGATTGGCCGACGGCCGTGGCCTGGCAACCCCTCGTGGTCGGCCGGCAATTGTTGTATCGCGATCTGCAAACGATTCGCGCCATCGACGTGTTGACGGGAGACACCCTGTGGCGGCATGGCACGCGGCTGGGTGTCGAGCAGTTGCTCAGCCAGCCCAGTCTGGAACGTTCTTCCGCGCGGCGATTGCAGTGGGACTCTTGGGAATCGCTCTTCGGCAACTCGCTGGTGGGTTGTCTCAGCAGCGATGGCATTCGCGTGTACGCCATCGATCAGGCGGAAATGCTGATGCTGGCGTCGCGACGGCAAATTGAAGCTCGCGAGTGGGATGATTCCGCGGCGACCAATGCCTTGATCGCCGTTCATCTGCGGACCGATCGCGAGCAGGACCGGCTGGCGTGGACGACGGCGCGTCCCGAGCCGACGTTGCCGGGGCACGCCTATCTCGGTCCGCCCGCGCTGGCCGGCGGCATCGCCTATGTTCTCGCGGAAAACGATCGGGAATTGGCGCTGGCGGCCCTGGAAGCGGCCACGGGAACGCTGTTATGGAGGCAACCCGTGGCCCTTGCCGATCGCGCTCTGCTCGAAGACCGGGGACGTCATCTGCGCGCGGCCATCCCCACCCTCGCGCGAGGTCTGGCGCTGTGTCCCACCAATGTCGGCTTGCTTGTCGCCGTCGATGCGGTGACCGGTCAACTCTGCTGGTACCACAGTTGCCTCGAGTCGCCGGCCGATGTCCGGCGGATGACGCGCTCGCCGCCGATGCCCCCCCAGCGTCCGTTTGCCACGTTCCCCCCGCTGGTGTTTGTCCATCACGGGAAGGTGGTCTACCTGCCCAGCCAGTCTGACGTGGTGTATTGTCTGGACGTATCGACCGGGCGGGAACTGTGGCGCGCGCCGCAGCCTGATGTGGCCTATGTGGGGGGCGTCACCAGCGAGCATGTGCTGGTGGTGGGACGCCGTTCGTGCCAATCCTTGGCCCTCGCCACTGGCAAGGTCGAGTGGACCGCGCCGCTGGAGTCCGTGCCGGCAGGAACCGGCGTATTGCTCAGCGACGGCTTTTTGCTGCCCCTCGATTCCGGCAAGGTGGCGGCACTCGAATTGGCCACCGGACGACGCCTGGGCTTCGACTACAGCGGCGACCGCGGACCCATGGGGCATCTGGTGGCGACCCCGGATTTGGTGGTGGCCGTCGGCGGCGCGGGCATCGCGGCCTATCCCACGGCGTCGGCGGCGGCGCGGCGGCTGCAAACCGTGGTCAATGCCCCGGCGGCAGACCCCGCGCGCGCACTCGACCTGGCGGCCGTGCATCTGGCGCAAGGAAACCTGCTGTCCGCCGTGGACGCGCTGCACGCCGTCATTCAACAAGCTCGCGAAGCGCCGCGTCGAATTCAAGCCGAGCGCACCTTGTGCGAAGTGTATTTCCAACTGCTGCGCGACCAGCCTCAAAAGGCGGAGGAATGGTACCGGCGGCTGGAGCCGTTGTGCCGCACGCCCCAAGAGCGCACTCGGCGGCTGATTTCCCTCTCGGGCTGGCATTTGCAGGCCGGCCGCATCGAGGCGGCACTGGAGTCTGGAGCCGACCTGGCGCAGATCGCGGAAACGGCTCTGTATCCGGCCCCGAATTTTCCCGGCTTGAAAGTGGCCAGTCCGACCTGGCTGGCTGTTCTGGAGCGGCACGCCCCGCCGCCCATGTCTTTGCAGTCGCGGGCGACGCGCACCTCCACCGTGGTCTTGCCTCCGATCGCCGAAGTCGTCTTTCGCCATCAACCGCTCGGACGCCTGGCGTGTGCGCAACTGGCGCGAGAGGACCGGGAGGCCGGCCGGTTCCACTCCGCGGAACTGCGCTGGCTGCGAAATGTGCATCAGTCGGCCGATGAGGCGCTGGCGGGACAGGCGGCCCGGGAACTGGCTCAACTCTACGACGACGCTGGGTTGATCGCCCGCTGTGCCGATCACCTGGCGTTGCTCAGCACGCGCTTTGCCGACGTACCGCTCGACGACGGGCGAACCGGATTGGACGTGGTGCGCGATTGGCCCCGGGAGAGTCTCTCGCTGGCAGCCTGGCGTCGGCGGCAACCGATCGATCGGCCGATCGACTTCGTGCGGGTGTCGGTCGAGCCGCGTGTCATGGCGGCCGTCGGCGATCTGGCCGTCAAAACGGATCGTCTCCCCTGGGATGAACAGTCGGAAGGATTGTATGGGGAGTTTCAGCGGCGGTTGCAGCCCTTGCAAGCCGACGCACCTTATGAATGGCTCATCAAAACGAGTGGAGGTGCGGCGACGCTGGCCGTGTTCGACAAGTCGGGAATGTGCCCGCTGCGCACCATTCCCGTGCCGGTGAATGCCCTGTGGCCAGGGAAGGATATTCCCGCCGCGGTGGGTTCCTCGCAGACCTTCGGCGTTGCCGGCGGCATCCGCTGCGTGTCGTTGTTGCAGGGTGCGACCGAGGGCCTGGCCTGGTCGGCCGGTCTGCCGGGCTGGTCGGGGCGCACGAGCGTCCCCTTATGCGGTCCGGCCACGCCGCACGGCGCCGTGTTCCAGTTGCGGAACGAATTGCTGATCGTCGACCCCGCCGACGGGCGGTTGCTGTGGCATCGCGACGACCTCGAACCAAACAGCGGTTTACTGGCCGATCCCTACGTGGGACTGCTGATCGACGACAACATGGTGTTCGTGCTGGGACACGATCGGCAGTCGTACCGGGTCTTCGAACTGGCCACCGGCATGCTCTTGCGGGAGGGTCGGCTCGACCACGATTTGCGCTTCACCCGCATGGGGGTGGACAACCTGATCATGCATTTCACCGACACCGGAGCCGTGCGGCGCCTGCGCGTGTGGAACGCCGCCCACGACGAACTGTTGCTCGACGAGCCGCTGAAGGACCGCAACCTGTGGTGCCAGGTGCCTTACCAGCGAGACGTGTTGTGGCTGACACCGGAAGGACGGCTGAAGGCCTTTGCCGCGTCCGCCCGGCGAATCGTCGTCGACTGCCCCCTCCCCGCCTCCGAACTCGACGGGGTGACCTCCCTCCGCGCGTTCGGACAAGGCGGCCGCTACTTCGTGAACCTGAGCCGCAATCTCCCCCTGGCGCGGACGGAAAACACGCACGACATCGTGCGGGAACCGCTGCTGCCCATGCTCAACATGCGCGACGAACTGATCGCCGTGGCCCCGGGCAAGCCGGCTCCCTTGTGGCGCATGGTGATGCCCCAGCGCTCGATGGTGCTGTGGGGCAACACCCCCGCCCCGCTCATCGTGGGAGTCTCGATCGTCAAGTCGCGCTACGATCACCAGCGGAAATGGATGGTGGTGGAAGCCATCGACCCCGCCACCGGACTGCGCGTGGGATATTCCGACCAGCTCCCGGAAATGCGGCTGTATCACGCCGATTACGACGGCATCGACGGCCTCATTCGCCTCGTCGGGGAACGGGGCGACGTGGTGCTGAACTTCAGCCCTTCCGCGGCTCATGGCCGCTAACGCGGCCGCGTTCGGCGCGCTCTTCCAAACTCCCTCAACCTCTTCCAAACTCCCTCAGCGGGCCGTTGACCCGGTCCGAGGGCCGCGGCCGTGTTCACCGACCGCCATTCCACCAGTCGGCCCGCGGCCGGCCAACGGCGGCCCGGAATCGTTCTCCGGCAGGCCGGCGCGGCAGGTGGGACCGCGCTGGTGGTGAGCGCCCCCTGGTGGTGGGCGCGAACCGCGAACCGGGCAAGTCAAGCGCCGGAGTGCCCGGCCAACTCCGCCGAGCGCGGGGGATGGAAAAACAGCAGCAGCAACACGGCCGCCACCGCGGCCGACGCCGCGGGAATGAGCAGCAACTGTTCGTACTGCACGACCTTCGCGCCGTCCATGGTGGTCAAGGTGAAATGATCCTGGCAGGTGCGCCACACGAACCGCGACGTCATCGGCCCCAGACCCAGAATCAAAAAGTTAAACAGCCCCTGAGCACTCGTCCGCGCATCCTTCGGAAAGAACTCGTCGACCAGAATGTACAGCGTGGCGAAGAAAAAGGCGTAACAAATGCCGTGCAACACGTTGACCGCCACGGCACAGTACGGATTCGGAAAGAGGGCAAACACCGAAAACCGCACCGCGTGTCCCAAGATGCCGATGATCATCGTCGTCCGCCAGCCCAACGACTTCAACACGTAACCCAGAAACGCCATCGTGGCGATCTCCGCGATTTGGCCCACGCTCATGGCGGGTTGAATCCAATTCGACGGCACGCCGACTTTGCCCAGGTAGGTGAACGCGAAGAAGAAGAAGCCGTCATGGACCGTGGCATCAATGAACGTCACCAGAAACAGCACCGCCAGGAAGGGACGCCGCAACAGCTTGATCGCTTCCAGCCAGGCCAACTGGTTCTCCCCCTGCTGAGCCGGCTTGGGTGGCGTGTGAGGTAAGCTCAGACTGAACGCCGCGAGCACCAGCGAGGCAATCCCCGACGTCATGAAAGCCCAGCTTTTGCCTTGGTTCAGTGCCGTTCCCGTCAGCGAGGAGCCGAGCGCTTGGCCCAGCCAATCCACGAAATTCACCGTGCCGAAGGCGGGCACCTTGGACCAGTCCGCCAGGATGAAAATGAACGGCCAACTGGCGGCAATCCAGCCGATGGTGCCCCACAACCGCACCAGTCCGAATTGTTTCTGCGGGTCCGACATGTTGGCAAAGGCGATGGTGTTCGTCACCGAGATGGTTGGCACGTAGAACAGGCAGTGCACCGCCATGCAGGCGAAGTACAGCCAGTATTGAGGCGCGGCATTGCCTCCTTGTTGAAACGTCTGCCAGGCCAAGGCTCCAAATCCCAGCATGGCCAGCCCGCCGACCAGTTGGCTGAACGCCAGGAACCGTTCCGCCGAAAAATTGCGATCCACAAACTGGTTGGCGAAAAACATGGCGATGATCGCCGAGAGCGGAAAGAGAAAATTCAGCAGGTCCTGCTGTTGCAGCACGATGGGCACTGCGCCCCCCGGTGCTCCCGGGAACGGCAGCGACACATTCACGACCTCCCGAGTGAAGTTCAGCCCCCCTTCCCCGAAGAAGCCGAAACTCGGCGGCAACCATGCCCCCCAAATGAAGAATTCGAGAAACATCATCACGGAGAGTTTCCACAGCACGCCGCGCTGCATTGCCGACCGCCTTTCGCCGCTGATTTTCCCCCGGACACAGGACCATCGAAGCGCCCGTGATGATGGCGGGGGAATCGACCGCCAGCAAGGGAGGAACCGGCAAAGCGTCGACGGAATCGCGGCTTCCGCGGAAGGATTGCCTCCGCCTTGGCCGTTGACTACTCTCATGGCAGGCTGCCTCGGCTGCACCACCGCGCGGTCCGCCTCCGCCGACTATTTCCCGAGGATGCGCCCCAGTCAGTACCGGCTGAGCGCCCCGTTGAGAAACTGTCGCTTCCGCTCGGGTCTGTTCACTTCACGCTACAACAAGGAGCCTCGCATGACTGGCCGCACGTTGTTTACGGTCGCCCTGACGATGCTGATCGGTTTCGTGACCACGGCCTTGGCCCAAGAAAAGGCCAACCCCACCGGCACCTGGAAGTGGACCCGCATGCAGGGAGATAAAACCCGCGAGATGACCCTCAAGCTGAAACTCGAAGGGGACCAACTCACCGGGGCCTTGATCGGTCGCAACGATCAGGAAACGAAGATTGAAGACGCCCAATTCAAGGACGGTCAGGTGTCCTTCTCGGTGACCATCGAACGCAATGGTCAGAAGTTCGTGACCAAATACAGCGGCAAGCTCGAAGAGGACACCATTCGGGGCACCATGGCCTTCGAGCGGCAAGGGCAGTCCCGCACTGTCGAATGGATCGCTAAACGAGACAAGTAGGCGGTGTGCTGGACAAGTCGGCGGTGTGTTGGATAAGTCGGCGGTGTGCTGGGTCGTGGATCGGTTCACAAGGGTGGAACATGGACGGGAGATCGCTTGCCGACGTTCGACGCCGCGCTGCGACGACACAGCCGTCAAACCCCGGAGTCTGTCGGGCATCAACTCCAGGAGTCCGTCGGACATCCCACCCGGGAGCCTGTCTGGCGGCGGCGTTGTGGCTGGCCGGTTGGTGTCTGGGAGTTCTCCTGCCGGCGCGGTTATCCGCCGGAGAATTCAACGAGGTGCTCTCGATTGGCGATCCGGCGCCAGCCTGGGTCGACTTGCCAGGGACGGATGGCAAGCGGCATTCCCTGGCCGATCTCCGCGGCAAGGAGGTGGTCGTCTTCGTGGTAACCTGCGCGAGTTGTCCCACGGCGGTCGATTACGAGGACCGCATCCAGGCGTTGGCGCAGCGTTATGCAAGCCCGGATAGCAAGGTCGCCGTGGTGGCGGTGTGCGTGAATCGTGTCGAGGAGGACCGACTTCCGGCCCTGACCCGGCGGGCCAAGGAGAAGAAATTTGCGTTCCCCTACTTGTACGATGAGTCGCAGCAGATTGCCCGCCAGTACGGCGCGCTCTTCACCCCCGAGTTTTTCGTGCTGGATCGGGACCGCAAAATCGCCTACATGGGCGCTTTCGACGACAGCACCGATGCCGCCGGCGTGACCGAACGGTATGTGGAAGACGCCATCGCGGCCTTGCTCAAGGGGGAAAAGCCGGCCGTCACGGAAACCATCGCCCGCGGCTGCCGGGTTCGTTATGCCCGCGAACGCCGACCTTAGACCACCGCACGTTCGGAACGAAATTCCCGAAACCCCAAGTCGTCGCCGCGGGTAGAGGGGGACAGGGCGTCTTCCGAGGGGCGCAGCCGTTCCGCCAATCCGAGGGTGTTCGTGTGGACACAGGGGGCCGAGCGCTTGACCCTGCTGTTGTCAGACTTGCTCAGGAGAACCGCCGTGCGACCGATTCCGCTTCCGCCCGTGCGACTGATTTCACTCCCGCGACGCTGGCCGCGGTGGTGCCCGGCTTTGGCGGGGATGTTGCTGTGGGTTGTGGGCCAGGGGGTGGCCGCGGAAGTCGCCACCCTCGCGGAATACCTTCCGGAAGGGGCCATTGGGAGTGTCGAACTGACGAATCTCGCGGCGCTGGTGGAGCGGATCGAACAGTCGCCGCTGCCCGGACTGATCGCCGATTCCGACGACTACCGCAAGTGGGCGGATTCGGATGCCGGGCGAAAATTCCGCGGCGGGCAAGCGATTTTGGAGGGGCAGTTGGGGATCAGTCTCTCGGCGGCGGTCAAACGGATCGCGGGGGAGCAGATGTTTCTGGCCGTGTATCCTCCCAGCGAGGGACGGCCCAATCCCGATGGAGTGCTGCTCGTGCGCCTGGCCGACGCCCAGATTGGCCCCCTGCTCAAGGACAAGCTGATTCCTCTCGCGGCCTTGGCGGGCGACCAGGTGCGCCTGGAGGAACGGAATGGGAGCCTGCGGGCGCGGTCCCGGGATGGCAACGCCCATGCAGCGCTCCACGACCGATGGATCATCGTGAGCAACGACGCCACCCGCCTGGAAGCCGTGCTCACGGCCGTGGCGCGCCCCGATGCTCCCGCCGACAATACCCTCGCCGATTCCCCGGCGTGGAAAAACCTGCCCCTGAAAGTCGACTCCGACGCCACGTGGCTGCGGGTCTGCGTCGACACGCGGCGAATTCAGCAACTGGTGAACCAGGAGCGGCTGCTCCCCGCGAAGGTCGACAATCCGCTGGCCTCGCTCTTGCTGGGCGGATTGATGGAATGTGCGGCGATGGCGCCGCGCGTGCACGGCACATTGGTGGTCGGCTCGTCCGACTTTGCCGTGAGTCTGCATGTGGAACGCTCCGTCCAGCAATTGGACGCAGCGCATCAGACGCTGCTGGCGGCAAGGGAAATCCGCGAGCCGTTCGCGACCCCGGTGGTACCGCGCTTTCTGGCGAGCCTCGAGCTGTCGCGGCAGTGGGCCGAATGGTATCGCCGCCGGGACGAACTGCACGAACCGCAAGTTCTGCCCGAGTTCGATAAGTTCGAGACCGGTCTGGCCACCTTTCTGCCCGGCAAAGACTTCGCCGAGGACGTGTTGGGGCTGCTCAACCCCGCGTTGACGATCATCGTCGCCCGGCAGACGTATCCGCACCTGAAAGGCCAGCCGGGCGTGCAATTGCCGGCGATGGCGGTGGTGCTCGACCTGAAGGACCCCCAAAAAGGGGCCGATGTGTTCAACCTCTTTTTCCAGACCATCACCTCGATCAGCAACATCGAGGCGGGAAAATACGGACGCTTTCCCTGGGTGCTGGGGTCCGAAACGCACCAGGGGATTCAGGTCGCGTTCGCCCGTTACCTGCAAACGCCGGAAGGGAAGGAGTTGCCGCTGGTGTACAACTTCCAACCGGCCGCGGCGGTGGTCGGTCAGAAATACGTGGCGGCGACATCGCTGGAACTTTGCCGCGACCTGATCGATGCCTACCGGAAAGCCAACACCTCTCCCACGGGAGCGGAAGCCGCTCAGAAGATCAATCTGGAACTGAATTGGGACCCCAAGGGGTTCGCCGATTTGTTACAGGCCAACCGGGCGGCCTTGGAGGCGGCCGGGCTGCAAGCGGGCAAGTCCGCCGCCCAGGTCGAACGGGAAATCCAGTGGGGAGAGAGCTTTCTACGGCAATTGAATCGGTGGCAACTGCGAACCCTTGTTCATGACCAATCAGTCGAAGTGCGTTTGACCGGCAGTTGGGATTGACGAGACGCCCGACCGCGGCCGACCGCGGCCGACCGCGTGCACGGGGCGGGAAGTCCTCCAGCGCCTTTCCCCCAGGCAGGCTAGGTGGCTTGCTGGTCGCTTCCAGCCATCCTGTAGCGGCCGTAGCGCCGCGCGTCGAACAGTGTCCGGGAAGTGATGGGCTGTGAAGGAGCCGCCGTGAACGAACTGTCTCCCTTGCCCCAGGCGGCGTTCGATCGGGAAGCCGCGGCCTACTTGCTGCGGCGACTGCAATTCGGCGTGCGTCCCGATGAAATCGATCGGGCGCTCGCCGAGGGATTGCCCGCCACCACCGACCGGCTGTTGTCGGTGCAGCCGGAAACCGACGCGTTCGTTCGGGCCGAGGCCGCGCTGCGGCAAACCGCTCACGCCGCCAGCAGCATTGCCGGCCTCAAGGCCTGGTGGTTGTATCGGATGCTGCACTCGGCCAATCCGCTGCGGGAAAAACTGACCCTGATGTGGCACAACCATTTCGCCACGTCCCATGCCAAGGTCAACAACGTTTCGCAAATGGCCGTGCAGAACGATTTGTTTCGCGAGCACGCCTGGGGAGATTTTCATCACCTGCTGCACGGCGTGGCGCGTGATCCGGCCATGCTGGTGTGGTTGGATGGAAATGCCAATCGCCGCCGCCATCCCAACGAAAACTTCGCCCGCGAGGTGATGGAACTGTTCGCCTTGGGGTTGGGCAATTACACCGAACGGGACATTCAAGAGGCCGCCCGCGCTTTCACCGGCTGGCAATTGCGCGACGGTGCCTTCTGGTTCAATGCGTCGCAGCATGATGCGGCGCCGAAAACCATTTTCGGCCGCACCGGCCGGTTCGAGGGCAACCACGTCATCGACCTGTGCTTGGAACATCCCGCCTGCCCCCGTTTCCTGGCGTTCAAATTGCTGCGCCAATTCGTGAGCGATCAGCCGTCGACGCCCCTGATCGACCTGGTGGCGGCGTCCCTGGCGCGGCACAAGCTGCACATCCGCCCCGTTTTATTCGAACTGGTCACGTCGGCGGCATTTTTCGCGGACGAACACCGGCAGGCCCTGATCAAATCGCCGGTCGATCTCGTGGTGGGCACGTTGCGGACCTCGGCGACGCGGGTGGTGTTGCCGGCGGCCGCCGAGCTGCTGGCCCGCCTGGGACAAGACCTGTTCGAGCCTCCCACGGTGAAAGGCTGGGATGGTGGTCGGCAATGGATTCAAACTTCGACCTGGATTCTGCGGTGGAACTTTGTCACCGAATTGGTCGACGGCACGGGTTTAGGCGCGCTCCGCGAGGAATTGTGGACTGACGGCCGCCCTCAACCAGACACATGGCTGTTGACGTACCTGGGCCGCGCGGCACCGGAGGTCCGGGCGGCGGTCGCGGCACACTGGCACGCTGCCGATGAACTGCCAGCGGGGCGTGCCCGCCGGACTTTGCGATTCCTATGGAGCCTGCCGGAATATCAATTGGCTTGACTGAGAAAGGGGCCTGCATGTTTCGCATTCGATCGGCCCGGCGCGAGTTTTTGCAGGTGGTGGGCGCGGCAGGTCTGGTGTCGCTGGGGGGCAGCGTGCCCCGGTTCTGGTCGCAGGCATTGGCGCAACAAGACGGAACGTCGGCCGGGGAGCGCGTGCTGGTGCTGATTCAACTGGCCGGGGGCAACGACGGCCTGAACACCGTGGTGCCCATTACCGACGACGCGTACTATCGTGCCCGGCCGGCCCTGGCGATCGGTAAGCAAGCGGTGCTGAAACTCAACGATCGCTGGGGCTTGCATCCCAGCCTGGAAGGGCTGCATCAACTGTGGGAGCAAGGCCGGTTGGGCATCGTGCAGGGAGTGGGCTATCCCCGTCCCGATCGGTCGCATTTCCGGTCGATGGACATCTGGCACACCGCCAATCCCGACGTCGTGCAACCGCAGACCGGCTGGATTGGCCGCACGCTGGATGCCGCCCAGGGAACCGAAGGACGGGAAGCGGTCGCGGTCGGCCTGGATCGCTTGCCGCTGGCCTTGGTGGGCCACCGCGTGGTCTGCCCGCTGGTCAAAAGTCTCGAGGCCTTCCGACTGAATGAACCCGCCGGAGGGTCTCCCCTGCGCACGGCAGACTGGCAGCGGGCCGTGCAAGCCCCTGCTCCCCCGCGCGGCGAACTGGAGTTTCTCCGTCGTTCGGCTCAAGCCAGCCTGGCCAGCGCCGATCGTCTGAAAAGTCTGGGAGAAACGTATCGCACGCGGGTCGAATATCCCTCCACCGGACTGGCACAACGGCTCAAATTGGTGGCGCAGATGATTGTCGCCGAGTTGCCCGCCCGCGTGTACTTCGTGTCGCTGGATGGCTTCGACACGCATGCGCAGCAATTGCCGGGGCATGCCGCACTCCTCGCGGAACTGGCGGGGGCAGTGGCTAGTTTCGTGGCCGACCTGGAAGAACACCGCCTGACCGGCCGGGTGCTGATCGCCACGTTTTCGGAGTTCGGCCGGCGGTTGGCGGAGAACGGCAGCCTGGGAACCGATCACGGCGCCGCCGCGCCGCTGTTCGTCGTCACCCCGCATCGTGGCGGTCTGTTCGGTGAAGCACCCAGCCTGACCGACCTCGACGACGGAGACCCCAAGTTCACCACCGATTTCCGCCGCGTTTACGCCACGCTGCTGGAGAATTGGTTGAACGTCGATTCCTCGGCCGCGTTGGGGGGGCGGTTCGAACCCCTTGATTGCGTTTGAACGCCGCGCGCCAGACCGTGAGGTCGGTCGTCAGATCGTGAGGTCGGTCGCCAGACCGTCAAGACGGTTCATCCACGACCCGGCGAAGGGATCGCGTGCCGACAGCCGCTCGCAATCACCCCGCGGCCGCCGTGCCCTTTTCGCCACCCGGAACCTGGTCTCGCTCTAAGGTTCCGTCATCCGTTCTGGGCGGGGATGGCCCCGTTTTTCCCACTCGACAACGCGCCAGGCCGAGATTTCGCCGTTCCGCGGACGTCGGGAGATTCCCGCTCTTGGAACGCAAGCCGATACGGCATACCATCGAAGAGAGGCCGCGCGAGAACCGTCGACCGCCGGCCTGTGAGGACGTTCCCCGAGGTTCCGCGATGTCGAGCATCCGCATTCCCTGCCCCCAGTGTGGGCGCGAGCTGAAGATCTCCGATCGCCGTTTGTTGGGGAAGCGCGGCAAATGTCCGGGCTGTCAGCACTCGTTTGTGCTGGAAGAACCGGTGGTGGTGCTTGCCGAAGCGACACACCCTCCTGTCGGGACCGCGGCTCGGTGGGTTCCCGATGCCCCGCCGACGACACCGCTTCCCGCCGCTCCCAGTTTGGCGGTCCCCTCGGAGCCGATTCTCAGCAGCGTCGCCCAGCGCCACCGGCACCAGCGCCAGCGTTCCCGCTGGACGATGTTGGTCGTGGCGGCGGTGGTCGTGGTTGCGGCGGGGGGTTTGGCGTATGTCGGCTGGAAAATGACGTCCGCAACCGACCGGTCGACCGCACAGGCAAAATCTCCGGCTGCGGAACCCAAAGGGGCCATGACCGCGGCGGCTGACAGCCCCGCGGAATTGGCGTCGACGGGGGAAGCCATTCCCTTGGAGTTGCTCCCCGCCGGAACCCGACTGCTGGTGCATCTCCGTCCCGCCGAGTTCTGGCAACCCGACAGCAAGGGGGAAGAGTTTCGCTTCTGCCTTGGTCCACTGGGGGAATTTGTGGAGACGCAAATCAAGACGCTCTGCAAGTATCCGCCGCAGGAAATCGAAGAAGTGCAATTCGCCTGGATTCCCGGTCCGCGCGGCACGGCCCCCGATTTCGCCTGCGTGGTTCGCCTGAAACAAGAAGCCAGGAAAAGCGATCTGCTCGACAAGCTGGGAGGGCAGCGGGTCGAAACCTACGGCCGACCAGTGTACGTCGACGGCGAACGCGCCGCCGTCGTGGTGGACCTCAAAACGTTCGCCATCGGTCCGGCGAGCATGGCCGAAGAGATGGTGAGTTCCATCGGCGGGAAGAACCCGTTGCCGCAAAGCGTGGAAGAGTTGATTCCCAAGAGCGATCGGCACAGGCATGTGTCGGTCCTCTTCGAGCCGACCGCCGTGCTCCTCGATCTGGAGTTTCTGGCCCCGCCGAATCTGCAACCCTTCTTGCGGGGGGTGATGGACTGGTTTGGAGATGACGCCGAATCGGTGTTGTGGTCGATTCACCTCGAGGACGAGCGGTTCGTGTCCGAGGCGGTGGTGCGGACCCCCTCGGGGACGCGGCCGGCAGCGCTGGCAGAGCGGTTGCGGGAACGCCTCGATCAACTGCCGAAAGAGGTGCTGCACACGGTGCAGAGGATGGACCCCAAGGAAGTGGGCAAACGGCAGATCATCGGTCGCGTGCCGGCCATGTCGAAAGTGTTCGCCCTGGCAACCCAGTTCGAGCACGGTCGCCGAGACGTGCGGGCGGTCACCCTGTTGCCGGAGCGGGCCGCGCCGAACCTCGCGTTGGGAACCCTGCTGACCTGGGATGAATCGACCCGCACCGATTTCAGCAAACCAGCTCCCGCGGCCGCTCCCAGCAGCGACGCCAACTTGCCCAAGACGATCGCGGAACGGCTGAGGAAGAAAATCGATGTCGATTTCCGTCGGGAACCCTTGCAAGGCGCCTTTGCCTACATCGGCGAAGAAACCAAGGTGAACATCGAAATCGACGGCGACGCGCTGAAACTGGCGGGATACACCAAGAACATGCCGCAGGAATTCAAACTCGAGCAGGTGCCCGCCCTGGTGGTGATTCGCACCATCTTTGAACAGAAAGACCAAGGCAAGATGTGCCTGGTGATCGATGAACAGAAGAAACTGTGCCTCGTCACCACCCATGCCGCGGCTGAACAAAAAGGACTGAAACCATACCCCTTGGAACCGTAGACCTGCCCCGCACCTTGGCGGACCGGGCCTCAGCCGGCCGGTTCGAGGCGGCAAGCCGACATCCTCGCGCCCCTCGACCCGCGGCACCACGTCCCCAGTTCGACCTCGCGCGGAATCAGGCCGTTTGCTGAGCCGCGGCAATTGGTCCCCGGCGCCTCCAACAGATCGTGCGGAGTCGGTCGGAAAGCGGGATGACCACGAACCTGCGAGCTGCCGCCGAACCATCGCCGCTGCGCTGCCCCGCGTGCGGAGTGCCGCTCCGGTTGCGCGACAAACGCTTCGTCGGCGCTACCTTTCCCTGCCCGGCTTGTGAGGAAAAACTGGCTTTGGTGTCCGCCGAGCAGGATCGTTGGGTGTTGCAACTGGCCGCGACGGTTGCACCTCCAGCGTCGGCGAAACCGCGGCGGTTGATGGCCTGGCAGTTGCCAAACGTCTCGCCGCTCGTCGTAGCGTGGAGTGTGGCCGGGCTGATGGGGATGGTGCTCGTCGCGGCTCTGTGGCGCCAGGCTTCCGTCCCGCCTGCTTCGCCGCCCACCGCCGGGGTGCGTCCCCAGTTGGCTCAGACAGACGCCGCGGCGGAACTTGGGGCGTCGCCAAACGATGCCGATGCCACGCCGCCAGCGCAGGTATCGACCGCACCTCCAAAGGTTCATCCGGCCGCGGAACTGACGGAGATCACCACGCCAGACGTGTCGCCGGAGGTCGTTTCTACCCCGGCCGCGTCACCGGCGAACGAGTTACCGCCGGCCGTGTCGCGGCCGAGCGAGTCGCCACCGGCCACCCAGCCGTTGGACGAGGCCCCCGTCTCGGCGCACAGCGTTTCCCTGCCGCAGACCGCTGTACCGCATGCGCCTCCCGTTCCTCCGAAGGTGCCCGTGGAGGTGTTGTTGAACCAGCGGCTGGTCTCGTTTCAGCAGTCGCAACCAATTTCCCGGAAGCGGTTGCTGGCCACCGTGGAAGACCTGCTGGACCGGCCGATTCGCGTCGCGGACGATGTGCCGATGGAGATGGCCGACCGGCTGCAAACCGCCATTACGTTGCAATTGGAACAGGTGACCGTGGCTGACTTGCTGCGGGCCATTTTGGAGGGGACGCAACTCGTTGCTGCGTGTGTGGGGGACGAAGTGCAGTTACGGGCGGCACAGCCCTGATGGGCGCTGGTTGACCTGCTTGCCGGTCGGTGGCCCTGATGGGCGCTGGTTGACCTGATGGGCGCTGGTTGACCTGATGGGCGCTCGGTGGCCCTGATGGGCGGCGGCTGGTGGAAGGGTCGCCGGTTGGCATGTGTGGTCCGCCGGCTGATGTGTGTGTGTCGGTCCTGCGGGAACGTGGCACTGTGGAACTCGACGACACCGTTTGCTATTGCTTTCACATCACGAAGCGCAAGATCATCAACTTCCTGCGGGTGGAGCGCCCCCAGCGAGCCAGTCAGCTTACGGCCTGCGGCGGCGCGGGGACTGGATGCGGTTGGTGCGTTCCGTTCCTCAAACGGTATTTTGAAGCCATGCAGTCGACGTCTGCCGCCGAACCGGACACGCTCACGCCGGCGGAATATGCCCGCCAGCGAGCGGCCTACATCCGGGCGGGCAAGGGGCGACCCGCTCCCGGCGCCATCCCGCTCCCCGACGAACCGTCCGAATCCTGAAAAAGTGCCGTCCCAACGGAGATTCCGCGGGAATAAATCGACGGGCGGCGCATCTCACCCCCAAAGCCATGTCCGAACGCGTCGCGCTTGCGGAGCTGATCGACCGGCATTACGCCCTTGTCTATCGGTACGCCTACCGCCTGTCCGGTTCGGCAACCGACGCCGAAGACCTGACTCAACAAACGTTTTTGCAGGCGCAGGCCCATTGGGAACAGTTGCGTGATCCCGCCGCCGCCAAATACTGGTTGTGTGCCATTACCCGAAACGCTTATTTGCGCGCCAAGCGCAACCCGGTGCGTCCCGTGTCGCTCGACCTCGCTCCGGAACCTTGCGCCCCCGTGTATCCCGAGGAAATCGACCCTCACGCGCTGCAAACGGCCCTGCAAGAGCTGCCCGAGGAGTTCCGCACCCCGGTCATCTTGTTCTATTTTCAGGAGTTCAGCTACAAGGACATCGCCGCACACCTGAACGTGCCGCTCGGCACCGTGATGAGCCGCTTGGCGCGAGCCAAGGAAGCCTTGCGTCGCCGACTGGTGGCGGAGCACGGCACAACGGCCGTGCGTCGTCCTCCGTTTCCTCAATTGACCCGCGGATGAGCCGCCCCCATGGACTGCTACGAAGCCCTCGAAATTCTCGAAGCCGATGCCATCGGCGCCTGGCCGTTGGAGCAGCCAGGACTCGATGCCGCCCGTCAGCATGTGGCGAGCTGCACCCACTGCCAGCGGGCGTGGCCCCAGCGCGCGGCTTTTGGCCGGCAACTGCTGCTGCACATGCCCGCCGTGGAGATTCCCGCCGATCTCGCCGCCCGCTTGCACGCGCAGCTTGCCCCGCGCGTCGCGGATCCACCCCAGCGCCCCGTTCGCCGCCGCCTCGCCCTGATGATCGGGGTCGCGGCGTCGCTGGTTGCCGTCTGCGCCTGGGTCGCCGTCGCGCTGCGGAGCGAACTTCCCGCGTCGCTGCAAACTCTCCAGGCGGCGGTGGATGTGTCCCTGGAAGAACTCCCCCCTTTCTCCGGACCTTTCACCCCGCGGTTGCCCACCGAATGGGAACCGTTTTTCGATCTGGCACCGCACATGGTGCACGGGTTTCCCGCCGCGGCCCAGTTTTCCGGTTCCAACGCTCCCCGCCAGGTGGGCAAACTGGCGTTGGTGCCGTTTCAATTCACACTCCGCCGCGGGACCGAACCGCTGCAAGGCCGGTTGCTGATCCTGCTGCGCACGCAGCTTGAACCCGATCAGGTGCCGCGCGAAAGCTTCGCCTCCGCCGAGATCCTTTACCTGCCCCAGCAGCGCGGCGCGTGGATTGTGTGGTCGGAGGGAGAGTACGTGTTCGCGTGCCTGATGCCGTCGTCCTCGGCACCGGCGGCCTTGCAGCAATTCCGCCGCGCCCTCTCGGTGTCCCGTCCTCTCAGTTGAGCATCGCGACGTTCCGTGCGCCGACGGGCCGACGTTCCGTGCGCCGGCGGGCCGACGTTCCGTGCGCCGGCGGGCCAGGCGCGCATGCGGCGCCGCGTGTGCCCTGGCGCGTGGGTGTTGCCCGAATGGCCTGGCGAAGTCGGCCGGGCGAGGGGCGTTCGCGGTCAGAGTGCGAGGGGCGTTCGCGGTCAAAGCACGGAGCGGACGCGCTGGAGGAATTCGGCGTTCGTGGGGAATTTGGCCAAGGTGCGAATCAACTGCTCCATGGCCTCCACGGGGCTCATCGAGATCAGGCTGCGCCGCAAGGTGGTGACGGCTTCCAGGGTTTCGGGCGGCAGAATTTTTTCTTCCCGCCGAGTCCCCGATTTGGTGATGTCGATGGCCGGCCAAATGCGGCGATCGGCGAGGTCGCGGCTGAGCACCATTTCCATGTTGCCCGTGCCCTTGAATTCCTGGAAAATCGCCTCGTCCATGCGGCTGCCGGTGTCGATCAGAGCGGTGCCCACCACGGTCAGCGAGCCTCCTTCCTCGAACTGTCGGGCCAGGCCGAACATCTTTTTGGGGATGTCCATGGCTCGGATGTCGAGACCGCCGGTGCCCGTGCGTCCCGAGTTGCTCCACTTGTTGAAGGCCCGTGCGGTGCGGGTGATGCTGTCGAGCAGCACGAACACGTCGCGGCCGGTTTCGGCCATCCGCTTGGCGCGTTCGAACACCAACTGGCTCACGCGGATGTGGCTTTCCACTTCGCGGTCGAGGGAAGACGCGATGACTTCGCCATGCACGCGGCGCTTCATCTCGGTGACTTCTTCCGGCCGCTCGTCGATCAGCAACACGATCAGATAGATTTCGGGATGGTTCTTGCTGACGGCATCGGCAATTTCCTGCAACAGCATGGTTTTGCCGGTTCGCGGCGGAGCGACCAGCAAGGCCCGCTGCCCCTTGGCGATCGGCGTCAACAGGTCCATCACCCGCATGGTGATCGGCGTGGGACCGGTTTCCAGCTTGATCTGCTGGAACGGGGTAATGGGGGTTAAATCGTCGAAGTTGCGCACCTGCTGGTACGCTTCGGGAGTGCGGCCCTCGACGGTGTCGATTTGCCGCAAACGGGGGCCTTGCCCGCGTCCGCCCGGCACAGCTTCGCCGGTGATCTGAACGCCTTCACGCAGGCCGAATTTTTCGATGAGTGAACTGGACACGAAGGGATCTGTTTCCTGAGAGAAATAACCGGCCTTGGCGTCGCGCAGAAAGCCGTAGCCTTTGGGATGTAATTCCAACACACCGAGGACCGGCGTCCCCGGCCCCTCCGCCGGACGGGGTCCGGCGGGCTGTCCCCCGTGTTGGGGACGTGGAGCACTGCCGCCGCGCTGCGGCGCTGCCCCTCCATTGCCACGAAAGCGCTGTCCCTGCCGGCCGTAGCCGCCGTTGCTCTGGGACACTTCACCGCCGCCACCGCGTCCGCGACGCCGGCGTCGCCGTCGACGCCGGCTGCCGCCGCCTTCAAAGCCTTCACTCCCCTCACTGGGGGCGGCGACCTCCTCCCCTTCCGGGGAGAGAGGTGTGGATTCACTGGCCGCAGCGGGCGCGGCGGCAGTTCCCCCTTCAGCGTCGGCCACTCGTTCCCGTTCGGCAGCCGCCGGAGGCGCATCGAGCGTTTCAAAGTCCATGTCCCGCTCGGAAGGGGGCGCGAACTCGATTTCTCGGCGGGCCGCGGCGGCCTCTTCAAAGGCCTCTTCAATCGCAGGTTGAGGCGGCCGATCGGCCACTTCCGGGCTGACATCCAGATCCAGACCTTCTCGTTCCTGCACTGTCGAGGCAGCCGACCGACGGCGCGAACGGGAGACGCGTTTGGGGGTCGAACCCGATCCTCTTTCTGCCATGCCAATTTCCCAAGCTACAAGCGATGGAACGACGGTCACCACCATGTGCAACGGCCGAGCCGGCCACGTTCGACACGGCCCTGAAAGGAGCGGCGGCGACCTGGAGACAAACACTCTTTTCCCGCACAGCCCGAGGACTGGGCAGGGACCGCAACGAGCTGATCGGACAGAGGACGATCCAAGCTCACAATCCAGAACACAAAGAGATAGAAAGACTTCGCGGGCTGATGCGGGCCTCATCCCGCATCCAGCATGTCATGCCCAGTGCTGGCCCAGCGTCTGTCACCACCGACAGCAAGTTCCTGGTTGGTGATTGAGCCTCTCCCGTGGCTGAGGAGAGAGATTTTGCGGCGCAGCCTTGCCTTCCGACCTTGTCCTGGGACGCTTCCCGGAACGGCAACCGTGGGGGGTGCGGAATCACACTCCAATTTGCTGCAACTTTCTTCGACGGCCCGCGGGACAGACGGAACCATGTGCCTGACGCAGTTTGCGGAACTTCTGACCCATCGTGCGGAAGGCGACCACTTCTGCCCCGAAACCATGGCTCCCTCGAGCACCGTTTACCGGAGCACCGTTCAACAGCCCGCTCACATCAACAGCCCGCTCACATCCTCCGCTACCGGTTGATCCGGTGCCCGGTAGTCCCGCAGGCTTCGGATCCCGCGCGGGAACGCATGGGGCTGCCACACACCTGGGTGCGGAAACACCATCCCCCTTCGCTCCCCGAATCGGGATGTGCCGAAAGTTTTCCCATGACGCCCGCCCGCCTCACCACGAACCGCACGGAGCTAGCTCTGAAGGCAGGCGGAAACGTTACTGAAGCAAGCTGACACCGTACGCCCAGCGGACCCTGTTGAAGCCACGCCCTCCGCGGAGGATCTCCACCGCACGCAAGGTTTTCACCTCCCTGGAAAGCAGCCGCTCGGAAATTGCTTACGTATTCTGCCGAGCGGAGGCTGAACCACGGACGTCGATTGCGGAGCGGACAATCCGGCGGTGATTGGCCTTTACAGATCCCACTGTCCGGCCGGTGAAACACCCTTCCGATGGGGCAACAGACCCCGCCCACGCTGACCGCTGACGATTGGCGTCCACGTTGCGCGGCCACCCCCCGTGGGGAAGCTCCCAAGGAGCGGCCTCAGCAAGACGCTGATCATCCTTGCCAGCGCGCCCTCTCCAACTGTTAACACACCGTTGGGCAGGACTGGGATCCGGCCACACTGAGGATGGGTGCGACCGACGAATGCCACGGAAACATGTTCCGTTCAAGAACCTCTTCCGTATCATATCGAGCGAACCAACGCTGTCAATTCAAGTCTTTTGAACTTCCGCACAGTTTTCCCAAATCGCATAACCCTCTGGCCTCTGCCCACTCAATGCGGTACTTTCGGTGCAGTCCGCCCGTCCGCTTCCCCGGCGGAACTGCTTCCCAGTCCCTACACCAACGATGTCCGATGCCCTCCACCGACTCCGCTGCCGATGCCGTGTTCTCTCCCCTCGCGCCATTCCCCTTCCGCGCCCCGTGCGGTCGATGGCTGCCGAACATCTTCCTCGCGCTCGCCTGGGCGACCCTTGGCGGCGCCCACGCCGGTGCGCAGTCCGTGGGCGAAACACCCGACGAACCGGGGTTTCGCGTGCGCCGTTTGGCACTCAGGGATGTTCGGATCGTCATCTCCCCCGCGGAATCCCTCGACCGCGGCACGGTGCTCCTTGATGGCGACCGGATTGCCGCCGTCGGCACGGACATCCCTTTGCCTCCAGGCACCGAAACATTGTCTCTTGAAGGCCACACGGTGTATGCCGGGTTCATCGATGCCGGCAACACCACCCTCTTGAAGTCCGATGCCCCGCTTCCCGCGGTGGAACCGCGGCCGGTCGACACCGCCCGCTGGGCGCTGGTCGGTCTGCGCCCGGACGACCACAGCGGATTGACGCCCCAGTTTCAAGCCATCCAAGCCCTCAAAACGGCGGCAAATGATTGGGATCAACACCGCCGCGCCGGATTTTGCACCGTACATGTGATTCCCACCGGCCGCCTGGTCAGCGGGCAGACGGCGGTGGTGCAGTTATCCGGCCGGCCTCCGCGCGAAGCCGTGCTGCGCCACGGCGACATGGTGAGCCTGCACTTGTGGGAGCGCCGCGGCTCGGAATATCCCTCGACGCTGATGGGGGTCCACGCCCATCTGCGGCAGAAGTTCCTCGATGCCGACCGCTGGGTGAAACAGCGGCAACTGGCCGCGCAAGGCGCGCCCGGCGTGCCGCGGCCGCCCGCCGATCCGGTGTGGGAAGTGTTTGCGTCCCTGCGTCAGGGAGAACGCAAGGCGTTGTTCGCGGTGGAATCACGCGACGATCTCGAACGGGCCTTGCGGTTGACCGAGGAACAACAATTGCGGTCGGTGGTGTGGGGGCTGCACGACGTGGCGACCTTCGCCGCCCCGTTGCGGGAACGCAACATCGATGCGATTGTCACCCTGGATGTCGGCGACCCGCCCAAACTCGATCCGCCCGAAGCGCAGCCAGCCAAGGGGGAATTTCCCCTGGTGGCGGAGCCGTTGCGCGTGCGGCAATGGCGGCGCGAGCGCTGGCAAGCCCGCGTCGATGTGATGCAGCGGCTGCACCAGGAGCACGTCCGCTTCGGCGTGGCGACGGCGGGGTTGAAGTCTCCCGAGGACGTGTTCAAGACCCTACGGCACGCCATCGCCCAGGGATTGCCGCGGGAAACCGCTCTTGCCGCGCTGACCACCCAGCCCGCGGAATTGTTGGGCCTCCACCGCGAGGTGGGCCGCATTGCGCCGGGCCTGCTGGCCAACCTGGTGGTGCTGACCGGCCCGTTCGATCACGAGCAGTCCAAGGTGCGATATGTGTTCGTGGAAGGCCGGCGGTTTGAATATCACAAAGACGCCAAGCCGGTGTCGACTGAGCCAGCGCAGCACCCGCCTGTCGACATTGCCGGGCGATGGCTGTTGGAGATCCAAGCGGGAGAGGAGAAACTCCCGGCGACGCTGGAGGTGGTCCAAACGGGGGCCCGTCTCGCGGGGCGATTCAGCAGCGGACAAGGGGACGGCACCATCACCGCGGGGCAAGCCAGCCGCGAGGACGTGCAGTTTGACATCTCGATCGGGGCCGGCGATCGGGCGATCGTGCTGAAGTGTCAGGCCCGCGTGCAGGGGGATGTGCTGACCGGAACACTCAAATCGCCGTTTGGACCGCCGGCGTCATGGGTGGGGCGGCGCGAGTCTTCTCCGCCAGCCGCAGCGACGAATGCCGCAGCGACGAAGGCCGTGGCGGCGAATGTCGTGCAGCTTACCAGCGTCGAGAGTGAAGACGAGCCGGCGCCAGTCTCCGCTTTGACGGCCACCCGTTCGGCATCTGCCCCACCGGCGACTTCCCCCGACGAGTTGCCGACCGAATTGCCCTCCGATCGCACGGCCAGACCGCTCAAGACCGGTGGCAACGTGCTGATTCGCGGTGGAACGGTGCTGACCGGCACGGGTCTTACCTTGCCCGGCCATTCGCTGTTGGTGCGGAACGGACGAATTGCCGCGATCGGGCCGGACCTCCCACCGGATGAAGGCATGGTGGTGCTCGACGTCGCCGGCCGATACATCATGCCGGGCATCATCGACACCCACAGCCACATCATGATCTCCAACGGACTGGGGGGCGTGAACGAGGCCACGCATTCGATAGTGTGCGAAGTCCGCGTGGCCGATTCGCTGAACACGCAAGACCCGGCGGAGTATCGTGCCCTGGCGGGGGGCGTGACGACGATCCGGCAACTGCATGGGTCGGCGAACGTCATTGGCGGCCAGGATTCGGTGGTGCAATTGAAGCATGGCGCGTCGGCGGCCGAACATTTCTTTCCCGGCGCTCCTTCGGGCGTGAAGTTCGCCCTGGGGGAGAACGTCAAGCTGCGTCAGGGGCGCTTTCCCAACACCCGGTTAGGGGTGGAAGCCACGTTGCAACGGGCCTTCGTGGAGGCCTTGGAATACCGCCGCGCCTGGCAGGAATATGATCAAGCGGTGCGGCAAGCGGGAGACCAGGCCGCGCTCCTCTTTCCCCCCCGGCGCGACCTCCGCCTGGAAACGCTCGCGCAGATCCTCGGCGGTGAAAAGTTCATCCATTCCCACTGCTACCGGGCCGACGAAATCCTGATGTTGCTGCGCGTGGCCGCGAGTCACGGCATTCGGGTGTGGTCGTTGCAGCACGTTCTGGAGGGCTACAAGGTCGCCCCTGAAATCGTGGCGCACGGCGCCAGTTGCAGCACCTTCGCCGATTGGTGGGCTTACAAGGTGGAAGCCTACGACGCCATCCCGCACAATGCCGCCTTCCTGCACGAAGCCGGCGCCAACGTCGTCATCAAAAGCGACGACGCCGAATTGATGCGCCACCTCTATTACGAGGCCGCCAAGCCGGTGCGGTACGGCAACCTGTCTCCCGACGTGGCGTTGTCCCTGATTACGCTGCATGCCGCCAAGGAGTTGGGCCTGTCCGACCGGATTGGTTCGCTGGAAGTAGGCAAGCAGGCCGATCTGGCCATCTTCAACGCCCATCCCCTGTACTCGTTCGCCCGCTGCGAAATGACGTTGATTGCCGGCGAACCGTATTTCGTGCGGGAGCGGCAACCCTCGGCCATGTCGGCTGCGGCACAAGCCCGCACGAAAGCATGGCCTCCTTGGACGCCGCCTCCCGCCGAGCAACGGCGCCCCTGGGTGGACTGGACGCCGATGCACGCCGATCGCGTGGCCCTGGTGGGTGCCACCGTGCATCCGGTCGACGCCCCCGACTTGCCCGTGGGGACCGTGCTGATCGAGCAAGGCCGCATCGCCGCCCTCTTCGCAGGCTCCGCCGTACCGGAAGGTTGGCCCATTGTGCGCGTGGATGGCCTGCACATCTATCCGGGATTGATCGACGCGGGCACCACGGTAGGGTTGATCGAAATCGGCAAGGTCACCGAAACGCACGACACCAGCGAAATTGGTTTGTTCCAGCCGGATCTGCACGCCGCCGTGGCCGTCAATGTTGATTCCGAACTCATTCCGGTGGCGCGGGCTGGAGGCATCACCTCGGCCCTCATTCGACCGACCGGAGGCGTGATCTGCGGACAGGCCTCCGTCATTCAACTGGCGGGTTGGACGGCGCCGGAGATGGTGCTGCTCGACCCCGCCGGACTCCAGATCAACTGGCCGGGTGCTCGCGACCACCGCGAACAGGTCGAGCAACTTCGCGAATGGTTGCGTGCCGCGCGACTGTACGACCAGCTTCGTCAGGCCCCCGCCGAAGCGGGAGGCGTGCCGCGGTTGATCGACCCCCGTTACGAAGCCTTGCGACCTTACGTGCGGGGCGAGCGGCCGGTGTTCATGCAGGCCGATTCCTGGCAGCACATTCGAGAGGTGTTGCAGTTCGCGGAAGAAGAAAAGCTGAAACTCGTGTTGTGCGGCGGCGCCGCCGCCTGGCGGGTGGCCGACGAATTGAAACAACGGGACATTCCCGTGATCGTGGGGCCGGTGATGCGCAAGCCCGTCGAAGACTACGACCCCTTCGATGCGCCATACGCCAATCCGGGGCGGCTCCACGAAGCCGGGGTACGATTCTGCATCCGCTCCGACAACCCCGCGAACAGCCGCAACACTCCCTTCGAGGCGGCGATGGCCGTGGCCTATGGTTTGCCGGAGGAAGCCGCCTTGCGGAGCGTGACCCTCTCGGCGGCGGAAATCCTGGGTTTGGCGGACCGCATCGGGTCGCTGAGTGTTGGCAAACGGGCCGACCTGGTGATTCTCGACGGTTCGCCGTTGCAGATCACCTCGCAAGTTAAGGGAGTGATGATCGCGGGGAAACCGTTCCCCCCGACGAGCCGGCAGACGCAACTGTACGACAAGTATCGTCGCCGGTTGCAGGAAGTGCGGGCATCGCGAAACGGCACCGTCGCCGGGCCGTGACGACCTCGGTTGCCACCCGGCGCTGCGGGGGACGGCGAGAGACATTTTTCACAACGGTCGACGCGCCAATTGGCCGACGCGCGAATTGGCCGATTCGCCGATTGGCGAGCGTCGAGGGGATTCAGTCGGCCGGCAGCGAGCGCCGCCGCGTCTCGCGGCAAGGACCTACGCCGCGTCTCGCGGCAGGGACCTACGCCGCGTCTCGCGGCAGGGACCAGGCCCGGCAGCATTCCGCGCCAGAAACAAGAACCACGAGCGAGAAGGAACCACATGTCGCGGACCGAAATTATGGCCCGTTTGCGCGCGAAAGTGGCGGAGGGCCGGCCAATCATCGGTGGAGGTGCTGGAACAGGGATTTCCGCCAAAATGGAGGAGGCCGGCGGAATCGACTTGATCGTGATCTACAACTCCGGACGGTTCCGCATGGGAGGCCGCGGTTCCCTGGCAGGTATGATGCCCTACGGAGATGCCAATGCCATCGTGATGGACATGGCCCGCGAGGTGCTGCCCGTCGTGCGCAAGACGCCGGTGTTGGCGGGGGTGTGCGGCACCGACCCCTTTCGGGTCATGCGGTTGTTTCTGCGCGAGGTGCAGGCCGCCGGTTTCGCGGGCGTGCAGAATTTTCCCACCGTGGGGCTGATCGACGGCGTGTTTCGGCAAGGACTGGAGGAAACGGGGATGGGGTACGGTCTGGAAGTCGACATGATTCGCCAGGCGCACGAACTGGGCTTGTTGACGACGCCGTATTGCTTCAACCCCGACGAAGCCGTGGCCATGGCCCAAGCCGGGGCCGACATCTTGATTCCCCATATGGGGTTGACCACCAAGGGGACCATCGGCGCCGCCACGGCGGTGACCTTGGAAGCGGCCGCTCAGCGCTGCCAGGAAATGCACGATGCCGCGAAGCGCGTCCGGCCGGATATTCTGGTGCTGTGCCATGGCGGCCCCATCGCCGACCCCGAAGACGCCCAGTACATTCTCGATCACACCGAGGGGATCGTGGGCTTTTACGGCGCCAGCAGCATGGAGCGATTGCCGGTCGAACCAGCCATCCGCGGCCAAACCGAGGCATTCACGCGGCTGCGACTCCGCGGGGGGTCGCGATCCCCCGCCGACGGATCGCCGCGCTAGCCGCAAGTGCTTATTTATTAAGCTGTTTCGCCTGCTCCAAGGCTCTTTCGTCGCTCGCGGGCGAGGACACCTGGTGGAACCTCGCAACGGAAAAGGAAGGGATCGCCTGAGACTCGCTGATAGCTCGCGGGCGAGGAAACCCGCGGGCTGCCGTCCGACCGGGCCGACGATCGTCGCCACGGCGGATCGAAGGTGCGGCTCGATCAAAAAATGCCGGCGTGCCCGGGTTGTTTCCCCGGTCCCCTTTGCAGTAAACTGACGTGTCTTCCCCGGTTCCCGGGCCGCCGATGGGCCTGGAACGACGCCGTGGCGTCGCCGAGGTGCCGCTCAGTTCGATCGCGCACCCGCTCCGGACCTTTGCCACCACTGTGAGCCGCCATGTTTGAAGGGATTACCCAGGGCCTGAGGTCCGCCTTTTCGGTGTTGGGTCGGGCGGGACAGCTCACCGAGGCCAACATCCGAGATGGCCTGGCTCAGGTGAAGAAGGCCTTGCTGGAGGCCGACGTCAATTACGACGTCGCGACCGCCTTCATCAAGCGGGTTTCCGCGCAGGCGCTCGGCGAACGAGTCCTCAAGTCGCTCCGGCCGGATCAGCAATTCATCGGCATTGTCCATCAGGAACTGATCCGCCTGATGGGTCCCACCGACCATTCGCTGCATTTGCGGCGGGATGGCATCAACAAAGTGATGATGTGCGGCCTGCAAGGGTCGGGCAAAACCACCACTTGCGGCAAGCTGGCCAAAATGCTGCTCGACCAGGGCTGGAAGCCCCTGCTGGTCGCGGCCGACCTGCAACGTCCCGCCGCCATCGAGCAGCTCAAGGTGATTGGTCAACAAATCGGCGTGCCTGTGTACGCCGAGGATCCGGCGCACAGTTCCCCGCTGCAAGTTTGTCAGAACGGGTTGAAAGCCGCGCAAAAAGCCGGCGACGTCAAAGTGGTGATTCTCGACACGGCTGGCCGGCTGCACGTCGATCGGGAATTGATGACCGAACTGGAGTTGATCGACAACAAGCTCCAGCCGGATCAAATTCTGCTCGTCTGCGACGCCATGACGGGCCAGGACGCCGTCAATTCGGCCAAGACCTTCAACGACGCCCTCGAACTCGACGGCGTGATCCTCACCAAGCTCGACGGCGACACCCGCGGGGGCGCCGCCCTGAGCATCAAGGAGGTCACCGGCGTCCCCATCAAATTCATCGGCGTGGGAGAGCAGCTCGATAAGCTCGAACCGTTTCATCCCGATCGGATGGCCGGCCGCATTCTCGGCATGGGAGACGTCGTCACCCTGTTCGAGAAAGCCCGCGAGGCGCTCGACGCCGAGGAGATGCAGCGGCAGCAGGAAAAAATGCTCAAGGGGAAATTCACCCTTGAAGACTTCCGCACGTCGATGCAGCAGATCCGACGGATGGGGCCGATTCGCGAGATTCTGAAGATGATTCCCGGTTTGGGCAGTTTGGCCCAGCTTCCCGAGGGGCTTGACCCCGAGTCGGACATGGGGCGGATCGAGGCCATCATCAGCTCCATGACCAAGGCCGAACGGACCAACCCCGACATCATCGACCGCAGCCGGCGGCATCGCATCGCCCGGGGCAGCGGCACCGATCCCTCCGAGGTCAATCGGCTGCTGAAAGATTTCGAGGCCATGGCCGGAATGATGCAAAAAATGGCCGGCCTGGGAATGATGGATCGCCTTCGCGCCATGCGGGACCTGGCCGGGGCCGGCCTGTTCGATCCCCACGCCAACCTCAAAACTCCCAAGGGGCCGACGAAAATGGCTCCTCTCGACGCGAAGGCCGCCGCCGAAAAGAAAAAGAAGGCTCGCAAGGAAGCCAAAAAACAACGCAAACGCAACCGCTGAACCGCGGCGGAAGCCCTGCGGAACAGCCCCTCGCCGCAAAGCCCAGCCGGCACGCGGGGCAGGGATTGACACGCGGAAATCAGGGATTGGCACGCAGCGACGTAGGAGATCGGCAACGTGTTTCGTCAAGTTTCTCAAGGAGCAGACTGAGTGGCAGTACGCATTCGCATGAAACGGATCGGCCGGCATCACCGGCCGTTCTATCGGATCTGCGTGATGGATTCCCGGGTGCACCGGGAGGGCAAGGCGATTGAGGAAGTCGGCTGGTACGACACCTCGGTGCGCGACAAGTCGAAGCGGGTCAGCGTCAAGCTGGATCGCATCGACTATTGGCTTTCCGTCGGTGCCCAGATGTCCGACAAGGTGGCCACGCTGGTCAAAAAGGTGAAGACCAACCGCTTTGGCCAGGCGGCGGCCCCTCCACCCATGCAAAAGCCCAAGATGCCCGAGCCGGCGGAAACCGCGGCGGGGGAATCGGCACCGGCGGAAGGTTGAGAGGCACGGACCGCCTCCCCGCGTGGAGCACGAACAAGGCCTTCCCGCGCCCGACCGTCCGGGAAGCCGGGAAATTGTTCCAGTGAACAGGGGGCGGCTGTGCGGAATGGCCGGCGAGCATGCGCTTCGATGTCTTGACACTCTTTCCCGATCTCTTCACCAGCTACCTGCAGCAAAGTCTGCTGAAACAGGCGATCGACAAGGGGCTGGTGGAGGTGCATTTGTGGAACTTTCGGGATTGGGCGACGGATCGGCATAAGTCGGTGGACGACACCCCCTACGGCGGCGGACCGGGAATGCTCATCATGTGCCCCCCGGTTTTCGCCTGCGTGGAACACGTCCAAACACAAGGTGCCGCTCCAGGACAACTCGTGCTGCTCACCCCCGCGGGACGCAGACTCGACCAGCCTCTCGTGCGGGAACTGGCGCGGCAGCCGCGTCTGTTGCTGCTGTGCGGCCGGTACGAAGGATTTGATGAACGCATCATCCAAGGATTGCGGCCGCTGGAAATTTCCATCGGCGATTTCGTCTGCAATGGGGGCGAAGTGCCCGCCATGCTCGTCATCGACAGCGTGATTCGGCTGGTGCCCGGCGTGCTGGGAGACGCCACCAGTCACCAGCACGACTCGTTTGCCACCGGAGACTGGCTGGAATATCCCCAATACACCCGGCCGCGGGAGTTCCGCGGCATGACCGTTCCAGAGGTGCTGCTCAGCGGCGATCACGGCGCGATCGCCCGCTGGCGGAAAGCACAAAGCGAATTGCGCACCCGCGAGCGCCGCGCGGCCTTGCGGCATCCTGCTCCTGGCCAGGAGCAGGACATATCCGGCTGAAAGGGACCACGCCACCATACCAGCAACTGCGACCTGGTGTGCCGCGACCCCAGCGACGTCCAACGAACCCCGCGACCTCCAGGGAACCCCATCCCGCGCTATGATCCTAGTCGCGTGCGAAAATGGCCGTCCGCGGCACCGCGCGGCAGCCTGCCGCCTCCTAAAATCAACTGCACGGGCTTGTCATCGTCCACACGGAACAACCTTAACTGTTGGCCTTAGCTCGAAAGTTTTGCCATGCGACCCAAACTGATTCTGGCCGCCGAAGAATCCAGCCTGCGCAAGGAGCCTCTGGCGTTCGACATCGGCGACACCGTCGATGTCCACCAGCGGATTCTCGAGGGAGACAAGGAACGAATTCAGATTTTCAACGGCGTGGTGATCGCCCGCCGCGGCACCGGAGCGCGGGAGAACTTCACCGTCCGTCGCATTGTCGCCGGAGAGGGAGTCGAGCGCACCTTTCCGCTGCATTCGCCGAAAATCGCCAAGGTGGAGGTGAAGCGGCACGGCAAGGTCCGCCGCGCCAAACTGTTCTACTTGCGCAACCGAACGGGTAAAGCCACCCGCTTGACCGAGCGGTCGGAACGGGCCGCCAAGGAATAGCCGTTCAGCGGTCGCCCGCGGATCGCCAAGGTCCATCCGCCATGCTGACCTGGTTCCGCCAATGGTTTCAGTCTTCGGAAGGCACGTTCGGCGACCGCGGGGAACATGCGGCCGAAGCGTATTTGCGCCGGCAGGGATATCAGATTCTCGACCGCCAGCATCGCAATGCCGGAGGCGAGGTCGATCTCGTGGCCTTGGATGGTGAAACGGTGGTCTTCGTGGAGGTGAAGACGCGGAGAAGTTCCCAGCACGGTCTCCCCGCGGATGCCGTCACCCGCGCGAAAGAGCGGCGGCTGACACGGGCAGCGGCGACCTATTTGAAACGGCGGGGTTGGCTCGCGCGGCCGTGCCGTTTCGACGTCGTTTCCGTGCTGTGGTCCGCCGAGTGCGGGGAGCCGCAGATCACGCACTATCGCCACGCGTTCGAGGCGTCGATCCCCGGTCAGATGTATTGACGGGCTGAACCTCCCCTGGGGACGGCCGCTCCATCAGCCGACAGCCAGCCCCGCGGCCTGCGGGCACGGCTGGTGAACGACTACCCGGTTGCCGCCGGCGGCAGTCGACCTGAATCGTCCACCAGACCGATTATCCCCTTCGCTCCGATTCCGGTTGACCTGCGAAAGAGTAGAGTGACGTCATGAAGATTGGATTGGTCGGCTTTCAGGGGGGCGGCAAAAGCGCCCTGTTTCAACTGCTGACCGGGCAACAGCCCGATCCCGCCAAGGTGCACACCGGTCAGGTCGGCGAATTGACCGTGCCCGATCCCCGGTTCGACAAGCTGGTGGCCCTGTTTCGTCCCAAGAAGCAGGTTCCCGCCAAAATCCAACTGTTCGATACGCCGGGGTTGTCGCGGGGCGATCAGAAAGCCAACGCGCAGCGGTTCGGCGTGATGCGCGAGTCGCACGCCTTGATTCACGTCATCGGCGTATTTGCCGGCGCGAACCCCGCGGAGGAAGTCCAGGCCTTTACCGATGAATGCATCCTCTCCGACCTGGCCATCGTGACCAACCGCTTGGAACGCTTGAAAAAAGACCTGTCCAAGCCGCGACCCGGTCCGGAAAAGGAGCAGCTTCAAGTCGAACTGGAGGCGCTCGCCCCGATCGAGGCCACGTTGTCGGCCGGCCGGCCGGTGCGCTCGCTGACGTTGACGGCCGAGCAGCTCAAAGCCACGCGCTCGTTTTCCCTTTTGTCCGGCAAGACGATTCTGGTGGTGCTCAATACGGCCGAGTCGAAGTACGATCCGGCACTCCTCGAACAGGTGACGCGGCTGGGGTTCAAGACGATCGCGGCCCCCGTCGGTCTCGAGCAGGAGATCGAGGCCCTGCCGGAAGCCGATCGGGCCGAGTTCGCCGCCGAAATGGGACTCACGGAATCGTGCAAGGCCCGCGTGGCCCGCGCCATCTTCGAGGCCACCGAGCAGATCACCTTCTACACCTGCGACGAGAAGGAGGTCCACGCCTGGCTGCTGCACCGCGGAGAAACCGCGCTCGACGCCGCCGCCACCATTCATACCGACCTCGCCAAGCACTTCATCCGCGCGGAAATCATGTCCACCGAAGACTTGCTCCGCCTCGGTTCGGAAAAGGAAGTCCGCGCCGCGGGGTTGTACCGCCTGGAAGGCAAAGACTATGTCATGCAGGACGGCGATGAGATTGTCGTCCGCGCCAATGTCTGACCCGCCGCATGGCCGCGCGGCAGCCGCCGCATCCCAGCGGCAACACATTCAACGATCGGCAACACCTCGCCTTGCACGGCATGCCGCGGAAGGGTCGGGAGCAGTGAGGCACATCCTCGTGGTGGAAGCGGTCACGGCCGGCTTGTGCGGCGAGGCGACGGAGTTGCTTGCCGAAGGAGCCGCGATGTGGCGGGCGATCCTCGACGATCTGGCCGCCCTGCCCGGCGTGCGCGTGGCCACTGTTGCCGCGGCTGCTTTTCGACAGCGTCTGACGCCGCCGGCTCACGTCGCGACAACCTGGCTGGCATCACCCGCGGCGTGGCCCCAGTGGTGGCGGGACAGCCGAACGGTCGCCGACACCGTGCTGCTCATCGCTCCGGAAACCGACGGCCTGCTGGAGCGGCTGGCGGCGGAAGCGGGAGCGAAGGGGTTCCTTTCCGATCCGGCCACGATTGCCCTCTGTGCGGACAAACTCCGTTTGGCGGAACACTGCGGCCGGCATCGAGTGCCGCACGTTCCCACGCTTCCCGAAGACTGGTCGGCGCCCCCCGCCAGCGACGAGTTTCCCTGCGTGATCAAGCCGCGGGATGGCGCCGGCTGCCAAAAAACCTGGCGGTGTGCGGCAGTCGCGGACTGGTGGCGAGCGGGGGAGGCATTGCACGCGGAAGGAGTAGCCGCCGTGCGGCAGCCGTGGATCGCCGGCCGGACTTTGTCTGTCGCGGGACGTTTCGTCGATGGCGTGGCGTCTCCGTTATTTCCCATCGCCGAGCAACACATCACTTGCGACGAACGCGGCCGCCTCTCCTATCGCGGTGGTCGATTGCCCGCCGAGTTGCATCCGGCCGTGGCACACCAAATTGCCGACCTGGTCGACGCCGCCGGCGCCGCGTTACCCGGTCTGCAAGGTTACGTGGGGTTTGACGTGCTCCTTCCGCGGTCAGTTATTCCCCAGCCGGTCGATCCCCGCTCCCAGACGAGCGATCCCCTTTTCCAGCCGAGCGATCCCCGCTCCCAGCCGGGCGATCCCCGCTCCCAGCCGGGCGATCACTTTTCCCAGACGGTCGATGCGGCGCCGATCTTGTGCGAGATCAATCCCCGCTGGACCACTAGTTATGTGGGATATCGCCGTTTATGCACGTCCTCGCTGATGGCGGCACTGTTGTCGCGTGGCGAAGAGGTGCCCCGTCTGGAGTGGCGAACCGCAGTGGTGTCGTTTGACGCCGAGGGACACGTCACCGGCTGATCGCGCGAGGGGCCCATTGCCAACGGTCCGAACCCCGCCAAGGGAACGCGCAACCATCTCCCGCGCGTCCCCACCGGCAGGCCAGTTGCCGGCCGATCCGCGGTTTTCCGGGCGCGAACGCCACCGGGTCGCGCCGTCAAGGGGCGTCAAACTGTGGCCGATTCGATGACACCCAGGGGGCATCGGCAGGGGAGCCGCACCGCCACCCACCTGTCCCACGGCCAGGCTGAATGGGCCTGGTCCTTGCAATTGCGATCGCGGAGATGGACAGTGGACTGCGGGGTTGCAGAAATTGGCATGGTATCTGCGGACGGATCGCCGTCGGTATTCCCCTGCGGGCTGGAGGCTTTTAGGAAGGGAGGACGCGATGTTCTCACGATGGTCACGCTGGTTTGGGTCACGCTGGTTTGTTGCCGGTGTCGTGCTGGGTGGCGTGGTCGGCCTGACCGCACTTCATGCCGACGACAAGACGTCCCCCCCCAAGCGGCCAACCCTGTTACCGCCGCGGGGTAGCGAGGCAGCCCCGCCCCGCAGTGGGTCGTCCAACACGGGGGGCGGGGCGAGCGAGAGTCCGCGGACGATTGGTCCTCGCACCAATGTCGGTGGTGGCAACCCCTCCTCTCCCGCCGATTCGCCTCGCACGCAAGGGAATCGAGTCAATCCCCGCGGAGACAGCGGCACTACTTCCCCAAGGCTGCCGAACCTCCCGAACTTTCCGCAGAACTCTGCGTCCGGCAAGAGTGACTCCCCAACCCGTCCCACGCTTCCCCCCCGCACGCAACCGAGTACCGGGTCGTCTGGCGCCGGCGGTCGTCCGAACCTTTTCCCGATCAACCCTGGCGGCAATCCCAGCAACAATCCTGGCGGCAATCCCGGCAGGATGTCCCCTAACCCCGGCACGACGTCCCCGCCGAATCTCGGCAACATCGCTCCGGGCAATCGACCGGGTGGTTCAAGCAACCCTGGATCCTTCGGGAATCGTGGTCTTGGTTCGAGTTTGTTGCCACCGACCAATCAAGGAACGATCGGCGACCAGACGCCGCGTGATCGCGGCGGTCGGCCGCTGGGAACATTCCGGGGTCAGTCCGACCAGCTTGATGGGTCAACCAAGGGGTTGGGGACGAATCCAGCCGACCGGGGGAGTAAAACCGAGCCGCCGCGAGGGGCCTTGAGTGGGGCGCTTAGTAAGGGAACGGCTACCACCCGTCAGCGGGATGTGACCCGTCCGGGAGACAGCCTGCCGCGGATCGACCTTGATCCGAAGGTCAAGGAACGGCTCGACCGCGCGGCCAAAGGCTTGGGGCAAGACATTCGTCCGCAAGACGGAGCCCCCTTGGGGGACCGGCGACCGCCGGGCGCGGGGCAGCGCTTGACCGATCCCAACATCAAGGGACCCCTCAATCCCGATCTGGGGCCGGGCCGTACCGACCGTCCAGATTTCCCGCGGCTGGGGACCGAACGGATGGGCGCCGACCGCTTCGGCCCGGCGCGACTGGATGCCAACCGCAAAGCCATCCAAACCCGATTCGACAAGAACGGGTTGTTGGGGGATCCGCGGATCGAGGAGGAATTGACGCGGCTGAAGAGGGTCCGCGATCCAAAAGAAGTGCAGAACTTCTTCACGCGGGTCAAGGAGAGCCCCGAGTTTCGGAACACGCGGCTCGCGAACATTGACGTGAACCACCTCACGGGCAATTTCGACCGGAATTTCCAGGCCGGGCAATTCAACCGACTCACCCAAACCACGCTGGCGACGAACATCCATTTGGGAGACCAGTACAACCTGTTCATCCAAGGGGGTGATGTCGCGCGGCAACTCAACCTGCATCAGACCTTGGTGACCCGCGGGGGGTGGCCGAACCGCTATGTGGGACCGGTGTACGTGAACTACACCCAATTCGCCTTCAGCGCGTGGTATCCGGGACCGGCGTTTTATCCGCGGTATTGCTGGACGCCGTTGTGGCGCCCGTGGGTCGGTTGGTGCTTCTGGGACTACTGCTGGCCGATCTACGATCCGCGGCCGTGGATTTGTCGGCCCATCGTGTGCGTGCCCTGCCCGCCGATCGTGGTTTACGACTATCCGGTGTTTACACCCCTGCCGGTGGTCGCTTGTGGAACCTGGGTCGACTATCAGCCGGTGATTGTCGACTCGGGATTCGATCTGCAACTGGTGGCGGTGCGGTTTGTCGATCCCGGCCACCCCGATCAGGATTTGGGGCCGCGCTATCGGGTGTGGATCGCGAACAACAGCGCCACAGCCGTGGGTGCGCCGTTCCATGTGACTTTGGTCGCCGCGAACAGTCCCACGCTGCAAGGGGGCGACCTCGTGCAAGCGGGAGTCACCGTGCCTTCCCTCGATGCGCGGGAAACGGTGCCGGTGGACATTCGTTTGCCCGCCGCGGCCAACCGCCTGGGGTCCACGCCCGACGGCTACCGCATCCCCTTCAGCCATTTGCATGTGATCGTCGACAGCCACCGCGATCTGGCCGAGGTCAACGAGCAGAACAACGGGGCGGTCGTGGCCCGCGGGGACATTCTGCCGGTCGATCCCGCGGCGTTTGCGACGGATGTCACGGCGGCGGCACCGGGCACGATGGTCAGTCTGGCGGGTGAAGGCTTTGGTCCCGAACCGGGTCAGCTCATCGTCGTGGCCGACGGAATCCAGCAACAAGCGGAGATCCACGGCTGGTACGATTTGGGGGTGCATTTCAAGCTGCCGGGGTTGAAGCTCGCCGGACCGACAGTCGCCGACATCCTCGTGGTGCGCGGTGATGGCGCGGCCAGCAATCCGGTGACCATCACCTTGGCCCCAAACCAGTTCCTCGCCGAGGCGCCATTGCCCCCCCTCCCCACGCCGTGACCCGGCGCGCCTTCGCTTGGCTCGAAACAAAGTCGTTCGCCCACCAGGGGGGCTGTTCTCACGGGGACAGCCCCCCATCGTTTTGCAAGCTTCGTCCTTGCGAGCTTCGTCCTTGCAAGCTTCGTCCTTCCAACATCGTCCTTCCAACTTCGTCCGCAGTGGGCCATCGTCACAGCCAACGAAGGAGCCAAGCGTCTCGTCCGGGAATGCCGCGAGGGTGGGGCAAGCAACGTGGGCTGCTGAATTTGTGCAAGTTTGACGGCCAAGGCGGTCGGTCTTGTGCCCCCTGCGAAACCAGATGGATTTCGAGCACGCGGGGATCGAAAACTGGGCAACTGGCCAGTTTTTGACCACATTGCCGCCAATCGCTGACCAAAAATCGCCTCCAGGGACCAGATCCGACTCAAGGATCATTTCCGAAAGATGCGACCGAACCCCTTTTCGGCGTGGGACGCGGGCGGTTGGCAACTGCTACAAACCTCGGCAGTCTCGCGTGAGTTTTGGCAGGCGGCAAGCAGATCGACCCGATGGCTTTGCGCAAGTCGAAGTTCGACGCAAGCTGGGGACTGATCAAGTATTTCGCGCGCGATCGGCAGTGCGCGGGAACCGCTTCCGGATCGGTTTCCGCCGATTGGCATTGCGGTTGCGACCAAGCATAGGGCGGCCCGGCAACGAATCCTCGATAGGTGAAGAAAAGTACAGATCGATGTGATCGATTGCCGGCCGGCGGGAAAGGAGGGTGCCATGTTCAAGCACCATTTCCTGATTGCCGATCGTGATCCGCGCGTGCGCGAAGAGTGTCGACGGTTTTTGGCGGCTCACGGTCACGACGTGCGCGTCGCGGCGGATGCCCTGCAATGTCTCGCCCATTTGCAGGAAGGATGGCCAACGTTCCTGGTGCTCGATCCCAAGATTGCCTGGGGTGGCGGGGCTGGACTGTTGGAATGGTTGCGGGATGAAATGCCGCGCGCCAGGATCACCATTGTGTTGGCGAACGGCGACGCCATCGAGGACATCCCGGAAGAATTGCAACCGTTGGTCGCCGCCCAGGTGCCGCGCCCCAGTGGCCTGAAGGAACTGCTGAGATTCGTCACTCGTCTGGAAGACGAGGCCCGAAAGTCCCCCCCGCGCCGGAGTGCCGGGACAGTGCCGACCCCCTCTCGGAGAGTGTAGACATGCGACTGGCTTCCCAACCGGTGGAAGTTTCTGCTGGTGAGATCCCCCATGAGCGAATGGCGCACGCGGAATTGCGGGCGACCCCCTATGTCGGTTTGCATCGCGTGGAGTGTCGTTTGAGCGGCTGTCGGTTGGTGTTGTCGGGCAAGGTCTCCAGTTTCTTTCTGAAGCAGGTGGCACAAAGCGTGCTCCTGCGACGGTTTGGCAGTGGCCTGGCGATCGAAAACCGGCTGGAAGTCATCCCCGAACGGGACACAAACGTCCCCGAATGGGGGTGAAGGGGGTGCGTGATCGCGCGGCGGCCGCGGCGAGGTTGGGACTTCCTGGGCCGGCGCGAAAAGGAACGAGGAACAGGCGTCGGCTGTCGAGCTAGGCAAAGGGCCGAGCATGTTGCAATTCCGCCTGATTCTGGTGCCTGTCGACTTCTCCCCGGCGTCCGAGGACGCACTGCACGTGGCCCGGGCCCTGGCACGGGATCACCAGGCGCGGCTGCTGTTGATGACGGTCCCCACGCCGCCCCCTCCTGCCCGGGAAGTATTTGTCCCGGAAGTGGAACTGGCCGAACTGGTCGCCGAGGCACGAAGCAAACTGACGACCCTCGCCGCGGCCGTCAACGATTTGCCCGTCGAGCTGCGCGTGATTGCGGGCGAACCAGGCCCCGCCATTGTTCAGGCCGCTCAGGAAGCACAAGCCGACCTGATTGTGATGGGGACGCACGGCCGCAGCGGGTTGGCGCGGCTGTTGATGGGGAGTGTCGCCGAGTATGTGCTGCGGCATGCCCCGTGTCCCGTGTTGACCATCAAACCGGGACACGGTGCCGTTCTCAAGGAGGAACCGTCCAGCCTCGCCAAGGTGTGAGGCGCGCGGCACAGCCGGTTGGTTGGTTTCCCTGCCCCGACATGCTCCGCTGGGCAATCTCGTCCAGCGTCGAGTCGTGAGCCGTCCCAGTGATTCCTGGTGCTTCCCCCTGGTGCCGCGGGACTTTCCGTCGTGGTGAACTGCCGCACGACAGGGGCCTTGTGGCGGAGGTCGCCAGCGACTCGTCGCGCCGCGAGGGCAGGTGCTGGGACGGAAACAAAGTCGAGCCTGTCGCGTCGAAACAGTTCCGATGCTTGATGGACTCAACGCTTGATGGACCCGGTGCTTGACGGACTTGGGAGCGGAGCGGTAGCGTGAGCCTGGGGTCAGGCATTCACGGTGGGGAGGGATCGATGCCATTCGCCGACGTCGTCTTGCGGAGCGAGTTCTGTCAGGGATTGCCTGCCGATTGTCTGGCTCGGCTCGAGCAGCTTGCCCAATCGCGGAGTTTTCCGCCGGGCACGGTGTTGTTCACGGAAGGCGCGGTGCACACCGATTTTCATGTGGTGGTGGAAGGCCACGTGCGGTTAGACATGGTGGTGCCGGGTCGCGGCCGCATCCCCATCCTCACGGCCGGTCCGGGCGATGTGCTGGCATGGTCGGCATTGTTGGGGGACGGCACGATGACCTCCACGGGGATTGCGCTGGACCCTGTGCGCACCGTGGCCTTTCCCGGCGAACCGCTCCGGCAACTGTGCGAAACCGATGAACGGCTCGGCTACCACTTCATGCGGAAGCTGGCCGCCGCGTTGTCCCGACGCTTGCTTGCGACCCGGCTACAATTACTCGACTTGTTCGCCGATCACGTTCCCGTTCTTCCCGAAGCGGTGGTTCCCGAGCGCCCCGGCGATCCGGAGTGTTAGGCCGCGCGGGGCGCGAACGGTCGGCTGGTCGCCGGCGGCAACATGCCTTGATCGCTCCGCACGCCGGAAACAGAGAAACGGACCGCCGAGCCATGTGACTGATCTGCCTCGTCCCGAACTGTCTTGTCCTGAACAGAGACGTTGGTTGGCACGGCGCCTGCTTTGTCCGGGAGATCGATGTTCCAGCAGTGGATGGCGTAGATGACCGTTCCCTCGGTGTTGTTTTTCGCCAAAGACCGGCTGCAAGCCTTGCTCGACGCGCTGCGCGGGCGCGGTTATCGGGTGGTCGGCCCCACGGTTGCCGAAGAGGCGATCATTTACGACGAACTGGAGTCGATCGACCAACTCCCTCAAGGCTGGACCGACCAGCAAGCGCCGGGGCAATATCGCCTGGAGCGGCGCGACGACGCCGCGTGGTTCGGCTTTGTGGTGGGACCGCATTCGTGGAAGAAATATCTGTTTCCGCCGCGGGTGACGCTGTTGACGGCGCAACCCAGCGCGGGCGGATGGGCGTTCGTGCCCGCCGCGGAAGACACCGCCTCCTACGCCTTTTTAGGGGTGCGGGCGTGCGAGCTGGCGGCGATCCGCGTTCAGGACCGCGTGTTTCTGGAGGGGCCGTATCCCGATCCGTTGTACCGGGAACGGCGCGAGCGGGTGTTGCTCATCGCCGTGAATTGCACTCAGGCCGCCTCCACGTGCTTTTGCACGTCCATGGGGACCGGACCGCGGTGCACCTCTGGTTTCGACCTGGCCCTGACCGAATTGCCCGACGGTTTCGTGTGCGAAGTGGGCAGTGAACGGGGACGCGAAGTGGTGGCGGCCTGCGCGGCGGTCCCCGCGACCTCCGCGCAGCAACAGGCCGCGGACGCTGCCCGGCAGCAGGCGGTGACGCAGATCACCCGGCACATGGAGACCGGCGACCTGCCGCGACTGCTGCTGGAAAATCTGGAACACCCGCGATGGAGCGAGGTGGGCGAACGGTGCCTGTCGTGCACCAACTGCACGATGGTCTGCCCCACCTGCTTCTGCTCGTCGGTACGGGAGGTGTCCGATCTCAACACGCAACAGGTGGCTCGCGAGCGCGTGTGGGACTCTTGTTTCCATCCCGATTTCAGCTACATGGGGGGCAGCCTGGTCCGACCCGATACGCGGTCGCGCTATCGCCAGTGGCTGACGCACAAGCTGGCGAGCTGGCACGAACAGTTTGGCACGTCGGGCTGTGTGGGTTGTGGGCGCTGCATCACCTGGTGCCCCGTGGGGATCGACCTGACGGAAGAAGTCGCCGCCATTCGGGAGACGCCGGCATCGTGACGTCCGTGCTTTGTCCTCACCAACAGAACAACTTGTGGCTGACGCGCACGGTGCGCATCGCCGAGGCGCTGGTCGAATATCCGGGAGTCGCCACGTACCGCCTGATGACCGACGGCGGCGATCCCGCGGCCTATCGCTTCCTCCCCGGACAATTCAACATGCTGTATTTGCCCGGCGTGGGGGAATCGGCGATTTCCATGAGCGGCGACCCGGCCAATCCCGACAGTTGGATTCACACGGTGCGCGTGGCGGGCAATGTGACGAAATCGCTCGCGGCCCTCCGCGCCGGGGACACCCTGGGTCTGCGCGGGCCGTTTGGCACCGGCTGGCCCGTCGAGCAGCTCGTTGGGCAGGACGTCCTCATCGTGTCCGGCGGCTTGGGTTTGGCGCCGCTCCGGCCGTTGATCTACACCCTCTGCCACCGCCGATCGGAATTCGGCCGCGTGTGGCTGATCCACGGCTCCCGCGACCCCGAGAGCCTGTTGTATCCGGGGGAATACGCCGCCTGGCGGAACGAGGGGATCGACGTGCAGATTACCGTGGACCGTGCTTCCGCCGGATGGACCGGAGAGATCGGCGTGGTCACCGTGCTCGTTGACCGCCTGACGCTGCCGCGCCCCCCCCGCACGGCCCTGGTCACCTGCGGTCCGGAGGTGATGATGAAGTACGCGGCGGCGAGCGGCCTGCGGCTGGGAATTGCTCCGCAACAGATGTGGGTCTCGCTGGAACGGAACATGCAATGCGCCGCTGGACTGTGCGGGCATTGTCAACTGGGACCGGCCTTTGTGTGCAAGGATGGCCCCGTGCTGCGGTACGATCGCATTCGTCCCTACCTGTTTGTGGAGTCGCTGTGATGCCCGCGCGCAAACCGCGACTGGCGGTGATCAAATTCGCGTCGTGCGACGGCTGTCAACTGTCGTTGCTCGACGCCGAGGACGAACTGCTGGCCCTGTGCGAGCGGGTCGACATCGCCCACTTTGCCGAGGCCAGCAGCGACCTGCAACCCGGCCCCTACGACGTGGCGTTGGTCGAGGGTTCGATCGCGACGGCGGAAGATCAAGCCCGCATTCAGCAAGTCCGCCGGAATTCCCGCTACCTCATCACCATTGGAGCCTGCGCTACGGCCGGCGGCATTCAAGCGCTGCGGAACTGGGGCCGCATCGACGATTGGGTGGGGCACGTCTATCCCAGCCCGCAATTCATCGACACGCTGGCCACGTCCACCCCCATTGCCGCGCATGTGCACGTCGACTTCGAATTGCGCGGCTGCCCGATCAACCAGCATCAGTTGATCGAGGTGCTGCTGGCGGTGGCCGCCGGCCGGCAGCCCCGCGTGGCCAGCCACAGTGTCTGCCTCGATTGCAAACGGCGGCAGACCGTGTGCGTGCTGGTGGCGCAGCGCCTGCCGTGCCTGGGACCGGTCACGCAATCCGGCTGCGGCGCGCTTTGCCCGGCATACAATCGGGGCTGTTACGGCTGTTACGGTCCCAGCACGCCGGCCAATACGACCTCGCTGTTGCGCCAATTTCAACAGCTCGGCCATGCCGCGGAACCGTTGGTTCCCTTGCTGCGGAACTTCAATGCGGCGGCACCGGCGTTTCAGCAAGCATCGAATCAATTGGAGAGTGTTGAGCTGGAAGCTGGAGATTGTTGACGTAGAAGCGGGTCCCGCGAGTGGCGGGAAGACTGCGGCGGTTGCGCCCGCTTGATGTGAGCGGACCGCGGCCGGTTGATGACACCGGTACGGTCGGTTGATGATGCCGGTACGGCCGGTTGATGATGCCGGTACGGCCGGTTGATGACACCGGTACGGTCGGTTGATGATTCCGGTACGGTCGGTTGATGATGCCGGTGCACGACAGGTTGATGTCACATGGATGCAGCCGGTTGACAACACGGCACCTTGGCCGGAATCGGCGGCAGCAGTCCCGGTGGCCCGCCCCGTGAACGGACCCGCTGCGCCTCGCTTGCAGAAAGTCCTCGCCGTGACAACTTCCGATTCGATCGTGGTTCCGATCCTGACCCGCGTGGAAGGGGAAGGAGGGGTGACGGTCCAGTTGCGCCAAGGCGCCGTCGAGCGCGTGCAATTGCGGATTTACGAGCCTCCGCGGCTGTTTGAACGGTTGCTGCACGGACGTCCGCTGGAGGATGCGCCCGACATTACGGCCCGGATTTGCGGCATCTGCCCCGTGGCCTATCAAATGAGCGCGGTGCACGCCCTGGAACGCGCGCTGGGCGTCGTCGTCACGCCGGAAATCCGCCGGTTGCGGCGGCTGCTGTACTGCGGGGAATGGATCGAAAGCCACTGCCTGCACACGCACTTTCTGCACGCGCCGGATTTCTTCGGCGCGGCCAGCGGCATCGAACTGGCCCAGCGCTTTCCCGCGGAAATTCGGCGGGGGCTGATGCTCAAAAAGCATGGCAACCGGCTGGTGGAAGCGGTGGGGGGACGCGCGATTCACCCCGTCAACGTCGCCGTGGGGGGCTTTCACCGGCTGCCGCGGCGCGAGGAATTGCAGGCCCTGATTCCGGATTTGGAGTGGGGCCTGTCGGCGGCCATCGACGCCGCGCGGTGGATGGCCAGCTTCCCCTTTCCGCGGTTTGAGGCTCCCTATGAGTTCGTCGCCCTCCGTCATCCCGAGGAATATCCGATGAACGAGGGGGACATCGCGTCCAGCAGCGGATTGAGCCTCCCGGTCGCGGACTTCGACCGGTTTTTCCGCGAAACGCAAGTGCCCCACTCCACCGCCCTGCAAGCCGTGCGGCGCGACACGGGAACGCCCTACTTCGTGGGACCGTTGGCCCGGGTGCATCTCAATCGCGAGCACCTGTCTCCCGCGGCGCGCCGGCTGGCCGACGAAGTGGGTTTCGCCGCCGAGTGCCGCAATCCATTCCACGGCATCATCGCCCGCAGTCTCGAAGTGGTGCATGCCTACGAAGTCGCGCTGGAATTGATCCGCGGCTACACCCCCCGAGGACCGGCCCGCGTCCCCTACCAGCCGCGGGCAGGCCGCGGCTGCGCCGCCACGGAAGCGCCGCGCGGCTTGTTGTTTCATGATTACGAAGTCGATGCCGATGGAAAAATCGTTTCCGCCCGCATCATTCCGCCGACGTCGCAGAACCAGCGGCAAATCGAATGCGATCTGGAAAGTTATCTGAACGGCCGTCTGGCCCAGGCCGTGCCGCGCGAGCAACTCACCCTGGACTGCGAACAACTCGTGCGGACCTACGACCCGTGCATCAGTTGTTCCACCCATTTCCTCCGGGTGACCTGGGAAGAACCGGCGTGACACGACCGTGAGAAAGGACCCGTCGTGACTTTGCGGTTGATCGTCGGCGTGGGGAGTCCTCATGGGGACGATCGGGCGGGCTGGCTTGTGATCGACGAATTGCACCAACTGGGATACCCGGCCGACCGCGCGCGGCACCTTCAACAACCGGCCGCCTTGTGGGATGTCGCCGCCGGGGAAACGCGCTTCGTCGTGTGTGATGCCGGCGCGGGATGTGGTCCGCCCGGAACGACCCGTTGCTTCCTTTGGCCAGTCGAGCAGGTGCCGCGGTATCGTCCCGGCGGCACGCATGATCTGTCGCTGGCCGAGGTCCTCGAAGTGCTGCGGCTGCTATTCCAGCCCACAGTCGCCGTGGAGGTGTGGGTCATCGAAGGTGCGCACTGGACGGCGGGCAGCCCGCCGTCGACGGCTGTGCGTGCGGCTGCTCGCCAGCTTGCCGAACAATTGCGGTCGTCGTTGTGAGGGCTGCATCCTCGGCGCACTCCCCCGAGGTAACGCCGCCGAAACGGTTCGGCAAACACTTCCCGCCACCACGGCGTTCCCGTGCCACGGCGCCCGCTTGGACTTTGGGAGACACACATCGAAGGCCCGGGGGCCGATTTTGTTTGACATCTTTGCCCCCCCCCCCCCATACACTGAAGTGGATTCATTTGCGGGACAAGGCTCATCTGGGGGGGTGGTGCAATGTGGCGTCGGCTCCGCCTCGTGTTGTCTACGGTCACGATGCTGGCCGCGATCGGGGTTGGCCCCACGCCACTTCAGGCACGGTCCTTAACCGACGCCGGGGAGGTTGATCTCGGAACGATCATCCGTCGGGTCGAGACGTGGCGTGGCTCGTTTGCGAACTTACGGATGGTCTGGACGCAGGCAACTCTTCCCACTCAGACGCAGGCTCCCCTGTCGGATTGGCCGCTGCCACACGAACATGTGCACATTCCACCGTTCTCTCGCGATGAGTGGATCTGGGCCGATCACGGCCTGGATCTGCTGGAGCTTGGCGGCTTGACCCGGAAGGGGGACCGTCCGTCGTGGTCCGTCGACGTGTTTAACGGGCCGGGGAGGGTCTCGTTCCGCGCTTCGTACGCGACGACCCCAGAAGGAGCCGTCCAACTGAGGGTGTTGGATTTGCGAGGGGTGGGGGTCGGGAAGCCGACATCGTCGTTCGCGCGTCTCCCCTTACACGGTGTGTATTGGCCCGGCACTGCCGAATGGCTCCCTGGCTTCCTTTCCCAGGCGAATTGCACCGTGGAAGGCTTTGAGGACCTTCTGGGGGCCCGCTGCGTTCGGGTCAAGTGCGTCTCTCTCCACCCAAACGTCGCCGATGTGGAGTGGTGCGACATTCTGTGGCTGGATTGGGAGCGCGACTGTCTGGTGCGACGGATCCTCTCTCGGAAAATTCCCCAGCGCCGTCTGGGCACCGATTTCGTGGTCGACGAATTTCAACAACTCGACGGGGGGATCTGGTTTCCGAAACGAGGACGGGTGCAGCTCCAAAGCGACACCGAGCCGTATTCCAACCAGATGTGGACGGTCACCGAAGCGGCCGTCAATCAGGCCATCGATCGCAAGCGGTTCCAGCCGCCGCGTCCCGAACCGGGCACTCTCGTGAATGGTCGCGTGCACGGGGGGGGGTGACGCGCGGGACCTTGCCGCCGCGGACACATCCACGCAGGGCGCTGCGGCAGAAACCTCGCAAACTGGTGCGGTGCGCTCCGCCCAGCCTCCCACGGCGGGTTGGCTGTGGTGGTCGGCGGTCCTGTGGCTGCTGTCGGCCGCCTCATTGGCGGCCGGCTTCTGGTTCTGGCGCCAGACAAGGGAGAAATCGCCATGAAAATGAAAGAAGTCTCTCTCATCGCTGCTTCTTGGTTGCAACGCTTTGGGTGATAGGAGGACTCCTCTCGGCGGTCGTGGGTTCTGCGCAATTAACCAATTACTCCTGCATGGCAACGCCGAAACTGCCGTGTCCCAGCCCGTGCGGGTGCCCGATCTTCAACAACCTGCACGACTTTTGCAAGTACGTGGTGCCGGATCCCAACACCGGCATGATCACCGACTACTACTGCACGGAATGGATTGGTTTCCAGTGCTCCCCAGGAGGCCAACCTTGCGGCGACCCCGGCGACCGAGCAAAGAATGTCTGGCGCTGCGAGTGTTGGCAATGCGGAGGCAATTGTAGGACGGACTGCCATCCTAATTCACGGTGTGTCGAAACAGACAAGCTCGGCTACGTAATTCCAGCCAGTCCTAAGCAATCCAACAGTGTAATTCACCGTGTATCCAAACAGACAAGCTCGGCTACTGTCAAAACACCTATGGTTGCCGCACACTGTGAAGTCCGTCCTCTGAAGGCATCGTGGCATACCAGGTGACAATCCCACGAGTGGCTGATGGCTTCCAACCGCCCAATTCGAATCGGGCTATTAATTGCCTGCGCAGCAGGCGTGGCACTTGCGTTGTGGCGGTCTCTCAATAGGCCGGCTTCCTCCGGACCTGGCAAGCACTCGCTCGTCGCGGTGCGGTTGACTCCGAAGGATGGGCCGAATGGATTCGTTGAGTGCGAAAGTTTTGCACAGGTTGAGTTTACGTACCAAATTCAAAATCGGGGGAAGTCGGCCGTTTCCGGCTTAAAGTTGGGCTCTCGATGCGCTAGTGAAGTGATCGGGGATGTTCCGTCGCAGATTCCCCCGGGTGCCAGTGTACCAATGACTTTTCGAGTCCGTGCGCCTTTTGCCGGGGTCGTTAGCCGCCAAGTTCCTCTCGTGGTGGAGGGCGAGACTGAGCCGGTGGTGACGCTGGATGCCCGCCTGCGTGTTAAACTCGATCCACCCGTCCTCCTGCCCGGCGGAAAAGAATTCCACCTGACTTTCCTCGCGGGTGCCGCTGCGCCGCACAAGCTGACGCTGATGGCCATCGAACGCCGTGGCCGGCGGCCCTGGATCGAGGGTTTGGATTTGTCCCCAAACGGTGCGCTGAGCGTCGCATCGTTGCGCATCGACGAATGGCCTGAGGCCGACCCTGATCTCGTGCGTCGTGATTACCACTTCGAGCTGGAGTGCCGGTTCTCGGAGATCAGTTCGCGGATCGTGCTGGCGACGGTTCGGACGACCGCCGAAGGACCGCGGTCCAACACGGTTTTGCGGCTGACGGCCGAAGTCGTCGATTCGGTGGCCATTGTTCCCAATCCCGTGGTCATCCGCTTTCATAAAACAACAACCCCCCAGCCCCGCCGCGTCCACATCATTGATCGTGCCGGAGACCGTACGGCGAGCGTCGCGGAGCACGACGCGAGATTGCTGGAAGTGACCGAAGTGACCGGGCGGCAGGGAGGGGCATCGGTCTTCGACATCACACCGGTGGCAGACGTGGAGTCGCCGCGGCACACGCAGGTCGCGTTCCAGTTATCGGACGGCGAAATCCGAATGGTCTCGGTGCACTTGGAGCCGGCGGCTCGGGCGGAAGAATGAGCGTGTATGACCACCCCTTCGGCGAGCAGTTGTGCCGGCGTTGATCGTTGCGGACTGACCATTGTCGAAGTGCTCGTGGCCGCTGGGGTGTTGGCACTGCTGGCGGGGATCGTGTTGCCTGCCCTCCACGCCGCCCGGGAGTCCTCGCGGAGGCTCCAGTGCGTCGATCACTTGCGCCAGTTGTCTCTGGCGGTGCAATCACATGCTGCGACGCACGGCACGCAACTGCCGCCAACAACGAAGAATGCCGTCGATGCTCGCACGCAGCAATTGATGCCTTCCGGTTCTCCCCACCGGCACCTGTTGCCCTATCTGGACCAGGCGGAGTTGTTCTCCCGGCTTGATTTTAACGATTTGGCCATCAATCGCCCGGGAGGACCGCCGGAGTTCAACAGCGCGGCGAATAATCACACGCGGTCGCTGCGCTTGGCCGTGTTTCTGTGTCCGTCCGACGTCCAGCGTCCGGGGGCCACCAATTATCGCGCCAATCTGGGTTACGGCCCCGGAGTGTTCGGTCCGGAACCGCCGGCAATCAGGGGGTATGCCGGAAATGTCGCCGGTGCCTTCGTCCATGGCGAAATCACGCGGTTCGGCGACTTTCGGGACGGGACGTCGCAGACGATTCTGTTCAGCGAGAAGATTCTTGGCGACGGCATCCCCGACCGTTTCACGCCCTGGGCGGACTATTTCTACTTTGGTCCGCGGGACATCTCCACTGCGGACGATGCGGTGTCCGCGTGCGGGTCCCTGTCTCACCCGAATCCCCCTCATGCTTCGCATGGGGGGTGGACCTGGCTGTTCGGGGGTTGGAATTCCACCTGGTACAACCATGTGCTCCCTCCCAACTCGCCGATCCCCGATTGCTCGGAAGGAGGAGAGCGGATGGCGGGCGGCGGCGATGGTGCGTACACGGCCCGCAGTTTTCATCCGGGCGGCGTCAACGCCGCATTGGCCGACGGATCGGCGCGGTTCATCAGCAGCACGATCGATCTGTCCGTCTGGCGCGCCCTCTCCACACGCGCGGGCGACGACGCCATCGGCGATTTTTAAGGGTCGAACTCCGCCAGGCAGGGACGATTCGCTTCCGCCGCACACCGTGGCGATGTTCGACGGCATGGCTGTGTTGAATAACGTGGGTGTGTTCGATGCCGCGGCCGTGTGCGACGGCCGGAGGCGGATCAGGCCGTGCCCTCCGCCGCGATGCGGGCCCGCGCCTTCCACAAAGACTCCAACACCGCGTCGACGTACTTCTCCTCGGAAAAAGGACTGAGAATGTACGACTTTAACGCGACCATGGGTTCGCCGTAGTCGGTCTCGCGGTAGCAGTCGGTGAACGACAGCACGGCGCCGCGGCCCTGGAGCGCCTCTTCCTGAACAAGCTGAAACACCCGCCGGTTGTAGGCGTTGTGTGCCCGCAACTGCTCGCGGTAAGCGGGGTCGGATTGTTCCCTCGGCAACACGCCGAAGGTATCGATGCCGTCGGGATAGACGCGAAACAGGGTGACCGGCCCGAAGTTGCCGCGATTCACCACCGACGTGGCGGCATGACCTTCCAGATGTTCGCGGAGCGTCTCCGCCATGCTGACCAAATGCCCCAGCAAGGCCCGCAGCCCTTGTTTGCCGAACAACCGCAAATTGGCCAGCGCCGCCATCGGTCCGTGGCCCGACCGCGTGGTTTCCAGCGTGTAGCGTCCCGGGTGATAGTGCCCGCCATGGAACAGGTACGGCGTGTCTTCCGGCTTGCGGCAAATGCGCTCCAGTTCGTCGGCCTCCCGCGCGAGAAACAGGCTGGAAACATACGGAGCGAAGCCCGTCTTGTGAAAGTCGACCCCCAAGGAATCGGCCAGCGCGAGGTGTTGAATCCGCCGCCGCGTCCCCGCCAACGCGCGGAGCGTGCGATGGCGAAAACCCAGGGGATTGGCGGCAAAATCGTAATCGTTGAACACGGCCCAGGCCCAGCCGATGACGGCGTCGGCATGCACGTGGGGCACATACTCCAGATGAAACTCGTCGACCAGCCGCTGGCGGACGGCGTGAATCGCCTCCAGATCATCCAGACCGAAATGGTCGGTGGTGCCCATCGTGGCGATGATGGCCGCGATGCGGCGGCCGTCGCGCAAGGCCTCGCGCGCCAGCGATTCCAGCAAGCACGGCCGCAGTTCGTTCTCCGGTGAACAGGGGACTTGCACCACGTTGTCTTGCCCGATGCCCAGCCAGTTCGCCACCGACAGACAGGCATAGTGGGCCCGTTCGCTACACAACATTACGACCGGCTCGCGGCGTCCGTGCCGTCCCGCGCCGGGACAACATTTTTCCAGCCCCAGTTTTACGCCATACAACAGCGTGCCCGTGCCGCCGAACGTGAACAATCCCGCCGCCCGTTGGGGATCGTAACCAACCAGCGCCGCCGTCATGGCGGCGACCTCCACCTCGGCCGCGGCGACCTGCCGCGACGACTCTTCGCTCACCAGATTCGGGTTGTAGATCGAGGGGAGCAATCCGCCGATCACGCTGGGAATGGTGGGAAACGGGACGACATTGATCTGCGCCTTGGGATGGCCCCAGATGAACATCCCCGCCAGCCGCTGCACCAACTGCTCGGTCACCCGCTCCAGCGACTCGGGGTCTTCATGCAGCCGCGAGGCCTTGGCGGCGGCGTAGTCGACGGTGACCGGCCCCCCCAGCAACGGGGTTTCGCTCTTCATCGCGTCGAGCTGATCCAAAGCCCGCAAAAAGGAAAACACAAAGTAGGCGTCATGCACCCGATCGGAGACTGGCTGGGGAAACGCCTGCCGCAGTTGGGCCACGATCTGTTGATATGGCGCTGTCATCGATCGGCCTCGGTGAAAGCGTGCAAGGCCTCTCAGGTTAACTTCCCCCTTGGGGAAATGACACGCTGCACGGGACGGCTTTCTCCGCTTCTCCCAGCTTCCCCGGCGGCAAACGGGCAAGTTGCCGGACGGCGAGGACGGAGCGCGGTGTCCCCCGAGCGCCGTGCGGCGTCCACGTTGGTTGGCGAGTGCCTGTCGCGCCGTTACGATGATGCGGTGGACGCGTTCACCCCCCTTCCCGAGCACGGTGGCCGTCCGCGGTGATGCCGGCCGCAACGGTCATGATCGCCGCCACCCCGCCTGTGCGCGGCGAAGCAGCGGAGATGGGGATTGCCGCGAACTTCCCGAACCAGCCGACTGGCACGGAGGCGTCTGGCTGCGTGTCGGTGGTCCGCACCCGCCCGTGGTGCCGCCGATTCGCCGTGGCTGGAAGAGTTGGATTGTCTCGCATCCGCCTGAGGTCGACTTCCCGCAGCGTGAACAGGAGAAGCAACGTGCGCCAAGTGTTGTGTGCCGTGTGGTGCAGCTTACTGGCCGCCACCGTCCAAGCGGCTGTGCAAACGCAAACCATTAAGTATCAGGATGGCGACCAGACCTGTCAGGGATTCCTGGCCTGGGACGATGCGACGACGGGGCCGCGTCCGGGCGTGCTGGTGGTGCACGAATGGTGGGGGTTGAACGAATATGCCCGCGAGCGGGCGCGGCAATTGGCCGCCCTGGGTTATGTGGCGTTTGCCGCCGACATGTACGGCGACGGAAAGACCGTCACGCATCCGCAGGACGCCGGAGCCATGGCGGCGAAAGTGCGCATGAATGTTTCGGCCTGGCGGAAGCGGGCCCGCGCCGCCTTGGAAGTGTTGCAAAGCCAGCCGCAATGCGATCCGCAGCGGATCGCGGCGATCGGCTATTGTTTTGGCGGGTCCACGGTGTTGCAGTTGGCCTACAGCGGCGCCGACCTGAAGGCCGTGGCCACGTTTCATGCCGCGCTCCCGGTGGCCACCGCCGAAGAGGCCCAGCGGCTGCGGCCGCGGATCCTGGTCTGCCACGGCGCCGAAGACAAATTCATTCCTCAAGACGCCATCACGGCGTTTCGCAGCGCGCTCGACAAGGCCGGGGTGAAGTACGAATTCGTGGCCTATCCGGGCGCGGTGCACAGCTTCACGGTGCCCGACGCCGACTCCCACAACCTGGACGGGCTGAAGTACAACAAGGAAGCCGATGAAGCCTCGTGGCGAAAGCTGCTGGCCTTGTTCGAGGAGACGCTGCGCAAACCGTAGCGCCAACGGCTCGGCTACGAGGCGACCTCTTCCAGGACCGTGTCTTCCACGTAAATCGGCAGATAGGGGTCGTAGTGGACGGCTAGCGCGATGGCATCGCTGGGCCGGCTGTCGATTTCGATCAGCTCCCCATCCTTGCGCACGCGGATGGCCGCGTAATAGGTGTGATCCTGGAGGTGGGTTATGACCACGTCCTGCACTTCGCCGCCGAGCATTTCGATGGCGTTCTTCAGCAGGTCGTGCGTCAAAGGCCGCGGCGGCGTCTCGCCGCGAACCCGGCGGTCGATGCTGGTAGCCTCGAACAGCCCGATCAGGATCGGGAAGGCCCGTTCTCCCTCCACTTCGCGGAGGAAGATCACCTGCTGATCGTTGATCTCGCTGATCACGATCCGCACGAGTTCCATCGGCACAAGCACAACCAGATCTCCGCGAGGACAGGGCCGTCCCTGGGGGATGTCGGCCACCAAAACCCCTCGCGCGCAGTCTACTTCTCCCATTGCGGCGCTTCAAGCGGCTGTTGACGACAAATCTGTGGCGGCCAAGTGTTCTCGGTCGCCGGACAAGCCCGCATACCCCGTGACGGGGGTCCAGCTTTCCAGCCGGGGGACAACTTCCGGTGAAGGGGCGGAAGGCAAATCGGCACGGCCGGAAGCGACGATTGGGCAAGGGCTTGTCGGGAACAGAGCCACTAACGACGGTCACCGTGCCGGCGGCACATCCCCGGCCGATTTCTGCATGGCGAACTGTTCCGTGCTGAAGGAAGACAGCAACGACGCGCGCCGATCGGGCTGCCTGATCAGCAACCACAAGCTGACGGACGCCACTACCAAGGCCGTCAACAAGAGCAGTGGTCGATACAGCAGGCTTCCGTCCCAGCGGAACAACAACCCCCACGCTCCGTGGTGCGGCAGATGTTGCCCGTACCGCACCCGGCAAACTTCCAGTCCGTTGAACAGGAAGTGGAACACGATCGCCGGGAACAGGCTGCGGCCGCGGACGGCCAGCACTCCCAACACCAGTCCCAAGAGCGAGGCATTCAACACTTGCTGGGGGATCAGGTGCATCAGCCCGAACATCGCCGCCGACAGGACGATCGCCAGCCCCGCGCGGCCGCTGTGTCGAAAACCGCTGAGCATGAATCCCCGGAAGGCCACCTCTTCACACACGGCCGGCGCCGCGGCAAAGGCCAGCAGGGGCAGCCACCACGGCAGATCGGGGTGAGACATCGCCGCCACCAGTTCGGTCACGCTGGGAGGCAGGGGTGGAAAAAACCATTCCATGCGGCGGGCGAACTCCAGCGACAACGGATGCAGCGCCGCCGCCAGACACACCGCCGCCGCGAGGTGCCGCCATTCCGGCCAGCGCAATTGAAACGTCTCCCGCACGCTGGTGGTAAGCATCACGCCCATCAACATGGCCGGCGTGGCGATGAACACCAATTGCTGGATGATCAGCAGTTGCAGCATCAACAGACTGCGATCCGCTGCCGCGGCTTGCCGCAGCGGCGTTTGCATGGCCTTCAACGCCGCGAACTGCAACAGCATGATCAGCACGAAGCAGAACAGCGCCTCGGCGAACGAAGGCGTCGGCTCCTTGTGTCGCAGCAGGTGCCGCAACCACAACCGCACCTCGAACCTCTCGGCGGCACGGAAGAGCACGTCTTCGCTGCCGAACTGGTCGATCGCCCACCATAACGCCAGCAAACTGTAGCCCAGCGAGGCGATGAGCACCGGCACCGCATACAGGTACAGTTCGCCCGCTTGATGGTTGGCCAGCAACAAACCTTTCAACAAGAGGGCCGGCCCCATGATCGGCACCACGCTGTAGAACGGCTGCATCTCCACGGCGGGCGACAGACAGAACATCGTGAGGCCCAGCGTGACCATCAACAGCGGCGTCAGGTAATATTGCCCTTCCTTGGTGCTGCGGGCGAACATGGCGAATGCCAGGCACAGGGCGCTGAACAGTGCTGCCAGCGGCAGCAGAAACACCACCACCCATGCCAGCGCCGCCAGCGGCGGCAAACTGAGATCGCCCATCCGCGACATGGGGCCGGTCTCGGCGAGCGACACCATGTATTTGCCCGTGAGGCCCAGGCTGCCCAGGTTCAGCAACGCGGTCGTCACACTGAACAGCATCACGGTGAAGAACTTGCCTAGCACGATTTCGCTGCGGGTCGCCGGGCAGATCAACAGCGTTTCCATGGTTCCGCGCTCTTTTTCTCCGGCCCCCAAGTCGATCGCCGGGTAAAACGCGCCGGTCAGCGCCATGATCACCAGCAGCGCCGGGAACAGCTTGCTCCACACATTGGCGGAAATCTGCTCTTCCTGCGCCAGGTCGATTTCCGCGGGTTGAACCGGTTCCGGCAAGTTTTCCGGCAGCCCCGTTTCCCGCAGCGTCTGCCGCAGGATTTCTCGCTCCCAATGTTCCAGCACCTGCCTGGTCCGGCCGGCGGCGATCAGCGATTTTTCGTCGGCGCTGTTATGCAGCAGCACCGGCCGCGGATAGTCGACATGCGACGGCGCCCCCTGCCGTGCCAGTTCCCGCCGCAGCGCGGCGAGATCCGCCGCCAGCAGAGGGGGCACCACGATCAACACCTGGATGCCGCTCGCCTCGAATTCCCGCTCGAGCGATTCGGTCAACTCCGCCTCACGGCGGCGCAATTCCGTTTGGGCGGCGGCGTCGGCGGAGCGCTCGGCGGCGTGCAACTGCGCCACCACCACGCGGCGCTGTTCGATCTTCTCGCGGAGCGCGCGGGCCTGCGCCAACAGGGGTTGATGCTCGGGGGGCGGCTCGGCATCCAGGTCGGTCACCACGCGGAGCGTGCGGGCATCGTCGGGATTCCGGAACCATTCCGGGCGAAACCGGTTCCCCTGCAACAGCGGCGGCTCGGGCAGGGCCGCGGCCCCCAAAATCACCACCGTCCGCGGCTGCTCGGAAAACAGGACCGTCAACTGCACCATTCCGATGCCCAACGCGGGATATAGCAGCAACGGCAACACGGCGATCATGAACAGCGTTCGGCGATCCCGAAGCTGGTCCACCACCTCGCGGCGAAAAATCAATCCAATGTTGCGCCAATTCATGATTGCCGTCGAAAGCCGCGCTTGAACCAGGTCTCGTCACCGGGCCGCCGGGGATGCCCCCGTTCCCGCCGCGGCGGCGCCCCCGTGCTGAGTCTCATGCCGATCGATCAACTCGAAGAATACTTCTTCCAGGTCGCCGCAACCGTGGCGGCGCAACAGGTCGTCCACGGTCCCCAGAGCCAGAATTCGTCCCTTATAGATGATGGCGATCCGATTACAAAGCTTTTCCACCTCACGCATAATGTGCGTGGAATAAATGATGCATTTCCCTTGCTCGCGCAGCAGGCGGATTTCGTCGATCACCTTGCGGGCCACCAGCACGTCGAGTCCCGAGGTTGGCTCATCGAAAATCAGCACCGGCGGATCGTGCACGATGGTGCGCGCGATGGACACCTTCTGCTTCATGCCGGTCGACATTTTCGAGCCGAGCAGGTCGCGGATGTCGGTCATCTGCAACCGCTCGAACAAGTGTTCGATGCGGTGTTGCAGCACGTCTTCGGGGATGCCGTACAACCGCCCATAATAGGCCACGAATTCGTAGGCCGTCATGCGGTCGTAAATACCGGTGTTGTTCGACATGAAGCCGATGCGGGCCCGCACTTCGGCCGGATGGGTGACCACGTCGTAACCAGCGACCAGCGCCGTGCCGCTGGTGGGCTTGAGCACCGTGCTCAAAATCCTTAGGCAGGTGGTTTTGCCCGCCCCATTGGGACCAAGCAGGCCGAAAATCTCCCCGGGGCGCACCTCGAAGCTCACCCGATCGAGGGCGGTGAAGCCCCCCTCGTAATGCAGATCGGCGAACCGCTTGCTGAGCTGGTTGACGGAAATCATCGCGACCGGCGCCGGGGACGGTACGAAACAGCAGCTGGGGGGAAATTCCCCCGCAGGCGGACTGGCTGGCCCGCCTCTCACGGGGACTGTATCACTTCAGCGTCATCGGCGCACAGCGTACCCCGATCATCAACCGCCCCCGACCTGATTCCGCACGGGCAGAAAAGAGTGCGTGGCCGCAGCAGACCTTGCCGATTCTGCCGCCGGTTCCACTTCGTCCAAATATTCGTAAAACACGTTGCGCTGGCGGGGAATGTATCCCGCCTCGCGGATCAGCCTGCGGATTTGCTCCAGCGTCAGATGGTAGACCGTCCCCGCCTGCGCGACGACGTTCTCCTCGATCATGAGGCTGCCCATGTCGTTCGCGCCAAACCACAGCGCCAACCCGCCGATCTTTTCCCCCTGCGTGACCCAGGACGACTGAATGTTGGGGATATTGTCCAGGTACAACCGGGACACCGCCTGAGTTTTGAGATACTCGAAGGCCCCCGCCTCGGGAAGCCGCGACATGTCGACGCCGTCGACCCGGTTGTCGAACCACGGCGCGTGGTCGGGCGGCTGAAACGTCCAGCAAATAAAGGCCGTGAAGCCCCCCGTTTCATCCTGCAACCGACGCAGGCGCTCGAGGTGCTCGATCCGCTCGGCCAACGTTTCGACATGCCCGAACATCATGGTGCACGTCGATTTCCCCCCCAATTCGTGCCACACCCGATGCACGTTCAGCCAGTCGTCGGTGAGCACTTTGCCACGGGTGATCAACTTCCGCACTCGATCGACGAGGATTTCGCCCCCTCCACCGGGCAAACTCCCCAACCCGGCCGCTTTCAACCGCTCCAACACCGTCCGCAGCGGCAAGCGGGCCACTTTGGTGAAATGATGAATCTCCGGCGGACTGAAACCGTGCACGTTCACCTGGGGAAAATGACGTTTGATCGTGCGGAGCAGTTCCTCGTACCACTCCAGCGGCAGCGTGGGATGCAACCCCCCTTGCATCAGAATCTGGTCGCCTCCCAGGGCCACCGTTTCGGCAATTTTCTCCAGAATCACCTCCGGAGGCAGCACGTAAGCCTCAACATGCTTCAGCGGCCGGTAAAACGCGCAGAAATCGCACACCGCCGCGCACACATTGCTGTAATTGATGTTCCGGTCGATGTTGTACGTGCGGTAAGGCTCCGGGTGCAGCCGACGGGTGACGGCATCCGCCGCGGCACCCAGCGCCGGCAAATCGTGCGACTCCAACAGCGCCAGCCCCTCGTCCGGTCGGAGCCGTTCTCCCGCGACCGCCTTCTCCAGAATTCGCGACACCGCCATCGACATGCTGCGATCCCCCACGACAGGCGTCTTGGCGCCTCCCGCTCCCTCAACCGCGGACGGGAACGGATTCCCGCCCCTGCGATCCACGCCTCGCATCCACGCTTCGCGTCACTCCCACGATCCCCTTCCCACGTCCGCCGCCTGCCTCCCGCCTGATCGTCTCCGGTTCCGGTCGAGCGGCGGCTCCCTTGGTGTGTTTTGACATCTTGCGGACCACCTGACCCGGCACCAGGTCAGCCCCGCGGCATGTTTCGGTCGAGCGGCCCCAACCACTGGTAAGTTGCACGGACCAGTGTCCAGTCGCACGGACCGCTGTCGAGTGCTCCGGACCGCAGAGTGCTTACATGGAACGACCCCAGGCGACTTCGGACGGTTGGAGACGGTGGGCCTCGTCGGGCCGGCGTCGCGGTTCGACAGGTGCCAGGCCATTCCGCACCGCCAATTCGCGGAACCAACGCAGCCCGCTGCGCTCGGCCGATCCCAGACGGAAGTGTAAATTCCGCGTCAGGTATTCAATCGTCGTCGCCAGCGGCAATCCCAACAACCGCGCCTCGCGGTGGGCGATGGCCTCCAGCGTGCGTTCTCCACGATTGCGGGCCTCCGAAAAGGCCGCCGCCAGCGCCGACGTATCGGTCCCCTTGCGGGCCACCCACACGGCGAAGACGAACGGCAGGCCGGTCCACTCAAACCATTCCTGCCCCAAATCCCAGGTGCTGACAAACGGTTCACTGGGGGGGAACATGGCCCGATCACCGATCACCAGGATCGCATCCGCCGCCGTTGCCTCGAGCGACTGGCCAAACTCCAGCGGTTCCAACCGCGGCCGCACGCCGTAACGCTCCGCGAGCAGGATGCGCGCCAGGGCCGCACTGGTGCGCGACCCCGCATCCAAGGCCAACGACCGAATCGCTCCCGGTTCCACGCGGCTGTACAGTTTGACGCTAAACACGGGGCCGCGTGCCGCCACGCAGGCATCGGAAACCAGCTCGTAGCCTGTTCCGCGAAAGAATTCGATGGACGGAATCAGCGCGGCATCGAGCCGTCCGGCCGCCAGATCATCGGCGAGACGGCTGGGGTAGTCGAGGCGGAGTTCGGCGGCGGGCAGGAGGCTGGGCAAATCGACCAGCAGCGGTTTGGAGTTCAGGTAACTCACCGCTCCGATCCGCCATCGAGGCAACACGCCTTGCTCAGCCATCGCTGTGAAAGCTCGTCTTGAGGTCCGCGACCCATCTCGCCTTCCGCCGGGTCTCGAAGCCGTTTAGGATGCGAAAACGGCTGTCCGCCTGCAATGGAATAACCGTGGGATGGGCAGACCGATTAACATGGCCGCGGCCTCGTCCGTTTGCTGGCGGGGGCAAACATGATCGGCGGCCGATGTGTTCGGGTCGTGCGGAAGGACCGTGCATGTCGCAAGCACCGTTGAACGTCGCCTTGATCGGGTTGGGGAACGTGGGGACCGGCGTGGCGCGCATTCTGTTGCAGCACGCTCAGCGCGTGACGCGCCGCGCGGGGCGTCCCATCGTCCTCCGTCGGGCGGTGGTGCGGGATCTCTCCCGTCCCCGCGACATCGCGCTGCCGCGGGGAGTGCTCACCGACGAACTGGAGTCGGTCATCCGCGATCCTGAAATTCACGTGGCGGTGGAGTTGATGGGGGGGCTGCATCCCGCGCGGGAAGTGGTGCTGGCACTGCTCGAGGCCGGCAAAGACGTGGTGACCGCCAACAAGGCCCTGCTGTGTCAGTACGGCACCGAACTGTTTGCCCGCGCGCGGGAATTGGGACGCACCATGGCGTTCGAGGCGGCCGTGGCGGGGGGCATCCCGATCATCGCCGCCGTCGGCCAGGCCATGTCCGCCAATCAAATTACGGGCATGCAAGCCATTCTGAATGGAACCAGCAACTACATCCTCAGCGAAATGCTGTTGCGGCAACAGTCGTATGCCGCGGCCCTCCGGCAAGCCCAGGAACTCGGTTATGCGGAAGCCGACCCCGCGCTCGACGTGAATGGCACCGATGCCGCCCAAAAACTGTGCCTGTTGGCCCAGTTGGCGTTTGGCGCCTCGGTGGCCGTGACGCAGTTCCCTGTGTCGGGCATCGACCGGCTGGAGCAGGCCGACATCAAGTACGCCACCGAACTGGGATACACGATCAAGCTGCTGGCGTCGGCCCGACTGGTGCACGAGCGGTTGCAGATGAGCGTGCGGCCGACCTTGATCCGCAAGGATCAGCCGTTGGCCCAGATTCACGGGCCGTTCAATGCCATCCTGCTCGAGGGGGACGTGGTGGGCACGGTGTGGTATTCCGGCCGTGGCGCGGGTCAGATGCCGACGGCCTCGGCCGTCACCGCCGACATCATCGACCTGGCGATTGGTCGGGCCCAGTTGACGTTTCCCCGGCTCGATTTGTGGGGCGCGACCGCGGCGCCGAGCCTGTTGCCCGACGACGCCATCACCAGTCGGTTTTATCTCCGCCTGCTGGTCGAGGATCGGCCGCACGTCATGGCCGATCTGACCCACATCTTGGGGCAGCATCGCATCAGCCTGGCTTCGGTGATTCAACCCGAAGCCCCGGAAGTGGAGGCGGAAGGCCCCACGCCGCTGGTCCCGTTGATCATCATGACTCACCGCACGACTGCCGGGCAGTTGGCGGCCGCCGAGCGGGAATTGGCGCGGGTTCCCAGTGTCCGCGCCCCGCTGATGACGCTGGCCGTGGCCGATTGATCAGCCGTGATTCGGCCGACCGACAAACCGTCGAGGAACGATGTGGCCGCAACAACAACGCGGCCTGTCCTCCAGCGACAACAAGGCGGCCTGACTGCCCGCAACAAGGCGGCCTGACTGCCCGCAACAAGGCGGCCTTACCGGCGACCGGTCATGCGGGGCACCGTCTGCGTTACGGCCGAGGCAACGCTTCGGGCGGCCTTCGCCAAGGGATTCATCTTCACCACGCGAAAGATTTCGCCGTCCAGATCGACGATGTAGAGATTGCCCACGCTGTCTTCGCCGAACGAGGCGATGCCGTTGATCGCCCCCGCATCGGGCTGAAACTTCGCTGTCCAATCGGTGAGTTCGGAATAGGTGCTGCCGCTGCGCGTCAGCGACCAGACCTTTTGGTTGACGTAATCGCCGAAGAAATACTTGCCCTGCAATTCGGCAATCGGACCGCGATAGACATATCCGCCGGTGACGCTCGATCCCTCGAACTGTCCCGAGCCATGGGCGTAGTCGTACAGCGGGTTGACGTTCCCCGGGGGCGGAGGGCCGCCGATGCCCGGCGTGGGCGTTTGAATCGAGCCTTCGCGCAGCCGCCAGCCGTAGTTTTCACCGCCGGGGCTGTTGGCCGGCCGAAAGTTGATTTCCTCGCGGGAATCCTGGCCGACATCGGCGATCCAGAAATCGCCCGTCAACCGGTCGAAACTGCACCGCCAGGGATTGCGCAGGCCGTAACTCCAGATTTCGTCGTCGCCGGGAATGCCCACAAAGGGATTGGTGGGAGGGATGGTGTAATTTCGATCCGGGTCGCCGGGAAAATCGTCCGCCGCCGGGTTGGGATTGATCCGCAGAATTTTCCCCAGCAGGTTCTGGTCGATGTCCTGGGCATTGCCGACACCGATCGTGTGGCCGGTACCGTCGTCGTTGCCGCCACCCCCGTCGCCGAGTGCGATGTACAACAGATCGTCGGCTCGCGTGCCCAACCACCCGCCATTGTGATTGGTTTGCGGCTGCGGCACGCGCAACAACAACCGCGCCGAATTCGGGTCCCCCTGCAAGGAGTTGCCGGCCATTCGCTTGTACTCGACGACTTTGGTCGCGCCATCGGGCTTGGCGGTATAGTTGACGTAAAAGTAGCCGTTCTCGGGACGGGCATAATCGTTGTGAAACACCAGCCCCAACAAGCCCTGTTCATTCCCCGTGGACTGCACCAAGGACGTTAAATCCAGAAAAATGCTGATCTGACCGTTCGTCAGGTTCAACACCTTGATCCGCCCGGCTTGCTCCACAATATACAGATGATTGTTGTCCTCCGGCGCGTGGGTCACGAAGACCGGCCGGCTGAGACCGAACGTCACCCGTTCCGTGGTAATGCAACTGGGAATGGCGGCGGGGAGCACCACCGCCAGCAGACAACAAGCCGAACAGGCCCGCAACCGTTGGATGGGCATCTCATGCTTCCTCGAAAGGAATGCCAGAAACCACCGCTCTCGCAAACGGGGTCGCACCGCACTCGACCGGCCCGCTCCAGCGACCGGCAGCGGTCGCGCTGACATGCATTATGGAAGCATTCGGTTGTTCTGACGAGTGCCGTTCGATCAAATTCCGCCGCCGTTGCCCGCGGCATGACCCGCCGGAAGCACCGTTTCGGCGTCCGATGCACAGCCGTTGGCGCGGACGCAACGCGCTCGCGAGCGCAATTCCTCCGGCCGGAAACAACGTGTTGGATCGACCCGCCCCCCCTTGATTCAACTGCTCCGCTCGATAAACTCGCCTCGATAAACTCGCCTCGGTGAAGTCGCCTCGGTGAAGTCGCCTCGGTAAAGTCGCCTCGGTAAAGTCGCCGAACGGAGGCACCATGGCGCCCGCCTGGCTGTTCGCGATGTGCCTGATCGGACCGTGGTTGGGCCCGGGGATGTCGGCCGGCTTCGGTGCCGAGAGAGAGTTGCTTGCCGCCGCGACGTCCGCAGACGCCGCGCCGCCGAACTTTCGGAACTGGTCCGCCGAGCAATGGCGCCAGGTATTTCGGTCCGCGATGCAGCGGTCGGCCGCGCCACGTCGGCCCGCACCTGCCGATGTGGTGCCCGAACTCGCGGGGTTGTACCTCGCCTTGCGGGAGGCCGATCGTCTGGGCGCTTCGGAGCGGTCGAGTTATCGACAACGGGTCCGCCATCGTTTGGAGCAACTGCGCGACGACTTGCTGCGCGAAGAGGCCCGGCAGCGGCACGGGCGGAAACCGGCAACGGCTCCCGGCGGCGCGGCCGTCCCCGCCGGTGCGCAGCAATTGATCGCGTTGATTCAAGCGGTGATCGAGCCTGACTCCTGGGCCGTGAACGGCGGCCGCGGGACGATTATGTTTCTGCCCGGCTGGAATGTGCTGGTGATCCGCCAAACGGGCGAAGTGCACCGGCAAGTGCGCGACGCCCTCGACCAACTGCGGCGCTAAGACTCTTGCGGCGACGAGATTCTTGCCGCTTTCGCGAGCATTCCGGGTCTGGCCGCTCGCTTTCAGAAAGTGGGCGACCCGCGCAGCCGCGCACGGCCGGGAAGACGCATTCGCGTGGGTGGCCCCACGGGGAGCTCACACGCTTTCTTCATCATTCCTTCACGCCTTTTTCACAAACGATTTCTACCGTCACGCTCCATCCTCTCCCCGCAGGCGAGGTGTTTCTCGCCGCTTGGGGTGGAGGCGCAGTAGGGCCTGCGATTTGTCGCCCTGGAGTCATCGAGCTCATGCCTGCCCACACGACGCCGACCCCGCAATCTAACCGGAAACGCTGCCGAGCGCGTGGTTTTACGTTGATCGAGCTGCTGGTGGTGATCGCGATCATCGCGATCCTCATCGCCCTGCTCTTGCCAGCCGTCCAGCAAGCCCGCGAAGCCGCCCGGCGGACCCAGTGCCGCAACAATTTGAAGCAAATCGGGCTGGCGATGCACAATTACGAATCGACGCACGGTGTGCTGCCGCCCGCCCGCTTGACGCGCGTCACCGCGTCGGGCACCGACACCAAATACATCGCCTGGGGGGTGCTGATTCTCCCCTTCATCGACCAGGCGCCGTTGTACAACCAGTACAACACCAGTTGGCGGTGGAATGATCCCGGCAACCAGAACGTGGTGAGCACGGTTTTGGCGGTGTATCTCTGCCCGTCCGTTCCTGGAGGCGGTCGTTTCGATCGGAACACGGCCATCACGCCGGCGTCACCGGCGGTGGGGACCGTCACCGACGGTTACAGCGGCGGCAACGCCCGCCCGGCGGCCGCGGGGGATTACGGCAGTGTCAACCGGCTCGATCCGCAGTTTTTCACCCGCCGCGGCCTCGCCGACCCGGGAGCTTATGCGCGGAACGGCTTGATTTGCCGGCCGAGCGAATCTCCCTCCACCCGGCTGCGCGATTGCACCGACGGCCTGTCCAACACCATCATGCTCACCGAAAACGCCGGCGCCCCTGTGTGGTACCATGCGGCTGGGCCGGGCACCACGGCACAAGTCACGGCCCTTGGATCCGCCGCGCCGCGCGTGTTGACCGGCACCACCATCCTCGCCGAGGGGACTGGCTGGGCCGATCCCGATAAGAACATGTCGGTGGCCGGCTGGGTGAACGGCGGCAGTCTCCTGTATGCCGCGTCCAGCGCAACCCCCAGCGGAGACTATTCGCTGGCCCCCATCAATGGCACGAACGACAGCGAACCGTACGGCTTCCATGAAGGGGGCGTGATGGTGGTGATGGGGGACGGCAGCGGCCGCTTCATCTCGGAGAACATCGACATGAACGTGTTCGGCGCCTTGTGCACGCGGGCCGGCGGCGAAACCGCCACGCTGTCCGACTGATCGCCACGCTGTCCGACTGCTCGTGCGAGGGCTGCCACAGCGCCGCCCCGCGGTGTGATGGAATTTCCTGCCGCCCGTCTTCCCGCCGTGAAAGGTTGAGGAAGACGGGCGGTTGATTTTTTCTCGGCAAGCTAGGCTTGGTCCTTGCGGTGACGGTATACTCCGCTCGGAAAGACCCCGCGGTTGACCAACTTTCCACCCTCTGTGGAGTGCTCTCATGACCCAGCGTGCGAACCGTCGGCAGTTTTTGAAGACCACCGCCGCCTTGGCCGGGGCCGCCATGCCTTACTGGTTCACCACGGCGCAAAACCGGGCGCTCGGCTACTCCTTGGTGAACGATCGGCTGGTGCTGGGTTGCATCGGAACGGGAGATCGCTGGGACGCCGTGGGGCCTCAGGCCATGCACCATGCCGATTGCGTCGCCGTATGCGATGTCGATCGCCATCACATGGAGAAAGGCCAGCACAAGGCCCTGGAAATCCTCGCCCGCAAGGGCAAGGACTACACGGTGGACATGTACGAGGACTACCGCAAACTCCTCGACCGGCAGGATATCGATGTGGTGACGATCGTCACCCCCGACCACTGGCATGCCAAGATCGCCATCGACGCCATGCGGGCCGGCAAGGATGTGTACTGCGAGAAGCCGCTGACCCTGACCGTGCGCGAAGGCCAGCAGATTCGCAAAGTCTTGCAGGAGACGGGCCGGGTCTTCCAGGTGGGCACGCAGCAGCGGAGCGAAATGGACCTGCGCTTCCTCAAGGCCGTGGCGATGGTCAAGGACGGCCGCATTGGGAAAGTGCAGCGGGTGATTTGCGACATCGGCGGCGCCCCTTCCGCCCACGACATTCCCGAAGCCGAAGTCCCGCCGCAACTCAATTGGGACATGTGGTTGGGTCAAACTCCGGTCGTCAAGTATCGTTCCAAGCCCTCGGGCGGCAAATATCCCCACAGCCGCGTCCACTATGAGTTCCGCTGGTGGTACGAATACTCGGGCGGCAAGATGACCGACTGGGGCGCGCACCACGTGGACATCGCCAGTTGGGCGATCGGCATGGATCAATCGGGGCCTCTCACGCTGGAAGGGGAAGCCGAACATCCCTGCGAGTTCCGCAACGGTTATCCCACCCGCGACGACTGCTACAACACCGCCACGAAATTCGATGTGACGGTGATGTGTCCCGGCGACATCGAGATGCACATCGTCAGCCATTCGCGGGACGGCAACGGCATCCTCTTTGAAGGAACCGACGGCCGGTTCCATGTCAGCCGCGGCAACATGAAGGGCAAGCCCGTCGAAGACCTCAAGGACCACCCGATTCCCGAGGAGCGGCTGATCGAGTTGTACAAAGGCAAGAAGCCCGGCAACCACATGGCCAACTTTTTCGAATGCGTCCGCGATCGGACCGATCCCATCTCCGACGTCTATTCGCATCACCGCGCCATGACCACGTGCCATTTGGCGAACATCGCCATCCGCTTGGGCCGCAAGATCACTTGGGACTCCGAGAGGGAACAGATCGTCGGCGATGCCGAAGCCGCCTCGTTCCTGGCACGGGAACAACGGAAGGGCTACGAGATCGACGTGAGCGTGTGAGCGGCGGTTCCGCGGGCCATCCTCGCCGTGCTCCGCGACGGCTCGCCGCGCTCACGTTGTTGCCATCAGCGGTGCTGGATGCGTCTGGGGTGGCGCTGCGCGCGGATTTTATTCATCGTTGCGTCGCGTGGAGAATCGACCGCGGTTTTGGTACACCAATGGGCCTGCCCGGTCGTTGACCGTTCCGGGCGTTGAACTGTGTGCTGCGGCCCCGGCGCGCGCCGTCGCCGCGGGCTTGCCTGTCGCCGTGGGCTTTCTTGAGGATGCGTTCGATGTCAGTTGCGATTGCCGCGGTTCGCGGCCGGGAGATTCTGGACAGCCGCGGGAACCCCACCGTGGAAGTGGACGTGGAACTGGAAGACGGCACGGTGGGGCGGGCGGCGGTTCCCTCCGGCGCCAGCACGGGCGCCCACGAAGCCTGCGAACTCCGCGACGCCAACGACAAGCGGCGTTTTTTGGGCAAAGGGGTTCGTCAGGCGGTGGAAAACGTCAACGAACACCTGGCCGACGTCCTGATCGATCTCAACGTCACCGATCAGGCCTTGATCGACAAGACGCTGATCGAGGCGGATGGCACGCCGAACAAGTCGCGGCTGGGGGCCAACGCCATTCTGGCGTGTTCCTTGGCCTGCGCACACGCCGCCGCCCGCGTGAGCTATCTGCCCCTCTTCCGCTATCTGGGAGGGGTGGGGGCCAACACGCTGCCCGTGCCGTTGATGAACATCATCAATGGCGGCGCCCACGCGGACAACGGCCTGGACATGCAGGAATTCATGATCGTGCCGGTGGGCTTCAGCACGTTCAGCGACGGCTTGCGGGCGGGCGTGGAGACGTTTCACCATCTGAAAAAAGTCCTCAGCGAACAGGGCTTGTCGACCGCCGTGGGCGATGAAGGCGGCTTCGCTCCCGCCCTGCAAACCAACGAGCAAGCCCTCAGCGTGATCATGACGGCCATCGAACGGGCCGGTTACCGGGCCGGCGAGCAAATTCAAATCGCCCTCGACTGCGCCGCCACCGAGTATTTCGACCCGAACACGAATCTCTACGATCTGGATGGCAAACAGCAGTCGGGAGACGATGTCGTGCGGCTGCTCGAGCAATGGATCGGCAAATATCCGATTTGTTCCATCGAGGACGGCTGCGCCGAAGACGATTGGACCACCTGGAAAAAACTGACGGCCGCCTTGGGAGGCAAGTGCCAGTTGGTGGGCGACGACCTGTTCGTCACCAATACGCGGCGGCTGAGGGACGGAATCGAGCAGGGGGTGGCCAACAGCATTCTGGTGAAGGTCAACCAGATCGGCACGCTGTCGGAAACCATCGACGCCGTGCAGACGGCTTACCGCCACGGCTATACCGCCATCATGAGCCACCGGTCGGGGGAAACCGAAGACACCACCATCGCCGACCTCGCCGTGGCCCTCAACACGGGACAGATCAAAACCGGTTCGGCCAGCCGCACCGACCGCATTTGCAAGTACAACCAGTTGCTCCGCATCGAGGAACTGTTGGGCAGCGAAGCCAAATACGGCGGCACGCTGAGGCTCCGCTGAGGTTTGTCCGCCCGAGCGCGGCTTTGTCCACCCGAGCGCGGCGGCTTTGCCCGCCCGAGCGCGGCGGCTTTGCCCGCCCGAGCGCGGCGGCTTTGCCCGCCCGAGCGCGGCGGCTTTGCCAGTCGCGGTCCGGCGTGTTGCCTCCTCGTTGACAGCACCCAGCGGGTTGCGTCCCTGGTTTACGGCGGCAGACGGTTCAGCGTGTAATGCGCCACGTTTGGCCACAACGGCGCGGCGGCGATGTCGCCCACGGCGATGTCGTACACATGCCCGGCCTTCCAGCCGGACACCGCCAGCGTGACGGTCCGGCCATCGCCGCTGAGCTGAGCGCTCCGCACATCGACCGTGTGCCGAGCCGTATCGGGCGTGGCGTAATCGCCCGCCCAAATCCGCGTGTAACCGGAGATTTTGTAGGCCAAGGGTTGCGCGGCACGCTCTGGATCCACCTCCCGCAAGAATTCGATGGCGAAGCCGCCCGGAATGGCCCGCACTTCGCGGATGCCGTTGGGCAGAGCCGCGACCTCGGGCGTGAGCCGCACGATGTCCCCCACGTTGAGGCCCCCCAGCCAACCGCTGTCGTAGAGACTGCCCACGTACAGTCGGCCGTGCGCATCGAAGGCCACGGCCACCGGGCCGAGAAACGTTTCCGGACCGGTGGATTCGGTGAACTTCGACAACGGGTACACGGCCCCCTGCATCTGTCCCGCTACTTCTTGCAGCGAGAACCGCACCAAGGCCCGCTGATTGAATTCGGCCCCCACGATTTGCCCGGAGAAGGGATGCCCGGTCTCCTTGGGCCAAAAGGCGATGCCGTTCACGCTCCGCGTCCAGGGATGCGGGATCTGCACGGCGGCCGCCTCGGCGGGCGCCGCGGCGGGGCAATCATCCAAGGCCGGTACGCCATAGCGGCGTCCCCTTTGGATGTGGTTCAACTCGTTGAAGCAGTTCTGTACGCCTTGCTGGTCGCTGCACAGCAACTGATCGCTGTCGGTGCACGTCAATCCCACCGGATAGCGCAGTTCGCTGGCCACGTCTTCCAGTTCACCCCCCCGGCGAAAACGGAGGATGTGGCCGCGCCATTTTTGTTGGTCGGCAGGACGGTTTTTGTGGGCGTAATCACTCCCCAAACCAATGTAGCACCAACCTTGCGAATCGCGGCAGAGGCCCATCGTCCAATCGTGATAATCGTCGGTATAGCCCCAACCGGAGGCCGCCACCTCGGCGAAGTCGGCTCGGTCGTCTCCATCCTGGTCGCGCAGGAACAGGACTTCCGGCTTATGAGCGACGAGCAAGCCGTCGTCGTCCGGCTGAATGCCGAAGGGGGCCGCCAGTCCCTCGGCAAACAGTGTCAGCCGGTCTTCCACCCCATCGGCATCGGTATCGTCGGCGAGGTAGACGTGCCCCTTGAGGGATGTGAACGCCAGCCGCCGTCGGGCATCCCAAGTGATCGCCGTCGGCATGATCGACCGCGGCAAAGGCAGCCGCACGCCGCGGAAGCCCGGTGCGACGGTGACGCTTTCCAGCGACGCTGCGGGAGCAGATACCGGCGGCAGCGCCGCGGCGGGATTCGCCAGCGGACTGAGATAGCGAAGCCGCAGGCCGAATGCGGGATTCGGTGTGGACGGCACCACGCCAAACGGCATACCGTGGTCGGTGATGGCCGAAAAGTCATCGGGCCGATCGGGCGGAGCCGCCAGAATTCGCGGCTCACCGAACCGGTGGGAAAACTGAGGCGGCGCCATCACGAATGGCGGATGGTCCGCGGGGGGATGGATGCGGATCTCCCGTTCCCAGCCCGTGCCGCCGTCGGATCGAGTTTCGTTCGAGGCGCGCCAGACTTCGACAACCCGGGCCGTGCCCCGCGGTTCCGGCCCCTTGCTCGCATCAGGAGCGGACTGGCAGGCCAGATCGTATTCGAGGCGGACAGCATCGCCGTGCACCGAGTAGGAACGCAGCCAGGCTCCGCCAAAGACCCAGGCACGTCCACGGGCATCGCGAGCCTTCCAGAAGAAGTCGTTCTCGCGCGCCCCACCAGCGAGCGTGACACCAGCCAAATCCCAGTACCAGCTTTTGCCCTGTGTTCGCTGGCGGGCGAAGTCCCCCAGCGTCCAGGCCCTTACAACCGCACGGTCGAGGTCGAACAAGACGTTGTGTCCATTCGAGAAGCCGACGGCGAAGGCGCGCGGCACGGTGTCCGGGGGGCCGTTGGGAGTGGGGAGGGTGAACACGTCTCGAATGATTCGCGGTTGGTCGCCGGGCTGGAGCGTCCAGAGTTGTTCGACCACGGCGGGGTTCGTGGGAGCGGTGAATTGGGGGTCGTGGAGCGCATCCCAAATGGCGGCCAGTTGTCGGTCCAGCCGGCCGTCAAGCAGCGTGGCATGCGGCCGCGTGTAACTGGGCATTTCGACGCCGGGGATGATCCGCAGCGGGGAACGCGTCCAGCGGAAGAAGAAGTCGGGCCGCATCCGCTCGCCGAGCCGATACAAATCGGAACCGCGGGTGCCCAAGGCAACCTGTTTGGGGACGTAATCTTTCAGGGCGTGGCAGGCAACACAACTGAACCCTTTACCCCCCGTCAGTTCGCGTCCCGCGAGGAGAATGCGCGGGTCGACGGGACCATCCCCCGTGTGGACGGGATAGCGGGGCGTGGCCGGCGCCTCCGGCGGAATGCGATCATGCGCGATCAGCTCCTCGGTGAGTCGGCGGGTTTCGGTTTCCGTATGGGAAAAACGCGGCATGCGCACTTTCAGCCAGGGCATGCGCGGCGTTTGCTCCCCGCGCACGGCCTTCTGGAGAGGGGCGTTTTGCAGCTTGTCCCCCACGGCCGTCAGGGGCGGAGGAACCAAGGTCGGCGATTGCCCTTGCCACTGCGGCTCCAGCTTCAACAACGCCAAGGTGCTGCTCGACAGACCGCGGCGACCGTTTCGATCGTGACACGAGAGGCAATTCTTCGTCTCCAGCAGACTGATCGCGGGAACATCATCAGTTGAATGTGAACTCTCGCGCAGCGCCGCGGCCACAGCCTGGGCATTGGCGCCCGGAAACGCCGGACGATACCGGCCCGGATGCGGGGCCGACGCCAGACATCCTTCCCCAGGCGGGAACCGGCCGCCGCGCTCGCGCCATGCCGGAGCGCGGTCCCCCGGCAGGGGAGTGAAGGGAGCCAAAGGTCCGGGAATCTCGTGGCACGCCGTGCACCGCGCGCTTTCCAGCACTTCGCGGCCCCGGCGAACTCGGTCCTCGGTGATCGCCGGTGGAAGGTTCTCCAGCGGGAACGAAGACCCTTCTTGCAGCGCGGCGACGATCTGTTGCCGCTCCGCATCGGAAAGGGGGAACACCGGCATGCGGTGCCGGGGATTCAGCACGGCCGGATCGCGCAGCCACTGATCGAGCCAGGCGCGCGAGCGCCGCGTGCCGACGTCATCCAAATCGCCTCCGCCAAACAGCGGGCGTTGACCTGACCCGCGCCATGCGTGGCATGCCAAACAGCCGACTGAACGGATCAGTTCGCGACCGGTCGGCAGCTCCTGTTTCTTGGCGTTCACTTGCCGTGGATCGCGCAAGTCGACCGAAACCGCATACCGGGCGAGGTACGCCAAAACGGCATCGGCGTCGGATGCAGTCAGGCCGAAAACCGGCATGCGCCCATCTTGTTTCCCGGCATCGTGCCGCGTGAGCCGGTCCCGTAGGGCAACCCACGAGGTACCTGTTCCCACGTGGTGCAACGAGGGGCCGGAAAGTTCCAACTCGGCGCCTTCGTGGCACCGCCGGCAAGCATAGGCCGCGAGTTGGTGTTGCCCCGCCTCGGCCAGCCGCGCGGCTGAATCGTCCTCGACATGGAACAACACATGGTACGGCAAGGGTTCCAACGGAAAGCTCTCGGATGACCAGTAGAGCCTCAGCCCTTCCGAGCCGTGACGGGCGAAGAACCGCACGGTCAAGGGAGTCTCGCCAAAGCCGAGTTCCACGCCGGGTCCGCTGGCCCACTGCGCACGCGGCGTCTCGGCGGTCAACACCGTTCGTCCGCCCACCTCCACCCGCAGGCTGCCATCCACGAAGGCATGAAACTGGTAGCGTCCTTCCTCTTTCAAGAGCAGCGTGCCCCGCCAAAGAAACTCGCCGCCGGCTGTGCGGGGGGCCACGAACACATCGCTGACCACGCGCTGCCGAGTGGTCTCCCCCAACTTCGCCTGCTGCCACAACCCCGGCCGCGCTTCGTCGTCCTCGTCCTGGGCCGTGATCGCCGGGGTTTGGGAGACCAGCAGACACAACAGCCAGCTCATCACCGCCCGGGGCATGGGCGCATCCCCCCTTCACGTTTCCGACGCCACTCATCAGCCGGGACAACCCCATCATCAGCCGGAACGACCGCGCCGGCACGACTTGCCGACGGCCGAACACCGCCGGGAGACGCAACCGATCGCTCACTGAATTTCGTAGGGTTTTTCCTTCGCGCTGTCTCCGCCGAACGACGCGCGAAACGCCGCCGCGGCTGCTTTCACGGTTTTGTCGGGACCGATCAATCGCAGAAAGTAATTCCCCTTGGAGGGCACTTGCAGAATGACGTTGAGGGAGCGGTAACCAGGCGCAGGCTCCTTTTTACCCGCGATGGGGGGACCGACCGGTTTTTGATACGTGCCGCTCACCTCGCTGAAGTAGTAATTCCCTTGCGGTGAAACCCCCTCGGTCAGCGTGATCTGTTTGTCGTCCCCGGTGAACTGTTCATTCCAGCGCTTCAGATTGGCGTCGACTCCGCCTCCATCGCCGCCGAAAAAGGAAATCACCAACTCAGCCGGTTCCTTGTCCCCTTCCACGGCGGGGATCACGAACTGCGCCAGCCGCAATCGATTCGATGGCTCCTGCTGTTTCCAGTGAGTTGGCGTCCGCAAGGTGATGTCCTCGACCTTCACTTCCCGCGTTTCCGCCTGGAGCAAACTCACCAACCGCACGGGGACGCGGATCCGCGCTGCACCGACGCCCGCCGCCCCGTCCATCGGCGACGTCCGGGCCACCTGCGGAGCGGCGTGACGAGGCAGGCGGCTGACTTGCGGCGCCGGCCGCGGGCCATCTTTCGCCAGCGGAGCACCCGCCACGGCCATCTGCAAGCCGTACAGGCTGGTGCGGGCCGTGATGTACAGCGTTTTTCCCTCGGGTCCACCGAACGTGCAATTGGCCGGTCGTTCGGGAATGGGAATCCGGCCGATCAGCGCGCCATCCGCCGTCAACACCACAATGCCGCTGTAAGTGGCGTAAATGCGGCCCTCGGCGTCGTGGGCCATGCCATCCGGGCCGCCGCCATCGAGTTGCTGGTCTCCGGTGAAAATCACCTTCCCGTCGCCGAGCTGTCCCGGACCGGTGATGGGATACTGCCAGATTTCCCGGACGTTGGGATTGGCCACCGTCAACAATTTGCCGTCCGGGGACACCAGGATGCCGTTGGGACGCGGCAACGACTCGATCACCCGCGACACCTTGCCGTCGCGGCTGACGTAATACACGCCCATCACCGGTTGTTCGAGGTCGTCGGTCCGCTGCCCATACCGCGGGTCGGTGAAGTACAGGCCCCCTTGTCCATCCAGGGCCAGATCATTGGGACTGTTGAGCCGCTTGCCGTCGAAGCGTTCGGCGAGAACTTCCAGCTTGCCGTCGACGGCGTTGATCTTCACCACCCGCCGCGCCCCTCCCTGGCACGCATACAGATGCCCACCAGCGTCGAACACCAAACCGTTGGCCTGGCCCGACGGTTTGAGATAGTCGGTCAGCTTGCCGTCGGCGTCGAGCCGCACAATCCGGTTATTCGGAATATCGCTGAACAGCAAATACCCGCGCGGACTGTATGCCGGCCCTTCCGTGAACTGGCAATCTCCCGCGAGCTTCTGCACTTCGGCCTGCGGAGCAATGAGGGCCGCGAGATCAGCGGCCGCCGCGCACGCCGACAACATCAACCAAGCACACACCGTGCGGACCATGAGTTTGCTCCCGAGGAACGTGCACCGGAGAAGGGAACCATCCGATACGGCAGTCCCCACCGTGATGATTCTTGAGCGACCGTCCCGGAATTGCAAACGCTTGCCATCTCCCCGCCAACGGCCCCCCCACTATCTCCCCGCCAACGGCCCCCCCACGGACACCCCGCCAACCGGTCGGCAGCCGCCATCAGCCCCGCCATGTGTTCGCGGAGCGGACGGCGCGCGCTGCTGCCTGTGCGCGCGGACGCCGGATGACCGCCGGCAAGTCCTCACACTCTGATCACGACTCGCCCAATCGGGCGGCAGCGCTCCGCGAAAGCCGCTCTCAGGGAGAAGACCCCGTCTCAGATTCATATAACGGCTTATGCCTCAGCGGTGTTTCCAGAATCAGCAGGCAGAGGGCCGTGACATACAGCCGGCCGGCTTTTTCGCCGTATTCACTCTCCGTGCCGGGGGGCTGGGTGGGATGCCAGCTTCCCCGCACATCGTGGGGTGCCCGCGTGCTGCCCCCCGCCATCTGATGCTTGATGAGCAGGTCGCGCACGGGTGGATACCAGCTCTCCCAGGCGGGCCCTCCTAGGTTATGCAAGACCTGAGCGGTATAATACCAGGCATAAAGGTTTCTCCGCCCGGCCGTCCATTCGGGCCGGTTCTCATCCGACGTCAACCATTCGACCGCGTCGATCATGGCCGGGTGGTCCTTGGGCCAACCGAGCCATTGGCGGCAGAGAATCCCTTCCGCCGTCAAGGCCGGGGTGACGCGCTGCGGCGGGTCGAGCGGCTCGTACTTGTAGCGGGCTCCCTGCTGGACCTGCACCGAGTCGAGGAACCGGGATGCCCGCTCGAATTCGTGGTCGGGAACGGGCAAGTCGGCCATGCGTGCCGAATGCAGCGCCATCAACGCCCATCCCGTGACCGACAGATCCCCCATCATCGTTTGCGAGATCGGACGGTATTTCCACCCCCCCAATTCGGGATGCTGAGCCCGCAGCAGATACTCGACGGCCCGGCGGGCAGGCGGCCGCAACCACTCGGCATCGCCCGTCATGGCCAGTGCCTCGCACAGGGCGATGGTCGCCAGCGAATGTGCATAAAAGGACGCGTTGCGGCCTTCCTCCTGCCGCAGATCATGCAGGTCACCCGTCTGCCGATCTTGCGTGTCGATCAACCATTGCAAACCCTTCCGCACGGTGGTCGCGTGCTCGCCCGTGGCGGGGCTGTGCCCGGCACCTAGGAAGGCCAGCAAGGCCAGGCCGGTGGCCCCTGTATCGGTGCGGATCACGCTGGCTCCGGCATGGGGATACCCTTGATGCAGTTCCCAGCGGCCGTCGCTGGTCTGCTGCCGCGCGAACCACGCCAGACCGGCCTTGATCGCGGCTTGCGCCTTCGCCGAACCCCCATGACGTTCCCAATCTTCGACCGCCCCCAGGGCAGCCAGGCGCCGGTTGTCGAGGGCCCCCGCAACCGCGGCGGGACGGACGACGGTCGCGCCGCGCGCAGGCTCGACCGGTTGCTGGGCGGGTGATGACGGCGGCGACAAAGACACCCGCCGCGGCGACGACAATTCGAGCGGGATCTGCACCGGCCGACGTTTGGTCGCGGGAACCGTCGCCGCCGGGTCCAACCACGACACGAGCAATGGATTCGGATCGGAATGATCGGGATGGGAGACGATGATCCAGGTCAATACCAGCGCCAGCAGCGAATGGACAAGCAGGCTGATGAACAGCCCCGCGCTCCCCGAAACGCGAATTTCCCTCAGCCAGTCGCGCCAACGGAAGCGCGGCACGGACAAATCGCGCGGATCGACCTTCAGTGTCCACACGGTCGGCGACGGACGACGAGCCGACCTGGCGGGACGCGGCGGGGGAGAAGGGGGCGAGGGATTCGTCATGCGTCGGTCGCTCGCACCGCGGGGAACCCATCCTTCAGTGTAGGCGCTCGTTCCGACTCCCGCTATCGGAGCCGTACGGACCACGCGGCTTCGGTGGCGATTGCCCAGCAAGAACGTGATTGCCCTGGAAGAACGTGATTATGCACCAATCACTTGTGCATTTCACCAACGCGGCGTGCCCCACTTCCACTTCCCGGAAACGCGACAATTTGGCATGACGTTTGCGTTTCTTGATTCATTTTTCCAGAATCTGCCAAATTGGCGAGCGCCGCATCGACCTTGTGTGCGGATGATCAGCCAGCGCGCATCGCCCGGCAGAACGTATTTAAGCCAGCAGACGAGGCCCCGTCTGAACGTTGGGGCTGTTTCTTCACTCGCCGACGAGAAGGGAACAATGGTCAGCGCCGCCACTTCCGCCGACGGTTCGGGAACTCCCATGATCGAGGCCGTGGGCCTCAGCAAGTACTATGGCCCGTTTGCCGCCACGCAGCGGGTGACATTCTCGGTGCCGCGCGGTCAGGTGTGCGCGTTTCTCGGTCCCAACGGGGCCGGCAAATCGACGACGATGAAAATGCTGACCGGTTTTTTGGCACCGTCGGAGGGGACAGCGCGGCTGGGAGGTTTCGACGTCGCGACCCAGCGGTTGGAGGCGGCCCAGTTGCTGGGATATTTGCCGGAGAATGGTCCGCTGTATTTGGAAATGACGCCGTCGTCCCTGTTGCAGTTCATGGGGCGAGCCCGCGGGATGTCGCCGGCCATGCTGCGCGACCGCCTGGAATACGTGGCCAACAAGTGCGCTTTGCGATCGGTGTGGGGCAAGCCCATCAGCAAGCTGTCGAAAGGGTATCGACAGCGGGTGGGGATGGCCCAAGCCCTGCTACACGATCCGCAAGTGCTGATCATGGATGAGCCGACCAGCGGGCTGGATCCCAACCAGACGCACGAAGTTCGTGAACTGATTCAAAGTCTCAGCCGCACCAAAACCATCCTGCTGTCCACGCACGTGTTGCAAGAAGTGAAAGCCGTGTGCAGCCGCGTGCTGTTGATTCACGAGGGGCGGCTGGTGTTCGACGGCCCAGTGAGCGAGATGGAGGCCGGCAACCTGACGATGGAAGCCCGTTTCCGCCAGCTCACGGGAGCCGCCTGAGACCGCCGATCGACCCTGCCAACGGCCTGCTGACGATCCCGACCAACTGCTCTCTCCGACCTGTGCATGCCTCCGAGGAATGACATGTTGCGACGTCACGTACTGGGCGCCGTGTTCCGCCGGAACTTCGCCAGCTACTTCTCCGGAGTGATTGGCTACCTGTTCATCGTGGCCTTTGTGCTCGCCGGCGCGCTGCTGGCCTTCCGCGAGCAGTTCTTCACGAACAACCTGGCCAACCTCGATCAGCTCAACACCTATTTCCCCCAGTTGCTGCTGTTCATCATTCCCGCGATCACCATGGGAGTCTGGGCGGAAGAAAAGAAGCTAGGCACCGACGAACTGCTGTTCACCCTTCCTGTCTCCGACCTGGAAGTGTTGATCGGCAAATATCTCGCCGTGGTGGCCGTTTACTCGGTGGTCCTGTTGTTCTCGTTGACCCATTGCCTGGTGCTGGAATGGATCGGCGACCCGGATTGGGGCCTGATCGCCACCACGTACCTGGGCTATTGGCTGGCCGGCTGCGCTTTGCTGAGTGCCGGCATGGTGGCCTCCTTCCTCACCAACAGCAGCACCGTGGCCTTCGTGGTGGGCACCCTGATTTGCGCCGTGCCGGTCTACATCGGCTATCTCCCCGTTCCCAACTGGCTGGTAAGTCTGATTGGGCACGACCGCCTGTTCGAGCAGCTCAGCATCGCCGGTCAGTTCCAGCCGTTTGGCATCGGCGTCGTCCCGGTGGTGGGCGTGCTGTACTTCATTTCGTTCGCGGGGTTGATGCTGTACATCAACCTCGTGCTGATCGGCGAACGGCATTGGGCCGGCGGCAGCCGCGGGGTCAATATGGGCTGGCAGTACACCGTGCGGGCGGTTTCGCTGGCGATTACCCTCATCAGCGCCAACTCGCTGCTGGCCAACGTGAACCGCCGCATCGACATGACCAGCGAGCGGCTGTACACCCTCACCCCCACCACCAAGCGGCTGTTAAGCGAGTTGCGGGCGGAGCGGCCGGTGATGATTCAGGCCTTCGTCAGCCAAAGCGTGCCGCGCGAATATGTATCGGTCAAAACCTCTCTCTTGGGGCTGCTAGCGCAATACCAGCAGTATGGCGGCGGCAATCTGACCACTCGCATCGTGACGGTGGCCCCCTTCAGCGCCGAGGCGGAGGAAGCCAAGAAGTACGGCATCGAACCGCGGAAAGTGCAGTCCGAGCGCGGCGGCCGCATTCAGGTGGACGACGTGTTTCTCGGCTGCGTGGTGAACAGCGGATCGAACGAGGTCGTGGTGCCGTTCATCGACACCGCGATCCCCATCGAATACGAACTGACCCGCTCCGTGCGCACGGCGGCCAAGGAAACGCGGCGGACCATCGGCATTCTGGACACCGACGCCCGCCTCATGGGCGGCTTCGACACCCAGACATTTCGCAGCCTCCCGGAATGGAGGATCGTCTCCGAGCTTAAGAAGCAATACACCGTCGAATCGGTGTCCGCGGCGACCCCCATCGACGAGAAAAAGTACGACGTCCTCTTGGCCGTGCTGCCGTCGTCACTCGATCAGCAGGGAATGCAAAACTTCGTGAACTACGTGCGCACCGGCAAACCCGTGCTGATTTTCGACGACCCCTTCCCGGCGTTCAATCCGGGTTTGTCGCCCCGCCAGCCGAAACCTCGTCCGGGCGGCATGATGATGGGCGGCATGCCCCCCGAACAGAAAGCCGACGGCGGCAAGGCCACCAGCCTCACCAATCTGTTGGGCATTCAGTGGATTCACGACCGCGTGGTGTGGGCCGACACCATCATGGTGCTCCATCCCGAATACGCCGACGTCGTGCGGCCCGAAATGGTCGCCATCAGCAAGAAAAGCGGCCTGGATGAAGCCTTCAGCCCCCGCAGCGAAATCACCAACGGTTTGCAGGAACTGCTGCTGTTTTTCTCCGGCACCATCGAACGCCGCGAAGGTTCGAAACTCAAGTTTGAACCGCTGCTCCGCACGGGCGCCGCGTCGGGTCTGCTGGAATGGGACGAATTCGTGCGCCCGGGCTTTTTCGGGAATATCGACCTGGAAGACAACCCCCGCCGCACCATGGACGAATTCGCCCACGTGGTGGCGGCGGAAATCCGCTCCGAGGAAGGAGCCAAGGACAAGCTGCACGTGATTTACGTGGCCGACGCCGACCTGATCTCCGACTGGTTCTTCATGGTTCGCGAACGGCGAATGTACGGGCTGGATTTGGACAACGTGTCGTTCGTGCTGAACGCCGTCGACGCGCTGGCCGGCGATGAAGACTTCATCGCCCTGCGGAAACGCCGGCCGAAGCACCGCACGTTGACGGCGGTGGAACGCGAGACCGCGAAGTTCATCGAACAGAGCGCCAAGGAACGGGAAAAAGCCGCGGAAGACGCCAAAACCGCCCTCGACGCCACCAAGAAGAAGCTCAAGGAAAAAATCGAGAAGATCGAGAAGGACGAGTCGCTCGACCCCATCCAGCGCGAACAATTGAAAGCCATCGCCCTGGAGGAAGAACGACGCCGGCTGGAAGTCACGCAGGCGGAAATCGATCAGAAGAAGGAACGCACCATCGACGAAATTCGAGCCCGCACGGAACGCCAGATTCGACAGATCGAGCATCGCTACTACCTGCTGGCGACGATCATCCCGCCGATTCCGGCCGTCGTGCTGGGTTTGTTGTTCTGGATCCGTCGGCTGCAAAAGGAGCAGAGCGAGGTGCCGCCGTCCCGTCGGCGGTCCGCCGCCTGAGGGTGGACCGGGATCCCCAGCCTTCCCCCAGCTTGGCGGGTCGGCCGCGACCGGCAGAGAACTACCAAGCGGAACGTAAAGCCAATCAGCAGGCGAGCGCCTTCTGCGGGAGCACTTGCGATGAGCGAATTACAACGCACGTATGTCTTCGTCGGCATTGCCGTGGCCTCCCTCGCGGTCGCTTTGGTGGCTGCGCCCAAGCCCCCCAAGCCCCCCCGCGACTTCGAGGAAGTCGGCAAGGAGTTCTATCCGAATTTCACCAATCCCGACGACGCCAAGCAGTTGCAGGTCATCGCCTACAACGCCGACACCGCCGAGGCCCGCATTTTCAGCGTGGAATACAAGGATGGGAAATGGCGCATCCCATCGCGGCACAACTACCCCGCCGACGGCAAAGACCGCCTGGCGAAGTGCGCGGCTTCGATCATCGGGCTGAAGCGCGAAGCCCCCGCCGGCTTCCGCGAGGCCGAGCATCCCGACTTCGAGGTCGTCGATCCCCTCGATGAAAAGTCCAGCTCTCTCAAACGCGGACAGCGGATCACCCTGCGGGACGAACAGGGGGGCGTGCTCGCCGACTTCATCATCGGCAAACAGGTGCCCAATCGCAGCGGTTATTACTATTTGCGCCGTCCCGATGAAAAAGTGACCTACACGGCCAAGTTGTCGCTCGACCTGTCCACCAAATTCAGCGACTGGATCGAACCCGACCTGTTGAAAGTCGATGGCTGGAAGCTCACCCGGGTGGTGATCGACAACTATTCCATCGACGTGGAACGGGGGCGAATCGTCGGCCGCGAGCAAAACGTGCTCACCAAAAAAACCGGCGAGTCCACCTGGAAGCTCGAAGGCTTGGATGAAGCCACGGAAGAAGTCAATCAGGACGAAGTCCGCAAACTGGTCAACGCCCTCGATGACTTGCGGATCGTCGGCGTCCGTCCCAAGCCCCCCAAGTTGCAGCGGGATCTGAAGCTCGACGCTGGCATCACCATCGACCAGCTCACCGAACTGGACCTGCAATCGAAGGGCTTCTTCTTCGCTCGAACTCCCGATGGCGCTCAGCAATTGGTCTCGAAGGAAGGAGACGTCGTCGCCACCACCGACCAGGGCGTCGAGTACCTGCTGCATTTCGGCGACGTATTCAGCGGCACGGAGGAAGAAATCGAATTCGGCTTCACGAAAAAGGAAGGGGAAAACGGCGAGCAAAAGGAGGGCGAGGAAGCGGCTCAAGGGGAGAAGAAGGACGATCCGGCCAGGTCGGTGCAAACGGTCAAAAAGAGCCGCTATCTCTTCGTGACCGTGCATTTCAACCCCGAGGGAATCGGCCCCAAGCCCGAACCGCCCGTCAAGCCCGAACCGATTGGCGACCCCCCGGAAGGTGCTCCCGCCGAGCGCGACGCCGACAGCCCGGCCAACGCTTTGCAGCTCGAAAACGCCGGGCCTTACGCCGAATATCAGGCCAAGAAGCGAGCCTACGATGCCGCCCTGGCGAAATATGAAGCCGATCAGAAGAAGTACGAAGACGACCTCAAGGCCTATGAGGAGAAAGTCAAGGAAGGGGAAAAGAAGGTCAGGGAACTGAACGTCCGCTTCGCCGACTGGTATTACGTGATCTCGGCGGACAGCTTCGAGAATCTCCGCCAGGCCCGCAAGACGCTGGTCAAGGCCAAGGCCTCGGCAGCGGCCGATTCCGCCGCCAGCACCGACAACCCGTAAGCCTCACGCGCGACGCTTGGCCCCGGCACCCGCGCGGCGCGCCATTCCGAAGAAACGGATGGATCGGCACGCGACCGGTTGCCGATAGGCTTAATGAGTCTCCGCGCGGAAGGGATGTCCGCGTGTCCGTGCGGCGCCACCGTCGCGGAGGCGAGCGCTGCTCACATGACCGGGGCAGGCTCCGAACGATCGCGAAGGGCCGGGTGATGGATCGCCGCCAGTTCTGCCGCACGGTGTTCGGAATCGGACTGGCCGCGTTGGCGGCCGGGGAAGGCCGTGCCTTCACTTCCTCCAAAATCTTGTGGCACAAGGACTTGAAGACGGCCTACCAGGTCAGCGTGTCGCGCAAAAAACCGATGCTCCTCGTATTCAGCGCCAGTTGGTGCACCTTCTGCCACAAACTGCTGCGCGAAACGCTCGGCGAACCCGCGCTGATCGCTTACGTCGAACGGCACTTCGTGCCCGTGTTGCTGGATTACGACGTCGACACGCGGATCGCCCAGATTCTGGAAGTCGAATCGCTGCCGTGCACGGTGGTCCTGTCGCCGCAAGCCGATCTGCTGCTGCGCAAATCGGGCTTTGCGCGTGCGGATGCCTATCGGCAGATGTTGCAGGCGGCCCTTGACGCCCAGCAGCAAATTCTGCAAGCCGGCGCCCGCGAGTAACCCACTAGAACGTTCCGCGGCGGTCCCCGCCAGCGGCCATCGTTCGTCGCCGTCTCCCCATGACGTCTTCATGGAAGGGAGCGCTCTCCGCGAGCTAAGGTTTCCCGCGGACTAAGGCCGGAACAGGTCGGCGGCGCTCGAGCACAGTCGGCGAGCAACGAACCGCGGACAGACCGCGCCGCGGGGCGAACCCGTGGCGTCTTGGAGAAGTCTCCTCCACCGAGAGCAGGAAGTTGTCCAGGCCGGCGAGAAGCCCGCAAGCCCGCTGCTCCGCAGGCTTGCCTTGGCGCGTTTTCAAAAGGCAGAGTATCATCGAAGTCCCGCCACAGGGGGACCGGAGAGGTGACAGAGCGGCCGATTGTGCTGGTCTCGAAAACCAGTGTACCCGCAAGGGTACCGTGGGTTCGAATCCCACCCTCTCCGCTGGACGATGGCGCGCCAAGTCGCACACGGCGGAAACCCAAACGCGCCCTCTTGCACAGAGCCGCCTTACGGATTCGCCGCCACGAACCGCTGATTCGACGCCACGAACCGCTGATTCGACGCCACGAACCGCTGATTGGCCGCCACGAACCGCCGACGTGAACCGGGAAGCTGGCGGGGAATCGCTCGCCGGGCGGTTGTTCAGGGGGGAACGAACCCAGGAGGCGCAACGCACCTCGTCGAAACTCGCGCAGACCAAACAACATCCCAACAACGCAACCGGCGCGGGAGCACGGCCGTCCGCTTGACAGTGGCCTGGCTGACGACTACAAGGCGCAAGGCCTCGATACGCTGCTTGTGTGCACAACGCCTCCCGGACGTCCCGCCGGTGAACGCCGGACGCGCCGTCTCGGCCTGTGGCTCAGGGGAGCGACCTACCGCGGCGGTTTCCGCCCGACGCACCCCCGGCCTGGATCCCTCCAATCTCTGCTTCCATCTGGAAAGTCGTCCTCAATGGTGCTGATGAACGGTAAGCGGTTGGTGACCGTCATTCCCGGCGACGGGGTGGGGCCCGAATGCGTCCAAGCCACCCAGCGGATCATCGAAGCCGCGGGGGCCGCGGTGTGCTGGGAGGAGCGTCACGCGGGCGCCAGCGTGTTCAAGCAAGGCATTGCCTCCGGTGTGCCGGCCGACACCATCGAATCGATTCGCCGCACGCGGATCGTGCTCAAAGGCCCGTTGGAAACGCCGGTGGGCTATGGCGAGAAGAGCGCCAATGTGACGCTGCGGAAACTCTTCGAGACGTATGCCAACATCCGGCCGGTGCGGGAATTGCCCGGCGTGCCCACGCCGTACAGCGGTCGCGGCATCGACCTCGTGGTGGTCCGCGAGAACGTGGAGGACCTGTACGCGGGCATCGAACACATGCAGACGCCGGGCGTGGCCCAGTGCTTGAAGCTGATTTCCCGCAAGGGTTGCGAAAAGATTGTGCGGCTGGCGTTCGAGTTGGCCCGGGCGGAAGGTCGCAAGAAAGTGGCCTGCGCCACCAAGTCGAACATCATGAAGTTCACCGAGGGATTGCTGAAGCGCACCTTCGAGGAGATCGCCAAGGAATATCCGGATCTGGAATCGTGGCACGTCATCATCGACAACTGCGCGCATCAATTGGTCAAGCGTCCGGAGCAATTCGAGGTGATTGTCACCACGAACATGAACGGCGACATCATCAGCGACCTGACTTCGGCGCTGGTGGGAGGGCTGGGCTTCGCACCGTCGGCCAACCTCGGCGATGAAGTGGCGATTTTCGAGGCGGTGCACGGGTCGGCCCCCAAGTACGCGGGCAAGAACGTGATCAATCCCACGGCCGTGCTGCAATCGGGGGTGATGCTGCTCCGCCACATCGGCGATTTCGAGAGCGCCAGCCGCATCGAACAGGCGCTGCTGGTGACGCTCGAGGAAGGCCGCGTGCGGACGGGCGATGTGGTCGGTTACGACCGGTGCGCCAGCACCACCGCATTTGCCGACGCCATCATCGCCAACCTGGGTCGTACCCCGCAGCATACGCCGGTCCGCAGCTACCGCCCCCTAGCGCTCCCCGCCAGCAAACCCCCGGCGGCCGTCGCGCCGGCATCCCGCCGCGTGATCGGTGTGGATGTGTTCGTGGAGTCGCTGCTGTCGGCGGACGAATTGGGACAGAGCCTGGAACGGATCGCCGAAGGCAGCCCGCTGCGGCTGAAGATGATTTCCAATCGGGGAACCAAAGTGTTCCCGTCGATGGGAGCCATGACCGATTGCGTCGATCACTGGCGCTGCCGCTTCGTGCTCCGCGACGCCGCTGGCGAACTGAGCGACGAACAACTGTTGGGCCTGGTGTCGCGGATCGCCGCCCAACACCGCTGGATGCACCTGGAAAAGTTGCAGGAATTCAACGGCCAGGAAGCCTTCACCAAGGCACAAGGGGAAGACTGAGCCGGCCGCGCAACTCGGTGCAGCCTTGCTGTCCGATCGGATCGACGAGTTGGACGGCATGGGCCGCTTTGGCAGTGTGTGCGATCTCGGCGAGATTGACAGCTTCGCAAAGATTGCTGGCCATCGCTCAGTGACCGGCCGGCGGGTGTGGCACAATGTACCGCTCGCGCAGCCATTGCCAAATTGACCGTCTCGAACGCCGCGGTGCGTCCGCCGTCATCTTCGGCGCCGTCTCCTGGCACCAGGTGAAGGCCGCCACCACCAGCACGGCCGCCGTCAGCAGCAGCCGGTTGCGCAGCCGTTGATCGGTCGCCAGACGGAGCATCAAGCTGTTGGCCGCCCACGTCCGTTGCCGCGCAACGGGCGGGGGGACCACGCGGCGGTCTAACCGCAACGCGGGTTCCACGGGTATCAACTCCTCGCCGGGTCGGTAGGCGTCGAATTCGACGCGAGCCAGTTCCTCGGCGAACGTGGGATCCCGTTCCAACGCTTGCACCACTTGTGCCAATTGCAGCGTCTCGCGCTCGAGCAGCACCAACCGACGCTGGTTCTCGGCGAACTGCTCGGCCAGGAGCTGACCCTGCAATAACTTGGGCGCCAGGGCCACCGCCGCCAGACAACCCGCCGCCGCCAAAAGGCTCAACCAGAACGCGAGCGATACCACCACGCCCCACCAACCGGAGCGTGTGCCGCCAATGTCTTGACCTGTGCGCCCCATCCGGTTCGCCCTCGTCCACATCACGCATCGTCAGTTTGCGTTGACGGCATCACGCCGGTTCCTCAGCCACGGCCAGAACTCCTTGAGCAAACAGGGGCACAAACCTGGGCGGATGGCAGAAACGACAAACTTTGCCAGGGCATCCACGCCCGCGCTGACTCGCCTGGCGGCGAGGCACCACCGTGCACCGGGGGTCTGGCCGCGCACCGTTTCCCATCGTTGGTGGAGCCGGTTAAACTGGCGGTTGGGAATGTCTACCGATCGCACCGTTGGCACGCACGACGAGAAGGGATGCGGCATGGGAACTCGGCAGTTGAACCGGGGGTGGGCCGGAACGTGGGGAGTGCTTCTGTTGTCGTCGGGCGTTGCCGCCGCCGAGCCGTCGGAGTGGATCGCCGCCATCAAAAGCGTGGGGGTCGAAGGTCAGGGGCATGCCGCCGCGGTCGTGGCGGTGCGGAACCTGTCCGGTGCGGAGGCCGCGGTGTTGCCGGAAATTCTGGCTGCGTTCGACGGGGCCTCTCCTTTGGCGGCCAACTGGTTGCGTGGCGCCTTCGAGGCGGTCGCCGACCGCGCCTGGCGGCAGCAGCAACTTTCGGCCCCGCTACTCGAGGGCTTCGTCACCGACACGCGACGCGATCCTGCCGCCCGCCGCATGGCCTACGAATGGCTGCTGAAACTCGACGCCACCGCGTCCGAGCGGTTGGTTCCCGGTTTCCTGCACGATCCCAGTCCCGAATTGCGCCGGGAAGCCGTGGCGCGGCAATTGAGCATCGCGGAAGAATTCCGCCAGGCCGATCAACGGTCGGCGGCCATTGCCGCCTATCGCCGGGCCTTGTCGGGAGCCGTCGATGACGACCAGGTCAAGGCCATCGTCAAGCCGCTGCGCGAATTGGGCGAACAGGTCGACCTGCCGCGGCACTTCGGTTTTCTGTTGGACTGGCAGTTGATCGGACCATTCGACAACACGGGCAACCAAGGTTTCGACACGCCCTATCCACCCGAACAAGGTCTCGACTTCGCCGGCAGTTACGCGGGCAAAACGGGAGAAATTTCGTGGCAGGATTATCGTACCGACCATGAGTACGGCATTGTCGACCTCACCAAAGCCCTGGCGCCGCACAAGGGGGCCGTCACCTACGCGGCCGCCGAGTTCGCCAGCGATCGCCCCCAAACCGTCGAAATTCGTCTGGGTACGCCGAATGCCTGGAAACTGTGGCTCAATGGCCAATTACTGTTCGCGCGGGACGAGTATCACCGCAACATGCAAATCGACCAGTACCGCGTGAAAGCGCCGCTGAAGGCTGGTCGCAATGTGATTCTGCTCAAGGTTTGCCAGAACGAACAAACCGAGGAGTGGGCGCAGCGCTGGCAATTTCAGTTGCGGGTCTGCGACGCCACAGGTGCCGCCTTGCCGCCGGCCGCGCCCGCAACCTCGCAGCGCTAGTGGTGGCGTTCCCACGAACCAGCCGTCCGAGCAATCCCGCGGCATCTCAATGGACTGGACCTCTCCCCCGAAGATCTCGTTGGCTGAAGGAGACCGTCAACATGCACCGCCTGATGCTGTACGGAATGCTGTTCATCGGCACGGGGCCTGTCTGGGCCGCCGATTGGCGCCAGTTTCGCGGGAACGACACCACGGCCGTGGCCGACGACGCCACGCTTCCCACGTCCTGGTCGGACGCCGATCGGGAAAACGTGGCCTGGAAGGTCGATCTTCCCGGCCGGGGGTTGTCCAGTCCGATTGTCGTCGGCGACCGCGTGGTGGTGACGTGCAGCAGCGGCTACCGCCAGGATCGGCTGCATGTCCGCTGCTATGCGGCGGCCGATGGAGAATTGCAGTGGGAACGGCAGTTCTGGGCCACTGGCCGCACGGTAACTCACCCCAAAACGTGCGTCGCCTCTTCGACGCCGGCCAGCGACGGCGAACGGATTTTCGCACTCTTTTCCAGTAACGACCTGGTGTGCCTGGACCTCGCGGGCAACCTGCTGTGGTACCGCGGTTTGACGGTCGATTTTCCCAACGTCAGCAACAGTCTGGGCATGGCATCGTCTCCCGTGATTGCGGGAAACACCGTGGTGGTGCCGGTGGAGAACGACAGTCAATCGCTGGCGCTGGGCATTGATCCGGCAACCGGTGTGTCGCGGTGGACGGCCCAGCGGCCCAAGCGCGCGAACTGGACGTCTCCCGCCGTGATGCGCGGCGCTACCTCCGCCGAGGACGTGGTGTTGCTGCAATCGTCGGCGGGCGTCTCGGCCATCGAACCGTTCTCGGGCAAGGTGCTGTGGAACTATGCCGACGGCGCGGCCACCATCCCCTCGTCCGCCGTGCGCGGACGAACGGTGTACGTTCCTTCGCACGGCATCACGGCCCTTCACTTCCCGGAAGACAGTGCGAACTTCGAACAGTTGTGGCGCGGCGAACGGCTCAATCCGGCCACGGCCAGTCCGCTGGTGTACGGTAATGAACTGTTCGTCTTGAACGGCGCCGGCGTCCTCGTGTGTGCCGACCTCCACGACGGCTCCGTCAAATGGCAACTCCGGCTGGAAGGACCGTTTACCTCCAGCCCCGTGGCTGCCGGCGGCCATTTGTACGTCTTCAACGAAGCCGGACTCGGCCAGGTAGTCAAGCTGGGGGGAGACAAGGGAGAAGTTGTCGGCAAGGGAGACCTCCGCGACGTGATTCTGGCCACGCCGGCCATCGCGCAGGACGCGCTCTATCTGCGGAGCGATCGGGCGTTGTGGAAAATCTCGGCACGGTGAAGCCGATCCCCCGCCTCACTTTCGCCTTCGGCTTTGCCGCGCGATGTCGAACGGAGGCGACAACGCCGCGCGGCGTCGCACCGTGTCAGCCGCCCGCAACGGCGCCCGCCACGGCCACCAACGATTGCTCAGCCATCGCGCTGCGATCGTTCCGCGATGATTCAGCCATTGTTTCGGTCTTCGGCGTGGTTGGGTACTCTGTGCGGCATCATGCCTTGCCGAGTCATTACGGATCCTTTGCAAGCCGCCCGCGCACTGCGTCGCGGCAAACTGGTCGCCTTGCCCACCGAGACGGTGTACGGTTTGGGAGCCGACGCCACCAATCCCACGGCGGTGGCGCGCTTGTTCGCGGCGAAAGACCGTCCGCTGTTCGATCCGTTGATCCTGCATCTGGCCTCTCGGGCGTGGCTGCCGCGCGTGGCAGCGCGTGTGCCTCCCGCCGCGGAGCAACTCAGCCGACGCTTCTGGCCGGGTCCGCTCACCCTGGTGTTGCCGCGGCAACCCTCCGTGCTCGACCTCGTCACCGCCGGACTGCCCACGGTGGCGGTGCGCGTTCCCCGGCACCACTTGATGCGGCAGGTGCTCGTTGCGTTGAATCGCCCCATTGCGGCCCCCAGCGCCAACCGCTTTGGCCGCTTGAGTCCCACGCGCCCGGAGCATGTGCTCGAACAATTGGGAGACGTGATCGACTACCTGCTGGATGGCGGCAAATGCCGCGTGGGGGTCGAGTCGACCATCGTGGAAGTGGATGACGACAATCGAGTGACACTCCTCCGACCGGGCGGCCTGCCGCTGGAAAGGATCGAGGCCGTGGTCGGTCCGGTGCGGCGGCACCGGCGGACCGCGCGACAGCGGCCCAAGGCGCCGGGACAGTTGCCGCAGCACTATGCCCCGCGCACCCCCGTGCGACTGCTGCGTCGGTTGCCGGCCGCACCACCTCCCGGCAAACGCTGGGGGCTCTTGGCACTACGGCCGCAGTCATGTCCTGGTTATGCCGCCCGAGAATTTCTGTCGCCAGAAGGCAACCTGGTGACAGCGGCGGCACGACTGTTCGAGGCCCTGCATCGCCTCGATCAACTGAGGCTCGATCGGATCATCGCCCTCGAATTCCCCGAGGAAGGGCTTGGGCGGGCGATTAACGACCGGCTGCGGCGCGCCGCGGCGACGCGGATTGCCTCTTCCTCTTCGCGCCGCCTCACAAGTGATGGGCTGCGCACGGCACGGAGACCGTGATCGGGTGCTGGCCGTGGGAACCTGCCGCGCGATCCGCGTCGATGGGAATGTCGAGGGATCCGTCAGGTTTGGGATGACCTGGCGGCGGTCAGGCAACGAACGACCTGGGGCAAGAACCGTTCGAAGGCCCGCGCGCGGTGGCTGATGTGCCGTTTCACCGCGGGCGGCAACTCCCCGAACGTCTGATGATACTCCGGAATCAGAAACAACGGATCGTAGCCGAACCCGTTTTCGCCCCGATACTCCCGCAGAATGCGGCCCCGGCAGCGACCCTCCGCGGCGGCGCAGATGGTTCCGCGCGGATCGGCCAGGACGGCGGAGCACACGTAGAATGCGGTCCGTTGCTCGTCCGGCACCGCCGCCAACTCTCGCAACAGCTTTTCGTTGTTGGCCTCATCGTTGCCTTGTTCGCCGGCATATCGGGCCGAGTACACGCCGGGGGCGCCTCCCAGCGCGTCCACACACAGGCCGCTGTCCTCGGCGATCACCCACCGGTGAAGGCACAGGGCGACCTCGCGGGCTTTTTTCTCGGCGTTTTCGCGAAAGGATTGGCCGTCCTCGTGGACTTCCGGTACGCCGGGGAAGGCCCCCACGCTGACCACTTCCAAGCCGTGCGGGGCCAACAGTTCGGCGATTTCGCCGAGCTTTTTGGCATTGCGGCTGCCAAGCACAATCGCCCCGAAAAACGACTTTGTCTCCTCCACATGTCTCCCCTGGTGGAACGACTTTCCCCACGGTGGAACGACGCCTGCGTGTTCCTCGAGGTTGGGAAATTCCGCCGACGAAGAACCCCTGGGGAACGGTGAACAGACAGGATGCGGTCGGCACGGACCATCTGCCAGTCCACACCACCGGTGCGGTTCCGAACAACAGGCATTCGTCGCGGGGAATTACTCTTCCGCGACGTACGGAAGGAGGCCCATGTATCGGGCGCGAAGCACGGCGTCGCGCACCGCCCGTTGATATTTGGCGCAGCAGCCCGTTTTCCGCCGCGACAGGAGATTGCCTTCGCGGTCGATCATCGCGCGGAGCGTCTTCAAATCCTTGTAGTCCACAAAGATCGGACGCGGCGGCTTGTCGCAACCCTGGGGGCAGAACCGGCACCGCAGCTTCTTCTTGAGCCGTTGCCGTTTCTTGCGGAGCTTTTTGATTTCGGTCTTCGTCAAGGCCATGGCATACACCCTGCTGGTGGCGATTCCGTGGACGGAACCCGTCTCCGGAAGGACCGGAAACGCATGCGGGGACACGGGCGCGCACGCACCCGCGAACAATCGAGCTGGTGAAGTATCGCGAGTGGCAGCGAGAAAGGCAAGCGCGGCGGCCGTTAGACCGCCAGACCGGGGGGGTGCGGGCCGCCAGACCGCCAGACCGCCAGACCGCCAGACCGCCAGACCGCCAGACGGGTGCAGGCCGCCAGACCGGGGGGGGTCCGGGCCGCCAGACCGCCAGACGGGCCAGGTTGGCCAGCCGGCCAGCCCACGGCCGCGCCATCCCCAAGGCCACTTCATCTCCCGCGCTTGGCACATGGCTGGCTGGAAGGGATGGGCTTGCCGTCGCGGAAGCCGTCAGTCGACCCGCGGGTGTTTGGAACTTCCGGAAGTTTCGGCAGTCAGCAGATGCATGAGGGCCGCGCGCAACCTTTGGATCGACCTCGCGAATCGTTGATCCCCCATCAGGTCGATGGTTTCGTAGCGATCATTGTCCAAGTCAAAAAAATGTTCTTCCGCGATGTCGGTGTCCGTGGCGAGCTGGACGAATTTGAAGCGTTGATCGCGAATCGCTCGCTCGAACACGGGTTCATCCGCATCCGCCCCGGAAGGCGTGGTGAATGTTTCCGTGTAGGAAAACTGCCGACGCGGGGCCAGATTTTTCCGCCGCAAGTACGGCACGAGCGACACCGAGTCGACGCCTGTTTCCTGTCGGCCCCCCATTAATTCCACGATGGTGCTGTAGAGGTCGACCACATTGACGATCGCGTGCTCCGCGCGACCGGGAGACGTCACGCCTGGACCGGCGACGATCAACGGCACCCACACGCCTCCCTCATAGACCGTGCCCTTGGCCCGCGAGGCATCGAAGGGGGGTTCGACGATGCGGTCATCTCCGCCGTTGTCTCCCACGAAAATCACCGTCGTCCGCGATTCGTCGATGCCGCTCAATAATCGCCCCAGCTCCGTATCCAGGGCCTCGATCATGGCCTTATACGTCAATTTGACATCGCTTGAATTGTTCCTCAGCGTGTAACTGTGCAAATGAGGTGGAGGCGCCTGGTAGGGAACATGGGGAGCGTTCAGCGCCACATAACAAAACCAGTTGGTACGCTGTCGCGCCAGCCAGGCCAAGGCATCATCGACGGTGCGGGTCGTGGCATAACCGAAGTCCAGCGAAGTCGCGCCGCTGGTTGTCGTGGACGGCCACCAATAATAGCTGGCGAGGGAACCGGCCAGGCAGCCGCGATAATACTGGTAGCCATGCCGGAACGGCGAAGCGCGCCGCCAGGTTACGTCCAAATGCCACTTGCCCACGGCCGCACAGGGAATTCCCGGCAGCACCTCGGGAATCGTCAGCTCAGCCGCCTGGAGACAGCTCGCCGAATTCAGGGTGGAATTGCCCACGCTGGTGCGGAAGGGATACCGTCCGGTTTGAATGCAGGCCCGAGTGGGACTGCAACACGGCATCGACCAGGCGTTCGCGAAGCGCACGCCGCGTCGCGCCAGCGCATCGAGATTGGGCGTTGGCGGTGGGTCGGTTCCGATGCCATAGCACCCCACGTGGGCCACGCCGAGGTCATCCGCCACGATGAGCAGCACATTCTGCTGAGGCCATAACGCCAGCAACAGTAAGGCTTCGAGGCCGGCCAACAACATGGCGTGATCTCCCGTGGCGCGGTCTGCCGCAAAGCGCGGTCCACCCGATCTGCCACGGAGAGCGGAAAGACAGGCCGTCCACACGGGCAATCCACGCCGGCCACCCTCACATGCATGGGCAGGGCGGCAGGTCGGTGTCGGAAAGATCTCAGCGCCATTCCGGCAGGCAAGACCGCTCATATCAGATCGTGCACGATCTGCTGAGCACTTTTTCCCAGCCTCAGCAAAAAAATGGCACAAAACGGCCGACACCATCGGGAGTTATACTGAGCATCGTCCCTGACGGTCATCTCAGCGGGGCATGACCACGGGCTGACGTTGGCTACGTCTCCAAGGCCAACCGCACGATCCGGCCGTCGGAGAGGCCGACCACCAGCGCATCACCCCGCGGAGACAACCGCAGCCCGATCACGTCATCGGGGGCGTGCAGCATCCACTTCACCCCTCCGCCGGCATCGAGCAGCAACACTTGCCGCTCCAGCGTCGCCGTGGCAATGCGGTGGGAATGGTAAGTGAGCGCGACCCGATGTGCCGTCCCCTCCAGCACGAACGACCCTTGCGCGTGTCCCTCGCCATCGCAGACCTGCAAGCCGTGGGTGAGGCCGGCCAGGATGATGCAGCGGCCGTCCGCCGTCGCCGCCAGATCGTTGACGGGCGACCACAACCGCTCGTTCCAGGCCATCTCTCCCTGCCACGAATAGCGGGCCAGGAAGCCGTAATCGGCGGCGGCGATCAAGGCCGGAGTCGTCACCAGCCAGGTGACGTAGCGCAGAGGGCGCAGCGATTCGAACGAGGCAATTTTGCGTTTGTCGGCGTCCAGAAGGACATTTTGTCCCGACGCCAGGCTGGCCAGGACGTGCGTGCCTAACGGAGTCATCGACAGGCTCACCACCTCGTCGGACAGTTCCCTTGTCCATACCACGCGCATTCGCTGGTCGAGCCAGGCCACGATTCGGTCATCGAGCACGGCCGCGGCGGAGCCGCCGGCATCGGCCAGCGCAAGCCGCCGCACGGGATGCGGAGCACGGGTGACGGCCAGCACCTCGCCGCTGCGGCTGAGGCGGTACAGGCTGCCGGCATCATCGGCGGCGGCGACATCTCCGGTTTCCCGAGCGGCTTGCAGATCGACCAACCGCCCATCGGTCGCGAACCCCCACCGCTGGGTGGGTCGCGTGCCCGTTCCGGCTTGCAGCCAATCGGGAGGCCCCGCCGTCATCGTTTTGCAAGTTGTTTGCGGAGAAGATCCAACGCGGTTTGCACATCGGCATCGTCTTGCCACGAGCTGGGCAAGCCGCGGTAGGCAGCGACCTGCTGCGGTGCGGCAGGCGTCACCGCGATGTCGGGGTGAATGCCCACCTTACCGTGCGTTTGTCCCGAAGGGGAGTAAAACTTCGCGGTCGTCAGCCGCACGCCGGTGTTCAGCAGCCCCGGCAGAATGCTCTGCACCGACCATTTTCCGTAGGTCTTGCGGCCGACAATCACCCCCCGCTGATGATCGCGAATGGCGCCCGCCACGATTTCGCTGGCGCTGGCGCTGTCGCCGTCGACGAGCAGCACCAACGGCACCGACCACGTGCCCGCCCGTTGCGCCGAATAGCTCCAATTCTGATCCCCCGTCCGCCCCTTCGTGGACACCAGCACGCCGTCTTCGATGAACCGGTCGAGCACTTCCACGGCGGCGGTCAACAGGCCGCCGGGATTGCCCCGCAGATCCCAAATCAGGGCTTGCATGCCTTCCCGATGCAGCCGCAGCAGCGCCGCATCGAGTTCTTCCGCGGTATTCTTCTGAAAACCCGTCATTTTCAGGTAGCCGATGCCGTTCTGATGGTCGATCACCTCGGCGATGGGAATGCTTTTGACCTTCACCTGCCGGCGGACGAGCTGCGTGGAGCGGCTCTGGCCGGTGGCGGAATCGGTCAATTCGAGGCGCACGCGGCTGCCGGGCGCGCCTTGCAACTGGTTGGCGGCCTCGTCGGTGGTCATGTTGCGACAGTCGACGCCGTTGATTTTGGTGATGTGATCGCCCGGACGTGCTCCGCCTTCCTCGGCGGGGCTGCCAGGCAGCACATTCACGAGCAGCAGCCCGCGGCCAGGTTCAGCCTTCATTTCGATGCCGATGCCCACGAACTCGCCATCGATGTTGCTGTAGAGGTCGTTCAGCTTGCCGGGCGTGAGAAAGCTGCTGTAATCGTCGAGGGCGTTGCAACCCCCGAATACGTATTCCAATACGGTCGCCGTCGACGACAGCCGCAGTTCCCGCTCGGCGAGTTCGCAAATCTCGTTCACCAACTGCTGGGCCCCGTCGTGGCCGTTGACAGGCTTGTTCCAATACCGGTCGCGGAGCGTTTTCCGCACCTTTTGGATGTGTTCTGGTGCGGCCCGCGGAATGTTCCACTCCAGGAACCGCGGATTGTTCAACGCCAAATACAGGCTTTCCGTGCCATGAGCCACGAATGACGTGGCGCTCACCGGGTCGACGTAATGCTGCCGGATTTTCGTCAGGACATCCTGCAGCGCTTGCAGCGCCTGGCTGCGCGGCTGCGGCAGCATCTGTTCGAGAAACGATTTATCCGTGTACCGCCGTTCGATGGAAAAATGAACCTTGCTGCGCCGCAATCCATACTTCAGCGCGTCGTTGTTGGGCCAGGCGTCGAGCGACTTCTCGTACAACTCGATGGCGTCGAGCCACCGCCGCTCGCGTTCAAAGTCCACGCCGCGGCGAACGGCGGTCTGCTCCTCATCGGGAAGCGGAACGGACGATTGGGCGTGCGCCCAACCGACCAGACTGGCCCAGCCCACCGCCCAACTGAGGGCGCACCGCACCCACCAACGCCTCCACAGCGCCGCATCCGACATGCCGTCCCCCCTCCAGGACTCCCATCGATGGCTACGCAACCCGGCCTTGTCAACTGCCATCCCCCTCAGAACGGCAGCGACCAGGGGACCCGTCGTGAAGTCCCGACGATGATGCCGCGCCGCCCGCAGGCAGCGCGTTCACCCATAACATGTTGACTATAGGCCGCGGTTTGGGCGCGGTCAAACGGCCACTGAGCAGAATGCCAGACAGAATCGCCACATCCGCCAGCACGCATTCAGCCAGACCATCCTCGCACGCGGGGCGTCCCCTCGGACCGAACGTCCACCCGGTCCGGGCACGCCCTTCCACCCCGCGATTCACCTGGCGGTCGGTGCCGGCGAGCACGGCAGCACCCCGGACCAGCGGCGGGCCTTGGGAGTGGTTCGCATCGTCCGGCTGATTGCAGTAGACTTGCAGGCGCGATCCGGTTGCGGACGGCCCGGTGTCGGTTGAGAAAGGACTCTGTGATCACCCTGATGATGTATTGTGCCCTCGTGTTCGCGGCCTCCTGGCTGGGGGGCGTGCTGCCCGCCTTGCTGGGATTGACGCACACCCGGTTGCAGGTGCTGATCAGCTTCATCGGCGGGTTGATGCTCGGCGTGGGATTGCTCCATCAGTTGCCGCACGCCGTGGGCGCACTTCAGGACGCCGACGTCCGTGCTCCGCTCGACCTGGGCATGCTCTGGATGCTGATCGGGCTGACCGTGATGTTCTTTCTGCTGCGCACGTTTCACTTCCACCACCATGACGCCTTCGATGCCGACGCGCCGCAGCCCTGGGCAGCCGCCGCGACGGAAGCAAGCCAGTTGCCGCGGACGCCATCCGCCTTGTGCGGACCCGGCCACCATCACCCACACGGCCACGACCATGGGCACGGCCACGACCATGGGCACGAGCACGGTCATGGGCACGAGCACGGTCATGGCCACGAGCGCCGCCAGGAGACGGAGACCGTCACGGATCCCCTGTCGCCAGCCCCCCAACGGCCGCATGTGCCGCACACTTCGAGTTGGATCGGACTGGCGTGCGGCTTATCCGTCCACACGCTGACCGATGGCCTGGCGCTCGCCGCGCACGTGGAGGCCGATCTGGCGCAATCGGGGAGCGCGTGGTTGCCGGGTCTTGGAACATTCCTGGGCATCCTTCTACATAAGCCGCTGGATTCCCTGTCGATCACGTCGCTGATGTCGGCGGCGGGAACATCGGCCGGCGCGCGACGGCTGCTCAACCTGGGTTACGCACTCCTGTGTCCGGCGGGGGCCATCTTGTTTCAATTGGGGATGCGGTCGCTGTCGGCGCAGCAGCAGCTCGTGGTCGGCACGGCACTGGCATTCTCGGCGGGCGTGTTCGTGTGCATCGCCTTGAGCGATCTGCTGCCGGAACTGCAATTTCACGCGCATGATCGGGTGTGGCTGTCGACGGCCCTGGCGGCCGGACTGGTACTGTCCTGGCTGATCGGGTTTGCGGAGCCGGAACACTCGCACGGCGCGGGTGCGCACCCGCCGTTGCCGGGCGCGCACGCTCCGCACGGCCATCCTCATGCCCACTGAGGGACTTGGGGAATTTCCCTGGCCGCTGCGGTCTTCGGGGGCGGACCCCGCGAGGGAGAACGCGTTACAAGAAGCGGTCCAAACCCGCGCGCTCGATCTCCAAGATCAGCTTTTTGATGGCGTCTTCATCTCGTTTGTCGGCGACCAGCGTGGCCGTGGGGGTGTGCACGATGATCAAATCCTTCACGCCGATCGCCGTCACCAGATGCTCGCTGCTCGAGCGGATGATGCAACCCGTGCTTTCCACTCCGCAGAACAGGCCGTCGATCACGTTGCCGTCGGCGTCGGGTTTTTGCAGGCGGGCCAGCGCTTGCCAACTGCCGACGTCGTCCCATTGAAAGGGGGCGGGCAGAACGTAGACGTTGCGGGCCTTTTCGAGCACGGCGTAGTCGATGGAAATGTTCGGAAACTGGGGGAACTCGTCGGCCAGCGCGGCGTTCCAGTCCGGCGTGCCCACCAACGGGGCCAGCCGATCCAACCGGGACGCGATCTCGGGAGCCAACTCGGCCAAGGCATCGTAAATCGACCGGGCGCGCCACACGAAAATGCCGCAATTCCAGTAATACTCGTCCGAGGCCAAATAACGCGCCGCGGTGATCAGATTGGGTTTTTCCTTGAACGCGGCGACGTGGCGGGCCCCGTGATCGTGGGGATCGACCAGTTCGCCGCGCTGGATGTATCCAAAGCCGGTGGCGGGAAAGGTGGGCGGGACCCCGAACAGCACCAGCCCCTGCGGATGTTCCTGCACCAGCTTGACCGCCCGCCGCGCCGCTTCATGAAACGCGGCGGCCGGCGTAATGACGTGATCGGCGGGCACGACCAGCATGACGGCATCGGGATCGCTGGCCAGCAGTTGAATCGCCGCCAGTCCAATGGCCGGCGCGGTATTCCGCGCGCACGGTTCGATGATCAGTTGGGCTTCACCCAGTTCGGGAAGTTGTCGGCGTGTTTCCTGCGCGTGGGTCGGTCCGGCGACGACCCACATGTTCTGGGGGGCGACCAACGGAGCACAGCGGTACACGGTCTCCTGAATCAGCGTCCGCTGCGTGCCCAGACGGAGAAATTGCTTGGGAAGGCCACGACGGCTTTGCGGCCAGAACCGGGTGCCACTCCCTCCAGCCATGACGACGGCGTGCAACATTACGGGCGAACTCCTGGCCGATGCTGAGACGGCACACGCCCCGTGTGCCCCTGGTGATCACGATCCGTGCTGGAAGGTGTCCTGTTCGTTCTGGAATTTGTCTTATCCCCGAGGGGATATTTCCTGCCCGTTCCGGGATGTGCGCTGTTCGTTCCGGGATCTGTCCTGTTGGTCGGGCCGGTCGGTTGGTGTCGTCGGCCGGGCGGTCGCTGCCCGCCGGCGACCAACTCGCGGGCATGCGGACTGGGCATCACGTGGGGGGCGTCAGCCGTTCCCGACCAAGGCGCGTGCAGAAATCTCCAAACGACTCGCCGTCGCGGCGTTCCGCCTTGTATTGACGCAGCAGGGGAATCACGGTCGCCACCAGATCGGCCTGCGGGACCAGATCGCGGTAGATGAATCCCAGCCGCGTCCCCTGCACATTGCCTCCCACGTAAATGGTGTATTTGCCCAGGGTCTTGCCGACAAAGCCGAGATCGGGGGTATAGGGGCGAGCGCACCCGTTGGGACAACCGGTCATGTGGACGGAAAGCTGCTCCCGCGTCAGCCCCAGGCGGGCCAGTTCGGCTTCCAGGCCGTCGAGCACCGCCGGCAGCGCCCGTTCCGACTCGGTCACCGCCAGGCCGCAGGTGGGAAACGCCGGGCAGGCAATGGCCAGGCGGCGCAGCGGGGTCAGCTCGTGGTCTTGCTTGATGCCATGCTCGGCGAGCAAACGGCAGATGTCGTCCCGCTGGGCGGGATCGATGTCGCACAAGATCACTCCTTGCAACGGCGTCAGCCGCAAATTCATGCCGTACTTGTGCACGATCGTTCGCAGGCCGGTTTTGATGCGGAGCGGACCTTCATCCTTGATGCGGCCGTTTTCGATGTTGATCCCCAGGAACCACCGGCCATCCCCCTGAGCATGCCAGCCAATGTGATCGTCGATGCCGGTGACATCCGCCGGGTGAGGCGCGGCCAAGGGGCGGCCATAATAGTCTTCCACCACGGCCTTGAATTTCTCCAGGCCCCAGTTGTGGATGAGGTATTTCATGCGGGCCAGTTTGCGATCGGCCCGGTTGCCATGGTCGCGTTGCACCTTGACGACGGCTTCGGCAACGGGAAGCACCTCGTCGGGGGAGATGAACGCCATCCGCTGGGCCAGGGCGGCAAACGTTTTCTCGGCACTGGGAGTTTGTCCCATGCCGCCCCCCACCAGCACGTTGTAGCCGACAATTCCGCCTCCCTCGACCACGGCCAGGAATCCCAAGTCGTGGGAGTAGATGTCGACGCAGTTGTCGTCCGGCAGGGCCAGGCCAATTTTGAACTTGCGGGGCAAATAGCAGGTGCCGTAAATCGGCTCCTCCACGGGCTGCCATTCGGTGGCGTCCGTCCGTTCGCCCTGCTCGTCGGTGAGCCAAATTTCGTGGTAGGCCGTGGTGCGCGGTTTGAGGTGCTCGGCGATGCGATCGGCCAAAGCCTGCATTTCGTCGCGCACGGCATTGTTCTTGAACGGCGCGGGGCACGCCATCACGTTGCGTTTGACATCGCCGCACGCCGCCAGCGTCGTCAGCAGCGTGCGATTGATGCCGCGCACGGCCGCCTGGAGGTTCCGCTTCAGCACGCCATGCAACTGCAACCCCTGCCGGGTCGTCACCCGCAGCGTGCCGTTGCCGTATCGCTCGCACAAATCCAGGTGGGCCAGAAACTGGTCGGCGGTGAGCTTCCCCCCGGGCACGGCCGTGCGGACCATGCAGATATACATCTTGCCCTTGGGCGTGCCATCGGGGTTTTTGTCGCGGCGATGATCGCGATCATCCTGTTGATACACGCCGTGCGGTTTGAGGAGCTGCTCGCTGTCGTCCGAGAACGGGGCGTCGGGATTGCGCAGTTCCTCGGCGATGGTCCCGCGAAGTTGACGACTGTTCTCCTTGAGGATTTCGATCTTGCTACGTTTGGCCTCTTCAGCCATGGGAACCTTTCGACGGAAATCGGCAGCAAGGCCGACTGTCCGACCGCGCCGCCGTCATTGCACGTTTCCAATTGCTCGCTGGTACTCTATCTCAATCGACCAAACCTGGAGTATACTCCCGGGACACGGATGTGACGAGGCGAGATGGCGTTCATCACACTCGGCCACACGCGGGGTCCGGGCAGTCGAGCGCGAGGGGAATCCCGCCGGAACTCCGCCGTCCGGGGACCGGCCGCCAGACGCGGGACGGCACCGCTGCGCCGCGAAAGGCGGACCGCGCTTCCGGCCAAGTGGCGAGGTTCCGCTCGATGCCTTGGTGGTCCGGTTGCGTCGGCAGTGCAGTGGTGGTTTGTCCCTGGCACTTTGAGGGAATTCCAGGCATGTCCCTTACCAGCATGCGCATGAGTCTGGCTGTCCTGACCGCCCGGTTGCCGAGCACGCGACTCCTTCGCACCCGGTTGCTGACCGCCTGGTTGCTGACCGCCTGGTTCCTTTCGGCCGGGCACCTCGCCGCCGAGACGCCTCCCCCGCAGCGGGAAGAAGCCTGGCAGGTGATCTACCTGAACGGTCAGCGGGTCGGGTACGCGCGGTGGCTCATTGATCCGCGCGAGCGCGACGGGCAGACCCTGATCCATACGGCCGCCGAAACGCACATGACCATCAAGCGGTTCGGGCAAACGTTGAAAATGTCGACGCTGTTGACGTCGGAGGAAACAACCGCTGGAGACCTGCTGCGGTTCGTCTTCGAAATGAAGAATCCCCCCGCGCAAACCACCCGCACGGAAGGGCTTGTGGTCGGCAAGGAGTTGCAATTGCAGACCACCATCAACGGCCGCGCCGACAAGCTGACGGCTCCCTGGACTGCCGGGCTGAAGTCGCCCACCTATCAGGATCGGCTGCTGCGGCAGAATCCGCTCAAGGCTGGCGAGTCCAAAACCTTCGAGGCCTTTCTGCCCGAGTTCAACAAGGCCGCCAAAATCACCGTGGCCGCCGGGAAGACCGAGGCGGTGAAACTCCTCGACGGACGCGAAGCCGAATTGCAAAGGGTCAAGGTCAGCAATTCGCTGCTGCCCGGCATCGTCACCGATGCGTGGATCAACGCACACGGAGAGACCGTGAAAAGTTCGACGAACATGCTCGGCACCGAAATGGTGACCTACACCGTATCCCGCGACGAGGCCATGAATGCCATCACGGTGGCGGAGCTGGATTTGGGTGTCAGCACCCTGGTGAAGGTGCGGGCGATCCCCAACCCCTATGCCACGCGGAAAGCCGTGTACCGGATCACACTCGCCGACGACAATCCGGCCAAGGTGCTGCCCGTGAGCGACACGCAATCCGTCAAACCGGGGCCGAGCGACAACGTGGCCGAAGTCACCGTCACGGCCCTGCCCCTGCCCGCCGCGGCCAAGGTGCTGCCCGTCGCGGAAGAATTCACCCGGCCGACGTCCTATCTCCAAAGCAACGATGAAAAGGTGCAGGAACACGCCCGGCTGGCGGCGGGTGAACTGACCGATCCCGCACAGATCGCCCGGGCGATGGAGAAGTATGTCCGCGACAAGCTCACCAACAAAAACTTCTCCACGGCGCTGGCATCGGCGGCGGAAGTGGCCCGCAGTCTGGAAGGGGACTGCACCGAACACGCCTGCTTGCTGGCGGCCATGTTGCGGGCCAGGCAAATTCCGTCGCGCGTGGCCGTCGGGCTGATTTACGTGGAAGGCCCCAGTGCGTTCGGCGGCCATATGTGGACGGAAGCCTTTCTCGACGGCAAATGGGTGCCGCTCGATGCCACGCTGGGACGCGGCGGCGTGGGTGCCACGCATTTGAAACTGGGGGATGCCACCTTCGCGGATGATGCGGCAGCCCCGCTCAGCGCCTTTGCCTCGCTGTTGACGGTGATCGGCAAGTTGCAAATCGAAGTCGTCAGCGTGGAGTAACGACCCTGCCGCCGCTGGCGGGTTGGTCCGCCCCCCGCGGACACGTTCGGAAACTGGCAACGATGTCCGCGGAGCTTGTCGTCCTCTACGAAGACAACCACTGTCTGGCGGTGGCCAAGCCCGCCGGCTGGTTAACCATGGGGGATGCGACCGGCGATCCCACGCTGCTGAACAACGCCCGGCATTACTTGCGGCAGAAATTTGCCAAGCCGGGGGCGGTGTTTCTGGGCGTGGTGCACCGACTCGACCGGCCGGTGTCCGGTGTCGTGTTGTTCGCCCGCACCAGCAAAGCCGCGGCCCGACTGTCCGCCCAGTTTCGCGCGGGGACGATCGAAAAGGTGTATTGGGCGGTGGTCGCGGGCCGGCATGTGCCGAGGGAAGGCGAACTGCGGCACTCCCTGGTGAAGGACGCCGCCCGCAATCGGGCGGTGGTTGCCGACGCGGAAACGGGGCGCGACAGCCGCTTGCACTTCCACCGCAAAGGCCGCCACGGAGCATGGGTGTGGCTCGAAGTGCGCCCCTTGACGGGACGCAGCCATCAAATCCGCGCGCAACTCTCGGCGGCAGGGTGGCCGATCTTGGGAGACCGCAAGTACGGCAGTCGAGAACCGTTCGTGCCGGGAGCCATTGCGCTGCACGCCCGCGCGTTGACGTTCACCCATCCGGTGCGCCGAGAACCGGTGACCGTGGTGTGTCCCCTCCCGGAGACCTGGCGGCGTTTCGCGGTGTTGGGTATGGAGCCGTTTTTCGCCGGCGGCTGACGTTTCACGACGCGCAACGGAAAAGGCCCGCGCCGTCAACGAGGGACCAGAACGCGATCCCGGGGAGCGCCCCGCACCTCATTCCCCGCACCTCATTCCCCGCACCTCATTCCCCGCACCTCATTCCCCGCACCTGATGTCCCCGCACCGGATGGCGCGAGCGTTTCGCGGAATCGGAAAGACGGTTAGGATGATGCAGTGAACCGTGGTGCCGTCTCGTCCAGCGGGGAATGTCATGCGCGAATCGACCATCCGAACATGGCTCGCGTGGGGACTGTTCACCGTAACGGCCATGGCCGGCGAGCGAGTGCCGTGGACGACTTCGCGCGTGGTCGGCACCCCCGATCCCCCCTTGCCGTTTCGGAGCGAGCGGGTCTTTCCGCAATTGCACTTCGAGCATCCGGTTCTGCTGGCATTCGCCCCGGGGATTGAACGGATGTTTGTCGGCGAACAGGCCGGCAAGGTGTGGTCGTTTCGCCTGCAAGAGGACGTTGCCACGCGCGAATTAGCCATCGACCTCAAAACGGCGGTTTCCTTGCCGCCGGGTATGCGGGTGGATGCCTTGTACGGTCTGGCCTTCGACCCGCGCTTTTCCGAAAACCGGTATGTGTATCTGTGTTACGTGCTGGCCGAGGGGCAGAAAACCGACGTGCCGGAAGGTTCGCGCGTGTCGCGCTTCCGCCTGGGGGAGGATGACCCACCGCGCATCGACGCCGCCAGCGAAACGATTCTGCTGACGTTTCGCGCCGGGGGCCACAACGGAGGTTGCCTGGAATTCGGCAAGGATGGCTATCTTTACATTTCGACCGGGGATGCCACGCCCCCCAATCCGCCGGACGGCCTGCGCACCGGACAGGATTGTTCCGACTTGCTGGCGTCGATTCTGCGGATCGATGTGCATCGGTCCGACGGCGGCCGCCCCTATGCGATTCCCGATGATAATCCGTTCGTCGATCTGCCCGGCGTGCGGCCGGAAATTTGGGCCTACGGCTTGCGCAACCCTTGGAAAATGACGTTCGACCGGGAGACGGGCGAATTGTGGGTGGCGGATGTCGGCTGGGACCAATGGGAAACCGTGCATTATGTCACCAAGGGGGCCAACTTTGGGTGGGGCGCCTACGAGGGGCGTCAACCCGTGCTGCCCGATGTGCCGCTCGGCCCCACGCCGATTGTTCCGCCGCTCATCGAATTGCCGCATTCAATTTCGGCCAGCGTGACCGGAGGCTACGTGTATCGCGGCCGGAAGTTCCCCGAGCTGCGCGGCGAGTACGTGTTCGGCGATTGGGAAACCAAAATGGTATGGGGCGCGCGGCGCGACGATGAAGGCCGCGGCTCGTACCGGGAGTTGGCCGCAACCGACTTGCAGATCGTCGCCTTCGGGGAAGACCATCAGGGGGAATTGTACCTGGCCGATTATGGTCAAGGGGTGATTCATACGTTGGTGCGCAACGAACAGGCGCATCACCCCTCGCGGTTTCCCCGGCGGTTGAGTGAGACGGGTCTGTTCGACGACGCTGCGGCCGAGGTGCCCGCCGCCGGCGTACTGCCCTTCGCGATCAATCAGCCCCAATGGTCGGACTTCGCGACAGCCCGGCGGTGGATCGCTCTGCCGGGTACCGCGTCGATCACCTGGCATCCGCAGGATGTGCCGATTCCCGGCAGCATGTTCTCCCGCCAGCACGATTTCCCCGCGGGCACGGTCCTCGCGAAAACATTGTCGCTGGAGATGCGGCACGGACAGCCGGAATCGTCGCGCAAGATCGAAACGCAACTACTGCACTTCGATGGCCGCAATTGGCGCGGTTACAGCTACGCCTGGAACGACGAACAGACCGACGCCGAACTGGTCCCCGCGGAAGGTGCCGAGCGGACCCTGGTGGTGGACGATCCCCGCTGGGCGGGCGGCCGACGCGTGCAGCGATGGACGTTCATCAGCCGCGTGCAATGCCTCTCCTGCCACAGCCCGTGGGCCCAGCACGCGCTGGCGTTCCAGCCCCTCCAATTGCATCGCGCGATCGAGGTGCAGGGCCGCCTCGTCAATCAATTGCAGTGGCTGGAGGAACAGGGGGTTTACCGGCGCGTCGACTCGCGGGGGCAACCCTTGCCGTCGTTCACGCCGGACACGCTGGCTGAGACGCCGCGCTTGCCCCGGCACGACGACCCCTCTGTCGCCGCCGCCCAGCAGGCGCGCGCCTATCTGCACGTCAATTGCAGCCATTGCCATCGGTTCAATGGCGGAGGGGCGGGCAGCTTTGAACTGCTGTGGAAGCTCAGCGACCGCGACTTGCAAGTGCTCGATGCCTTGCCTCGACAAGGAACCTTCGACATTCCCGAGGCCCGGCTGGTCGCACCGGGAGAACCCCACCGCAGCCTGCTCTATCTGCGGATGGCCAAACAGGGGCGCGGGCGGATGCCCCATCTCGGCTCCGAAAGCGTCGATGAACAGGGGCTGGCCTGGATCGAAGCCTGGATTCGCGAGCTGGGAGACGCGGGAAACGAAACGCCGTCCCCCCTGGCGCTCGATTCCTGGCCGGGAGCGCTGCATCTGGCACGGCGCGTGGCCCGGGGCGAGTTACCGCCCGATTTGCGGGACCGCCTGCTGCAACAGGCGGCCGAACATCCTTCCGCGCTGGTGCGGGATTTGTTCGCGGCCTACCAGCCGGCGGAGCGGCGGCGAATTACCCTCGGCAACGTGATCCGCCCGCACTCCATTCTCTCGCTGACGGGCAGCGCCGAACGCGGGGCACGCTTGTTTTACGATGGCGCCGGCGTGCAATGCCGAAACTGTCACAAGCTGGATCAACCCCAGGCCAGCGTCGGCCCCGACCTGCGCGAAGTCGCACGCAAGCGGTCGCGCCAGGAACTGCTGGAAAGCCTGCTCGAGCCATCGAAGCACATCGAGCGGCCGTACATGACCTATATCGTGCAAACCACGTCGGGGCGGGTGCAGACCGGCCTGCTCGTGCGCGAGAATGACCGGGAAATCGTCCTCCGCGACACTCAGGCCAAAGACAGCGTCCTGCTCCGCGCGGACATCGAACTGCTGCAAACCAGCCCCAAATCGCTGATGCCCGATGCCCTGCTCCGCGACCTGACCGCCCAGGAAGCGGCCGATTTGCTGTCGTTTTTGGAATCGCTCAAGTTGTTGGAATCGCTCAAACCGTGAGGCGGGGCCATCCTGCCGCGCAAGACTCGAGAAGGTTGTGCCTGCTGTGTCGATGGCGCCGTTCGCGCAGGAGGCGGTGATGGGGATGCCCGGCGTGCCTGTTGCCAAGGGAGTGATCGGATGCTGCTGCGCGGTCTGATGGTGGTGATGGGCCTGGCGTGGATCGCCCCCGTGTTCGCCGACGGCGAAGACGCCTTCTATCGCTTTGGGCCAGATTCCTTGCCTCAGGACGGCGTTCCGCGCGGGACCATCGTCGGCCCCGCGACATTGCCGTGCGAGGTGTTTCCCGGGACTCAGCACACCTACTGGGTGTACGTTCCCGCGCAGTACGACGCCGCGCGACCCGCCGCCCTGATGATCTTCAACGATGGCCATGCATTTCTGAATCCCGAAGGAGACGTGCGGGCGACCCACGTGCTGGACAACCTGATTCATCGTCGCGAATTGCCGGTGATGCTGGCCGTGTTCATCAACCCTGGCCGCCGGCCCGATCAACCCGAACCCAACGCCCGCGAATGGGGCGACCGCAACACGAACCGTCCGGCCGAATACAATACCCTCGACGACAAGTACGCCCGCGTGCTCATCGAGGAGCTGCTTCCGGCCCTTCGACGGGAATACAACCTGTCCGACGATCCGCACGATCGCGGCGTCGGAGGCGCCAGTTCCGGCGCGATCGCCGCGTTCACCGTCGCCTGGCAACGGCCCGACCAGTTCCGCAAGGTGTTGAGCCTCATCGGCAGCTATGTCAATTTGCGCGGCGGGCACGTCTATCCGGAACTTGTGCGCGACGGCGAGCGCAAGCCGATTCGCGTGTTCTTTCAGGACGGCCGAAACGACAATCGCGGGCTGCGCCGCGACGGAAGCTACGATCCCACGCGCGACTGGTTCCTGCAAAATGTGCGGTTGGTTGCAGCCCTGTCGGAAAAGGGGTACGACATCAACTATGTCTGGGGCATCGGCCACCACAATCTCAAGCACGGAGGAGCCGTCTTTCCCGAAATGATGCGCTGGCTGTGGCGCGACCATCCCGTCTCCACGGATGTCCACAATACCATCGAACGCTCGCTGAACCGGCCCGCTCAGCCGCGCACCGACAAACCGTCCGCTTCGAGTCCCTGATCGCTCCGAGCGAGCGAAAGTCCCGATTTTCCGCCCGCCCCTTGGCGGGGCGTGATGATCCTCGCCCGAATGGCTGCCTGTCGGCAGCACACGGGAGAGGCCTCGCCGTGCCGTGGATCGGCACCCGCGGGGGATGCAGTGCGTCGTCGGCCAGGCATTCCGAACACACTTTGGCAACACACGTCGCGCGAAGAGGCGCTGGGCGTTGGCTGCACAGGGAGGTGCTGTGGTCTCGGGTCGATTCCCTCCGAAAGGTGCCACCCCATGTCGAACGACGCGCGTCAGGTATTCGAGCTGCAAGGCGACGACGGTCGGTTGTACCGCTGTCAGATCGTGGAGATGTTCGAATTGGCAGACCAGCAGTACGCGCTTTTGGTGCAACTGGCCACCGACGAACAAATGGCCAACCTGGTGGTGTTGAGGTTGGTGGAGCGGGAAGGCGCCACGTTCTTCCAGACGATCGTCGACGACGCGGAATTCGAGCGCGTGGCGGCGTATCTCGAAGCCAGGGCGGAAGAGGACGCCTCTTCCGCAGCGGACGAGTTCGACGTCCCGTCATAAGGCAGGGGTCGGCCGTCGTGTCGGGGCCGCGGTGCGATCGGCAGCGCGTGGAAGCTGTGGCGCGCCCTGTGTGTTGCCGGTTGGCGCCACATCCGTGGCGGCGGGCACGACTCCCGAACAGCATCAGGAGGCTTGACGCGTCCGCCGCCGCCTTTCACGCTACTGGTGGCGGCGGTTCGCGGACCCGGCCGTTCTGGCGTCCCCCTCCGGTCATACTCGCACACTCCGCGCATCATGCAGGACTACGAAAAACTCGGTTATTTTTACCTGGGCCGGCATTATGACCTCGAGCGCCGGGCGGCGGGCGAACCGCTGTTGTATGCGGCGAAAGACCTGTGCACGCACGCCGTGTGCGTGGGCATGACCGGCAGCGGCAAGACCGGGTTGTGCCTGGCCCTTCTGGAGGAAGCGGCCATCGATGGCATTCCCGCCCTGTGCATCGATCCCAAGGGAGACCTGGGCAATTTGCTGCTGACCTTCCCCGAATTGAAACCCTCCGATTTTCGCCCCTGGATCGACCCCGCCGAGGCCGCCCGACGCGGTTTGACCCCCGAGGAGTTCGCGGCCCTCACGGCGGAGAATTGGCGGAAGGGGCTGGCGGAGTGGAACCAGCCGGCCAACCGCATCGCGCGGCTGCAAGCGGCCGCGGATTTCGCGATTTACACGCCCGGCAGTCAAGCGGGATTGCCCCTCACGGTGTTGCGTTCCTTTTCCGCGCCCTCGGAAGGCGACGCGGAAGCGCTGCAAGAGCGGATCGCCGCCGCCGTGTCCGGGCTGTTGGCACTGCTGGGGATTAATGCCGACCCCTTGCAAAGCCGCGAACACATTCTGTTGTCCAACCTGTTCGATCGCGCGTGGAGGAGCGGGAAAGATCTGGATTTGGGCACGCTGATTCGCCACATCCAGTCGCCGCCGTTCGACCGTTTGGGCGTGCTCGACCTGGAAAGTTTTTTTCCCGCGCAAGAACGGTTTAATTTCGCCCTGCAACTGAACAGTCTGTTGGCCTCGCCGGGATTTGCGGCATGGCGCGAAGGCGAACCGCTCGACGTGCAGTCCCTACTCTACACCGCCGCGGGCAAGCCGCGCGTCTCGATCCTGTCCATCGCTCACCTGACCGAGGCCGAGCGGATGTTTTTCGTCACCATCCTGCTGAACGAAGTGTTGGCGTGGGTCCGACGGCAGCCGGGAACTTCCAGTCTGCGGGCGATCCTGTACATGGACGAGGTGTTTGGCTTCTTTCCTCCCACGGCGAACCCGCCGAGCAAACGGCCGATGCTGACGCTGCTCAAGCAAGCGCGGGCGTACGGCCTGGGAGTGTTGCTCGCCACGCAGAATCCGGTCGATCTGGATTACAAGGGGCTGTCCAATTGCGGAACGTGGTTTCTCGGGCGGCTGCAAACCGAACGGGACAAGCTGCGCGTGCTCGATGGTTTGGAAGGGGCGTCGGCTGCCGCCGGCGCGCACTTCGATCGCTCTCGGATCGAACGCATCCTGTCGGGTTTGGGCAGCCGCGTGTTTCTGATGAACAACGTCCACGAGGAACTGCCGGTGGTGCTGCAATCCCGCTGGGCGTTGTCGTACCTGCGCGGCCCGCTGACCCGCGAACAGATTCAGATGCTGATGGGGCCGCGCAAGGCCCCTGCGAAACCGGCCCCGCCAACCGAGGCGGCGCCGCGCGTGGTGGATGAAACGTCGCATCCCGTCTTGCCGCCGACCATCACCGAACTCTTTTTGCGGCGGCGCAGGGAGTTGGACCCCGCGGAACATGTGGTGTATCGGGCCGGGTTGTCGGGCAGCGCGCGTGTGCACTTCGAGAACAAGTCGGCGGGCGTGGATGAATCGCGCGATGTGTGGTTCGTGATCCCGGCGGTCTCCACGGTGTCAACCACGGTGTGGGACGAGGCCCTCGACACCGACGAACCGCTCGACTGCCAGCCGCAGCCCGAGGAACACGCGCGGTTCGCCCCGTTGCCCGCGGCGCTGGCCAGGCCGAAAACGTACCAGGAACTGACCACCGCCCTGAAGGATCATTTGCATCGCACGCAGCGGCTGGTGCTGCACCGGTGCAAATACCTCAAAACCAGCTCGCGCTCGGGGGAAAGCGAGGGAGAATTCCGGGTGCGCATCACGCAAGCCGTCAAGGAGCAGCGCGATCTGGAAGTCGAAAAACTGCGCGCCCGGTACGCTCCCAAACTGGCCCAATTGCACGAACAAATCCGCAAGGCGGAACAGCGGCTGGCGAAGGAAAAGGAACAATCCTCGGCGCAAACCATGAACACCGCCATTCGCCTCGGCGCCTCGTTGTTGAGCGCCATGTTCGGCCGCAAGCTGGCCTCGGCGTCGAATGTCAGCAGGGCGGCGACCTCGGTGCGGGCAGCCAAGCGCGCCGCGGCCGAGCGCCAAGACGTCGCGCGGGCGGAAGACGACCTGCAAATGCTGCAACGGCGGCTGGCCGACCTGAATGCCGAGTTCGAGGCCGAGGCCCACAAGCTGCAAGCCCACCTCGAGGCCCGGGCCAACGACTTTGAAGAGATTCAAATCCGGCCGAAGAAGTCGGACATCAGCGTGACGCAAGTGGCCTTGGTGTGGACGCCGTGGATTGCCGCGCCCACGGGGGCCCTCACGCCGGGCTGGGAATAAGCCTGTTTCCGCCGGCATTCAGTGTTCAAGCCGCTCCGCTTGCGGTACTTTTGACCCAGACGAGCGGTGCCCGTGTTTCCCCCCTGCGAGGATGATTCCCGATGATGTCGAGCCTGCGCTGGAGCATCTGCTGCACGCTCCTGCTGCCCCTTGCCGGGGCGGCCGCCGACCGCCTGTCGTGGCCGGCCAAGGACGGCCCAACGCTGAATGGCCTGGCCGATCCCGACGAGGCCCGCGGCTTGCCCACCACCTGGGATGCCGAAACGGGAGAACACATCGTCTGGAAATTGCCCCTGGAAGGGGCTGGACATTCGACTCCGGTGATTGCCGGCGAACGGTTGTGGTTCACCTCGGCCACGGAGGATGGCAAGCAGCAATTCGTCGAGCAGGTGCACACGCGCACCGGTCAGCTCCTGCGGCGCAAGCTCCTGTTCGAGAATTCGGATCCCGAGCCTCTCGGCAACGCGGTCAACACGTATGCCTCTCCCACGTGCGTGCTGGAACCCGATGCGTTGTATGTGCATTTCGGGTCGTATGGCACCGCGCGGCTGGATCCGCAAACGCTGGACGTGGTCTGGCAACGGCGCGATTTGCCGTGCCGGCATTTTCGCGGCCCCGGCTCGTCTCCCGCCGTCGACGGAGACCTGTTGATTCTGACTTTCGATGGAGTCGATCAACAATATCTCGCCGCGCTGAACAAGCACACGGGGCACACCGTGTGGCGCACCGACCGCAGCACCGACTACCACGACCTCGATCCCTCGGGGAAGCCCAAGGCGGATGGCGACCTGCGCAAAGCCTACAGCACGCCCGCCATCGTGGACGTGGCCGGCCGCCGGCAGATCATCTCTCCCGGCTCGCGGGCCGCGTTCGGCTACGATCTGCTCACGGGGGCCGAGATCTGGACCATCACGCACCCCGACTTCAACGCCTGTGCGCGGCCGCTGCGGTTCGAGAACCTGATCATTCTCACCACCGGTTCCAAGGCCGAAGTGATTGCCGTGCGGCTCGATGAAACGACCAAAGGAAATGTGGACGCGTCGCACGTGGTGTGGAAGCGGACCCGCGGCGGGCCGAAACTCCCCTGGCCGGTGATCGTGAACGAGCGGCTGTTCCTGCTGACCGACAACGGCGTGCTGTACTGCCTCGATCCGCGGACCGGCGAGGAGCTGAAGGCGCACCGCTTGGGGGGCTTTTTCGTGGCCTCGCCGGTGGCGGCGAACGGATTGCTCTATGTGTGCGATGAAGCCGGCGTGGCTTCGGTGATCAAGGCCGACGAAAGCCTGGAGGTGGTGGCCCAGAACAAGCTGACGGAGGGTATGCGGGCATCCCCGGCCATCGCCCAGGGGGCACTTTATCTGCGAACTTTCTCCCATCTCTACAAAATCGCTGGCCGAAACCCTTGATGCGTCCGTCGCGGCTGCCCGCCGGTACACGACGGCGCCGGGCGGTGCGGAGTCCGCTGCTCCCCAGTGCCGCAGGCCCTTGAGGAACCATGAAGGTTCCCATCGGACACGGCTGGGTGTGGATGGGTGGGGGTTCGGGTGTGTGGGTGTGGGTGTGGGTGTGGGTGTTCGGTCCGAGAAGGTTTGATCGCCTGTCGGGAAGTCGTGCCGCTATAATTCCGTGTCGCTAGGTGAATTCGATTTCGGATGCAGATGCTGAGGTGAGCGATGCGACGATGGCTACCTGTCTTGGCGGAAGGGTTGCTGGTCTGCACGTTGTGGGCTGCCGAGCCGGCTGGTCTGCCGCCGGTGAAGCATCCGGCGGATAATCCTCCGACTCCCGAGAAAATCGCCTTGGGCAAGCAGCTTTACTTCGATGCGCGGTTGTCGCTCGACAACACGATTTCCTGCGCGAGCTGCCACGATCCGGCCAAGGGGTGGAGCAACGGCGAGCAGTTTGCGACCGGTGTCGGCGGCGCCAAGGGGGGCCGCAATTCCCCCACGGTGATTAATGCCGCCTACTACAACTTCCAATTCTGGGATGGACGGGCCAGGTCGCTGGAAGAACAAGCCCTGGGGCCGATTCAGAACCCCATCGAAATGAAGATGACGCTGGAAGGCGTGGTCGAGCGGCTGAATGGCATTCCCGGCTACAAGGAGCAGTTTCAAAAGGTGTTCGGCACGGACGTGACCGCCGAGGGAATTGCCCGCGCGATCGCCGCGTTCGAGCGGACCATCCTCTCGGGGAATGCCCCGTACGACAGGTTCAAGGCGGGAGATCAATCGGCCCTCTCGGCGGAGGCCCAGCGCGGGATGAAACTGTTTTTCGGCAAGGCGCGGTGCAGCGCCTGCCACAGCGGCCCCAACTTCAGCGACAACGCGTTCCACAACATCGGCCTCGATTCCGACGACGTGGGCCGCAAGGCCGTCAGCAAGCTGCCCGGTGATCACGGAGCCATGAAAACTCCCACGCTCCGCGAAATCGCCCGCACGGCTCCCTATATGCACAATGGAAGCATGAAGACGCTGGAGGAAGTGGTGGCGCACTACAACAAGGGCGGCAACGGCAATCCCTTCCAGGACGAGGAGATCTTCCCCCTCAAGCTCACGGAGCAGGAACAGGCCGACCTGGTGACGTTCCTCAAGGAAGGGCTTTCCAGCCCCGAATACCCGATGGTCGAAAAGCCCGAGTTGCCCCAGTAACATCAGGCGGGCTGCACGGGTTGGAAAACTCCACCGCCTCGACGACCGGTAGCTGACCGGACAATGGGGAGCCTCTACCGCCTCGCTGATCGGTGATGGGTCGACGGGGAGACCTGCTGCCGGCGCTGTCGCGCGCTTACTCGATCAGGCTCCTTCCGACCGATCAGTGAGCTGCTGGTTGTTCCGGGCGGAAGTAGTGGCCGGTCATCCAGTCCACGAGCAGGCGGCGTTCGTGTGGCGTCATCGACTCGGCAAACGCCGGCATCTGATTGTTGCTGCCGTAAAAATCGTCGTGCCCGGGGTCTTCCAGAAACCGCAGCAACCATTCTCTGCCGCCGTACCCGGTGAGCGTCGGCACGCCGGCACCGGGATTGGAACTGATCTCCGCCTCTTGTCCCGCCAACCGCAGGGTATGACAGTCGGTGCAGGCCGACGTCAAACTGCCCGCGGCGAGCTGGCCATTCTGAAAGATGTCCAGTCCCTGGGCGGCGAGTGCGGCGTCGATGGGGCCTTCGTCGCTCCGTCCAGACTGCTGCACCAGAAACTCCACCAGCGCTTTCAAGCTTTCCGCGTTGGCGGGATCGGTGAGCACGGCCCGATTCTCCTTCGACCAGTTAGCCATGTCGCCGTTGAGAAAACGTTCTCCGACCGCCACCTCGGTCCCGTCGGCCTGCTTCGCGCGGGCGTTGCCGAGCGGGGCGAACACTTCGTGGTAATCGACGAGAACCTTCCGCACCCATTCGCGGGTGCCGAACTGGCCCAAATCGGCCGCGGTGGCCGGCTCCTCGCGCGTCACCTTGCGATGCTCCACGAGTTCGGTTTTCAGCACGGGGCGACCGGTGCCATCGTGCCCTTGGTAGCGATGGCAACTGGCACACTTGCGGGCGAACAACCGCGGCCCTTGGGTGAAGGGATCTTCCTTCAACAACGAGAGGATGCCCTGCGCGGGAATGCCGAATTCCCGGGCTAATTGCACGGCCCGCTGCCCATCGCGGTGCGCCTCCCGCATGGCGGCCTGGAGATCGGCGTCGTGGCGGTCTTCGATGATCGCCAGACCGGTCAGGTAGCCCGCCCCCGCCAGCAGTCCGATGGTGAAGGCCACATTGAAGCGGTGGCCGAGTTTCCATCGGCCGACGATCGGCATCAGCGCGATGATGACGAAGACCGCGCCGGGGACGTAAATCGCGCCGAACTCCAACCCCAACCGGTCGACCCACTCAAACTTCAAAAAGCGGAACAGGAACAGGAAGTACCATTCGGGTCGGGGCGAGGAGAAGGCTTCCGAGGGGTCGGCGGGGCCGGCCAGTTCGGCACCCCGTGTCCAGGTGAAGTAGAGTATTGTGCCAAAGACCGCCAGGCAGGCAATCGCATCCTTCAATACCTGATCGGGCCAAAAGGGAGCAATCGGCTGACCTTGAGCCTGTGCCGGCACGGTGATGCCGTGGCGGCGGAAAACATACAGGTGCAACGCCAAAAACGCGATGAGCAGTCCGGGGAGAATGCCCGCGTGCAGCGCGAAAAACCGCGTGAGGGTGAGGTGGCCGTAGGTGGTGCCTCCCTGAGCCAACTGTTGAAGATAAGGGCCGATCAACGGCGTGACGCCCGCGATGTTCGTCGCCACCTGAGTGGCGTAATAGCCCTTTTGATCCCACGGCAGCAGATAGCCCGTCAAGGCCAGGCCGAGCACGATCTTCAACAGAATCAATCCCAGCCAGAAGTTCACCTCCCGCGGCGCGCGATAGGCGCCGTCGATCACCACCTGCAAAAAGTGCAGTCCCAGCAACACCACCATGGCTTGGGCGGCATAATGGTGGATGCCCCGCACCAACCAGCCGAAGGCCATTTCGTATTGGATGAAGTACACGCTTTCCCACGCGGTGAGCGTGCTGGGGCTGTACGCCGACCACAGGAACACCCCCGTGATCAACTGCACCGCGAAGATGAACGTCAGCGTGCTGCCCCACACGTAGCGCCAGCGGGCGCCGCCGGGAATCGGCTCATACAAGGCCTCGTGCACCAATTGCCGATAGCCCGTGCGGCTGTCCAGCCAGTCGCTGAGCGGTTTGATCATACCGGTACCTTTTCCGCCTTGCCGCGTTGATAATTCACGTACTTCACCCACACCACGCCGTCTTCTTCCCGCCATTCCAAACGGTCCATGTCGCGGGGCGGGATGTCGTTCTGCCGCTCGCCGTCGAGATTGAATCGGCTGGCATGGCAGGGACAAAAGAACGCGCCCTCGGCGGGCTTGTAGTCGATTTTGCAACCGAGGTGGGGGCACACGTCGTTGAACGCCAGCACCTGCCCCGCGATTTTCCGCAAGTACACCGTACCCACCGTTTGGCTCCGGAACAGGTTCCAGGCGTCGACCTTGTCGGCCTGCAACGAAAACCGCACCGGGGTGCCGTCATCGGGCAAATCGCCGACTTTGGCCACCGGCAGATAGCCGTCGGCGGTAGCTCCTCTCATGGTCGACCGGCGGCGCAGCAAGGGATCGGCGAAAAAGGCCAATCCCGCCACCAAGGGGGCCAGCGCCAACAAACTGCTCAGGACGAACGTCACCGCTTGGATCAGAAAGTTGCGGCGGGCCGGCAATTCGGGCGCTCGATCCGCGGGGGGATTAGTCATGGAAACGGTCCTGTCGCTTCAGGCGGGATGGCGGCGGGGATCTCATGCGGGCGATCCGTGGTCCGCTCGTTCGCGTTCGGCGGCGGACAAGGCGAACCTGGCATCGCACCGGGCAGGCAGATAGCAAGGCAGGTGAACTAATTGTGGGGAGAATCAGGCACGACTTTCAAGCGCCGATTTCATGGCCGACAGCGCTTGCTGCACCGCCGCTGCCAGAGGCCCCGATAATGTCGCGCCGGCCGCCTGCTTGTGGCCGCCGCCGCCGAAACGTTCGGCAATTTCCGCCACGTCGACTTCGGTGCGGCTGCGAAAACTCACTTTCACCTGTCGATTTTGCTGCTCGATGGCGATGAACGCCGCCAGCGTTCCGGCGATCTTCAAGCCCTCGTTCACCAGGTCTTCCGTATCCGACGACAAGGCACCCAGTTCTTCAAAGTCGGACCACGGCACCCAGGTGTAGGCCAACCGATTTTCGCAATCGAGCGTCACCCGGCTGAGGATCCGCCCGGCCAGCCGGACCCGCGCCAAGGACGACTGCTCATACAGCTCCCGATACACGCGATGCGGTTGTGCACCGCGGTCCACAAGCTGGCCGGCCACGCGCAAGGTCTCCCCCGTGGTGGCCGCAAACCGGAACCAGCCCGTATCGGTGGCAATGGCCGCGAACAACGCTGTCGCCGCCTTGGCCGTGATCGGCAAGCCCGCCGCCTCGGCAAAATCGCAGATCAGCGCCCCGGTGGCTTCCCGCTGGGGGTCCTTGAGTTCGATGGCGCGCAGGTCGTCGGCACTCACATGGTGATCGATCACCACCCGCGGCACCGACGATTCCCGCAGCACTTTCCCCACATCGGAAAGCTGCAACCACGAACTGGTGTCGACCACCACGTGTACGTCGGCCTGGAGAATTTGGTCCGCCGTGGCCGACGTTCCCAGGTGCAGCACCTCGTGATCGGGATCGAGGAACGCCAGGTGCGGCGGCATGGGCGAGGCGTTGATGATGCGGGTCGTCTTTCCCGCTTGTTGCAACACAGCGGCCAGACCCACTTCGGAACCGATGGCATCGGCATCGGGGCGGACGTGGCTGGTGATGAGGAAATGCTGTTTGGCGGCGAGCAATTCCCGCAGTGGTGTCCAGTCGACAATCATGCCCGCATCGTAGGAGACGGCGCCATGGTCGTGCAAGGCCGAACACGGCATCGCCCTGCAAGGCCGAACATGGTACGGCCCTGCAAGGCCGAACAACAGGCCCCAGACCAACGGGCCGACAGACCAGCGAGACCAACCAGACCACGAGGAAAGCCGATTGACCGACCTTGCGTCGGGCTGAGCGCGCTGATGATGTGCGCTCCTCCCCTCGGATAACGGCTTGAACCGCCGAAGACGGCTGCTACCGCTGGCAAGGCCTGGCACCGCAGGCAATGCCTGGTGCCGCTGATGATGCCTGGCGCCGCTGATGATGCCTGGTGCCGCTGATGATGCCTGGCGCCGCCGAAGACGGCTGCTACCGCTGGCAAGGCCTGGTGCCGCTGATGACGGCTTGAACCGCCGAAGACGGCCTGTGCTGCTCGCGAGAGGAAGACCGTCGTGACCGTCCACGAGCAACTGACGACCGAATCGAGGGCAACTAGCGGCCGAATCGAGGGGAACCTGCTGGGCGGACCAACCCACGAGCGTGGTCACTGCCGGGAGCGCGGAGCGGCACCAACTGCCGCGCTACACGGCGGCCTTGCGGGGTTCGGCGGGTTTGGCCGCCGGCGAGGTCATGACGGTGCGTCCCGAGCGGGCCTGTTCCGCCAATCCCTCGGCGGAGATGAGGTCCACCAGGTCTTGGGCGTATTCATCCATTTCGATGACCAGCGCATCAACACGACCGGCCAGATACATGTACATGATCAGGGCGGGCAGGGCGATCATCAGCCCCACGGCGGTGGTCAGCAGGGCCAGGCCGATGCCGGCGGCCAGTTCCTCGGTCGACCCCATTCCCTGTTTCACCGAGATGGCGTTGAAGGAGTTGATCATGCCCACCACCGTGCCCAGCAATCCCAACAGGGGAGCGACGGTGGACGCGCCATTCAGCACGCGGAGGTGCTTGCGGAGCTGGCTGAGTTGTCGCTCGCCGCCATCGATGATGGCCTGCTCCACCTCGACGCTGGGTTTGCCCCATTTCCGCAGCCCGTGCGCGAGAATCATGGCGATGGGGCTGCCGTTTTCCTCGCACAGCTTGAGTGCTCCCTTGGCGTCGACCTTGCCTTGTTCGAGATGCTCGAAAAAACGCTTCACGAACGGCCGGGGGATGACCCGCCCCCGGCGGAGAATGACCAACCGTTCGATCGAAAACCACACCACCACGATCGAACAGGCCGCCAGCGGATACAGAAACAGCCCCAAGGCCCGCAAAACTTCCATCGGCTCGCGGGGAATGCTGGCGGCGCCGCCGGCCGCGGCACGCTTGCTCACGGGCACATTCAGGTCCAGCTCCTCGGTTGAGGGGGGGGCTTGCGCCGCGACGGGTTGGGCGGCGAGGGCCGCCGCCAGCGCCAGGAGGACCACAGCCAGCACCAACGAGACGTGCCACCCCGCGGTCAGTCGTAGGGGAGTTGCAGTGGTGATCATGGCGCCCAGAACTCCTGCCGGCGAAATTCTCGTCCCACGTCCGGCCACGGCCCATGCGGCCCGGCCCAGAGGCTGAATTCTAATCGATTCCCCCGTCAACCCAAGGCGAGTTTTCGCGGGAATTCCGCGGTGCGGGCATTCGTAAGCCGATCCGCATGCGTCGGGAAGAACAGGACTGATGTCCGTCGGCCGATCCCACACCATTTCGCATGCGTGGGGGGACAACGTGTTGCGGTAGGCCCGGCACAACGGGGTCCGCACGGCACCGGGAAATTCCGCACGGCACTTGGGAAACAGGAGTGAACGGCCAACTTCCGCCGGCTGTTCCCCGCCGCCCCCAATGCTTGCAACCCATCGCTGGGCGGCAAGGTAAGATAAGCTGAACCATCGCACACCGCGACATTCGGTCCATGAGACCGCAGGGAGCCTGTCCTGCTCATGCGGAGCGGAATTATCCCAATCCTTGTCGAGGGAGTGGCGTCCCGCAACGGAAGATGGTCAGGAGCGTCCCGTGAGTGTTTCCCTCCCGTTGAAATCGGCACCAGCGGTGTTGACGGACTTTCTGCCGGAGGCGGTTCCCGTCACCGATTTTGGCCCGCAAGCACAAGAGTTCTCCTTCGACCAATTGCCTCCGTGTCCGGCGCCATGGCGCCATCCGCTGAGGTTTATCGGTTGGGCGTGTTCCTTGTGCTTCGGCATCGTCAGTCTGGTGTTGCTGCTGGCGGTGATTGCCGCCATTCCCATCGTGAATTTCGTGGCGTTGGGCTATCTGTTGGAGGCGGAGGGGCGGGTGGGGCGGACGGGCAAGTTGCGTTACGCGCTGCCTCTCTTGCCCCTGGCGCCGCGGTTGGGCGGACTCGCCTTGGGATTGTGGTTCTGGATGCTGGTGATTCGCCTGGTGGCCGATGCCGCGAGTGACGCGGCCACGATTGCTCCGGGTACCGCCGTGGCCAGGGGCTGGCAAATGGGACTGTGGCTGACTTCGGCGGCGGTCGGCTGTCATGTGCTGTTGGCGGTGGCGCGCGGGGGGGGCTTGTGGTGTTTCTTCCGGCCGATCAAGAATGCGCGCTGGCTGTGGAGCGAATGCCGCCGCGGCGGCTATCTGACGCGGGCCGAGGCGGCTGTCCGCGAGTTCGTGTCGGCGTTGCGGATTCCCCACCACTTCTGGCTGGGGCTGCGCGGCTTTTTGGGAACGCTGGCGTGGCTGCTGGTGCCGACACTGTTGTTCGCCGCCCTGCAAGATCCGGATCGGCCGGAGCAAGTGGTGCTGATGTTGTTGGGCGGCGGGCTGCTGTTACCGGTGTTGTCGTGGGCGCCCTTCTTGCAAGCGCACTTTGCCGCCGAAAACCGGATGAGCGCCTTTCGGGAGTTGGGCCTCATTCGCGAGCTGTACCGGCGCGCGCCGTTTTTGTTATCGCTGGCGGTGGTGGTGCTGTTCGCGCTGTCGCTGCCGCTCTATCTGTTCAAGGTCGCGGCGCCGCCGCGCGATGCGTTGTGGTATTTCACGCTGATTTTCGTGGTGACGATCTATCCGGGCAAGATCCTGGTGGCGTGGGCCTATGCGCGGGCGCTGCGGCGCGGGCGACGGCGGTGGTGGCCGTGGCGGTGGTTGTGGGGGCTGGTTTTGCCGCCGATCTTGGCGTTTTATCTGTTCCTGCTGTTCTTTACGCCGGCGATTGGCGCGGCGGGGCGGCGCGTGCTGTTCGATCACCACGCGTTGTTGCTGCCCACGCCGTTCTGAGCCTGCCGCGGCGCGGTGGGTGGTGCGCTGCCGCGGCACAGCCGCGCCTTTTGGGACGATGCACGGCGATTTTGCCGGCCCGCAGGCTATGCCAGGCTGGAGATCTGCCGTAGAATTCGCGGCATCACTTCTGGCACATCGGATCGATTGGCACCCGAGACGTGGAGACCGTCATGTCCAAGTACAAAACCGATCAAATCCGCAACATTGTGTTAGTGGGTCACGGTGCCGTCGGCAAAACCACGCTTGCCGATCTGATGCTGTTCAAAGCGGGCGCCGCGACCCGCCCCGGTTCCGTCGACGACGGGACGAGCCAGCTCGACATCGACGAAGAGGAACGCCAGCGGCATTTCTCGATTTCGTCGGCGATGGTGCACTTCGAGCATCATGGGGCCCGCATCAATGTGATCGACACGCCCGGCTATCCCGATTTCGTCGGTCAAGCCATCAGTGCGTTGTGCGCGGCGGAAACGGCGCTGGTGGTGATCAACGCGTCGGCGGGCATCGAGGCCAACACGCGGCGGACCTTCGAGCTGGCCGGCCGCGCCCATCTGGCCCGGATGATCGTCATCAACAAGCTCGATCAGGAAAACATCAATTTTCCCACGCTGGTGGAAACGATTCAGGCCAGCTTCGGCAAGAACTGCGTGCTGATGAACGTGCCGATCGGTTTGGGGCACAAGCTGACGGGCGTGGTGAGCACGCTGAAGCCGACCTCAGGGGTGGAGGGGGCGGTGCTCGACCCGGCGGGCATCGGTTCGACGGTGATGGACGCCATCGTGGAAGCCGACGAGGAACTCATGGAGCGCTACCTGGAAGGGGAGGAACTTTCCGCCGACGAAGTGCTGGGGGGCGTGACCAAGGCGATTGCCGCCGGCACGCTGATTCCCATGTTCTGCACCAGCGCGCGGACCGGCGTGGGGGTGTCCGAACTGATGGATGCCATCGTCGATTTCGCCCTGTCGCCGGGCGAATTGGTGCGCCACGGCCGGACGGAGACCGGCAAGGAAGTGGACATCAAACCCACGGAAGACGCGCCGCTTGTGGCCCAGGTGTTCAAAACGCGGATCGACCCGTTCGTGTCCAAAATGAGCTTCATCCGCGTGTTTTCGGGCAAACTCACCAAGGATGCGGTGGTGAAGGATCTCCGCACGGGCAAAGGGGTGAAGGTGCATCAACTGCTCGACGTGCAGGGCAGCCATGTCGAAGCCATCGAGGAAGCCCATGCCGGCGACGTGGTGGTCGTCGCGAAGGTCGACGAATTCCAAGTGGGCGACACGCTGGTGGGTGCCGGCAACGGCGACGGCGTCGCCCTGCCCCCACCGGAATTCCCCACGCCCATGATCGGCCTCGCCGTCGAACCCAAAAGCCGTTCCGACCAGCAGAAAATCTCCGGCGCACTGCACAAGATCGAGGAGGAAGACCCCACGTTCCGCGTGGTCCGCGATCCGCAAACGCACGAGATGGTGATGCGCGGGATGAGCGAACTCCATTTGCAAATCGTGCAGGACCGGCTGCACAAGCGCGAAAAGGTGGATGTCGTCACCCACCAACCCAAGGTGCCCTACCGCGAGACCGTGATGGCGCAGGCCGAAGGCAGCTACCGCCACAAAAAGCAGTCCGGAGGCGCCGGCCAGTTCGCCGAAGTCCACATGCGGATTCATCCCTTGCCGAGCGATATCGATCCCGCCGCCTACTTCACCAAGGAACGGTTCGAGGCGCTCCGCAGCTACCACTACAACAAGGACCTGAACTTCGCCTTTGTCGACTGCATTACCGGCGGCTCCGTGCCCAACCAGTTCATTCCGGCGGTCGAAAAAGGGGTGCTGGAACGGATGGAGAAGGGAGTGATCGCCGGCTATCAGGTGCAGGATGTCGCCGTGGAACTCTTCTTCGGCAAGGACCATCCCGTGGACAGCAACGAGGCCGCCTTCCGCACGGCGGGCAGCATGTGCTTCCGCGAAATCTTCAAGCAAGCCAAACCGGTGTTGCTGGAACCCATCATGCGGCTGGAAGTGACGGTGCCCGGCGATAAGCTGGGAGACATCACCAGCGACCTCAACACCCGCCGCGGCCGCATGGAAGGCATGGAATCGTTGCCGGGCGGTTTGCAAGTGGTCAAGGCCCGCGCCCCCCTCGCTGAACTCATGACGTATTCCCGCACGCTGTCCAGCCTGACCGGCGGCCAGGGGTCGTACAGCATGGAGTTCAGCCACTATGAAATGGTGCCGCCCAACGAACAGCAAAAAATCATCGCCGCGGCCCAATTGGCGAAGGAAGAGGAGTAATCCCGGCGTCCTCGCGGAGATCAAGGCAAGGCGCTGAAGGCGTGCCGCGCGTTGGCCAGGTCCGGCGCGCGGCACCTCCCGCCCCCTAGCCGCGCCGCGTGGCAGCACCTCATGCCGCACCGCTTTTACCTGCCGCAACTGGCCGCGGCCCCGCCGCATCGGCTCGAGGCCGCGGAAGCCCATCATCTGGCCCATGTCTTGCGACTGGACGTGGGAGACACCATCGAAGTCTTCGATGGACAAGGGCGCGCGGCCCCCGCCGTGGTCGAGGCGTGCTCCAAGCGGGAAGTGTGCCTGCGGTTGGGAGCCGTGCGCTGCGATCCGCCGCCTCCCTTTCCGCTGGTGGTCGCCACGGCCATTCCCAAGGGAGCGCGCTGCGACTGGCTGGTGGAAAAGCTGGCCGAGTTAGGTGCCGCCCGCTGGGTGCCGCTCAACACCACGCGCGGCGTGGTGCAACCGCGCGAGCACAAGCTCGATCGGCTGCGGCAGTTGGTCGTCAGCGCCTGCAAACAGTCGGGGCGCAACTGGCTGATGGACATCGCCCCACTGACCGACTGGGACCAGTTTCTGCACCGCGAGGTCGCCTCGGTCGGCGGGTTTCTTGTCGATCCCTCCGGGCAGCCTTGGACCGAGGTGATTCAGCCCCCGCCGCAATCAGACGCAGCGACCCTGTTCGCGATTGGTCCCGAAGGGGGATGGACGCGCGAGGAAATCAAGGCGGCGGTTGGCCGCGGAATGCACACTGTCACGCTGGGAGCGCGGATCCTGCGGGTGGAGACCGCCGCCTTGGCCGTCGCCGCGACGTGGAGCACCACGGTCGCCGCCGTGTCGCGACCACCTTCGGCCTGACTTCGACAGCCTGGCCAGCGGCTTGCGGCAGACCTGTTCACCAGTTTCGAGCGACACCATGCAACCGCCACACAACCGCCGCACGACGGCGGCATGATGGCTGGATGGCGGCCGCGGGGAAGGCTCTCCCGAGTTCTGCCGGCACGCCGCTCAATGGTCCGAGCGCGGCAGTTCTCCGCGGGATCGCTGATAAACGCCGAAGGCGAAGAATGCGAGGGCCATCAACAGATACCCCAGGGCGATGGTGCCCGCGCGGTGCGCGATCGCCCCTTCCACAGGCTCGGAATGCCAGAACAGGAAGTCGAACACGTTCCCCTTCAACTGATAGGCGTGCGTTAACCCCGCCGCGGCACTGCCGGCCGCCAGCAAGGTCCAAATCCCCGCCGTAAAAAACTTGCGGTCGATGAGGAAGGCCGACAGCGCGGCCAGCACCATGCAGGTGAAGATGAATCCCCGTTCGATGGCAAGCAACCCGTGCAGCAGGTAGCCGTTCAGATCGACGCCGGCGTTCGCGGCCAGCACATCTTGCATGCTTCGGCCGCCGGCCATGTGGAAGGCCCCTTGCACCACGGTGAGTCCCCAGGCGGCAATCGCCGGGAACAGGCCCACGGCGACGGCAGGGGCATGGTGCGAGTGCGTCGCCGAAAAGGCTTGCGCGGTGATCACAATGCCAATCCACAGCACGATGGCCACGCCCGCTTCCACCGGAATCACGCTATTCACCAGGTCCACCGCTCCCGTCAGACAGAGCAGCGTGATCGCCGCGCCGTTGAGGGTCGAATAGCCCGCCCGCGCGCCTAGCCCTTTCCAGCCCGGATGACCGATGTAGATCGTCGTCGGAAAGCAGCTACCGAACAGCGCGGCACTGAGGGTCCCCGCACCATTCACCGCCAGTGAGGCGCACGTGTCGAACCGGTCGCCCGCCGCCTCCGCCGATTCGATGTTTTGCAGGCTGCCGATGACGTTGAACAACCCCATGGGAACAATCACCGACAGGTAGTTCAACCACAGGTGGTAGTCCACGAGGAGGCGTCCCAGCTCCGCTCCGGCGAACTGCGGTGGCGCCCAGCCCAAACGGTTGACCGCCGCGTGAATCCGCTCGGGGGCCATCGTCGACGCCGCCAGCCACGCGGGGGCCTCGGGCCACACCTGAACCACGACGGTCAACAGCCAGGCCACGCCGGTCCCCAGGCTGACGGCGATCAAGCCGCCCGGCAGTTGCAGCGGAAACGGCGCTTGAGAGAAGTACGTGATCAGAATCACGGCCAGCGGCAGCATGGCAATCAGCGGCTTTTGATAGATCTGCAACGCGAATTGCATGGCGATGAAACCAATCGCGATGCCCGCCAAGGTGGACAGCAGGGCTGCCCGCGGCGTGCGTTTCCGCACCCGCTCCGCCACGAACGCCCCGAAGAATTCGATCAGGCCGCTGCCGACGCAGGCCAGCAGTCCGGCGAGCCATGCCCCCCGCGCCGCGGAGGCAGGCGTGCCTCCCTCCGCGAGCACCTTGTCGAACGCCGGCCCCATCACGAAAAACACATACACCAGCAGCGACGGGGTGTTGATGCCATACGGCAACGCCGTGACATCGCTGCGTCCCTCGCGGCGGGCCAGGCGGTGCGCCTGCCAGGCGTAAAACAGGTTGCCTAGCAGAATGCTGACGGCGGCGCCCGGCAGGATGTGCCGCGTCAGGAGATAGCTGTTTTCCCCGGTCATGCCGCAGCGGCTGCTGCACAACAGCACAATCAGCAGCAATTGCACCAGGTTGTCGATGAACAGCCCGAAAAACCCGTCGAGATCGCGGCGCACGAATACGGGGTAGGACGCAGCGGACATGCCAGCATCGCTTGCAGGGGAAAAGGCCCAGGAACGCAGGACCGTGGTCGAATGGGAGCGGTGTCAGGCCTCGTCGGTCTCCTGAAACTCGGCTTCATCCTCGTCCGAGGTCTGGTTCGCCTTCGGCGACGGGGTGCGGCGAAAGACGGCGACCACGTCTTCAATCGGCACCACGTACAGCACGTTGTTCGGCTCGAGATCGACCGGAATGGCGTTTTTGGGATGAAACAGCACTTTGTCGTACTTCCGAATCGGGAAGTCCATGTCCCGTTCGATTTGGGCGCTGATCTCGACCACGCGACCGGTGATGGTGGGGATTTCGGCCTGATCCGGCAGCAAGATCCCTCCCCGCGTGCGCTGGCGGCTTTCATCCTTCCGCAACAGAATCCGCTTTCCCAGCGGTTCGACGAATTCACCCAAGATGATCGCTCCTGCTCCCCGCCCCTGTTCGATCCTTGCTGAATTCTATCCCCCCCTTGTGGAATTCTAAACGTCGCCCCCCGCCGCGGGAAACCCTGATTGCTCCGCCTTGCGCAAGCCTCCAGATCGCTGCCGGAATGCCGGAGAGTGGAAATACCTCGTCTTCGGGCAGCTCCCCGCCCGGAGGCCGGCGTACAACGCCATCGGTGGCCTTCACGAACGGTGACTGGACAAATGGTTCGATGGCTGTTCACGCGCAGCGCCGCCGGACCTACTGTTTGCACGCTCCCCTCCGCACTGGGACGGTCCCGTAGCCGTCGGGGTGGACCGCCACATCACGGCGCGGGCGGCGTTGCCAGACGTTGGCGCAACTTCTGCACAGCGCGATAGAGCAGTGCGGCCGTGGCCTGCGGAGTGTGGCCGAGTGTTTCGGCCACCACCGACAACGGCTGTCCTTGGAGATGGTGCAATTCGACGGCCGTGCGCTGATCCGGCGGAAGATCCGCCAAGGCTCCCGCCAGACGCAACAGATCCTCGGGACGCACTAGGCTGGGGCACAGTGCCAAGGAGGGGCTGGCGGCCCACTCCGCCAGCCGCGTGGACGACTCGTCGAGGCTGGTCTCCGAAGCTGCCTCGCGGTGAGCTTCCTTGGCGGGAGTGAGTTTGCGAATCTCGGCCCGCAAATGGCGGTCGAACAACTGACGCAACCAGGCCAACCGCTCCGCTTCGTGCTCCGGCCCGGTGGTTTGCTCGGCCTCGTACAGTGTCTGTTGCACCACGCCGGAGAGATCGAGCGTCCCCGCCAGATGCGGCGGCACCTGCATTCTCCCGAGCAGCAGGAGGTAGTCCCGGAGGGACGGCGGAGAAGGGGACAACCCATCGGTCATCGGTCTCCCTCTCGACCGGCGCTGCCGCCGCGCCCCGCGGGGAAGTGCCGGCACCCCCGCGCGGTGGAGGGTTCATTCCACGGTCACGCTTTTGGCCAGATTCCGCGGCCGATCGACGTTGCAGCCCCGCAGCAAGGCGATTTCGTAGGCCAGCAATTGCAGGGGGATGGCCGTCACCAGCGGTTGCAGGTATTCGTCCACGTCGGGCACGTAAATCACATCGTCGGCGAGGTCGGCGATTTTGTCATCCCCTTCGCAGGCGATGGCGATGATCGGTCCGCGCCGCGCCTTGATCTCCTCCATGTTCGACACCACCTTGGGGTAGATGTTCGAGCGGGGCACCACGAACACGCTGGGGGTGTCTTCATCCACGAGGGCGATCGGACCATGTTTCATCTCGGCGGCGGGGTATCCCTCGGCGTGAATGTAGCTGATTTCCTTGAGCTTCAGCGCCCCTTCCAATGCGACCGGGAAGTTGTACAGCCGCCCGAGGTACAGGAAATTTTCGGCCTGGTAGTATTTTTGCGCGATGTCCTTGACGGCCGCGTGACACCCCAGCGTCTGCCGCAATTTCTCGGGCATGGCCCGCAAGTGACCGATGATCCGCTTCCCCGCCGGATACGACAGATTCCGCATGCGTCCCAGAAACAGGGCCAGCAGGGTCAGCACGGTCACTTGCGAGGTGAAGGCCTTGGTGGACGCCACGCCGATTTCCGGGCCGGCATGGAGGTAAATGCCGCCGTCGGCTTCGCGGGCAATCGTCGAGCCGACCACGTTGCAAATTGCCAAGGTGGGATGCCCCTTGCGTTTGCATTCGCGCAGGGCGGCCAGGGTGTCGGCCGTTTCCCCCGATTGCGTGATGGCGAAGATCATGGTGCGATCGGTCAGCGGGGGATTGCGATACCGCAACTCGCTGGCGTATTCGACTTCCACCGGAATGCGGGCGAACTCCTCGATCAGGTATTCGCCGACGAGGGCCGCGTGCCAACTCGTGCCGCACGCCGTGAGGATGATGCGGTCGACGCGCCGCAACTCTTGCGGCTGCATGTTGAGACCGCCGAACTTGGCCGACGCCTCGTCCTCGTCGAGCCGGCCGCGCAAGGCGTTTTCCACCGTTTGCGGCTGTTCGTAAATCTCCTTGAGCATGTAGTGATCGAAGTCGCCGAGGTCCAGGTCCGACGTCGTCTGTTCGAGCGTGCGAACGGACGGAGTTTGCGTCCCGGCGTCCCGATGGATGATCTGCAATTCGTGGGGAGTGATGACGGCGATTTCGTGGTCGCTGAGATAGACCACTTCCTCCGTCCGCCCCACCAGGGGACCGGCATCGCTGGACAAATAGTGCTCGCCCCGGCCGATCCCCACCACGAGGGGACTGCCCAGCCGGGCCGCGATGAGCAGCCCCGGCACGTCGCGGAAGAGCATGGCCAGGCCGTAGGTGCCCTTCACCCGCTTGAGGGCCGACTCGACCGCCCGCAGACAGGTTTTGATCTCGCCGGGATTCGCTCCCAGCTTGATCTCTTCAAACAGGTGGTGGGCCACCAAATGGGCCACGACTTCCGTATCGGTGCCGGTCCGAAAAACGTAGCCCAACTCGCGCAATTGATTGCGGAGGATGGAATAGTTCTCGATGACGCCGTTGTGCACCAGCACCACTTCGCCATTGCCGCCGACGTGCGGATGGGAGTTGATGTCGCTGGGTTCACCGTGGGTCGCCCAGCGGGTGTGCCCGATGCCGAAGGTTCCCGTGACCGGTTGACGCTCACACAAATCGGCCAGTTGCCCCACCCGCCCGGTTTTCTTGCGGATGGCGATCTGATGATCTTGTTGAACGGCCAGACCCGCGGAGTCGTATCCTCGGTATTCCAGCCGGTACAAACCTTCCAGCAGAAAATCAACCGCCGACTTGGAACCGACGTACCCGACAATCCCGCACATGGTTTTGCCCCCCTGCAATTCACGACGGTTCTCGGACCGTCGCCGCCGTTCCCTCGCGCTGGCTTGTCGTTCTTAGCAGACAGCTCCCCTGCTGGTCAATGCCGGCTGCCTTTCCTCACGTCTCATAAGTCTCCGGCTCCGTTGCCTCTTGAGTCGGTGGGAGCCAGTATTCTCCACGTCGGGCTGCGCACGTATGACGGCCAGGACCAGCCGCCGCGGGCTGCGTCGACGACCGGTCGGCAGGGATCGGTCTGTCGTCGCTGACATTGGATGACGGACGATCGACTACCAGAGTTGCCGGCCGCGGCATACACTAGGTTGGAGAGCGTGGCGGCGGCCGTGGGAACAGGCGGCATCGCGCGGACCAGATGCGGACCTGCGTGGGCCTGTGCGGTCCTCCGTGGACCCGTGCGGACCTGTGTGGGCCTGGGCTGAGAGGAGCCGGGTGGTCCGGAGCGCCGCGGGCACGTCGGTGCAACGGTGTGCACAGCTCGATCAGTCCGCCCCGCCGCTTGCCTGGGAAGAGAATTCGTTTTGCGGTCTGCCCCCATTCTTGCCCCCTGGCTGGAGTCGTCTTGCCCCCTGGCTGGAGTCGTCTTGCCCGCCGTACGGAGTTGTCTTACCTGCCACTGGTCGGGTCTGGCCTGCCTCTGGACTCACCCGCGATTCGCCCGGCCTTCCCGCGATTGGTTGTAGCCATATGAGCCGACTGGAATTGATTGCCACCGCGGCCTTTGGCCTTGAGGCCGTGGTGGGTCGGGAACTCGCCGACCTGGGCTACACCCAGCAGCAGGTGGAAGATGGGCGCGTGACCTTCGTGGGAGGCGAATTGGCGATCTGCCGGACCAATTTGTGGCTCCGTACAGCCGATCGCGTGCTGATCAAGGTGGGCCAGTTTCCGGCCCGCGATTTCGGTCAATTGTTCGACGCGACCACGGCCTTGCCTTGGGATCAGTGGTTGCCGGTGGATGCCCGGTTTCCCGTCAGCGGCCGCTCGGTACGGTCCCTGCTGCAAAGCGTGCCCGCTTTGCAAAGCGTGGTCAAGAAGGCGATCGTGGAGCGCCTCAAGCGGAAATACGCCCGTCATTGGTTTCAGGAAACGGGACCGGAATACCCCATCGAAGTGTCGGTGCTGCGGGACGTGGTCACCTTGACCATCGATACCACCGGCCCCGGGTTGCACAAGCGGGGCTATCGCCGGCTCACGGGACCGGCTCCGCTGCGGGAAACGACGGCCGCGGCCCTTGTGCTGCTGAGTTACTGGAAGCCCGACCGGCCGTTTTGGGACCCGTTTTGCGGGTCGGGCACCATCCCCATCGAAGCCGCACTGATCGGACGCCGCCGGGCGCCGGGACTGAATCGTAATTTTCTGTGCGAAACCTGGGGACAGATTTCGCGCGAGCATTGGAAAATGGCTCGCGAGGAAGCACGCGACCTGCAACGCGGCAAGCCGGCGGTGCAGCTCATCGGCAGCGATATCGATCCGCGGGCGATTCAATTGGCCACCGAACACGCGCACGAGGCCGGCGTGTGGGGCGACATTCAATTCCGCACGCTGGATGTCCTCGAAATGAAATCGCAGCGCGAGTATGGCGTGATCATCTGCAACCCCCCCTACGGCGAGCGCCTGGGAGACGCCGCGTCGGCGGAAGCCATCTACGACGACATGGCCGACGCCTTCGCCCCGCTGAAAACCTGGTCGATTTACGTCCTCACGGCCCACCCCGATTTCGAGCGGCATTTTCGCCGGCGGGCCGATCGTCGCCGCAAACTTTACAACGGCCGCATCGAATGCACGTACTATCAATTCTTCGGACCGCCGCCTCCCCCCGCGGTGTCGCCCGAACCAGCCGATTCCCCGGCGGAAACGGCCCCGCCCGAGACTCCGCGTTGACCACCAGCCTCCGACTTGCCCAGCAGCCTCCAACGTGACAAGGCGCAGCCTCCTAAGGTGACAAGGCGACAGTGCCGTTCGGCACCACTCACACCAGGCCCCCGTGCGGATAGCCATCTTCCCTGATCGCCGCCGAGGCGTCTTTCCCCGCCCGCCGGGGTGCCTGTCTGGGGGAAGCATTTGCGTGCTGGCCCCCGCGCCCCTCGCCGGGGCGCCTGGGCGGCCGAGGCGGAATGGCAAATGGGAGACGGCAGATCGCAGACCGGTAGACCGGCAAACCGGCGAACAGCCCCACTTCCGCTCCGAACAGCCGCACTTCCGCTCCGAACAGCCCACTTCCGCCCCCTTGATGCCGCGCAGAAAACTCGCTACGCTTCCGATCCTCAGACAGAGCAAGGCTTTTGTACCGGAGGTGTGTCGGCCATGGGTGTCAAGAAAACGGGCAAGGGGCGCCGCAAGATCGGCCGCAAGAAGCGCAAGATGCGGTCGCGGATTCGGCACCGAAAAGGCTGACCAATAGGCGGATGTGGAACACGCGCCCCTGGTTCCGGTGCGGCGGCCTGTGGTGGCGGCTTGACAGGACCAACCCATCAAGCCAAGCTAATTTGATAGACACCTGCCACAGACATCGTTCGTCCGGTGTGCTTCAATTCGGGACGGACGATCCCGCCAACTCCTTCCGCCAAGGACGCATCATGGTCCGCGCTGCGCTGCCTGTCCTCATCTCGGCCTTGCTGGTGCTCTCTGGAGGAGTGCTTTCGGCCGAACGGGTACTGTCCGCTGAAGACGTTGACGCCAGAATCGCCGCGCTGCAACAGGCGGCGGACGCGGCCCGAGCGGCACAGGCGGCCGGTGAGCCTGCGGTGCAGGCGGCGCGAGCCAGAGCCAAGGAACTGGCCGATACCGTCGTGCGGCTGAAAAGCGAGCTGTCCAAAGCCGACTCGGGACACGCCGAACTGACCGCCAAGGTGGCCCCGGCTCAGGAGGCCCTCAAGAAGGCGGACGACGAGCGAAAGGCGGCCCTCGACGCGCTTCTGGCAGCGAAGAAAGCCGCCCTCGAGGCCCAAGGCAAGGAGAATGCCGCCGCCGCGCAGGACGCCTACCTGAAAGCGGCGGAAACTCTGGGTCAGAAGTTGCAGGCGGTGCGGACCGCGTGGGAAGCAGTCCAGCAGGCGTTCTCGGCGGCACAAGCCGCCCAGCAAGTCCTCGCCGGACATCCCGCTCAAATCGCTGCCGCCGAGGCCGCCCTGACCGCCTTCCAACCCGAGATGCAGCAAGCCGAGGCACAGTATGCGGCGTTGGCGAAAGCGGCCGTCGACCGGCAGGTGGAACTGGAAACAGCCCTGGTGGAAGCGGGACGGTTGGTGTCCTTCGCCCGGCAAGTCGCTCCGATTTTCGCGCAGCGCTGCGTGGCCTGCCACAACGCCCGCACGGCCAAGGGGCGGCTGAACATGGAAACCTACGCTCATCTCGCGAAGGGTGGCGAATCGGGACCAGCTTTTCTTCCCGGCAAGTCGGCGGAATCGAACCTGCAATTGCAGATCGAATCGGGAGAAATGCCGAAGGACGCCGACCCCCTCACCCCCGAACAAATCGCCCTGATCAAGAAGTGGATCGATACCGGTGCGCGGCTGGATGCGGGGGTATCGGCCACGGCACAGCTCATCACGATCATTCCCAAGCCCGTGCAGCCGGCCCCGCCGGAGAGTTACCGCGTGCCCGTCCCCGTGATGGCGGTGGCGTTCAGCCCCGACGGCAATCTGGTGGCTACCTCCGGCTACCGCGAAGTGGTCTTGTGGAATGCGGTGGATGGCAGTCTGGTGCGGCGGATCACCAACCTCGCGGAGCGCCCGCACGACATCGAATTCTCGCCTCAGGGGGAACTCGTGGCGGTCGCGGCGGGAACGCCCGGGCAACTGGGCGAGGTGAAGTTGTTCAACGTCGCGGATGGGGCTTTGGTCGCCGACTTGTTCACCACCGATGACGAGGCGTTCAGCGTGGCGTTCAGCGGCGATGGCAGCCGGCTCGCCGCGACCTGTGCCGACCGCAGCGTGCGCGTCTTCGATGTCGCCTCCCGCAAATCGCTGCTGCACCTGGAAGACCACGCCGATTGGGTGATGGACGCGGCCTGGTCGCCCGATGGTTCGCGGTTGGCGACCGCCAGTCGCGACAAAACGGCGAAGGTGTTCGATGCGAAAACGGGTGAAGCCATCGCCACATTCAACGGTCATGCGCAACCGGTCTTCGGGGTCGGGTTCCTGCCCGACGGGAATCATGTCGTTTCGGGCGGACGGGACAACCGGCTGCGCGTGTGGGCAGTGGCCGAGGCCAAGCAGGTGCGGGAGATCGGCGGCTTCGGGGGCGAAGTCTTCCGCCTGGTGGTGTTGCCCGACGGTCATGCGCTGGCGACTTCGGCCGACAAGCAAATCCGTCTACACAACCTGGCCAATGGACAGCAGGTGCGTGTGTTCGCCGGACACAACGAATGGGTGTACAGCGTGGCGTTTCATCCGGGGTCGAAGCGCGTGGCCAGCGGCAGTCATGACGGCGAAGTGCGCGTGTGGAACTTTGAGGACGGTAAGAGCCTCCTCAACTTCTTCGCCGCGCCGGGTTTCAAACCGCAAGTCGCCGCGGCGCAGTAATCGGCCGGCTGCACGCTTTTGTGGCCGGTCGATGTGACGTTTCTCAAGCCGGAGCTTCTTTCAAGCCGGAGCTTCGAGGTCCGCGCGGCCGAGGGCAGTGATGGCCCGAAGCGCCGCGTGGGGCTTGTGCGGCGGCTGTCGTCACCCTCAATTCTTCACGTCACCCTCAATTCTTCACGTTGAACACGAAGAGTTTGTCCTGATCGCGAATGTACAGCCGCCCCCCCGCCACGACGGGATGCGCCCACGCGGGGCGCCCGCTCCGCTCGGGCTGCGAGAACCGCCCTTTTTCGACATAGGCCCGCGGCGTGGCCTCGGCCAAAGCCAGCGGCCCTTCCTCGCTCCGTAGGTAGAGATGGCCGTCGGCGTAGGCCAGCGAACCTTTGCCCACCGAACGGTTCTGCCACGCCGGCCTCCCCGTGCTGAGATTGAGGCACGTCAGAACGCCCTCGTCGAAGCCGTACACGTGGCCGTCCAGCAATAACATGCCGCCGTGGTGATTCTTCATCTGCTTGGTCTCGAAGACCAGCTCGGCCCGAGTCTGACCGCCGCTGCTCGCCAGCCGGAACAACGCCCCTCCGGTGCCGTAGGCCGACGCGGTGAAGACGTGCCCATCGGCGTACAGCGGGCTGGAACAATTGGCCGTGCCATTGGCCGATTCGGAACGCATCCACAGGGGCTTGCCATCCGATGCGCGAATTCCCACCACCCCCGTGTGCACGAAGTTGACATATTGCCGCACGCCCCCCGCTTCGATGACGATCGGCGAGGAATAGGCGGCGGCGGGCCGTCCGTCGACCGTAGTGGCCCATAGCGGTTTGCCCGTGCGCTTGTTGAGCGCCACCATCGTCGCCGCGGACCCGCCGGGGGTGCAAATCAACTTGTCGCCGTCGATCAGCACCGATTCGCAGATCCCCCAGGTGGGAACATCGCCGCGGGCTTCCTTGACGACATTCATCCGCCAGACGATCTCTCCGGAGTCGGCATGGGCACACACGAGATCGCCGTGGGCACCCAGGGCGTACACAAACTCCCCGTCGACCGTGGGGGTGCTGCGGGGACCATTGCCCGTCCCGTCGGGACGGTTGGCACCCGTGCGCACGGTCCACCGACGGGAACCGTCGGCTTTAGACAGGGCAAACAGGTGTTCGTCGTCGCCGATGGTGCCCATCGTGTAGATCGTCTCCCCCGCGATCGACACGCTGGAATAGCCTTCGCCCAGCCCGTCGACTTTCCAGAGCAGTTCCGGACCTTGAGGCGGCCATTCGGTCAGCAACCCGGTTTCCGCGGAATGCAGGTCGCGCGTGGGACCGCGAAATTGCGGCCAGTCGCCCGGCGCGACTTGCGTCGGCTCCTCAGCGAGGTCTTTCCTGTTCCTGGATTTCGCCGGCGCACTCCGCGCGGGCTTTTCCGCCTTGTCGGGCTTGTCGGCCGTTTCCGTCTTGTCGGGCTTCTCGGCGGCGGGTTCGGCGGGGATCCGCGCCGCGATCTTCGTCGCCAGGTTGCCTTGAGTTGACGTGGTGACGGTCACCAACTGCCCGGCCTGCAACTGGTTCAAGTCGGCTTTCTTGCCTTGCAGGGTGATTTCCGCCGTGGGCGCGAGCTTGAATGTCGTGCGAACCTGTTGTTTGCCGACGCGCACCGTCAGTTCCCTGGTTTCGGGCGAGACGGCTTCCAACGTCCCCGCGACCACCGCCGCCGCTGCCGGTGCCGACATCGCCAGGCCCATCAAGGCAGCCATCATGCCGCACATCATCCGCCGCATCATTCGCACGACTCCTGCTGCATGTGACGCACTTGCTTGACCATCTGCACCGGTCCGCGATGGCGCGGGGCGGAGGCTGGCTGGAGTCGGATGACGGACATCCACTCACCCGATTCCGCAAGGGGAAGTTTCGTCAGGAAAAACTCATTCGTCCGCAAGGGGCAGTTTCATCCGCAAGGCAAAGTTTCGCTGTGTTCGGCACCCATCGAAAGTAGTGAATATCTCACACTATCGTCAGGATCATACAGAGTTGCAAGGGGAATTGAACAGAGTTGCGAGGGAGCATCGAACGAGGGGCGCCAGGGGGCATTGAAGCTGTTGAACGACGCGCGGGAACGGGGCCTGGCCGCGGTGGGAAAGTTGCTGCCGCTTTCTGCCGACTTCAGCGACCGGTCCTTCGCGGAGCGGGTTGGGGCGGAACGGGTTGGGGCGGAACGTGGAATGGCCGGTTTCGGCGGCGCGAAACTGGCATACCCCGTGTTGGCTCGGTATGGTGACGGCGACGAACTGGCGCCCGCTTGACCGTTTCTGAGGAATGGCTCCGTGAACTCCATCGTCAACACCTTCGTGGTCGGTCTGGCCCTGTTGTTACCCACCCTCGCGCGCGCGGCCGACAATTCTCCGCCTCCCGGCTTTACGGCCCTCTTTAATGGGAAGGATTTCACGGGTTGGCACGGGGTGGGCACGGAAGATCCTCGCAAAATCCAGGCCCTGACACCCGAGCAGCGGCAACAGCGTTTCGCCGAGAGCCTCGCCGACCTCCACACCCATTGGAAAGTCGAGAATGGGGAATTGGTGAACGACGGCAAAGGTCTGTACATGACCACCGATCAGGACTACGGCGATTACGAGCTGCACGTCGATTGGAAGCTGATTCCCAAGGGAGACAGCGGCGTGTACCTCAAGGGCACTCCCCAGGTTCAGATTTGGGATACGACGGAAGCCGCCGGCTATTGGCGACTGGGGGCAGACAAGGGTTCCGGCGGATTGTGGAACAACTCGCCAGGCTCCCCCGGCAAAGACCCCCTCGTGCATGCCGACAAACCGATCGGCGAGTGGAATTCGTTCCGCATCATCCAGGTGGGCGCGCGGACGACGGTGTATCTGAATGGCAAGCTGGTCGTCGATCGCGCCATCCTGGAAAACTACTTCGATCGCAAGCTCCCGCTGGTGCCCCGCGGCCCCATTCAACTTCAGACGCACGGCAACGAAGTGCGCTGGAAAAACATCTACATTCGGGAATTGTCTCCCGCCGAGGCGAACGCTTTTTTGGGAGCCAACGAAAGCCGCGACTTCATCCAGGTGTTCAATGGACGCGATCTGACCGGCTGGAAGGGGGCCGTCGACAGCTATGAAGTCGTCGATGGGGCCGTCCGGTGCAAACCCCACAAAGGGGGAGTGCTGCACACCGAGAAAGAATACGGCGATTTCGTGGTGCGGCTGGAATTCCGCCTGCCGCCCGCAGGCAACAATGGTCTAGCCATTCGCTATCCCGGCGCGGGAGACACCGCCTACACCGGCATGTGCGAATTGCAGGTGCTCGACACGGAACATGAAAAGTACGCGCGGCTCGATCCTCGCCAGGCCCATGGTTCGGCGTATGGCATGGTGGCGGCACACCGCGGCTACCTCCGCCCGGCGGGACAATGGAACTTCCAGGAAGTGACCGTCAAGGGATCCACCGTCAAGGTCGAGTTGAATGGTTCGGTGATCCTCCATGCCGACCTGTCCACGGTCACGGAATTTCTCGACAACCGGCCTCACCCCGGCAAGGACCGCACTTCGGGCTACTTCGGTTTCGCCGGCCACGGCGACCCCGTCGAGTTCCGCAATGTGCGGATCATGACGCTCGAGTGACGCCCAGCCGACGCGCGGCGCACGCCACTTAGCGGCAGGGCGCAGCGGTCGACTTTCGCCGCGGACGCCTCCGGCCGCTCCATCCGCGGGCAGGTCGCCGTAGGACGGAGCGCGCCTCGACTTTCGTGGACGAAGCCGATTGTGGCCGCCGCGACTGAGTCGGTTTGGGGAGGATTGGGCGCGAGCGCGCTTCCGTGAGGCGTTCACGCTCGGGAAAAAGGGAACGGAATCACTTCCTCGATCGACCGCGCGCCGACGGCGAGCATCAGCAAGCGGTCGAACCCCAAGGCCACTCCACAGCAAGGAGGCAGGCCGGCCTCCATCGCGGACAACAGACGGTTGGTCGCCGGCAAGGGCCTCAACCCCGCCGCCGCGCGCAGTGCCGCTTGCTCTTGGATCCGCTGGCGGAGTACCTCCGCGTCCAACAACTCGTGATAACCGTTGCAGAGTTCCACGCCGTCGATGTACAGCTCGAACCGGTGCGCGATTTCCACACCGTCGGGACGCCGGCTGGTTTGCGCCAAGGCGGCTTGAGAAGCGGGATAACCCCATACAAACGTCGGGTGGTCAATCCCCAGATGCGGTTCCACCAATTCGGCCAGCAGCCAGTTGAGCCAGCCGTCCCGGTCGTCGTCGGCCAATCCGGGCGGCGGGGTGAGCCGATGTTGTGCCGCCAGTTGCCGCAATTCGGACAGCGTCGCCTTCAGCACGGGTCGTCCGGCATGGCGGGCAAACGCTTCGTCATAGGTCAGGCAGGTGAAGGCATGGACCGCCAAACGGCCGCGAGGTCGTCGCGCGGAGTTGGGCCCATCGAACGCCGCCGCCGCCGCGAACACCGCCCGCACCAACTGTTCGACCAGGCGCATTTGTGCGAAGTGATCGTCGTGCAGGCGATACCATTCCAGCAGCGTGAATTCGGGATTGTGTCGGCGACCGGTTTCGCCATTCCGGAAGGCCTTGCCAAGCTGATAGATGGCGTCGGCGCCGGCCGCCAGCAACCGCTTCATGGCGAATTCGGGGGACGTCTGCAAAAACCGCGGTTCCCCGCCGTTTGGCCACTGCGCGGGATCGGGAAGCCAGTGGCACACGAACGGTTCGAGCCAGGCATCCACCACGATGTCGGCGGAGAGGAGGGGCGTATCGACTTCCCAATAACCGTGCGCGTCGAAGAATTCCCGCACGGTGCGCAGCAGCGCCGCGCGAAGGCGAAGCACGGCCAGCGAGGCGGTTGGCGGCCAGTCATTGCCCATGTTGCCACGCACCACACACCACTGGCCAACCGCGCCGGCCATCCTCAGGCCTCGAGGTCGATTTGACAACCCCGTTCGTGATCGACGTCGGGAACTGGCGACGATCCGGAGGAATCATCGGCAGGGTGCCTGCCCCCCCCGCCACGCGATAGCACCACCCAAGGTTGACGACCGTCGGCGTCCCGCTCGTCCGTCTGGCCCGATTCGCCGATGTCTCCCACCATCCGTTCCGCAAGGGCCTCGCGATCCACCTGGAATTTGCGCTCGGCCGCCTCGGCTTGTTGCCGATCGGCATCGGCCACGCGCCGCTGACCCGACAACCCCGCGACGGAACCGACCAAGGGTCCCACGTTCATTCCTCCGCTTCCAATGGCACTCATCCGTTGCTCCTTGGAAAGGGGTCTGCGGGGCAACCAGTCAGGGGACGCTGCCTGCGGCCATCGCGCTATCATAGCATTTTGGAACGCTGCGCGAAGTTGGCTTCCCCTCCAGCGACGGGTAGACTTACGGTTTTCGCGGCGGGTTCCCGCAAACCTCCGCCCTGATTCACGGACGGATGCAATGACGTCGGTTGCCACCTCTTCGGTTTCCGCCACGCCTTCGGTTTCCACGACTCCGCTGTCGGTCGACCTGCACGTCGTCGATCCGCAGCGGGAAGAGTTAATCCTCGTCCTCGATTTCGGCTCCCAAACGGCGCAGCTCATCGCCCGCCGCATCCGTGATCGCAACGTGTTCTGCCAGTTGGTGCGGCACAATCTTCCGGCCGACCGCATCCGAGAACTCCAGCCCAAGGGCTTGATTCTTTCGGGGGGGCCGGCCAGCGTTTACGGTTCCGAGTCGCCGCGGGCCGACCCCGAGATTTTCTCGCTGGGCATCCCGGTGCTGGGGATCTGCTACGGCATGCAGTTGGCGTGCCAGGTGGAGGGGGGGGCCGTGCGGCCGGGCGCAACGCGGGAGTTTGGCCGCACCGAGCTGCACATCACGCAGGCCGACCCCCTGTTCGACGACGTACCGCCGACCTCCACGGTGTGGATGAGTCACGGCGATCAGGTCGCCCATCTCAGCGACGATTACCAGTCGCTGGCGGAAACCAGCACTTGCCCCATCGCGGCGGTGAAACACCGCGCGCGGCCGGTCTACGGTTTGCAGTTTCACCCCGAGGTGACGCACACGCAGTTCGGCGGACAGATTCTCGAAAACTTCGTGAAGAAGATCTGCGGTTGTCGCGGAACGTGGCGGATCAGCTCGCTGATCGATCGGGAAGTGGCCGCCATCCGGGAGCGGGTGGGCCAGGCGCGGGTCATTTGCGGGTTGTCGGGGGGCGTCGATTCGTCGGTGACGGCCGCGATCCTGGCCAAGGCGATCGGCACGCAACTCTCGTGCATCTTTGTCGACAACGGTCTGCTGCGCAAGGGAGAGGCCGACAAAGTGCGGGAACGGTTCCAGAACCATTTCCGCACCGATTTGCATGTGGTCGACGCACAGGAGCGATTCTTGCAGGAATTGCGCGGCGTGACCGATCCGCAGCAAAAGCGGAAGATCATCGGCCGCGTGTTCATCGAGGTCTTCCGCAAGGAGGCCCAATCGATTCCCGATGCCCGTTTTTTGGCGCAAGGCACCCTGTACCCCGATGTGATCGAGTCGGGCGGCAGCGCGGACGGCCCCGCCGCCACCATCAAGCATCATCACAATGTGGGCGGCTTGCCGGCGGAACTGGGCTTTGAACTCATCGAACCGCTGCGCGATTTGTTCAAGGATGAAGTCCGCCGCATGGGGGCCGAACTGGGCTTGCCCGACGAATTGATCTGGCGGCACCCCTTTCCCGGTCCGGGATTGGCCGTGCGGTGCCTCGGCGCCGTCACCCCAGAGCGGCTGAATACGCTGCGCGAGGCGGATGCGATCGTGCTGGAGGAATTGCGTCGGCACGACCTGTACCGGGAAGTTCAGCAGGCGTTTGCCGTGCTGCTGCCCGTGCAATCGGTGGGCGTGATGGGAGACGGGCGGACGTATGAGGACGTGATCGCCGTGCGGGCAGTGACGACGGACGACTTCATGACGGCCGACTGGTATCCGATGCCGTACGCGGTGTTGCAGCGAATCTCCACGCGGATCATCAACGAAGTGCGGGGCGTGAACCGCGTCGTGTACGACATCAGCTCCAAGCCGCCCAGCACCATCGAGTGGGAATGACCCCCCTTGGCGTCATTCTGGAAGCATCATTCTGGAAGCATCGTTCTGGAAGCATCGTTCTGGAAGCATCATTCTGGAAGCATCGTTCTCGAAGCGTCGTTCCGCTGACAGTATTCCGGAAGTGCCGTTCTGGAGGGGTCATTCCGCTGGCGTCGTGCCGCAAGTGCCATTCCGCTGTTGCCCTGACACGCATCCCGCCGCGGACCGCGCTTTTCGACCGTTTCGCTCCAGACCATTTCGCTCGCGAGCGGCGCTGCGCACGTGGACCGGAACGGTGCCGCGGATGGCACGGCGGCGAGCGCGTTATGGGTGCCTGACGCGGATGGCGGCGTTGTCGCCGGGGAATGTCTACAGCCGCGGATTGGCCGGTTTGACAGGCGTCTGGAAACCGCAAACGCCCTGCACCTTGACCTTCCGCCGGTACACGCGGTCGCCGCAGGTGGCGTAGATGGTATCGAAGTTCGGGCCGCCAAAACACAGATTGGAAATCTTGCCGTTCGGCGTGGGGATGATGCAGTTCACGCGGCCGACCTGATCGCACACTTGCAGCCCCAATCGCGTGGCGATGTACACCCGGCCGTCGCGATCGACGCGAATGCCGTCGGCACCGGCATCGTCCGCCGCGTCGGGCATGTGGAGATGGAAATACTTCTGCTTGTGTTGCAGTGTGCCATCGGGCCGGATCTGGTAGCTGTACACCCAGTGCGTCCGGCTATCGGCGACGTAGAGCAGCGTCTGGTCTGGGGAGAGGGCGATGCCGTTGGCGAATTTCAGCCCCGTGTCGACCACCTGTTTGTCACCGTTCGGCCGGATCAGCCACACCTTGCTGTTTTGGCCCTTCTCCCAATCGGGATTGGTGACGTAGATGTTGCCGTCGTGCCGCACGCAGAGGTCGTTGCCGCGAAATCCATCGGCGATGACCGTGGCCTGTCCCTGCGCGTCGTACGCCAGGATTTGTTCGGTGGCACCGGCGACGGCATACAGCCGGCCATCGGGACCAAACCGTTGCCCGTCGCCGCGTTGGGAATTGGCGAGAAATTCGTGGATGCGACCGTCCTGCCCGATTTTGTAGGTCTTGCCGCGGGGCACGTCGTTGAAGAACACCTCGCCCTGGGCATTCACCGCGGGGCCTTCGGTGAATTGATAGCCGTCGGCGACCAGTTGCCAGTCTTCACCCGGGATCAGGACGTCGCGAAGCTGCGCGGAACCCAAGCCCGCCCGCACGGGTTGCGGCCAGTCCTTCCAGAGCCAGCGCAGGGCATCGGGAAAGATGGCCGTGGCATGCTGGGCGTTGTGGCCTCCGTCGCCCCAGGCATGGCGGACCTCGTAACCGGCGAAGGTGAGTGCCCGCTCCATCGCCTGATTGGCGATCCACCAGTCGCCGCCGTAAATGTTGAGGTCGTTGCTGCCGTCCTGAAGAAACACGCGGATCGGCTTAGGCTCGTATTTGCGAATCAAGGTGGGATAAACGTGGCCCCCGCGCAGGCCGACGTACGTGCCGATGGCGCTGAACACCCGCGTGAAGGCGTCGGGGCGTTCCCAGGCGGCCGTAAAGGCACAAATGGCGCCGCTGCTCGTGCCGCCAATCCCCCGGTCGTTGCCACTCTGGGACAGGCGAATCGGCCGGCCATCGGGTGCGGTGAGTTGTTCCACGGCGGGCAACAGTTCATCCAGCAGAAACCGCACGTAATTGTCACCCAATCCGTCGTATTCATAGCTGCGATTGAAGCGATCCAGCGCCTCGGCGTGTGCCGCGGGAACCCGGCCGTGCATGACGAACACGCCAATGGTGACGGGCATTTCCTTGGCGGCGATCAATTGGTCGAATACCTCCGGCGCCTTGTACTGCACACCGTCCTGGTTCACCCACACGCACGCTGGCTGCGCCGGATCGTACTGCCTGGGCACATACACCCAGTAATCGCGCACGGTTCCGGGAAAGATTTTGCTCGCCGAAAACGTGTATTTGGTGAGATCCCCCTTGGGAACCGGAGCTTCTTGCGCTCCGGCCAGCGAGGAAAGACCGAACATCCCCAGCCACAGCAGATTCGGCAAGCGCATGGTGTTCATCCGGAAGAGATGTGCGGGTTTCGAGGGAATGCGTCCGGCGGCGGATTGTACCGCGGTCCCTCCGCGCTTGCATGCCAGCGGACCGCGCCGAAGGCCGCAAAAACCGTTCGGCGGACGTGGTGATTTGTCAACGCGGGCGATGCTTTCCCGCCACGCTGTGTTGCGTCGCTGCTGGTTGTTGCCCGTTGTAAACCGACTCCTTTCGGCCTGTTCGCTTTCCACGGGCGCAGCGGCGGGAATTCCCCCGCGGCACGGCTTTCTGGGTTGACCACTCTCGTCTGCCATGGGCCAAATTAAAGCAAGCGACGTGGCCGCGGCGGCCAAACCGAGGAACTTGCAGCGCGAGGGGGGATCATGCCAGTGACACGTTGGGCAGTCGGTTGTTTGGCCCTGATGTGGTGTTGTTTCGCGGGTCAGGCGGCCCTCATCGAGGCCGCTCAAGCACGCGGTTCGTGGTTCGACATCGTGTTCGACGACAGTTGCGATGGCATGCGACTGCGGCTGTTCAGTCCGGGCCTGGTGCTCGGCACGCACACCGGCTGCAACGCGGGAGAACTCGTGACCGGCAGCCAGTTTGCGGTCGATGGCGAAACGGGCGTCTCCGTGACGTTCTTCGACCGCACCTCGTCTCTGTTCGTCCGCTACGACATCTATCAAACCGGTTTCCGGGCCGGACGTTTCTACGTGTACCTCGTGCGGAATAACCAGTTGCTCCGACAGGGAACGTACAGCCCGGCCCCAGTCGCCGACTGAAGGCACGCCCGCTCCGCAACAGGTGAGCAGTGGTCAGAGGACCGCGCGGCGCGTGCCTTGCGGCTACGGCTGCGCCTCCACTCCGCCCCTGTATGTGGCCGTCAGCACTGCTGATGCCGCCAGCACTGCTGTTGTTGCCAGCACTGCTGTTGTTGCCAGCACTGCTGTTGTTGCCAGCACTGCTGTTGTTGCCAGCACTGCTGTTGTTGTCGGCGCTGCTGTTGTTGTCGGCACTATTGGCGTTGTTCCGCCAGGACCGGCAGAAGATTGCCCGCGGCGTCGAACGGCATCGGCCGCGGGGCTTCCAGCGCCGTCAGGTCGCGGCGTTCCCGCAGTTGCGGCAGATACGCCTCGCTCACCAGGCATTCCGCAAGGTGCAAGGTATCGGCAATGTGAATCACCTTCGCGGCCTCCGGCTCGATCAGCCCCACCGTCGACAGGGCCGCCGCCACTACTTCCCGATCGGTCTCGAAGGCAATCGGCAGCATCGCTCCAGTGGGGTGCAGCCCCGTGATGCAGTTGATCGCCGTGATGCGGCGGTCCACCTGCTCGATGGTGCGCTGGTTGGTGAATTCCGCCAGTCCGATCCCCGCCGCGTTGCCGTGTGTTTCTTCCGTGAGACCGCGGACGAAAATGCGGCGGCAGCGCGCGCGGTCTTTCTCGGTGGCGGCATGGTCGTTGAATTTCCGGCCGATCACGTTCGTGTCCATCCCCGTGCCGGAAATGTTTTTGCCGATGCGGTCGATGATCAACAGGTCGCATTCCGCGAAGGGGAGCCGCGGCAGCCATTCGTTGGCCAGTTTCAGCAGTGCCGTTTCGCGCGGCAGAAATTCCTCGGGGGGCACCGCCTCGATCAGCGCCGTTTCGTCGTAGGCGTTTTCCACGATGGCCAGGCCCGCGACCACGCGGCACTGGCGGATCACCGAGGCCGCCACCGCCGTGATGATGTCCATGAAGGTGTAGTCGGCGATGGCACGGTGATAGATTTTCGCTCCCTCGTGCTTGCCCAGCCCGATCAGCATCATCTTGTGCAGCCCGGACTCCACATCCCCCACGAAGCCCGTGTGCGGCTTGACGCGCCCCACGACAATCACGTGGTCGGCTTGGAAGGCGTGTTTGTCGAAGTGCACGGGAATCCCCTGCGGCGTGCGATCGACAATCACGGTTTCCATCGAGGCGCGGATTTCGCACCCCATGGCCGCCGGCGTGATGCCGTAGCCCGCCAGGATCTCCGTCTGACCCTCCGCCGTGCCCCCGCCGTGGCTGCCCATGGCCGGCACGATGAATGGAATGCCGCCGAGTCCCTTCACATAGTCGACCACGCCGCGAATGATGGTCGCGATGTTGGCGATGCCGCGGCTGCCGGCGGTAATCGCCACCGTGTGTCCATGACCGATGCGGTCTTCAAGGTGCAGCCGCGTCAATTGGCGGCGGACTTCGCCGGCCACGTCATCCACGCGCGGTCCGTCAAACTGCTGGCGAACGCGAAACATTCGAGGGAAGGACATGTCCTGATTCCGTGGTAGGCAACCGCTGAAGGCCTCGGCACGCACCCAGCCCCTTTCGGGCGACGCACCCCGGCGCGCCCGGCCCCCCGTTACTCTTCCCGGGGGATGCGACCGCGAAGTTGTTTTTTCCGGGATTGATGTTGTTTCGCCGCGCGGCGGCGCTGCTGCGCCCCCTTCGTCGGCCGAGTGGGACGCCGGGGACGCGGGGCCGCCACCACCGAACGGACCAGTTCGCGGAGCTTGTCCCGGCAGCGGGCGGCATTTTGGGCCTGGTCGCGGCTTTCGTCGCTGGTGAGAATCAATTCCCCGTCGCCGGTCAAGCGCGACGCATACCGCGTCAGAAAGCGCTCCCGAATGGCTTCTGGCAGCGAGGACGACGCACGGGGTTTCCAGCGCAACACGGCCTTGGAACTCACCTTGTTGACATTCTGCCCACCCGGACCGGAGCTGCGCACGAACGACCAGGCGAACTCTTCCGCGGGGATGACCACGCGGGAGTCGACCACTACATCGGCTGACGTGCGGGCAGGCATGGTGCGGGGCACAAGGCGACGGCGCGGGGAAAAAGGGGGTGACTGTGACAGAGTGGGTTATCGCTGGTAGATCGGCAGGAAGCCGTTATCCAGTTGCAAGATGGTGGCGTTGATGGCGGTGACGTACACCGGACCGACATGGCCTTCCTTCCAGAAGCCATTCGCCGTTTGCGAGCGGACAATCTCCTTGCTCAGTTCGCTGATGTAGGGCAGCCACTTTTCGTCGCCGAGACGGTACATCACCTGGGCGTAATAGTAGTGGGTGTAATGCCAGTGGCCGAATACCTGGGACTGCGCCCCGCGGCCAAGCTGGATGTGCTTTTCGCAGAACTTCAGCAGCTTTTGCACGTAGTCGTCGTCGTACTCGCCGGAATTGAACAGGCAGGCGATCGCGGCGGCCGTGATGGGCGGTCGGGAGCCGCCACCGCGAATGCTGTATTGCACGCCGCCATCGGCCGCGGTGCATTTGCGGATGTATTCCACGGCCCGGTCGATCACTTCCTTGGGAACGGGAATGCCCGCGTTGCGGCAGGCCCGCAAACCCTGCACCTGGGTCACGCAGGTCGACCCTTCGTCGAAGTTGTTGCCGTCCTTGGCCGACACGTAGCCCCACCCGCCGTCGGGCGTTTGGGCCTCGCCGCAAAACTGCACGGCCTTGGTGAGCACCTCCCGCAGTTTTTCGCGACGGCGTCCATCTTCCTCCTCGCCAAACACCTGCGACAAAAACAGCATCGAAAACCCGTGGCCGTAGGTGTAATGGTAATCGGTCCGGTAGCCGATCAACCCGTTCGGCTGAGAACACTCGATCAGAAAATCGACGGCCAGACTGATGTTTTTGGCGTACTTGCCCCGCGTGGTGGTGCTCCCCTCGCACAGCATGGCATTGCCCGCCAGCGCCGTCATGGCGACCCGATATTGTCCTCCATTCGCCTCCCAGTAACCTTGCCGATGCTGCTCCGCCGCCAGCCAATCGAGCGCCTTCATGGCGGCCAGTTTCGACTTGGGGTCTTTGCCCGCGGCGTGCAGGCCCGACGGTAACAGCCCTGCCGCCAGGGCCAACAGCAGTCCCAGCACCAACCGCCGCATCGGGGGATTCCTTCACCAGGGAACGTGTCCACTCCTCTTCACTGTATCCCGTCGAACGGTGGCGAACAATCGGTCTTCCGCGCGGTCCCCCGAAGCGTGACTTCCCAGCCCGACGAGATCATGAGCTGCAACCCTCGCGGGAACCGGCGGTCAGCCGCCCCGGCTTAGCCGCCGGCGATCGGGCGGCGTCATCCAACCTGATTCTCCGTCGGTTCCGGCTGGACATAGGCCCACGCCCAAAACGTCCCCTCCGCGGTCGTCACCTGCACCGGCTTCCGCTGGTACTCCAGCCCGCGCAACTGCCCCGGTGGAATCCCTTCCAGTTCATCGCAACCCGCCAGCGTGGCGTCGTAGGTGTCGTCCCGAAGGAAATACAATTCCCCATCGACAGACCCTCCGGGTTGAGGCGCGATCATCAATGGTTCTATCCGCTGATATCCCGACAAAACGGCTGGCACCATCCGCTGGTATTGCCCCTTGAGGTAACCGTGATTGACGTGTCCTCGACGGAGTGTGCCGAACACAAACAACGGTAATCGCGGCTCACTCATACATACTCATCCTCATATTGCCTCGCGCTCCGTCCAATCCGAGTCTTGAAGCCGCCAATCCAAGTCCTGACCCGTCCGATGGGAGGCTCGAACCGTCCAACTTGAGGCGTGAATCCGCTCATTTCCCCCCAGATTTTCCGGAAGGGCGGCCGAGTGGGTCGGAGGACCGCGCCCCACCCAAAATACCGCATTGCCGCCGAATGCCGCAGGGAGGTTGCCGATGCTCAGGCTGGCGACCGACCCCCTGCCGGACAGTCGCCGGGTTCCCCGTTGTCGGGCGGCGCGGTGAGGGATGGGGACGATCAACCCCAGTACAGGACGTTTCAGCGGCGCAGCGCGTCGACCACCAGACGCCCCATCTGTTCCGTTGTGACCCAGGGGGCCCCTTGGGCGGCCAGGTCCTTGGTGCGGTGTCCCTGCTGCAAGACGTGGTGCACGGCCTGTTCGACGGCGACGGCTTCCGCCTCGAGCTGCAAGGAATGCCGCAGCAGCATCGCGGCCGCCAGAATGGTCGCCAGGGGATTGGCGATGCCCTGCCCGGCGATATCCGGCGCGCTGCCGTGAATGGGTTCGTACAGCCCTGGTCCCGAGGCGCCGAGCGATGCGGAAGGCAGCATGCCCATCGATCCGGGGAGCATCGACCCTTCATCGGTGAGAATGTCGCCGAACATGTTCTCGGTGACGATCACGTCGAAACTGCGGGGTCTGGAAATGAGGTACATCGCCGCGGCATCGACCAGAATGTTTTCCGCCTGCACATCGGGGAATTCGGTCTTCATTACCCGTTCGAAGGTACGCCGCCACAGCCGCGAGACTTCCAGCACATTGGCCTTGTCGACCGAAGTGACTTTCTTGCGGCGTTTGCGGGCGGCTTGCGCGGCCAGGCGGACAATCCGCTCGACTTCGCCGGTGGTGTAGATCATGGTGTTGAACGCTTCGTCGCCCGAGCCGTCTTTCGCCGGCCGGGTGCCCGCCTCGCCGAAGTACAGTCCCCCCGTGAGTTCCCGGAAAAACAGGATGTCGACCCCGGCCACGATGTCGGGCTTCAGTGGAGAGGAATGCACCAATTCGGGCAGCACGGTGATCGGCCGCAAATTGGCGAACAACCCCAGTTCCTTGCGGATTTTGAGCAACCCCTGCTCGGGACGCACCCGCGCCTGCGGATCGTCCCACTTCGGACCACCCACGGCTCCCAGCAGAATCGCCTGGGACTGCCGACAGGCCGACAGCGTCGACTCGGGCAAGGCCGTCCCCTCGCTGTCGATCGCACAGCCACCAATGGCATGCGTCGTCATCTCGAAGTGGTGGCCGAACGTCTCGGCGACGGCACGCAAGACCCGCGCCCCCTCCGCGACCACTTCCGGACCGATGCCATCGCCGGGCAACAAGACAATCTGGGCTTCCACGTCGCGCATGCCTTTCTTGTGCTGCGGAACTTCTCGCCGACGTGACGTACTGTACGCCGCCGCTGCGCCCCGCGAAAGGCTGAGGGGCTTGAGTGGGGCGGGCAGAGGTTCTCGCGCGGGACATCCCGGCGGCGGACGCGGGCCAACCTGCTCGCGGACGCTCCTTCGCCCGGACGGATCGTCCCGGGAGGTCACGGCTCGGCGAAGTCTGGTTACGGATCGGTCAGATGGGGCGCCCACAGGCCGGGCTGGATTTCCGGCGTGACACCCGACGGCGGGAACGTCGCCTTCACGGCGGCGCGGAGTTGCTCGGACAATTCGGCCACGATCCGCGCGTGTTCGGGAGACTTCGCCAGGTTGGTCAGTTCGCGGGGATCGGATTGATGATCGTACAACTCCGTTCCGCGACGTCCTTCATCCCATTCGGTGTAGCGCCACCGCGGCGTCCGCAGGGAATAGCCGAAGAACTGCTGTCCGGCTGAGGAAACCGCGGTGGAGAGGGTCGCGCGGGCCGCTCCCCCTCCGCGAGTCACTTGCGTAAGCGCCCACCCGCGTCCCACCACGGACGGGTCCCGCAGCATGGGCACCAGACTCTGCCCCTGGAGATTGTTGGGCGGCTCCACGCCGCACAATTCCGCCAGCGTGGGGAACAAGTCCACCTGCGACACGGGTGCCGCCGCCACGCCTCCCGGTTGGGCCACTCCCGGCGCCACAATCAACAGCGGGACCCGGGCGCTCTCCTCGAACAGGCTCATCTTCTGCCACAAACCATGCTCGCCGAGGTGATAGCCATGATCGCTCGTGAACACGATGATGGTGTTGTCGCTTAAACCGAAACGATCCAACGCGTCGAGGATGCGGCCGACCTGGGCATCCATAAAGCTGATGCTGGCGAAATAGGCCTGCACGGCTTGCCGTCGCAAGTCGTCCGTCAGCATTTCCTGCTCTTTCTTATGGCTGCCGAGACCGGCCGCGGGGATGTCCGCCTGGTCTTCCTTGACCCCCTGCACCACGGGCATTTCCTGGAGCGGATACCAGCCGAAATAGGGATCTTTCGGGGCCACGTAGGGCGTGTGGGGACGGAAGAAGCCCACCGCCAGAAAGAACGGCCGGTCGGGACGCTTCGCACAGCGCTCGAGCACCCATTCCGCCTCGTCGGCCAACAGACCGTCCGTATGCTCGCGGTCCCCCCGGGGTGAGGCATACCAACTCAGGGTGCCGCCAAAATTCCCGGGCAGCAGCGAAAAGATGTGGGGTTCCTCTACCAGGCGGTCGACTCCCGCGGGGTTCAACTCCAATTCCCAAGAGCCGGGGTCGTCGTGCCCATCGGTGCCGACGGACCGGGGCACGTTGTAGTGATACAGCTTTCCGATTCGTGCCGCGAAATATCCATGCCGGCGGAAAAGTTGCGGCAGGCTGAACTGCGCGGGAATCGTCTGCCGGAAAATCTGCCCATTGGCCAGAATGCCGGTGCTGTTGGGGTACAAGCCGGTCAGCATGGAATTCCGGCTGGGACCACACAGCGGAAAGGTGCAATAGGCGCGATCGAACCGCACGCCCCGGGCCGCCAGGCGGTCGATGTTCGGCGACCTGATCCGCTGGTCTCCATAACAACCCAGCACGTTGTTGAGGTCGTCGGACATCACGAGCAGCACGTTGCGGCGCGGAGGCTCCGCCGCCAAGGCAGGCAGGGCAGTCAACCACACCAGCAGTCCGGACATCAAACAACGAAACGCGAACATGAGGGCGACTCCTCGAAAAGATGGACGCGACCCACGGAATGGCGCACGGCAGTTTAACGTGCGCGGATTCCGTTCGCACCACCGCCGAACACTCGCACCACCGCCGAAAGTTCGCACCGCCGAAGATAGGCGGCGGCAGCCGGTGGGACCAGCCGACCACGGCGCGCGGCATTACCGCCCGCGCTGTTGCCGCTGCTGCTCGCGCATCTGGCGTTTGAGTTCGCGGCGCTGACGTTTGCTCAGCCCCTTGAATGGGTCGGCGCCGCCGTGGGCCCCGTCAATTCGGAATTGCCGGTCACTAGCGCCATCGCCATCGCCATCGTCGTCATCGTTCTCGTCGTCGTCGCCACTGCGGGCAGACGCCGCGACGGGTGGCGGTGCCGTGGGCTTTTGTGGTGGAATTTGCGGGCGCGGCGGCGGGGACGCCGACACTGTCGGGGTTGCCGTCACTGCCGCGGACGCGGTCTTCGGAAGAGTCGGCGCGGGGGTGGCGTCCTCGCTCCACTCGTCCTCGGATTCCCCGGAGGCATCGTCCCATTCCTCGTCGGCGGCCCCATCGTCGGCACTGCCGTCGTCTGCCGCCTCCTCTTCCATTTCCTCCGCCGAGTCCTCAACGACTTTGGTGCGTGCTCGCGCTCGCGTGGTCCGCTTGGATTTGGCCGCCGTTTTCCGCTTCCGTTTGGGAGCCTCTTCCGCATCGTCGGTTTTTTTACGCCGCGACCTGGCTTCCGACGCCTCATCATTCGACCTGGCTCGGCGACGGAACCACCGCACGCCTTGCCAGAGCCAACCGGCAAGACTCCACAGCCTGGCGCGCCAGTTGACGGGTTCCCGTGGTTCCGGGGGATCGGCACACACGTAAGCGACAAAGGCGGCGTGCAGCCACAACCCCGTGACGAGCAATCCCATGCCGAGGTACTTGCCCGCCAGCAACGCCCCTTCGAACCAAGGATAACCGGCCAGATCGGGCTGGTAGAGCCGACCGGCACCGGTGATGAGCAGCACCATCATGGCGCAGCGCAGCAGCGCGGCATTCCAACGGCTGCGCTGCACGTCCCGTCCCACGATCCACCAAATCGACAGCCCCGCGGCCATGCAGGGAACCAGCCAGACCATCTGCTCAGCCCGCCAGAGTGGCCAGCGAAGGCGCGGTCCGGCGGCGGCCCCCACCGCGGAATGCACGTCTGTGCCTGCGCAAAATCCCCAGGCGGCAAACACCAGCACTGGCCACGCCCACAGCCGATAGCGTCCCTGAAAATCGAGCTGGCTCTGCGAGCGGTACCACCCAATCAAACCGCAAAACTGGGCTGCGAACGTCCAAAGGAGAATGTCCGCGTACACGCCGAGCACCGGTCGTGGACCGTCCACCAGGTGATTGATCGCCGGGGCAAGCTGCGGATGAGGCGGAAAGGGACGGATCAACAGTCCCGCCGTGAGCGTCAATAAGAGCCAAAATCCCACCACGATCACGATCCGCCGCCATAACTGACGCGGCAACCACGGGGAGGCGGACGGGAGATCGACCTGCCGAGAACGGAGGACGGCGATTCCACCGGAGGCCCCCTCGCCCGAATCGGGCGCAGCTTCCGCGCCCACAGCCAAACGGCGGCGTCTTCGGTCGTCCTGGGTGCGCAAGCCGACAGACATGACGTCCGTGTGGAAAAGACGACTGCGGCCATCCTTGCAGCAGGGGAGCCAACGCACACATCCAGGCCGTCGCCCGACGCCGCGGCTCACGCACAAACATCGTCGCCGAGACCGCCGGTGATTTACCCCATTTACCATGAGAGGCAGTCACCGCCCAGCCTCCCCACTCGACGAGGCCGGATTCCCTCTCCTGGTCAAGGTGGCTCCGGCACTCCCTCTCGACTACTGGGAGACTGCTGCCATTTTGAGTTGCTGCCATTTTGGCACAACATGGAAACTCGATTCGGCACGGTTAAAAACTGCCATTTTGGCGCAACTTGTGTCTGCCATTTCGCCGAAGCCCTTGCGAATCGGCAGTCTTCGTTTTTTCACAAACGTCTATTTGAAAACAGCTTGCAAATCTCTCTGCCCATCACGGCGAGGCGCCCCGGGAATCAGTGGCACGTCGCTTGCTATGTCTGTCTCTCGCCCGTCAATCAGGGGACAGGAATCAGCGAGGAGGACAAAACCATGTTGCAAACGACCTATCAAGAAAAGGGGACGAACCGCCGCGTCTACCGGCCGTCGGTGCAGGTCTTCGAATCTCCCGAAGCCGTGGAACTGGTGGCGGAGGTTCCCGGAGCGGATGAATCGACGACCGAACTGACGCTGGAGAATGATGAGCTGACGCTGCGGGCGCGCGTGCCGGTGCCCGAGCAGAACGGCTCGCGGTTGGTGTATGCGGAATACGGCACAGGGGACTACGAGCGGACCTTCCGCCTGTCCTCGGACATCGATCGGCAAAAGATCGAGGCGCGAGTGAAGGACGGGGTGCTGCGGGTGCGGCTGCCGAAGGCGGAACACGCTCGGACGAAGAAGATTGCCGTGCTGGCCGGCTAAGCCGCGGCTGCGCCGGGGGCGAGGTGCTCCCCGGTGTTGCGCGAGGCGTGTGGCCTGGGCGGCGGACTTTGGAATGGGAATTGGGAAAGGAGGCGAACGATTATGTCACTCATTCCGTGGAAATGGGGTTCGGGACGGACTGGGATGACGCGCGCGGAGTCCGATCCATTCATGGCCCTGCAGCGAGAAATCAACCGCGCGTTCGATTCGTTTTTGTCGGATGATTGGTTCCGTGATCCGTTGTGGCTCCAGCGGAATTGGCCCAACGGCGCCGGCTTCCTGACCCCGCGCGTGGATGTCTCGGAGACGGAAAGCGAGGTCCATGTGACGGTGGAGCTGCCGGGTCTGAGCGAGAAGGATCTCGACGTCGAACTGCGCGAGAACCAGCTCCGGATTGCCGGCGAGAAGAAGGATGAACGGTCGACTCAGGACCACAACTTCCATCGCATGGAGCGGACCTTCGGCGCGTTCGAGCGGATCATTCCGCTGCCGGCCAAGGTGCAGCGCGAAGGGGTGCAGGCCAGGTTCAAGGACGGCGTGCTGTCGATCGTGATGCCCAAGGTCGAACGCTCGCGCGTCGCCCAGAAGATCCCGGTTCAGGCGGGCAACTAAACTTCAGGCGGCGCACGAAAGTTCTGGCGGGACACAAAACGTCCCCTGAAATGCGTCGGTCCCGGTTGCCGGCAGGGTGGCTGGCGATCGGGGCCGACGCGTGCGGCCTCCCGCCCCCAGCCCGGCTGCCGATCAGCAACCGGGCTGTTTTGCGCGCCGCAAGGCAATCGCGCGCACCGCCGCATTTAAGCAGCTATTTGCGGGCGGCGTCTTTGAATTTGGATTCATTGACGGCCTGCTGGGGCGGCCGCGCTCCCGCAGCCTGCGGAGCACTCCCCTTCACCGGGGCTCCCGATCTCGCCGTGGCCGTCGGATCTTCCGTTTGACTCCCCGACGACCAGTTGGCCACCGACCAGTAGGGGTACGTCTCCACCACGCTTTGGCCCAGGTCGTCGAGGGCCGCACGAAACGACGCGGTCGTTACGTTCTCGTTGGGAATCACCCGCTGTAGCACGAAGCGCTTGTTGGTGGGAATGTACGCGAAGAACTTGCCCTTTCCGAGCTTGTCGTTCTGCGCCAGCAACCGCAACAGGGCCAGCCGGGGCACATCCGCCGCGGACTTCGGACACTCGTCCAGCCAGGCCATGATCCAAATGGAATTGCCATCCTGGCTGAGGACCACCGACATCGACAGGTCCCAGTCTTCCTTGTCGATGGTCGACTTGAAGGTGAAATCGTAGCGCTTTTCTTGCAGTTGGGCTTCCAGTCCCATCGCCTTGAGCAGCGTGCCGAGCGATTCGTCGGTCAGCCGACCTTTCGCGGGCGCTCCTTTTTCCTGGGCGGAGACGACGGCGGAACCCGCCAAGGCGGCCACAGTCGCCCCCATCAACGAACGACGGCTGAACTCGGTCATCAGACGACACTCCTTTGTCGTGGTCGCGGCAGCCTGGGGACCGATGGGGCCGCATCGAGCCGCGGAAAACACCTCGGCCCGGTTGTCTGCTCGCCGCCCCCCAACGCTCACGGCACCTCAGGCCCCAAACAAGTGCTCCAGGCAAATCTGCGACCAGGATTCGAACTGGTCGCGCTGCTCCCGCAGCACGGCGGGTGAGGCAAACCCTGTCTCTAGAATCGACTCTTCCCGCGGGAGAACTTTTGCCGACTCGAGCGTAAACACGTGCACGATGCCCAGGTGGACCTTCCCCACCGGAGTTTCATCGTCGTTGATCAAGCCCACGCAAACATCCCGAACTGCGGAGTCGAGGACCACTTCCTCGGCAATCTCCCGGTGCATCGCCGCCGCGTAGACACGCTCTCCCTGCAACGGATCGGTCGCGGAAATGTGCCCCCCCACGCCAATCGACCGCTTGCTGTGCAGCCGGCCTTCTCCCCCCGCCCGTCCCCGGCGGTAATGGAAGATCAACTCTCCGCATTGAAAGATGCAATAGGGGATCAACTGTTTATAGCTCGGATCGGTTTCCACCTCGGAACGCGGCCGAAATTGCGTATGCAGCGGGTCGAGCAGGATCCGCAAGTACCGCTCGACATCCCGCTGAAATCCCTGAAAATAGCCGATTTCGTGAAACAGCAAGGTGGGCACGCAGAGCACATGCTCCACGGTGGCGTCGATTGCCGCCGACATGGCAGACCTCCCGCATGGAACCGGCCCAGAGCATCGGCGGTTTCCGCCGGTTCGTCAACCGTGCACCTCGTCTCGCTTCGTGCTAGCTCCTCCCCCCGTTGCAGCCGCGACGTCCAGAATTCGTCGCCGACGGACCGTCTCCACCGTGGCCAGCCACCGTCTCCACCGCGGCCAGCCACCGTCTCCGCCGCGGCCAGGCACCGTCTCCACCGTGGCCAGCCACCGTCTCCGCCGCGGCCAGGCACCGTCTCCGCCGCGGCCAGGCACCGTCTCCGCCGCGGCCAGGCACCGTCTCCACCGCGGCCAGCCACCGTCTCCACCGCGGCCAGCCACCGTCTCCGCCGCGGCCAGGCACCGTCTCCACCGCGGCCAGGCACCGTCTCCACCGTGGCCAGGCACCGTCTCCGCCGCGGCCAGGCACCACAGTCGGCCTCGTGTCGCGGCTGGCGGCGAAATGCACCCAAGGATCACCCATCCGGCCCCCCGACGGAACCGGGAAACATCGCGGCAGTCCCCGGAACTCACTGGAATTGGCGCGACGGCCGCAGAAATAATGCAGGAGAGGAAACGGGTGCCACCTCTGGAGTCTCTCCAACGAATGGCCGTGCAGCGGAAAGCCACCATGACCACCGTACTCGTGGTTGACGACTCGATGACAGATCGCCGGCTGGCGGGTGGATTGTTAGCCAGGCTCTCGGGGGCCGAAGTCCGCTATGCTACCGATGGTCGGGATGCCCTCGAACAGATTGAACTCCACCTGCCGGACCTCGTGGTGACCGATCTCAACATGCCGGAACTGAACGGCCTGGAATTGGTCCGCGTCATCCGGCAGCAGTATCCGCTGGTGCCCGTGATCCTGATGACGGCTCAGGGAAGCGAGCAGATCGCCGTCGACGCCCTGCGGACAGGCGCCGCCAGCTACGTGCCCAAACAGCGGCTGGCGGTCGAACTGGCGGAAACCGTGGAGCAGGTGCTGGCCGCCGCGCATGCGGACCGCACGCACACGCGGTTGATGCGGCGACTGCGCCATCAGGAAGTGCAATTCGAGCTGGAAAACGATCAGGAATTGATTTCGTCGCTGGTGCAATACTTGCAGAATGCGGCCCGCGGCATGAATGTCTGCGACGACAACGAACGGGTGCGGATCGGCGTCGCCCTTCAGGAAGCGCTGGTCAACGCGTGTTTTCACGGCAATCTGGAGGTGAGTTCCAAACTGCGGGAAGTGGATCACCGGGCGTATTACGACCTGGCCAAGGAACGCAGCCAGATGGCCCCCTATGCCGAGCGGCGGATTTACGTCTCCGCGCGATTCACCCCGCAGGAAGCCGTGTACGTGATTCGGGACGAGGGACCGGGCTTCGATCCGTCGCAGTTGCCCGACCCGCGCGATCCGATGAATCTGGAAAAGCCCTGCGGCCGCGGGTTGTTGTTGATGCAGACCTTCATGGACGAAGTCCGCTATAACGCCCTGGGGAACGAAGTCACGCTGATCAAGCGCTGCTCCCAGGGACCGATCGCCGTGCTGGAAGGAGACGAGGGATGACAGCGCGGCAATTCTTCGCGACGCGGGCGGAACCGTCAGCCCTCGAAATCGAGATTCTGCGTCCGGTGGGCAGCCTGGCCGATGACGCTGTGTTGCAGGAACTGGATCTGCTGCTGAACGAGTTGCGGACCCGGCAGCCGCGGGCGGTCATCATCGATTTTCGTCAAGTGGCGTACTTCGGCTCCAGCCTGCTGGAAGCGCTGCGTGCCCTGTGGAAAGAGGTCCAGGCCACTGGGGGCCGAATGGTGCTCTGCAATTTGTCGCCGGTCGGCCGGGAAATCGTGGAGCTGGCGAAATTCGATCATGTGTGGCCGATCGTCGACACGCTCGCGGAAGCCCGGCAACGCCTGGCGTGACGGGACATCGGCCGCGCCCTCGAGCCCATCGTCCGGAAACATCCGGGCCAGCACCCTGTCTGCCTGCTCCGACGACGCCGGTCGCCGCCGCGCCGAGTTATGCCGTGCCTACGTGACGGCGGCGCGCGAAACGATCGGTCCGCGAGCCGCGATCGCCCGGTCGATGCGCTCGATTTGCTCGGGGCTGAGCTTCCACTGCAATGCGGCGGCGTTGTCCCGAATCTGGTCCGGCCGTTTGGCGCCGCACAGGGCCGCGGTGATGCCGGGCCGTTGGATCGTCCAATTCAGCACCACCTGGGCCACCGAGACACCCGCATCGGCGGCGATTGGTCGGAGCTGGTCGAGAAAGTCCTGGTTTTTCTGCCATTCTTCCCCCTGAAACATGGGGTACTTCTGCCGGCCGTCGCGGGGGTCGAAGCGATGATCGCGCGGTAGTTTGCCGGCGAGCAAACCCTTCATGAGGGGCCAGTACACCATCACGGACACACCGTGGCGGACACACCAGGGCAACTGCGACGACTCGATGTCGCGCTGCAACATGTTGTAGTGCGGCTGATAGGCGGCCAGGGGGCACACGGCGTGGAAGGCGGCCAACTGTTCGGTGGTGCAATTCGAGACGCCCGCCGCGCGAATTTTGCCGGCCGCCAGCAAGTCGCGAAGTGCGCCGGCGGATTCAGCGATGGGCACCCGCGGATCGGGGGCGTGCAGATAGTACAGGTCGATCACGTCCGTGCGAAGACGGTGCAGGCTCTCGTCGCATTGCCGCCGCAGGGTTTCGGGGCGTCCGTCGCGGACCTGTTTCCGATCGGGACCCCAGTGAATGCCCCCCTTGGTGGCCAGAACCACCTGTTGCCGATGGGACGCCAACACCTCACCCACCAGCCGCTCGCTTTCACCCTGGTAGCCGTAGCAGTAAGCGGTGTCGAAGAAGTTCACGCCGGCATCGTAAGCCGCCGCGATGGTCGCGCGGCTGCTGGCTTCGTCGACGTCGATGCTGGTGATTCCGGCAATCGGCCAGCAGCCGAGCGCGAGCGGAGTCACTTTCAAGGAGGTGTGACCAACGGAGCGCAGCGAGAATTCCATGAAGATCAGCATGCCGGCGACGCGGCCGGGTTGCAACCGCCGCGCGGCCGCTGTCAAATCGTGGCCGAGGAGCGGCCAGCATGAGATCACGGTTATTGGCGGAATTGGTGGGCACGTTCGCGCTCGTGTTTTGCGGAGCAGGAGCGCTTGTGATCAACGAAATCACCCACGGCGGCGTCACCCATGTGGGGGTGGCGCTCACGTTCGGCTTGATCGTCCTGGCGATGATTTACGCCGTGGGGGACGTGTCCGGGGCGCATATCAACCCCGCGGTGACGTTGGCCTTCGCCTTGGCCGGCCGCTGCCCCATCGAAGAAGTGCTGCCTTATCTGTCGGCGCAGGCGGCGGGCGCGTTTCTGGCGACCGGCTGTTTGTGGCTGTTATTTCCGGCGGAAATTCAGCTCAGCGAAGTCCGCCCGGCGAACGTCGCCGCGCCGGGAGAACCATTGACCGTGGAACGTCAGGTGACGGCCCATGGATTCGGCGGGACGCGCCCCTGGGGACAGCGTTCGCCCACATCGCGGCAAGTGGTGCAGGCGTTCTGGCTGGAAGTGGTCCTCACGTTCCTGTTGATGCTGGTCATCCTGTCGGTATCGCGCGGGCCTCACGAGCGGGGCATCACGGCGGGCATTGTCGTCGGCTCCGTGATTGGCCTGGAAGCCCTGTTCGCCGGGCCGATTAGCGGGGCCTCCATGAACCCCATTCGCTCGTTGGCGCCCGCGGCGTTTGCCGGCGAACTGGGCCAGAACTGGTTTTGGCTGTGTTACGTGGCGGCACCCACCATGGGGGCTTTGCTCGCGGTCCCGGTGTATCAGGCAATTCATCCCGACCGGAAATAACCACTCATCCCGACTGGAAATCACCACCGATCTCGACTGGAAATCACCACCGATCCCGACTGGAAATCACCACCGATCCCGACTGGAAATCACCACCGATCCCGACCGGAAATCACCACCGATCTCGACCGGAAATCACCACCGATCTCGACCGGAAATCACCACCGATCCCGACTGGAAATCACCACCGATCCCGACCGGAAATCCCCCCAAAACTTCCGTTCATCAACATCCGGCCGCGCATCGCTGGAACATCCGGCCACGCATCGCTGATCGGGCCATCAACCGACCGGAACGTGCCGACGCCGTGGTAACCCTGACCGCGGCTCTGCCGGATCCTCGCCCCCATTCTTTGCCGAGCCATGGCGAATGCCTTGGCGGAAAGAACCAAATGCTTTGGCGGAGAGAACGGAGAGAATGGTCCACCGCCGCGAGGCCGCCACTTCGCCGCAACAGCGGTGTCCACCGTCATGGTTGCGGGCCACTCTGGGGCCATTCCCGCTGCGCGGGGCGTACAGCGGGAAAATCGGCCGCCTCGCGGCGCGCGGCGGTGTGCCAGCGATCGGGGACAAGGCTTTCTGGTGGACCGTGTTCTGGAAAGATCGTTTGTCGCGGCCGCGAACAACCGGTTAGAATGCACGGAAACAACCCGTCTGTTTCCTTCTCCAAGAAGAGTAGTGCCGTGAAAGTGCTGGTGTGTGTGGATCGCTCCGAAGCGTCGCGCAAGGTGATTCGCGCGGTCACGGAGTGGCTGGGAAGCCGCGCGGGACAGGACCAGTTCGTCCTGTTTCACGTCGCGGAGTTTCTGCCGGAATTCCTGCTGTCCGATCATCCTGAGCCGGGGTTGACATCGCGCTCGTTGGCCGAGCGGTGGGCGACCCGCGCGCGCAACGACGGAGAAAAGCTGCTTCAGGAAACCAAGGCGGCGTTCGTCGCGGCGGGGATCCCCGAATCTTGCTTGACGTGTAAACTCGACCTGGAAGACTGCTTGCCCGAATCGAAGAAGGTGGCGGCGGCACTGGCGATCATCCGCGAGATGCACGCCGGCGACTACCACCTGGTGTGCATCGGCCGCCGAGGGGCTTCGCAACTGGCCGTGTCGTTGATTGGCGGCGTGACCGAAAAGGTGATTCGCGAAGCTCATGGCCGCAGCGTCCTGGTGGTGGATTGACCCCCTCCGTCGGCGTGTGGCACGCTCCGCATCACGGACTGGGAAGTGGCTATGGATTTTGCGGTTTGTCCGTCGTGCAACCAGTCGGTGCTCGATGATGACGCCGAGAACTGCCCGTTCTGCGGCGCGTCGATGAAGGCCAAGCCAGGAGCCAAAGTGGCGGTGGCCAAACCCGTCGCCGCGCCGGCCAAACCGGCAACCAAACCGCCCGCCAAATCCCCGGATGACGATCTGCCGTTCGATGTCGAGGCCAATCTGCCGCGCACCGATCTCAAGCTGGCCCCCACGCCCACCAAAGGCCGGACGCTGAAAGTCACCTGTCCCATGTGCGACGCGGTGGGCTACGTGCCGCCGTCTGCCGCAGGGCAGCCGGTGCGCTGCCTGAATTCGGCGTGCCCCATGCCCGTGTTCCAGGTGCCGGCTTCCAAATCGGAACCGCCGCCTCCCCCGCCTCCCAAGCCCAAGGGGAAGCCTGTCTTGTGGGGTGTGCTGACGGCGGTGGTTGTGGGGGGCATCGGGGTCGGGGTGTGGATGGTGGCGTCCCGTCCCAATCTGGAGACGGTCGTCAAGCCCCTCTCCCCCGAAGAACTGCAACGCATTAAGGACGAGGAAGCCCGGCTGGCCAAAGCACAAGCTCTTTCCGCCTCCCAAGCGCAAGACACTCCCGCGGGGACGGCGAAAGATGTTCCCGCGGAGCAGACGGCCGCCGGGGAACCCACCGCCGAGGAGATGATCAAGCAGACGCTGAAATTGATGGAGCAGGCAGCGCTGCAAACCGGCAGTCAAAACCGCAGTAAACCGTTTTGTCGCCGCCTGGCGGCCGAAGCCGCCGCGCTCGCCGGAGAACTTCCGGCCGCCCGGGAACACCTGCTTCAGCTTCAAAAGGTCGGCCCGGAACTCCCCTTCTATCGCATTGGAGGGCTGACGGAGATTTTTTGGCGCGAACATGCCGCCGGTCAGAAAGCGGCCGCGCTGGCGACTCTCGACCAGGCGTTGACCGAGACCAAATCCCTTCCCACGTATGGCCGCGATCATTTGGATCTGGCGACGCGCCTGGCCGCCGCCCTGGCCGTCGCGGGACGATTACCCGCCGCCCGCGAACTAATTCAAGCCCATCAATCGCCCGGCATCGAGGGCGAAACATCGGCCTATGTGCAAACCCTGCTGGCACACCCCGACCCAATCCCTGCCGCGCGCCAGATCGACTGGCAACCCATCGTGATGCGGCAAATGCCGCAGGCCGCCGCCGTATCCGCGATTCTGCAATGGAAAGGCCATTCCGCCACGGCGCTGGAGTGGGCGCGGGGATGGTCGGACGAGGAAACCAGAGCCGAATGCCTGACGGCGCTGGTGGAAGCGGCCTTGTGGGGGGGGACAGAACTGCCGCTGCAAGAGATTGAAGCGCTCCCCGCGGAGAATCAACTGCTGCTTTGGGCCCGCGCGGCACGCCGGCAAGCCGCCCTGGGACAATTCGATGCCGCCAAAATCTCGGTGCAAAACGCCTTGGCCTTGCTGGAACGGGTGACGCTGCCCGCTGAATTCGTGCTGCCCGACACGCCAGTACTGATGAAGTGGAAACCCGCGTCGAAAACCTCCCTCGTGGCCTTGGCCGCGGGCTATGCCGAATTGGCCGTCGTTCAACAACTCGTGGCCGAGGATGCCGCCGCCGCCAGCACCGCCTTGGAACGGGCGGTTCAAGTGTGTCGGGGCATTGGTCCCGCCTTGGCCCCGATCCAAAAACTGCAAACGGAAGCCGACCGGCTGGGTCTGACGGGCTTGCGGCAAAAGCTCAAAACGGAACTGGAGTTGCGGACCGACGATCTGGCCCGTCAGATGGTCGGTCCGTATCGCAAGGCCTTGACCGATCTGGAGCAGGCGGCCCAGGAGCGCTTCGTTCTGCAAACGATGATCTTGTCCCGAGCGGCGAAGGCCGGCCTGGAGGACGCCGCGTGGACCATCGTCAGCAGCCGCGGCTCGGCGACGGACCCGTTGCGTCGGGAACCGTACTTCCACACGGAAGTGGCTGGTTGGCTGGTTGAACGTTTCCGCAGCCGCGGGGCGAACGATGTCGCTCAAGCGGTGATCGCCGCCGCGACGGAAGCGGGGGTCGCACAGGTTTTGCGGCCCGTGGCGGCGGACTTCGAGGCGCATCTGGCGGCCGGACGCTTCAAGGAAGCGACCGCGCTGGTGAAACGCCCCGAGGCCAAGGACCAGGCGGATTTGCTGGTCTTCACGGCGGCCGCGCGGCTGTCCGCGCAAGACCCGTTGGACAAGACCTGGCAGTTCATCAGCCTGGTGGGAGACGGCGTGCTGCGCGAACAGGTCTGGGAATTGGCTGGCCAGATTGCCAGCCGACGGGGACAGGCAGCCGCGGTGTTTCAGCAGCTCTCCGCCATGACATCGGCGACCGAAAAGATCGCACTCGGAAAAGGACTGATTGCCGGGTTGCAGGCCTCCCGACCGAACTGACGCCGAGACATCGGAACCACTGAAGTCCGTGGTGGACCGTGGACGCCGCGGCGGAAACCGATGGCGAGCTTCGTGTCGGCCGAAGGGGTCGTTGCGTGTTGTCCGTTGGCTCCCAGAAACCCAAGCTTCCCCTGTTTGCCCGTGGAATATAGAATCCCGCTACCCTGCGGCTTGCCCAAAAAGCCCAGGGCGTGCGTCTCGCGAATTCATCCGGTGGTGTTGATGGTCGAGAGAGGGGGTTCCCCCTCGCTCCGCTTCGCGGTGGGGGCGAGGGAATTGGACCCGTGGTAAGATTGAGGCAGACTGCGGTCCCCACACGGACGGCGAATGCCCTCAGGAGGAGTGAGCAGTGCCTGCATGGTTTCGAGCGGCGTTGGCGGCGGCAGCGGTGTTGGGTTGGGGGGCGTGTCTGTCCGCCCAGCCTTCGGCCGAGTCTCGCATCCGGGTGGTGGTTTCGGGCGCCCAAGGCGTTCGCGACGACATCAAATACATTCTCGAACTGGCTCCCGGCAATCTGAAGAAGCAGGCCAAGACGGTGGATGAAATTCTGGAAGGATTCCAGCAGGGAGTCGATCCGCGGCAACCCATGGCGGTCGATTTCGTGTTCAGCGCCAACGAACTGCTCTACCAGCCGATTTTTCCCATCGAAGCCTTTGAAGGCCGCAACGGTTTTCTGGCGAACCTCAACGCCTTCGGCTGGAAGGTGCAGGGTCCGGTCAACGGCCTGTATACCATTACGGAACCACCCCGGCAGGCGCCCCGCGGCACGAAGAAAACGGCGGCTCCCAAGACCTCCGCGACCCCGGCCAAACCGTTCTTCATGCGGTATGTGCACGGCCATGCCTTCCTGGCCTCGCGGCAGACCGATTTGCCGGCGAATGTCGCCGATCCTTCCGTGGAGCTGAAAAAGCTGGTGGGCACCGCCGACGTCGTGGCGGAAATCAAGAACGACGCCGCCACGCTGCCCGCGCGGCTGGCGGCCTTCAAGGAATTCCGCAAGCAGATCGAGGCGGCCCTCAAGTACAAGCGGGGCGAGGCCGAAGCCGATTTCGCCTTGCGAAAGCTGTCCACCGAGCAAACCTTCAACGAACTCGAGCGGTTTCTCATCGAAACCCAACGCTTGGAAGTGAGTTGGACCACCGATCCCGCCAGTAAAACGGGTCGTGGCGCTCTCCGCCTGGAAGCCCTGCCCAAGACCTCGCTGGAACACAGCGTGGAACAACTGGTGCAGCGGCCCAGCTATTTCGCCCACGTCAAGCTGCACGAAGACAAGCCCGTGCTGGCCTTGAAGGTCAACTTCGCCATCGACGAATTGCGCAGTCAGCACGCCCGCGACTTGTACGCGGCGCTGCGGCCGGTCCTCAAACTCCGCTACGATGAACGGCCCGCTCTCACCGCGGCGGGCAAGGCCGCCGCCAAGGAGGCATCGGACAAGCTGCTCGACCTCTTCGAGTCGGCCCGGACGATTCAGGTCCTCGATGGCTTCATCGACCTGCATGTCTCCGGCGAGCAGCATACCGGGGTCTGCGGGATCCGTTGCGTGGAGGGAGACAAAGTCGTCGACCTGCTGGGTTACCTCCCCAAAATCCGGGAAGGGTGGGACGTGCAAACCCACGTCGAGGAACACGGCGGCGTGAAGATTCACAAGGTGCACATCGCGCCGCACCGGCACGAAGAATTCCATGCGTTGTTTGCGGGAGAACCGGTGGTGTATATCGGCACCTCCGCGGACGCCGTGTGGGGTGCCGCCGGCGTGGGCGCTCTGGACGAGTTGAAGGCCGCCATCGACCAGGCCAGCCAACCGCCGCCGGACACGGTCGATCCCGAGTTCTTCCGCCTGAAGATCAACTTCGGCCCACTGGTCGATGTGGTCTCCATCTTCCGCGCCAAGGAACCCAAGCAGCCGGCCGAGGACAAGGAAGCTCAAGAGGCCGCCGAGCAACTCGAAAAGCAATTGGCGAAGCTCAAGAAGTTCGCCAAGGATTCCTTCGGCGCGTGCGAAGTGCCCCTGGAAGCCGCGCTGAAGCGCGAAGGCAACGCCGTGGTCGGCACGATGACGGTGCAGGAGTGCGTATTGCGGTTCGTGGGTTCGGCGGCGGCCGACTGGGCTGCCGAGAACCTCCAGTGAGAACGGAGCGGCTGCGAGACAGCCAGCTTGCGAGACAGCCAGCTTGCGAGACAGCCAGCTTGCGAGACAGCCAACTTGCGAGACAGCGAGCCCGCGAGACGGCCAGCTTGCGAGACAGCGAGCCTGCGAGACGGAGCGGCTTGCCGTTACCGTTGTTGCAGATATTCCTCGATCCGCTCGGCCTTGCGCAGCAGGTAGGGAATGTGCTGCTCGTTGGCTTCCACAAAGCGGGCGGCCATCCGCAAATGCTGCACGAATTCTTCGGCGAACTTCTGGTGTTCCTGATCGCGCCACGTTTGGCTCAGCGCATTCAACTGGCCCGATAGCACCGTCAGTTTGGCCTGCAAATCGGCGTTGAACTCGCGGAGCAGCCCCGCGAAGCGCCGCAGTTCTTCCGGGTCGACAATCGCTTGCGACATGGCGGTTCCTCCGAGGCGGCGCACGGACTTCAGGTCGAATTGTAGTCTACCGCTCTCGAAAGTGGCGCGTCAAAATGCCTTGGCTCGGCATGCGCTCCGCCGTGAAAAGGAGGCTCGATGCGCGGCATGATCTTCGATTTGGATGGCACGCTGGTCGACTCGCGGCTCGATTTTCCCGCCATCAAGCGCGATCTCGGTTTGCCGACGGACAGGGCGATCCTCGAGGCACTGGCCGAGGTCCCCGAGGGGCCGATCAAGCAAGAACTGCTCGCCCGGCTGCGTGTTCACGAACTGCGCGGAGCGGAGCGGGCCACGTTGTTTCCCGGCGTTCAGGAAGCCTTGGCGTTTCTGGCCGAACGGGCCGTTCCCACCGCGATCTTGACCCGCAACTCGCGCGAATCGACGAACCTGATGCTCGAGCGACTGAACCTGAGCTTCTCCCAGGTTCTCACGCGTGAAGATGCCCCTCCCAAGCCGGACCCGAGCGGCCTGACGCGCATCGCGCGGCAGTGGCGGCTGGAACCGGCGGCGCTGGCCTTCTGCGGGGATTATCTGTTCGATGTGCAGGCCGGTCGGGCGGCGGGGATGACCACCGTGCTGTTCGCGCCCGGTGCGCTGCCCGATTACGCCGCGCAAGCCGATTACGTGTTGCGCTGTTTCACCGAGTTCCCCGCCTGGTGGCTCCGCTGGGAAGACTCGTCAGGCGGCGGACCGGTCGGCACTGACCACTCCGCGTCGGTTTCGTCATGATCCGCGATCATCTGTTTGCCGATTACCGCAACCGCCGCGTGACCGTCATGGGGTTGGGCATTTTCGGTGGCGGGGCGGGGGCTGTGCGGTTTCTCGCCGAGCGGGGGGCAATCGTGACCGTCACCGATCTCCGCCCGGCCAGCCAACTGGCGGAATCGCTGGCGGAATTGCGGGAGGTCGACGTCGCCCACTGGAAACTCGGCGGCCATGACCCCGCGGATTTCGTCCACGCGGACCTGGTGGTCGTCAACCCGGGGGTGAAGCCCGATCATCCCTTGCTCGAGCGCTGCCGATCCGCGGGCATCCCCTGCACCAGCGAAATGAATCTCTTCTGGCAGCACAACCGCGCCCCGGTGTTGGGCGTCACGGGGACGAACGGCAAATCGACGACCACGGCCCTGTTGTACCACATGCTGCGGCAGACCGGTCGCCGCTGTTGGCTGGGGGGCAATCTGGGGCACAGCCTGTTGCCAAGGGTGGATGACATCGGCCCGGATGACTGGGTCGTCCTCGAATTGAGCAGCTTTCAACTCACCGATCTCGATCGCTTGCAGGTCAGCCCTCACGGCGCCGTGATCACCAACTTCAGCCCGAATCATCTGGACTGGCATGGTGACGTGGCACATTATCGCTGGGCGAAACAGACCATCATCCGCTGGCAGCAGCCGGACGACTTTTACGTGGTCAACGGGGCCGACCCCGATGTGCGGACCTGGCGCGGTCCCGGTCGCAGACTGGAATTCAACCTCGACGATCCGCCGGAGGCAGGTCCGCTGGGAACATCGCCCGCGGCGCGCTTTGGCGATTCCGCCGCGCACCAGGAGTCGGACTTCGCGGCGGCGGTGCGGTCGTGGTTGCGATTACCCGGTCGGCACAACTTGCTGAATGCGCTGGCCGCGGCCACGGCCGCCCGGGCTGCGGGTGCGGACTGGTCGGCCATTCGACGGGGGCTGGAAACCTATGAGCCGTTACCGCACCGCTTGCAGTTGGTTGGGGAAGGGGTCGGCCGGCGCTTCTACAATGATTCGCTGGCGACGACGCCGGAATCCACGCAGGCCGCCCTGGCGGCCTTCACCGAGCCGATTGTGCTGCTCGCCGGGGGCTACGACAAACATGTCGATTTGACCGCGATGGCCCGCGCAATCGCCCGCCAGACCAAGGCCGTGGCTGTGATGGGGCAAACGGCCGCGGCGTTGCGCGCGGCGATCGCCGGCGATCCGCAGTGCCGGACCATCGTCTCCGAACCCATGCCCGATTTTCCCTCGGCGTTCGCGTGGGCGGTGGACCACTCCGCGGCGGGAGATGTGGTGGTGTTGTCTCCCGGTTGCGCAAGCTACGACTGGTTCCGCAACTTTGCCGATCGGGGGGATCAGTTCACCCGACTGGCGCGGGACTGGATCGAGCGGCACGAAGGTTCGGGCCAACCGCGTGCCCCGCGATCGAGCGGCGTCGACGGCGGTTGATCGGTCGCCCCCCGGTCCATTCCGAACGGATTGGAGAGCGTAACCGCAAGATGGGAAACGTTCTTCGGCGGAGTGTACCGGTTCAGGCCGAATCCGAATCGAGCAATCGGTCGGCCAACTCCGCGGGAGATTCGCGTCCGGAGATGGGGATGCGTCGGCATTCTTCGAGATGCCGAAACCAGGTGCATTGCCGCTTGGCGAATTGCCGGGTTCGTGCCTGGATCAAGGTCACAACGTCTTCCCAAGGTCGCCGCGGCTGTTCGTCCAGCCAGTCGAGGATTTCCTTGTAGCCCAGGGCTTGTCGGGCGGTGCGGCTGAGGGGTGTGGCCAGCTCGCGCAGCCGCTGCACCTCCGCGAGCAAACCGGCTCGCACCATTTCCTCGACCCGGCGGTTGATGCGTTCATGCAGCCATGGTCGCGGCGGATCGAGCCAGAAGACGCGCTGGGGGCGCTCGTGCGGCGGCAGGGGAGCCTGCTCCTGCCACGCGGACAGCGGCGTGCCCGTGACCGCGTGCACTTCCAAGGCCCGCACGATGCGGCGGACGTCGTGCGGATGCAAGCGGGCCGCGGCGACGGGATCGATTTCCGCCAACCGCCGATGCAAGTGCCGCGGCCCGAATAGGGCGGCTTCGTGGTCCCATTGCCGCCGCAGCGCCGGTTGAGCCGGCGGCCCCTCGAACACGCCGCGCAACACCGCCCGCAAATACAGTCCGGCGCCACCCACGAACAATGGCGCGCGGCCGCGGGAAAGGATTTCGCGGCAGCAGGCCTCGGCGGCGGCGAGGTACGCCGCCACGCTAAATTCTTCCCGCGGATCGAGGATGTCGAAAAGATGATGGGGCACCCGCGCGCGATCGGCCGCCGAGGGCTTGGCCGTACCGATATCCATGCCCCGGTACAGCGTCATCGAATCGAGGGCCACGATCTCCGCGGGCAATCGCGGCGCAAGTTCCAGCGCCACGGCCGACTTCCCGCAGGCCGTCGGTCCGCACACAAACCAGCAGTGCCGCAACAGGGCTGCCTCGAACCGCATAACCGGCGCATTCTAGCGCGCGGCGGCTCCCGCGTCACAGGGCCAGTCGTTCGCCGGACCGCGCGACGGCCCGCCGGTCGGACGAGCATCCCGCCGGCATCACATGATCGAAAAATAGTTGGCCACGGCGAAATCGAAAGCCGCGGGGGTCAACCGCTTGGGGATTTGTCGGAAAGCACAGTAGTTTTTGACCTGCAACAACAAGTCCCGCGGCTGGCAGGCCCGAAACGGCCGCCCGGCCTGAAGGTAATGGGTCTTCACCAGATAATCGACGGCCGCTTCGTCGTACTGAAAACCCATCTTCGGCGCGACGCGGCGAATGATCTCCTTGAACTCCTCCTGCGTCGGGTCGGGCACTTTGATCTTGTAGGGAATGCGCCGCAGAAAGGCGCCGTCCACCAGGTCGCGCGGCTCCAGATTGGTGGAAAAGATGATGAGCTGATCGAACGGCACCTGCACCTTTTTTCCACTGGGCAGGTTGAGGAAGTCGTAACGTTTTTCCAGAGGCACAATCCAGCGGTTCAACAACTCGGCAACCGGCATCCGCTGCCGGCCGAAGTCGTCGATGACCAGCGTGCCGCAGTTGCTTTTGAGCTGCAGCGGCGCTTCGCAAATGCGGGTCGTCTGATTCAGGGTGACTTCCAGCTCCGCCATGGTCAGTTCGCCGCCGGCCACCACCGTGGGGCGCACGATCCGCACCCAGCGCGGATCCACGCCGGACAGATCGAACAAACCATCATTCTGCTGGACCGCCACTTCCTCGTGCACGCCGGGGTCGAACAGCCGAATGATGTCGCCGTCGACACCCAGCGTCCGCGGAATCCAGATCGTGGAGCCGAAGCATTGCGTGATCCGCTCCGCAATGCTGGTTTTGCCGTTCCCAGGCTCGCCGTACAGGAACATCCCGCGGCCCGAATTAATGGCCGGACCCAACCGTTCGAGCATTTCCTGATTGATCAGCAGATCGGCGAACGCTTCGCGCAGGTCGTCCTCGGTGACCGTCAAGCCGGCGATGCTTTGTGCTTGCATCGCGTGCAGGTAGTCTTTGAGCACCACCGGGGCCGCGCCGAAGTAGGTGCATTCATCCATGTACCGCCGCGCCCGTTCGCGCCCCAAATCGGTAATGCCGTAGACGTAATCTCCCATCTCGGCCGAATTCAGCAGCGTCAGCAGTTGGTCGCGCCGCAGGCTTTTCAGCAGCGGGTCGACGATGGCGAATGGCAGTCGAATCTGCGCCGCGATGCCGCGGCCCGTGCAGGCCCCCTTCGCCAGCAGAAACTTGAGAATCAGCCGCTCGACCTCCTCGGGAAGCAACCCGGTTTCGTTGATGTCTTGCGGGCACTTGGGGGTGAACTCGTCCGGCCCCTCGGAACGGTCTCCCAGCAACGCCTCGACCCGCTCGAACAATTCGACCAGGTGGGGGGTGGAAATCGGCGGTGGCGCGGACGCACGGCCCGCGGCCCGCGAACCCCCTGGGGAAGATGCTTCCCCGCCCTGGGTCGCGGCGCTCTGGCTGTCGGGCGCTTTGCGGGTCGAGGACCGTTTTTTTCCTTCCGGCGACCGTTGAGCCGTGTTCTCCGAGGATGCGGCTGGAGCGGAACGGAGATCGTCGGGCGGCGCGGCCTGCTCGGCAGAAGACGTATTGACCGCCGCGGCGGCGGCAGCGCGAGCGGGAGTCTCGGCAACCCCAGACGACTTGCCGGACTTCGGCGGCTCCACTTTGCCGTCGAGGTCGGAAAAATCGAGCGACAAACTGGCCAGTGAGGCTAAGGTCTGGGCGACGCGATCGGCGGCGGCAGCCTCCTGTCCACGGGCTGTTGCCGACGGGCCTGTGCCTGCTGATTCGGTCATGGCGGCCTGTTGGAGCGAAAGGACAGCGACACGGCAGGCGTGTTCCTCGGCCGAAAAAAGTGGTCCGAGTAAACTTAGGTCGCATTCCACCGACGGTCAAACCGGTACGCGGCCGCACGGTCAACACCGCCGATTCCGCCGCTACCAGCCGTTACAATCCGCCGCTACAACCCCTGAGCCTGATCGGGAACCCGTGCGGTTGTGCGGGTCGGGGGAATTCCTCCGGGCAGAGCATCCCCGTCATGCAGAAAAAGGAGCGTCAACATGCGGTTCGGAAACAAAGTGGTGATCATCACGGGCGGGGCCAAGGGCATTGGCGCGGGCTGCGCCGAGGTCTTCTGCCGGGAAGGAGGCCGTGTGGTGATCCTCGATAAAGACGCCGAGGCGGGAACCCGCGCGGTGGAGCGCTGGAATCAGACCGGCCCCGGTTCCGCGTTGTTTCTCCCCTGCGACGTGGCCCGCCCCCACGAGTTGCAGGCCGCCATCGATCGCGCGGCTCAGGCCTGGAATCGCGTGGATTGCCTGATCAACAACGCCGGCGTCCATCCCCCCGCCACACCCATCGAGGACACCACGCTCGAAGCGCTGGAAGAACTTCTGCGGATCAATTTTGTCAGCACGTTTGCCGCGACCAAATTCGCCCTCCCGCACCTCCGGCAGACGCGGGGCACGATCATCAACATTTCCTCGATGACCGCCGTCCTCGGCCAGGAACATTCCAGCGCTTACGCCTCCACGAAGGCGGCGCAAGTGGGCTTGACGAAGGCCCTCGCGCTCGAATTGGGCCGGCAAGGCATCCGCGTGAACGCCATTCTGCCCAGCAACATCGATACGCCGCTGATGCGGGCGTGGGCGGCAACCTTGCCCGATCCGGAATCCGCCTTGCAGCGGGTGGCCGCCCTGCAAGTGTTCGGCCGGATGGGAACCCCCGAGGAGATCGGCCGCATTGCCTTGTTCCTGGCCACCGACGACTCCAGCTTCCTCACCGGAGTGGCCCTGGAAGCCGACGGGGGGGCCAGCCTGGATTACTGACCATCCCCGCGCGCGGCATTCCCTCTCTGGCGCTCCCGAACGAGGCCCTCTCTGGCGCTCCCGAACGAGGCCGCCGCGCCGCGAAAATGCCCCACGAATGAGGTCTTTGGCGGCGCGATCTAGCGGACTTGCAACTGCACCAGTTCCATCCGTTCTTCCTGAATCCGCTGCGCCTGCGCCTCGTCCACGTAATCGCTGTGACAGGCGGCCTTGGTTCCCTGGGCGGCCCCCACGGCGCGGCGGGTTTTCGAGGCCAGGCGGTGAATCTCCTCCGGGCTGAGCACGCCCCGTTTCTGCAAGATCTCCTGCTGTTCGGCGGTGAGCGCCGGCGACACGGCGACGCCCGGCCGCTGGAACCCCTCGGCCTTCCCGGAAGCGAATTCCTGAATTTCCTTGCTGATCCGCACGCTGCACCAGTCGTGGCCGCACATGGCGCAAAAATCGGTGTCGACATCCAGATCTTCGTCGTGATAGGCCCGGGCGGTATCCGGATCGAAGCTCAGTTCAAAATGCTTTTCCCAGTTGAGCGCGGCCCGCGCCTTGGTGAGTTCATCGTCCCGGTCCCGCGTGCCGGGAATGCCCAATGCCACATCCGCCGCGTGAGCGGCAATCTTGTAAGCGATGCACCCCTGCTTCACATCGTCTTTCTTGGGCAGTCCCAAATGTTCCTTGGGCGTGACATAGCACAGCATGCTGGCCCCGTGATAGGCGGCCGCCGTGGCCCCGATGCAACTGGTGATGTGGTCATAGCCGGGGAAGATGTCGGTCACCAGCGGCCCCAGCACGTAGAAGGGAGCGCCGTGGCACAGCCGCCGCTGGAGTTTCATGTTGTATTCGATCTGATCGAAGGGGACATGCCCCGGCCCTTCGATCATCACTTGCACGCCCTTCCGCCATGCCCGCTCGGTCAACTCGGCCAACGTGGCCAGCTCCGCCAATTGGGCCGCATCGGTGGCGTCGGCGAGTCCCCCCGGCCGCAAGCCGTCGCCGATGGAAAACGTCACGTCGAGCCGGCGAAGAATGTCGCAAATGGTTTCCCAGTGTTCGTACATCGGGTTCTGGCGGCGGTGCACCAGCATCCATTTCGCGAGCAGCGAACCGCCGCGGCTCACGATGCCGATCAACCGATTCCTCACGTGCGGCAGATGCTCCCGCAGCACGCCCGCGTGAATCGTGAAGTAATCCACCCCCTGTTGCGCCTGGTGCTCGAGGGTGCGAAAAATGATCTCCGGCGTGAGCTGCTCGATCCGCCGGCCGATGATCATCGAATAAATCGGCACGGTCCCCAGGGGGACGGTGCTGTGGTGCACCAATGCCTCGCGGCAACCGTCGAGGTCGCCCCCCGTGGAAAGATCCATCACCGTGTCGGCTCCCCAGCGGATGGCCCACCTCAGCTTGTCGACCTCTTCCGCCGTGCTCGATGACACCGGCGAGGCCCCCATGTTGGCGTTGATTTTCGTTTTGGAGGCGCGGCCGATCGCCATCGCATCGAGCTGATAACTCACATGCACCTTGTTCGCCGGAATCACCATCCGACCGGCCGCCACCTCGTCTCGAACCTGGGCCGCCGTCAGGTGCGGCTCCCGTTCGGCGACGCGGCGCATTTGCGGCGTGATCATGCCCAACCGCGCGGCCTCGAGCTGGGTGACCGGCTGAAAGTCGGCCTGGTTCGGCGGCAGCGTGACCATCCGCACTGTCCCGTCGGACTGCACGAAGCGGTATTGGACGGCACCGCCGGGCAGAACGGTCACGCTGGGGGGGTCTTCGGGGGACCGGCTCATCGGCGAGGACGCCTCCAAGTCTTCCCGCGTCGACCAGCCCTCGGGCAGGAAATCCCAGGCCGTTTTGTCGGACGGCGCGGGCATGCCGGGGGTATCGGGCGACGAAAAGGTCAAGGCTCCCGCCGCGCCGGGACGCAGTTGGGGACGACGCGCAAAGCTGCCGGGCGTGGTTCCCTGGGCCGTGCTCGAGGGATTGTTGCCGCAAGCGGGCAAGGGAAAACTGCGATTTCCGTCGGTCATGGTCGTGGTTCGCTCGTACTGAAAGTGGTGCGCCGTTCGGGAGGCCGGCACTCTCACATCGTAGTCCGCGGCCCCCGGAAATTGAACACCGCCCCCATCGGGAACATCCCTCTTCAAGCGTGCCCATGCTTTCGCAGACACTCTGCGCCAGCGTGATCTCGACGAACCAAGGCGGCCGAATCAGCAACCCTTGGCGCGGGATGCTGCCGCGACCGTTGGCTCTCGTGGCGCTGCTTCAACCGTTCAGCCGCGGGCCGAGACGCTCCAACCCTCCCTTGGATCGGAAGGTCGCGTCGAGTATATTGCCGCCAGCCGGAGAGGTGGCTGAGTGGCCGAAAGCACCGGTTTGCTAAATCGGCGTAGGGGATTTCCCCCTACCGCGGGTTCGAATCCCGCCCTCTCCGCTCATCGCACGTGCAGCATGGCGTGGCGAATCGCAAGAGGTGGCCCCAGTGGCCAGCAGGTCTCGCCACTGGTCCGGCCCCGGCATCGGTGAACTAGGGGTCCTTCAGCAGCAGACGTTCCAGGTCGGCAGAAGCCGGAGAGCAACGCCGGGCCATGGAGCAATGTCAGGTCCCCGCCGGTGACGGCTGGTGATCGTCGATTTCCAGAACCTTCTGCCCCTTTTTCGTCGCCGCATGGGCCAGGTCGACGTCGGTCCAAGGGATGTCGAAGGCGATTTACTCCAGCGCCGGGTTGGCCTTCAGATGCGGCGGCAACTCCGCGCTTGACGGCGTGAAGCCTCTGGAGACGCACGACCTTCCCACCCCGCTAGGTCACCGACCTCGGGATGTTCTCGCCGGTAACCGGCGTTTGATGAACGACCAGCCGTTTCCGTTCTGGCAGCGTCGAGAGATATGTAAGGTTGACGTGGGGCGGGCTGATGGCCGACAGCGACAACAACCGTAGGTTCCGCTGCCCGCACGCGCTCGGCGCGCGGGTCCTCGTCCGGCAGCCAAGGGCTTGAGGGCATGCGATCGTCCGTCCTCGAAGCGCGTCCCGCGGGCGTGGCGCGGCGGCCCGCGCCCGTGACATCGCCGCAACCCCTGTATGTAGACCGCTGTCCCGAATTACCGCGGCGTGTTGCCGTTGCCGATGCAGTAAACGTGCTTTTCGCCACGGATGAAGAGTTGACCTCGAGAGAAGGCCGGAGTGGTTTGCACCAGTTCGTGCAGCTCATTGCGGGCGAGTTCGCGAAATTCGGGTTCGTTCGCGATGACGGTACAGCCGCCAGAGTCTTCAAACTGATAGATGCGATCTCCGACGGCGATGGGCGAACTGTAGACCGGACCGAACTTTCGTCCGCTAAACAGCACTTTCCCAGTTCGCGGTTCCAGGCAGGTGTAAATTCCCTGATCATTGACGACGTGCAGATAGTCGCCGAGAAGCAGCGGCGACGGCACGTAGGGCATGCTCCGTTCATTCCGCCAGGCGATGTGGGTGGCTGTCACATCACCCGTTCCGCCGAGCCGGACCGCCATCCCCTTCTTGTTGGGTGATCCCCCGAAGCTGAACACCAGTCCGTGACCGACGCTCGGCGTGGCGACGAATTTCTCCGATGGTCCGTCCGCTGACCAGAGAACGTTGCCCGTTCGTGGATTGAGCGCAACCGTCTGCATGGAACCAGCGAGGATCAACTGCTCCTCGCCGTTGTGTGCCGTCAGCACGGGAGTCGAGAACGAACGAAGCTTGACAGCGGGCACATACCGCCACAGTTCCGCGCCGGTCCAGCGATTCAACATGACGACGAAGGCGTCGCCGTCTTGTTGGCCGTTGACGATCACGCCGTCTTCGTAAAGCAGCGGAGAGGCGGCGAAACCGTGATTCGAGAAGTACGCGCCCACGCGCTTCGACCAGACAACCTGTCCCTCGAAATCCAGCGCGAAGACGTACAGCCCCTGGTCATCATTGAAAACGGCGAAGACGTGCCGACCATCGCTGGCTGGAGTGCTCGAGGCCGTGGTATTGAACCGGTGCATGGTCCCTTCCGGACCAGTGAAGACGGCGACGTTCCACAGGATGCGTCCGTCGGCGCGGTCGAGGGACAGTACGCGCCGCGAGCTGTCGGCCGCCACGCCTGTCGTCACAAATACGCGGCCGCCGACGACAATCACCGACGAGCGACCGACACTGGGAATGGCGGTCTTCCAAACGATGTTCTCCGTTTCCGACCAGCGCAGGGGAGCCTGCGCACCGGGGCTGATCCCGTCACCGCGGGGTCCGCGCCACGCTGGCCAATCGTCGTTCGCCGTTGCGACGGACGTCAACGTCCACACGCAGACCGCGGAGATGAACACGAGGCGTTGCATCGCGCGACTTCCCCAAGGCGATTGTCACTGGCGCAGTTCGCACCTGCTCGTCGTTGACTACCTGGCATGCCCGCTTCGGGCACGCAACTCATCGCGGCGCTGGGCCGCCTGGCGCGCCGCGGCCTCTTGCCGCTGGATGATTTCCTGCAATTGCGTTACCGTCTCGCGGGCCTGAACCAGCGCTGCTTCGGCAGCCGCATAGGCCTTCCTGGTTGCCGCGAGTTCGTCGGCCGCTTGTTGCGCAGCTTCTTCAGCGGCCAGGAGTTCCGGACTGATGGAGTGTGCGGCCGGTTTCGGAACCACCCGAGAGACGGCGACCGGCTTTCGCGCCAAGGCGGAATTGACGGGGATCTCCAACCGCCCCAGCAGCTTGCCGTCAGTCAGCGAGACGACCGACACGTTCCCCTGCGCGTCGCCGGCAACAGCCGTTCGTCCATCACGCGTGGCCGACAGTTCCACGATCTCATCAGGCAACGTCACTTCCATCCGGGCAACCTCTGCACCGCCGCGGACCGTCAATCGTTTGCCGCGTCCGCCGCACAGGACCTGGTTGTCCGGCAGAAGCTCCATCGCCAGGACACCGCCCGACTGGCCGTCCCAAACTGCTTGCTGAGTGCCGCGATGCAGATCCCACCAGCGCACGGTTCCGTCCTGTCCGGCGGAGACGAGTTGTTGCGAATCGGCCGACCAGGCGAGTGCCGTCACCGGGCCGACGTGACCACGGAGCGTGAAGAATTCCGCCCCGGTTTCTGCTTCCCAAACCTGAATGCTGCCAAAGCGGTCGCTGCTGGCGAGGAGTAGGCCATCGGGGCTGAACGCCACCGACAGAATCCAGTCGGTGTGCTGGCGGAGCGTGGCGACCTGCTGCCCGCTGTCGGTCCGGAACAGTTTGACCAACCGGCCAGGTCCCCCGAACGCAACGAGTCGCTTGTCGGCGGTGATGTCGGCGGCGAGCACGGCGTCGGTTTCGTCCCCCAGCTCGAAGACGCGCCGCCCGGTCGTCATGTCTATGCCGACCACCTTCCCGGAGAGTCCGCCAATGCCGCCGCCCACGAGCAGCAGTTGGCCGTCCGACGAGAATTTCTGCACGAAGACCTCGCCTTCAGGAAACTCGAAAGCCTTCGCCGGGAGGTAATCGGTCAGTGAGAACAAGACGGTCTGACGAAGACCGGAGACCGCCGCCAGCGGCGCGACCGGGCTGACGGCGAGCGCTGTGATCGCCGTCCGCCGCGGAATGGCTGCGACGGCCACCTGCGTCTCATGCGGCGCTGTCATTGCCGTGGCGACCATCGGCATCGATTGTGGTCGCGGAGCGACCGAGTTGCCCCCCGTCTCAGCACGCTCACGCAGGCCATCGTCGATCCACCGGCGAATCAGGTCGATTTCGCGCTGAGGGATCTTCGGGCTATTGGGTGGCATGAATGGCTCTTCGAGGTGCGCTACCAACGTATACAGCAGACTTTCGTCGGCCTTGCCGCTGACGGCCACCGGCCCCGATGTCGAACCGACCTTGATGGCGGCAAACGACGACAGATCGAGATCCCCCCGCGGCCGCTCCGCGTTGTGACAACTGACGCAGCGCTGCCGGAACACCGGCCGAACGTCGTCGTAGGTCACCGGTTTGGTTGCGGGTTCGGCGGCCCAGCCAGGTGTCGTCGCGGCGCTGATCAGGCAACCCGCCCAGCCAGCGCGGAACCATCCAGACATTCGCGTTTCCTTCACAACATCACGCAAGCAGGCGGCATCGCGGCACGTGGCGCTCAGTGGTTGAAGATGAACTCGTTGGAGTTCAGCAACGCCCAGAACAGATCGGTCAACTCGCTCGACAGATCGGTCGCACCGGCGAGCTTGGCGCGAATGGCGGACAACTCTTCAGCCGTCGGCAGCCGCGACAGACAGCGAACGTATAACCGCTTCACCGCTTGCAGCGGATCGGGCGAGGCCCGCAGCAGATCGCCGATCACGCCCCCCTCCTCGATTTTCACCGAGGTCGTCTCGCCGTTGAGCAGATGCAGCGCCTGCGACAGCGTCGGCGACGTCTTGACCTCGCACGAGCAGGCGGTCTCGCGGGTCGAGCGGCCGAACGTCGTCAGGAAGTAGTTTGGCGTCCGACCGTCCGCGATCTGAACGGCTCGGGCGCCTTCCGGCAAGCCTGGAAAGCGGTCGCCGACCCCGGTCACCTGGTTGATGCAGTCCAGCAACACCTCGGCCCGCATCCGACGAATCTTCTGATGTGAAAAATGCCGCTCGTCCCATTGATTGGCGGCGTTCCGCCGCGTGGCCAGTTGATACGTCCGGGAGGTGCAGATGTCCCGGATTAACGGACGGATGTCGAACCTGTAATTGGCCAGCATCCGCCCTAACTCCCGATGCAGCGCCGGAATCGACGGTGGATTGCTGATGCGCACATCGTCGACCGGTTCGACGATGCCGATCCCGAAGAAATGCGCCCACACCCGATTGGCCAGGTTCTCCGCGAATGCGGTGTTGTCGGGACTGGTCACCCAGGCGGCGAGGAACTTCCGATAGTCGCTGCCAGGAGGCATCTCCGGGGCCGAGCCGCCCAGGAACTTCGGAGCGACCACTCGGCCATCAACGGGATGCAGCATCTCACCAACGCCCGTGTTGAAAATCGTCAGCTCGCGGGGATCCTGCGCCTGTTTGTAGCCGACCTGACTGAAGAACGCGGCGAAGCCATAGTAATCGTCCATCGACCAGCGGTCGAACGGGTGATTGTGACACTGAGCGCATTGAATCCGCGTCCCGAGCAACGCTTGCGCCAGATTCTCGGCCAGTAATTGCGGCATGGTTTCGGTCTGGTAGTAACTGGCGGGTGGATTCTCAAACGTTCCGCCGGTCGCGGGAATCAACTCGGCGACGACCTGATCGATCGTGCGCCCGCTGCGAATCTGCTCTCGCAACCACTGGTCGTACAAACGCAGCCCCTTGCGGCTGCCGCCATTCGCGATCCGAATCTGCAGCAACTCGGCCCATTGCATCACCCACAGGTCGGTGAACTCCGGCCGTTCGAGCAGCGCATCCACCAGCCGCGCCCGTTTGTCCGCTCTCGTGTCGGCGAGGAACGTTGCCCATTCGGCCTCGGTCGGCAACAGGCCGAGCAGGTCGATGAATGCGCGGCGGACAAACACTTCGTCCGTGCAAAGTTCCGATGGCGTGATGTGCAGCTCGCGCAGACGGGCGAACACGAGTTCGTCAATCACGTTGTTGGCGGCCAGCTCTGGGAAGCGATAATCCGTGCCGGGACGCACGACGATGAACGCTCCCTGCGTGAACTGGTCGAACCTCGCCATGATGAACGCGGCGCCGGGGCCGGTCCCAGTCACCAGCCCCTCGTCGGTGACGGTGGCCACCCCTTCATTGTTGCTGAGAAACACCGCCAGATCGGTGACATCGCGGTCGGTGCCATCGCTGAATTCGGCCAGCACCACCAACTGCTGTGCTTCGCCGCGCCTGGCGAAGACGGCATCGTGAGGCAGGACCGTAAGGGAGACTGGACGCGGTGTGTCCTGCGGGTCGGGTTCCGCGCCGCCGACGAGCCACGCCATGACCGTCTCGAAGTGGGCGGTGCCGCGCTGCAACCGTTGTCCGCCGGTGTGCGGGACTTCGCCGAGCGCTTTCTGAACGAGCAGGGACTGTTCGGGATCGGCCAGGTTGATGCGGCGACCGGGCAATTCGCGCGTCAAGCGATAGTGATCGCCCGCGGGGTCGTATCCGAACAGGCTCAGCCGGAAGCCGTCCTTCCCCGACGCTGAACCGTGGCATTTGCCGGTGTTGCAGCCGGCTCGCGTCAACACCGGGAGCACGTCGTTGCGGAACCGCAGCGGCGCAGCCGCGGCGGTGTTCCGCACTTCGACCGGAATGGATTGACGATGGCCGTCGAACTCGACGATCAATTCCGCTTCGCCGTCAGAAACCGGCAGCAGCAGCGGCCCCTCGAGTCTCGCGACATCGCCCGGACGGAGTTGCCACTCGGCGAGCGACGACACGTCCCTGGTGCTGCCGTCCGCGCGACGCACTTGCACCACCACCCGCTGGAAATCACTCGCCGAGGACAACGAGACCCGCTCGGGTGCGATCGACAATGCCAAGGATGGTTCGACCGCAGCGGCCCAGGGTGGCACGCACAGGCCGGAAATCAGGACCAGCAGTAACGAAACAACATTCAACGACCGCATTCCGGCAGTCCTTCAGGCGGGGACGATGTCGAGTTGTCGGAGAGACGTTTGCGACGCAGCGCGTCCAGCTTGCTCAAGGGACGTCCGTGCTCGTCGACGAACAGTGAGCCAGGCGAGACGATCGTCAGCACGCTACCGCGACCGATGCAGTAGGAAACCGGCTGACCATCCTGCTCGCCGCTGAGGCGGCACACCAGTCCGCTGAACTCCCCCAAAGGGGCGTCCGCATTCAGCCGGATCGCGAACGAGACTCGGCCGCTGTCGGACAGCACTTCCACCGGCTCGGCAACCACGCGGTTGGGCAGACCCTCCAGCGTCGCCGTCATTTTGGCGGGAATCGCACCGGTCATGTTCAACTGATACGTCAGCGTTACCGTTTGACCCTGCTCGCCAGCGACGAAGGCGGTCTCCGCCGAAACCGGGGGAGCAACGACTGATAGCTCCACCAACTGAGTGGCGAGATGCAGATCGCGCTGATCCATCGCGCGAGTCCGCGAACCTCGGCGGGTCAGCGGTTCGCCGGGCGCCGAGTCCGGCATCGTCGCACGGGCCGATGCGCCGGGAGTCCCCTCGGCACAGATCGACCACTGGCGGATCTCGGCCTGCCCACCGGCCCGCAGGACATAATCCGCCGACACCTGATCACCCGGAATCGTCAATTTTGCCGGGCCAGTCACCCACGGCGGCAGGAACGGGAAGGTCACATCGATCGGCGCATCAAAGCCGGAGTCGCGATCGACCAGGATGCGGACGGCAAGCGTCCCATCCTGCGCCAAAGGCACCGTGGGGGGGACAAGTTGCAGGCGGAACGGAGCCGCCTCGGTCACCGCGACGGCCAGCCGATCCACCTCGGCCGAGTGATACAGCCTGTCGGCCGTGCCGGCAATGAGATCGACCACCTGGCGAAATCCGCCTTCGATCGAACGGCCATCCGCCTCTCCCGCGACTTGCACCCGGGTCAGCGCTCCGGTCAGCGGGGCATTGTCCGCAGCCTCGAAAATCACCGGCGTCCAGAAGCGATCCGCGGCAACGGTGCCGCCCCATTGTGTGACGCTGCTTGGCAACTGCGTCGTGGCGACGCGGACCTCGCCAGCGACGCCCATGCGCTGCACACCCAAGGGAACCAGGACGCGATTTCCGCGGGGAATGGCGACGGCTTGCCGCTCCTGCGACAGCCGGTTCGGCCGCAACAGAAATGCCGTCACCTGGGACTCCACGGTCGTGGCTTCCACGCGGTAGACGAACAACGGGCCGCCAGTGCCGCGTTTGTCGGTCACTTGCAGACGGTAAATTCCCGATTCCGGCGCTAGGAAGTCGAGTTCTCCGTCGTGCGAGTCAAGATCATCACACATCGCCAGCACGTCGCCCGAGTCCGTGAGAATCGACAGGAAGGCATCGAGCGGAGATCCCAACCGATCGGCGAACACCTCGAAGTGCCAGTTCTCTCCGGCGGCGGCTCGAAAGCGAAACTGATCGACATCACCCGGTTCGCTCACGATGCCGTTGAATGCCCGCGGCAAGGCGGCAACTTCGGCAGCAGCGGTCAGGGCGTTGTTCGGCTCCTGCTCGGTCCAGTTCGGAAATGGCGAGACCCGAAAGCCATGCGGCGTCGGTGCCATCAGTCCGGCTTGCGTGGGATAGAACTCCGTCTGCCCGTGCGCATCGACTGGGACTCGAAATTGCTCCACAAACGGACCCGCGGCGTCGCCAAGACAGCGGACTTCGACCGTCGCACCCGCCGGACCGCCGAGCGGGAAGATGGCCGCCGGCCGAGGGAAACTCCCCACATGCAGGGCATAGCGGCCATCGCCGCTTCCCTCGCGCTCGGGCTGGAACACACGCACCACATAGTCGCCGTCCACAGGAGCAATCAACGTCAGAAACGGGTCTTGTCGCAACAGCGGCGTGTCATCGACCTCGGCCAGCAGCTTGCCGTCGGGTCCGAACACCGCCAGTTTCACATCGAGCAGCGCTGCGCCCAGTCGCACCGCTTCCACTTCCGCCGCCAGCCGTTCCCCCTTTTTCAGGAAGATTCGATAATCGGCGGCGTTTTCCGACTCAATCACGCCCGTCACCGTCACGCCCCGCGCGATCGTCTGAGCGTCGGTCCGGCCTGCCTCCGATTCAGCGGCAGCGACAATCGGCAGCGGCGTCACGCGGAACGTCCTGAGCTCCGACACGCCCCGCCGGGTGCGCAGGCGGAAGGGATGAGATCCCAGCGGACAGTCTTCCGCCGCTTGGAGTCGCAAGGTCAGTTCATTGTCGGAATCCGGCAGGATCTCCAGGCAGGTCACCCCGTGACGATAGAACAAGATCTCTTCCACATCGCTGAAGCCTGCCCCCACGAGTCGCAGTTCGAACGCGGTGCCGCGCTGACCGATGCCCGGCGACACACTCTCCACCGACGGAATCGTCGCCACTGCGGTCGCGGCGCTCAGCAGGACCGCGCTCAGAATCACTGGAAAACGCATGTGCAGAAACTCTCCGACGGCGATTCCGTGCCGCCTGAACGTCGAACCGGCTGGAGTGCGGTCGCCCCTGTTCAGGCGAGGAGATCGCGAACCACTTCACCACCCATGACGATCGGTTGCGGACGATCGCCGGGGGTCATCAAACTCTTGCGGGCGTCGATTCCGAGCAGGTGGTAAATCGTGGTGGCGTAATCCTCGACCGACAGCGGATTCGTCGCTGGTTCGGCTGCGAGGCCGTCGGAGCTGCCGTAGACTTGCCCGCGTTTCATGCCCCCGCCAGCCAATACGATGCTGAAGACGCGCGGCCAATGATCGCGACCGCCGCCGGCGTTGATCTTCGGCGTGCGGCCGAACTCGCTGTTGACGACCACCAGCGTGGACTCCAGCAACCCGCGGTCGTCGAGGTCGCGAATCAGGCCGGCGAACGCCTTATCAAAGTCTGGCATCTGTGTCCCGATGCCGCGATAGTGGTATGAATGAGTATCCCAGGCACCGTAGGTGACGGTAACGCACCGCACACCGGCCTCCACCAGGCGGCGTGCCATCAGGAACCGTGCCCCGGCCGACGGCCGCAACACCGGTCCCCAGGCCTTCATGCCGTACAGCTCTTTGGTGGCCTCCGTTTCCCCATTCAGCGTGAAGGCATTGCGGGCCTGCTCGGAACTCAGCAGGTCGTAAGCCCGCTGATAGAACGAGTCCATCGTCGTTAGCGCGTCGTCGCGCTCATGTTTCTGGAAGTGATAGCCGACCAGCTCCTTCCAGGATTTGCGACGCTCGAAACGAGCTTCGTCGACACCGGGGGCCATGCCGAGATCGCGCACCGTAAAGTTCGGTCGGCTAGGGTCGCCGCCGAGTGCAAATGGCCCGTAGGTGTTGCTCAGGTAGCCGCTGCCGAGGAACTCGCTCCCTTGCGTGGGCACGCAGACATATGGGGGCATGGCCTGGCGCGGGCCTAACTCATGGGCGACCACGCTTCCCAGGCTGGGATAAGTCAACGCGGGGCTGGGGCGATAGCCCGTGAACATACTGTGCTGACCGCGGCTGTGATCGACCTCCGTGTGCGTCATGCTGCGAACCACGGTGAGCTTATCGGCGACCTGGGCCGTGTGCTGCATGTGCTGGCTGAAATGCACGCCCGGCAAGGCCGTATCGATCGCATCCAGAATGCCGCGATACTCCACCGGGGCGTCCGGTTTGGGATCGAAGCTGTCCATGTGCGCGAAGCCGCCGTTCAGATAGATCTGAATCACCGACTTCGCCTTCGGAGCCGCAGCGCGGCGGGTATCGGCAGCCGCGGCGTTTTGCAGCCGCAGCATGCCTCCGAGCGACAGCCCCAGTCCGCCGAACCAACCGGCGTAGAGGAACTCGCGCCTCGTCGGCCGTTGAAAGTGGCTCGGATCGGCATGCCAGGTGCCGGGTACAGGCTTGGTCGTCATGACATCGCTCCCGAAAGGAATTTCTGAGCAGAGAGGAATCAATTAGCTGCGGCGGCCGTCACGGCCGCTGAAGACCGGGGCGTGAACTCAATCACCAGCCGCGGGCGCTGATTGATGTTCTCGAACTCGGAGGCGTAGAAATCCCACCCGTTGCCGCCGGTATTAATGAACACCCAGCCGTGGTTCTCGGCGCCGTTCACCCACGCTTGCACGGAATCGGTGACGTCAAACGGGACTTCTGAGGTACTGGCCGCGATCTTGCCGAACGTGAAGCTGCTTCTCTGCCGCGCGGCTTCCAAACCGTCTGCGGAAACGCCGGAGATCAAACTGGCCCACGTCGCCGAACGATCGAAAGGCACAAGCATGCGGTGCAGATTGACCGTGTCCCCCTGATCGAACGCGTTGACCACCAGCTTGGCGGAGTGAATGGTCGATCGCGGCGGCACCTGACCGGGTTTGGAACCGATGATGTCGTCGAACCGGATCAGCACCTGGCTCTCGCCCCCGTCGTTGTTGGCGTCGGACGACATGTTGATGTTGCTTTCCAGAATCGTCGTCGGGGCGAGCGCCCAGATCTCGGTGTCGACAGTCCCCTGGTACCCGTTCACCCCTTGGCGAAAGCTCACCGTCCTCCGCGCGGCGGGGTCATCGGCGAACAGCGGCAGGCACACCGCGAAGCCACAACCGATCCTCAACACTGCCATCGCCCACCGAGTAACTGCCGCTTGCATGATCGGTGTCCTGGACGAGTTGACGAAATCCTAGCCGGGCGTGTTGGCCGAGCATGGCACGGGACCATCAAGCATGCGCAAACGAACGGAGAAAAAATTGCGAGTTGGCGGAATCCGCAGATCGACTGGCGAGCATCATCGGGAAATTTGTTCCCAATCGCGGATTGTCGCCGTTCCGAGGGCCATTCCGGACACGACGCGCGTTCATCAATTTCAGGGGATTCCGCTCGCAGTTCAGCCAGCCCCCACGGCGTCCAGAAGCGTTTCTGCCCGCCGGAGGAGAACTTCCTTGTCCGAGGTATCAGCCGCTCCCAGGTTCCGTGCGTGGTGAATGCGTTCCTTATCTCAGTCCCCACCCTTGAGCGCCTTACGCGCCGCAGCCCGCGCAAGCTCGCACGGAATTACCGACAGCGAACCTGCCCAACAATTGGGGAAGTCCCACCAGGCGGAGCACAGTTCGTCCCGTAACCACGGCCAATCAGTTCGCGGCGATTTCGTTGACAGGCCGACAGATGATCGAGACCGCGATCGATCAGGTGACACCGCCACCGCTAGCACGAACGAACTCGGCGTCCCTCAACCGAGTGGCCATTGCCGCGCCCTCCCCCTGGCGATCGCCCAGGGCTTGCCGGCGCGCAACGGCCATTGCATTTCCCGGGGGGAGGCGATGGCCGACCTTGGAGCCGAAGCGGGAATGGGTGCTCTCCCACTCGAGCCGACCCTTCGGCAGCGAGCAGGCTGCGTCGGCCGGCGTGACGGGGGTGGCGGCGCTTCTGGCTCGGCGTCACCGGGCCGACAGGTCATGGACCATCTGCACCAGGGCTTTCACGGCGTCGGCCGGTGCCTCGGGAAACACGCCGTGGCCCAGATTGAAGATGTGGCCCGGGCGATTCCCCGCTTCACGCAGGATGTCGCGCGTTCGTTCGCGCAAGGTGGCGTGGTCGGCCAGCAGCACCACGGGATCCAGGTTGCCCTGCACGCCCACTTGGGGACCAACCGTCTCCCAGGCATCCTTCAAGCGCACCCGCCAGTCGAGACCCATCACTTGTCCGCCGGCGGCGCGCTGCAAGGGGAGCAAAGCCGGATTCCCCGTCAGGAAGTGAATGACCGGCGCCTCTCCGCTGATGTGCTCGATGACCTGCCTCGAATAGGGGAGCACATACCGTTCGTAATCGGTGGGGCTCAGACAGCCCGCCCAACTGTCGAATAACTGCACGGCCTGGCAGCCCGCGTCAAGCTGGCCGCGCAGATAGCGCACCAGACCGCGCACCAGCCGCTCCATCAACACCCGCCAGGCCCCTTCATCACGATACATCAGGGACTTCGTGCGCAAATAGTTCCGCGAGGAACCACCCTCCACCACGTAAGACGCCAGCGTGAACGGCGCTCCGGCAAATCCCAGCAGGGGAATGTCGTCGGGGAGGTCGCGGCGAATCAACCGCACGGCGTCGAACACGAAGTGCAGGCTGCCCAGGTCTTCCAGCTCGCGGAGGCGATCCACTTCCTCGGCGGCGTGAATCGGATTATGAATCACCGGACCTTCACCATGCTGGTATTCCAGATCGATCCCCATCGGCTCGAGCATGGGAAGCAGATCGGCAAACAGAATGGCCGCGTCCGTTCCCAGGATCCGTTGGGCATCCAAGGTCACCTGCGCGGCGAGATCGGGCCGCTTGCACAACTCGATGAACGTGACCCGCGAACGCACCTCACGGTATTCGGGCAGGTAGCGGCCGGCCTGGCGCATGATCCACACCGGCGTGCAATCCACCGGCTCCAATCGGCAGGCTTTCAGCAGACGCGATTGATGCAGTTTGGGAGTGATCATGTCCGCCGATTGTAGTTCGCCCCGCGCGTCCTCCCAAGATTGCCGCGGCAAATCCACCGGGTTTCCATGATCGCCTCGCCGACCATGGCCGACACTCCCCCTCAAAGCAGCCTCTCCCCTGGCGCAAAGCGGACGCTGGACGTGGCACAAGGCGTGCCTCAGGTTTTACGCGCAGCTCGCAGTCGCGGCAGAGCCTCGGCCAATTCCCGCACGAGAATTCCCATTTTGGGATGCGCGGGTTCCAGGTGGACGGGCAAACCATGACGGCGAATCGTTTCCGAGGCGGTGGGACCAATCGACGCGATCACGCACTCTGCCGCCGCCGCCAGCCATGCCGTGCTGCTGGCGGTTTCCTCGGCGACGCGCAACACGTGTTCCAGTTGCTGGGCGCTGGTGAACAGCAGGGCGTCGAACTCGCCGCGGATGGTCCGCCCAATGGCGGCCCGCAAAGGTTGGAGGTCGTCTGGCAATTCCCAGCGATACACGGGCACCGAACGGACGCTGGCCCCGCGGGCTTCCAACTGTCGGCGGAGTTCCTCCTGCGGAATGCCGTACTCCTGCAAGGCGATTCGCTGCCCCGCCACGAATCCCGCGGCCTCGAGCGCCGCCAGCAGTTCGCGCCAGGTGTTCGGCTCGGGAGCCCGCAGGTCGATGTGCACGCCGGCTGCATGGAGCACGGCCACGGGTTTGGGACCGCGCACGACGATGCGGCAACGGTTCAGGGCGGCGAGAATCTCGTCGCGAGGATACCGCCGCGTTACGGCGTCGAAGAGTGTTTGCGCCCCCACGCCGGTCAGAAACACCACGACATCGTACCTGCCGGCGAGGAGTTCCACGGCGAAGTCCAATGCAGCCTGATTTTCTTCCAGCGGCACTTCTTTCATTGACGGAGCAACCGTCCCGATCAAGCCGTGGCGCTCCAGCAGGGATTGCATCTCATTTGCCCGGCGGCTTTCGAAGCTGCAAACGCGCCAGGGGCGAAGTGTTTCGGAGATTGCGGACATGCTGCGACTGACTCCCCGGAGGGGTCGAACGCCGGACTCGCCCCGCGTTGGCTTGGCCCATGACGCTGAGAGCCTGCTATGCCTCCAAGGTAAACGGCAGCTCAAAAGGGGTAAAGTTGTCCGCCGACAGCTCACGAAAACGCCGCGAAAACGCGCTGAATGCCGCGGTTGACCGTCGGGTTGGGTTTTCCCTTTCGACGGCCCAGATGGGTCTCGTTCGGTGCCTTCTTCCGTTCTTTGTTCCGTCATCTCCCATGCCCCCGGGCGAAACCACTGTGAGGAATGCACCCCGCCAGGTGCCCGCATTCGGAGCAACGGCTGCCGTTCGCTGCTGACGCACTGCGCACAAGTTGCCGCGTTTCAGGCGCGCGGCCAAGTAGAACTTGTGTCGCAACTACTGGTTCCGTTTGGTGTTGAGGCGAATTAGAGCGGCAGATTGTGAACTTCGGCACGAGGCTTGCATCGAAGGTGACCGATGTTGCTTGCTTGCGGTGGTTCAGGCGGACACGGAGGTTCGCCGACCCGCGTTCGATGGCCAATGGTGAGCACAGTGCGGCTGGGAGTGTAGCCGAGTGCGGTTGTCTGCCGTTATTCGGGCGAGCGCCTATACTTCCAGTCGCCTGTTCACCTGCTCTCTCTTCCACTCGCTCCTCGGGTGCGCGGTTAGCGGTTGTCTGCCGCGATGCATAGTCGCCCGCGGCGAAGCACATGCGGCATGATTCGCCGCGACCATGGGCCAAACGCGCGTCAGTTCCTCCGCCGCTGGAGACGATCCCCTTCAACACCCCCAAGGGCTTCCCTTCCGCGATTGGTCGCCGCTCACGCGTTGGCTAGACTGAAGGTGTCGCCGAGCATCACGGACGGAGGGGGAAGACGTTCAGTGAACCGGGAATTGATTCTGCTGGGAACCGGAACCAGCCACGGGGTGCCGATCATTGGCTGCCACTGTCCCGTTTGCCTTTCCGATGATCCCCGCAATCAGCGCACGCGCACAGGCGTCGCCGTGCACACCCCGGAAGGCACGTTTCTGATCGACACGCCGCCGGAACTGCGGATCCAACTGCTCCGCGAAAAAATCGACGTCGCGCATGCCGTCGTGTACACGCATAGCCATGCCGATCACTTATTCGGCCTCGATGACTTGCGATTGTTCGGTTACCGCCTGAATCGGCCAATTCCCTTGTTTTGCGAGGAACTGGTCGAACAGCAGATTCGCGCGGCGTATTCCTACGCTTTCCAAGCCGGGGATGCCGAGTTGCATCATGGGGCCGTGCCCAAATTGGAAATTCGGCGGATCGGGCTGGACCCTTTCGAATTGCTGGGGGTGACGGTCACGCCCATCCGGCTGATTCACGGGAAACTCCCCGTGTTGGGTTTCCGTCTGGGAGACGTCGCCTTTTGCACCGACGTCAGCTATCTCCCCGAGGAAAGTTATTCCCGGTTGGAGGGGTTGGACGTGTTGATCATCGACGCGCTGCGCGATCAGCCCCATGCGACGCATTTCGGCATCCCCCAAGCCCTGGAAGTGATCAGGCGGGTCAAACCGCGACGAGCCTACCTGACGCACGTGTCGCATCATCTCGATTACGCGACAACCAACGCCCGGCTGCCCTCGGGGGTGGAATTGGCCTACGACGGCCTGCGGGTGCCTTACTAAGCCCTCGCGGCTTCCGCATGCGCGGTGTTGGTGCTTTCCGCGCCGCGGAGCGGCCCGCGAGAAGTACAGCCCCGCGCGAGCCGAGAAACGGTCGACGAGCCATGGTGTGTGAAAAAAACCGCGGCGCGTTCCGGGGAACACGCCGCGGCGTTTCAGGCTCAACCTGCCGCTGATTGCGACGGTGGAGTCGCTGGCGAATCGGGCGGGATGCAGTCGTGCGCGAAGCACGCACTGGGGTTCATCCAGGCCCACGCGATGGGGTTGGCACCTCCGACGGAATCTGTGGCGGACAGGTTGAACGGCCGTGTTGTAGGTGCGCCGACGAAAACTGACAAGAGCGGTTTCCGCGCGGCCATGCTGCGCTGCCAGGGCGGGATGGACGTTCGCCTGCAACGATGGCAGTTGGTATGCTCCCCTGCTGGCAAGGTTTCTCGATCAACAGGAGCACGCCCCATGACCCGTTCGACCATGCCCGTCTCGACGCGTCGGCAGTTCTTGCGCCTGAGTGCCGCCGCGGCCGCCACCATCGCCCTTCGCCCCGCCGCTGTTTCGGCGGACGACGCCTACGGCGGTTTCAAAATGGGTCTGCAAAGCTACTCGCTGCGGGGCTTCAAGGCACCCGAGGCGCTCGCACACACCCGCAAGTTGGGGCTGAAGTACTGGGAAGGCTATCCGGGGCACATTCCCCTCGGCAGCGTCCCCAAACACATCCAGGAGCAAAAAGAACTGCTGGCGTCTCAGGGCGTGACGATGCTGTCTTACGGCGTGCTCCCGTTCGATGCCGACGAAAACAAGGCCCGCGCGATCTTCGACTTCGCCAAGGGCATGGGGCTGCTGGCGATCAGCGCCGATCCAGCCAAGGACAAGGCCACGTTCGACCTGCTGGACAAACTCGTGGCCGAGTACGACGTGGCGATCGCCATCCACAATCATGGACCGGGCCACCGTTACGACAAGATCGCCGACGTCGAACACATGGTGAAAGACCGCCATCCCAAAATCGGCGCCTGCATCGACACCGGCCACTACCTGCGGAGCGACGAAGACCCCGTGGCGGCGATTGAACGGCTCGGTCGCCGGGTGTTTGGCGTGCACCTCAAGGATGTGAAAACAATCGTCAGCGACGGCCAACGCCGCAAGCAGTTCAAGACTCTCGGCGAGGGGGACCTGGACGTGCTGGGCTGCCTGAAGGCGCTGAAGAAACTCGATTATCAGTATTGCCTGGCGCTCGAATACGAAGAAAACCCCCAGAATCCTTACTCGGACCTGGAAGTCTGCCTGAACAACGTGCGGGCCGCCGTGCAAAAGCTGTAACACCCGCACGACATCCCCCGGACGGCCTCGCGGTCGTGCTCGCCGGCATCCGCTACCGCTTGAGATTCGACTTCATCGCCAACCAGCCGATGATGCCGACGACGATCAGGATCGACGCGTATTCGTGCGGTCCCAGGTGGTCCCAAAACCGAACCACCTCGCGGCGGTAGTAGCCGAGGAAGTAGGCTATGGTCTCGATCATCGGGGCAATCCTGGCCTGCGGCGACTGGCCCATCCGGCAAGTGTAGATCATGGCTGGCTGGACGGCGCCCCGGCGCCGACGGAATTTGGCGGCAGGGGCGCCGCTGTGCCGCTCGATCGCCTCGCACCGCGCGGCGGCTGCCGGGAAGCCGTCCGAACGATCGGCAGAGTCGGCACGATCGTCACTCTCGGCAGCACCACGACCACCGTCAGCAACGTACCGCGAGGTTGTCGCGATGGATGACTTCCTCATAGGGGACCGAGCCTAACACACGCGCGATCTCCTCGGTCCGCTTGCCGGCGACCAGCCGCGTCGCCGCGGCATCGTAGTTGGTCAGGCCGCGGGCAATTTCCTCGCCCCGCAGATCGACCAGCGACACCACTTCCCCTTTGGCGAAATGTCCCTCGACGGCCCGAATGCCGATCGCCAGCAGCGACCGCCCCTGCTCGACAATGGCGCGGCGGGCCCCGTCATCGAGAATCAGCCTGCCTTTGGGCGGGAGCGTAAAACCAATCCACCGTTTCCAGGCGGGCAGCGCCTCCTGTTCGGCGAGAAACAACGTCCCCACGTCTTCCCCGGCGAAAATGTCGCACAATACGTTGGGCCGCTTGCCGTGGGCGATGATGACGTGCGTGCCCACCGCCGTCGCCGTGCGCACGGCCTCGAGCTTGCTCGCCATGCCGCCCGTGCCGCGCGGGCTTTTGCTCTCGCCGACCAGCTTCCGCAGGGACGGATCATAGTGTTCGACGAGGGGAATGCGGCGGCTGTCGGGCGCTTGGGGGTCGCCCGTCAGCAGACCATCCACGACGGAGAGGATCACCAGCAGGTCGGCGGGAAGCAGATTGGCGACCATGGCGGCCAGGCGGTCGTTATCGCCGAGTTTGATTTCTTCCGTGCTGACCGTGTCGTTTTCATTCACGATGGGAATCGTGGGATACTCGGCGAGAGTCAGCAGCGTGTTCCGCACGTTCAGATAACGGTCGCGGTTTTTGAAGTCGTTGGCCGTCAGCAGCAACTGGGCGGCGTGATAACCATGCGTCCGCAGCGTTTTGTCGTACAAATGAATCAGATGGGCCTGACCCGTCGCCGCCGCCGCCTGCAAATGCGGGAGGTCTTTGGGACGGTCGCGCAAGCCCAACAGGCCCATCCCCGCGCCGATCGCACCGCTGGACACCAGCACAATCTTGCGGCCCGTCTGGCACAGGGCGTGAATCTGTTCGGCCAATCCGTGAATCCGCTCGACGTCGAGCGTATCCTGATCGGTCGACAGCACGTTGGTCCCCACCTTGACGACCAGCGTGCGCACACGCCTTAACAGTTCGCGTCGTCGTTCGACGCCAGCCACCGAATCGCTCATCCTCTGGAAACCCGCTTCCGTCAACGCGCCGACGGCACCGCCTGTCGCTCCGCAGCGTCCGATCCTCTCCGGCGCCCCGCGGGATGATAACGCAAATCGACACCGGCTGCCGCGCCGGGTCGAACATTCTGGCGGCTCGAAGCTCGAATGCTCCCTCCGGCGAAACGATCCCCGCGCTGGCCGACAGGCAGCAATCATCATTCCTCGCGCCAGACGCACTCCGTAAGAGTTCTGGTGGAGATAAAGGCTGCCCCGTGCGGATGTCCCGCGCTCGCTGGTCGTGGTGACAGTTGCTGATTGTCGGCGCTGTTTCCCGCATGTTCCGCAAAGTCCCGGCACGTCGCTGATCGCAGCTCCTTTGTGCTAAGATGAACACGGCGCGTTCGATCAGGACCGTGACTCCGTGGGTGCCCAAACGACATCGAGACCCCGCCATCAGGCTGGTCAACAGATCGACCCGCTCCGTTTCCAGCGGTGGCGGCTGTTGCTGCTGTGCGCGGCACTGGTCTTGTTGGCCGGAGCGGCTTGGGGGCCAGTTTGTCGCTGGCGCGCGATCGCGTTGTTGTCGTCGCGAGACTATGAAGCAGCCGATGTGTGGCTGACGCGAGCGAGCGCCTTCGGCACTTCGGGCGCGCAACTATTCTGGCAAGCGCGGTTGTCCCGCAAGCTGCTGCAAGCCGAACGGGCGATTGGCGAGTTGCGGGCCGCCGAAGCCCGCGGTTTCGACCGCGAACGGATTCGCCGGGAATTTCTGCTGCTGACGGCGGAGTCGGGCCGGCTGGAATCTGTCCGCGAGGAATTACAAAAGTGGCTGCTGGAACCGGACGTGGACGGTGCCGAACTGTGCGAGGCGTTCGCTCGCGGTCTGATCATGCACGCCTTGGCGCCGGAAGCACAGGCGGTGGTTGAGGCCTGGAAGAACGAATATCCCCACGATCCGCAGCCGTATGTCGTCTGGGGACGCTGGCTCGAATCCGAACGCCTGGTCGCCCAGGCCGAAGTCGAATATGCCGAGGCATTGAAGCGCAAGCCCCGGTTCGCGCCCGCCCTGTACGCGCTGGGCCGAGTGCATCTCAACCGCACCAATCCGCAGCAGGCGCGTACGTACTTTGAACAGGCGGCGGAGTCGCTCGACGCCCAGGCGGCTCCCCTCATCAGCGTGGCCCAATGCACCCTGGAGTTGGGTGATCCGCGGGGGGCGCGGGCCATCCTCGAACAGGTGTTGCAGCAGCCGCAATCGGCGATCGACCGCAGCTTTGCGCTGGTTCAGGATCCCGATCCCCTGCTGCCAGCGGAGCGGTTGTTGGGCAAGATTTTGACAGGGTTGGGCGAGTTCGCGGCGGCCCTGCCGCACCTCGAACGCGCCCTGGAGCGGGAACCGCGGGACCAGAGCCTGCGCTACTTACGCGCTCAGTGCCTGCAACATCTGGGACGCCTCGACGAAGCGCGAACGGTACTCCAGCAGATTGCCGTCGATCGCGAAGCCATCGCCGAGGCCGACCGGCTGGTCGATGAAATCCGCAAACAACCCTACGAACCGCAGGTGGAGCTGCGGTTTCGCGTCGGCGAATTGTTCTGGAAGCACGACTCCACGCGCAAGGCCGAATACTGGTTGAGGAGCACGTTGAGTTACGCTCCCGATCATACCGCCGCCCATCGTCTGCTCGCGGAATACTATGCACACCGCTCCCGCTACGACCCCACCGCCCAGGAAGCGGCCGACTTTCATCGCCGCCGCGCACGGGAACGCGAACGCCAGCCAGATCCATCGCTCAAGCCGTAACCGCGCACGAGTCGTTCAAGACCAACACCGCCGCGAGTTCCGCCGCGCGCCGCGCGGGATAGTTCGCCCGCCGTTTCGCCAGCTTCGGCTTACTTGCCAGGATCGGCTATTTCCTGCGGCGAGGCAGTCGACGATCGCAGGGAGTTTCGGAACAGGGTCAGCACGGCGGCCGCGTCGCCGCTCCAGTGGTAATGACCGGCCAGGATGTCTTCATCGCCGTCACCATCCGCGTCCAGCACTTCGCAGGTGGCGTGCTGGCAGGTGTTCCATTCCAGCACGTGCGGCACGAACCGAGCACCTTCCGTTTGCTCGAACCACACCACGCTAGCCAGCCGCGGCCGCGCGGGATCCTGCAAGATCGATTCGGGCAACAGCGCCACGGCCGCCAGATCGAGATCGCCGTCCAAGTCCAGGTCGGCGGGTACCGCCCGGTGCACGCCGGGCATGCCGGCCAGCCGCCGGTCTTCAAAACGCCCCTCTGGCTCCTGCCGCAACCACGTGATGCCATGATAGGGCCGCAAATCTCCCCCGTCGAAGCTGTCGCCGTAACACATCAGCACATCGCTCCGTCCGTCGCGGTCGAGATCGACGATCACGAAGTCACTGCTGCCCCAGCTTGGATCCGGCGCCCGATACAGCAGCGTGCGCGTGAACCCGCCCGAGTGCTGACGGCGATACACATCCAGCGTTTCGTGTTCTTGAGCGAATGCGCAGACGATCTCCGGCGTTCCGTCGCCATCCAAATCGCAGATTTCCGCCCGCAGCGCTCCCGGACGGGAATCGAGGAGTTCCGGCCGCAAATGGGGCCACGTCCCCTGCGGGGCCTCGTTCCAGTAGACGAACAGCCCCCCCGTCTTGTGCCAGCCGAAGACCGAGACGATGAGGTCGTCATCTCCATCCGCGTCGAGGTCCCCGACGGAGAGATGGCTGACACGGCCAAGACCAGAAATCAGGGGTTGAAGATCCTCGGGGCGGTCCCATGCCGCCCACCACACGCCTCCCCGGTGATGATCTTCGGGAAGGAAGCTGCCCAAGTCGGCAATCAGCGCGCCAGGGGTCGGTTGCGGTCCCAAGGCCGCCGTGACGACCGCCGCCGGATGAGGCACTGTCCAGCGCATGCGGGGCGGTGTTTTTCCGCGATCCCATGCCCACACGCGGCCGCCGCGCATGTCGGACAGGAACAGCAGGTTCGGCGGAGCGGATCGCGGCCGATCGATCCGCGCGATGGCCGCCGCCGTGTCCACCGGTGCGGAGATCGTCTCCGCCGTGAATGCGAGGGGTGACGGTCGGTGTGTCGCCGACACCAGCAGCGGATCATTCCACGCGAATCGTTCTGGTGCCAGTCCCTCGAAGTACGCGATGACGGCCTCTTGCGGCGGGGGCAGCAAATCGAGCCGTCCCGATTCCAGATGGAAGCGGTAGCCCTGCTCGACTTCCGGCCGCCATTCCCGCTTCACGAAACTATCGGGCCGAGGCGTAAGATGACAGGCACCGCAAAACTGGCGGACGGCCTGTTCCTCCGCGGGAACCACTGGGGCGGAAGACACAGCGGTACTGCTCGAGGGGGGGGCTTCCGACTGGCAACCGAGCAGTCCCAACCACAACAGGCACCCCGCGCTCGCCCAGATGCGCTTCGCGGCTGTGTTCATCGCGCGGATTTCGGGGAAGAAAAACGGCTACAACTTTTTGGCCAACTCGGTCGCCAACTGTTTCACACGGGCGGGATTTCCGTCGGCCTTCAACAGATTCTTGAACTCCGCCTCCACGGCCTCGGCCTTGGCCGCGTCGGACTTCTTCAGTTCCTCGAATTGGGCTTCCAAATCGGCCCCCGCACTGCCGATCTCACCCGTCTTCGCCACACCTTCGATGGCCGTTTTGAACGGCGTATTCACGGGAGTGACCGTTTGAGACGGAGGACTATACGTCGCTCCGCCACAACCGAGGGTGACCGCAGCCAGACAACTTGCAAGCAAACAGGTGCGCATCATCGCTGCCCATCTCCGAAAGCCAAGGAACACAGGTCGTCGACTGATCCCCGCGGGGACAAAGCTCCCTCCATGCGGCTGCCGCTCGCGGCGAGACCGATCACATGCCCTGAAGAATCAAGCCCGGGGCACAGGCCCCGGGCTTGATCAACAAGACCGGTCCAGCAGGACTTAGAATTCGCCCACCTGGTCGTTGCCGTTGGCGGAACCGAGGTTCTGATACAGCGGCGTGTCCATGTTCTCGCTGATGAACTTCACGGCTCCGTCCCCCATCAGCGCATGCGCTCCACCCACATGGCGGCTGCGGGCCGGCCACTGGCCGCTGGCGTCACCGCGACCACAACCAGTACAAACGTGGCAGGTGTGGAACGGCGTGTTGGGCGGAGCCAGCGTGTTGAACAGGGTGTCGTACATCATAGGAGACGCCCAGTTGCGTCCGGCAGAACTGCGATGGTCGGCGGTTCCCGCCGCACATTGCGCACTGTACGCCTCCATCAAGGCCACCGTCGGCTTCACATTCATCCCTGTGGGAAGCGGCTGGTTGCGGATGTAGTCGGTGCCGAACGTGTACTGACCGTCGTTCACATCTCCCTTGATGATTTCGCTGCCGCAAATGGTGTTCGACAGCCCATCGGTCACATCGCGCACGGCCTTGGAAAAGCGCCGGCTGAACATCCCGATCTGATTGGACGGCGTCACATCACCCCACCCGATGTGTGGACCCACGCTGAAGCAGTAGTTGTTCGTGCCGTCGATCACAGGCATGGCCAGGTCGGACGGGCAATTGAAGGCGGGGATCTTCGTCCGCGCGGCCCGCTGGAGATTAAGGCTGTTGGGGCCGAGGTTGTTGCAGTCGCGGGTCCACGAGGCGTTCTGGTCCAACTGGTTGTACAGAGGTGCCTGGTCCATGTAGGGCAAGAGCATCCAGTGCACACTGTGCCCTTCCCATTCGCTGCCCCAGGCCCCTGGCGCTGCATTCACGGCAGTGCAGGGGTTGCTGGTCTGCGACCAACCGACTCCATAGGCACCCCGGGGAAACTGGTTGAACACGTCGTGATAGTTGTGCAAGGCGAGACCGAGTTGCTTGAGGTGGTTCCGGCATTGTGTCCGCCGGGCAGCTTCGCGGGCTTGTTGCACCGCCGGGAGAAGCAAGGCGATAAGGATGGCGATGATGGCGATGACCACCAGCAGTTCGATGAGCGTGAAACCACGCTGTCGCACAGTGGCACTCCGAAGGCGATGGAGCATGCGTTCGTCCTTTCCACTAAGAGATGAGCCTGACAACAATGACGTCTTCCTCGCCGAGACAGACAAAATCGACAAGGACGATGGCCGGACTGGGCCCGCCGTTTCAAGACATGGCCATATGGATCGAGCCTAGCCCGTTTTCAACGCAGTTGTCAACGGTGGCGACACGCAGAATCACTTCTTGGTGCAGCCAGCGGCACCGAAAGCGCACATGTGGGCGCAAGACGATTCAGTATTCAAACGTTTCCTTGATAGTGTTCACACGATCATTTTCCGCTGACGGACACCGCCGCCAACGACCGCGGAACGTCGGAGCGCCCGCCTGGCTGCGGCGGCGATGAAAACTGGTCAGATAATCCAGGTCGTGCTGGGGTTCGTGCCAGGGTGGCGGCGGCAACGGCTCGAATGCCGCGTGATGATCCATCAGCGCCGAGATCACCTGAAAGTACTCTTCCACGTCGCTCCAGGAATGCACTTCACCGCCCGGTTGCAACACCCGTGCCAACAGTTCCACGAACTCATCGTTGAACAGCCGCCGCCGTTTGTGCTTCCGTTTCCACCACGGGTCGGGGAAATACACATGAATGGCCGCGACGGAATGAGCCGGCACGTACTTGCGTAAGAACTCCCGCGCATCGCCGCCGATCACCCGGGCATTGGGCAAGGCTCGTTTTTGCAATCGCCGCGCGCCGCGACGGCCCTCGCTGTAGTCCAATTCGACTCCCACATAGTTGATGTCGGGATGCGCCACACTGGAATTCACCAGAAACATCCCGCGGCCGCAGCCGATGTCCAACTCCACGGGCTGGTCGTTCCCGAAAAACGTCGGCCAGTCGACGAGATCGGGCAGATCGGCCAAGGTTTGAAAGTACGGGAATAAATCGCGGGGCGGTTCGGCGGGCATCTCGGACTTCGACGCGGAAGGCAGCGAACAACAAAATTCCGATTGGTACGGGCAGGTTGCGGGACGACTGTCTACGGTGGACGCAGCACCTCGGTCAGTTTTTTGCCGGCGGCCAGCACCTGATCGACCATGTGGCGCAACTGGTTGTGGTCGAATGTGCCGTGCAGCGAGCGCACGAGTGCGGCAGCGCGGGCGGAGGCCAGTGTATCCGCGATGGCGGGCATGAGAAACTCGGTGATGCCGAAGACTCGGCCGTGCGCGAGGTCGGCACAGGTGGGGACGACGTTGGCGATCCGCGCCCCAAACACTTCGCGGGTATAGGCCACGGCCCCGGCGATCGCTTGTTCCTTGGGGCGCACCGGCTGACGCCAATCGTAGGGAGGGGACCATTCCAAGACGGGACTCAGGCCGTCCACCTTGTTCAGCACGGCGATGACCGCCGGAGGTTTGAACTGCGGCTGCTGTTGAAACCAATGCTGCAAGTCGTCCAACACCGCGAGATCGGCGTCCCGGGCCGGCGAGCGGGCATCGAGCACCAGCAGCACCACATCGGCCTGGCGGACCGCTGCGCGCGTCTCGCGGCGCTGCGCCTCGGTGGCGCCGGCGTCGCTGTAACCGGGGGTATCGAGCAGCACCAGCGTTTCCGAGCGGTCGGGCCAGTCCAGTTGGTATCGCTGCACGGCGTGCGTGGTCGGCAGAATGTCGACCGCGGCCTGTTGGCCACCCAGGAGGCCATTGATGAGACTCGACTTGCCCGCCTTCACCTGCCCGATGACCGCGATGGTGATGGTCACAGGCTCTGGCGGCGGCGACTCGCCACTCGCTGTTCCAGAATGCACGTCGCCGTGCAGGCGACGCATCACCTCCCGATACCGCTTCGACCCTCCCTTCAAGCGACCACTGTTGAGTTCGATCAGGTAATGGCCGGCTTGCCGCAGATACAGGGCGTAAAACGTTCCCAGCAGGTTTTGCTGGACCAGGCGGGTGAGCGGTTCGACCGCCAGTTTCGAGGCCAGGAAACGGCCCAAATTCAACGGATTGACGGCGATGGAAACCACCCAGCCCGCATTCACGGCCGTGTTCCACCACCGCGGCGCCTTGGAGAGCAGACGCCACTGGGCCACCGTGATCAAATGGCTGCCGGGCACGTACCGCAGAAACCAATCTTCCATGTCCTCGGTGATGAGGTCGATGGCCGCCAGGATTTCCACCACCGACAACGAACCCACCGGATCGCGCGCTCCCGGGTGGTAATGGGCCGCGATCTTTTGCGCCAGTTCCTGCGTGATCCGCACGTAAAACTGCGGATCGATCAATTGCTCGGCGGTCAATTCGTCAATCCGCCGCTGCTCGGCGGCGACGATCTCCCAGGCAGCCTGATCGCGGGGCGTCCAGTGGGTTTGATCGAGCTCGGGCACGGGGATCGACACCTGCCGGCCCCACCGCCGCCACAACCACCCGCACAGCCCCCAGCAGACCGGCAGCGTCCACCACAGCCAGAACCATCGTCCCGATTCATACAGACTCCAGGCACCAAAGCCGACCAGCACGGCAATGGGCAGCAACCACAACACACTCAGGACGATCAGTTGCCAACGTGACACAAACCACTTCCCGGGAAAGAGAACCAACGTAAGCGACGCCAGGAATCTCCCAGTTGTTTGCCCGCCATGGCAGCATTCGAGCACCCGCCGCTTCGGGCACCGCGGACGGGCGGTTTCGCGGACGGGCGGTTTCGCGTCCCGCTCGGTGACAGTCTCCTGGCAACAATTATGTTGACGTCGGCAACTCTGGTGCTTCAAGCAAATCTGGCGGCCGCGGCAACTAGGGTGATTTCAGCAGTGTTTTTTCGGCGCTCAGCAATTGATCGGCGAACAATCGAGCGTCGGGGCGAGACGCGGCCCGCAGTTCCCGCTGCGCCTGCTGGAACAGCATGTCTCCAGCAGATCGCTTGAGCGGCTGCCCCTTTTGGGCCAGCGCCCGATAGCCGCGCGCCATCCACGCCAACTCCGCTTGCCGCGCTCGCTCGAATTCCCGCTCCGCGCGGGCGAACGCTTCCTCGGCGGCGGCAAACTCGCCGGCAGCCAGCGCGTGCGCGCCGATCAGCCAATGAGCATGCCCCAGGGGTTCTGGTCCCCGTTCCAGTTCCTGAACCAGCCGCAAATTGAGCCGGGCGGCGTCGCGGCCGAAGGCCTGATCGGTGGGCGAGAGGACCACCCCCGCCGCGTTCCATCCCGGCCAGGTATTCGCCGACACAGTGGCGGCGATCGTTTGCGCTTGCGCGGTCAACTCGGTGGCCAGGCGCGGGTTGGTGTCGCGCTGTCGTCGGGCTTCGCGCAGACAAAACGCCATGCCGGCCTGTCCGAAGGCGAGCATCCGCGGCACGTTTTTCTGCTGGTGAAAGAGGTCGCCGACCAATTGCACATAATCATCGGCGATTTCCAGGGGACTAGGCCCCACTTCGAGCAGGGCGAACGCTTGAAAATTGTCTTCAGCCGCGGCGATGACCAGCGCCCGTTCCCGCAATTGCGACCGGTTGATGGCCGCCGGTGCCTGGGCGACGAGCAATCCCCAACTCAAGACCACACAACAGGGGAACATGGCTGCGGCCTCCTCGCGTGGTGGCGGGCCGGGTCAGGGGTGGGAGACACGTTTGGGGACAGCGGAAGTTCCGCCGCCGTGGGGTTGCGGTTCCAGTTACTGCCCCTGCGTGGCCCAGTAGCCGCCGCGGGCATGGTCGAACTCGATTTCCGCGCCGCGGATGGTTTCGTCGATGCGCCCGTCCTGAAAGACGGTTTGTCCCCGGACCCAGGTGCGCACGGGCCAACCGGTGAGGGTCACCCCATCCCAGGGGCTCCAACCACATTTGGTGAGCTGTTCGGCGTTGCGGATGGTGGCGACTTTCCGCAAGTCGACCAGCACCAGGTCGGCATCGTACCCTTCGGCGATTCGCCCTTTGTTGACCAGGTCCCACACGCGGGCCGGCGCATCGCACATCCAGTGCACAACTTGTTCGAGCGTGCACAGGCCGCGGTGGGCGGCATCGAGCATCAGCGCCAGGGAGTTTTCCACGGCGGGAATGCCGGACGGCGATTGCGGGTACGGCTGCTGCTTTTCCTGAAGCGTGTGGGGCGCATGGTCCGTGGCGATGACCTGGATCAGGCCGTCGCGCAGCGCCTGCCACAATCCCCGGTTGTCGGCTTCGGTTTTGACCGAGGGATTCATCTGCACCAACGCCCCGAGCCGGGCGTAATCGTTGATGTTGAAGAACAGATGATGCGGGCAAACCTCGGCCGTGACCAGTCCGAACGGATCGCGCAACAGCTCCGTTTCCGCGGCAGTGGACACATGCAGCACGTGGAAGCGATGCCGGTGCCGGCGGGCCAGGTCGATGGACCGCTGCGTGGCGATCATCGCCGCGCGTTCGTCGCGGATCAGGGAGTGGTCGGAATACTGCCGGCCTCCGCCGAGTCGGGCGGCATTGCTCCGCACGGTCGCTTCGTCTTCGCAATGGGCGCAGATGGGGAGGGTCGTTTCGGCGAAAATCCGTTCCAGGGCGGCTTGCTGGTCGACGAGCAGGTCGCCGGTGCTGGAGCCGATGAAGATTTTGATGCCCGGCGTGCGTCGTGCCGCTTGCAGCTCGGCGATGTTGTCCGGCGTGGCGCCCATGTAAAAGCCGTAATTGACCAGACATTTCTGCGCCGCCAGGGCCAGTTTTTCGGCTAACCGCTCGCAGGTGGTGGTGGTCGGCCGCGTGTTGGGCATTTCCAGGAAGCTGGTCACCCCCCCCTTGGCGCAGGCGCGCGTGGCCGTGCGCAAGTCTTCCTTGTGAGTCAGCCCTGGCTCGCGGAAATGCACCTGATCGTCGACCACGCCGGGCAACAAGTGCAGCCCCGTGGCGTCGACAAGTTCATCGGCGCGGGCCGTCGCCGGCGGATCGACGGCGAGAATCCGATGGTTCTCGATCAGCACGTCCACGCGCGCCTGACCGGCGGGCAAGACACAGGTGGCGCCGCGAATGCGAGTGCGCATGGAAGTTCGTTTCTCAAGGGTCTGGAAATCCGGCGGGCAGAGCCGTTGCAGCCTGGAGTTTCAGCGCGGCCACGGCACCTGCCGAAGCACACCTCGTCAACCCCTCACGGCAGACGACGCTCCCGAAAATAGGCCGCCACCTCCGCCAGCAAGGGATCGAACGTATTTTTTTGCAGCTTATGCGGCGGATCCCATTTCAGCCAGTCGTAGCCGATGTGTTCCGTCAGACGGATGGGGTGGTTTTCCAGCAGCCAGCCCAGAAACACGACCAGCGTCTTTTCCACGCGGCCAGGCCCGAAACGGGCTTCATGGGGATAATACACTTCTTCGTAGCGGAAATCGGGCTCCAAGCGGACCGCGGCAGCGGGAATGCCGGTCTCCTCGCTCAGTTCCCGCAACGCGCACTCGGCTTCGGTTTCTCCCGGTTCGAGATGACCTTTGGGCAAATCGAGCCGCCGGGCGTGCTTCATCACCAGGAACGAGAGTTCCGGTTCGCGGCGAAACAGCAGCACGCCGCAGGCTCGCACTTTGTGCATGGGGAAACTTCCTTGTCGGCCGAAACCAGGCGCTGGGAGGATCGAGGCCGCACGTGGTTGGTTCGACGCGAGGCTCACGGAGCTTCCGGCACGCGGGCCACCACGCGGGCCACGGCGGCAGCCACCCGCTCCTCCACATCGGCGGCCCAGCGCTCCGCCGGCTGACCGTACACCTGCATCGAACTTTGCCCTTCATAGCCCCCTTCCAGGAGCACCCGATAGGAAGGGATGTAGGCCATCACATCGTTGGCGTACGCCGTCACCCACGTCTCCCAACCCCACTCGCCTTTGAAACGCAGACTGTAGTCGACGACCACTTCGCCACCCAACGTGATCCACAATTGTTTTCCGCCGAGCCGCCAGGCCTGGACGGGATAGGGGTATTCCCGGGGGATCGCCGCGCCGCTGGCCTGCCACTTGAGCATTCTGGCCGCCCATCGGCCGGCATAGTTGGCCTGTTGCCCGAGTTCGTGCAAGCGCTCCGGCGGCGGCAGCGGTCCCAGTGCCAGCGGCGTTAACTCGATGGCCGTGTCCAGCCGGGGGGCGAGTGGTTGCAGCGAGTGCCGGAGCACGGCATCCACGGCGTCGGCCAGTTGTGCGCCGTATTGTTCCGCCAGCTCGACCTTTCGCCGCGGCAGAGGGTTCTGATCGCCGCCGCAGCCCATCACAAACAGCGCGGCGGCGCCGGGATGACGGGCTTCGAGCGCGAATTGGGCACATCCGGCGTAGTCGCCAAACCATTGATAGAAGTCCATCACCGTATTGTGGCAAGCATAGGCAAATAACACCGCACCCAGCGAACCATCGGCGCGGTGCACGGCCAACACGGGCACGGAGTGATCCACGGGCCCCATCAAGCGATCCTGTTCGCGGAGGGCCGGAACGTCCGCTTCGCGGTTGGTGCGACGGTTCACGGCGAACGTGGCCACGCCCAAGCCTCGGGACACGCGCACCGGTTCGAGGGACCGCAGCGCCTGGTCGAAGGCTCCCACGATGGTATCGATGAAGTGTGTCGAATAGTCCTCAATCATCTTCCGTTGGGAGTCATCCAGCGGATACACGTCGTAAAGCGCGTGGGTCAACACCGGACCGCAATGCGTGTGCGAGGCGTTGAGCATGATTTGCGAGCGGTCCAAGCCGTGAGCGGCGTGCAGGCGGGCCACCACCGTCTCGTAGATCGGCTGGGGAATGCCCAACGTATCGCTCGATAAAATCGCGCCCCGGTGTCCGCGGGCGTCTTCCAGAACCAACACGCGAATGTACAGGTCGTGATACTTCCCTTCCGCGGGCCGCGTGCGGCCTCCGTAACCAGCCATCCAGAGCGGTTGTTGCGGCGTGATGACCGCCTTCGCGGTCCCCGCGCGCCACGTCGGCTCGGCGGCCGTTGCGTCGGGCAGCCCGCCAGCCAGCAAGATCACTCCCAGCAGCCCTGCAACGGAACGACTCCCCCAGAGACGCTCCAAGCGGGACAATCCTCGAGAACGCGGCGCACGGCTGTAGTCCATGGACGGCCTTTCACGGCGAGGAAACCAAGAGTCGTGGTTTCCTTGTACCGTGAATGGTCCAAAAACTCATCCCAGGCGCAAGGGGGGCGGAAGATCCCCACGGGCTGCCGTGGCGGCGCGGTCTGCCGTGGCGGCGCGGACTGCCGTGGCGGCACGGACTGCCGTGGCGGCGCGGGCTGCCCCGTCCGCATGCTCCGCCACCGCCTGCGGGGCATGGCGGGTGTCAGACAGACAGGCGGTCAATCAGGCATACAAGCGCACAATCAGCACACCCAGTCCGCACAACGTCCCCGCCAACGCCATCAGCCACTGCCGACGCAACGACGAAGTGGCCTCATCGCACCATTCCGTCTCCGCCTGGCGGCGTTCGGCCTCCAACCGCAGTTGCTCGTTGATCCAACTCAGCGTCAGCAAGGCGATGTCGGAGGAAGAAGAAGGGGCGGCGTACATGGCATGGGTGTCCCGCAGAGGAGGCTGTCTCTGCCCAGAAAAGCAAGAAGACGATTTCCAGTGACAACGAGAAAGTGTAGGTAATTTCACGGAACCGCCGCGGCGCGCCGGCGATGTTTACGTGGGCGGGAGCGGCCGGTCCCCCGCCGGGTTCGCGCGGACCACCGGGAGTGACGCCGCAGCGAACCACCTACGAAGGACGCGCTCCACCCTCTTTCTGATTTCTGCAACTTCCTGCAACTTGCGTGGCGCGGCCCAACCAGTCGCACCCAACGGACACCATGCTTCCCACACTTCCGTGGGGCATGAGTTGTCGAGCCTGCGAACTGCCTGGAGAGGAGATCGGTCCCCGCGAAACATTTCCCGCAACAAAGACGGCTTCGTTCCGGGAAACCTGACGGCTCTCGAAAAATGTGCCGTTCTGCCGGATTGCAGCGACCGCGTGCCGCGGCTCGCGGAACCACACTGAGCCGGGCCTGACGGTTGCCACTCGGCAGCGTTCGCAAAATTCTCCGCTTCCGAATCTCCCCACCAGATCGGTGGTGGTGTTGTCACCGATGGATTCGCTACCGCCGTCAATCTGTTCACACTCCGCATGAGTCGTTACGGTAAGGAGAGCACGGTCGTTGCGATACGATGTCCTCCCGGACATGCCCGCCATGCATGAACTTTCCATCGCGCTCCGCGTGCTGGACCTGGCTGCCGCGGCAGCCGCCTCCATGGATCCCGCGCGTGTGGTGGCGATTCATTTGCGTGTGGGGCCCCTTTCGGGGGTGGACGCGGAAGCCTTGCGCTCGGCCTATGAACTGGCCCGTGGCTCGTCGCCGTTGAAGGACGCCCGCCTGGAGATCGAATTGGCTCCGCTCCGCGTGTTTTGCGAGAGCTGCGCCAGCGACCAGGACGCCGAGTCGGTGCAAGCGCTGCGGTGTCGGCGGTGCGGAACACCAGCCACCCGCCTGGTATCGGGCGATGAGCTGGAACTGAGGGCGCTGGAGGTCTCGGCATGAACAGGGTGCCCCGGATGCTCGAGGTGCGGACCCGCATCCTCAAGGACAACGATGCGGTGGCGCGTGCGTTGCGTGCGCGTTTTCGAGCCGCCGGAGTGACGGTCGTGAGCCTCGTCTCCAGCCCAGGGGCCGGCAAGACGCTGTTTTTGGAACGGACGCTGGAACAACTGCGCGCGGAGTTCCGAGTCGCCGCGCTCGTGGGGGATTTGAGCACCGAGAATGATGCGCGGCGGCTGGCGCGCGCGGGGGTGCCGGTTCGCCAGATCACCACGGGGACCGTGTGCCATCTGGAAGCGGCCATGATCGAGCAGGCCCTTGCCGACTGGCGATTGGAAGACCTCGATTTCCTGTTTCTCGAGAACGTGGGAAATCTGGTCTGTCCAGCGTCGTTCGATCTGGGGGAAGACTGGCGGTTGGTGCTGTTTTCGGCGACGGAAGGGGAAGACAAACCGCTCAAATACCCCACGATTCTGCACACCGCCGATGTCGCCGTGGTGACCAAACTGGATCTCGCCGTCGCGGCGGAGTTCGATCTGGAGCAGGTCCGCGCGAACATTCACGCGGTCCGGCCCGGCATGGAGATTCTCGAAGTCTCCGCCAAAACAGGCAGGGGCATGGAGCGTTGGCGGGAGCGCCTGCTCGACTGGAAAAACATGCCGCACCAGGACCCGGCATCGGGGAGCTAAAGCGCAGGCGGTGTCGTCGCGGACCGCGCGCGCCAGGGCCTTCTCCTCACTGCGCGGCAGGCATCAAGCGTCGTCGATGATGTCGTCGGGGTGAAAGCGGACATCCACCAGCGTGGTCACGCCGCGGCCCGACCGTGGATGATATCCCTTGCGGAATTGCACGCGCCAGACCCACTCGCCGCGCACCTCGGTGATTCCCTCTTCCGAGGGGATGAAGGTTTCCCACGTTTCGCCGGGGCCAATCCGCTGCCCCAGATCCTGGCCGACGATCAGGAACTCGCTGAACTCCGGCATGTCGTACACGTAAAACAACTGGCCGTCTTCCCGCCGCTGCTCCACCGCACACAGAAAATTGTTGGTGAACACCCGGTCGCGAAAAATCCGCTTGAATACCAGGGTGCGATCCAAGGGGGTAAACCGCTGGTCGCGGGAGACGTTATCGAACCGCAGCCACAGTTTCAGCACCGCTTGCGTCGGTTCACGCCGCGCGCGTTTGTCTCCCGAGGCATGCACGAACCGCAACGGTCCGCGAGTGATTTTGAGGGGCGTGACCTTCACGCTGCCGAACCGCTGCGATTCTCCCAACCGCAGCACATGCCCCGGCGCCACGTCGACCTGGGGGGGCGGAACTTTCATCGCGACCTGACCGTTGTGGACTTCCGGAACCAGATCGGGCAGGCTCTCCAAGGCGTGTTGCCGCCGGGAACCCGCGGTCAGCCACAGGTACAGCAACACCATCGTCACCGCACTCGCATAGCTGATGGCCAGCACAAACCAGTTCCAGGGGACGGTCTCGGGAAACAAACCCGCCTGTTGCGGCGAGGCTTCCAGCGCAGGTCCGGCGGCCGGCCGCGGGCTGCGCGGAGGGGCCGCGACGGCAACCGCTGGCGCGGTCGTCACCGCTTCCGGCGCAGGTGCGGTGATCACGGCGGGGAACGGTTCCATCACCGGCAGGACTTCAGTGGGGTCCGCGGAGCGGGGAGCGGCGCCTTGCGGCAGGGGAGCGCCGCCGAAGGCGGGGACGTCAATCACCGTGGCGTCATCATTCGCGGCGGGCGGCGTCTGGGGAGGCGAATCCGTCGGTTGGTCGATCGCCGCCTCGAGATCGGGCAGTTCGAGCAAACTCCCGCACAGCGGACAGGTAATGGTAGCCGCGAGCGACTCGATCAGAATGTCCCCCTGGCAGTGTCCACACGTCACCTCCACGGCCATGCATGCCACCTCTCTGCAACGGAATTGAATCGAATCGGGGGATGCACAATCTCGCGTCATGCGCGGTCATGTCGACTCGTTCGGGGCCCCGCCGCCGGTGATGAGCATGTTCGACTGTCGACCGGCCCCAGGTATTCGAACCAATTGATTGTGATCGGCTGGCCGGCGCGACGCAATTGCTCGTCCGCTCCATGCTCCAGTTCTCCCAGCACGGGGACACCACCGCGGCGGGCGATCTCAACAGCATTGTCGCGCACGGACAAATCCTCTCCCGCGGGCGAAGGTTCGTTCAAAATCACACCCGCGATCGGCAGGCCATACCGACGGATCGACTCAATCGTCAGCAGCGTGTGATTGATCGTCCCCAAGCCGCGCCGTGCCACCACCAGTACGGGAGCGCGCCACACCGCCGCCAGATCCGCGAAGACGGCGTCTTCGGTGACGGGGCACAACCACCCCCCCACCCCTTCAATGACCACGGCTTCCACGCGGCCACGCCAGATTTCCAACCCCTGGACCAGAAGCGGCTCGTCGATCGGGCGTCCTTCGTAACGGGCCGCCACTGGTGGTGCCAGGGGAGCGAGAAACCGCTGAGGACAGATCGTCGTGAGTGACAACGCACTCCGAACGTCGGAGTCCGCCCCCTCCGTCAGTGCCCGCCGCAAGCGCTCCAAGTCGTCCCATTCCCAGCCTCCACTCGCCAAGCGGGTCGCTCCCGAGCAGACCGGTTTGTACGCTCCCACCCGCAACCCCTGGCGGCGAAGCGCCCGCACCACCAGCGTCGCCACGTGAGTTTTCCCGACACCGGTATCGGTACCGGTCACTACCAATCCGCTCAGTGCTGTGTGCATTCCCGGGTTCTCCGGCACGTTGTCGAGCCGTCCGCATGCTCTGCCGCAATTTGCCTGACTTGTTGAGCCAGCCTCCGCGGCATTTTGCCGCAGGTCGGTCGGCAAGGCGGACGGCGATCATCGTCTGCATCCAGTTTACGGGAAACATGTTGGGCGGAGAATGCGACACGTTCTCGGCATGGTATGAAAATTGCGGCACGGGATGTGCGATGGCATCGTCTCGCGCGCGGCGACCGGGTTTCCAGGAGGGAGCGGCCCATGCTTGTATTGACCCGCAAGACCCACCAGCAATTGCACATCGATCAAGGACGCATCGTGGTCACGGTGCTGGAGATCCGCGGGGGGCGCGTGCGGTTGGGCATTCAGGCCGCGGACGATATTCCCATCCGCCGACAACAAACTCCGGCGGCTACCTCCCCCACCCCCCTTACGACATGCGCGGCGCGCGGAGCGTGACAATCTGAACAGACCACCGCGTGTGGCGACTGCGCATGCGATGGGTCCGCGCTCCCCTTGCGGATATCCCTCTCCCCTTGCGGATTCCGCGCGCCAGCCAATAATCAGTCCCAGCGCAGCGCGGATCCACTGCGACTCCCTGGAAGGACGATCGTCTGCCCACCCGCGGGGTCGCACCGCGTCTGTCTCGCCGTGAACGCATTGCCACGGTTCGGTGTCGGCGGCGGCGTGATGGGGGCCGAGTGTTAAGGGGAGTGCCATGCGAGGCGTCGGACAGGCTCTTGCAACCTGCATGCTGGTCGCTGCGACGACGCTGCGTTTGGCGGCGGCGGACCGCGATCCCGACCTGATTCGCCGCGAGAATGCCCGCGAAGGGGCTCGCGACTGGCAACTCACGCGGGTTGCCTTGGAAAACTATCACAGCGTGCGGGCGAGATACATCGAAGGGTATTGCTCGAAGCAATCGGTGGCCGCTGGTGAAACAATCGACATCCTGGTGTCCACCAATCCGCCGTCGCGGTTTCAGATCGAAATTTTCCGCACCGGATATTACGGCGGCCGTGGAGCGCGGCTGATGACCACGCTAGGTCCATTCGACGGCGTTCGACAGCCCGATCCGACCCCCGGCCCCAAAAACCTGCACGAATGCCGGTGGACCCCTGCCACGACACTCACCATTCCCGACGACTGGCCCAGCGGGGTGTATTTGGGGCGGCTGACCTGCTTGCCCGACGACGACACCAAGGCCGCCTGGCAAAGTTACGTGGTGTTCATCGTGAAGGACGACCGCCCGGCGGACATCCTGTTGCAATGTTCCGACAACACGTGGAATGCCTACAACCAGTGGCCCAGCAATTTTTCGGTGTACACGCATCCCCAGGGGACCCAGGGACCGTGGGCCGACGTGAGTTTCGACCGGCCTTATGGACGCTACGCCCAGTATCAGGGGGTGGTGAACGACCCGTTGTCCATCGGCTCGGGAGAATGGCTCTGCTTTGAGTTCCCCCTGGCGTATTTCCTCGAACAACACGGTTACGACGTGACCTATGTCTCCAACAGCGACATGCTGACCCCCGCGCGCGGATTGAAATGCCGCTGCTTCATCAGTGTCGGCCACGATGAATACTGGGATCGCCGTCAGTTCGACAGCGTGGTCGCGCTCCGCGACGCGGGCGTGAGCCTGCTATTTCTCTCCGGCAACGCGGTCTGCTGGGTCTCCCCCTTGCGCGCCAGCAGCGATGGTCGGCCGCATCGCATCCTGTTCCGCGGAGGCCCTTACGGCGGCGACTACCGCTACGCCGTCCAGCGGGAGCGAGAACATGGGCCGTTCCCCGAGCGCGGTCCCGACGAAGGCTACCTCATCGGTGCCCGCAACGTGGAGCCGGTCAATGGCGGGGCCGACTGGATTTGCGTGAAGCCGGACCACTGGATGTTCGCCGGTACGGGCATGAAGGCTGGCGACCGCATCCCCGGTCTGGTCGGCTGGGAATATCATGGGGATCCCCCGCACGACCTGCCCGGGTTGGAAATCGTCGGTGCCGGAACCGCGCTCGTGGGGGGCGTCAGGCCGCAAAAATGGACGGCCACGATTTATCCCGGACCCAAGGGGAATTTCGTGTTCAACGCATCCACCATCTTCTGGGCTCAGGGACTCAGCGATCCTCCCGGCCACACACTTCCCTGGTCGCACTGGACCCGACCGCATGGACCCGATGAGCGCGTCCAGCAGATCACGCACAACTTGTTGCGACGAGCCATCGGCCAGCCACCCCAATAAACGTCGGCGGCTGCCGCGGCGAATGTCCCTTGCTCCCCGCGCACGCCGCCCAAACAGCCCTTGCCGGACGGCCGGTACGGAATGGCCCCCGCCCTCGGGTTGAGGTCCGCGGCACGCGGCGGATCAAACATCGGCAACGGAACAGATCAAGCGCCGGCAAGACCAGACAAAACGGCGCCGTTCATTCCCGACGCCGGTCCACTAGGCCCTCGCCGAAGCGGCCTGGGCCGACCGTGTCGAGCAAGTGGTTCCAGAACCACGGCCGTTGCCGCCGCGCCCGCCCCCGCGTCAACCACCCGGTCCCCCCACGGCTTGAGACCCGATCTCATTGAGACCCAGTCCCATCACGTCTTGAGGCCGATGTTCACGTCTTGAGGCCGATGTTGATGTACGCATGGACGTGCGGAGCACCACGGAAGTGCCACACGAACGACGGTCCCTCCACGCGCCAGATGTCCCACACCTTGTCGTTTTCCAGATCGCCTTGCTTGTAGAATGCGAGGTGCAGCTTGTCCAAGCCGCCCCCTTCCTTGAGAATCGCCAGCACTTCGTCGACATCTTCCTGGCGAAACGGCGAGAGCAACAGCTTCAGCGTCTGTTCCACGAGCGCCTTTTGATCGGCCGACAATTCGCCCACGGGCAGGCCTGGGAATTTTCCCTCCCCGCCTTGGAGTTCCACGGCATTCTCTCGCGGCGCGTTCGCCAAGAGGGCCCGCTCGGCCTGCTTGGCATCCAACGCCCGGAACACCTCGTTCACCTGCCGCGTTTGGTAGTGGTAGATGTTCTCGCGGGGAGTTTCGGCTCCATGACCATAGACGATTGGACCGCCGAACGCCGCACGGTCCACGCTGTTGCCGTCGGCCCGAAGCGTCAGATGGCGGCCGGTCATCTCGAATTGGAACTTTCCGTCTCCGGGAGAGCCGAACACCGCCACGCTGAAGAATTCGAGGCCCCCCGCGTCATCTTCCAATTGCCGCTTCAGGCGGTCGTACCCTTCGGGACTGGTCACCTTGCTGACGATTTCCCGGATCAATTCCCGCTGGCTCGGAGTGTAGAAGTCATCCCCAATCGTCGGCTTGGTGACGTGCCAGTTCGCGCTGATCTTGTGGCGCAACTCGTGCTCGAACGGAAAGACGATCGTCTGTTTCTGCTCGGCGGTGAGGGACTGGTAGAACCGGGCCACCGCCGATTCCGCGGCACTCTGGGGCGAGGGGGCGGCATAGACCACGTTGTTCAACAGGTTCGGCAACGCCACCCCAGCCAAGGCCGTGCTCCCCACCGTGGCGAGGAACGAGCGACGATCGATGGGCTGGGCACAATCGGGGCAAACCGCGGCGGGCAGCGACATGGCCATCCTCCAGTCCGATCAGTGGGAAACCGCGAAACGGGAGACACTCTCACCCGGGTCTCATTATGGCCGCCGCGCTGGCGGACCGTCTACCAACAGCATGCGCCGCCCGGACCGGGGGACCGTTGGCAAGCTGGCCCGTCGGTTCCAGCGGTTGCCGGATCGCCACGGGATCTTGGGGACTTCCTCCGCAGGAAGGGCACGGTTAGCGCGCGCCGCGAGCGGCCTTGCGCGACCGACGCGGTTGAGGGCGTGCAGGCCGATGCGTTAGAGTGCAGCCCACGGGCAGATCGGCTGCCGCTCGGGAATCGATGGTCGCCTGGCGAGGCGCGGGAGTGGAAATGATGCGTGGCTGTGTGTGGCTGGGAATGTGTCTGGTGCCGCTGGCGACGTGGGGCGCCGACCTCCCTACCGAAGCCGATTACTATCCGTTGACCACCTTCGCGATTCCGTCAGACGTTTCCCTCGAAGTCGGGGCGCTCGAATTCTTGCCGGACGACCGCCTGGCCGTGTCGACCCGCCGCGGTGAAGTGTGGCTGGTCGAACGGCCCTTCGGATCGCCCGAGCAGATGAAGTGGTCGCGGTTTGCCCACGGCCTGCACGAAGTGCTCGGCTTGGCGTGGAAAGACGGCTGGCTGTATGTCACGCAGCGGGGGGATGTCTCGCGGCTGAAAGACGCCGACGGCGACGGCACCGCCGATACCTTCGAGATCGTCAATGACGATTGGCACATCAGCGGCGACTACCACGAATACGCCTTCGGATCGAAGTTCGACAAGGACGGCAATTTATGGGTCGTGCTCTGCCTGACCGGCTCTTTCAGCAGCGAGGTCAAATACCGGGGTTGGTGCCTGCGCATCACGCCCGACGGCCGCTCGATCCCCACGTGCAGCGGCATCCGTTCGCCGGGTGGCATTGGCATGAATGCCGTCGGAGACATGTTTTACACCGACAACCAAGGCCCCTGGAACGGCACGTGCAGCCTCAAGCACCTGATCCCCGGCAAGTTCGTGGGACATCCCGGCGGCAATAAGTGGTACGATCTGCCCGAAGCGCGGGCGGCCATGGGACCGCGGCCCGCCGACCCGCAGTCGGGCAGCCGGTTCATCGCGCAAGCCCGGCTGATCCCCCAGTACGAGCCGCCCGCCATTTTGTTCCCCTACAAGAAAATGGGACAGTCGGCGAGCGGCATCGCGTGCGACACTTCGGGCGGCAAGTTCGGTCCGTTTGTCAATCAACTGTTCGTCGGCGACCAGACGAACAGCACGGTCATGCGGTGTTACCTCGAACAGGTCGACGGCCATTATCAGGGGGCCTGTTTTCCGTTTCGCGAGGGCTTCGGTTCCGGATCGTTGGCCCTGCTCTTGACCGAGCAGGGGGCGCTGTTCGTCGGCGGAACCAACCGCGGCTGGGGCTCGCGCGGCAACAAGCCGTTTGCCCTCGAACGCCTCGATTGGACCGGCAAGACACCCTTCGAGATTCTCGAAATGCGTGCCCAACCCGACGGCTTTGAATTGCACTTCACGGCTCCCGTGAACCGCGAACAAGCCAGCCGGCCCGAGTCGTATCAACTTCAAACCTATACCTATATCTATCAGGCGGCTTATGGCAGCCCGGAGGTCGACTTCACGACCCCCACCATTCGGAGCGCCACGGTTTCCGACGACGGACGGATCGTCAACCTGGTCATCGACGGTTTACAGGAAGGTCATATTCACGAATTGGTGGCCGGCGGCGTGACTTCGACGGCTGGGTTGCCGCTGTTGCACAAGGAGGCCTACTACACTCTGAACCGCCTGCCGCGCACGCGATCCGACGGCCAGCCGGCGGGCCGCTAACAGCCGCCGCCTTGTCCCGCGGAGCCGACCGTACGCCACCCCGCCCCTTTGCCGATGTCCGCTGCCGCCGCGCAATGAACCGCGATGGGGCATGGTCGCGCGGCCCCGCGGCCAGTCGAACAGGCCGGCTCGACGCTCCATCCGCATGCATACGCTCCGTCCCCATTCATCGAGTACAGTCCCATAAACACTCAAGGATTCCCCATGAGCGATCAGACGCTGATCCGCATTACGGGTGGCACGGTGTATGACCCGCTCAACGGCATCGACGGCCAGGTGCGCGATCTGTGGATGCGCGACGGAAAGATGGTCGCGCCGCCCGATGATCCGGAAGTCCGCCCCGACCGTGATATCGATGCCCGCGGCATGGTGGTGATGCCCGGCGGGATCGACATCCACTGCCACATCGCCGGCCCCAAGGTCAACGTGGCGCGGAAGATGCGGCCCGAGGAAAAACGCAAGGCGGAGGTCCTCAAGCGGACGCCCCTCACTCATAGCGGGACCATGGGCAGCGTGCCCAGCACCTTCGCCACCGGCTATAAGTATGCCGGACTGGGGTACACCACGGCGTTTGATGCCGCCATCCCTCCCCTCGGCGCCCGCCACGCCCATGAGGAATTCGAGGACACTCCGTGCATCGACAAGGGGTTTTATGTCCTCATGGGAAACAATCACTATATCATGCAGTCGCTGAAGCAAAAGGAGCAGGCCAAGCTGACGGCCTTCGTGGGGTGGCTGTTGGGAGCGACCAAGGGGTTTGCGTCCAAGCTGGTCAATCCCGGCGGGGTGGAGGTGTGGAAGTCCCACGCGGGAGGCAATGTGCACGGCTTGGACCAGCAGGTCGACCACTTCGACGTCACGCCGCGGCAGATCATTCGCGGCGTCGCCCAGGCCGTGGACGAACTCCGGCTGCCTCATTCCGTGCACATCCACTGCAATAACCTCGGACTCCCCGGCAATTGGGAGACCACGCTGGAAACCATGAAGGCGTTAGAGGGTCATCGCGGGCACATCACGCACATTCAGTTCCATAGTTACGGCGGCGGCTCCGGCGATGAAAGCACTTTCAGCAGCCAGGTCGCGCCGCTGGCCGAGTACGTGAATTCGCATCCGAATGTCACCATCGACGTGGGCCAGGTCCTGTTCGGCGAGACCACCAGCATGACCGGCGACGGGCCGCTGGGGTATTTTCTGTCCAACGTGTATGGCGGCAAATGGTTCAGCAGCGATACGGAGATGGAATCGGGCTGCGGCATCACTCCCATCAAGTACCGCAACAAGTCGCTGGTGCACGCGCTGCAATGGGCGATCGGTCTCGAATGGTATCTGATGGTCGAAGATCCCTGGCGGGTGGTGATGAGCACCGATCACCCCAATGGCGGCTCCTTCCTGGCCTACCCGCAAATTGTGCGGCTGCTGATGGACCGGACGTACCGCCAGGACATCCTGAAAACCTGCCACCCCCTGGTGCGGGAACGTTCGTTGCTGGCCGATCTGACCCGCGAATACACGTTGAACGAAATCGCCATCATCACCAGGGCCGGTCCGGCGAAAATTCTGGGACTGAAACACAAAGGGCACCTCGGGCCGGGAGCCGACGCCGACGTCACCATCTACACTCCCAGCCCGAACCAGGAAGAAATGTTCGCCGTGCCGCGGATGGTCATCAAATCGGGGCGCGTGATCGTCGAACAGGGTGAGATTCGCGATCCCTTATTGGGCAAAACGCTGCACGTGGCGCCCGAGTATGATCGCGACGTCGAAGCCGATATCCGCGCCTGGTTCGAGCGGTATTATTCGATCCAATGGCGGAATTACCCCGTGGATGCCAGTTACCTGCACGAGGCGGAAGTGGTGACCGGCGGCTGAGCCGCGCGGCGTACCCGGCGGAAGGCGGGTTCGTGGGGAGCCAGCCCGCTCCCCGCCTCGAGCGCGGTCACGGGGCGCGCAGGATCCGCTCCACGGCGGCCACCAGGTCCGCGGCGGCGACGTCGGTCGCCACCCCGGTGTGCAGGTCCTTGACTTGCCAGATGGACCGCGCGAACTCCTGGGAGCCGGCGATCAACGCCACGCGATGCCCCTTGCGATCGGCGTATTTCAACTGTTTTCCCAGGGAAACCGCCTCGGGGTACACTTCCACGGCAAAGCCAGCGGCCCGCAGTTCCCGCGCCGTGCGCTGGTAATCTCCCAGGCGAGCCGGATCGAAGTAGGCCACCAGAATCGGCGCCGCCGCGGAAGTCTCCGCCAGCAGCCCCAATTCCTCCATGGCGGCCAGCAACCGGTCGAGTCCCAAGCTGGCGCCGATGCCGGGAAGATGTTGCCTGGTGAACAAACCGGCGAGGTTGTCGTAACGCCCTCCCGAGCAGATGCTGCCGATGCCGGGCAGGTCGTTCAAGAACGTTTCGTAGATGGTCCCGGTGTAATAGTCGAGTCCGCGGGCGATCGACACATCGAGGGCCATGCGGTGCGGGGGGATGCCCGCCTCGAGCGCGGTGGCGAACAACTCCCGCAACCGGGCCACGCCTTGCAAACCCCAGTCATTGCCCGCGAGGGCGTGCTCCAAGTCGTCGAGCGAGGCCGTGGGGCGGGCGATGCTCAGGATGTCGCGAGCCGCCGATTCCGCGACTTCCACCCGCTCCACCAGTTCCCTCACGACGCCGTCTTCCCCAATTTTGGCGAGTTTATCGAGCGCGCGGAGCACTCCCGCGGAACGATCGGCCAGCCCCAGATGCTGCAACAGGCCGTTGAGCACCTGCCGATTGTTGACGCGGATGGTGAACCGCTCGAAGCCCAGCGCGGTCAGCAGGTCGTGAATCACCAGCAAGGTTTCGACATCGGCCGCCGAGGACAGAGTCCCAATCGTGTCGAAATCGCATTGCACAAACTCGCGATAGCGTCCCTTTTGGGTGTTTTCACCCCGCCATACGGTCCCCAGGTGATACCGTTTGAAGGGCAAACCGAGTTGCTGGGCATGTTGGGCGGCAAACCGCGCCAAGGGGACGGTGAGATCGAAGCGGAGCGCGACGTCTCGTTCGCCCTGGTCGCGGAAGCGGAACAGTTGCTTGTCCGATTCCTCTCCCCCCTTGCCCAGCAGGATTTCCGCGTACTCCAGCGCCGGGGTGTCGATGGGGCTGAAGCCATAGCTGCGGAACACGCGGCGGGCCGTTTCCATCAACTGCTCCCGCACCAACGCCGTGGCGGGGAGGTAGTCGCGGAAACCTTTGAGCACGCGGGGTTCGATCAGCTTGACAGTCATGGGAACCGGTGGTGGAACGGACAGCGGGGGGATGCAGGCGTCAGACCCGGATGGCGGGAACGTCCTCACGTGGCAATCACGGGCAGCGCCAGCGGGGCAGTCTGCGGCGCCAGATGTTTGGGTTTCGAGGCGGGAGGCAACACGGCCTCGGCATACTCCCAGATTTGTTCTGGTGCTTCAAAGAACTTGTCGTAGCAGCCGTCGTTTTCGAACTCGCAGTTGTCGGTCGAATAATCGCGACAAATCTGGGGACGCTCGTCGTAGTGGCCGCAGCGATAGTCGGGCAGCAAATGCTTGCAATCTCCGTACACCAGCAGATACCAGGTGTCGTCGTCCACGAAAATCGCCGTTTTGCCGTGCATGATGAACCACCGCAGGGTGTCGAAATCTTCCCAGGTGCTGGGGGTCTCCAGCGGCAAGGCAAAGTAACGGCAGCACCTGGCCGTGCAGTAGCTGCACAGGATTTCTCCGGGTTTCAGTGCGGCGCGGCGGGACACGGTTTCAGCCTCGTTCCGTCTCGATTTCGCCTCGTTCAGCCTCGTTCAGCGTCGATTTAGCCGCGTTGAGCCTCGTTTGGCTTCGTTGTGGTCGTTGGCCGATCTGGCGGCGTTCACTCGCGGCAGGAAAGGTGCGGAGGCGGCGACTGCCACGCACGGGCGGGGTGCCTGGCCGCAACCGATGGCGACGCGTGCACACACACTTCCGCAAATTTCGCCAGGGAGGGCAGTATATCCCGATCGGCGCGGAAACGGCAGTCAGGCGGAGCGCGACGCGATCGGCGGAATCGCTACAAACGATCAGGGCGAACGTGGCAAGGCCGCGAGGGAAGCGATTGTTCCGAAAGACCGGAAAGCAGCGGGCAGGCCGGTTGGGGGAGTTTCCGGTCGGGGCTTGACCCCGCCGATTCATGCGGCCTATCATCGTTCAACGGGGTGAGGAGTTGCGCGCGGAACGCCGCGTTGACGGAAGCCGCTGTCCGTTCGATGCAGCCGACAGAGTCGGAGGCGCCTGCCGGAAGTCGCACGGTGGTTACGGCCGGAGATGACGAGACGCGGCGGGTGCGGCCGATAACTGCTCCGTACAGCCGGCTCATCAAGGGAAAGCAGCCATGAACGTGTGGGGCAAGGTGTTTGCGGTCCTCGTGGTGCTCGCCGCCATCGCCAACACGTTTCTGACGGCCAAGCTGATTCAGGTGCGCAACAGTTATGCCGCCAAAGCCAAGGGGTTCGAGACGAAGTACGATACGGCTCGCGCGAAACTTCAAGAAGTCCGCCGGCAAGCCGAGCAACTCCGCAACGAATGGGAAGCCACGGAACGGGATTGGGGGCTGCGGTGGGTGGTGAACACCCAGGTGACCAATGCCGCCACGGGTCAACTGGCAGTGGATCTCGGGACGAATCACCGCTTGAAAGACCAGCAGCTTCTGCACGGGTTTGAAGTGCTGGGGGAGGGGCAAACCGTTTATCGTGGGGCGTTTGTGGTGACGACCGCCCAGGCCGACCGTTCCGCATTGCAAGCGACGTGGCGGGTGCGACCGGAAGACGCGCAGACGTGGCAATCCACCCGTTGGCGGTGGCGGACCATGATCCCCTCGGGCTATTCGAAGCGGTTCGATGAACAGGCGATGGCCTTCAGTCTGCTCGATGAAACGCTGGCCGACCGGCGGGCCACGTTGCAGATCCAGGAACAATTGATCCGCAACGCGCAGCAGCAGAGGAAGCGCCGGATCGCGGAACTCCTGGGGGGCGAGGAATTGTCCACCGAGGAATCGCTGCCGCCGGAGTACACCCAGGGATTGGCGGCAACGCTGGCGACCACGGAAGAAGAGCGGAACAAGGTGATCGTGGAGATCGACGATCTCCGCCGGAGGGTACGCCAGGCGCGCGATGCCGTGCGTCGCTTGCAGCAGCAGAACGAGCAGTTGGTGCTCAAGTTGCCCCAGCCGGTGTCCGCGGTCTCGCGTCGCGATTGATCGCGGATGTCCGGCGAGATGCGCCGCCACGGTTGCCATCTGCGGGAGCAGGCCGTCGTATCCTCGTGCACGGAGGGCGCAGGACCGGATGGGGCTGACCAGTCGCGACTACTTTCGAGACGAAACCGCTCGCCATCCGGGTTGGTTGAGCGGCGCTCCCGCCTGCAAGTGGTTGATCGCCATCACCTGCGCGACCTTCCTCTTGCAGTTGGTGATGACCGAAAAACCGGTGGTGGAACTGACGCCCGCCGGTCCCGTGCGGGCCGCCCCCGTCTCGTTGATGGATGAGTGGTTCGCCGTCGATCCCGCTGCCGTCGCCCGCGGTCAGGTCTGGCGGCTGATCACCAACGCCTTTCTGCACAGCCGACACGACCCCCTGCACCTGCTGTTCAACATGCTGGTGTTGTGGTGGTTCGGCAGCACGGTGGAAAGCTTGTACGGCAGCCGCGAGTTCACCTGGTTTTATCTGACGGCGGCACTCATCGGCGGACTGGGTTTCACGCTGTGGGGCTGGTGGATGCGCGACCCCACGCCGGCGATTGGCGCTTCGGGTGCCGTGATGGCCGTGCTGATGCTGTTCGCCTGCCATTTCCCCCACAGCCGCATCTACCTGTTCGGCATCATCGGCATCGAGGCCCGCTGGCTCGTGGCCTTGTATGCGTTCTTCGACCTGTACCCCGTGCTGCTGGAATTGGGTGGGGGGATGCGGTCTGGGCGAATCGCCCACGTCATTCACTTATCCGGCTTGGCTTTCGGTTGGCTGTATTACACGCGGCAGTGGCGGTTGTCCAAGGGGTGGGCGGGGTGGAACTGGCGCCGTTTGTTTCCCAGACGATCCGCCGCCGCGGAGTTGAAGGTGTTTCACCCCGAGCCTTCGCCGGACGACGGCGACTTCCCGTTGGATCTCGATGCCGAGGTGGATCGAATTCTCGCCAAGATTCACGATCAAGGGTCCGAATCGCTGACCGCTCACGAACGAGCCATCCTCACGCGGGCTAGCGAACGCTACAAGCGACGGAGATAACCAATGAGTGCTCCCGCCGCTGACGCGGCCAGTTCACGTCGCTGACGCGGCCAGATCGCGAGGTCTCGGTCTCGCGGAAGACCTGCCGTCGGCGATTTCGCCGTGTTGCGAGTTGAATGAGTTCATCAGCAGGAGAAAGGGCCATGCGGCTGCTGCCGGGGTTAGGGACGGGTTTGCTGGGGTTGGTGTTGGGGTTGGGGCTGGTATTCGGGCCGGCGGTGGAAGCCGGAAAATTCAACAAACAACTGAATGTGGGGGACATGGCGCCGACGTGGGAGAAACTTCCGGGAGTGGATGGCAAAAGCCACTCGCTGAGCGATCTCGCGGCGGCGAAGGCGGTGGTGGTGATTTTCACATGCAATCATTGCCCGGTGGCGCAAGCCTACGAAGAGCGGTTCAAGCGATTGACGGCCGACTATCGTGCTCGCGGAGTGGCCGTCGTGGCCATCAGCGTCAGCCGCTTCCCCGCCGACGACTTCCCCCACATGCAACAGCGCGCCGCGGAGCAGGGCTTCAATTTCGCCTATCTGCACGACGCCACCCAGGACATTGGCCGCAAGTTCGGGGCCACCAATACGCCGCAGGTGTTTGTGCTCGATGCCGAATGCAAAATTGCCTACATGGGAGCCTTCGACGACAGTTGGGACGATGCGGACGCGGTCCGCGAACCGTATGTCCGTTGGGCGCTGGAGGCGGTCCTGTCGAACAAGTTGCCGGACATCACCGAAACCCGGCAAATCGGCTGCACGATCGAGTACGCCGCCCGCAAACCTTGAAATGTCCCACCCGAGGGGGCAAAGGCAGTGTCAGCGCGGTCGGAGGGGGAATCATCACCCCGCTTGGCACAGCTTGTTGAGTGGCGCATCGAGCACCAACGGTCCCACCGTACCCCCCGGATGGCCGTCCCATTAATGGCAGGCGACCTGGCCCAGCACGCGGGCGGAGGGGGAATCATCACCCCGCTTGGCGCAGCTTGTTGAGTGGCGCGTCGAGCACCAGCGGTCCCACCGTACCCCCCGGATGGCCGTCCCATTGATGGCAGGCGACCTGGCCCAGCACGCGGGCGGCGACTTCCATCGCCGCCAGTGCGGCTTCTCCATTCACCAGCGGTTCGCGGCCTGACCGCACGCAGTCCACAAACGCCGCGAGTTCCGCCGTCAAGGCGTCCTGAACCACCACTTCCAATTCCTCGGATTCCAACCACTGCCCGAACACGCTGGCCTTGAGGGCCTCGATGTCGGCGTGACCTTGCTGCGCGACATGCACGGGCGAAGCACCGTGGAGCAGGGCGGCCGTGGGAGCGAACCGCCTGACAGTGCGCTGATGCAGGTCGACCGCCACGCAGCCCTGGCGCGACCAGGCCGTGAGGGTCCGCCGCGGCTGGGGATGCACCCGGCTGACGTTCAGGTCGGCGATGCAACCGTTCTGAAAGCGGAGGCGCGCCTGGACCATGTCTTCATGCGGTCCCATCAAGGCCGCGCCAAAGGCCTCCACCATCCGCAGCGGACTGCGGACAGCGGCGAGGACGAGATCGATGTCGTGAATCATCAAATCCAGAACCACGCCGATGTCGGTGGAACGAAAGCTGAACGGGGCCAGACGTTCCGTGCGCACGTATTTGGGGTCTTCCAGCCAGGGCAGGGCCGCTTGCCAGGCCGCATTGAAGCGTTCGATGTGCCCCACTTGCAACAACGTACCGTTGCGCCGCGCCAGTTCCACCAATTCGCGCGCGGCCGACAGGGAATGCGCGAGGGGCTTTTCCACCAGCACCGGAATGCCCCGCAGCAGGAACTCCGCGGCCACGGGCAAATGGGCCACCGTGGGCACCGCGATCGACACGGCGTCCACGTCATCCATCAACCAGCGATGATCGGGCACCCAGCGGGTGTGGCAGCGGGCCGCGACTTCCTGGCCCCGCTCGGCCTGGCAATCGGCCACCGCCACCAACTGCACCTCGGGCAGTTCGCTGAGGATGCGGGCATGATGCCGACCCAGCGCTCCGACTCCCACCACACCCACGCGCAGGCGACTCATGCCGCTCTCCGTCCCGAACCTTCCTCGCGGTCCTCGCTGGCCGTCGCGGCGCTGTCAGCCGGCCGGGCCGCCGCCAGACGGACCGCTTCCCGGCCGCGTCCATTCTTCCCTCGCGAGGACATCTCCACGAACTCGATGAGATGGGCCAGCTCGAAGGGCAGTTGTCCGTTCAATTCTTGCATGAACAATTCACGGATTTCGCGGATCGGCTGGTGCTCGCGGTAAATCCGCTTGAATGCGGTGCGGATCAGCGCGATGGTGTCCTCGGCGATGCCGCGCCGCCGCATGCCCACCAGATTGATCGTCACCACCTGCGGGTTATCGCTGCCGGCGGCCATCATGTACGGAGGCAGGTCGGTGGCCACGCGGCAGCCGCCGCTGACGAATGCGGACGTGCCCACGCTCGCGAAGTGATGCACCACGCTGTTGCCCGAAATGATGGCATAATCGTGCACATGCACGTGGCCGCCGAGGAGCACGCCGTTGACCAGGATCACATGGTCGTAAATGCGGCAGTTGTGGGCGACGTGGGAATTGGCCATCAGCAGACAGCGATTGCCCACGCGCGTCACGCCGTCTTCCTTATCGGCCCCGCGATGAATGGTGACTCCTTCGCGAATCATGTTCTCGTCGCCGATTTCCGTGCGGGTTGGCCCTTCGCGATAAGCGACGTCTTGCGGTTCGGCGCCGATCACGCAGCCGGGCCAGAAGCGGTTCCGCTCCCCAATCGTGGTGTGTCCGACGATGGTGACATGACTGTCGAGGCGGCAGCCCGCCCCAATCCGCACGTGCGGACCGATCACGCAAAACGGGCCGATCTGCACGTCGTCACCCAATTCCGCACGCGGATGCACTTCGGCGAGATTCGACACGCGGACGCTCATGGTTCCCTGCTTTCTCCAGTGGAGCGACCCTCGGCGGCAGTCTCCCAGCCCGGTGGCAAGTCCCTCAGGCCGCACGTTCCGCGGCCGAAACCGACGGTCGGCATTCCGTTGTCTCCCAACGGCTGACGGCGGCTGCCGAGCACGGCGTACCGGCTCCGTTTGCCAGTCTCATCGCTTCCAATTCCTCGCGGTGAACCGCGGCCACTTGCCGGCAAATCGCGTGGTTCAAGGCGTGTCCCGAGCGATACGCGCGAAAGTGCCCGTGGACGTCGCATCCCAGCAGGGCAAAGTCGCCGAGACAGTCGAGGATCTTGTGCCGCGCACATTCATCGACGGCCCGCAGTTCGTTGTCCAGCACTCCGTGCGGACCGAAAATCAATAGGTCGCGCGCGGTGAGCTTCGTGCCGTAGCCTTGCGCCTTCAAGGCGGCGGCCTCTTCCGCCAGCAGGAACGTGCGGGCATAGGCGATATTCGTCACGAACAATTCCGGCGAAAACTCGAACGTGACCCATTGCGGACGGATGGGCGCGCGCGGACCGTAGTCGAGTTCGTAGGTAATTACCAAGGTGCGGCGGGGAACCGGGCCCGCCGCGATCTCGCTGCCGTCCCGCTCGCCCGTCACTCGACATTCGCGGCACAGCACCAGCAGCGACCGCGGTGCCGACTGCTCCACAATCCCCGCTTCCAGCAGCGCGCGGACGCAGTGCAGGCTGCTGCCGTCGCCTCCGGGGGGTTCGGGACCGTCGACCTCGATCAGGCAGTTGTCGATTTGCAGTCCCGCCAAGGCCGCCAGGACGTGCTCGGACATTTCGACGACGGCGCCGCCGCGGGCGAGGGCCGTGCGCCGCTGGCGGGGCACCACAAAATCCAACCGGGCGGGAATGAGGGGCGCGTCCGGCAGATCGACCCGTCGAAACACCAGGCCGAAGTTCTCGGGTGCGGGGAGAAAGCGCAAGCGAACCTCGGCCCCCGTCAGAAAACCGATGCCAGAGACTTCCGCGGGACGTTCCAGCGTGTGTTGCAGCCGATGCGACATGTGAGCAGACCAAGGCACTAATGGACCAAACGCGCACCGCCTGAAGGCCATCGACAGGCACGGGGGAGACACGCATCGACCCCGGCCGCGCTGACCGGGGTCGACGAATCTCCAGAACGGCTGCTGCGCGGCCGCCGGCTAGCGATTGGACGTTCCCGGGCGGGGAGTGGACGACGTGCTCGGCGGCGTGGCCGACCGCGCCCCCGACGCACCGCCGGCCGGCGGCTTGGGAGCGCTTTGGGCGGCACTGCCCGTGCTCCGAAACTTGCGGTTCAGCGCGTCGGTGACCGCATCGGTGATGTCGTCTTCTTCCTTGTAGTACACCACCTGGCGGTTCATCCCCTCGATCAGCTTCTGCGCGTTATCGGTGTCCAATTCCTCGCGATTGAACCGCATCACCAGCGTGTAGTTGAACTGCGGATGCTCCGCATAGCGCTTCACCATGTCGGCCACATCCATGTAGATCGTGTGGTAGATCTGGGACTCCTTCTTGATGAAGTCCCGCTGCGTGGCCTTGCGGAACGTCTCGAATTCGGCGGCGAGGGTCGTGAACTTCTTTTCCCGCGCCGTGAATTCGGGGCTGCCTTCCTGGAACGTTTTCATTTCCTGCTGCAGCTTCTTCAGCTCTTCCGCCTTCTGCTTGGCCACCTCCTCGCTGGCCATCACCTCTTTTTTGAGGTCCTCGCGGAGCACATTGAACTTTTCATAGTTCTTGAACACGTACGCCATGTCGATCAACGCGATCTTGTGCGGCGTCGAGCCTGCGGCAGGCTTGGCGGCCTGCGCCCAAGCGCTCGCGGACATCGGACCGACGACGGACAAGGCGGCGACAACCAACGCCGACAGAGGAATCTTGTTCACGGCTGTGGCACTCCTTTGCTGGGCCGGACGGGAGAGGGGAAACGGAGCCGCTGGACCGGCGACTCCGCCGACCGGCACCAACGGTGACTTCTCTTCATCCTGCTGCACACCGCTCAGTCGACCTGATCCCGACGGCAGCTCCGCGACTCCGAAAAGCGGCCGTATTGTGCACACGCCCGACGTTGCGTCAAGATGAAGGTGCGGTTTCCGGCACCATTTTTTGACGGAACCCCTTACCGGCAAAGGCTGCCGAATTCCGCTCCACGAACGCGGTCCCCCAACGATAACCGCTCAACAGCCCCGTCGTCGGGCGTCCCAGACACCAATAGGCGGCGTAGATCGCTTCGATCGTCGCCAAACCCTCCTCCGGATCGGCGAACAGTTTCGACGTCCGCGGATAAGCGGTCCGCAACCGCGGCAAGGTGCGCGCGGGGACCGCCGCGAAGGCCGCTTCCATCTGCCCGGCCCAGCGCCACGTGCCGTCCAGCACCAGCAATCCGCAAGGCGCATCCGCCTCGGACAGCACCGGCCCCGCCAACGCCAGCCGCACATAGCCGGAGAGGTTCAACGGCCGCTCCGGGTAACGGTAAAACCGGAAGCGCGGATCACCCCGCAAGCATTCCACCGTGCACTTCGACCGCCGCTCCTTGGGATGCACGATAATTACGGTGGGTAGAGGTTCCACGGCCGACCTGTTCATGCAAGCTGCGGGAATTGCTCGCGGCACAAGCCTGTCCGGATGAGGGCGGGCACCCCGGCGGGATTGCGTCGCCGGGTCGCAGCATTCTACAGTGCAGGCAGTCTCGCCGATATCTCGAGGCTTGCCGTGCGCATCGTGCTGTGCCATACCTGCTGGAGTTGGGTTCTGCTGGACGCGGAACTCTGTCCAGACTGCCATCAGCCGATCGATCTGAGCGACCCTGATCCCTCTGCGGCCGAACTCGCGGAACGGTTTGGGAGGGTGATCTGTTGCCTGGGACAAGTGGTGCGCCAGCGGCGCGGCCTGCCGGCTCGGGGCATGCTGTTCGGATTAACGGGTGGTCTGTTGTTTCTGCCCGACCTGCAACCCTGTCCGAATGGCGCCTGGATCGTGTCGGAATGTGCAAGCCCGCCGTCGTGGACGCGGCAGCGATGGTGGCCTTTCTGGAGAGCGCGAATTCCTGGCGACACCCCGCGCGAATTTCACGCCAGCGCGGTGGTTCTCGACGGCGAGCAGGCGGTTGACCGTTTTCTGAACCGTCCAGGCGGCGTGTTCGTGCCCCGCCCAAACTTGCTCCGTGCCCAATTGCGGGGCCACTGCTGGATTCTCAGCCGCACGCACGGCTTCACCTTGCGGCTCACGGTCCTCTCGCCGATCGAAGCTGCCTGGGATGCGTGGTGCGCCCTGGGGCGTCAGGATCCCTCATGGAGACCCTTGTCGCCGCTGGGCAAACCGTAGCGCGCCGTCCGGCTAACCGTGGGGATCAGGAAGAAACAGTGGCGACGGTCATCGGGCGGGAGCAGAAGCAGAAGCGGTCGCAGTTGTGCCGCACGACACGGCAGCAAATCCGGCGTGCGGTCCCACGCGGTGCGCTGCGTGGCCGTCCCGCCGAACCACCGCGCGAAGTTTTGTGCCCGCGCGTGCGGCGCGTCGCTTTCCGCCTCTGGATCAAACCGCCGTTGCCCAGCGTGCCGAAGTCGCTCAGAGATCGAGCGGACCAATCTGGTCTCCCTTGCCGATCACGACGATGCCCCCCTCCGAGACGGTAAAGCCCCGGGCGCGGTCCAGCTCGAGGTCGTAACCGATCTCCATGCCCTCGGGCACGCGGACCCGCTTGTCGATAATCGCCCGGCGCACCTTGGCATGCCGGCCGATATCCACGCCATCGAACAAGATGGACTCTTCCACGGTGGCCCAGCTATTCACCCGCACGTTGTAGCCTAGAACCGAGCGCCGCACGGTGCCCCCCGAAATGATCGACCCCGAACACACCATGCTGTCGAGGGCCTGTCCGACGCGCGGAGGACGGCCGTCGGTTTGGGCGAACACGAACTTCGGGGGCGGTTCCTGCGGCTGATACGTCCGCACGCTCCACGAGCGATCGTAGAGATTGAGTTCCGGTTCCACCGCCACCAGGTCCATATTCGCTTCATAAAAGGCATCCAGCGTGCCGACGTCCCGCCAGTACAGGCTGTGCCCGGTGTTCTTGTCCCGAAAGGGATAGGCCCGCACCAGATGGTCGTGAATGATCGAGGGAATGATGTTCTTGCCGAAATCGTGCTGGCTTTTGGGGTCGGTGGCGTCGCGGCACAACTGCTCGAACAAAAAATGCGTGTTGAAGACGTAAATGCCCATGGAACCCAGGCAGTGTTCGGGGTCGTCGGGCATCGGATCGGCGACCGGGGGCTTTTCCTTGAAGGCTCGAATGCGATGGTCGGCATCAATTTCCATGATGCCGAACTGGTTGCTCTCCCGCAGGGGCACGGGAATGCAGCCGATGGTCGCCACCGCCCCCGATTCCACGTGGTCCCGCACCAGATCGGCGTAATCCATCTTGTAGATGTGATCGCCCGAGAGGATCAGCAGATAGTCGAGCTGGTACCGCTCGATGGAATAGATGTTCTGGTACACGGCATCGGCCGTCCCTTGGTACCAGTTCTCGTCGATCCGCTGTTGGGGCGGGAGCAGATCGATGAACTCGCCCAGCTCACGGCACAAAAACCGCCAGCCCAAATTGATGTGCCGATCGAGGCTCGCGGCTTTGTACTGCGTGAGCAGCAGAATCTTCCGCAGTCCGCTATTGATGCAATTGGACAACGTGAAGTCGATGATGCGGTAGGCGCCGCCGAAGGGAACGGCCGGCTTCGCGCGGTCGCGGGTGAGCGGCTCGAGGCGGGTTCCCTTGCCGCCCGCCAGAATCAACGCCAAGACCTTGTACATCAATCGTTCGCCATCCATGCCGGCATTCCCGATGTTCTCGCACTCCTCGGAAGGCGGATTCACCGCGGCAGAGCTTTGAGCTGATGCAGCAACTCGAGGAGCGTGTTGCGGACTTTCGGCTCGGCATCGACCGCGAGATAGCTGGAGCGGGCCCGCCAGGTTTCGTAGCCGCCCCACTCATGTTGTTGGGGCGTGGGCAAGTACCCGTGGTAGCCGTTGGCCAGTTCGATGACGAACGTGTGCCGGAAGGGGCTGTCCCGCTTGATGGCCAGGCCTGTTTCCGCGAAGGTTTCGCAGGGGCTGCTCACAATCGCCAGGTCGCCGATGCGCAGCGCTTGCAGCCGCACGTTGACGGTGTCGGGAAAGTCGTGCAGCAAGACGGTTTCCCGCGCGTAAATCAGTTGCAAACCTTTCAGGGGGCGCTCGGGATTCTCCTCCAGCAGTTGGCGGGCCGCCGCGACCTCGGCGGCGGACGGCTTGCGGACGCCCAGCGTGAGTTCGGTGTCGACCGATGCCAACACCACGTCGTCGGTATGCGCGATCGATCCGTACACCGCCGCGACTTTTTGGGCCACGCTGTCGGCCACGATGCCGATCTGCTCGAACGGCTCCCGCTTGGGAGGCATGGTCATTCGGAAGTTCACGTTGTTGACGTCCCCGCTCGTGCCATTCGACATGATCACCACGCATTCCCCGTTCCCGCCGCGCTCGCCAAGCAGGCGATTCAACCGCGCGGCGAATTCGCCAAAGTAATCGGCAGAGACGACATTCCCCGGCACGCCCCCCACGTAATGCAGGCCGTAATTCGCCAGGACGGCGATGGGGCGTCCATCGCGGCTTTGCGCCGACAACACCGAGATCTGCGGATCGACGGGGCCGACAGGTTCGACCACGTGCGGATTGTTGAAACCGGGATTCATCCGCACCCGGTCGATTTTCTGTCCGAAGGGATTTTCCTCCAGCATGCCGTCCTTCAGCTTCCAGCGGCGATTGAACACTTGCGTGTCGTCGACCGCCGTCGTCCACCCGATTCGCCCCGGCTCCAAGCGCTGCCAGGCCCGTTCGATGGCGTCGGCAATGCGATCGGCAAGGAATTCGCGATAGTTCTCGTCGGGGTCGCTCTGAAAGACGCCCACCACGGTGGGGCAAGAATGGGCATGCGTCGCCGCGATCAGCATGTTCGCGGCGGGAATACCCGTGCGATAACTGGCCCGCCGCCGCGCTGAATCCACGATTTCGCGGGGAATCGCGCAACTATCGCATACCACGAGCGCCAGTTGCGTCTGCGAATTCGCCAAGACCAGGCACCGCGCTTGCAACGGATCGTGCGCGGCCACGGCCAGATGATCGGTCATGCTACCGTTGACCGAGATCGGAAACCGGGGCGGCGTGATGTCCTGGGCGTACGCCCCCACCTTCAACGTGCTGTCCGTCAGCGTGCTGTCGCCGGCGAAAACGGCATCGACTGTCAAACCAAGGACCGCCGTCAGCCACAAACCCAAGCAGCGCGCCATGGCGAACCATCCTGATTTGGTTCCGGGAAAGGCTGGTGTTTCCATGCAGTTTGTCCGATGCGCACGGAATCGGCAACCTTCCTGGCGAGGCTGGTCGGGTGACAATGCCGCCGGCTGGGCGACTCGCCGACGTGCTCAACCGGCAAACCCACGTGGCCGCGGGGGTCGAGCCGCGCTGCAACCGGGCCGTCCCACGCCGCGCTACTCGCCCTGGCACGATTCCGGAGCCAGCAATTCCACCGGATTTCCAGCGGGATCGCTGATGTACACCGACTCGGTGCCGTCCCGATGCCGTTTGAGCGGACCATAGTCGTGCGCTTTGGGCGTGGCAAAGCCCAAGTGGGGCGGATGCTGGTGGGGCAACACGAACGCCAGGTTGACATTGCCGAACCGCAACATCGCCCAGGTTTCGTCTTGATAGGCGATCTCGCAGCGAAACATCGAGCGATACCACTCGACAGCTTCCGCGATATTCCGCACCGAAATCGCCACGTGATGCAGGTGATCCAAGGTGCTGGCGGCAGAGGTCATGGCGAATTCTCCGGGAGCGGCCGCGGAGCAGCATCGTGCACTTGCCGGCGGGCGCGAACCTGTGAATCGCCTCCACCCCCGGCCCGCTCCGCATGACGTTGCATTGTAGCGTCGCGCGGGCGGGCTGCCGAGAGTCCTCGCCACCGCCGCTTATCCATGGAAGGCCATGGCAAACCCCGTGGGGGGCCATGGTAAACCCCGCGGAAGGCCATGGTAAACCCCGCGGAAGGCCAGTGGAAACGTCCGTTGAGCGGACATTCCAGCCGTCAATTCACATACAGGAATTCGTTCGCCGCGAGAATCACCTGGCACAACGCGGTCCAAGCCTGTGATCGATCGACCGCGGGCCACGATTCCTCGAACCGACGCAGGAAGGTCGCGGCGGCATGCACTTCCGCCGGCGTCGCCGCGCGGCTGTACGCCACGTGATACAAACGGTCCACGCGGCAGGCATCGTCGACCGCTTCCTGCAACACGCGCTGAGCGAGCCGCTCGGCACAGTCCAGCACGAACTCGCTGTTGAGCAGGAGCAAAGCCTGGGGGGCCACCGTGGTCGTGGCGCGATCGCCGTTGGGTATCGCCGGGTCGGGAAAGTCGAGCAATTGGAACAGATCGTAGACGTTGTTCCGCACCACCGGCAGATACAGCGAGCGGCGCCGGCTGGAATAATCGGTAAGGTCCTTGGAAGTATGGTCGAAGAAGTAGGCGCGGTTTTTGACCGTTAACAGGGAACCTCCGAGTGAATCGTCGAGTTGGCCGCTGACGGCCAGCAGCGCGTCCCGAAACTGTTCCGCTTCCAAACGGCGCACGGGCGCGCGGCCGAACCATCGATTCTCCGGGTCGACGCGCAGTGCCTGCTCATCGCCCGACGGGAGCTGCGAACTTTGTTGATAGGTCGCCGACGTCAGCAGCAGTCGGTGCAAGGCCTTGATCGACCATCCGTCGGCCACGAATTCGCTGGCCAGCCAGTCGAGCAATTCCGGATGCGTGGGGGCTTCGCCGAGCAGACCGAAGTTGTCGACCGACGGCACCAGGCCCCGGCCAAAGTGCCAGCGCCAGATGCGGTTAACCAGCACGCGGCTGGTGAGGGGATGTTGGGGATCGGTCAGCCAATCCGCGAGTTCCCGGCGACCACTTTGGTCCGCGGAAAACGCGGGAGGCTCCGGACCGCGCAAGGCCGCCGGAGTTCGTCGCGGAACCACTGCGCCGAGTTTCAGCGGATTGCCGCGGAGATGAATGGCGACGTCTGCCGGCCGTCCTTCCGCGACACCCATCGCCGACGGCAGGTCCGGCGGGTTCTTCTCCAGATCGGCCAATTCCTGGCGCAGTTTCTTCAGTGCCGCCTGAGTTTCGGCTGGATACCGGCGTTCGCGGTCCTCCGGTGCGTTCGATTCGGGCGGTGACGAAGCGGAAAGTTGGGCATCGGCCTGGGCGACGAGCGCACGAATCTCCTGTTGTTTCCAGGCGATTTGCGCGGCATGGGCGGTTTGCAGGGCCGTGGTTTCCGGAGACGGCAACACATTTTCGTACCAGCGGGCCACTTTCTTGAAGTGCTCCATGGTGCGGGTGCTCTTGAAGATCCCCGCCAGTCCGTAGTAGTCCGTCATGTCGATCGGATCGAATTTGTGATCGTGGCAGCGGGCGCACCCCAGGGTCAGTCCCAGCAGAGCGCGTCCCACCGTGTCGATCTGCTCGTCGATGATGTCCATTTCCATCTTGGCTTCGTCGACTTCCGCGAGCACTTTGGGGCCGATCGCCAGAAACCCCGTGGCGATCAGCAGTTCCCGGCGCTGGCTGTCGTCCGTCCAGGGCAACAGGTCCCCCGCCAATTGCTCGCGCACGAAGCGGTCGTAGGGTTTGTCGGCGTTCCAACTCGCCACCACATAATCGCGATAGCGCCAGGCGTTGCCGTGCGCCACGTTTTCATCCAGACCGTTGGAATCGGCATAGCGGGCCACATCCAGCCAATGCCGGCCCCAGCGTTCCCCATACGCTGGAGAGGCCAGTAACCGGTCGATCAGCCGCTCATACGCATCGGGCCGGTTATCCTCCAGGAACTCGGCGACCTCTTCCGGCGTGGGAGGCAATCCCCACAGATCGAATGTGACACGGCGAATCAGCGTTCGCCGGTCGGCTCGAGCCGCGGGAGACAGCCCCGCCGACTCCAATTTCGCGACGATAAAGTGGTCCACCGGATTGGCTGGCCAATCGGCCTGGCGGACGGCGGGAATCGCACCCTTCACCGGAGGCTGGAACGACCAATGCTCCGGATTGCGATCCCGGGCGCGCGGCGCGTCACTCGGCGGAAAGGGCGCACCCCAGGCGATCCAGCGGGCGAGGTCGGCAATCTGGCGATCAGTGAGTTTCTCTCCTTCCGGGGGCATTTTCAGGGACTCATCGAGCTGCTGCACGGCACGCAGCAACCGACTCTCATCCGGCTTGCCGGGAACGATCGCCGGTCCAGAGTCTCCCCCCTGCAACAAGGCCGCCCGCGAATCCACTCGCAGATTCGCCCACTGCTTCTCAGGTCCGTGACATTTCAGGCAGTGTTCCACCAGCAGGGGACGCACCGCGGATTCAAAGAAGCGGAGTTGCTCGGCGGTTGCCGATGGCTCCGCGGCATTGCCCGCGGTCGCACCCGCCAGGAGCAGCACAATCACGGTCGACAGCATACGACCCGTTCCTAATGCACAAACTCGTGGTGCGAATTCGCCCCCTCAATGTTCCCATAAATCTCGTCCGATGCAACCCCGGCGGCGTGGGTGGGGATCTTCGGCGTGGCGTTTACACGCCGGCGGCCGCCCCCGCGTGAATCACTGGCTGGGCCTCGGCTTCACTGCACAAAACCACCAACAGGTTGCTCACGAGGGCCGACTTGCGGTCGTCATCGAGCATCACGATTTGCCGCTCCTGCAATTCGCGGATGGCCATGTCGACCATGCTGACGGCTCCGTGGACAATTTTTTGCCGGGCGGCGATCACGGCCTCGGCTTGTTGACGGCGAAGCATGACGCCGGCGATTTCCGGAGCATACGCCAAATGGGACAGGCGGGCTTCGTCGACGGTGACACCGGCCTGGGCCAGCCGCGCCTGGAGTTCCCCCTTCAACGTGCTGGAGACTTCCTCGACGCCGCAGCGCAGCGTGACTTCATCGGCCTCCCCGTGGTCGTAAGCGAAGCTGTTGGCGAGGTGCCTGAGGGCCGATTCACTTTGGACTTTGACATATTCCTCATAATTCTCGACGTCGAACGTGGCCTGTGCCGTGTCTGCCACGTGCCACACGACGACGGCGCCAATTTCGATGGGGTTTCCCTGCTTGTCGTTGACCTTGAGTTTGGCACTATCGAAATTGCGGACCCGCAGCGAAATTTTCTTCTTGCTGTAAAATGGGTTCCCCCAGTAAAAGCCCGGGGTCCGCACCGTGCCCACATACGGGCCGAAAAAACTCAACACGCAGGCTTCGTTGGGTTGCAGCGTGAAGTGTCCGCACAGCAGCACGATCGCGAAAATGCCCGTGAACATTCCTGAAATCATCAGACCCGCGCCAGGCATGGTCAGCTTGTCGATGATGGCGAATCCCCCGATGACCAGCAGCGACGCCGCGGCGAGGACTGTCAGGTTCACGAACAACCGGCCCCAACCGTCGGCCGCCGTCATGGAACGCTCTGGAGTCATGGTCTGGCCCTGGGCTGAAGGGAAGAAAAGCTGTCATCGGATGGTCGCGCACAAGGAAACGGCCGCAGCGCCGCCTCGGATCACGCCCCGAGCCATGAATTGTCCGTGAGCTTGTTCCCACGGGAGCGCGTGAGGCGAACTGGGAAGTAAACGCGCAATCAGATCGCCGTTCGGTCCCGCCGAACGGCTCGCCACGAGTCCGCCGGAAGTCCGTTCCAAAAGGGGCCTCGCCATGAGCAATTACCTGCATGTCATCCGTCCGTATTGGCTGCACGGCACTTGGGTCTTCGATGATCCCGCCGTGGGCCTCGTGCAGGAACCCTTCGTCAGCGGCGTGCCCGAAATGATCGACCACCTCGTGCAAGACATCCCCGATGCGCGGCAGGGTTTTCGGCTGCTGTTCTCCTCCGCTCCGTTCCCCGGCTGTCAGCGCAAGCTGACTTGGGTGCGCGAGGAGATGGGGGGCAATTGGTATCGAACCGATGAGCCGCCCATGGAAGGCTGGCTGTGCCCGGCGTTGTTCCGGTACTTCGAGACGGCACCGGCGGAGTTGTACGTGAAGGCCGAAGCGTTGAGACGGTAAGGCACGCTCCCGGTGACGAGGAAACCCGCCACGCCCCCGCTGGTTCGAGTGGTCCGGTGGTTCTCGTTTCCGCCTTGTGCCAGCCTCGGCCTGCCCCGATCGACCCTGAACCAAGTTTTGGACCTTGAACCAACGTTTGGACCCTGAACCAAGTTTTGGCCCTTAAACCAAGTTTTGGACCTTGAACCAACGTTTGGACCTTGAACCAACGTTTGGACCTTGAACCAACGTTGGGACCTTGAATCAACGTTGGGATCTTGAACCAACGCTGTGGCGACCCGCGGCGGCTCGCGGCGACGGATGGCCAAGGCGGGTGCGGCGTGGAACCAAGCGGCGAATATTGCACCGACGAGCGCAGGCGGCAAATCGCCTTTCCAACGTCGGGTTCTCCCAGCCCGTGTGCTGAGCGGGGACGCGATCTCCACCGGAATGCAAGAGACGATCAGCGTGTCCACCGGGACGTAACCGCGTATCCGCCCTGGTAGTCCGGCGACGTGGTGTGGGAGCGAAAAAATGGATAGAGTGTCCGCCGCGAAACCATTCCTTCGCCCCCGTAGCTCAGGGGATAGAGCATCGGTTTCCTAAACCGAGGGTCGCAGGTTCGATTCCTGCCGGGGGTACTGACCAAACCTTCCCAGCCACTTTTCGTCTGAGGGGTTCATGCGGGGACGGAGCCGTTCATGGCCACCACTTCGCGTTTGACGCCAGTCTTCGCAAGGATTTACTTCGTCGCGACTCTGTGGCTGTCTCTCCCTCGTTCCCCCGAGAGCTATCGCCGCCGGCACTGGCCCGGAGGCATCGCGACAACTCTTGGTGTCTCGCCCCTGTCCCCGCGTTCCGGTAATCGCCCGAATCGCAGCTCTCCCCAGCCGCTACCTTCCCGGTTCGTCGCGTGGCGGACAACACGGTGGTCTTTGCCATGGCCATGGGTCAGCTCAAGGTGTTCGAGCAGGCCATCGACTTCGCGCCGGGCGGCAGGCGGTCAAAGTCGACCGACCAGAACGAGAACGGCCAGACGGAGCCAGTCCGACAGATCGGGCCAGGAGCAGATCACCGGCAGCAGTTCGGGGTCGGTGACCGTAAATGTTTCGCTCTTTGCAGCGTAAGCTTCGAAAAGTGCGGAAGTAACGAACTTTTTGCGGGGAGTTCGAATCCCGCCCTCTCCGCTGGGCGACCCCACGCCGTGGAACCGCCCGCCGACTGGTTGCCGAACCTGTTTGCCGCGGATAACGCAACGGCTGGTTGCAGCGCGGGAACAAGTCCTCACGAGCGCTGCAACACCGCCAGCATGCTGGCCTCCAACTGGCGGAGCACACGGTCGCGCGAATACCGTTCCCGCACGAAGGCGCGCCCCTCCGCGGCGGCCGCTCGCCACCGCTGTATCTGCTGACGCCCTTCTTTCAGGGCCGCGGCTAACGCCGGGGGATCGCGGACCGGCGTGAGTTGCCCATAGCGACCATGGGCCAGCAACTCGCGCGGGCCGCTGTCGCAGTCGGCGGCAATCACGGGCGTGCCGCAGCCCAAGGCTTCCAGCAACACGTTGGGAAATCCTTCCGTGCGTGACGGCAGCACGAACAAATCGGCCGCGCGGTAATAGGGAAAGGGATTGTTCACCACCCCCAAGAACTGCACGTGCTCGCTCAGATGATCTTGGGCCGCTTGCTCGCGGAGCAGCGTTTCCCGCGGGCCGGTGCCGATCACCTGCCATAGCCAGTCGCGCCAGCCCTCGCGCTGGACGAGTTCGGCGAGGGCGGCCAGCAGGTCGACGTGGCCTTTGTCGTCGTCGATCCGCCCCACCGTCAGCAGACGAAAACGGCCATCCCGGGGGAACGGACACGGCTCGGCGGCCAGGCGGTCGAGGCGCTCGAAATCGACGGCATTGGGTTGCACCACGACTTGCTCCGGCGGTAAGCCCCAAAATGCGAGCAGTTGCCGACGCAATCCTTCGGAATTGGCCAACACCAAATCGGCGGAATGGTAAGCCCAGCGGGACAGGGCACGCCACAAAACCATCGGGCGCCGGGCATACAGCCGAAACTGGACGGCGGGATCGGCCACGGCGGCGGAAATTCGGGGCGTGGGCCGCAGCCAGCAGGCGACCGCGGCATCGAGCGTGGCCAGGTAGGTGCGGTCGTACACAAGGTCGATCCGCAGATCACGGAGCAGTTGGGCGAAGTACCGCCACCGCCGCCAGCGGGCGAGTTTGCCGGCCACGGGTGGCGCGGCATCGCTGCAACAAAAGAGAGGCACGTCGGCGGGCACTTCCGCCAGCAAGGGACCGCTACGGTGGGCCAGCAGCAAATGCGGGGCGAACCGCGCGCGATCCAAACCGTGCAGGATTTCCAGCACCTGGCGTTCGGCACCGCCGGCGTTCAGGCTGCCAATGTAGCACAACAACCGCACGCGCTCGGTCATGAAGTGGGGCTGTGTTTCCGCAAGGGGACGAGGAACGGTTTGAGCACGCGAGGAATCAGCCCGTCATACGTGAAGGACGCATGTCCCGACCATTTCAGGGTGAACGGGCGGACGGCCGTCGGGCGACCGATTCGAGCACATGTTCCCACAAAGGCACAATCCGCTCGGGGGCATGCCGTTGCAGAATTGCTGCTCGAGCCGACGCCGCAATCTCGCGGAACACTTCCGGCTGCGCAAGGAAGCGGTCGATGGCCTCCGCCAGGGCGCGCGGATCTCCAGGCGGGACCAGGGTTCCCCAGCGACCCTGGTCGAGAATTTCGCGCGGTCCGGTGGGGCAGTCCGAGGCAATCACGGGCACGCCACAGGCCACGGCCTCGAGAAGGGCGTTGGGCAGACCCTCGAACAAAGAGGGAAGCACGAACAGGTCGGCTTGCACCACCCATTCACAGGGGTTTGGAACCTGGCCGGCGAACCGCACATGCTCGGAGAGTTGCCGGCTGATGACAATTTGGCGCAGTTCGGCCGCCAGCCGCCCTTGACCGACGATCGTCAGGTACACCGGACGGCGACGGTGGTGCACGAGTTCGTCCAGCGCCTCGAGCAGCACGGGATAACCCTTTTGAGGGTGGAGCCGCCCGACGGCAATCAATTCCACCCGCGCGGGATCGGGCCGCTGACGCGGTTCCGCGGGACACGGCGGAATGCGCTCCCCGTTGAGCAGGTTGGGAATCGCCACGACCTGCGCTTCCGGCAACTGGAATTCCGCATAGAGACGTTGACGGAGGTGCTCGGCATTGCAAACCACCCGAGCCGCCGAGGCGTACGCCCAGCGGGTAAACCACTGCGCGAGCGGCCGCAGTTGGCGGAAGTGAAAGCGGAGTTCGGGGGCCGGATCGACGACCGCCGCGGAAATGCGGGGAATTCGCTGGCACCACGCCGCGGGAGCCGTCAACAGCGTGGCCAGCAGCGTGCGGTCGCACACCACATCGGGGCGGCAGCGGCCCAGCCACACGGCCAGGTGCAAGATTTTCGCCAACGTCCCCAATTGCAAGAACCCCAACCACAACCAGAAGGGGTGTTGACGACGACAGGGATCGGCAAAGGCGGCGATGGGGACATCGGCGGGAACCTGTGTCTCCAATTCACCCCGTCGATACAGCACATACAGCAGCGGCTGGAAGCGCTGGCGGTCGAGGCGTTTCAGGAGTTCCACCACTTGCCGCTCGGCCCCCCCTGGTTCCAGGCTGCCAATCACGAAGGCGATGCGCAGCGGGTGCCGGTCGGAAAACGCAACGGGCATGGTGGAAACGGGTTAACGGGAATTCTTCACGGGTCGCGCGGGGTGGCGTCTGTGTGGGCGTCCATTTTTTCGCGTCTGTTGATGACTATTGCACGTCCGGGCGAGGCGTCAATTACCGTCCGATGAAATGGCCTGCGAATGACACGTTTGCCGCCGAAGCGCGGCACCTAGGCGACGCCGACCACAACTCCGCCCGTTGCCCACTGTGGTTGCTTGGTGCGGTTCTCCAGTGCGGATGCGCCAGCGAAAAGCATCGTCGGCCCGACATCGCCAGCCAGCCCCTTCGTGGTCCCGACTCCAGCCGCACACAGGCTCCCGGGCCGCGAAGCTCATGCCCTCTCCCATCCTGCCGACAGCATACCACGCCGCCGCGGACGTTCCATGTTCCCTGCCCGAGCGGCTCGCTATTCTGAGTGAACTTCCCAGAAAGGACGAGCACGCATGTTAATGCTGGAACGCTACACGTTTGGAGTGGGCGACCGCTTTGCCCATCAAGCCGCCGCTCAATTACGGGCTTTCCAGCGGCTGGCCGAACAGGGGATCGAGGTGATTCCGGTGTGGAACAAGTCGAACCGCGAGCACACGTTTGTCGGTTCCGAACCGCAGTCGGTGTACGACGCGGCCCGCGCCGCCGTGGAACTTCTCGGGTGGCGGCGTCCGTGGCATGTCGATGCCGATCACATCCGCCGCGATACCGTCGATCGATTTCTGGCCTGCTCGGACTTCTTCACCATCGACGTCGCCGACAGCATTGGCCGCCCCGCCGCCGCGGCCGATGTGGAGGCGTGTCTGGCCCGTCATCCGGAGTGGAGCCGGCCGCTAGCCGTTCCCGGCCTTGCCGAACCGCTGCTGTTGTCGCGCGAGGCGTTGCTTCAGATCGTGCGGAAGTATCTGCTCGCCGTCCAGGAGGCGGCGGCGATTTACCGATACATCGCGGACCACAAAGGGGGCGGAGGAACCTTCATTGCCGAAGTGTCGATGGACGAGACCGATCTGCCGCAAACACCCCCCGAACTGCTGGTGATTCTGGCATTGCTCGCCGACCACGGCGTGCAGTTGCAAACCATCGCTCCGAAGTTCACGGGCCGGTTCAACAAGGGGGTCGACTACGCGGGAAATCTCGCCCAATTCGAGCAAGAGTTCAACGACGACCTGGCGGTCCTCGCCTATGCGGTCGCGGCTTATGGATTGCCGACCAATCTCAAACTCAGCGTGCACAGCGGCAGCGACAAGTTCTCGCTGTATCCCATCATCCGCAAGGCCCTGCAACGGACCGGGGCCGGCCTGCATCTGAAAACCGCCGGCACGACCTGGCTGGAAGAACTGATCGGCCTGTGCGAGGCCGGGGGCGACGGTCTGGCCCTGGTGAAGGACATCTATGCTTACGCCGCGGCGCATGTCGACGAACTGTGCGCGCCTTATGCCGCCGTGATCGATCTCGATCGTCGAAAACTCCCCGCTCCGGCCGATGCCGCGACCTGGGACGGAACACGCTGGGCCAACCTGTTGCGGCACGTGCCCGCGCATCCCGAGTTCAATCCTCACGTGCGGCAACTGCTGCATGTGTCGTTCAAAGTGGCGGCACGACACGGCCGGCGGTATCTCGACCTGCTCGAGGCGCATGCCGAGGTCGTCGGCCGCAACGTGACGGCGAACATCTACGATCGGCATTTAAGACCGTTGTTCGCGGGTTAACGGAGGGCATTTGCCGAGGGCACGAAGTCCCGCGGGCGGATGGCCGATCGGCCGTGGCGGGACATCCGACGGCGGGCCCACCGAGCAGAGATTCAGCCGAGCAGAGATTCAGCCGAGCGGAGATCCGCCGAGCGGAGAGGACAAAGGCACGCGAGCACACCGGCAACAAGAGCACGCGAGCACACCGGCGACAAGAGCACGCCAGCACACCGGCGACACCGAGCAACAGCACACGAGCGCACGGAGCAGCCGCGCCACGTTGCAGCCAGGCCAGGGCTTGGTTACGCTGGCAATGCTGTCGCCAGTCTGGCACGCTCAGGCGGTCGACACAGAGGCGATCCTCGTTTCTAATGTCCCGCGTGCGCCGCCGGTTTGAGACATCCATGGGTGATTCAGCTCCGAACGACCGCCGGAATTCGTCGACTCCGCGGCGGTCTGCCCGCAATGCCGATGAGGGTTCGCGTCCCCTGTTTTCCGGCTCGTGGGTGCTGTTTCTGATCATTTTGCTGTTCGCGCTGCTGTGGTACTGGCAGCTCTCGCCCGCCAATACGGGCAACCAGGTCACCTACAGTTTTCTGTGGAACCAGGTGGAGAACGGCAATGTCAAAAGTGCCGTCCGGCGCGGCGAATACATCGTGGGCGAATTCAAAAAACCTCCACCCAATCCGCGGGGCAACGGGCTGCTGGGGGAGAAATTCCATTCCGTTCTGGTGCAACGGAATGACGACCCGCTGCTGGATCTGATGCGCGAAAAAGGGGTGAACCTGGGGGCCGAGCCGCAGGATGTGGGTTTCGGCACGCAGATGTTGGCGCTGGTGGCGGTGTTCGTCGTTTCCTCGGCCGTGTTGTGGTTCTTTTTGCGGCGCAGCACCGATCCGATGGGGACGGGGATGATCGGCAACTTCATCCGCAGTCCGGCCAAGCGTTTTCGCCCCTCGGATCATCAAACCACGTTCGACGACGTGGCGGCGATGGATCAGGCCAAGAAAGAGTTGCAAGAAATCGTGGAATTCCTGAAGAACCCCGGCAAGTTCCAGCGGCTGGGGGCTCAAATCCCCAAGGGGGTGCTGTTGATGGGACCGCCGGGAACCGGCAAAACGCTGCTGGCCCGGGCCGTTGCCGGCGAGGCGGGCGTGCCGTTCTTCAGCATCAATGGGTCCGAGTTCATTCAGATGTTCGTGGGGGTGGGTGCCAGCCGCGTGCGCGACATGTTCCGCACGGCGAAGGAGAACGCCCCGTGCATTCTGTTCATCGACGAAATCGACGCCGTGGGCCGCGTGCGGGGCGCCGGCCTGGGAGGCGGACACGATGAACGGGAACAAACGCTCAACCAGATCCTCAGCGAAATGGACGGCTTTCAGCAGACCGAGGCGGTGATTGTCGTCGCCGCGACGAACCGTCCCGACGTGCTCGATCCGGCGCTGTTGCGGCCGGGCCGCTTCGATCGGCATGTCACCGTGGATCGGCCGACGCGCCAAGGACGCCTGGCCATTCTCAAGGTCCATTGCCGGAAAGTCCCCCTCGCCGCCGACGTGGACCTGGAGCGCGTGGCGGCGGGAACCATCGGCTTTTCGGGGGCCGAATTGAAGAACCTGGTGAACGAGGCCGCCCTCAATGCCGCTCGCGAGGGGCGGGATGTCGTCACCAACGAAGACTTCGAAGCCTCGCGCGACAAGGTGCTGATGGGGCCGCGGCGGGAGGAAATCCTCAGCCCGCACGAGCGCGAGATGACGGCGTATCACGAAGCCGGTCACGCACTGTTGGCGTGGTTGCAGCCGGAAGTCGACCAGTTGCACAAGGTGACCATCATCCCCCGCGGCCGCGCGTTGGGGGTCACCCAGTTGCTCCCCAACGAAGAACGCTACAACGTCGGCGAACGGCGGCTGCATGCCCAACTGGCATTCATGCTCGGCGGGCGGGCCGCCGAAAAACTGGTGTTCAACGAGTATTCGGCCGGCGCCGAGGACGATCTGGCCCGAGCCACCGCCTTGGCCCGGCGGATGGTGGCCCGCTGGGGCATGAGCGATGTGATTGGTCCGGCGTCGTTCCGCGACTCGGAGGAACATCCGTTCCTCGGCAAGGAATTCCATTCCCAACGCGATCACAGCGAAGAAACAACCCGGATGATCGACGCCGAAGTGCAGCGGTTTCTCACGCAGGCCGATCATCGGGCGATGAAAATCCTCGCCGATCATCGCCACAAACTGGATGGTTTGGCCAAGGCACTGCTGGACAAGGAAGAATTGGAACAGCCGGAAATCAGCGCCATTTTGGGCGATCCCGTGCCGCGCTCGCATGCCGTCCCCGGCAGCCAGACCTGACGACTGCCCACCCCCGACCACGGTTCGAGCCAACCTGGCGATCTCTCCAGCAACCTTGACGATCCTCGACGACATGTGGAGCGCGTGCCGTTGCCGCCGCGACGGCGACCGGAGAGAAAACAGAATTGTCGCTCGTGGCCAACTTGGGAAACTACTCGGGCCATTCCCAGCGGGCGAAATCTCCCACCGTCTGCGCCGACATGCGCCCCTCCGAGTCGCACACGATCAACGCCGCGGCTCCCGGCGTTTCCTGAATCAGCCGTGCTCCCTCCCGCGGTCCCAGTAGAATTGCCGCGGTGGCCAGGCTGTCCGCCGTCATGCCGTTGCCACTGATCACGGTCGCGCCGCACAGGCGCGTCAATCCCAACCCCGTGCGGGGATCGACAATGTGGGAATACCGCACGCCGTCGATCACCACATGCTGAAAGGCGTCTCCCGAAGTGGACACGGCGGCATTCGCCAGGCACAACCAGCGGAAGGGTGGGGCGTCGGCTCGATTTGCGGACGCGACGCCCACTTTCCAGCCCGGCGCGTCGGGTGGCGGATCGCCCGCCACGATGTCCCCCGCCACGGCGACCAGCGCCGAGGAACACCCCGCGGCTTTCAACGCGGCCACAGCTTCTTGGGCAGCGTAGCCCTTGGCGATTCCGCCGAAGTCGAGTTGCAGACCCGTCCGCGCCAAACTCACCGAACGAGTGGACGGATCGAGGCGGATCTGCCGATAGCCGACGAGCGCGCGGGCCTCGGCGAGCACGGCAGCCTCGGGCAATTCCTGTCTGCGGCGAGCGCGCCGCCACAGCTTGACGACGGGACCAATCGTGACATCGAAGGCGCCGTTGCTGCGCTGGGCAAGGTCTTGTGCCGCCGAGAGCACCGTGAACAGGTCGTCGCTCACCGGCTGGAATTCGTTCGGTTGGGCGAGGCGACACAGCCGCATCGCCTCGCTGTCGGGGTCGTAATCACTGAAGACCCGTTCCAGTTCGGCGATCCGGCGGAAGGCGCGACGTGCGGCGTCGTTTGCCGTCGTCTCCGTCGCGGCGTATAGTGTGAGCTGCACGTCGACCCCCATGTGTTTCTCGGCGAACTCGTACCGGGACAGGGGTTGTGCTGCCGCTGGCGGGGACCACAGTGCCCCTTCGGCAACGACGACGAGCAACAAGCGAATCGCATTTCGCGCAGGCATGGCAGGAACCGGAAACCAACGGATGACGAGCGGATTCGAGACAGCCCCGAGTGCCTCAGCGAGTGCCGCGGCGCAGCGGCCTCTGAACTGGTCGCTGAACTGCTATTGTGCCGCGTTTGGGGTGGGACTTGCCATCCTCACGGCGGGCACAACCCGGGGAGACGACGCGGCGGAAGCCAAAACACAGGCGGAGATGAAGCCGTACACGGAGAAGATTTCCGGCACCGACGTGTCGTTCGACATGGTGCCCATTCCGGGCGGCGAGTTTCTGATGGGGAGCCCCGAGGGCGAAGAAGGCCGGCAGGACGACGAAGGTCCGCAACACAAGGTGCGGGTGGATCCGTTCTGGATGGGCAAGACCGAAGTCACGTGGGACTTGTACGACATCTGGTCGTACAGCCTGGATATTCAACGGCGAAAGATCGAAAATCGGGAACCGACCGAGCGGGATCGGCTCGCCGACGCCGTTACGCGACCGACCAAACCCTACACCGACATGACGTTCGGCATGGGGCAGGTGGGTTATCCGGCGATCTGCATGACCCAGCACGCGGCGAAAAAGTTCTGCGAGTGGCTGACCGCGAAAACCGGCCATTACTATCGGCTGCCGACGGAAGCGGAATGGGAGTACGCCTGCCGGGCCGGCACCACCACCGCGTACTCCTTCGGCGACGATGCGTCCCAGCTTGACGAGTACGCCTGGCATTACGGCAACAGCCACGAGAAATACCAGAAGGTCGGCCGCAAGAAGCCCAATCCCTGGGGGCTGTACGACATGCACGGCAACGTGGCGGAGTGGTGCCTCGACAAGTACGAGGCCGACTTCTACTCGAAATTCGCCCCGGGCATGACGGTCGAGAACCCGCTCAACATTCCCAGCACCGAATATCCGCGAGTGGTGCGGGGCGGGTCGTGGGACGACGATCCGCCGCAGTTGCGGAGCGCGGCCCGCATGGCATCGTCCGCGGAATGGAAGCAGCAGGACCCGCAGATTCCGCAAAGCGTGTGGTACATGACCGATGCCTTGCACGTTGGCTTTCGGGTGGTGCGGCCCTTGAAGGTGCCCACGCCGGAGGAGCGGAAAGCCAAACAGTTCGACGCCATCTTGCCGGTCGATGCCCGGGAGAAGCCGAATCCGATTCCGAATCAATAGCCCGCGGGCGGTTCGGCCCGGTTGCCGGCCCGCGGGACAATGTGCGCCATGACCGCGTTGTTCCCCCCTTGTTGACCACTTCCAGGAGACGCCGATGGAACCCGCTGCCAGCACGAACCGTCGAGATTTTCTGAAAACGTCGTCCCTTGCGGCAATCGGGGCGGCGACAGCCGGCTCGTTCACGCTGTCGTCGGCCGTGTGGGCCAGCGGCGACGACACCATCAAGGTGGGCTTGGTGGGCTGCGGCGGGCGGGGCACCGGTGCCGCCGCTCAAGCCCTGTCCGTGCAAGGCAACGTCAAACTGACGGCGGTGGCCGACGCCTTTTCCGACCGGGCCGAACGGGTGGCCAACAGCCTCAAGGATTCGCTGCGGGACAAGGCTGATCGGGTGGCCGTCACCCCGGACAAGGTGTTCGTCGGCTTCGACGCCTATCAAAAGGTCATCGACAGCGGCGTGGATGTGGTGATTCTCGCCACGCCGCCGGGATTCCGTCCCATCCACTTCGAGTACGCCGTGAAGGCCGGCAAGCACGTGTTCATGGAAAAACCCGTGGCCGTGGACGCCCCAGGGGTGCGGCAAGTCCTCGAAGCCAACAAGATCGCCAAGGAGAAGAAGCTCAAGGTGGGGGTGGGGCTTCAGCGGCACCACCAGTTCGAATACCTCGAAACCATTCAACGCCTCAAGGACAAGGCCATCGGCGACATCCTCGCCCTGCGGGTGTACTGGAACGGCGGCGGCGTGTGGGACCCGCCCCTCAAGCGGGAACACGCCAAGAGCGAAATGGAGTACCAGATGCGCAACTGGTACTACTACAACTGGCTCTGCGGCGATCATATCGTGGAACAGCACATCCATAACCTGGATGTCGGCAACTGGGTGATGGGCGATTACCCCGTCCGCGCCAACGGCATGGGAGGCCGGCAGGTGCGCGTCGACAAGAAGTACGGCGAAATCTACGACCATCATTATGTGGAGTTCGAGTACGCCAACGGCACGCGGATGTACAGCCAATGCCGGCACATCCCCAACTGCTGGAACAGCGTGTCGGAACATGCTCACGGCACCAAGGGCACGTGCGACATCAGCGGCGGCCGCATTCACGTGTTCGGCGGCGAGGAATGGCGGTATCGCGGCAAGAATCCCAACCCGTACCAGGTCGAGCACGACAACCTCTTCGCGGCCATCCGCCAGGGCGCCGATTTCAACGAAGCCGACAACGGCGCCATGAGCACCATGACGGCGATTCTGGGGCGCATGGCCACGTATTCGGGCAAGGTGATCGAAATGAAGGACGCCCTGATGTCCAACCTGAGCCTCATGCCCAAGCAGTTTTCCTGGGATGCCGATCCCCCCGTGTTGCCGCGCGAGGACGGCAGCTATCCCATCGCCACGCCGGGAGTCACCCGCGTGCTGTGATGCGGCGCGACGCAACAGCGCCGTTCGACCCCGCGGCGGCGAACCCAGCAGCCCACGGGCCTATTCCCGTGGGCTGTTTGCATGACGCGGACGCTGCTCTTGGCACGTCGTGCGGCGGCTCCATGGGTTGTGCGTTCGTTGTGCGAAGACCAGGGGCCATGACCACTTCGCCACCCCAGCAAGTGCGCGAGTTCGTCGACCGGCCGAACCGGACCGATCCCGGTGCATACGTCCTCGCAAACTCGTGGTACTATCCCGGCGTGATCGGCGGCTGCGGCCTCGTGTTCGCGGTGTTGTATGCCTGTTCCGGCAGCGTGGCGGGCTTGATGGCGTTGTCGTTGGGAGGCGCGCTTTTGGGCGTGCTGTTGACCCTCGCGGCGACCGCATGGGGCGTGGTCATCGTCTTCGCCGACGATACCCGCAGCGGCCTGTGGTTCACCCTCTTTCCCCCGTACATGGTGGTGTATGCCGCGCGGCGCTGGCAATGGATGGCGCAACCCTCGGTGTTGTTCGTGTGCGGCGTGTTGCTCGCGGGGGCCTCGTTGTGGGCCGCCCAGCGGCAAGCCGAGAGTTTGTCGGCGGAGGCCCCCGCTTCGGCGACGCAACCCGCCCCCCGTTGAGCGCCCCCCGTTGAGCGGTCCCCGTTGTGCGGTCCCGTAGAGGTCGAGGGTGACGGCAACCCGCTGGATGCCGGCGCCCCGTTCAACGGTCATCGTTCAACGGTCATCGTTCAACGGCCATCGTTCAGCGGTCATCGTTCAACCGTCATCGCGACACCCCTGTTCGAGCGGCTCGCGCGCGACGGATGGTCCCCCACGGCCGCAGGCTCGCGCGAGAAGGGAGTTGGTCACGCGAGAAGGGGGGTGATCGGCTCGCCGCGGCTGATGACCATCGGCCGGTTCAACGGATCGCGGATCTCGGTATGCGGAGGAATCCCCAGGCGGTCGAACAGCGTGGCGGTGAGGTCGGGGGGTGTCACCAACCCCTCGACGGGATAAGCCGCATCCCGATCCGTCGCCCCGTGCACCACGCCCCCGCGAATGCCTCCTCCCGCCAGCACGACGGAAAACACATGGCCCCAATGGTCGCGGCCGGCGCGGCCGTTGAAGCGCGGCGTCCGCCCGAATTCCGCCGCCACCACCACCAGCGTGTCGTCCAGTCGACCGCGACGATGCAGGTCTTCCAACAAGGCGGAAAAGGCCTGATCGAACGGAGGCACCAAGACCGTCTTTAACCGATGCGTTTCATTGACGTGGGTGTCCCAAACCGGGGCATCGGACGGCTCTTCCGGACCGCGGAACCAATTCACCTGGACGAACTGCACGCCGGCTTCCACCAGCCGCCGCGCCAGCAACACGCTTTGTCCAAACTGATGACGGCCATACCGGTCGCGCACCACGTCGGGTTCCAGATCCAAAGCGCAGGCTTCGCGGGCCTGTTTCTGACTCAGCAATCCCAAAGCCTGCTCGCGCAGCACATCGTAGCGGGTCGGTCCGGAAGTACGCTCCGCCGCCCGCAATTGCGACTCCAGTTGCTCGAGCAGCGACCGGCGGGACTCCAGCCGCCCCAGCGGCACATCGGCCGCAAGGTGAAAATGGGGAATGCGGAATCCCGGTGTGGCCGGTTCGCACCGCAACAACCACGGGTCGGCCGAAGCACCCAGCCACCCTGAGTCCTGTCCCGGCCAGACCGATTGATCGGTGTTGAAGATGTGCATCGGCAGCCGCACCGCCGGGGGCAGCAGCCGCGGTCCCCGCGCAAGATGCTGCACCACCGCTCCCAGCGTCGGCCAATTGTTCGGTGCCCCCGGATTGGCGTTCTCCACCTGCAACGGCACGTGCGGCTGTCCCGTCAGCATGGCGTAACCGCTCGACGAATGCGCGTTGTCGTTCGTCGACACCGCCCGCAAGATCGCCAGGTGCTGCGCCCACCGCGCCGTTTCCGGCAGTAACGCTCCCAACCGCAGTCCCGGCACCGTTGTGTCGATCGGACCGATCTCGCCGCGGACCTCCGCGGGGGCCTCCGGCTTCAAGTCCCACAGCGATTGATGCGGCGGACCACCAACCAGAAACAGCAGAATGCACGACCTGGCCCGCGCCGTCCGCCGAGAACTCTCGACTGCCTGGGCTGCCGACCACGGCACGAAACCCAGGCTGGCCAACGATCCCGCGCGAATCATCTCCCGCCGCGACCAGCCGTCGCCCAACGGACCGCTGCGATCGACAATCGTCAGCATGAGCGCACCCCCGTTCGCAGACGAATGCTTCTTGCCGCACGCCTCAGCACCTGGCGTTCGCCGACAACAACCAGGCGTTCGCCACGGACTCAGAACAATTCGTGGATCACGGCTCCCGGTTCCAGCGCCGGGACGGGGCGCCCCGCGTGATTCAGGAAGTTCACATGGGGATCAATCCCCAACACGTGGAACAAGGTGTGATGCAGGTCGGCGGGCGTCACCGGCCGCTCTTGCGGGGCCTCGCCGAGACGATTCGTCGAACCCACCACCCGTCCGCCCTGAACGCCCCCGCCTGCCAGGAAGCAGAACATGGCGTTGCCCCAGTGATCGCGACCGGGGGTGCCCATGCTCAGCGGAGGGCCGCCGTTGCCGCCGTCGTTCATCCGCGGCGTCCGGCTGAATTCTCCCATGAGCATCACCAAAGTCGTTTCGAGCAGGCCGCGCTGGTCGAGGTCTTCCAGCAAGGCCGAAACGCCCTGGTCGACCAAGGGCAACAGCCGTTCCATCCCCGCCTTGAGGTCCCAGTGGTGATCCCAGCCGCCGAGATGCACGGTGACGAACGTGGTGCCGGCTTCCACCAGCCGCCGCGCCAACAACATGCTTTGCGTCCATGAATGGCGGCCGTACCGGTCCCGTTGCCGAGGGTCTTCCCGAGAAATGTCGAACGCCCGGCGGGCAGCTTCCCCGGCGACCATCTGGTAGGCCTGACGATCGAAACGGTCCATGGCCTCGAGCATGCCGGAACTGTCGACGTCCCGCCGGAAGCGATCGAACTGGCGGGCCAGTTCAGCCCGATCTTCCAGCCGCGCAATGTTCAGACCGCCCGGCAAATTGATGTTCTGCACCTGGAAGTGGGGGGCGTTGGGATCCCCCTCCGTTTCAAAGGGGTTGTACGCCACCCCCAGGTAGTTGGCCCCGAAATAACCCGGCCGCAGGCCAATGCTCATGGCATACGGCACGGCCACATGGGCGGGCATGCCCGGCTGTCGCGGACCGGTCAATTTGGTCGCCACGGCACCCACGAAGGGATATTTGCCGGGCGTATCCGCCCCACTCGCTCCGGGACGGCCGGTCAACAGAATGTGCCCCGCGGCGAAGTGGTCGCCATTGTTGTGATAGAGGGAGCGAATCAGGGAGAACTTGTCGGCACAGCGGGCCTGGAGGGGGAACAATTCGGTGATTTCGATGCCCGGCACGTTGGTGGGAATGGGGTTCCAGATGCCCCGATATTCCGCCGGAGCTTGCGGTTTCATGTCGTACAGGTCCATGTGGCTGGGACCGCCATCCAGCCAGATCAAAATGCACGACGTGTTTTTGGAAGCCGTGCCGAATTGAGCCGAATGCTCCTTGGCGCGCAGCAATTGCGGCAGGGCCATGGCGCCCAGTCCGGCCATGCCCAGTTGCACAAAACTGCGTCGCGAAAGGCCATCACAGTACTGTGGGGTAGTTCCCATTTCGATGCGCAGCATGAGACCGGCTCCTGGCGGGAAAGAGGCGGGAACACATCAACAAGCGTGGATAGTCGTATGGTAATCGGAAGAAAACCGGCTCGTCAATCGGACAAGTTGCCGCAAGGGGCGGAAATCTGAACATGCGCGCCCTTGGGAAGCGACGATCACTCCTTGCGGAGTCATTGGTCGAGGCCCTCCCGCCCTACGGGGATGGTAGCGGGATACGGGGATGGTAGCGGGATACGGGGATGGTAGCGGGATATGGGGATGGTAGCGGGATATGGGGATGGTAGCGGGATATGGGGATGGTAGCGGGATATGGAGATGGTAGCGCAATACGGGGAGGGAAGGGACTCAGCGCACACATGAACTTTGGAACAGTATTTTTCCTTGCATTCTGGTCGGCGATTCGTTCTTGTAGTGGATCCGCAGCGCAGGTGGGTCGAATCTTGCTGCGGAAACATTCGTTGACCGCAAGGGGTTGGGGTGGCTCTCGGGTAGGAGCCGACTCTTTCAAAAGATTCCGCGGGCATTGCTGGAGCATGGGCCGACGCCGTGGTCGCAAGGCCAGCGGTGATTCTCCGCCAGCGCTCCGAGGGTCGACTTCGTGGTAGATCGAGACGCTTCGCGCGACGTGGTGATCACCGGCATCGGGATCGTCAGCCCGATTGGGATTGGCGTCGATGCGTTCTGGGACAGTCTGGCGGCACAGCGCTCCGGCATTGGCTATTCCCGGTTGTTTCCCGGAGTTGCCGCGCCCGATCAGGTCGGCGGCGAGGTCCGCGAGTTCACCGACGAGGCCGCGCGCAAGGTCTATCTGAAAGACCATCGCAAAAACATCAAGGCCATGTGCCGCGAAATCCAGCTTGGGGTGGCCTCGGCGATGTTGGCGCTCCAGCATTCGGCGCTGGATTTGGAGGCGATCAACCACGAACGGTTGGGTGTCGAATTCGGCGCGAATCTGATGTTCAGCGCCCCCGACATGCTGAACGAAGCGTGCATGGCCTGCGTGGATCCCGGCGACCACACCTTTCACATGGAGCGTTGGAGCGAGCAGGGGTTGCCGCGGATGGAACCGTTGTGGTTGCTGCGGTACCTGCCGAACATGCCGGCGTGCCATATCAGCATTGCCGCCGATGCCCGCGGCCCCAGCAACTCGCTGACACTGGACGACGCCTCGGCCAATTCGGTGATCGGCGAAGCCTGTCGCGTGTTGTTGCGGGACGCCGCCGACGCCATCATCACCGGCTGCACGGGCACCACCTTGCACCCTATCAAGACGCTGCATCTGGCCCTGTGGCACGATCTGGCCGCTACGCCGCCCGAACCAGAGCGTCGTTGCCGTCCCTTCGACCGGGATCGTTCCGGGCGGGTGGTCGCCGAAGGGGCTTGCAGTTTTCTGTTGGAACGGCGGCAATCCGCGGAAGCCCGTGGAGCGCGGATTTGGGGCCGCGTGTTGGGTACGGGCAGTTCCACCGTGGCCGATCGTTCGGGCAAGCCGAATTACCGCAAGGCCCTCGCGCAAGCCATGCGGGCGGCCTTGCAAGACGCCAAGGTGTCGCCCGGCGACGTGGGACACGTCAACGCCCACGGTCTGGGAACCCAGGAGGTGGACGCCGCCGAAGCGCAGGCCCTGCTCGAAGTGTTTGGCGAGGACTGGGGACGCCGCATTCCCGTCACCGCGATCAAGAGTTATTTGGGCAATTCGGGGGCGGGTTCAGGGACGCTGGAAATCGCCGCTTCGTTGGTGTCGCTCGCGCAGGGTGTGATTCCGGCCACCTTGAATTACGAGACTCCCGATCCGGCGTGTCCGCTGAACGTGGTGGCGCGTCAGCCGCGGCCGACGTCCAACAAAGTGTTCCTGAAAGTCAATGTCACGCGGGCCGGCCAGGCGGCCGCCGTCGTGATCGAAGCGGCGTAATCCCCGCTGGGGGAGCACACTCGATAAGTCGCGGGGCAACTCGGCACACTGCCGGGCAACTGAAGGCGTCGCCGATCAAAACTCGCGCCGCAGCCGATCGCCACGCGCCGCAGCCGATCGCCTCGCGCCACAGCCGATCGCCTCGCGCCGCAGCCGATCGCCTCGCGCCGCCGGCGCTAGTTGGCCACTCCGCCGGCCAACCGTTGTTCCGTCGATTTTTCGGGCGGCGAAACCTTGCTGGGCGCCTCGGCCGCCCTCCCCTTCAGGCCAGGATTTGGCGAATCGGCTCGACTTCCTCGACTCCGACGAGCTTCTGGTCCAAGCCTCCGAAGAAATAACTGAGGCGGTTGGGATCCAGCCCCATCTGATGCAAGATGGTGGCGTGCAGATGCTTGACGTGAAAGCGGTCTTGCACGGCGGCGCTGCCGAGTTCGTCGGTCATCCCCACGCTGGTTCCCCCCTTGATGCCGCCGCCGGCCATCCACATGGTGAACCCGTAGGAGTTGTGGTCGCGTCCGGTTCCTTTTTCGTATTCGGCGGTGGGCTGGCGTCCGAATTCGCCGCCCCACACGATGAGAGTTGTGGAGAGCAGGCCGCGCTGTTTGAGGTCGGTCAGCAAGCCGGCGATTGGCTGGTCGGTCTCGCCGGCGTGCAGGTTGTGGTTGTACTCCATGTCGTTGTGGGCGTCCCAGTTGTCGTCGTTATGGGCGCCGCCGGAGTAGATCTGCACGAACCTCACGCCCCGTTCGACCAGCCGGCGGGCCAACAGGCATTGCCGGCCGAACGTGGCCGTCCGGGGGTTGTCCAAGCCATACAAGGCTTGCGTGGCGGCGGTTTCTTGCGACAGGTCGACCGCCTCGGGCGCGTGAGCCTGCATTTTGAAGGCCAACTCATAGCTGGCAATGCGGGCGGCAAGCTGCGAATTGTCGGACCGGGAGGCGAGATGCTGCTCGTTGTACTCCCGCAGGGCATCGAGCAAACGCCGTTGAGCGCTTTGCGACAAGCCTTCTGGCGGCGCCAGATCGAGGATCGGCGTGCCCTGCGAGCGCATCACCGTGGCCTGATAGGAAGCCGGCATGTAACCGCTCGACCAGTTTTTCGGTCCGGAGATCGGACCGCCCCGCGGATCGAGCATCACCACGAAGCCGGGCAGGTTTTCGTTCACCGTGCCCAAGCCGTAGTTCAGCCACGAACCCAGGCATGGGCTGCCGCTCAAAATCCGCCCGGAGTTCATCATGAGCATGGCCGAACCATGAATCGGCGAATCAGCCGTCATCGAATGGATGAAGGCGATGTCGTCCACGCGCTGGGCCAGATGGGGGAACAGGTCGCTGACATATTTCCCGCATTCGCCGTACTGACGGAACTTCCATCGCGGTTCGACGATGCGGCCCTGGTTTTTGTGACCGGCCCGCCCAAAGGTTTTCACCGACACGGTTTGATTGTCCCGGCCGACCATCGCCGGTTTGTAGTCGAACGTGTCGATGTGGCTGGGACCACCGTACATGTACAGGAAGATGCAGGCCGTGGCCCGCGGCTCGAAATGCGGAGGCTTGGGTGCCAGCGGATTGGCGAAGGGCGAACGTTCGTTCGCCGCGGCGGGCCGCTCGAAAAAGCCATCCGCACTCAAGAGGGCCGTGAGGGCCGCGCCCGTGAAGCCGGCGCCAGCTTCCCACAGAAATTCCCGACGGGTCCGGCCGCAGAAGTTGGGGTGACTCATGGCTGGGTCTCAACGGGGTAGCAGGAAATGTGAAGGGCAATCGCGGGGGCTGCCCCGCGGGACACACGCGACCACTGGCAGCCGCGGTTCAACGCGCGGCAGGCCGGAGCCTGCCGCGTCTGGCTGCCTGTCGACACGGTGCGTAATCCGGGGACACAAGGCTCAATCCAGGTACACGAATTCATTCAGGTTCAACATCGTCAGGCAGAAGTGCTGGAGCGCCAGGGCGGGGCTTTCACCGTGGTCCCGTTCCAGCGCGTCCAGCAAGGCCAACCCCCGGTCGATTTCCACCGCGGAGGGCGCGCGTTGCAGCACTTGTTGCAAGGCGAGTCGGACCTGGTCGGCACGATGATTTCCGGCCTGTCGTTCCAGCCAGCGCGCGAACTCGCGCGACTGCTCTTGCAGGAAAGCGCTGTTCAAGAGGTTCAGGGCCTGGGTCGGTTGCGTGGTGGCGAACCGCACGGGGCAGCTAAAGTCGGTTTCGGGGGCGTCGAAACTGGCCAGCAGGGGGACGGCCAGGGACCGCTTGCTGTGAATGTAAATGCTCCGTCGACGCCGCTCCGATTCGGACGATTGTTCCCAACCAGCACCCGGCCGGGACTGTCCGGCGAGAACCTCCGGCTCGATGACGGGATACATACTGGGACCGAACATGACGCCGAGGTTCAGCGTGCCATTCACGGCCAGGATCGAATCGCGCAGTTCCTCGGCCCGCAAGCGGCGCATCTCGAACCGCCAGCAGAGGTGGTTTTGAGGGTCGGCCGCGAGGGCCGCGGGATTCCCCTGCGACGACATCCGCCAGGCGTTCGAGGTCAGAATCAGCCGGTGCAAATGACGCAAACGCCAGCCATGTTCGATCAGTTCGGCGGCCAGCCAATCGAGCAGTTCGGGATGCGTGGGCGGCTCTCCTTGGAGGCCGAAATTGTTCGCGGACGGGACCAGACCGCGTCCAAAATGCCACTGCCACACCCGATTGGCGATGACACGGGCCGTGAGGGGATTGTCCGGGCTGGCGATCCATTCGGCGAGGGCCAGGCGACGGCCGCTGCTCGCCTTCGTGGCGGGAGGCCGAATCCGCGGCTCCGGCGGCGATAACACCTCCGGGAAACCCGGCTCCACGACTTCTCCTCGCACGTGGGGGTTGCCCCGCGCCAGCACATGCGTCGCGGGGGGCGTTTCCCCGTGCTCCTTCACGCACAGCGCCAGGCTGGCGCTCCGCGGCGGGCGGTTTCGCAAGGCGGTCCACGTTTTGCGCGTCTGGGCATACTGCTCGAAGTCGGCCCGGCTGATCAGTTCTCCGACGTGCTTTTGAATCACGGCCAGACGCTGGCTGTCGTGCCGAAAATCGTCGATCTCGCCCCCCTTCAAGTTCGGTCTGATGGCGGCTTCGACTTCGTCCAATTGTTTGCGCAGCTCGGCCGTGCGTTGCTCCCATTGCCGTTTTTCCTCGGCGAGTGCGGCTTCTTCCTCGGGAGTGGCGATCGAGCACACCGAGTTCTGGTACACCGATTCATCGGACCGCTGGCCGTAATGTTTGACATTGCGGAAGAACGCGGCAAAGCGGTAATAGTCTCGCTGGGGGATGGGATCCAGCTTGTGTTCGTGACAGCGGGCACAGTTCATCGTCAGGCCCAGAAACACCTGAGCCGTGGTGCTCACGATGTCGTCGATGCCGTCGAAGTAAGCCAATTCGGGGTCGGCGGGTTCGTCGTCCCACAGGCCGAGGCGGTAATAACCCGTGGCGATGATCGCGTCCCGCGAGGGTTCCGGAAGCTCGTCGCCAGCGAGTTGTTCGCGGATGAAGTCATCGTAGCCGCGGTCGCTGTTGAAGAAGCCAATCACGTAGTCGCGATACCGCCAGACGAAGGGCTTGGGGTTGTCGCGCTCGAAGCTGTTGGTTTCCGCATACCGCACCAGGTCCAGCCAGTAGCGGGCAAAATGCTCTCCGTGGTGAGGTGACTCCAGCAGTTCGTTCATCAGCCGCTCGTAGGCCTCGTTCGAGGGATCGCGGCAAAACTGCTCGACGAGTTGATAGGACGGCGGCAAACCCAACAGGCCGTAGTGCAGCCGACGCACAAGTTGTTGAGGCGGTGCGGGAGGGTTGGGCTGCAAGCCCGCTTCTTCCAACCGGCTGAGGAGGAAGGCATCGATGGGATTGGCCACCCAGGCCGTGTTCCGCACCTCGGGCACCGCCGGCTTTTGCAGCGGACGGAACGCCCAGTGGTTCCGGGTTTCGTCGGTGATCTGCGGAGCGCCTTTGTGAACCGTGGGGGCAGCCGCTTCCTCGGCGGGCATCGGCAACCCCAGTTCCACCCAACGCGTCAACACGGCGATCTGCGCGGCGGATAATTTGCCCGCCGGCGGCATCTCGAACCCCTGGTAGTTGATCGCCTGCACCAGCAGACTCTCGGCCGGTGCGTTCAGATTCACCGCCGGTCCGCTGTCGCCTCCCCGCAGGACCGCGGCGCGGCTGGCCAGCGTCAACCCTCCTTTCGATTTCCCCGGCCCGTGGCATTTGAAGCAATGCTGCTCCAGAATCGGCCGGACTTCGTTGCGATAGAAGGCCAGCGGCTCGGGCGCGGGGACTTCCTCCGCGGCGCGTGCCGCGGACCAACCCAGGGCGAGCAGCCCAACGACAACAAGCACATCTCGCATGGCCATGTGAGGGGCACGAACCTTTTGCGCTGGAAGGAACCTGATGGGGATGGAAGGCAGTGGCGGACAATCGGGGGAGACCAACTCATCCAGGATAACCGATTCGCGTGCCAGGTACACCGTTTCTCCCCACCTTGGCGGGAGAATGCGCGCGATTTTTCCGATGCCCCCCGGTCATCAAGTTCCCCAGGAAACATCGTAACATACTTCACTACATCAACTTACACATCCCCGAACGACCTTCGTCGCACACCTCGCCGGTCTGAACGTCCTGTCACCTAAGCCCTGGCTTCACCGCGCGAAACCGTCTTCCCCCGAGTGCACCGAAGTCATTACAATCCCGCCCCTTTTCGATGTGCCATCGAATTTCGATGTGCCCACAACGTCACCTTTCGGCCAACTCGTTGCACAATACGGTCCGAGGGATCGTGTATGCCTCACCTGTTGGAACGCCGCGATCCCCTCGGCAACTCCGCCGCGGTGTGGATTCTGGCGGCACTGCTGTTTTTGGTTCCATTGGCATGGTGGTCCCTCAGGCAATTACGGCTCGAGAACGATATTACCACCTGGCTGCCTCCCGACGATCCTGAACTGCAAGTGCTGAACTGGGCGCATCGGCTGTTCCCCAACGAAGACCGGCTGATCATCACATGGGAAGGGAGCGCCCTGGGCGACCCGCGGATCGACGACTTGCGGAAACGGCTGGAACCGGTCCCGGACAAGGATGGCGTGCGACGCGGCGGTTTACCCTACATCGACGACGTGCTCGAACCGCGGGAATTGTTGATTCGCATGCGCGAAAACAAAGTCCCGCCTCAGGAAGCGGCCCGAAGGCTGACGGGCTTGATGCTGGGCCATGGTCCGTTGCGCGTGCGGTTGACCGAACGGGGCCGCGGCCGCTCGCGCCACTGGCGGGCCGAGTTACCGGAAATCGCCGAACGCGACCTGGGGCTGAAATTGTTCGTCCACGACCCTGAGCCGGATCTGGCCACCACCGCGCAAATTCCCGGCTTCACGTCGGCGGCGGACGAGGCAATCCCAGCGGCGCCGCCGGCCGTTCTCCTGCCCAACGGCGAACTGGATGACAGCACCGATGTGGAGCACGATCTGGCACTTTCCTGGCAGGGGATGGGGGTCGGCACGCCGCAAACCCAGCGGGTTGTGGAATGGTTGAGGAATTACCGGGACTTCAATGGCGGCGGAGCCGGCGCGCCGTTGGTGGAGCGGTGCTTTTTCGTGGCAGGCGCACCGGCGGCGTTGGCGGTCACACTGTCCGAAGCTGGCCAGGCCGACCTGAAAGAGACGCTGCGGCAAATTCGTCAGGCGGCCCGGCAAGCCGGGATTCCCGAACACGCTCTCAAGCTGGGCGGCAGCGCCGTGGTCAGTTCCGAGTTGAATCGGGAGGTGGCTCACGCGGCATGGGACGTGCATCACCCCATCACCCGGTTGCATCGCCGCTCGGTGATTTTGACGTCGGTGCTGGTCGGCGCCGTTCTGGCCTTGGTGATGGTCCGCGATGTGCGACTGGCGGCCATTGTGCTTGGAGCCTCGCTGCTCAGCACGTATCTCGCCGTGGCCTTGGTGCCGGTCACGGGCGGGTCCATGAACCTCGTCCTCGTGGTGATGCCCACCTTGCTGATGGTGATTACGCTTTCGGCGAGCATTCATGTGGCGAACTACTGGCGTCACGCGGCGGCAGTGGAGCCGCACGCGGCGGCGGTGGAGGCCGCCCGCCGGGCATTCCTGCCGTGTTTGTTGGCGGCGGTCACCACGGCGATAGGTCTGGCGTCCCTGTGCACGAGCAGGTTGTCGCCGGTCCGCGAGTTCGGCTTGTACGCCGCACTGGGCACGGGGCTGTCGTTTTTTGTCGCCGCCTATGCGGTGCCCTCGCTGCTGATGTTGTGGCGGGGCAAGGCTCCCGCCCTCGCCGAACTGGATCATCCCGGTTGGCGTTGGTTGGGGGGGTGGTTGGTCCAGCATCCCGCGGCGGGGGCGGCCGTCTTTTTGGGCATCTGCGCGGCATGCAGTTGGGGTTTGACGCGGTTTCAAACCGAGACGAAGGTGATCCGCTTCTTCGGCGACACATCGCGGATCGTGCAGGACTATTGGTACCTGGAGAATCACCTCGCGGGGGTGATTCCGGTCGAAACGATTGTGCGCTTCGATGCGGCGGCGCAGGACGAGACCTGCTTCCTCGATCGGATGGAACTGGTCCGCACGGTGACGGAGCGTCTGCGGCAGCATCCCGAAATCAGCGGTTGTTTGGCGCTCCCCGATTTCCAGCCCGTCAGTGAAGGTCCGGAAGGTTCATCGATGCTGGCCCGCAGCAAGTATTATCGCCGGGCCAGCATTTTGCAGGACCGCGTGCGCAGCGGCGAAATCCCCGGCGTGGAGGCGTTTTACACCATGGCCGGCCAGCATGCCGATGCCGTTCATCCCCAGGACCACGCGTGGAGCGAAGCCGGCGACGAATTGTGGCGGATCACCGCCCAAGTGAACGTGATGACCGATGCCAGCTATGCCGCCATTCTGGACGACATCCACCGCACCGCGCAGGAAGTGCTCCGGTTGCAACCCGGCGCGCGGCACGTGGTCACGGGAACCGTGCCGTTGTTCCTGCAAACCCAGGAGGCCGTGCTGAACAGCCTGATTTCCAGTTCGCTCGTGGCCTTGGGGCTGATCCTCGCCGTTCTGGTGATTCAACTCCGCAGCCTGTGGGCGGCGCTGGTGGCGCTGATTCCGAACGTGCTGCCGATCACCGTGGTGTTTGGCTGCATTTCGTACTGGGGTTTGCGGGTGGACATCGGCACCATGATTACCGCGTCGATCGCCTTGGGCATGTCGGTCGATTCCACGCTGCACCTGCTGACGTGGTTTCGGCGCCGCCTTGCCGAAGGGGTCGAACGCCGACAGGCCGTCATCGAAACCCTCGTGCATTGCGGCCCGGCGGTCTGGCAGACGAGTTGTGCCGTGGCCTTGGGACTGCTCATGCTTGTGCCGGCCGAGTTGCAGCTCATCAGCCGCTTTGGCTGGCTGATGGCCGTGATGGTGGGAACCGCGCTGCTGGGGGACGTGGTGCTGCTGCCGCAGTTGTTGGCGTCGCCGCTGGGACAACTGTTCGTGCCCGCGATCACCCCGCCCGTCGTCGGCGATAGCTCGCCTGTGGTCGGCAATGCCTCGACCGTCGTCGGCGACACAGCCGCCCCGCGGATCGAACTCGCGGATACCTTGCCTTCCGAACGGGAAGCCGCATGACCGTCGGCGACCAGCGCAGCATGGCTGTCGGCGGGGGAAAGGCACGCAGAGGGCGACGGCGGGAAAGGACGGCCGATAAACCCACGGCTTGCCCGGCGGTTGCGTGCCGCTGCCGCGGTTCTGGGGAATCTGTCCGCCGAGGACGATTCGCCGGCTTGTGCCCTTGTCGCCATGCGTCGACAATGTGTTGATGTCGATACCCTGAGAAGTCGTTCGTTCCAGATGACGTTTACCGGGTTTGCCAGGCGATGCCTTTTCCGCAATTCGATCGTTCGCAGCTTCGCATTCTGCCGTTGATGCAGCGGGTGCACGACCTCCACCGCGACAGCATTCGCATCGATCCCCAGGGTCCGCGCGTGCCGTTCGAGCATCCCGCGCTGCCCATCCTCGCCGACGACATCGTCCGCGCGATGCGGAACGATCGCACCGTGCTGTTTATCTGCGGGGCGCATGTTTTGCGGCAGGGGAACGCACCGTTGCTGATCGACTTGATGGAGCGGGGCGTGTTGCGGCATCTCGCGCTGAACGGAGCGGGCGCGATCCATGATTTCGAAATGGCGCTCATCGGCCAGACCTGTGAAAGCGTGGCCCGCTACGTGCGGGAAGGGCAGTTCGGCTTGTGGCAGGAAACGGCTCGGCTGAACGACATCGTCAACGCCGGGGCGCGGGAAGGGTTGGGGTTTGGCGAGGCGGTGGGACGGGCCATCCAGGAAGGGGACTTTCCCTACCGCGAAACCAGCGTGTTGGCGGCGGCCTATCGGTTGGGCATTCCCGCCACCGTGCATGTGGCCCTCGGACAAGACATCGTGCACGAGCATCCCAACTGCGATGGGGCGGCGATCGGTGCCGCTTCCTACACCGACTTCCTGGTGTTCGCGCACTCCGTCACGCGGCTGGAAGGTGGGGTGATGCTGAACATCGGCTCGGCGGTGATGGGGCCGGAAGTCTATCTGAAAGCCCTGGCCATGGCCCGCAACGTGGCTCACCAGCGGGGCGAGTTCATTCGGCATTTCACCACTGCGGTGTTCGACCTGCCCGATTTGGGGGACGACCTGTCTCACGAGGCCCCCAAGCACGATCCGCGGTATTACTTCCGGCCATTCAAAACCATTCTGGTCCGCACCGTCGCCGATGGCGGCCGCAGCTATTACGTGCAGGGGGACCACAAAGCCACGGTGCCGGCCCTGTACGACCAGATTGTGGCGCGGCTGACCCAATCCGCTCCCTCGACCTGACCGCCCCCCTCTGCACCAGGGAACGCTTTCTCCGCGCGGCATGTGTGTCGGTCCCGCCGGGCGTGGCTCCCGTCGTCTCCGTGCGTGGCAAACTGCGCAGTCTGCGCGGGACTTGGTGGGCTTCCCGGAGATTCCGTGTGTAGCGACGGTAGCGATTGCCGATGTGTGAAGCACGAAAGATGACCGCTCGGTGCGGTTCGGGTTGATTTAAGTGCGGAAGTGAAGCAGACCGGCATGCGCGGCGGATGGTTGAAAGTGGGGCACCTGCTGACTGCTGGGGCGCTTTTTGCCCCCGCCTGTGCCCATTATGCTCCCACGCCGCAACACGCGCTCGGGATGGATGCCGCCCATTACAGCCATCTGGCCAAACAGATCGAGTTTCCCGATGTGGCCACGGCTTCGGCCGAGACGCCGGCCACGACCCCTCCGCCCCTGTCGATCCTTTCGGGGGAAACCGATCAGTTCCTCGATCTCTCGCTGGAAGAGGCGATCCACCTGGGCCTCATCCATTCCCAGGTGCTTCGCGACCTCGGTGGACTGGTGCTCCGCCAACCCGATTTGGTGCGCGGACGACAAGACCCATCGATCGCGGAAACCGATCCGCGGTTTGGCATTCAGGGAGCGCTCAGCGCGTTCGATGCGTCGTTCTCGACCAGTACCTCGTATGAGAACAACGACCGTGCCGTGAATAACGTCTTCTTTGGCGGGGGCACCCGGCTGCTCACCCAGAACTTTTGGACGATGCAGTCGCAACTCTCCAAAACCAGTGCCACGGGAACCCAATTCGCCTTTCGCAATCTGACGCAGTACGACGCCAACAACGCGCCGGGCAACTTCGTTCCGAGTGCCTGGACGACGTGGTTCGATTTCGAGGCCCGGCATCCGTTTTTGCAGCGCGGCGGCGTCAACTTCAACCGGCTTGCCGGACCCAACGGACAGCCGGGCGCGATCAACGGCGTGGTGATTGCCCGCTTGAACGCGGATGTCGCCCTGGCCGATTTCGAGTTGGGGGTCCGCAATTACGTCAGCGACATTGAAAACTGCTACTGGGATTTGTACTTCGCCTACCGCGACCTCGAAGCCAAGGTCGCCGCCCGCAACGCGGCCCTCGAAACCTGGCAGCGGATCCACGCCCTGTACGAACAAGGACGCCGCGGCGGCGAAGCCGAAAAAGAGGCCCAGGCGCGCGAACACTACTTCCGCTTTCAGGAAGAGGCTCAAAACGCGCTGCACGGACGACTGTACGACGGCACGCGCACGCACAACGGCAGCACGGGCGGCACGTTCCGTTCCACGGGGGGCGTGTATGTGGCCGAACGCCGCTTGCGGCTGATGATCGGACTGCCGATCAACGATGGCCGGCTGGTGCGTCCCACCGACGAACCGCTCAAGGCCCGGCTGGTGTACGACTGGCAGGCCAGCCTCGCCGACGCACTGACCCGCCGGCCGGAACTCCGCCGGCAGAAATGGATCATCAAGCGTCGCGAGGCGGAATTGGAAGCCAACAAGAACTTCCTGATGCCGCAGTTGGATGCCTTGGCCCGCTACCGTTTCCGCGGCTTTGGCGACACGCTCTGGCCGTATGGAGGCGTGCCGGGACCGTTCAACAATGCCATGTCCGACCTGGTGAGCGGCGATTTCCAGGAATGGCAGGTGGGCATGGAAATGTCGTTCCCCATCGGCTTCCGGCGGGCCTACGCCGCCGTCCGGCAATCCGAGCTGCAACTGGCCCGAGAGCGGGCCGTGCTGCACGAGCAGGAACGTTCGGTGGTCTACGATCTGAGCAATGCCGTGGCGGAAGTGGACCGCGCCTATGCGGTGGTGGAGACGAATCTGAATCGGCGGTTGGCGGCGGCCGAACAACTCGCCGCCGTCGAGGCTGCGTTTGAAGCCGAGAATGCCACGCTCGATCTGCTCCTGGAAGCGCAGCGCCGCGTCGCCGAAGCCGATGTCGCCTATTATCGTGCCTTGGTGGAATACACCCTTGCGGCCAAGAACGTGCAACTCGAAAAAGGCACCTTGCTGGATTACAACGAAATCTTCCTCCAGGAAGGCCCCTGGCCCGACAAGGCCTACGACGATGCCGCGCGACGAGAATTCCTCCGCGGCGCGCCCGTCCACCGCAAAGATGCTCCCCTCACGGCGGCCCCGGCGGTAAGCACCGGCGTCTATCCGCAGCATCTGGAACCGGCCGTGATGTCGTCCTGGCCGGCGTCCCCCACCGCGGAGGATTTGCCGCCTCCGCCTGCGGCCCCCGATCTTCACTCGCCCGGGCCCGCGATCAATCTCGAGGATCTGGTCGCGCCCCCCGCCCACAGCGAGCAGTAAGAGCGCGTGCCGCCACTCATTGTCCGGGGAGCCACAATTTGCCGGCGGCGACTGGTTCCGACGCCGACTCCGGCGTCCACAGCGTGCCCGCGGTCGCCGGCGCCAGCGCGCCGCCCAGCCAGGGGGGCGTCACGCCGTGGAGCTGGCACATCCGTTCGACCGAGGGCCGCAGATTGGGAACCTTGGACAGGTAATACTGGTCGAAGCGGTTCAACAAGTCCGGCAATTGCGGATCGTCGGGGTCTCGCAAGCGCAGCCCCAATTCGTTCAAATCCCAATGCAATACGGCGACGAAATTGTGCGGCAGGGATTGGGCATGTTGACGGCCTTGGGCAATCCACTCGAAGGCCTCCTCCGAATTTCCCGCGTCGCTGGCCTGCCGGTACAGCGCTTGGTAGACCTCGGCACGATCGGCGTCGTTGAGGCACTCGGGACGTTGCAGCACGGCGGTCAGCACCTTCCGCGAGAGGCGGCGGTGCCCGATCAACAGCACCCGGTTGACGACGGCGACCAATTGTTCGTCCGTCAACTGTTCCACGGGCAGACGCTGCAATTGCAAGGCGGAGAGAGACTGGACCGACGTCTCCGGCGTGAATGCGATGGGGGGGAGCGGCTCCAATCCCAGCCGCGCGAACACGGCCTCCAGGTCCAGGGGAATCCGGTGTGCTTCGCAGGAGGCGTCGAGGACGTAGACGGCGGCCAGCAACTCGGTCCGCAGGGAGGGGTCGGCCGCCGCCTCGCGGGGAGTGCGTCCGTGCAGCCCCCTCAGCGGAGTTTCAAACCACACCTCGTCGACCAGGTGCCGGTGCCAAAGGTCGGTCACGGCCCGGCGGCGTTTGGTGGGGGACTTCAAGGGCAGGGCGATCTTCGTGAAAAACGGCAGCAGTTCTTCCGGAATTTTGCCCGACGCGATCTCGGGCTCCGGATTCCACCGCACGTCTGCTGCCGTCACTTCACGAAGAGCGGCGGCTTGCCGATCGAAGTCCTCCCCCGCCACTCCTTGCAGCCAGATTTGCGCCGGTGCGGAGGCATCGGCATCCCGGTCGCGCACCCACAAGCTGCCGGTGCTGCGCACCACGCAGTCCAGCGTGGGGTGTTCCGGCAGGACTTCGTAGCCAAAGGGACGTTCCAGCACCTCGTACACCGCCGTGAAATCCTGCCCGGACAGGTTGGACTCCGGGAGCAGCGGCACACGCTGCAAGAATGGCAATTCATCGAGCAGCGTCAGCAGCTTGCTCACCGAGGCAGTGATCTCGCCGCACCACCGCATTCGCGCCCGTCCCTCGCTCGACGAATTCCACGCCAGCAGTTGCGACAGGGTTTCGCACTCGACGGCGGTACCCGCATCACGCCCAGCATACTGTGCCGCGGCCCGATGCAAGGCTTCGGCGGCCGCTGCTTCCGCACCGGACGCGGCCCGGCATAAGCCGATGGCATGCCACTGCTCGGCGACGTCGGGATGGTCGGTCGTCAAGCGGAGCAGCAGATCGGCGGCGATGTCCCAGCAACCCACGCTGGTGTATTTGAGCGCCTTTTTCACTTCCGCGACGAACGGTTCCTCACCGGGCACGTCGGGCAGCTTGTGCACGCTTCGGAACGGGTAGGGAATGACGGTGTCTCGATCCAGCTCCAGCAGTTTCATGAACAGATTTTCGCGGGATTTCTCGGGGCAGAACCTCGCCGCGAGCACCAAATGCTCGCGGGCCGCGAGATAATGGCCGGCATCCAGGTGTTCCAGCGACAGGATTTCCAACAGGTTGCTGACGATGTCGGGAAACCGCTTGGCGCAGCGCTGCAAGGCTCGCTGAATGTCCTTGCGGGCCTCCCGCGGTCCGTCGTGACGCAACCGGGCCAAGGCGTACAGGCCGATCGCGAATTCGTGCTCTGGATGTTTTTCGAGAAAACTCGACAACCGCTGGATGGCGGAGGCCGCGTCGCCCGCTTCCAAATCGAGAAACGACCTGGTGGTGACGGCCCACGCATTCTCCGGGTGCTTGCGCAGCAGCGTCTCGAGCAACTGCTGGGCTTGACGCATCTGATGGTCGTGCATCAGCCGGGAAATGCGTTCCATGTCATCCGCCATGCCGATGCAGCAGAACTTCAATTTTTTGCCGCTGCCGCAGGGGCAGGAAGCGTACACATCGAACGCCATGCAAGGAACCTTCCGGGCTGAATGAGGGCCGACCATCATGCGGATCGGAATGGGTGCAGTCTAACAAAGTCGAGCCGATTTCCCACTCGACGCCGCGCGTGCGTCGGGCGGTTTCGCGCGCCGGGCGGCCGCGCCACCGCTCAGCCTCGCCGCGCCACCGCTCAGCCTCGCCGCGCCACCGCTCAGCCTCGCCGCGCCACCGCTCAGCCTCGCCGCGCCACCGCTCAGCCTCGCCGCGCCACCGCTCAGCCTGGCCACTTCACCGCTCAGCCTGGCCGCTTCACCGCTCAGCCTGGCCGCTTCACCGCTCAGCCTCGCCGCGCCGCCTCGGTCCGCCCCTCCAACCCCGACAGCAGCCGCGACCAGTGGGCCTGCCCCACTTCCCGCACCCGGGCATCGTCCCACACCTCCAGCGGAGCGTACCGCGGATGTTTCGATTCCTTGTACGGATCGTTATGCCGCGTGTTGTAACAGCAGATGAACGCCCACCGGGGATGTTCGCTCTTGTTCTGATCGGACCGGTGCAGCGTGTTGCCGTGAAAGAACACGGCCGACCCCGGCTCCAATTCCACGTGCACGGTTTCGAGCCGTTTGACGATCTCGGCGACCCGTTCGGCGTCGGCTCCGGTTTGATCGCCGACTTTCCCGTGGTCGATGCGCCCCAGCTTGTGCGACCCGCGGACCACTTGCAAACAGCCGTTTTCGCGCGTGGCGCGGTCGACGGCGATCAGGCAACTGGCCATGTCCGGCCACAGGCAGCCGTTGTTGTACCAGTAGCCATAATCCTGATGCCACGCCCAGGCGCCCCCCACGCGGGCCTCCTTGAGGATCATCTTGTGGTGATAGTGGTACACTTCGTCGCCCAGCAGTTGTTCCATCGGCAGGACGATCCGGGCGCTGCGGACGATGGCGCCGTAGATCGTGTCGTGCGGAAGATCGTTCCGCACCACCAGCTTCACGGCCCCTCCCTCACCATCGGCACGGCTGCCGACGTCGCGCTGCAATTCCTGATCGGCCTTGGCAATCTGGCGGAGCAATCCGATTTCCTCGGCGTCCAGAAGTTGCGGGACGATCAGGAACCCGTCGGCGTGAAAACGGGCGACATCGGCTGCCGAGAAGGGCAAATGACGCATGAACCGGCTCCCGAGGCTGAACCAACTCGACGGACAGACACGCAACCCGCACACTATACCATCTCCGCGCCACCCGCCGCCGTGCGGGAAGACAACCGAATGGCGTGGCGGCACAGCCGCCGCCGTGCAGCCCCGCGCTGTCGCGGTGGTCTTGATTCCCCCGGCATTTTCCGCGAAAACCGTGTCGCCCGCTCGTGGTCAATGGTCCGAAGCGCCGGGTACGACCGTTGTGCCAGGGACCGCGGACGACGCCTTTATCGACCAGGATGAGACTTTATGGCCACGGACGACAGGACGCCCGACAGCAAACCGCAAAACTTCATTCACGAAATCATCGACGAGCACAACCGCACAGGCCGGTTCGGCGGCCGCGTGCACACCCGCTTCCCTCCCGAACCGAACGGCTACCTGCACCTGGGACATGCCAAATCGATCTGCCTGAACTTCGGCATCGCCCAGCGTTACGGCGGCAAGTGCAACCTCCGCTTCGACGACACCAATCCCACCAAGGAAGACCAGGAGTACGTCGACTCCATCATGGAGGATGTCCGTTGGCTGGGCTTCGAGTGGGACGGCCTGTACTACGCCTCGGATTTCTTCGAGCAGATTTATCAATACGCCGAACAGCTCATCCAGAAAGGGCTGGCCTACGTCGACAGTTCGCCGGTGGAGAAGATCCGCGAGATGCGCGGCTCGCTGACGCAACCGGGTCAGAACAGCCCCGACCGCGACCGCCCGCCCGCGGAAAGCCTCGACTTGTTTCGCCGCATGCGGGCCGGTGAATTCCCCGACGGGGCCTACGTCCTGCGGGCCAAAATCGACATGGCCCATCCCAACATGAACATGCGCGATCCGCTGCTGTACCGCATTCGCCACACCGAGCATCACCGCACCGGCAACACCTGGTGCATTTACCCCCTGTACGACTTCACCCACGGCTACTGCGATTCGCTGGAGGGAATCACCCACTCCATCTGCACCCTCGAGTTCGAGAACCACCGCCCCCTGTACGACTGGCTGCTCGACGCCCTCGACCTGTATCACCCCCAGCAAATCGAGTTCGCCCGCCTGAATCTGACGTACACCCTGATGAGCAAGCGCAAACTGCTGGAACTGGTGCAAACGGGCGTGGTGCGCGGCTGGGACGACCCGCGGATGCCCACCCTTGCCGGCATCCGTCGCCGCGGTTACACCCCCAGCGGCATTCGCGCCTTCTGCGAGGAAATCGGCGTCACCAAGTTCAACAGCCTCACCGACCTCCACGTGCTGGAAAACGCCATCCGTGCCGATCTCAACAAATCGGCCCCGCGGTATCTCGCCGTGTTGCGGCCGCTGAAGGTGGTCCTCACCAACTATCCCGACGGCGTGGTGGAGGAGATGGAGGCGGTCAACAATCCCGAAGACCCATCGCAAGGCACCCGCAAGGTCCCCTTCTCCAAAGTGCTGTACATCGAGCAGGACGACTTCCTGGAACACCCGCCGAAGCAGTTCTATCGGCTGGCACCCGGCCGGGAAGTCCGCCTGCGGTGGGGGTATTTGATCACCTGCCAGGAGGTGGTGAAGGATGCGGCCGGGAACATCGTCGAGTTGCGCTGCACCTACGATCCCGCCACCAAGGGGGGCAACACTCCCGACGGCCGCAAGGTGAAGAGCACGATCCACTGGGTGTCGGCGGCGCACGCGGTCCCCGCGGAAATCCGTTTGTATGATAAGCTGTTCACCATCGCCGACGTGGCGGACATCCCCGAAGACGAGGACTGGAAAAGCTATCTCAACCCGCACTCGGAAGTGATCGTCACGGGCTATCTGGAGCCGTCGCTGGCGGATAAGCCGGCCGGGTTTCGCTGTCAGTTCGAGCGGCTGGGCTATTTCTGCGTCGACAAGGACTCGACGCCGGGCAGACTGGTGTTCAACCGCACGGTCACGCTCAAGGACGAGTGGGCCAAACTGCAAAAAAAGGGGGTCTAGGTCCCCGCCTGTCCGCGGGCCGCGACCGGCAACGGACCGGCTGGATTGCAGTTGCAGGCGCGCCCTCTATAATCCCTGCGATTGCTCTCCGTGCGGCATTCGAAGACAGGCTGACGTCATGGACACCGCGGCTGCCGATCCGAAACCTTCGGTCGTCGAGAAGCTTAACCTGCGCTGGCTGCATCGGCTGCTGACGTCCTCGATCGGCCGGAAATTCGTGATGGGGCTGACGGGGTTGGGGCTGTGCGGATTTCTGGTGGTGCACCTGGCGGGCAATCTGCTGCTGTACGCCGGGCCCGAAAGCTTCGACCGCTATGCTCATGCCCTGCATGAGCAGGAATGGCTGCCGCTGGCGGAAGCGGGGTTGTTCGCCCTGTTTCTGCTGCACATTTATCTGGCGTTCGTCACGGCGGCCGAGAACCGCGCGGCGCGGCACACGGGCTACGCCTTAAAGCAGTCGAAGCGGCGGGATTTGGTGTGGGAATGGCCGGCGCACAACTGGATGTTCCTCTCGGGGGCGGTGGTGCTCGGCTTTCTCATCCTCCATCTGGTGGACATGAAATTCGAGGCCCGGCCCGACGTGGACTATGCCGGCAAAGGTCCCTATGCCGTCACGGTGAGCGTGCTGCGGAATCCGTACAGTGCGGCGGTGTATCTGCTGGGGACGGCGATTCTGGGTTTTCACCTGGCCCACGGTTTCGCCAGCGCGTTTCAGTCGTTGGGGCTGTCGCACCCCAAGTACACGCCGCTGATCAAATCGTTCGGTTACGTCTTTGCCGTGGTGATTGCCGCGGGGTTTTTCAGCTTGCCGCTGTCGGCCTGGGTTCTGCCGCACATGGCGGCGGCGGTGCAAGTGGAGCGCGGCGACGCCGCGCCGACTCCCTGAACCGGCGATCCAACCAGAGGACTTGTCCGTGGTCGAAACTGCCGCCGCGCCGCTGGACGGGCGTTGTCCGTCCGGAGCCATTGCCGATCGCTGGGAACGCCGCAAACGAGAACTCAAGCTGGTGGCGCCCAACAATCGCCGCAAGTTCACGGTGATAGTGGTGGGCACCGGCCTGGCCGGGGGATCGGCCGCCGCCGCGCTGGGCGAACTGGGCTACAACGTGCTGTCGTTCTGCATTCAGGACAGCCCGCGGCGGGCGCACAGCATCGCGGCCCAGGGCGGCATCAACGCCGCCAAGAATTACCAGAACGACAACGATTCCGTCTGGCGGTTGTTCTACGACACCGTCAAGGGGGGAGAGTGGCGGGCCCGCGAGTCCAACGTGTACCGTCTGGCCCAATTGAGCACGCTGATCATCGATCACTGCGTGGCGCAGGGGGTGCCGTTCGCGCGCGAATACGGCGGCACGCTGGCCAACCGCTCCTTCGGCGGGGCCCAGGTGTCGCGCACGTTCTACTGCAAGGGACAAACCGGCCAGCAGCTTTTGCTGGGCTGCTATCAGGCCATGATGCGGCAAGTGGCGGCCGGCAAGGTGCGGGTGTTCCCCCGCCATGAAATGCTCGACCTGGTGGTGATCGACGGCGCGGCCCGGGGCATCGTGGCGCGGAACCTGATCACCGGCGACTACGAAACCTACGCGGCCGACGCCGTGGTGTTGTGCACCGGGGGCTACGGCAACGTGTTTTATTTGTCGACGAACGCCAAGTCGTGCAATGTGACGGCGGCATGGCGGTGCCACAAGCGGGGCGCCTTTTTCGCGAATCCCTGCTTCACGCAAATTCATCCCACGTGCATTCCGGTGACGGGCGAACACCAGGCCAAGCTCACGCTGATGAGCGAGAGTTTGCGGAACGACGGCCGGGTGTGGGTGCCGAAACGGGCGGGCGATCCCCGTCCCCCGCACGAGATTCCCGAAGAGGAGCGGGACTACTACCTGGAACGGCGGTATCCGGCCTACGGCAATTTGGCGCCGCGGGACATTTCCTCGCGGGCGGCCAAGGAGCGTTGCGACGCGGGCTTCGGCGTGGGGCCGAGCAAGCAGGCGGTGTATCTCGATTTCGCCGACGCCATCCGGCGGGACGGCCCGGCGGCCATGCGGGCCAAATACGAGAACCTGTTCGAGATGTACCAGCGGATCACCGGCGAAAACCCCTATGAAGTGCCCATGCGGATTTATCCCGCCGTGCACTACACCATGGGGGGGTTGTGGGTCGACTACAATCTGCAAAGCAACCTGCCGGGCCTGTTCGTGCTGGGTGAAGCGAACTTTTCCGATCACGGCGCCAACCGCCTGGGGGCCAGCGCCTTGATGCAGGGGCTGGCCGACGGCTACTTCATCATCCCGTACACCATTGCCGACCACCTGGCGGGGCGCAAGCTGCCCAAGGTGTCCACCGAGCACGAGGCGTTTCGGGAGGCGGTGGAGGCCTGCCGCAATCGCACGCAAAAGCTGCTGCAAGTGCGCGGACGGCGGAGTGTGGACGAATTCCACCGCGCCTTGGGCAAGATCATGTGGAACCATGTGGGCATGGCTCGCAACGCGGCGGGCTTGCAATCCGCCATCCAACAGATTCGCGCCTTGCGCGAAGAGTTCTGGCGCGACGTCCGCGTGATGGGGCAGGCCGGCGAGTTCAACCAGCACCTGGAACACGCGGGGCGCGTGGCCGATTTCATGGAATTCGCCGAACTGCTCGCCCTGGATGCGCTGGTTCGGGACGAATCGTGCGGCGGCCATTTTCGCGAAGAACATCAAACCCCCGATGGTGAATGCCAGCGGAACGACGCCGAGTTCTGCCACGTGGCCGCCTGGGAGTTTCGGGGCCTCGACACCGAACCCCGGCTGCACAAGGAGCCGCTCGTCTTTGAAGAAGTTCCGCTGGGAACCAGGAGCTACAAATAATGAGCGGTGCGGGTGCGGCAAGCATGAAGCTCACGCTGAAGGTGTGGCGGCAGCCCGGTCCGACGGCCCCGGGCCGCTTCGTCACCTACGAACTGCGCGACCTGTCTCCCGACATTTCCTTCCTGGAAATGCTCGACATCCTCAACGAGCAGCTCGTGGCCCGCGGCGAGGAACCCATCGCCTTCGACCACGATTGCCGGGAAGGGATCTGCGGCATGTGCGGCGTGATGATCAACGGCCAGGCGCACGGCCCCGATTCCCTCACCACCACCTGCCAGTTGCACCTCCGCCGCTTTCAGGACGGCGACACGCTGGTGATCGAGCCGTGGCGGGCCAACGCCTTTCCCGTGGTCCGCGACCTATGCGTCGACCGCTCCGCCTTCGACCGCATCATTCAACAAGGGGGCTACGTGTCGGTGAATACCGGCAGCGCACCCGACGGCAACGCCGTGCTCGTGCCCCGGCACCGCCAGGAACAGGCCATGAACGCCGCCGCCTGCATCGGCTGCGGGGCCTGCGTGGCTTCCTGCAAGAATGCCTCGGCCATGTTGTTCGTCGCCGCCAAGGTTTCCCACCTCGCGAGTCTCCCCCAGGGCGATGCCGAACGGTCGCGGCGCGTGCTCGCCATGGTGGCGCAAATGGATGCGGAAGGCTTCGGCCACTGCACGAACACCGGTGAATGCGAAGCGGCGTGCCCGGCCGGCATTCAACTGACCCACATCGCCCAGCTCAACCGCGAATACGTCCGCGCCCTGTTCTGCTCCACCGAGGGATAATGCCCCGGACAGCTCCGGCCTGTTACAATCGCCGCCGGGCCTTCCCCACGCTTTCTCTCCGCGAGCCGACCATGTCTTCTCTGCTTCGCACGCCGCTGTTCGACTGGCATGTGGCGCACGGCGGCCGGATCGTGGAATTCGGCGGGTGGGAAATGCCGGTGCAATACACCGGCATCGTCGACGAGCACCTGGCGGTGCGTCGGGCCGCCGGTCTGTTCGACATCAGCCATATGGGACGGCTGCGCTTCACCGGCCCCCAGGCCGCGGCGTTTCTCGACCACATCCTCACCAACGACGTTTCCCGGCTGAAAACGGGGCAGGTACGGTACGCACTGGTCTGCAACGACGCGGGAGGCGTGCTCGACGACGTGCTGGTATACCGTCTCGAGGAGGTGTACTGGCTCGTCGTGAACGCGGCCAATCGCGAAAAAATCGTGAACTGGCTGACCACCCGCCAGGCCAACTGGGAGGTGCACATCGACGACGCGACCGCCGCCACCGGCATGCTGGCCCTGCAAGGACCGGCCACTCCCCGCGTCCTGCCCCCCGCCGATGCCGCCGTCTGGAGCCAACTCAAATACTACGCTGTCGCCAAGGGCTGTTCGCTGGCGGAACCGGCGCTGCTCAGCCGGACCGGCTACACCGGAGAGGACGGTTGCGAACTGATCGTGCCTCGGGAGCAGTTGCTCGGCGTGTGGGAAGCGCTGTTGGCCCGCGGCCGAGACCTGGGGGTGCGGCCGTGCGGCCTTGGCGCGCGCGACACGCTGCGGCTGGAGGCCGCCATGCCCTTGTATGGCCATGAACTCACCGAACGGATCGATCCGCTGACCGCGGGGCTGGCGTTCGCCGTGAAACTCGACAAACCCGACTTCGTGGGCAAAGCGGCTTTGTTGCAGATCGCCCAGCAGACCGACCGCCCCCAACGGGTGGGGCTGAAGCTGGCTGGACGGCGCGTCCCCCGCGAAGGTTGCCGAGTGTCTGCGGGGGATACCGCGGTGGGCGAAGTCACCTCCGGCACGTTCTCCCCGACGTTGCAAATGCCCATCGCCATGGCGTACCTTGCACCGTCACACGCCGCCACCGGAACCAGCGTGGACATCGACATTCGCGGAAAGCGAGAGCCGGCGACGGTGGTCCCGCTGCCGTTTTACAAACGTTCCCCCGCCTGACCCCCCATGCCTGTATCATGGCCGACCGCGAATACACTCCTTACCAGCAAAAAGTCATCCGGCGGTATTACGAACACCGCGACCAGATGGACGAGCAGCGGCTCGGCGAACTGGTCACCAACCTGTATCTGGCCGAAGGAAAAAAGCGGGCCAGGATGTGGGAGACGGCCCGCGAGTTGATGGCGCGGCTGAACGTGCCCGCCAGCCGGATCGAACATGTCGTTCGCTCGGGGGATGCGGCCCTGCTGGCGGAAGTGGTGAAAGACCTCGCCGCGGGAGTGATTCGCCCCGCGCCAAAACAGCCCCCCGCCAAACCATCCGCCCATCCGCAACCATCCGCCCAGCCGCAACCGCCCGCCCCGCCGCAACCGCCCGGATAGCCGCCGCCTTAACGGTCCGCCGCCGTCTCCCTCCCACGCCGTCCCGTTCCGGCAACCGTTCGGTGACCTCTCGCCAAAGACGACTCCATGCGACGCAATCCTGTGAAAGCCGCCCTGAAAGCCGGTCTGCCTCAAGTGGGAACGTGGCTGTCGTTGGGCAGCGTATTCGCCGCGCGGTTGATGGCGCGGGCGGGCTTTCCATGGCTGACGGTGGACCTGGAACACTCTCCCATCGGTTGGACCGACGCCGGGTATCTGTTTGGCGCCATCGCCGATGCCGGCTGCGTCTGCCTGGCCCGCGTGCCGCGCGGCGATCACGATTACATCAAGCGCGTGCTCGACGCCGGTGCGCACGGCATCGTGGTGCCCATGGTCAACACGGTGGAAGAGGCCAGGCTGGCCATTGCCGCCGCCAAGTATCCCCCCGTCGGCAACCGTTCGGTGGGGGGCGCCATGCACGCTCTGAATTTCAACGCCACCGCCGGCGATTACTACGCCCACGCCAACGACGAAATTCTGGTGGTCTTGCAGACGGAATCTCCCCAAGGCGTGGACAATGCCGAAGCCATCTACAGCCTGCCCGGCGTGGATGCCATCTTCGTCGGCCCCAACGACCTCACATACCAGATGCGCGGCCCGGATGGCGCCGATCCCACTCCCGCGCAACTGGAAGCCATGTTGCAACGGGTACTGGCCGCCGGCAAGAAGGCGGGCACGCCCGTGGGTCTGCACGTCCAAACTGTCGAGCAGGTGCAGCAGCGCATCGCCGAGGGCTGGCAATTTCTCGCCATCGGCAGCGAATTGCGGTTCATGATGGTCGAAGCCCAGCGGATCGTGCAGTCCCTGAATCTCAAAGCGCAAACCGACCTGGCGCGCTATTGAACGCCGGGTTGCCGTCGACCTTCGCCGCCGCTCCCGACCACTCCCGCCGATCGCTCGCCACCGTTGACCACTCGGTTTCCTCAATCGCTCGTCGCCGTCGATCCTCTCTACACCGTGGGCCGAGGCCCCATCGCAGGTGCCCCGCGCAAGTTGGCGGACCGCGTGCGGCCGCCGTCCTGTTCGCGCTGCGTGCCGCCCGACGGGTCAGCCTTTTTCCGGTCCGAACGACGCCCACAGACTGTCCGTGCGCTCGACCACCCGCGCGCCGCGCGTCATCCGCAGCAGCCGCCGTTGGGGACGCAATCCGCACTGCTCGGCCAGGGCGCGCGCGGCCGCATGGCCGCAGGGAATGTCCAGCAGTACCGTCTCCCCCGCGAACAGGTCGAACACATGTTCCAGCAACCGCGGACCAGCCGTGTCCTCCGCCACGCACGGACCAATTTGCACGGCTGTCCCGCCGAGCCGATAGGTGATGTAACCTTGCCAGTTCGGGAGTCGCCAGCACGGCGCTTCGGTCGCCAACAGCTCCAACAACCTCCGGCGGTTGGTGCCGGTGATCGCACGATCCCACTCGGCCGCGGCGGCCGGATCACACGGCACCACGGGGTGTCGACGACCGCCGCGTGGCTGTCCCACGAAGCGCTCCAGCGGGAAGTCGGCCTGGAAACCAAGCTGTTCGTACAGGGGTTGACCCAGCGGAGTGGCATCGAGCCGCACCGTTTGCGCCCCGCGACTCTCCGCGAATTGCAGCGCGTGCTCCATCAACCGCCGGCCAAGCCCTCGGCGGCGCAGGGCCGCGTCGACCAACATCATCGACACCCAGGCCACGTCCTCGAACAGGCACACCATCACCGTGCCCGCGGGCCGACCTTCCCACTCCGCGACCAACCCGCCGTCCGGTTGCAGCCGGAGCATCCGCCGCCAGTCTTCGGCCCGCTGGTTCCAGCCCACTTGCCCGACGAGGCTCATCCCGAAGGGAATATCGGCCGCGGTGAACGGGCGGACCGACACCATGCCCCTAAGCCCCTCTGCCCCTAAGCCCCCGCGAAGAACGGCCGATCGACGAACGGCCGCCGGTTACGGTCCCTGCACTTCCAACTGCGGCAGCGCCTGCCGAAGCTGCTCGATGGCCTCGCTGCTCACCGACAAGCACTGATTCAGCTTCAGCGTTTTCAGCGCGCGGAACTTCGCCAGCGACGCCACGCCGGCGTCGGTCACCTGCGTGTTCGACAGGTTCAATTCCTCGAGCTGCGTCATGCCGTCCAGATGCTTCAACCCTTCATCGGTGATGCGGGTGTTGTCGAGATTCAGCACGCGGAGTTTGGTCAACCCCCGCAGGGCTTCCAACCCCGCGTCGGTGGTCCGCGTGGACCACAACCCCAGCCGCTCGAGGTTCGTCAAACCGGCCAGGTGCCGCACTCCCTGGTCGGTGAACAAGCCCTCGCTGAGATCCAGTTCGACCAGCTTGCTGGCGCCCGCGAGATGTTGCAGTCCCTCGTCATTCACCAGCGTGTCGCGAAGCAGCAGCTTCCGCAAATTGGGCATGTTTCGCACCACGGCGAAGCCCTCCGACCCCACCTGGGTGCGGTCCAACGACAACTCCTCGATCCGCGTGAGGTCTTTCCACGCCAGCATGCCGGCATTCTTCAACCGCGTGTCTTCCACCTCGAGCTTGCGCAGCCGGGTGAGTTGACCCAACTGGGCAAGTTGATCGTCGAGGAAGTTGCCGCCCCAGACTTCGAGACTCTCCAAGTTCTTCAAACCCAAGAGATGCTGCAAACCGGCCCCGCTCACCCCCGAGGCGCCGCGCAACTGCAACTCCACAAGCTGCGGCATCCGCGCCAGATGCTTCAGCCCCTCGTCACTCACATTGGTGTATCGCACCCCCAACCGCTTGATCGTTTTCGACTGGGACAGCTTCTCCAACGCCCCGTCGCCCACATTCGCCCGCCGCAAATACAGCACCTCCATCCGCGGCAGCTTGAGGAACACTTCCACGCCGGCATCGGTGATCGAACTGTTTTCGCAGTCGAACACCCGCAGTTGGGGAAAGGCGGTCAGATGCGGCAACACGGCGTCGTTCACGCCCGGTCCCGAGACCCTGAGCCGCTCCAAGTGACGGAAGGCGGACAGTTCCCGAAACACGGCGTCGGCTTCGTCCGCGTTGTCGAAACTCTTGACCCGCGCCCAATCGAAGCCGATCACCTGTCCGTCGCTGTTGAGCGCGACCGTGGCCCCCAACTGCCGATACCTGGCCACCAGCGCGGGGTCGTCGGGGCTGACCGTCGGAGCCGTGCTTGAGTTGGCGGCCGGATCGGTTTGGGGCGGAGGAGCCGGCGCGGGAGCCGAAGGACAGCCCGTCACACCGCCCAGCAGACACCCCGCGACTGCCCACCCCCGCCAAAACGTCATGTTGCCATGCATGAAACGATGGTCCCCGTGAAGGTGCAGAACCAACGGACAGACCGCGGATGCTCGCGAACAGCGAGGCGATTCGGGCCGCCGCGGCCGGGATCGTCCGTTGGCGCTGCGTGCCCCCTACACTATCCGTCCGGTGAAGCTGATGCAAATTCGCCGCGATTCGTGCGCCGCTTCGCCGGTTCGGCGATTCGCCGCTGGACCGCTACTTGACGGATTCGGCCGGCGGCAGGCTGACGTCTTGCAGGAGGGCGTACAAGACGATGTTGGTGGCCAGTTTGACGGCGTCTTCCGGGAGATAGCCCTCGCAGCTCAAGGTCGACTGCCGCTCGAGCGCACAACTGAGATCGTATTTGCTGTAGATGATCACGTAGCGGCCGTCGATGGCGATGCCCTCGAGGAACGGTTCCACCTCGCGGACGGTGGCGGCCAGCGGGGCATTCGCCGCCTGTTCCCCGTCGGTGGTGCGTCGCCGGAGGCGGCGCACATCGCGGCCGATCTGTTCGCTGAACATCTCGTGAGTGATGGGAATCGGTGCGAACGGTTGCTGCGGATACAACTGGGCCACCAGTTCCCGAAAGCTGCGATCGAAGGCGGGAGCGCCGCAGCAGGCATCGGCGAACAGCATGCCTCCCCGCGACAAATGCAGTTTGATGGCCGCCCGATCCTCCGCGGAAAACGAAAACCGCGTGCGGCCGTGCATGTACAGCAACGGATACTGAAACAAGCTGGGATCGGACGGAGAAACGTCCTTGGGCTTGGTGGTGGCGGCCAAGCCCACGGTTTCGTTCAGGGCAAGCAGCAGATTCCGCAAGGCGCGGGGAGCGGCGTTCCACGAACCAGAATGCCGGAGCTGGGCCACCTGCAACAGCCCGCGTTCGATTTCGTCGAGCTGTCCTTCTCCCGGGGCCTTGCGGGGCGCATCCAACGATTGCGGGGGTTCGCGGCCGGTGGCGTACGCGGCGATATTCACCCCAATTTGCAGGGCGCGGACGATGCGCGCCTTGAGGTGCGGATTCCGCTTGGGGGGATCGTGCCGTTGCCAGTAACTCCACAAACAGCCCAAATCCTCGGGCACGAACATCACGGCGGTTCGGCAACCGACGTCGACGCCGTAAATCGGCATGCTTTCCGGCGCGAGCAGGTATTCGCTGCGGTAGACGGGGTGTTCGGCGGGCAAGAGCTTGAGTTCTCCCTCGCCCGGCGGCAGGATGGCCTTCAACAGGTCGCGCAGGCTGTCGGCGAACTCGTCACCCTGGCATGACGGCGCCGCCAGAATGAAACCGCCTTGCAGCAGATATTCCTTGAGCAGTTCGCGCTCTTCCGCCGTGATGTGCAAGCGGTGTTCGCCGGTGAGGTACAACATCGGGGCCTGCAACAGCACGTCGACCCCGCCGGTTTTCGCCGCCTTGAGCAGATCGACTTCCTGCGAGGTGAGCAGGCCAGGCCAGCGCGGCAGTCCGCTGATGTGCTCCATCAGGTTCCGCACGTCGCGGGGGTGGCGATTCCAATCCTGGCTGACGATCTCCAGCGGCCGGGTGGGGTCGCGCGGTCCGTGCTGGAGCTTGCTCATCAATACGGGCGCCAGGCCCTTGGACAAAAACAACAAAGCCAGGCTGGTCCCGACGATCGGCTTGTTCTCGAACATCCCGTCGCCGACCCACGATCCTTGCGGCGCCAGTTGCGTGGCCGTAAGAAAGGCGGCCCCTTCGCGATACCAATCGTGATCGCCGAAAAACCTCCGTCCCGAAAGCCGTCCCGCCCGCTCGACTCCGTAGAGGTAGTACAGCAGCCAGCTCCTGGCGCCGGGGTTATGCCGGGCCGAAAAATGGGTCCCCAGCCAACGCAGCCCGCGTTCCAGGGCCGGATACGGTTCCTCGGGCCGACAACACGGCGGCGTGCCATCCGCGGCCACGCCGTCGTCGGTGCGGAGCATGTGTTGAATGATGGCGAGGCTGGCGACTCCGGCGACGCTCATGCTGCCCGTGCTGGGACCACCGGCGTAAGACCAGCCGCCGTCCGCGTTCTGAATCCGTTCCCAATACTCCCGCGCTCGTTCCCACACGGGCCGCGGAATTTGCACGCCGGCCTCGGCGGCTTCCCGCAGTCCCAGGATCGCATATTGCGAATTGCTGGGGTCTCCCCCGCCCCCCGCGGGAGAATACGACCACGCGCCCACGTTCCCCTGCTTGATCTGCCCCTTGACGAGCAGGTCCGCCAGCACGGAAATCTGCGGCAAGTCCGACCGCGTGGTGTCCTTCGCGGCCACCAGGGCCATGATGATCAGGGCGATGTCGTAGGTGTTGTCGGCGGATTTCCCGGGACCGCGCAAATAGTTCAAGCCCCGTTGCACGGCGGGATCGCGGGCGGTCAGTCCACTGGTACACAGCGCCAAGACGGCCAGGGCCGCCACCCCTTCCTTGTGTTCCATCGAGCCGACTTCGTCCGCCGGCCACGAACCATCGCGATCTTGCCGCGTGATCAGAAATCGTCGTCCCCGTTCGATGGCGTCCATCACCAGCGAAGCGGAGAGATCCGCCGCCACCATCGGCCGCGGCCACACTGCCGCGAGCAGCAGCCAAACGACCACCGTGCGAGACCAACCCATGTGCATGATTCCTTGGACGATCGGCCCGGACAGGCCGTCAGCACTATCTTAACCGATTTCCCCTGGAACCAGATGCGGCAAAACACGGGGTAGAGTATATTACCGCTCTGGCCGCATGCGGGGGGACCGGCTGCCGCGTCGCACGGTAGACGCCGAGCCTGACTCGTTCGGCCGGCCTGCCTGAAAGGAGTCCGCATGGCCGTCCATGCCGGCGCGGGGTTGACCGCGCCTTCCTCTGCCCTGATCGATGTCGACCGACTGTTGCGGGACTATCACGAGCAGCGTCCCGATCCGGCCGACCCCGTCCAGCAGGTGAGTTTCGGCACGAGCGGTCATCGCGGCACGTCGGGGAATGCCTCGTTCACCGAAGCGCATATCCTCGCCATCACGCAAGCGATCTGTGAGCATCGGCAAGCGCGGGGCATCACGGGACCGGTGTTTCTCGGCAAGGACACTCACGCCCTGTCGGCCGCCGCCGAACGCACCGCCCTGGAAGTGCTCGCCGGCAATGGTGTGGACACCATCCTCCAGGTCGACGACGGCGCGACCCCCACCCCGGTGGTTTCCCACGCCATTCTGACCTACAACCACGGCCGGAAGTCGGGTCTGGCCGACGGCATCATCATCACCCCCCCGCATAACCCGCCGGAAGACGGGGGGTTCAAGTACAACCCGCCGCACGGCGGACCCGCCGATACCGACATCACCGACAGCATTCAGCGGCGGGCCAACGAAATTCTGCGGAACAGCCTGGCCGGCGTCCGCCGAATGGATTACGCCCAGGCGCTCCTCGCCCCCAGCACCCATCGCCGAAATTTTGTCGATGCCTACGTCGCCGATCTGGAGCGCGTGGTCGACCTGGAGGTCATCCGTGCCGCGGGACTGCGGCTCGGCGTCGATCCGCTGGGCGGCGCTGCGCTGGGATATTGGCGGCCGATCGCCGAACGCTACGGCCTGAACATCACGGTGGTCAACGAGCGGTTGGATCCCCGCTTTGGTTTCATGACGCTCGACCACGATGGCAAGATCCGCATGGATTGTTCCAGTCCGTATGCCATGGCCGGACTGGTGACGCTCAAGGACCAGTTCGACATCGCTTTTGGGACCGACCCCGACGCGGACCGGCACGGCATCGTCACCCGCTCGCTGGGGTTGATGAACCCGAACCACTACCTCGCGGTGGCCATTCGCTATCTGTTCACGCATCGACCCCAGTGGTCGCGATTCACGGCGGTGGGCAAGACGCTGGTCAGCAGCGTGCTGATCGACCGCGTGGCGGCCGGGCTGGGTCGTACCCTGTACGAAGTGCCGGTGGGTTTCAAGTGGTTTGTCGACGGTTTGTTCCGCGGAACGCTGGGTTTCGGCGGCGAGGAAAGCGCCGGAGCCAGCTTTTTGCGGCGGGACGGCACCGTGTGGTCGACCGACAAGGACGGCATCATTTTGTGCTTGCTGGCGGCGGAGATCACCGCCCGCACCGGGAAAGATCCGGGGGAACATTTCCACATGCTCGCAGCGGAGTATGGCATGCCGTATTACACCCGCATCGACCAGCCGGCCACCCCGGCCCAAAAGCAACTCCTCAAAAACCTGTCGCCGACTCTGGTCGCGGCCGACACCTTGGCGGGGGACCCGATCGTGGCGCGGTTGACGCACGCTCCCGGCAATGGAGCGAGCATCGGCGGGTTGAAAGTGGCCACCGAGTTCGGTTGGTTCGCGGCCCGGCCGTCCGGCACCGAAAACATCTACAAAATCTACGCGGAAAGCCTGCGTGGCGAACAGCACCTGGAGCAGATCGTGAGTGAGGCGCGGGACATTGTGACCGCCGCCCTCGCCGCGCGCGACTGACGCCCGCCACGGCCCCCTCGCCAGACCCATAGCATCGCCAGACCCATAGCATCGCCGGACCCATAGCATCGCCGGACCGATAGCATCGCCAGACCCAAAGCATCGCCGGACCCCTAGCATCGCCGGACCCAAAGCATCGCCGGACCCATAGCATCGCCAGACCTCACAACACCGCCGGATCCAACACCCCGCTTGATTCCAAGCAACCCTGTGTGCAGCGCATGCCCCTGTTCTGGCCAATCCTCGAAGCCCGCTCGAACCACCGGACGGACCCGACATGCTGACCCACCGCGCGAGCGGCATTTTGTTGCATCCCACCTCGTTGCCGACTCCGTTCGGGATCGGCGATTTCGGCCCCGCGGCCGAGCGTTTCGTCGATTGGCTGGCGGGTGCCGGTCAGCGGTATTGGCAGGTCTTGCCGCTGGTCCCCACGGCGGAAGAGGCCTCACCGTACCAGTCCCCTTCCGCGTTCGCGGGGAACCCGCTCTTGATCAGTCCGCAGCGGTTGCATGAAGATGGGCTGCTGACCGAGACCGAACTGTCGGCAGCCGTCGTCCCCGGCGCGGAATGGCACAGCCGCGTCGACTTCCAACAGGCCGCCCCGCGGAAGATGGCGTTGCTGGAACTGGCCGTGTCCCGCTGGCGCGAGCAGTCCGCCGACCATCCGCTCCACAGCGAGTACGAGGAATTCGTTCGCCGCGAGGCCGAATGGTTGGAGCCTCACGCGCAGTTCATGGCGTTGCGGGAAGCCAATCACGGAGCGTGGTGGCCGCGCTGGGAACGCTATGTGGACGCGGACTGCCGGCCCACTCCCGCCGCCTTCACCGACCTCTCCCACCGGCTGGATTTCCACCGGCGGTTGCAGTTTCTGTTCGCCCGGCAATGGCTGCGGCTGCGCGACCACGCCCATCGCCGCGGCGTGCAGATCATCGGCGATGTGCCGATTTATGTGTCTCACGACAGCGCCGACGTCTGGGCCAATCGCCGCTGGTTTCAACTCGACGCGCGCGGACTCCCCACGCACGTGGCCGGAGTGCCTCCCGATTACTTCTCGGACACCGGCCAGTTATGGAACAATCCGCTCTACGATTGGAACGCCCTCCAGCGGGACGGCTACCGCTGGTGGATCCGCCGTTTGCAGGCCGCCTTGCGCGCCGTCGACCTGGTGCGCCTCGATCACTTCCGCGGCTTCGAATCGTACTGGTCGGTCCCCGCGGGTGAAACCACGGCGGTCAACGGACACTGGGTGCCCGGTCCCGCCGATGATTTCCTAAAAGCCCTGCGCGACACGGTCGCCAGGCCCGACGGCAATCTGCCCATCATCGCGGAGGACCTCGGCCTGATTACGGCCGAAGTCCACGCGTTGCGGCGGCGATTCGACCTGCCCGGCATGAACGTGCTGCAATTCCGCCTGCCGGGCTCAGAGACCGATCCTCCCTTCCGTTTGGACGAATTCGAACCGAATTCCGTGGTCTACACCGGCACCCACGACAACGACACCGTGGCGGGCTGGTTCCTCACCGACATCGCGCCCTATCCCGAACGGCTGGCCCGGCTGCGGACGATCACCCCCTGCGATCCCCGGCGGATCGCCTGGGAATTCGTCGAACTGGCCTGGAAGTGCAGTTCGCTGCTGGCCATGGCCCCCCTGCAAGACATTCTGGGGCTGGGTCACGAAGCCCGCATGAACACGCCGGGCACGTTCGGCGAGGAGTTCGGTAATTGGCAGTGGAAGTTCGTGCCCGGAATGCTCACCGACGAAGTGCAGCATCAATTGCGGCTGCTGACGCTGGCCACGGGACGGGCCTAATTCCCCCCGTCGCCATCCGCGATGCCGCCATCGCCACCCCCCATGCGTCTTCCGTGGGGGATGTCCGCGACCGTCACTCGGCCAGGCACTTGGCAATGATGAGGGTCACGTCGTCGTGTTGCCGTTCCCCCTGGGAGAACTGCCGCGCCGAGTGATACAGGGCCGCGCCGATGTCCTGGGCCGATTCGAGCTGGCGTTCGGCCACCACCGACCACACCCGCTTCCAGCCGAACAGCTTCTGGTCGCGGCTGCGCATCTCGCTGATGCCATCACTGGCGACCACCAGAATGTCCCTCGGCCGCAGCTCCAGCCTGCACGAGTCCGCGTACGTCGCGCGGGGAAACAACCCCAGCGGATAACCGCCGCAATTCAAGCACTCGATCGACTCCTTGCCGCGAAAGACGTTCGCCGGATGTCCCGCCGAACAGTAGGTGAGGGTGCGGGTCCGGGGATCGAGCCGCGCGACGAACAAGGTCACAAACATCCCTTCGGGCATGTCGGCATACAAGATTTCGTTCATCCGCCGCAACACCTGGCAGGGTTCGTTGGTGTACCGCAGCACGGCCCGCAACACGGCCCGCGTCTCCACCATCTGCAAGGCTGGTCCCAAGCCGTGCCCGCTCACGTCGCCGAGCGCGAGGCACCACTGGGAGTCGTACCAGGGCTGAAAGTCGTAGTAGTCGCCGCACACCCGCGCCGAGGGAAACGTCATGCCGGCCACGTCAAAGCCCGAAATCTCTGGAGGCTGCTGCGGATACAAATAATGTTGCACGTGGTAGGCGGCCAGCAATTCGGCGTCGATCCGCTCGCGCGCCAGCCGCTCCCGCAAATCGCGGAAGACCAGCACCGCTCCGACCACTTCCCCCTGATCGAACACCGCATTGGCCAGGCATTCCACCGGCAACTGCGTGCCATCGGGGCGGACCATCATGGTGCGCTCGACATATTGCGGCAGACCCGACTGGAGAGTATTCCGCACGGGATTGGCCGCCGACCCGCCCTCGCCCGCGGGCCACAGGATGGAATGCTCCTCTCCCAGCAAAGTTGCCACGGGCCAATTCAGCAGCCGCTCGACAGCCGCGTTGGCGAAGTCGATCAATCCGCCGCGCGTGATGCCGCAAATCCCCTCTCCCACCGATTCCAGCAGCAAGGCGAGGCGGTGACGAAGTTGCTCCAGTTCCCGCAGGGTGCGCAGTCGTTCGGTGATATCGGTGGAAACACCACCCACGGCGGCGATTTCGCCGTCGCAGTTCTGGAGCGGGAATTTGATGGACAGGTACGTATGCGGGCCATCGCTGTGCGGCGCGACTTCCTCGAATTCCAGCAACTGCCCCGCATGGGCGACCTGCTCATCGTTGCGGCGAAAGGCTTCCGCCAGCGGAGCGGGGAACAGATCGAAATCGGTCTTGCCGAGCACTTCGTCGCGGCGGATGCCGAACAACTCCTCGAACCGACGGTTGATCAACAGGTAACGACCAGACAGATCCTTGACGTAGATCACCGAGGAGGTGTTGTCCACGATGGCCTGCACGAGCATCACGGCGTTGGGCAGGGACGTCAACATGAGAGCACGTGACCCCCATCAACGAACCGGTCCGCGTTCCCTCACTCGTTCGGGACGTTTGGTGCCGCGTGCGCTCCAACCGCCCGTCCGTTGCGCGACTTTGGCCGGGTCGCACGAATTCCTCGCGCATTCAGATTCTAAGGCGTCTGACCGGCGAGACGAGCGGAAACCCTGAACACTAGGGCTTCTCCTCGGGATCGCACGTACAGATCGTTTCCCCGCAACCGGGGCAACCTCGACCGTATTTGGAGCGGATGGCGGCCTCGAGATCGATGCCGGCAACATTGGCGATCGTCGTCAACCACGCGAGCACATCGGCAAATTCCCTGGCCAGTTCATCGGGCGGAGACCCGTCGCGGAGCGCGGCAGCCAACTCCCCCACTTCTTCCATCAACCACATGAACGTCCCCTCGACGCCGCGGGCCGCATCCTTTTCCCCGTACATCCGCTGAATGATGGTTTGCAGGTCGCGCAGCGTCATCGGCGGCGGTTGAGTCATCACTTCGGTTCCTGTCGCGGAGCCTGGTGCAAGGAGCCAGGTTCCTGTCGTGGAAATGCCGATCGCACGTTCCGCACGAAACCGGCATACGGCGGACAATTGAGTAAGCCCATTGTTGGCCGCGCGAAGGCCCTCCCGCCAGTCCGCCGCACTTCCGCACGGCACAGGGAACTTGTCGCGGCACACCACGGCCCGCACGAAACACCACGCACGCCGCCGGCAGCTTGCGGGGAACAACAACGGCGAGAACCCGGTCCGGCCGTCCGGCCCTCAGAAGGCCGGTCCCCCCAGCACCACCTGGGAGCCGAGCACGCCATGGGCTTTGCGCACGGCGACCGCGGGACGTCGATCGGTGCCCATCGAGGATGGCTTGCGCGCCGCCGATGCATCCGTCGCGGAGACGGCGCCCGTCGAGGAGGGCGTATCTCGGGACGAAGCCCTTCCGGTCGACGAGGCCATCCCAGAGGGACTGCCCGGCGGCGCGGCCGCATTCTGGTCCAGCACGGTGAGCCGCACTTCCGTTTCCGCCTCGGCCTGTTCCGCCGAGATGACGCGCAAGCCGGCAACAGCCAGCCCGGCTTGTCCCGCCAACACCCGCAACACGGTCACATGCGATTCACCGGGAGCGAGCGAACCCGCCTCGTATTCCAATTGAGGACCGTGGCGATGCACCAGCGCGGGGGGCACATCGGCCCAGATCCGCACGTCGTGCAGCGGGACATTCCCGGTATTGCGGACTTCAATCACCACCTCGGCGACTTCGGACCGCCGCACCGTGCGGGTGCCGCGCACCGATACCTGCACCTCCGGTCGGGGTCGGACACGGACCTCGGGTTCCGCCGCGGGCAGCTCGGATTCGCCAGGACCAGGCTCTGGTGCCGCCTCGACCGCCGGGAGACGTTCCCGTGATTCCCCGGAGGGCGCCGCATCCCGTGACGAGTGGGGCTGGTCCGCTGGTTCGGTGACGGCGGCCCTCACGTCCACCGACGCGGCCACCGCGGCTTCGATGAGCACCTGAGCCGCGTGGTAACGCGCGGCAGCGCTCGTGGGCCACCAATCCAGTTCCAGTGTCCGCTCACGACGGGGCCGCAAGCGGCGCAGTTCGCGTTCCAGCACATCGCCTCGCACCACGCCGCCAGGAAATGCCTGCGTCACCACGTCCAATCCCGTGAGTTGTTCCCTCACTTGCACGCGGCGGACGGTTTCGGAACCAAGGTTGCGAATCACCAACTCCGAGCGCTGGGGATGGGCCAGCCGCACCGCCTCGGGTGCCCGCAATTCCAGCCGCACCGCCACTTCGGTTTGAGTCGGCCAGTCCTGCACCACGTCCCAGGGATCCTCCAACGATGCCCCGGCTCCCACAACCGTGTCGGAGTCGTCAACCGGCTCGCCCGCATACCGAACAGGAAGCTCCACGGCAGGGGACGCACGTGCCGCGGCGACCGTCCAGCCATCGGCGCGTCCAGCCAACGGGTCTTGGGCACGGGACAAAACTTCCGGGGGGACGGCTTGCACGCGGAGCAGGGTGATATCGGACGGCGACGCGGTGGCGGTCGCGTGCCGCCAGAATGTCACCAGTGGCTGTACATCGGGCCGGGCGGACTCCCGCGCGGGCGTCTCTTCGTCGACGAGGACATTCGACGGCGCGGAGCGGCGGCGGACGAGTGGCGGTTCATCCCAAGGCACAACGTCGTCTGTTCGCGGCTTGGTGGATGACGGCGGTGGCACTTCGCCGGGCAGGGCCGCGCCGCTCAGCTCCGCCGGCTGAGGCTGCCGGAGCGCGGGGGTGGTGGATCGCCGCGAGCGGTCGTGGTCTCCCTCGACAAACAGGAATTCCGCCGGGTAGGAGCGCGGCGTGGCGGGCCGTTCGGCGATTTCGATCCGCGAATCCAGCTCGCCGGGGTTCTTGCGCGGCGGCGTGCGGGCCAAGGAGTGTTCGCGCGGCGGCACGGTCCGCACGGATTTGGCCGGTGCCGGTTGGGGCGGCGCGAACAACAAGAGCACGGTCAGCACCAGTCCGAACATCCCGGCGGTCGCCACCAGCAACCACGCCGGCGATTCCTGAAACGACTTCCAGGCCTCGGCCAGCCACTCGTCAATCTGGTCGACCGTGCGCAGCGTGGAAAGTATGGCTCGCCGCGCCGAAAACGGCAGTTCGCGCCACACCCGAGTGCGAAAACCGTGTCTCACGCCGGCGGCTCCTTGGTCCGGAAACAACTCCGGCACCACCACGGATCGGCCTGCCTGGCGAACGATCTGCCCATTCGCTGGCGAGACCCGGGTGGGGGGGATGTAGCAGATTCCGTGATCCGGGAAAAGAGCGGTTTTTGGGCGCTGTGCCAGTGGGGGAGGACGCGCCGTCCGCGGCGGCGACTCGCGCCACGCTTCACTTGAGGTAATACGCCCGCACGAACTCGGCGAGCGCCACACCGGCGCTGCGCGCCGTGTGCTCCAGCACCTCTTTTTGCCGCAGTTCGCTCCCAAACTCCCACTGGATGGCGTCGATGCCGTCGGGATGCTGGCTGCCGTAGGTGCGAATGATGTGCCCGCCGGTAAACCGCGTCTCGCGTTCGGTCAGCGGAGGCAAGACCCGCAAACCTTGCTTGGCCAAGGCCCGATCGAGATGCAGATAGACGTCGGGTGCGACGCGTCGGCGGAGCGCGGCGACGGTCTCCAGATTGAGCGTCCCCCGAAAAATCGCGGCCTCTTCCAGGGTTTGTCCGTGCACGTCGATCAACAGGCCGTGTTTCCACTTCGCGCGGATATCGTCGCAATGCTTCCGCAGCGCCGCGTGATAGGCGTCGTAAACGGCCTTGGCGGCCTCGCATTCGTAGGCGTGGTCGGCGGGCCGGTTGACGTCGACGTACTTGCGTTCGACGCGGAGGATCACGAGATACGGGACGTGCCCCAATTCGTCGGCGAGGGTGGCGGCGATCTTTTCGGTCAGTTCGGCCGTGCGTTCGTCGCGGACGATCTGAAACTTGGGCAGATCGGTCCGTTGACGCACGGGGACGTTGGGCAGCGGCTGCTCCCCGCCGTGCGGCGCCGACAACACCACCGGCATGGTGCCGATCCGCACCGTCACCAGTTCCCCGGCCAGAGCCTGCGCGAACGTTGCCAGCAGCCACGCCACCGCCGTCGCCGCGCGCAGACACCGCGGCGGCGGGCCAGGCCGCTTGCCGATCCCCGCCGGATTGCGCCGAGCCGGGCCGCGGAGGCGCCGCGTGATGGTTGACCGCTTCGTTCGTGCAGCTTCAGCCAGCGACATGTTGACGGCCGCAGAGAGCGTCGAGGTACGGTTTACGCGGGGACGGGAGTTTTGGAAAGGATTTGCCGGATCACCTGCCGGGCCCGTTCGCGCTGGCCTTCGCGGAGCACGCCCTTGACGCCGACACGATGCGCCAGCACGGCGGGGGCCAGGCGTTTGACGTCGTCGGGGACGACATAGTTCCGCCCCTCGATCAGCGCCAGGCTTTGGGCCGCGCGATACAGCGTGATGGCGCCGCGGGTGCTCACCCCCAGGAGCAGTTCGTCGTGGGTGCGGGTCGCGTGCACCAGATCGAGCAGGTAATCGTGCAGGGCGTCGTCCACCCGCACTTCGCGGGCCGCCTGCTGCAAGCGGTGCAACTGGTCGGTCTTGAGCACCGGACGCAGCTTGTCGACCGGCTGACCATTCCGGTGCTGCATGAGCACCTGTTTTTCGACGGCACGATCGGGATAACCGATGTCGATGCACAGCATGAAGCGGTCGAGCTGATTTTCGGGCAGGGGATACGTACCCTCGAATTCGAACGGATTTTGCGTGGCCATCACGAAAAAGGGGGAACTCAAGGGGTGCGTCTTCCCCTCCACCGACACCTGCCCTTCGCTCATCGCTTCCAGCAGAGCGCTTTGCGTGCGGGGCGTGGTGCGGTTGATTTCGTCGGCCAGAAGCACGTTGGTGAAGATCGGACCGCGACGGAACTCGAATTCCCCCAAATTGGGGAGATAAACGCTGGAACCGAGAATGTCGCTGGGCAGCATATCGGGGGTGAATTGCAGCCGCTTGAAGTCGCAGTCGAGACTTTTGGCGATGGCCTTGGCCAGCGACGTCTTGCCCACGCCGGGAGCGTCTTCCACCAGAATGTGTCCCTCGGACAGCAACGCCACCAGCGCCAGGCGAATCGGTTCGGGCTTGCCCAGAATCGCAGAGGAAATGTTGGCTTCCAACGCTGCGATCAACTCGTGGTGGTCCGACACGCTGACGGTTCCCAAACAGGGGGCGGGAGAAAACGATTTCGGTGTGCAATTGCCGAGCGCGGAGCGGCACCGCCCGAGCGATTATAAGGGGGGCGGCAAGGGTTGAAAATTCGGTCGCGGCAATCCACTGTACCACCGGTGTGCCCGACGCCCGTTTGGGGCCTTGCGCGGGGGACCTCCGCCGGATCCGTCGGCCAAGGTCGCGGCCGAGGGCCTCCCGGGACGACATTCCCCGCAGAGGCCGCGACGAATTTCGGTTGCGAGCGGCCACCTCCAGAAAATGTGACCAACGACTTTCGGCGAAGGAGCAAGGCATCCATGGCGCGCGACCTGTGGCTGGTATGGCTGTTGGCCTGCGGGGCCGCGTGGACCTCGGCGGCTGAGCCGGACCTCAAAAAGGGAGTGACCGATCCCGCTCAGGCCGACGCCGATTTCGCCTGGCAAGGGGAATACTTCGGCACCCTTTGCGTCCGCGGCTGCCGCCAGAACGGGGGACTGCAAGTGGTGGCCTTGGGGGAGGGGCGGTTTTCCGGGTTGTTCTATCCGGGAGGTTTGCCCGGGAACGGCTATACCGGCGGAGCAAAGCACAAATTGGCGGGAGAGCGGGTCGGCGATGTGCTCACGCTGCGCGGGGACGAGGTGGTGGCGAAGCTCCAGGCCGGCCGCGCGGTGAGCGTGTCCAGCCGGGAGGGGGCTTTTTGGGGGTATTTGCAGCCGCTGTATCGCTACAGCCTGACCGCGGGAGCACCTCCTCCTCCGGGAAGCATTGTGCTGTTTGACGGCCGCTCGACCGAGCGGCTGAAAAACGCCAAGGTCACCGAGCGGGGATTGCTCCAGGTGGGCGCGGAGACCGTGGACAGCTTCCGCGATTTTATCCTGCATGTGGAGTTCAAAACGCCGTACATGCCGCTGGCCCGCGGCCAGGCGCGCGGCAACAGCGGCATCTATCTCCAGAAACGCTACGAAGTTCAGGTGCTCGATTCATTCGGATTGGAGCCGCAAAACAACGAGGCGGGAGGACTGTACCGCTTCAAGGCGCCCGATCTCAACATGAGTTTTCCACCCTTGTCCTGGCAGACGTACGACATTCATTTTCAGGCGGCCCGCTTCGACGACGCGGGGGCCAAGACCGCTCCGGCACGGATCACCGTCTGGCATAACGGCGTCATCATCCACAACAACGTGGCTCTGGAGAATAAAACGGGCGGAGGCAGCCCCGAAGGCCCGCAACCGCTGCCCATCCTGCTGCAAAACCACGGAAATCCCGTGGAATTCCGCAATGTGTGGATTGTCGACCGGTCGTCGCCGGCGTGCGCGACACCGGCGGTGGCCAAGGGGGGGCGGTAACGCGACGGGACTGTATCGCGGCCCGAACGCCACGTGACTCGAACGCCACGTGACTCGAACGCCACGTGACTCGAACGCCACGTGACTCGAACGCCACGTGGCCCGAACGCCACGTGGCCGGAAGGCAACCTGGACGGGAATCGTGGGTGAAGCAGGGATGTTCGCCGCCGGGGTGTCAACGGCCGGCCATTTCCGCCAGCATTTCGTCGGGGACGCTGAAGTTCGAGGTGACGCTTTGCACGTCATCATGGTCTTCCAGGGCTTCCATGAGCTTCAGCGCGGCCCGGGCGGTGTCTCCTTCCAATTCGACTGTCGTGGAGGCCACGCGGGCAATTTCCGACGATTCCACGGGAATCCGCGCGGCTTCCAGGGCCGCGGCCACCTGCTGAAACTGGTCCGGCGTGCATTGCACCTCGAACAGCCCGTCGACCGACCGCACATCGGTGGCGCCGGCGTCCAACGCGACTTCCATGAGCCGGTCCTCGTCGACATGGGCGGCGGAAATGCGGAACAATCCCTGCCGCTCGAACATCCAGGCCACGCAACCGGTGGTACCCAGGTTGCCCCCGTTCACTTCGAAAATCTTGCGGATTTCGCCGGCTGTGCGGTTGCGGTTGTCGGTGAGGATTTCACATAACACGGCCACGCCGCCGGGGCCGTAGCCCTCGTACAGCACTTCGTCGTACGATTCGCCGGCCAGTTCGCCAGTCCCTTTCTTGATCGCCTTCTCGATCGTCTCGTTGGGCATGCTGGCCTTTTTGGCCCGTTCGATGGCATACCGCAGCGCGAGGTTGGCGGCGGGGTCGCCGCCCCGCTTGGCGGCCACAATGATCAGCCGGGCCAGCTTGCCGAACAGCTTGCCCCGCTTCTTGTCGACCAGCCCCTTCTTGAAGGCGATATTGGCCCAGTGAGAGTGTCCGGCCATGCGTCCTGAGTGTCGCGTGGAAGGTGGAAAAAGGTGAGGAAACGAACGGCAACGCGGCTCCCGGACGGTCCGTCAGGGATTGTCGGCGGCGGGGGGAGCCTGGTCTGCCTTCACGGGTTGCAACTTGGTTTTGATCCGCTCGATCAGCTTGACGTCGGGATGTTTTTCCGCCTCGGCCTGCTGCAAGGCTTTCTTCCAGGCGTCGATCGCCTTTTCGAGTTTGCCCTGTCGATGGTAGCAATCTCCCAAGTGGTCCCAAATGGTGCCGTCGCTGCCGGGCGACGGCATGGTGGCGGCCTTTTCCAAATACGGCACGGCCTCATCCACGCGGCCGAGCTTGAACAGCACCCACCCCAGGCTATCCAAATAGGCGGCGTTTTCCGGCTCCGCCTTCACGGCCTTGCGGATCATCACCTCGGCTTTTTCGAGGTGCTTGCCTTGATCGGCGTAGAGATACCCGAGGTCGTTGTTCACGGCCGGGTCTTCGGGGTCTTCCTCCAGAATCTTTTCCAGGATCTCTTCCCCCTTGCGAATCTCCCCCCGGAGCACATGGATGTTCGACAGGCTGAACTGGCAGCGCCGCACGATTTCCCGGGCTTGCGGGTAATCGCGGATCACCTTCTCGAAGCCCTCGATGGCCTTGTCGAACTGCCGCGCGTGATAGTAGATCCACGCGTGCTGGAACTGAAACACGGGCAACTGGGGAAACTCCCGCTGGGCCTCCTCGACGGCGGCCAGCGCGCCGTCGGTGTCGCCGGCGAGTTCCTTGGCTTGAGTCAGTCCCAAATAGAAGCGGGCCTTCAATTCGATCGGCGGCCGCAGGCGCAGGGCGTCTTCGTAGACGGTGGCGGCTTCGGCGTACCGCCGGGCGTCGATGAGCACCTCGGCCAGGTCGCGGTAGGCGAGGATCGCCCGGTCCTTATCCAGTTTCGCCGCCAGCCGGAAAAACTCAATCGCCTGATCGTACCGCTCCAGTTGCTCGGCGACTTTGGCCAGAAGGTACGATTCGTCGAAGGTGAGCTGCGTGGGTTCCGCTTTCGCCTGATTGCGGCCGGCTTCCATCAGCGCATCCACCAGGGCGGCATCGGCGGCGATGGTCTTCAATTCCGTGTCGAACTGCCCCAGTTGTTCCACGCCGTCGGGTCCGACTTTCGACAGACCGCGGCCGAGGGCGTCGAGCAGTTCGTCGGCACGCTTCAGCCGGCGGTAGACTCCCGCCAGGCCGAGATAACCGGCGGCGTCTCCCGCCCCCTTGAGGGCCGCTTCATACACCTGGCGGGCGCGCTCCAGTTCGCCGGCTTGCACCAGGGCGTCGGCGAAAAAGTATTGCAAGGGGCGATTGCGGGGATCGCGCTGGGCGATTTGTTCCAGGCGGCCCACCAATTCCTCGCCGCGGCCGAGCTTCTGCAAAATGTCGGCGAGGAGTTGATACGCCTCGCGGCCCTTGGATTGCCGCTGTTCATCGAAGTACTTTTGCAGTTCGGCCAGCGCTGCTTCGGGCTTGTTGGACAGCAGCAAGATTTTCGCGCGGGCGTAGGTCAGGTTGCCCGCCGAGGCCCGGTTGGTCTTGGCCGCCAGGTCCAGGGCTTCCGACGCCAGTTCCAGCCGGCCGCCGTCCATCAACACCTGGCCGATCCGCTCGTAGCTGGTGCGGGGGTCGGCCAGCAAGGCGGCGCGGGCCCGGAATTCCAGGTTGTACTTGGATGGGTCCTTCACGGCGTCGAAGATCACGGCGTACGAGTCGGCGGCTTTGTCCGCCTGACCCGTGGCGTGGTACAGCACGCCCAGTTCCACGTGCAGCATCACAAACGCCGGCGACCGTTGGTCCAACCGCGGCGAACGGACCGCCTGGTCGAGGTATTTGATGGCGGCCGCGAAGTCCCGCTGCCGGGCGAATTGCACGCCGATCCGCAACAACAGCTCGTAATCCTGCGGATCAAGTTCCACTGCCCGCATGGCCAGCCGCAGCGCTTCCTCCACTTGGTCCAACTGCATGGCCAGCGGCACCAACGCCCGGTAAATCTCGATCGACCGGGGATCGAGTTCGACCGCCTTGCGATAGGCATTCAGCGCGCCGCGAAAATCTTGGCGCGTTTCCAGCAGCCGGCCGGTGGCGAACCATGCGGCCGCCTCCACCTTGTTTTGCATTTCGGCCGACCGCGGCCGCACCGGCTGAAGCGGTTGCAGAATGTCGTCCGATTCTTGCAGGCGGTAGCCGCTGGGAGGAACCGTGTCGGCGGCGACCACCGCCGGCCAGATTCCGACGCCTCCCGCAAGGGCCAAACACACAGCGATCGCTTCACGCATGGCAATCCTCTCCGACGGTGCGGGGCGTGCTCTTGGCACGGCGGCCCCTTCGGCCCATTGTAGACGGTTGTCGCGACCGCTACCAAGCCGAACTTGCAGCCCCCTCCGGCGGCCAGGTGCCACGGGGCGTCCCTCTGCCGAACCGGCATCCCGATCCCGAACCGGCATCCCGATCCCGAACCGGCATCCCCATCCCGAACCGGCATCCCGATCCCGAACCGGCGTTCATGACCCGCGGAGCGCTTGCAGTTTCGCGGCCACCTCCGCCACATGCCCGGCGACCTTCACCTTGGGCCAAACCGCGGCGATTTTCCCCGCCGGATCGATCAGGAAGGTCGCCCGCTGAATGCCCATCGACTTCTTGCCGTACATCGACTTTTCCACCCACACGCCGTACTTTTCGGCGACGGCATGATCGGCGTCGGACAGCAATCGGAAGGGGAGCGAAAACTTGGCGGCGAACTTTTCGTGGGACTCGAGGGAATCGGGACTCACACCCAGCACCACCACGTCGTCTCCCGTGAACTGCGCCTGCTGGTCCCGAAAGTCGCAGGCTTCCGTGGTGCAACCCGGCGTGTTGTCCTTGGGGTAGAAGTACAACACGACATATTTCCCTTTGAGCTGACTCAATCGGCAGCGACCGCCGGGATAGGCTGGAAGATCGAACGCCGGAGCTTTCGCTCCCACCGCTGGCATGGCCGACATGGCGGAATTCCCTTGGGGTGTATGGGTTGTCGAGAAGGTTGTGCGGTCGTCCAGAATCCGAATTGGGGAGCAGCGCGATCCCCTCGCCACCAGGCGGCGAACGGCTCTCCGCACCAGATTCTAGCAGGTCGACCAGTCACGGCCGCGGGTGGGACAGTGAACCGTCAACACCCGCTGTGCGACCAGGCCCGGCGGTCGACGCGGCCTGCGCGGCGGTTGGTCACCGCGGCGGTTGGTCACCGCGGCGGCAGTCGCACTGGAGTCGCCTTGGCAGAATCTGCTAGACTGTCCTGTGCGGGCAAGAGGGAGTTGCCGCGCACTGGCCGCGGTGCACTCCGACTAATGGTCCACGCGGAACGCGACGACCAGCGTGGTCACGAAAAACCAGCCAAGTCATGAACGCATTAACGATCGAAATGCTGCCCGATTCCGGCACAGACAGGACGCACGCATGGGGGTGACGCCATCCAACGACCATCGACGGAGATGGGAGGAAAAAAATGTGTTCGTCGCCGGTGTGTTGGCCTATTTGATCCCCGGTGCGGGACACTTCTATCAGGGCCGCCTCTTCAAGGGCTGCATCTACTTCTGTTGCATTCTGGGAACGTTTTTCGGCGGGCTGAAGCTCGGCGAGGGGGCCGTCGTCTACAACGCCCCCAACAAATCCTGGGGCGTGAGCCTGCATTATCTGGCCCAGGTGTGCGTGGGGTTGCCGGCGTTGCCGGCCTGGCAACAAGCCCGTCGGGCGGCGGCTCCGCAAAACCGCATCGTTGTGGAGTTGACGGAGCCGTTGAAGGCGGAATTCACCGGTGAGTTGGTGGCGACTGGTCCCGCTCAGGACGAAGTGGTCGGCCCGCTAGTCGGGACGATCGAACTCGCCACGACGCCAGCCGGAAGCGTGACCGACACGCGAGGGCGTTTCGTTGGCACGCTCGATGGGAAGCCGATCGAATTGGAACTCGAGGGAGGGTTTCGGCTCGACCGGCCGGTGAGTGGCGGCTTTCGTCGCAAGTTGCAGTGCCTCGTCGCGCGGGAGTCCGATCAACATCCCCATGCGTCGCGGCTGATTCGCGGGACGATTCCGCGTTCGTTCTGGGATGCCTATGCGGCCCCTCCCGATGCCGAAACCCTTCAGGATCTCCACGGCCGCTTGGGCAAGTTCTACGACCTGGCGATCGCCTTGACGATGATTGCCGGCTTGCTGAATATCCTGGCGATTTGGGATGCCATCGAAGGACCGGCTTACGGCTTTGGGGACGAGGTGCCGGCGACGGATGCCGCCGGTCAAACCGCTCCGGCGACGGCCACCGCTCCTTCCCGCGAACCGGCCGCCGGCTCGATCCGCTGACGACGAGTCCACGAAATTCCGGCCGCGAGCTGGCGGGCGGGTGTGGAAAACCCAGGACGCCCCGGAACGACCCCAGGACTTTCCCGGAACGATCCCAGGACTTGCCTCGAACGATCCTAAGGACTTCCCCGGAACGACCCCAGGACTTCCCCGGAACGATCCCAAGGACTTTCCCGGAACGATCCCAGGACTTGCCTCGAACGATCCCAAGGACTTCCCCGGAACGACCCAAGGACTTCCCCGGAACGACCCCAGGACTTCCCCGGAACGATCCCAGGACTTACCTCGAACGATCCCAAGGACTTTCCCGGAACGCACAGGGTTGACCATGTAACCATGCGGCCGCATGTCCGTCGCCGAACACTGGCAGACCGCAACATCCCTCGGCGGCGGCCGTCTGGCCGCGGCCCCAACTCGGAGTAGGCTCGTCATGTTGCCGTGGATCCTCGCCCAAGGGGAGTGGAACGTCAGTTGGTACGTGTTGCCGTTGGCGGCGGCGATCAGTCTGGTTTACAGTGCCAGCCGGTACGAGTTGCCCGAACGGATTTTGCGTCGCGCGGCCCGGTTGTTCGTGACCATCGTGGGCTGCATGGCGGCGTTGTTCGTGGTGTTGTACGTGCTGTCGTACGGGTTATGAAGCCGTTCCCGGGAAGGGCGCCGGCGATGCTCGGCGGCCTTCGGTTTGCTGGCCTGCTGCCTGAAGGCGCGAGTTGCATGACATACACCTACCCCGACCTCGCGAAAATGATCGACCACTCGCTGCTCAACCCCACGCTGACGTGGGCCGAGCTGGAAGCCGGCTGCCGTCTGGCGCGGGCCTACGACGTGGCCAGCGTGTGCATCATGCCCTACGCGCTCCCGCGGTGCGTGGACCTGTTGCGGGGAAGCACGGTCAAGGCCAGCACCACGATCGGCTTTCCGCACGGCGGACACGCCACGGCGATCAAGCGGGCCGAGGCCGAACAGGCCGTGGCCGAGGGTTGCGAGGAACTCGACATGGTGGTGAACATCAGCCAGGTGCTGAGCGGCAACTGGGCGTATGTCCGCCGGGATGTGCAGGCCGTGATCGAGGTGGCGCATGCGGCCGGTCGGAAAGTCAAGGTGATCTTCGAGAACTGCTACTTGCAGACGGCCCACAAAATCGAGCTGTGCCGGCTGTGCTCCGACCTCCGCGCCGACTGGGTGAAAACGTCCACCGGTTACGGGACCGGCGGCGCCACCCTGGACGATTTGAAGCTGATGCGCACGCACTCCGCCCCGCACGTGCAGGTCAAGGCGGCCGGCGGCATCCGCGACCTGGACGCCTTGCTCGCCGTGCGCGAGCTGGGGGTGACCCGTTGCGGAGCCAGCCGCACGCGCGACATGCTCGATGAATGCCGGCGGCGGTTGGACTTGCCCCCCATCACCGTCGCGGACGGTGCATCGGGCTCCGGTTCCGGCGGTGCCTCCGCGCCGAGTTATTGACCACCGGCCAGCGCGGCCCAGGCTCGGATGGCTCTGGGGGGCATGTCGCGGGGACTGTCGGCGACCTTGCCGGTCGGCCGGCCGCCTGTCGACGGGGCGGCATCTCCGGTCGGAAGACGAACTCTGGGGGGCAGAGTCAGTCGCGCCGGCCTCAGGTGGCGTGCTTCAACGCGGCCGTTTTGTCGCGCAGGGTCTCGATCTGACGGCTCAGCTCGTTCCGCATGATGCGGATGCGGTCGAGCATTTTTTCACTCTGCTTGCCCACCTGCTGGGCCGACGTTTGCAGTTCGTCCAATCCGCCGACGGCTTTCTCGATGTTCGCGATGGCGGTTTCCACGTCGAGCAGGTCGGCGTTGAGACTGGCATCGTGCTGTTGTTGGCGAATGGCCAGCGCGCGGGCCACGCTGACGGCCAGCCGCAAGTACAGGTCGCTGTCGGGGTCGTCGCTGTCCCAGATCACGAACACGTCGCTGCCCAGGCGAAACAGGGGTTCCAGCGCGGTCGGGGCTGTTTTGCGCGAGAAGACGAATACGCCGACCGATGCGCCGCGGTTCTTGCGCGCCTCGTCAAGCTCCTTGCAAGCGTCGGCCAACTGGTAACTGACGTCTTCCTTGGCTTCCACGACGATTTTCGCCTGGGGGGCCGCGCTGTCCGGCCCCAGCGTGATCACCACGTCTCCCTTTTTACAGTTCTTGATGAGGCCGGTGCGGTTCCCCGTGGCCTCGGCGAAGTCGTGCGTTTTTTGGGCTTCCTTGTGGATCAGTTCCACGACGGCGGCCTCGAAATCGAGACCATGCCGGGTGGACCGCGCGGCCTCCTGCTTGCGGACGCTCATGGCTTGCAGCGTCAATTTCACTTCTTCCTGAAACCTGGCATTCTGTTCGCGATGCTCGTGCAACAGTTGCAGCAACTCCCGCTTGAGCCGGGCCAGGGCCGATTTCTCCTCGTCCAGCGAGAACTCCGCCGTGATCAACCGCGTGGACCGCGTGACGTTCTCCAGCAACCGGTTGAGGGCCGAACCTTCCTGATCGGCGGAGAACTGCCGCATCAACTGCTCGATCTGCTCCCGCAACTGACCGGTCATCTGACCGTTCCGTTCCGCCAGTTCCTGGAGCAGGCGGGACAGCGCGCCGTCCTTGTTGTCGAGCGAAAATTGTCGCAGCACGTGTTCCCGCTGTTGGGCCAGTTGTTCCTCGACGGCGCCGCGGACGGCGGCCAGCAGCCCCCGGCTTTCGTCCGGGCTGAGCCATTTCAGCAGTTCGCTTTCCTCGCCGAAATGCGCGGCGAGGGTTTTGGCCAGTTCCGAGTCCTCGGCCCCCAATTGACGCCGCAGCACCTGCTCCAGTTCGCCGTCCCGCCCGATCAGCCGGTTGACGCGCTCGTGAAACCGGCCCGATTGCGGATCAAAATACTCGCGGAGCGTGGTCGCCGTCCGCTCGTGAACCGCGCGGGCATGTTCATCGAGCCGGCTTTGCAACAAGGACAGCAGGCGGTCTCCCTCGCGGCGCACCAGGTCGCCATCGAGCTGTCCCCGGGCTTGTTTCAGCGCCAGGACGCCGATCCGCAGCGCCTTGAGGGCGAATTCGTCCCGCAACTCCCCCTCCGGATAGGACCACAGCTCGGCGATCGTTTCCGGATCACGCACCGTCAATTCCAGCGGCAACGCCAAGGGGAGTTCATCATGCGTCTCGGGAACGGACATCGGCAGGACCGTCGACATGCTGCTACCTTTCCCTTCAGGAATCGCCCCGCGCCCGACCTCCGTGCTCCGGGGGCCGCGACCGAATCTCGATTCTACGGCAAGCCGCCGGACCATGACCAATCCCGCAGCCGCGGAAAACGCCATCCCGGCCTTCCCGCCTGGACAGCATCGCGCAGCTAAGCCGGCCGGGAACGGCTCGCCGCCGCTGTGTCGGCCGCGGCGGCACCACGTCCGATCAAACGCGTGGAGAGGTTGGGCGCCCGGCCGTCGAGCGAGGTTGTGCGCCCGGCCGTCGATCGAGGTTGTGCGCCCGGCCGCGCGGACAGGGTGTTGTCCGGGCAAAACCGCGCGCAGCGCGGTCATTCGACGCGCAGCCACAGCGCTTTGAGATACTCGCTTTCTGGGCAGATTGGAGACAGGGGATGGTCGGCCGCCGCGCCTCCCTTGGCGAGAATCTGAATCCGCCGCTGCACATCGTGGGCCGCCGCCCCCACCAGCCGCGTCAATTCCCCCATGTCGAGCAGTCCGGAGCAACTGCACGTGAGCAATAATCCGCCAGGCTCCACCACCTGCAAGGCCAGCCGATTGAGATCGAAGTACTTTCGCCGGCCGTCGGACAGCTCTTCGCGCGTGCGAATCAACTTGGGAGGATCGAGCACCACGGCTTGATACGTCCGCTGATTGCGGAGCATGTCGCGCACGTAGGCGAAGGCGTCGGCCTGCACGAAGTGCACCTGCTTCAGATGGTTCAACCGCGCATTCTCGCGGGCCAACCGCACCGCCGACTCATCCAATTCCACGCCGGTGACTTCGCGCGCCGGACCGATGCGCGCCGCTTGCAAGGCGAATCCGCCGGTGTAGCTGCACACGTCGAGGACGGAGCGGCCGCGGCAGAAATCGGCGAACCGCCGCCGGTTCTCACGCTGATCGCAATAAAATCCCGTCTTCTGCCCCGCCGTGAAATCCACGCGGAATTTCGTGCCGAATTCGCGGACCACGATCCGCGAAGGCAAGTCTTCCGAACCGACGGGGTCGGCGGCGAATCCCTCGTGGTCGGCGGCATGGGGACCGGCCCGCAGCACGCCGTACCGGGTGCCGACCAGCGCCCCCAATCCTTCCAACAAGGCCTCGCCCCGCTGATACATGCCCAGCGAAAACGCTTCCAGCGCCAGCACATCACCCAGACGATCGACGATCAGTCCGGACAGACCGTCTCCCTCGGCGTGCACCACGCGGTAGGCATCGGTCGCCTCGTCGAGATGCAGCAAGTGCCGGCGCAAATTCGCGGCGGCTTGCAAGCGTTCCAGCCACCAGGTTTCATCGGGCGGAGCCGGACCATGGCGGAGCACGCGGACGGCAATTTCGGCATGGGGGTTGAACAGGCCCCAGCCAAAGACGTCGCCGTTCGCGAACCGCAGCCGCACCACATCGCCGGGCATGGCCTGGGGAGGGAATTGCCCCAACCGTTTGCGATAGAGAAACGGATGCGGCGTGGGCGCGCGGACTTCGATCTCGGGAGCGGCGTCGAGACCATCCGCCAGCGGCCGCTGACGCAACAGTTCCGCGAGCGGACGCTTGGCAACGCGCGGAGCCGATTTTCGAGCAGGGCGTTTCATCACTTCTCAACATGCGGGGCGCGAAGAACGTACCGGATTTCGCTCCCTCGGAACAGCCCGCGGGATGCAGCCGTGCCGCCCGCACAGGCCGTGGCAGCGGCCCCTCCAGCGGCGGCAACCGCTCAGCGGCGACACGCAACCGCTCAGCGGCGACACGCAACCGCTCAGCGGCAGGCAACGCATCCAGCAACGACAGCGGCCCCGCGCGGGCCGGCGGCTACAACCGGGTGATCCGGTATTGCGGATGGCGGCCGTCGAACAGGTCGTCACGCAGCCGCACGCCGAGTCCCGGCCGTTCCGGCAAGGCGATGTGTCCGTCCTGAATCACCGGCGGCTCATCGATCAACTGCGGATAGACCGTGGCCATGTGGGCGCGAACGGTTTCCTGAGAGGTCACGGCGGGAACGGCGGCCGAGACGTGCAGCCCGGCGAACAGCGTCAACGGCCCCGTGCAATCGTGCATCAGCACCGGAAGGTTGTGCAACTGCGCCAACTCGGCCATGCGCCGCGTCTCGCTGATCCCGCCGACCCAGGTGGGATCGATCATCACGTAATCGGCGGCTCGCCGGTCCAAGACCTGCCGCAGCATGTCCCGCAGGACCACCATTTCGCTGACGGCAATCGGCACACCGGCCCGCTCGCGAAAAACGGCCATCGTCTCCACCGCATCCGGGCGCAGCACGTCTTCCAGCCACAAGGGTTCGATCTCGCGCATGGCCTGGGCAATCCGCAAGGCGGCCGGCAGGGCGAAAAAGCCGTGCCCGTCGAGCATCAATTCCATGCGGCGGCCGACCCGTTCGCGAATGGCGCGAAACGGGGCCAGGCCGTAGTCGACGTCTTCCCAGCGGATCTGCAACCCTCCCTGCCGCTGATAAATCTCATCGAACGACCACAATTTCATGGCTCGATAACCGGCGGCGAGGAGTTCCTCGGCGAGGTCGCCCGGTTCGTGACGGCTGCGCCAATTGTCTTCCAGGGGACCAGGCCGACCGGGATCGCCATGGCCCGGCCACCCCTGACCGCCGGCATCACCCGGCCGTCGTCCGCCGTACAAGGGACCGCCGCAACTGTGATAGACCGGAATCCGATCCCGCACGGGACCGCCCAGCAGCCGCCAGATCGGTTGCCGCGTCAATTGTCCCAACACATCCCACAAGGCCAGGTCGATGGCGGAAAGGGCGCGGAGTTCGGCGCCAGTCCCGCCAAAGGCGGTGGCCCGCTCGTACAAAAAGCGCCAATGACTTTCGATGGCGAGGGCGTCGGCTCCCAACAACCGACGGGCCATCCAATCGTGCAGAATGGCCGCCACGCCGTGGGGCGCGTAATACGTTTCGCCATGACCAATCACCGGATCGCCCGCCACGGTGCCCGCGTCGGTCTGCACCCGCAGGAGCAACAGGCCGGGAAACACGTGATCGGGGATCACGGTTTCGATGGCCACCACCCGCGGTCCCCGACGAAAAGCATGCTCTTGCGACGGCGTGACCAGTGCTGCCATGGCAGTGCTCACTCGTGCTGATGGTCTAGGTGGGACGGACAGATCTTCGAGCATGCCGCGACGGCACGCCGCCCGCAAGCTGGGCCGCCGACAGGTTGCCTTCTGCCCTCCGGCCCTCGGCTTCTGCTCACCGTCCCTCGGCTTCTGCTCACCGGCCCTCGGTGGTTTGCATCGGGGAAGCTGCCCCCGGCAAGCGGCTGCCGAAGGGCGCCGACCAACCAACGACCGGCGCTGAGCGATTGGCGCTGAGCAACTCGTGCTGAGCAACTCGTGCTGAGCAACTCGTGCTGAGCAACTCGTGCTGAGCAATTCGTGCTGAGCACTTGGTGATCGGTTGCGCGCCGCGGGAAACGTCGGTTGACGGCCGCCGAGGGATGTTCGACGATCACTCCCAGGAGCCGAGCATGTTTGCCGCCGACTTTGCCGAATGGGGACCGCCCGCCGCCGCCGTGCGCCCGCCGCCGTCGCTGTCGGCTGCCGAGGCGTATTGCCGACGGCTAGCCACCCGGCACTACGAGAACTTTCCGATCGTCAACTGGTTCTTGCCACGGGAGCTGCGGCAGCCGTTTTGCAATCTGTACGCCTTTTGCCGCTGGGCCGACGATTTGGGGGACGAGCTGCGCGATCCGTCTCAAGCCCTGGCCTGCCTGGATTGGTGGCGGGAGGAATTGCGGCGCTGTTACGCCGGAGCAGCCTGGCATCCGGTGTTTGTCGCGCTGCGGCCGACGCTTGTCCGCTATCAGTTGCCGTCGCAACCCTTCGAGGATCTGATTTCGGCCTTTCAACAAGACCAGTTCGTCCGCGAATACGAGACGTTCGACCAACTGCGCGACTACTGCCGGCGGAGCGCCGATCCGGTGGGACGGCTCGTGTTGCATCTGTGCGGATGCGCCACGGACGACCGCATCGCCTGGTCGGATGCGATCTGCACCGGGCTGCAACTCGCCAATTTCTGCCAGGATGTGGCCCGCGATTACGCGATCGGACGCATTTATCTCCCGCGGGAAGATTACGAGCAGTTTGGCCTGCGCCGCGAGCAGTTCGACGAACGGCGCAGCACGCCGCAGTTTGTCGCCCTGATGCGGTTGGAAGTGGAGCGGGCCCGTCACTATCTGGAAAGGGGCTGGCCCCTCGTCTCCCGCATGCCTGGTCGGCTGCAAATCGCCGTCGAACTGTTTTTGCGCGGCGGCTTGACAATCTTGAAGCAAATCGAGCGGCAGGGCTTTCGCGTGTGGGAACAGCGGCCGGTGATCAGCCGCCGAGCCGCGGCCGCTTTGCTCGCCTCCGCCGCTGGGCATTGCCTGGCGAGACAGGTATGGCCGTCGCGGGACCGCGGCCGCGCTGCCGTTTCGCTGCCGGAGGTGCGATGACCGCCGTGGACCCCTTGGCCGAGTCGATCGCCTATTGTCGCCGGTTGACCCGCCGCACGGCCGACAACTTCGGCTTTTCCTTTTTGACGTTGCCCCGCGAGCGGTACAACGCGATGTGCGCGCTGTATGCCTTCTTGCGGCTGTCCGACGATTGGGCGGACGATGCCGCGGTGCCGGTCGCCGAACGCCAGGCGCGGCTCGCGGCCTGGCGGCGGGAAGTCGCCGACGCCTTGGCGGGCCGGCCGACCAGCCATCCCGTGTTGCCCGCCGTGGTGCACCTGGTGCGGACTTATGGCGTGCCGCCACGATACCTGTTCGATGTGCTCGACGGTGTCGCCTGGGACTTGCAGCCCTCGGTGATCGCCACGTTCGACGATCTGGCCGACTATTGTTATCACGTGGCCGGAGCGGTGGGTCTGTGCTGCATTCGGATTTGGGGCTTTCGCGATCCGGCGGCAGAGGGGTTGGCGATCGACTGCGGCGTGGCCTTTCAGTTGACCAACATTCTGCGGGACATCGGCGAAGACAGCCGCGCCGGCCGCTGCTACCTCCCCGCCGACGATTTGCAGCGCTTCGGTGTCGCGCCAGACGATTTCCGAACGGGTCGGCTCGATGAGCGGCTGCGCGGGCTGCTGCGCTTCGAGGCCGAGCGGGCCTGGTCGTACTACCAGCGGGCTGAACAACTGCCAGCCCTGTTGGAGCCGTGCGGCCGACCAGTGCTCCGCGTGATGCTCGACATTTACGGCGGCTTGCTGCGGGAAATGGAGCGGCGGCAGTTCGACGTGTTGACCACCCGGGTCCGCCTGCCCCGCTGGAAAAAATGGTGGCTGGTGGGACGCGCCCTGTGGCGGCCCGGCGCCTGAACAACTCCGCGCGAACCGCCGGGCTGGGCCGCCCTTGCCATCAGGCAGCGCAGTGATCCATCCCTCTGCCCAGCACCGCAATTCCTCGGCCGGCGCCACCCATCAGCGAGTACCTCGATCCCTCAGGCCAGCGTGGCGATTTCGGCGGGTCGGTTGCTCCAGGACGCCGCGTGCACGGCTTCAAAGGCGCGGACGGCGAGCCGCCGAGGACTGTACGGCTGACGCACCACCGTGGCAGACAGGGTCTGCAACACCCGGGCGTCGTCCCCCAATTCCGCATCCGCGGGCACCAGAACAATGACGGGTAAATCGCTCAATTGTTCGTCGGCCCGAATCCGCTCCAGAAACGCCAAGGGATCCATGCCCTGCCAACGGTAATTCAACACCAGCAGCGAGGGCTGCGTTTGGTGGAGCAGATACCAGGCGGCGTCGGCGCGGCTCACCGCGACCACGTCAAAACCCGCGCGGTCGAGTTGTCGGGCCAGATAACGGGCCGCGAGCGGGTCGGCATCGGCAACCAGAACGGTGGGGTCCATGCTGTGCTCCACGGGGGTGCGTGGGGCCGCTGCGCTGAGCGGCGCGACCATTCGCTCACCGCAAACGTAGTTCACAAGCAGCGGGTCGTCCACGAAATGTCGCGGCGGTCTCGGTGGAAGCGGGGAAGCGAGCGGCACCCAAGGCCGACAGCGCCGCGGATCACGGCGCGCAACCGGGCCGAGCGGGAGTGCGGCGGGGCGTTACAGGCCGCGTTCCGACCGCATTTCTTCCCACTGTTCCAGCGTCACGAGGACTTCACGGGCCTGGCTGCCGTTGTAGTTGCCCACCAGGCCGTCCTCGGCCATCCAGTCGATCATGCGGGCACCGCGGCCGTAGCCCACGCCCAGCGCCCGCTGCAACAGCGACACGCTGCCGCGGCCTTCGCGGATCACGATTTCACAGGCCTGTTCGTAGAGGTCGTCCCGTTCACGGGGTTCGCCGCCGGTCTTGTTCCCCTTTGCCGAACCCGTGGTGGCCCGCGCGATTTCGTCGCAGTATTGCGGTTCGCGATCGCTGTAGAACTCGATGACGCGGTTCACTTCCTCATCGCTGACGAACGTGCCTTGGGCCCGCGTGAGATGGCTGGTGCCCGGCGCCAGGTACAGCATGTCCCCATGGCCCAGCAGTTTTTCGGCCCCCAATTCGTCGAGGACCACGCGGCTGTCCACCCGGCTGGACACCTGGAAGGCGATCCGTGCCGGCAGGTTCGACTTGATCAACCCCGTGATCACGTCGACCGTGGGTTTCTGCGTGGCCAGGACCAGGTGGATGCCCACGGCCCGCGATTTCTGCGCCAAGCGAATGATGTAGCCTTCCACGTCCTTGCCGGAGGTCATGATCATGTCGGCCATTTCGTCGGCGACAATCACGATGTAGGGCATCTGCTCGGGAATGGTCTCGGCCTCCGCGCTGTCGGGGTCGAGGCCCAGCCGCGACAGCACCTTGGCCTTGCCCAGCTTGTTGTACGCCTCCAGATGGCGAACGCCGACCCGCGCCAGCAGATCGTAGCGCTCTTCCATCTTGTCGACGGCCCAGCCGAGCACCGCTTCTGCCTTCTTCATGTCGGTGATCACCGGATGCATCAGGTGCGGAATCCGCATGTAGGGGCTGAGTTCGACCATCTTGGGATCGATCAGCAGCAGCTTGACCTGTTCCGGCGTGCGGCACAGCAACAGAGACAGAATCAGCGTGTTCAAGCACACGCTCTTGCCCGTGCCGGTGCGGCCGGCAATGAGCAAATGAGGCATTTTGGCCAGGTCCACCACCAGCGGTTTGCCGCGCACGTCCTTGCCCAGGAACAAGGGCAGCCGCTTGTCGTCGAAGTCGGCCGGACAGGCCTCCAGCAATTCTCGCAGCCGGACCATCACCCGCACATCGTTGGGGACTTCCACCCCCACGGTGTTCTTGCCGGGAATCGGCGCCACCACCCGCACCGACGGAACGCGCAGGGCGATGGCCAGGTCGTCGGCCAGCGACGTGACTTTCGAGAGCCGCAACCCCGCCTCCAGCTCCAGCTCGAACTGCGTGATCACGGGACCGGTGTCGATTTCCACCACCCGCACGTTCAGGCCGAATTCCTGAAAGGTCCGTTCCAAGGTGGCCGCCGCCACCTGCGCCCGTTGGGCCAAGGCCTCATAGGGAAAATCTTCCGGCGGATCGAGCAGGTCGAACTCCGGCAAGGTGAACGGGGCCGGCGTGGCCGCCGGGAACAGGGGTGCCCCCACCGGGACGGAACTCCGCGACGCCGGAGTGCACGCTTGCGGCGGATTCACCTTCACCGTCCCCGATGGTGTCCGCGGGATCGACGCCGCCGCGAGGGACCGTTCCAGCGGTTGGGCCGCCGCCGCTCCAGCCGGCTCCGCGGCCGCAACGGGGGCGGCGCGAGACCCGGCAGCGACCGTGTTCTGCGAAGCCGGCACCGCACCCGGCGAGGACGCCGCACCCAACGTGAACACCGCCCCCGGGGAGGACGCCGCACCCGGAGAGGACGCCCGATCACGCCAGGGCCCATCAGCCGGCAAAGGCCCCTCGACCGTCGGACTGTACCGCGGAAAAGCCAGCCGGTCCCAAATTGTGAAAGGCAACGCGACGAGCCACCAGGCCGTGCGGAACAAGCGGAGTTCGTCGGAGAGCACCAATCCGGCGAGAAAACACGCGGCGAGGATCGCGACGGTTCCGGGGGGCTCCAAATGCCTCGTCAGCACAATCTGCCCGCAAGCCCCCACATAACCACCCTGACCCGTGGGCGGACTGTTCGCGAACACGGGTGGAGCCAGTTGCAACGAGACGGCCGCCGCGATCAGCACCAACGCGGTGCCCACGGTCCGCAGCACCGGTTCCCGCGCTCCCTCGCGCGAAAACAGCCGCAAATCCCAGATGCCCAGGCACAAGGGGATCAGATAAGCCCCCGCTCCCAGCGCGGAGATCAACGCATGGGCCACCACCGCGCCGCGCACGCCGCCGATGTTCTTGGGCACGTCGCGCGGCGGAAACACGGTGGCGGCGGGAGGGTCCGCGGGATCGTAACTGGCCAGACACAGTCCCAGGTAGACCGTGGCGGCGAGCACGATCAGCGCCAGAAGATCGTCGCGAAGCCGAGCGAAGTTGAACATGCCACGAATGCGGGACTGACCCCGGGGCCAGCAGCGCGGACGGGGAGCGCGGACAGCCGGTCAGTTCGTGGGCTGCCCTCGTCCCGGCCGGCGGCCATTGAACCGTAGGTGCGGCGACACCGTGCGCGGCATCGCGGAATGCGGCGCGCGGACCATCCGCCGCGCCGACTCCCGGCAAACCTAGCACGCCCACCGGTCGACGTTGCCAAACGGCCACACGGCTGAGGCGAATCGGCAGCATGCGGGGGGGATGGTAGCGACGGCGACGAATCGGGGGGCGGCGCCTAGGCTGCCGGTTGTGCCAGGGTCCGCTCGATCCAGCCCCACAACTCCCGCGCGACTTGCGATTTCGCGCCGCTGAAGCGGGCCACCGCGGCACCACTGCCGTCGATGACCTCCACATCATTCATTTCCGATCCGATGGCCGCGGGGCGATTGAGCACGATCGCGTCGCAGTTTTTCTCCCGCAGTTTGCGGAGCGCGTTGATGTGGGCGAATTCCTCCGATTCCAGCGCAAACCCAACGATCCACCGCGGACCTTTGTTGCGGCCCAGGTCGGCCAGCACGTCGGCCGTCTCCACCAATTCCAGTTCGAGGGAGACGCCGGTTTTCGCGATTTTGCCCAGCACCCGCTCCTTGGGCCGGTAATCGCAAACGGCCGCCGTGGCGATCACTCCGTGGCAGCCCGGCCACACGGCCCGGCAGGCGGTGAGCAACTGATCGGTGGTCTCCACCGCATGCAGTTCGCAACCGACCGGCGGGGCCAGGTTCACCGGACCGCTCACCAAGACCACCTCGTGTCCCGCGGCGTGGACGGCCTGCGCCAGGGCGAAGCCCATCTTTCCGCTGCTGGCGTTGGAGAGGTAGCGCACATCATCGAGGTATTCGCGGGTGGGGCCGGCTGTGATGAGCACACGCATGAGGCGCCTGTCTCCTGGGTTCGGCCCTGCTCCCCGGCGGCCGTCCGCGGGGAGTCACGCGGCGAGCAGTTGCCCGAGGTACAAGAGGATGTCCGCTGGTTCGGCCATGCGGCCTGGTCCCACCTGCCCGCAACTCAGCCAGCCGTCGCCGGGATCGAGAATGTGCCAGCCGTCGTCCCGCAATTGACGCACGTTCCGCTGGACGGGTGGTTTGGCCCACATGTCGGCATTCATCGCCGGAGCCGCGACGCGCGGGCAAGTGGCGGCCAACACCAGCGTGGTGAGCAGATCGTCGGCCAGACCCAAGGCGGCCTTCGCCAGAAAATCGGCCGACGCCGGCGCCACCACAATCAACTCCGCGCGCCGCGCCAATCCGATGTGCTCCCCCTGATAATGTTCCCGCGGGGAGAACAAGTCGCAGTACACCGGCCGGCCGGTGAGCGCCTCGAACGTGGTCGTGCCGATGAAATGCGTGGCGGAAGGGGTCAGCACGGCCGTCACCCGCGCCCCGTGCTGCATCAACTTGCTGGCCAGGTCGGCCGCCTTGTAGGCGGCGATCCCCCCCGTGACTCCCAGGAGGATTTCGCGGCCGCGTGCGGCGTCGGGCAACGACATGGTGCGGGAACTCGGCCGTCAAGCCGCACCGCCGCCGACCGCGGCGGCAGTGCGCGTGAGGGACTCTGCGGGAAACATTCCAGCGGGCGCGACGATCACAAGTCGTCGAGCGTGGGACCGGCATCGGCCGGCCGGCCTTCCTCGCGCGCGGCCACCTGGCCGCTCGTGTCGAGGTAGATTTTGTCCTGCATGATTTCCTGCACCACGATTTCCATCGGGTTCTTGGTCTTCAGGTCGACCAGCGGTCGCGCCCCGCGATTGAGGGCCACCATCCGTTTTTGGATGAGTGTCGACAGCTTGAACCGCCCGCCCACTTTGTTGACGATCTGTTCTTCTTTCAGTTCTTCCAGCATCGCCGTCCTTCCTGCCAGGCCAACACGATCCGGAACCCTTCTGGTCGGGAGCGGTCCCGGACCCCTCAGTATACACCACAACTGCTTGCCACGGGAATGTTCGCTCCCCGAACCCCCGAACCCCGAACCTCGCGGAACGGCTCCGCCGCGCCGCCGCTGCGTGTTCAACAGGGGGGATCGGAGTCGCCCGACGGCGTGCCTTGGGCGTGTTCTTTCCGTAAAATCAAGGCAATTTCGTCCACCGCCCGCTCGAGATCGTCGTTGACGACTTGATAGCGGTAGCGGGGGGCGAGTTGCATTTCGGCGACGGCGGTTTGCACCCGCTGTTGAATTCCCGTTTCGTCCTCGGTGTTGCGGGCCCGCAGCCGCTGTTCGCATTCCGCCATGGAGGGGGGCCGCAGGAAGATCGACACGCAGTCGGGATACAACTCCATCACTTTCAGCGCGCCCTGCACCTCGATCTCCAGCAGCGGCCAGGCGCCTCGAGCACGGGCCCGGTCGACTTCCGACCACAGCGTGCCGTACCAGGCCCCGGCGTATTCCGCGGTTTCGACGAATTCGCCCCGTTGCCGGCGGTCGGCGAATTCCTCGGGAGTGAGGAAATAATACCGTTCGCCGTGGCGCTCTCCCGCGCGGGGGGGCCGCGTGGTGGCAGACACCGATTTCATCAGCTTCACGGGCGCGCGATCCAGCAGACGGTCCACCACGGTTGTCTTGCCGCTGCCGCTCGGCCCGGACAATACCACGACTCGAAACGATGCCTCCGCGTCGGTCACCCGCCGTTACTCCACATTGAGCACGATTTCCCGCATCCGTTCGATCGCCGCCTTGATTTCCACCGCGGCATGCGCCACGCCCGAATGGTTCGACTTCGACCCGATGGTATTGGCCTCGCGAAACATTTCCTGGCACAGAAACTCCAGTTTCCGCCCCTGCGACGGGGCCAATTCCAGCACTTGCCGGAATTGATCCACATGGCTTCGCAGCCGCACGATCTCCTCGCTGATGTCGGAGCGATCGGCGAACAAGGCGACTTCCCGCAGCAGGTCGCCCGGTGTGAGGGTCACGTCGGCTTCCCGCAGCGCGTCTTGAATCCGCTGTTGCAGCCTGGCCCGGTATTCCACCACGACTTGCGGCGCCAACGTGGCGATGTCGTCGATTTGCGCGGCGATCAAGCCGCACTGCCGGCGCAGCTCATGGGCCAACGCGGCCCCTTCCCGCACCCGGAAGTCCTGCAAACGGGTCAGGGCTTCGCGAACCACCGACTCCAGTTGCGGACCGCATTGCTCCACCGCGTCGTCGTTCCAGGCGTCTTCCTCCACCACCCCCGGCAGTCCGAGCAACGCCGTCAGATCGGACGGCAGCGGCAGTTCCGCTTGCAGGGCGGCGGCGGTCAATTGGTGCCAATAGGCCGCCAGCACGTCCGCGTTCAACCGCACCGCGGACTCCGCCGCCCCCCGCCGCGCCCGCACCAGCAGCGTCACCGTGCCCCGGGTGATTTGCTCGCGGAGCACGCGCTCCACATCCCCTTCGAACCGGCTCCACGCCTCGGGCGCGCGAAAGGTCAGCTTGAAATGCCGGTTGTTCACGCTGCGCAGTTCGACGTGAACGTGGACGCCCCCCACCACGCCGCGGGCTTCGCCGAATCCGGTCATGCTCAGCAGCACGGTAGTCCTCAACCCGAAACACCGTGTCGATGACACAGGTTCGGCGTCGTGATGGTCGAACTTCCAGGGGATCTTCAGGCGACCGACAAACCATCCGTTCGCGGCAACAATTGTCGATCGTCGACGGCTACACGGCCTGCTCCGCGGGTTCTCTCGCAGGCCACTCCGCGGGTTCTCTCGACGGCTACTCCGGGGGTTTTGCCGAAGGGTTCTCGGAGGCGGCGGCTCCTTCCTGAGCAGCCGGCGTCTTGGATTCTGTAGCCGGTTGGGCCTCGGCGGGTGGTTTGGACTCGGCTTCCGACGGTTCCGACGGGCCGGCGGGGGCCGCGGCGGCCGTCCCGCTGGACGGACTGGAGCCGCTGCCTTGTTCGGCGGGCAGCGCGTCGGACCGACTACCGGCCCCCATGTCTTCCGCACTCTCGTCCTCCGCACCCGGCTTGGCCTGCAAGGCCGGAGCCGTGGGCACGGCCTGAGTGCCTCCCTTGAACCGGGTGGTGTTCATCCCCAGCACCCACACGTTGACGGCGGCGAGCACGGTCCACACGATGGCCACCACAATCGTGATTTTGGTGAACACGTCTCCCGCGCGGGTGCCGAAGGCGCTTGTGCCCCCCATCCCGCCCAGTGCTCCCGCCAGTCCGCCTCCACGGCCGCGTTGCAGCAGGATGATGAAAATCATGAACAGTCCAACCACCATGAGCAAAAACATGGTGACGTAAGGCAACCAGGACATCGGGGACGATCCTTCCGCAGGGTCGAGGAACCTTCGCAAACGATGCGTTGGCCCCTGTCAACATGGGATTGTGCCGGTCACGGCCCGAACCATGCCGCAGGGTCGACGGGCGCACTTGCCGGAACCGCGCTCCCGCGGGACAGGTCCCCGCGACGTCCGGAAACGCATCCGCCCACCGCTGTGGCTGTCTCCGTTAGCGGCTTCCGTTTGCGGCCTCCGTTCCATCAATCGGCGTTGGGGGTCTTGGCGTTGTGGTCCTTGGCAAGTGCCGCGGCGGCCCGCAGGATGGGCAAAAATTGCTCGGCCTTCAAGCTCGCTCCGCCCACCAGGGCGCCATCGACATTCGGTTGGGACAACAGTTCGCCGGCATTGTCGGGCTTGACGCTGCCGCCGTACTGAATCCGCAACGCCTGAGCGCTTTCGGAATTATAGCGACCGCTCAGCCAACTGCGAATGAACCGGTGGGCGGCCTCGGCCTGCTCCGGCGTGGCGGTGACTCCCGTGCCAATGGCCCACACCGGCTCGTAGGCCAGCACCAGTCGCTCCAACGCGGCGGCGTCCACCCCCGCGAAACACCCGTTGAGTTGTCCTTCCAGCACGGCCTCGGTTTTGCCGGCCTGGCGTTCCGCGAGCAGTTCGCCCACGCACAGAATCACCCCCAGTCCCTTGGCCAGGGCCGCTTGCACTTTCTGATTGATCACGGCGTCGGTTTCGCCGAAAAACTGCCGCCGCTCGCTGTGGCCCAGGATGACCCACCGGCAACCCACGTCCACCAGCATGTCGAGCGCCACCTCGCCGGTGAATGCTCCGGGCGGTGCCGCGTGCGCGTTCTGCGCCCCCAATTGCACCCCGCTGTCCCCCAGGGCGTCTTTGACCGGCAGCAGGTATGGAAAGGCCGGGCAGACCGCCACGTCGATGGCCGGCCGCGTGCGCTGGACTTCCTCGGCGACAGCCGCGGCCAACGCCCGTCCACTGTCCAAGGCGAGGTTCATCTTCCAATTGCCGGCGACAAACAACCGCCGCATGATGGCTCCTCTCGATCCGCTGCCTCTTATCGTTATCGTTCATCACCTGCCGGCTCGCATTCCAGCCGGCTGACGTTGCAAGTCGGCGGACATCCCCGATCGTCCGTCCCGACGAACCGCCTGGCATCCCCCGCCCGCGGCCCCGCAATTGGCGACCCGACCGCAACAAAGGGAGCAAGCGGCCAGCCGCCGCCACAACCATCATGCGGCAGATTTTGGCGGCCGACGGCCAGCCGCGCCGGCACCATCCCGCCGGCGAACTGTCCCACCGGCGAACTGTCCCACCGGCGAACTGTCCGACAAGCGAGCCGTTCGGCCGGTCTGCATTCCGGCGGGTTAATCGACGGGTTCGCTCCGCGGATACGACCCCAGCACCTCCATGCGGACCGCCATTTTGGCGAGTTCTTCCAGCGCTTTTTTGACCTTGGGGTCTTTGGCGTGCCCCTCGCAGTCGATGAAAAAGATGTAACCGCTTTCCGGCCCGCGCAACGGGAACGACTCGATCCACGTGAGGTTGATCTTCCCCTGCTTGAAAATGTTCAGCGCATCGGAAAGGGCCCCCGGTTTGTGCGGAATCTGCAAGAGGAGCGAGGTCCGGTCGCGCCCCGTGGGCCCCACCGGCTTGTCGCCAATCACCGCGAACCGCGTGACATTGTTTTTGTTGTCCTCGATCGACTCCGCCAGCACGTCGAGCTGATACTCCAGCGCCGCCTGACGGCTGGCGATGGCCCCGACCCCCGGTTTGTCGCGGGCCAATTGCGCCGCGGTGGAGGTGCTGGCCACTTCAATGGGCCGGGCGTGCGGCATGTTGCGGCTGAGCCAGTCTCGGCACTGCGACAACGCTTGCGGCTTGCTGTAAATCTCGGTGATTTCCGCGCGGGGAGACCGCCCCAGCAAGTTATGATGGATCGCCAGTTGCACTTCGCCGCAAATCCGCAGCGGCAGCCGCGTGAACATGTCCAGCGTGTCGATGATCCGGCCGTCGGTGCTGTTTTCGATGGGAACCATGCCGAAATCCGCATGACCCCGATTCACTTCCTCGAACACGGCCGCGATCGTGTTCACGGGGATCAGGTCGGCCGATTCGCCAAACCGCTCCAGCGCCGCCAAGTGAGTAAAGCTGAAGGCCGGTCCCAGATAGGCGACCCGTTGAGGCCGCACCTGATTCCGCACGGCACTCAGGATTTGCCGGAAGATGCCCCGCACCGCCCGGCCGGCAAGGGGGCCGGGATTATCGGCTTCGAGTTGGGCGTACAGGTCGTCGTCCGCGCGAGGATCGTACACCACCGACCGGCGATCGTGGGCCTGCTCGATCATCCGCGCGGTGGCCTCGGCGCGACGATTGACCAGCTTGAGGATTTCCTGGTCGATGCGGCGCAAGTCCTGCTCGGTGGGCACCTTCGAATTGCCAGCGGGGCTGGCGGGGCGCGACAGGGAGGACGGCGGCGCGGTAGAGGGTTTGAGACGCTTTTTCGGCACCTGCTTGCTCGCCATGCCACCCTCGCCCCGCGGAACCTGCCAGCCTGACCGCAGAATTCCGTAACTAGTTACGCAGAAGCTGTTTAAGTTTTCCCGCAGCGCGCCATCGGCCAGTCGCCGACCGTGACCGGAAAGCGGTTCTCATTCTTGAGATCAGCGGCTGCAAATTGCTGACAGTCCCTTTGTACCGGTGCCTTTCCGCAATTGTCAAGCCGCGGAAAAGCCGGCCTGCTCGAATCTTTCCCGTTGGAGTGTTCGCGGCCCAACTCCAAGTAGAGCACTGCCAATTTGGCATCATCCGCTGATTGGTCGCGTGGCCGGCATGGCTGCCAAAATGGCGCTGGCGTTTCTCGGCGGGGTTCCCTGATTCGCTTTAGAACTTCTGTAAGTCGTTGCTATGATGTCGCTAGTGATGTTACTGCGACCGCAGTTTCGCGGCCGGGCGCAATTCTTGCTAGGATCTCCTGGACTAGCGAATTCGGCTGACGGAAAAGCGGATTCAAAAAAGCTGCCTCACAGCGGACTTGTGGTGCCGCGGTCGGGTAACCGGGCCGCTCATCAGCCAGTCGTGCAAGTCGGAAGCTACCAGTTAGGATCAACATTCCTTTCGCCTGCGGAGTCCTCGTCATGGCGGTTCAAGAAAAAATCATCGGTATCGACCTGGGGACCACCAACTCGGTGGTGTCGGTCATGGAGGGGGGGGAGGTCAAGGTGATTCCCAATCAGGAAGGCAACCGCTTGACCCCCAGCGTGGTGGCCTTCACGGAAAAGGGAGACCGCCTCGTGGGCGACCCCGCCAAGCGGCAAGCCGTCACCAACCCCAAGAACACGATTTATTCGATCAAGCGGTTCATGGGTCGCCGCCATGCCGAGGTGGAGTCGGAAGAGAAGATCGTTCCGTACAAAGTCGTGGGCGGTCCCAACGAGTACGTGAAGGTGGAGGTCCACGGCAAGACCTACACCCCGCCGGAAATCTCGGCGATGGTGCTCCGCAAGTTGAAGGAGGCCGCGGAAGCCTACCTGGGGCATACCGTGAATCGGGCGGTGATCACGGTTCCCGCGTATTTCAACGATGCCCAGCGGCAGGCCACCAAGGATGCGGGTGAAATCGCCGGCCTGAAGGTGGAACGCATCATCAACGAGCCTACGGCCGCGGCGCTCGCCTACGGCCTCGAAAAGAAGAAGAACGAGAAAATCGCCGTGTTCGACCTGGGGGGCGGCACATTCGATATCTCGGTGCTGGAAGTCGGCGACGAATTGATCGAGGTGCTCAGCACCAACGGCGATACGCACCTCGGCGGCGACGACTTCGATCAGCGGCTGGTCAACTACGTCTCCGACAAATTCCAGCAGGAGCACGGGATCGACCTGCGGAAGGACCCCATGGCCTTGCAGCGGCTGCGCGAAGCCGCCGAAAAGGCCAAAAAGGAGCTGTCGTCGCAGCAGACGACCGACATCAACCTGCCGTTCATCACGGCGGATGCGTCCGGCGCCAAGCACCTGCAACTGACGATTTCGCGGGCGGAATTCGAGCGGCTGATCGACGACCTGGTGGAGCGCTGCCGCGTGCCCGTCGAAAACGCGCTGCGGGACGCCAAGCTGAAACCGGATCAGATCGACGAAGTGGTGCTGGTGGGCGGATCGACCCGCGTGCCCAAGGTGCAGGAATTCGTCAAGAAGCTGTTCAAGGGGAAGGAGCCGCACCGCGGCGTCAATCCCGATGAAGTGGTTTCGGTGGGGGCCGCCATTCAAGGGGCGATCATCTCCGGGGAAGTGAAGGATGTCGTGCTGCTCGATGTCACGCCGCTGTCGCTGGGCATCGAAACCGAAGGGGGCATCATGACCGTCCTGGTGGAGCGCAATACCACCATTCCGGTCACCAAGAAGGAGACTTTCTCGACGGCGGCGGACGGCCAGACCGCCGTCACGGTCAGCGTCTACCAGGGCGAACGGCCCATGGCCCGCGACAACCGCTTGCTGAGCCAGTTCAATCTGGACGGCATCCCGCCAGCGCCGCGCGGCGTGCCCAAGATTGAGGTGTCGTTCGACATCGACGTGAACGGCATTCTGAACGTGAAGGCCAAGGACCTGGGCACCGGCAAGGAGCAATCGGTCAAGGTGCAGAACGCTTCCGGCCTGGACAAGGAAGAAGTCGAGCGAATGCGCCGCGATGCCGAAGCCCATGCCGCCGAAGACAAGCGCCGCCGGGAGCTCGCCGAGGCGAAGAACAAGGCGTCGATGGCCGTGTACGAAGTCGAGAAACTGTTGCGGGAGCATGGTTCCAAGCTCGACGCAGGCTCCAAGTCGGCCATCGAGGCCGCCGTGGCCAAGGTGAAGGAGGCGGAAAAGGGAGACGACGCCGCCGCCATCAACTCCGCGGTGGAAGCCCTGCAACAAGCCAGTTACGCCATGGCGCAGCACATGTACGGCCAGGCGGGAGCCGCGCCGGGCGGCGACGGCCAGGCCGGCGGCAGCCGCCCCAAGGACGAAGGCGTGATCGACGCCGAATTCGAACGCAAGAACTGATGCGCCCCGCCCGCCCCCGCGCCTCAACCGCGGGGGCGGTTTCCCGCCCCGACCGTCGTTTGATAACCCTTCCCAGGCCGCGCCTTCCCGCGCTCGCGGTCTCGTTCCGCATGCTCGAAAGCCCCCTCCCATGCCCTTCCGACCCGACAAGCTGACCGTCAAGGCCCAAGAAGCCGTGCAGTCGGCCCAGCACCTCGCCGAGGAACACGGCCATCCGCAGCTCGTTCCGCTGCATCTGCTCAAAGCCCTGCTCGACGAGGAAGGGGGCATCGTCCGCCCCTTGCTCGAAAAGATCGGGGTCAACCTGGGTCAACTCCGCGGCATCGTGGACAGCGATCTGAAGAAGTTGCCGCGGCAATCGGGAGGGCAGACCGGCGCCAGTCCGGCGCTGCTGCGCGTGCTCAACACCGCCGCCGACACCGCCGACCAGATGCAGGACGCCTTCGTTTCCACCGAACACCTGCTCCTCGCGCTCACCAAAGTCGACGATCAATGCCAACGGGTGCTCAAGCTCAACGGCGTGCAAGAGCACGACGTGTTGAACGCCCTGAAAACCATCCGCGGAAGCCAACAAGTGACCGACCAGAACCCCGAAGACAAATACCAGGCGCTAGACCGCTACGCCAAAGACCTGGTGGCCTTGGCCCGGCAAGGCAAGATCGACCCGGTGATCGGCCGCGACCAGGAAATCCGCCGCGTGATTCAGGTGCTGTCGCGCCGGCGGAAGAACAATCCCGTGCTGATCGGCGATGCTGGCGTCGGCAAGACGGCCATCGTGGAAGGGATCGCCCACCGCATTGTGCTGGGCGACGTGCCGCAAAACCTCCGCGACAAGCGCGTGCTGGCCCTCGACATGGGCGCCTTGATTGCCGGGGCCAAATACCGCGGGGAATTCGAGGACCGGTTGAAGGCGGTGCTCAAGGAGGTGACCGCCGCGCAGGGAAAAATCATTCTATTCATCGACGAACTGCACACGGTGGTGGGGGCTGGAGCGGCGGAAGGGGCGGTCGACGCCTCGAACCTGCTGAAGCCGGCGCTGGCCCGCGGCGAGTTGCATTGCGTGGGGGCCACCACTCTCGACGAATACCGCAAATACATCGAGAAAGACCCCGCGCTCGAGCGCCGGTTCCAGCCGATTCTGGTCAACGAACCCTCCGTGGAAGACACGATTTCCATCCTCCGCGGCCTCAAGGATCGTTACGAATCGCACCACGGCGTGCGAATCATGGATGACGCGCTGGTGGCGGCGGCGACCTTGTCCGACCGCTACATCAACGATCGGTTCCTGCCCGACAAGGCCATCGACCTGGTCGATGAAGCCGCTTCGCGCTTGCGGATGGAAATGGACTCCATGCCCGCCGAAATCGACGAGGCCACCCGCCAGCTCACCCGCCTGCAAATCGAGGCGGCGGCCTTGGCCAAGGAAGGCACGCCCGAAAGCCAGCAGCGGCTGCAAGCCCTGCGCAAGGACATCGCCGAACGGGAGGAGTCGGTCAAGGCCCTCAAGGCCCGCTGGGAAGCGGAAAAGGCCGCGCTCGCCGGGCTGAGCCCCCTCAAGGAAGAAATCGACCGGCTGAAAACCGCTTACGAGCAAGCCTTCGCGCTGGCGCAGCGAACCAACCTCAACGACGACTACGTGCGCGCCTTTCAGGCCGAGCAGCAATTGAAGGCGGCTCAACAACGGCTGGCCGACATGGAGCAAAAGGTCGCGGCGCTGGGGCAGGGGCAGCGGCTGCTGCGGGAAGAAGTCACCCAGGAAGACATCGCCAAGGTGGTCAGCAGTTGGACCGGCATCCCCGTGTCGCGGATGCTGCAAACCGAACGGCAAAAACTGCTCCAAATGGAAGACCACATCCATCGCCGGCTGATCAATCAGGAAGAAGCGGTGACGGCGGTGGCGAATGCCGTGCGGCGGGCGCGGTCGGGCATGCAAGATCCGAATCGGCCGATCGGCTCGTTCATTTTCCTCGGTCCGACGGGCGTGGGAAAAACCGAACTCTGCAAGGCCCTCGCGGAATTCCTCTTCGACGACGAGCGGGCCATGGTCCGCATCGACATGTCGGAGTTCATGGAAAAGCATGCCGTGGCCCGGCTGATCGGGGCGCCTCCGGGCTATGTGGGCTACGAGGAAGGGGGCAAACTCACCGAGGCCGTCCGCCGCCGCCCCTACACCGTGCTGCTGCTCGATGAAATCGAGAAAGCCCACCGCGACGTGTTCAACGTGCTGCTGCAACTGCTCGACGACGGCCGCCTGACCGACAGCCACGGCCGCACGGTCGACTTCACCAACACCATCGTGGTGATGACCTCGAACATCGGCAGCCAGATGATCATGGAACTGGCCGGCGAGGAAGACGACGCGGAAATCCGCCGCCGCGTCCTCGAAGCCCTCCGCCGCGAGTTCCTCCCCGAATTCCTCAACCGCATCGATGAAACGATCGTGTTCCATCCGCTCGACAAGAAGCACATCCGGCAGATCGTCGATTTGCAGTTGAACAAGTTGCAGGAGCGGCTGCGGGACCAGGAAATCACCTTGGTGGTCACCGACGCCGCCAGGCAGGTGCTGGCGCAGGAAGGGTACGACCCCGTGTACGGCGCCCGGCCGCTGAAGCGCGTCATTCAACAACGCTTGCAGAACGAACTCGCCAACCGCCTGCTGGCCGGCGAATTCACCGAAGGCAGCACGATCACCATCGACGTGCAGCATGATGAATTCACCTTCACGGCCGATAAATAGTCTTCCCCTCGCCTGACGGCTGCCGCGGGGCGTGCGGGAAAACGAAGGCCTGCACGGTCCGGAACGGCTGGGCGTACCGCGCCGGACGGGAAGTACATCCCATGACTTGCAGTACGCCGCGGGGCGCGGTGAAGTGATCACCGCTCCCTGGAGGAAAGGCTGCCGGTCGTGCCTCAACGCCATTATGTCTGCGAAGTCGCCGAGCTGCCGGAAGGCACCGGCAAGGAATGCGTGGTGGGGGACCGCGTCGTCGCGGTCTTCAAGCTGGGCGCGGACGTCGTCGCCCTCGACGGCATTTGTCCGCATGCTGGCGGGCCGTTGGCACAAGGGATGGTGCGGCACGAAATCGTGACCTGCCCCTGGCACGGCTGGCAATACCACGTCCGCACCGGACAACACCAATTAAACCCGCGGATCTGTGTCGCCACGTTTGGGGTGGTCGTCGCGGACGGCAAAGTGTACGTGGACCTGCCCGACGGCGAGTGACGAACAGGGGACGGTCGTTCGCCCCGGAAAATCAGGCGGCCACCAGCGGACCGGGGCTGGCGCGAGAGGCATGACCGCGGGGGAATGATCGCGGGGATGATTCTGATCGTGCGGTCCACAAGGTTTTCGGCAGCGTGGAGAACTCGGCATGTCGACGCGCGTGCTGGCAGTGAACCGGCCGGATGTTCCGGCCTGCGAGATGCCGGATCGGTTTCGCCATGACGTCACGTACTTCGCCACGCCGGCGGGCATGCAGGATGCGCCGGCGCGGTTGGGACCGGGAGAGTATTGGATCCGCGCGGAGGATGCCCGGCGGATTCTCGAGGACGGCGTGATCACCATCGTCTCGCCCCTGGATAGCGCCGCACGCACCGACCTGGAGATAACGGAAGAACAGGAGCGGTGGTTGGATTGGCTGCTGAAGCACAATGTGCAGCACGTCAAGCTGGTGTGAAGGGGACGCTTCCATCCTCGTCGGCGGTGGCGGCCGACAAGCGATTCGCGGCGGAGACGGCTGTTCGTTCAGCGCGGGGCGTTAGAATCGGCATGTTCGTCACCACGGCGGCAGGCTCGGCCTGAAAATGGAGCCCGTCGTGCCGGCGGCCACCAGCCGCGACAACGAAAATCCGGTGCCCCGTTGGCAAAACGGCGAAAATCGTGAGTGCGGCGGAATTGACTCCCCCTGGTGATCGATCCATAATTAAAGGTTCCTCCAACTTGTTGGAGTAACACGGCGTCGGGGAACGACGCGGGGTAGGCAGTTCAGGTCGACTGCCGCCAGTCGTCGCGCGTGTGGGACCGCGGCGGCGCCGCTCAGGAGTAGATGGCGGTTCTCAGTCCCGAGGTGTTTGATCACATTCGGCCGGCGACCTGCGGCGGAAGAGGAACAGGAATGTATGTCCTGGTCGATGCTGGTGTTGTTTCGACGTGCCTTGTTCAAGCCTAGCTAGCTACTCGAGAAAGGAGCGCTTTGATGGAGCACTTGGGTCGACATGTGATCATCGAATTCTGGGGGTGTAACGACGGCATCAACGATGCCGAACGGATGCGAGCAGCCATCATCGAGGCTGTTCGTGCTGCAAACGCGACACTGTTGGACCTCAACGTCCACACGTTCAGTCCGCACGGCGTCACCGGTGTAGCCGTGCTTTCTGAGTCCCACCTCTCGGTGCATAGTTGGCCCGAGTACGGCTATCTGGCAGCCGATGTGTTCACCTGCGGCGAGTCGACCAATCCCGACGCCGCCGCCGATGTGCTCCGTCGGTATTTCGAACCAACCAGCGTCGACGTGAAGCATCTGTCCCGGGGAGTGTTTCCCCCGCGCCTGCGCAAACAGGCGCGCCGCGCGCGACCTGTCGCGGCGGAATGCAGCCAACCGGTTCTGGCCTGACCGTGCCCGCAACCGCGGCTGGTCTTCGCCAAGATTTCACAGACTTTCACCCGCCACGAGGCTTGCGGCCTCGTGGCGTTTTTTTTGAAATGCGCGGCGGTGGTCTTACTTCATGGGGACAAGGCTGCCGTCCACTCCGGCGCCGCCGCACCACGGGGCGGGGGACGGCCTGGCTCGTCCGCGGGTCGCCCGCCGCGGCGCTGGGACGTCTCCGGGGCATCGTCTTTATATATTTCTCGTTCTGGTGACTTTGGTGCTCCCACGTTCCGTTGATCGAGGCTGGCTGGCGAGTGGCGAGTGATCAGTGCGCGGCGGGCGCGCGAGTGAGCCGGATGGGTCAGGAGTGAGGCAGCGCCCCCGGCTGCTGGCAACAGAGGTCGCCACGGTCTTCCTCGTGGATCAACGTCTGCTCGGATGCAGGTACGGCCCCCGCGGATCGTGTCGCGGGATCGGAAGGTGCAGGGTGTGACAAGGCTCCCCTCCTTGCGGTGGTTGGCAGACTGAGGGGGCAGTGTCCCGTGAACCGGCCCGCTGCCGTGTTTCTCCGCGGCAGGCTTCGGGTCGGAAAAAGGCTGGCATTATGGCGGAACTGTTCTTCTACCGATTGTTCGGCGAGGTGTTCGGTCCGGTCTCCAAGGACGTCTTGCAGCAGTTGATGCAGGACGGAACACTCGGCGCGACGGATGAAGTGCGCGGCGAGGGGACGGACTGGCTGCCGGTCGCGCGGGTTCTGGCCGGCGGACAAGCGGCCGTCACCGCGACGGGATCGGCGCCAGCGGAAGATGCGGCGTGGTATTGCCGCATCGCCGGCATGGAGTTGGGACCGCTGCCGTTGGATGATCTCGTACGGTTCGCGGAGAACGGCGAACTGACGGCGGAGGATGACGTGCGGTACGGCAGCGAGGGCAAATGGCGCAAGGCCGCCTCGCTGGGTCGGTTGGCGTCGGTGATGGACCTGTCGAAGATTCGCGAACTGCGTCCCTCGGTTCCTCCCGTGGCTGGTTCCACCGCCTCTCCCCGGGCCGGTTCACCCTCGGCCCCGGTTTCCACCCGCCCCGCGACCACCCCGTCCGGTGTTGCCGCCATCGCGGCTCACCCAGCGACACTCTCACCCCCTGGAGCCATCCCTTCGGTGGTCCCACCGCGGGTTCCACTCGCCGCCCCCGTGGTGGACACCCGATCGGCACCCGTGGGTGCGGCGGCGGTTCCTGCTCCGGCGGTCTCCGCGACCGCCTCCCCCCCGCCAACTTCCCATGTGGCGACCGCTGGCCGCCCCTCCGCCGCGGTAGCTACGCCGTCGGTGCCGTCGCCGGTCCCGTCGCCGCTGGCGGCTTCGCCGACGGGGGATTCGCCGGCAAGTGTCGCGGCGGCAGCAAGTGTCGCGGCGGCAGGCAGACCATCCGGTGGTGGGAACGACTCTGCTGTCGCCCGCCATCCCCCACCGGCAACCGGCACCCCGGCAGTGGAATCCGTCGAACGCACGCCCCCCACGCGCTCCACGGAGAGTGCGCCCTCCGCGGCTGCGACATCTCGTCCCAGTGCCGCAACGCCCAGCCTGCGTCCGCAACCGGCATGGCAGCCACCCCGTCCGGTGCCCCGTTCCGCATCCCGTTCGTCGTCCGACTGGGGGGCCTTGTTGCAGCCCTTGTTGCAACCCAAGGCCCTGGGGGCCGTCGCCGTGATTTTGCTCGCCGTGGTGGCCGTGTTCGGCGGTTCCATGTTGCCCCGGAGCACAGCGGGGGATCGCAAAAAGCTGGAGACCTTGCAGAATCTGCACAAGGAATTCCGCAGCTTGCGCGAGAAACAGGCCAGCGAGGGAGAGTGGTCGAGCTTTGCGGAACGAGCCAACAAGGAGGTGGCCGCGATCTCCACCGAACTCAGCAAAACCGCCAGCCGTCGCGAACCGTGGAAACAGCAATTGCTATGGGCGGCCAAATACCGCTGGAAAGAAATGATGGCCAACGGCCGCACAAAACCCAGTGCGGCCGAGCAGGACTTCGAACGGAATCTGTACGAAGCGGCCCGCCAATTGGGAATGGAACAAGGTCCACCTCCTGCCGCCGCCAATCCCGCGGATTCCGCGAACTCCCCGCCAGAGGAGCGCGAGGACGATTAACGCGGACGCCGATCAGGCCGGAAACGCGGCCGATAGCGAAGGATTGCGTCGAGGGACGCAGGACCCTTGGGAGCCGCCGGCGGTTGTGGGCCTGGCTGAACCGCGGGTGCAGTCTGTCGCAATCGGCTGGCGGCCGTTTCCGACGGGGGACCAAGGCCGTCGACCGCGGTTTGGTTGTCCCCGTGGGAAACGCCGCCGACAAATTCTTTCACCCGCGAGTGCTTTCGCTTTCTCGTCCGCACCGGACGGGTAGCCCGGAATAGGCGGGTCGTCCGCATCAGGCGGGTAGTCCACACCAGGCGGATAGTCCGTACCGGACTGATAGTTACAGGCGGATAGTCCGCATCAGGCGGGTAGTCCGGACCGGACGGGTCGTCCGCATCAGGCGGGTAGTCCACACCAGGCGGATAGTCCGCGCCAGGCGGGTCGTCCGCACCGGACGGGCAGGCGGTCAGGAATCGTGTGCGGTCAGCAGACGTGTAAGGAGCCGAGGCATGCGTTGGTGGCTGACGATGGTGATCGGCGTGGCTTTGGCGGCACCGGCCGTGGCGCAACCCCGTTTCGGGGGGCGGTTGGGAGCCCGCCCGGCAACAGTGCCGCAGGGGACCGTGCCGCGAGACCTCCCCGAAGGCGTGTCCGCACGGGGCACACTCATTCATTTCCTTTTGCTGGAGCAACCGTCGGTCCAGCAGGAGTTGCGGGTTACGCCGGAGCAGGTGCGGAAGGCTCAGCAACTTGCCGCCGCGCATCGGCAGCAGCTCCAGGGGTTGGGGAGCCTGCCGCGTGAAGACGCCGCCAGGAAAGTGCTGGAAATCCAGCAGTCGGCGGAGAAAGACCTGCAAGCGTTGCTGTCACCTGGTCAATTGCGGCGGTTGAAGGAAATCGGGTTGCAGCAGCTTGGACCGATGGCATTGAGCCGTCCCGACGTTGCCGAGGCGGTGGGTCTCACCGCCGAACAGAAACAGCAGATTCGTTCGTTGCAAGAGCAGTTTGCGCGAACCGCCTTGCAGTCGGCACAAGGGCTGCAAAGTTTGCGAGGCGGGGGCCGGCCGCGCTTGCGGGAATTGAAATCGACGATCGGTGCCGTGCAGGACAACCTCGCCCGCATCGAGGCGGCCAAGCGAGATACCGACGCCCGCATCCTGGCCCTGCTCACGTCCGAACAGCGGCAAAAGTGGGAACAGGCCAAGGGGGCCCCGTTTCAGGGCGCCTTGAATCTCGGTCCCGCGGGGCGCTTGCTCGGTCCGTAACCGTTGGCGCGAGGCCTCGGGCGGAAGCGGATCGCCCCCGCGACCCCGGCGGTACCGAGGGGTTGGCGGCAACGGGGAGACCGCATCCCCCATCGCGCGCATCAACGGGTAATCGCGCGCATCAACGGGTAATCGCGCGCCGCGACGGGCAATCGCGCGCCCGGACGGGACGTTTCCGCTGGATCTTCGCCGGGGCATCGTGGGTGAGTGGTCGGTTCGTCTGGCTCCGTGCTGGCTTGTCCGCGTGTTGGCCGGAATGGTTTGCGTGAAGTCAAAAGTACGGGCCGGCCCGCATGGGGAGATTGTGGCCTGGTTGCAACACCAGACCGAGTGGAGGTGGCCACCTCTCACCCTCAGAGAGGGCTGGTGCGCCCCGCCGCGCAGGGGACACGGTCCCGCTCCCGGGAAAGTGACGGTCTCGGTCGGTCCGGGCGGCTGCCGCTCAGTCCGCACCCCGGCACACAGCCGAGCAGATTGCGGCGGAGGGATGTCGGCCGCACGCCACGATCGGAAACACGCCACGATCGGAAACACGCCACGATCGGCAGCACGCCACGATCGGCCGCACGCCATAAACGGGGCGAACAAACCGCGGTTGACGGCTTGGCGCTGTCTCCAGCGCCGGCCACAATGACGGGAAATGTTTTCCCCGATTCTCCCGGCCGCGGTGAGTCGAGTGGCATTCCCGCCGGGAGCAGAGTGGTTCCGTTGGCCGACACCGCCAACAGTGCCGGGCGCAATTTGAACCTGCCGAACATCATCACGATGGGGCGGCTGGTCTTGTCGCTGGTGTTGTTCGGCATGATGACGGCGGGGGTGGGTTGGTTGTGGTCGGCCGGGCTGTTCGTGGTGGCGGTGCTCACCGACATTCTCGACGGTTGGATCGCCCGCAAGTATGGGTTGATCACCCAATTGGGACGGATCCTGGATCCATTCGTCGACAAGTTCATCACCAGCGGCGTGTTTGTGTTTTTGCTCCCCTATCCGCACTCGGGGGTGAATCCCTGGATGGTGGTGATCGTGCTGGGTCGGGAAATGCTGGTCACCAGCCTGCGGGGCTTCCTGGAGCAGCGGGGGGCGGATTTCTCGGCTTCGGCGAGCGGCAAGTTCAAGATGTTTTTGCAGTGTGCCGCGGCGACGGCGGCACTGGGATTGATGGACGAAGGGTTGCGGAGCGCCGGCGGCCAGGCGGCCCTGGTGCTGCGCGACGGTTTGTTATGGGGCATGACGCTGTTTACCGTGTGGAGTGGTTATGTGTATGTGATCCGCGCGGCGGGATTGCTGCGCGGCACTGCGGAACGGGGTTAGTCATCGCCCATGGCGTCGCCTCCCGCCGATCCCCGCCCGCCAGCTTCCGCCGCGCCGCCGAAGCCCCCCGATCACCCGCCCCCTCCGGCGGTGCCCGCGGAGGTCTCGGATTTCCCGGCGTGTCCGGTGTGCGGCGGTCCGCTGATCGTGGTGCACATGCAGCGTCAGTGCGCCCGGTGCCGGATCATTTGTGAAACCTGTTGCGAAGGTGCCCGGGAATGACGCGGAACCACTTCCGCGTTCGCCGCGGCGCGAAGCGCGGGTGCGCGAGAGCGTGGTGATTGTGGCTCGGTGGAAGTTGGTGGGACATGACGCCCAGGCGGATTGCGGGATTGGCGCTGATCGGGTTGGTGTTGGGGGCCTTGTGCGCGTGGCGGGTGGGAGCGAATCGGCCGCAGAGCTATTCCGCCCAACTGCAAGCCGCGCGGATCGAGATTCCCGCCCCGCTGTTTTCCGGCGTGGACGCGCACAACGAGATGTTCCGCCTCGAAGGCTGGTTGGGCCGGCATCGCATTCTGGTGATCTTCTTCGATGCGGATAACACGGCGGCCGCCGACCCGCAACTCCTGGCGGCGCGCGCGGCGTACGAGGCGCTTTCGCGGCGGGATATCAAGGTGGTGGGGGTCAGCACGGCCCTGCCGCAGCAAAACCGCACCGCGATGGAGCACGTCGGCGAGTATCCGTTTCCGCTGGTGACGGACGTCGATTTGACCATCCACCAGCGTTGGGGGCGGTTGTCGGTCGACAACCAGCGCCCCCTGCCGGGCGCCTTCCTGATTGACCGCAAGGGCACGGTCCCGGCCGTGGCGTCGCAGCCGCGACCAATCGAGAACCTCATGGACACCTTGAAAGAACTGACCCAGTGACGCAATCCGGTCCGGTCCTTGAATCGGCTCCCGCCGCGCGGGAGATCTCCGGCCGCTCGGTGGTGGTCGGCCTGTTTCTGTTGGGCGCCGTCGCCACGGCGGTGATGTATGTGTATTGGGACTGGCACACGCGCCCGTTTCGGCCCCTCACGGAAGCCGTCGGCCGGGAATTCCCCCACTCCCTGCCCAAGGTGGAAGGCGGACGCCGCAAACGGGGACCGCTGATTCTCCGCGTCTCCCTGCGCGTCCCCTTCACTCCCAATGCCGTCTCCCCGGACGCCCGCCGCGTGGTGAACCGCGTGGTCGCATTGGCCCGGCAACACGCCCGGCTGAACGACTACGAGAAGCTGGAAGTGCACCTGTTCGAAATGCGGCCGGAACATGAAGCCGTCCACTATGGCTTCGAGTTCTCCGCCCGCGACGTCAGCACGACTAATCCGTTTCCCGCCGACTAATCCGTTTCCCACTCGCCAATCCGTTTCCCGCTCGCCAATCCGTTTCCCGCTCGCCAATCCGTTTCCCGCTCGCCAATCCGTTTCCCGCCGACTAATCCGTTTCCCGCCGACTAATCCGTTTCCCGCTGACGGAAGCACGCGACCGCCGCGCGCGGCCGCGGCGCAAGGGGGAATGGCGCGGCGACCCCTCGCTGGTGGCGGAGCATCCGTGGCGGAGGGGCGGGTGGTGGAACCGCGGCAAGGTCTGGCGAATCCCCGTGCGTGGCGTATGATGCACGGGAGATGACCACGCACTACTACCAGCGATTCCGCATGGAGTACGACCTCACGCAGGGCGTGCTGCCGGAAGCCGTGTTGCCCGAAGGTTACGTGTGGGTGGTCTGGCGGCCGGGGCTGGAAGACCGGCACGCGCTGGTGAAGTTTCAAAGTTTCCGCGACGAAATCGATGCCAGCGTCTTCGAATCGCTGAGTGATTATCGCGGCTGTTTGTACTTGATGAAGGAAATTGCCCGGCAACCCGGTTTCGTGCCTCAAGCCACGTGGCTGATCGCCGCGACTCAAGCGGCGGGGCCGTCCGAGTTCGATTGCGGGACGATTCAAGGGGTGATGACGTCGCGGCAAGGCGGCGCCATCCAGAATGTGGGAGTGGTGCCTGCCCACCGGGGCATGGGATTGGGTCGGGCGCTGGTGCTCAAGGCCCTGGCCGGTTTTCAGGCGGTGGGCGCGCAGCGGGTGTCTCTCGAAGTGACGGCTCCCAACGTGGCCGCGGTCGCGCTGTATCGTCAGCTCGGCTTTCGCCACGTGCGAACGATGTACCGCCCCGTGATCTGGGACGAACTGGAAGTGTGAGCGGGGCGCGGGCAGTGCCGGTACATGCCGAGTGGCTTTGGCGAGCCGCTCAGGCGCCGGCGTCCCCGGCGGGGATCAGGCACCCCAGCGCTGCATGAGCATGTGCGGCACCCGCAACTGATCGCAGATGCGGGCCACCACGAAATCGACCAGATCGTGCAATCCCCGCGGGCCATGATAAAACCCCGGCGATGCCGGCAGAATCACCACCCCCAAATCGGCGAGCGTTTTCAGATTGGCCAGGGTGATGCTGCTGAGCGGCGTTTCGCGGGGCACCAGAATCAGCTTTCGGCGCTCTTTGAGATGCACGTCGGCCGCGCGGTGAATCAGGTTCTGCGATTGCCCCGTGGCAATGCCCGCCAACGTGCCTCCCGAACACGGGCACACGACCATGCCGTCGGTGAGAAAGGACCCGCTCGCAATCCCGGCTCGAAAATCGCGGTAGTGATGATACACCAGGCTGCCGGGCACGGTGCCCGGTGGCGGCGGGGGCAGCGGCGGCAGCCGCAGATGCCGCCAGGGGCCGTCGGCGGCGGCGTGCCGATCGGGATGCAGCACCACGTCCGCATCGAACGCTTCCAGATTCAACCGCAGCCCGAGTTCGTGCTCGCACACTTCGGCGGCGGCGGGACTGCACGTGAAATGGAGGTGTCGTCCGGCGGCAATCAGCACCTGCACCAGCCGCACGGCATAAATGGCGCCGCTGGCACCCGTCATGGCCAACACCAGGGGAGACATACGCGCCTGCTCATCCAAGCACTAGGAAACCTTGCCGCGTGTCGGGGCCGGTTGCCCCTGGTCGCCGCCAAGGGGGAAAGTCTTCACCGAGGGCTGTTGCTTTCCGACCGCCCGCGGTAGCGAGCCGCGTCGCCGGCCGGGTTATTTGTCGTCGAGGAGTTCCACCGCGGCGAACTTCTTGCCTTCGAGCATTTCCAAGCTGGCGCCTCCACCCGTACTGACATGGGTGACGCGCTCCGCCAGCCCGAATTCCTGAATGGCGGCCGCGCTGTCCCCGCCGCCAATGATGCTGGTGGCGCCGCTGGCGACAATCGCCTCGGCGATGGCCCGCGTGCCGGTGTCGAACGGAGGCATTTCGAATACTCCCATGGGACCGTTCCACACCACGGTTCTGGCCGTGCGGATGATGTCGGCGTACTTGCGGATGGTTTCGGGACCGATGTCGAAGCCCTCGTAATCGTCGGGGATCTGTCCCGCCTTGACGACGAGTTTATTGCAGGTGGGTTTGAAGTCGTCGCCGCAATGCGTGTCGAGGGGCAATTCGAGCTTGCCGCCCCCCGCGGCGAGCAGGCTGTGCGCCAGGTCGAGCTTGTCGCGCTCGACGCGGCTTTTACCGACGCTGCCTCCCTGGGCCAGCGCGAAGGTGTAGGCCATGGCGCCGCCGATCAGCACCTTGTCGCAGATCTTCAACAGATTCTGAATGACGTTGATCTTATCGGACACCTTCGCGCCGCCGATGATCGCCACGAACGGCCGCTCCGGATGGGCGATGGCTTCCGACAAGAAGCGGATTTCCTTTTCCACCAGGAACCCGCACACCTTTGGTTTGCCGACCATCGCCTTGGGCACCGCCACCATCGAACCTTCCGTGCGGTGGCACGTGCCGAACGCATCGTTGCAGTAAATCTCGCCAAACCCGGCGAGCACGGCGGCGTAATCGGGATCTCCCTTTTTTTCCCCCTTGTTGAACCGCACGTTCTCCAACAGCAGCACCTCGCCGTTTTTCAAGGCCGCGGCCTTGGCCTTGGCATCGTCCCCCACGGTGTCGGTCGCGAAATGCACGGGGTTGGATAGCAATTCCCGCAGGCGTTCGGCCACCGGCCGCAGACTGTAGCGGGCGTCTTCGGCGGGGTCCTTCCCCTCCGGACGGCCCAGATGGCTCATCAGAATCACCCGGCCGCCCCGGTCCAGCACCGATTTGATCGAGGGCAAGGCCTCGGTGATGCGGCGATCGTCGGTGATGTGCTGCTCATCATCCAGCGGCACATTGAAATCCACCCGCATGAGGACCGCTTTTCCCCGCACGTCGACGTCGGCAATGGTCTTTTTGGCCATGACTGGATTGCTTGAAACGGAGGAATCAAACGGACGGCGAAACGGTGTCGCCGCCAGGAGTTCGCCCCATCCTAGCCTTCACCCCGGCGGATTACCACGAGCCAACTTCGATGCGTCTTACCCCACGAGCCAACTTCGATGCGTCCCCGCGCTGCGCGGCCGCCGCCGATGCGCCCCCATCGCCGAGCGGGAAATGCCAACGGGGCGGGGACCGTCCCGCCGCGCGAATCGGGGTGGACGGCGAATTCGTCGCCGACAACGGGACCATCGAGGCCGGGAATCGTGGGGACCAACGGGGTCGCGGATCGTGGTTGAAGCGGCCGCCGCTCGGTACAGTGACGACGTTCATTCCCCCCTTGGAGATTTCACCATGAGTGCGCTGGCGCTGACCATCGGCACGTTGCTGTTCACTCAATCACTTCCCCCCGATCACGCGGTGCAACCGGTGAAGCTGCTCGAGGTGCACGCGTACTGTGAAGGGGTGGTCTTCGATCATCTGGGCCGCGGTTACATTTCGCACGGTGATCGCATCACGCAGTTTACCGTCGACGGCGAGTCGCGGCTGTGGGCCGTGACGGGAGCGCCCAACGGGCACAAGATTCTCGCGGACGGCACGCACCTCGTGTGCGACGCCAGCCGCCACGCCGTGATGCACCTCGATGAAGAAGGCCGATTCCTCGGCAATGCGTCGGAACACTGCCACGGAGAGCCGCTGCGCGGGCCGAACGATTTGACCCTCGACACGCCAAACGGGGGGTTCTATTTCACCGACCCCGGAGGCTCGGGGCTGGCCGCGCCGATCGGCACGCTGCACTATGTGGATCGGCGGGGCGTGACCCATCTGGTGGCCAGCGGTTTCGCATATCCCAACGGCGTGGTCCTCACGCCGGATGGCAAGCGGATCCTGATGGCCGAGAGCCAGAAGAATCGGGTGCTCGAGTTCCCCGTGCTGTCGCCGGGCAAGGTGGGCGCGTTCCGCGTGTTCGCCGAATTGCCCGTCAAAACGGGGGAACAAATCGACAATCAACCGGATGGCATGTGCCTCGACGCCGCCGGCAACCTGTACGTGGCCCACTACGGCATGAAGCAAGTGCAGGTGCTCGATCCGCAGGGAAAACTGATTCGCCGTTATGCGGGCGGCAACATGACGACCAGCAACGTGGCGTTCGGCGGTCCCCGGCATGACCAGTTGTTCGTCACGGGAGGCCTGGGCGCCGAGGCCGGTCCCGGCGGCCTGTTTCGTCTCGATTTGGGTGTCAAGGGATTGGTGATTCTCCCGCCGAAAGCGGCTTCCCCCTCGCGATGAGGTTGCCATCCGCGCACGTGCGCGGGGTCGCTTTGGCTCGCGGGCCGATCGTTGTCCGCTGGGCGAAGCAGAGGTGCCGACTGGGCCGCGCAGCAGCGCGGCAGGTGGCACGGGAGCGGGAAAATCGTGGTGCTCCGGTTGGGGCGACGGCTAGAATTCCGCACCATGCCTTTCGATGCTTTGGGCGATTTCCTGAGCGCTTTGCAGGACGCGGGAGAGCTGGTGCGGATTGCCGCGCCGGTCGATTCGGCGGTGGAACTGGCGGCGATTGTCGACCGCGTGGCGGCGGCGCATCCACAGGGGGGGCCCGCGCTGCTGTTCACCAGTGTCCGCAACAGCCAGGTGCCGGTGATCGCCAATCTACTGGGACATCCGCGGCGACTATGCCGGGCGCTGGGAGTCGACACGCTGGCCGACGCCGGGCAGCGGCTGGGAAGCACGCTGCAACCCGATCGTCCCGGCAACTGGTGGGAAGCGCTGCGGTTGTTGCCGCAATGGACCGAGCGGGCCGGCTGGCTGCCGAGAACGGTCAAGCAGGGGTTGTGCCAGCAAGTCGTGAAACTCGGCCGCGACATCAACCTGTACGAATGGCCTCTGCCCCGCCATTGGCCGCAGGAATCGCTGCCGACACTCACCGCGGGCGTGCTGGTGACGGCGGCAACTCCCGAGCATCCGCTGCGATTGACGCGGACCGCCGTGCAAGTGGTCGACCGGCACCGTCTGCTGCCGTATTGGTTGCCGCAGCATCCCGCCTGGCCGCTGGTGGACCGCTTCCGGGGGGAAAAACGGCAATTGCCGGTCGCGTTGGTGTTCGGGGGCGATCCCGTGTTGCAAATCGCCGCCGAAGCCGTCGACTGGCTGGGTTTGCCCGCCGGTTTCGCCTGGCCGGGTTTGTTGCGGGGAAAGGCCATCGAGCTGGTGAAATGCCGCACACACGAACTCGAGGTCCCCGCCGACGCCGAATGGATCGTCGAGGGCTTCGTCGATCCCGACGCCGTCGCGGAACCTTTGGTGGGTCTGGCGTTGCCCACCGCCCATCTGGCCGAGCGCACGGACGTGCCGCCCATTCAGGTCACGGCGATCACGCATCGTGCCAGTCCGTTGTTCTCCACCGTCGTGCCCGGTCCGCCTCCCCACGAAGAGGCCTGGCTCCGCTGGGCCATCGACCGGTTGTTCCTGCCGGCGGTGCGGCAGGGAGTACCGGAAATCGTGGACTGCGTGCGTCCGTGGAGCGGAGGATGCCGGCACACGCTGTTCGTCAGCATCCGCAAGTCGCAGCCATACCAAGCGCGGAAGGTGATGCACGCCTTGTGGGGAACGGTGCCATTTCAACGGGTGAAGATGATCGTGGTGGTGGATGCCGACGTCGATGTGCAGCGGGAATCCGCCGTGTGGTGGGCCGTGTCATCGCGAGTCGATCCCCTGCGGGACGTGGTCTGGCTGACCGGAGCCGCCGACATGGACGATCACGCCACCGCCGTTCGCGGCGCGGGAGGACGCTGGGGGATCGACGCCACGCGCAAGCTGCCCGCGGAGGGAGCCGGCCGGCCCTGGCCCGACGAACTCCGCTGGCCTCCCGACGTGCTCGCCAGCCTCCACGAACGGTGGGGCGAATGGGGATTGCCGGCGCCAGCGCAAGGAATCTGAGTCGCGGAACAATGAGAAACGGACGCAGGGACAACGCCGAGTGCCGCACGGCGCGGTCGGTGTGGCGACAAGCACCAAGGGTGGGTTTGTCCGCCGGTCCGGACCGGACGTTTCCCGCGGATCTCACGGCTTGGAGACACAGCCATCGTGACCTTGACGGTTGACAAGTCGGGCGAACGTGTGCGCCAGATGTTCGGCGAGATTTCAGGACGGTACGACTTCCTGAACCATCTCCTCTCCGGCGGCACGGACGTCTATTGGCGCTGGCAGACCGTGCGCCGCTGCCCCCCCGAGGGTTCGGCCCCCATACTCGATGTGTGCACCGGCACCGGCGATCTGGCGCTGGCGTACTGGCAGCGGGGAGAGGGACGAATCGAGGTTGTCGGCACGGACTTCACTCCCCAAATGCTGGCCCTCGCCGAGCAAAAGCGGGACGCGATCCTGTCGGCCATGCGCCGCCGTTCGTCCGATGCCGCCGCCATGTGTCCACTCACCTTCCTCGAGGCCGACACGCAGCAGCTTCCCTTTGAAGACAACCGGTTTCAGATTGTGTCGGTCGCGTTCGGCTTGCGCAACGTCACCGACACGCGGCGCGGCATCCGGGAAATGATTCGCGTGTGTCAGCCCGGCGGCCGGGTGTGCATCCTCGAGTTCTCGCTGCCGGCCAATCGGCTGTTGCGGGGCATGTACCTGTTCTACTTTCGCCGCGTACTGCCGCGCATTGGCCAACTGTTGGCCCGCAACCGTCACAGCGCCTACAACTATCTGCCGGCCTCGGTGGCCGAATTTCCCTACGGCGCCGCCTTGGCCCAACTGCTCGCGGAGTGCGGTCTGGAGCGCGTGACCTGGACGCCGCTGACCTTCGGCATCGCCACGTTGTACATCGGGCGCAAACCAACCGGCCCGACCGACCGATCCCAGGCCGGATGATCGTCGGCGAGCAATGCCGCGGCCGCTGGCCGGCCGTTCGGCGACCGCGAAGCGCGCCGCGCGGCGGCTCGTTCGGCAGGCGGGCACGCCACCACCGGCAGGTCGCCCGAGCGGACGCGTTACACGACATCGGCCACGATCAACGTCCGATCGTCGCTGGCCGTATGCCCCCCGGTAAACGCCGAAATGGCCTCCAGCAGCTTGCGCAGCGCGCCGTGAACATCGTCGCGGCAATCTCCCACCACGAAATCGAGCCGCGCCGTGCCGAACAATTCCCCCTGCGCATTGGCCGCTTCGGTGATGCCATCGGTGTAGAACACCAGGCGGTCGCCGGGCCGCAAGCCGATGTCCGCATCGCGGTATTGCACCTGAGGCAACAAGCCCAGGGGAAGTGAACCGGCGGCATCGAGGGCCGCGACGTGCGATTCGCCGCAATGCCGCAACCGGGGCGGATTGTGTCCCGCGCTGGAGTACGTCAACCGGCGGGTCTCGGGTTCGAAAATCGCGTAAAACGCCGTCACGAAATGCCCCGAACTCGACGTGTACCCCGCAGTGAGGTGCGCATTGAGTTGACTCAGCAACTGGCTCGGCCGCTCCTGCTCGCCCCCCAGCAAATGCGTGATGCACTGCGTGATCGCCATCACGACCGCGGCGGGCGTGCCGTGACCGCTGACATCGGCAATCAGGATCCCCCACCGCCCCCCGGCGAGCGGAAAGAAATCGTAATAGTCGCCCCCCACATGGCGCGAAGTTTGGTAGTGTGCGGCGAGCTGCATGGTGGCGATCCGCGGCAGCTCCGCCGGCAGCAGGGAACGCTGGATGTCGGCGACGACTTGCAGTTCCCGTTCGAGTGCGTTGTATGCGGCCTGCAATTGTTCGGCCAGCACCAGGTTTTGCGTGGCGCGCCCGAACAAATTGGCCATCCACAGCCGTTCGGGGAGATCATCGACGGAGAACGCGTCCGGCTCGCGGCGCGTGGTCACCACCATGTTCAACGCCACCCCCTGATCGTACAACGGCAAGGCTTGCAGGGAGCGTTGACCTTCCAGAAATTCATACGCGGGATCATCCCGGGCCACGTTGAGGTCGGGGATGATGCGCGGCAGGTCGCCGTAAATCAGTTCCGCCAGCAAGCCGCCCGACAAAATGGGCAACCGTTCCCCTTCCTGCCAGGGGTTGACATCGTCCCAGCCGCTGAAGCGGGTCACACGAAACCGCGGCCACGTCAGTCCCCGCCGGGAGAGGGAGATTCGCCGATCCACCGGCACCAATTGCTGCATGCGGCGCACATAGTTCCGCACCATCTCCTGAGGATCGGTCTGCCGGCTCAGTTCCTTCATCGTCTCCACGACGGTGGCCAGCCGCTGTTGCCAGGCGGCCTGCTCCGCGAAAGCGCCGCCGCGATCCGCCCATGCTGCCATGTGCCTGCCCCTGTCCCCTGCGCCAGCGGTCCGACGCACCTCGCCCGTTACAGCGCCCGCGTGCGTTCGCGGAAGCGCTCGGCCAGCGTGGTGAACTGCGACACGCGCTCCCCGACCAGTTGCAGGCTTTTTTCCCAGAATTCCGGCCGCCTTAAATCGAAGCCCAGCGTGCTCTGGACGGCGTCCTCGGCGTCGCAACAGCCGGTGGCGATCAACAGCCGGCGATACTGCTCCGCAAAGCCCGGTCCCGCTTCGCGCCCCACCGCGTACACCCCCAGCGACAGCAAATAACCAAACGTATAAGGAAAGTTATAGAACGGCAATCCAGTAATATAAAAGTGCAGCTTCGACACCCACAACCGCGGGTTCCAGCCGTCGTCGGCCAGGGCCTGCACATACGCTTCCTGCTGGGCGGCCGTCATCAGCTCCGACAACCGCGCCACGGGGATTTCGCCGCGCCTCCGCTCCCGGTAAAAGCGGTCCTCGAACAGAAACCGCGCGTGAATGTTCATCAAATAGACCACGGCGTCGCTCAGCAGCGCATCCAGCAAGGCCAGCCGTTCGTAATCGGAGCCTGCCCGTTGCAGCCGCTGTTCCGCCAGCACCGCTTCCGCGAAGGTGGACGCCGTTTCCGCCAGCGTCATCGGGTAATCGGCCAGGAAGATCGGCTCGTCCCGCAAGACCCAAGTGTGATAGGCATGCCCCAATTCGTGCGCCAGGGTCGACATGCTGTCGGCGGAATTCGTGTACGTCATGAAAATCCGCGACTGTTTCGGCGTGGGAAAACCCGTGCAAAACCCTCCCTGGCGCTTACCCGGCCGGTTTTCCGCCTCCACCCACCGCTGCGACAACGCCTGCCGCGCGAACGCTCCCAATTCGGCGCTGAAGGCGCTAAACGCCTCGAGGATCCACTGACAGGCCCGGTCGTAGGGAATGTCGTCGTCCCGCGCCGCGCCGGGAATGCCGGGCAGCGGCGCCGACAGGTCGTACCACGACAAGCGCGGCAGACCCAACAGCCGGGCCTTGGTTGTTAAATACGGCAATAACATGCTCTTAAAGGCCGCAATGGCCTGCCACATCGCGTCGAGCGTGGCCCGGCTCATGCGGTTGTAAAGGCACGGCGGCGTCAGGTGGTCGTCTAATCCCAAATGCTTATACAATGTCAGCCGCGTCCCCGCGATATGATTGAGGGCCTCCGCGCAGGACTCCTCAATGCTCGCCCAGGCGGCATCCGCGGCGTAAAAATTGTTCTCCCGCACCGCGCGCTGCGGCGAATCGAAGAGCACCTGCCCTGGCGACTTCACCACCGGCCGGCCTTTCTCGATGACCTGCACCTTCAGCGCCCCCGACAGCCGGTCGTACTGCCGGCCCCACGCCTCCAGGCCGTCAACCGCCAAATCCGCCGCCAGAAACTCCTGTTCGCGCGGCAGCCGCAGCGCCGCTTGCGTGCGCCGCGTCCACAAAAAGTACCGCATCCGCGTGAGATACGCCGACGCCGCCACCGCTCGGTCGAATTCGGCCGGCGCGAGATCTTTGACGGCGTAATCGACGTTCGTGGCGATCCGCTCCCGCCACGGGCCAAGGGCCGACAGTTCCGCCTCCAGTTGGCGGTACAGCTTGTTTTCGGCGTCGGCGGCCAGATAGCACTCGACGCACGCCCGCAGGTCGGCGGCCTGCGCCTCGACTTGTTCGTAGCCGCGCAGAAACTGCTCCCAGCGGGGAACATCCGCGCTCAGGGGAGGCAGCCGTTCCGACTCATCGGCTAGCTGCCGCAGGGTTGCGGCAAAGCGGTCGAGGATTTCACGAAATTCGGGCGCTTCGGGAGCCGGGAACAGGGACGCCAAATCCCAGGTTTGCGGAAACGACTCGGACACCATGGTGGAATTCCTTGGAAACAGTTATCGACAGCCGTTGTAACCGGAGTCGCGCGGCCGAACAACGCCGGCGGGTTTTTTCGGGGCGCGGCCGCGGCGAAGCAGCCGTCACAGCGGGGGGGAGCGCGCCCCGCGGCCGCGGCAGGCCAAGGCGCGGCGACGAACGGACAAGTTCCAGCACCTGCACCGCCTGTTGCTCTGGATCGCGCGGGTACTCGTCAACCCGCTTCGCGACGGCTCACACCACGCGCCGCACACTCCCGTGATGAGCCTCCTCGCACACCGCATCACATCCCTGAGGAGAGGGGCTTGAGTGAGATTACGAACCCAGCAAGTCGAGCAGGCCTCGCAGCGGCACGTGCACCCATTCCGGCCGGTGGTGCAACTCATACTTCAATTCATAGAGTGCCTTCTCGAGCAGAAAGAACCGCAACAGGGCCGCCAGGTCGCGGGAATCAGCCGGCAGAAAGGGAGCGTCGGCCGCGGTCGCCAGGTATTGCCGCAAAAACGCCCGCGACGTCCAGCGCTGCCAGCATCTGGCCAACGGTTCCAACCGGTGGTGATCGTCGGGGCGGTCCTGAGTCGCCGCTTGCAGTCCCACCTGGGCCGCATAATCGAACGACCGCAGCATCCCCGCCACGTCTTTGAGGGGCGAGAGCTTGGCGCGGCGCTGGGCCAGCGGCCGCCCCGGTTCCCCTTCGAAGTCGAGAATGACATAATCGTCCTCGGAACATAAGACTTGCCCTAAATGATAGTCGCCGTGGCAGCGCGTTTTGACGGCTTGCGGATGGAGCGCGAGCGCTTCGTCGAACTGGCGGACCAGTTGAGTCCGTCGACCATGCAGCCGCTGGGCCATTTCCGACACGGTTTCGGTCAGGCGGTCGGCCTGCTGCGCCAATGCGGCAAGCGGTTCGCGGGCCTCCCGCCGGGCCGTATCCACCCAGTTCGACAGATCGGCGGGAGTCAGCGGTTCGGGGGCGAAATCCGGATCGTCGGTGGGCGAGGCGAGTGCCCAATGCAACTCGGCCGTGCGCCGCCCCAGCCTCGCCGCCGACTCCAGATAGGATCCGATCCCTTCCGCGATCGCGCGCGGCGGCGCGGGGGGAGAAAGGTCCAGCAGCCCGGGAAGCGGATGCAGCGCGGCGGCAGGATGCCCCGCCGGCAGGGCGCGTGCGAAATACGTCCGCACGTTGTCGAGGGCATGGTCCCAGCCGTTGCCCTGGTTGTGCACCAACTGCTGCAACAGGCCGAGCAGCAGCGGCGAACCGTCGGCGCGGCGATATTCCAGGGCGCCGGCGACTTTTGGCACGCGGTCGAACGTCGTGTGCTCGGTGAGATAGCGGCCCATCTCGAAATCGGGATGCATCCCCGGCTCCAGCTTGCGAAACACCTTCAACACCAGGCGCGGCAAGAACAGCACAAACGAATTGCTTTGGTGGGGCGCGCCGCGGGCGATCCGCAGCGGAGCGTCGGTCGGTCCGCGCAGCTCCGGCAACGCCGGCGTGACGACAGTGTGAAGGACGCCGCGCTGCCATGGCCACTCGCGGGGCTGCTCAAAGAGCCGCAGCAGCGCGGTGCACGCGCTGTCGTCCGCCAGCGCGTCGAACAGGATTCCTGCCCCTTGCGGCGTTTGAAGGCGGGCCGCCAGCGCGGTGGGAATCGCCGTCCGCCAGCGTTCGGCGTCCGCGGCGGGGGAGACCGCGAGCGGCACGAAGTAGCCTTCCTCGCCCCCGTCGCCGTAGCGCACAGACCACACGGTGGCCGCGCAAGACATGCCGGGTTCGGGCCACCAACACCAATCCTCGAGCGTCACGCTGGAGAGTTCGCGCGATTTGCCGGCGTACCAGCGCTGCCGCCGGAGGAAGCGCGGCATGACACAACATTCCAGCGGCCGGCGCGCGGCACCCGCGAACAGCTCGTTCCAGGCGGAAACCGCGAGGCTCGGCACGTCGTCGGCGGCGTTGCCCGCCAGGGGTCCGGCGGCCATCGGGGCATCCATCAGCGGATTTCTCCTTTCGTCCTTGTGCGGCGGCGACGGCGCGGTTGGGGATGTTTCCGCCCGGGGGGCAGTCGACCGGTGGTGCCACGCGCGGTTGGGTTTGGGAAGCTATTCGAAGTAATCGAAGTCCCGTTCGCTGCGAATTCTGCGCCGGATGCGAAACACGTGAGCCGGAAGCTGATGCGGATCGAGTTTGACGAAATTGGTCGAGCCGTTCCATAAGAACCGTTCGTCGGTCAGCAGGTCGTGCACCTGATAGGGTTCTTCCCAGGGGAGTCCGAGCCGTTCCACGGGCACGTGAATCCAGCCGGATTGCGTGTGATGCGGATCGAGGCTGACCACGGTGAGCAGCATGTTCGAGCGGTCGGGTGTGGACTTGATGTAGGACAGCAGCTTGTCGTTGTCGTTGGGGACGAAGTGCAGGCTCCAATCGGATTGCAGTGCGGGGTTTTCCCGCCGGATGCGGTTGATGCGCGTGATCAATCCGCAGAGGTTGTGCGGCTGATCGAGGTCCCAATAGCGGATCTGATATTTTTCCGAATCGAGGTATTCCTCGGTGCCTGGAATGGCGCGGTGTTCGCAGAGTTCGAACGCCGGTCCGTAGATGCCGTAGGTGGCGCCCAGCGTGGCGGCGAGGATCAGGCGGATCTGAAACGCCGGCCGACCGCCGAATTGTAGGAATTCGTGCAGGATATCGGGCGTGTTGGCGAACAGGTTGGGGCGCATGTACTCGCGGGCCGGCGAGTGCATCAATTCCGTGAAGTATTCCGTCAACTCGTGCTTGGTGTTCCGCCAGGTGAAGTAGGTGTAGGACTGCGAAAACCCGCACTTGGCCAGATACCGCATGACCTTGGGCCGCGTGAAGGCTTCCGACAGGAAGATGGTGCTCGGATGCCGCTCCTTCACCTCCCGAATCAGCCGCTCCCAGAAGCGGAACGGCTTGGTGTGGGGATTGTCCACCCGAAACACCGACACGCCCCGCGCGATCCAGAACAGCACCACGTCGATCAATTCGTCCTGAAGGGCGCGCCACGCAGCGCATTCGAAATCCAGGGGATAGATATCCTGATACTTCTTGGGGGGGTTTTCGGCGTATTTGATGGTCCCGTCGGGACGATGCCGAAACCATTCCGGATGCTCCCGCACGTAGGGATGGTCGGGCGAGCATTGAAAGGCGAGATCGAGGGCGATTTCGAGTCCGGCCTGCCGCGCCGCCGCGACGAAATGCGCGAAGTCGTCGAGCGTGCCCAAATCGGGATGAATCGCCCGGTGGCCCCCTTCCGCCGCGCCGATGGCCCACGGGCTGCCCGGATCGTTCGGACCCGCCGTCAACGAGTTGTTCGGCCCCTTGCGGAAACTGCGGCCGATGGGATGAATCGGCGGCAGATACAACACGTCGAACCCCATGGCCGCGATTGCCGGCAACCGCCATTCCGCCTCGCGCAAGGTCGCCGCGCGTCCCGGCACCGGACTGGCGGAACGGGGGAACATCTCGTACCAGGCGCCAAAGCGGGCGAGCACCGGTTCCACCATGACCGGCAGCACGCGGTCGTAGCGGACCAGCGAGCCGCGTTCGGCATAGTGCGCCATCCATTCCGCGAGGCGCTCGTCCATCGCCGCGTGGATGCGCTCCTGGCGGTCGCGACCCGATGCCAGCAGATCGGCTATGTGCCGCAGTCGTTCCGCCACCGCGGCGGGCGCCCGGTCCGCGGTCTGCCGCACCCAGGCCGCCCCTTCCAAGAGTTCGCTGTGCACGTCCTGCCCGGCGTCGACCTTCTTTCGCAACTCGCGCTTCCAGGAAGCAAAGCGGTCGATCCACGCTTCCAGGGTGTATTCGCCGCGGCCTAGCACGTGCAAGCTGAAGCAGCCTTCCCAGTGATCGTGGCCGGTGTGGACCAGCGGCACTTCCCGCCACGTGTCTTCGCCGGCTTCGCGATAGCGCACCACGGCGGCAAGCACGTCGTGGCCGTCCGCGAAGATGTCCGCCGTCACCTGGATGGGTTCACCCACCGTCCGCTTGATGGGAAACCGCCCGGAATCGACTTCGGGACGCACGTTCTCGATGATGACGCGGCTAGGACTGGCGACCGGCATAACACACGCGATCCTTTCGCGGGATGAGGGGAACCACGGCGGGCGGAACGGTCAACACCGCGGCAGGTCCATCCGCCCCTGCACCACCCTGTGGCGGCGGTCGTTTTGCGAAGCGCCGACAGGCGGAGCGCTGTTCGATTGTGCCAAGGGATTGCCGATGTTCCAGTCCACCACCGGGTTTTGCCGGGGGGGCGGCGGCGTGAGACTTGTTCCTTTGGAATGGCGGACGGTAAGTTATGGCAGGGGAATCGGCACAAAGGAGGGACACTGAGTGCGTGCGTGGTCCGGCAAGGAGGCCGGTCCCGCAAACTGACCCGTGGGTCTGTCTCCCGTGTGGAGCGCACTGCCATGATGTGTCCATTTTGTCGCCACGACGAAACCAAAGTCATCGATTCGCGCACCAGCCAGGATTATTCGATCCGCCGGCGGCGGGAGTGTTTGCGCTGTTGCCGCCGCTTCACCACCAACGAGAAAATCGAGGAAGCGCCGCTGAAGGTCATCAAAAAGGACAACACCCGGGTTCCGTTCGACCGCGACAAGATCCGAGCGGGACTGGAAAAAGCCTGTTACAAGCGGCCCATCTCGGCGGAGACGATCGAGCAGATCATCGCCGACATCGTGGCGGAACTGTACGACAATTACGAGCGCGAAGTCCCCTCGCGGGTCATCGGTGAAAAGGTGATGGACGCGCTGCGGAATCTCGATCATGTGGCGTTCGTCCGCTTCGCCTCGGTGTACCGCGAATTCAAGGACGCCAACGATTTCGTGGAAGAGTTGGAGCCGATTTTGCGCGGCTTGTCCCGCTGAGCGGTCAGCCGGCGCGGCTGAAGCCGGCGCGGCTGAAGCCGCGGCGTCCGCCGACGGGTCGAATCGCCGACGGGTCGAATCGCCGACGGCCGGCAACCGCCGCGCGTGCTCTGCCGGGGACTGCCGTGCACGGTCGGGGAACGGGGATGCCATCCATGGGGATGCCGGCGGGAAGATGCCGGGGATTTTGTGCCCCGCGGCGGCCGATTGTGGCCCGCGCCGGCTGGAGTTGTGGTGTGCGATGCCCGGCGGTCGGCTATGATTCCCTCGACCACTTGCCGCTGGGTGGGATGCAGACCTCTCGGGAGTTTTGGCGATGAGTCTTGACCGCCGCGATTTTCACAAACTCACGCTGGCCGCGCTCTCTGGCATTGTCGCCGGAGCCGCGGGGTGTGGGCAACAGCCGTCCAGCCAGCCGCCGGGGACAACGGCACCGACGCCGGAACCGTCTTCGCCGGCCGCGGCGGATGTCGCCCTGAGCGAAGCTGAACAACTCTTGCTCGACGAACCCCACGTCTGCCGCGGGCTGAATACCTGCAAAGGGCTTGGCCGCGGCGGAGACAACGCCTGCGCCGGCCAGGGTACCTGCGCGTCGGTCGCCGACCATGCCTGTGCCGGCCAGAACGAATGCAAGGGGCAAGGCGGCTGCGGAACGAATCCGGGCTTCAATGCGTGCAAGGGGCAGGGAGGTTGCCATGTGCCGTTGATGGACGAAATCTGGAGCAAGGCCCGGGCCGCGTTTGAAGCGGCCATGCAAAAATCCGGCAAGACAGTGGGACCGGCGCCGGCCAAATCGTGAGCGATCGCCTGGCGGGGGAGACCGCTCCCCGTGGCGCGGTCCGCCGGTCAGGCGTTCTTCGGCGGCGCTATCGGCGGGCGGAGCCTGCAATCGGCCATAGCCGCGGACCAACGGCACGCAGCGCCGCCGGGTAGACGCAAGCACGCCGGGTAGACGCAAGCACGCCGGCGCGACGCGGCACGAACGAGACTGTCGAGACTGTTATGGTTGCACCACGGTTGGGGCTGCCCGCGCTCGGCATGGGCGTGGGCCTGCGGAGCGCTCATTTCCGCCATATTCTCGAGCAACGCCCGCGCGTCGACTGGTTCGAGGCCATCTCGGAAAACTATCTGGATTCCCACGGACGGCCGCGCGCCGTCCTCGATTGGGTGGCGGACCGCTATCCCGTGGTTTTGCACGGAGTCAGCCTGTCGATCGGCAGCACCGATCCGCTGAATTTCGAGTACCTCCGCAAGCTGAAGGCCCTCGCGACGGCGGTTCGTGCCGCTTGGGTTTCCGATCATCTCTGCTGGACCGGCGTGTTGGGCCAAAACACGCACGACTTGCTACCGCTGCCGTTGACGGAAGCCGCGTTGCGGCACGTGATCAACCGGGTCCGCTGCGTGCAAGATTTTTTGGAGCGGCCGCTGGTGCTGGAAAATCCCAGCAGTTACGTGACGTTTCGTCAGTCGACGATGACGGAATGGGAGTTTTTGTCGCGTCTGACCGAGGAGGCGGACTGCGGGCTGCTGCTCGACGTGAACAATGTGTACGTTTCGTCGCGCAATCACGATTTCGATCCGGAAGAGTATCTCCGCGGGTTGCCGGCCGCGCGAATCGTGCAGTTTCATCTCGCCGGGCACACCGATTTGGGCACGCACGTGATCGACACGCACGATCATCCGGTGGTCGATCCCGTGTGGCGTTTGTACCGCCAGGCGTGGGAGATGACGTCGCGGGTGGCGGCGGAAGAAGGTGCCTCGTCGGCAGCGGCGGGCGTTTCGACGCTGCTCGAATGGGACGCTCACATTCCCCCGTTCGAGCGGCTGGAGCAGGAGTTGCGGAAGGCCCGCTGCTGGATCGGCCAGGCGACCGACCCTCCGGCCACGGTCGCTGAGGCGGCGAGCGACGCTGCCGAGCCGAGCGACGCTGCCGAGCCGAACGACACGGCTGAGCCAAACGACACGGCTGAGGCGAGCGACGCTGACAAGACGATCGACGAAGCGTGGACCGATCACCCCATTCCCCAGCCGGCGGTATGGGCCGTGGCCGAAGTGGAGTAGTTGGAGTAGCCCGCATGGACGCCGATCTGGCCGCCTTGCAGGCCTGGTTTCAACGCCAATTGATGGCGGCAGGGGATGCTCCCGACTGGCCCGTCGCGGAGTTGATCGCCCCGTCGCGTCGGTGTACGCCCGCCGAGCGGCTGGCCGTTTATCAGAATGCTTACGTGGCGCGTCTTCTGGAATGCTTGCAGGCCGAGTTCCCCGCCGTGCGGCATGCCGTCGGAAACGAGGCCTTTCGTGATTTGGCACTGGCCCACTTGCAACGGCATCCACCGCGCAGCTACACCCTGGGGCAGCTTGGGGCCGCATTCGCCGAAACGCTCGCCGCGCTGCGTCCCCCGCGCGACGGCCACGAACCCGATTTCGCCGACTTCATTTTCCAGTTGGCATCCTACGAACGAGCCGTTTCCGAGGTGTTCGATGCGGCCGGACCGGAAACGAATCCCCCCGCGCTGGACAAGTCGCTGCCAGAGAGGGACCGCTTGCCGCCGGCCACGCCGGACCAATGGAACGGCTGCCGCCTGGAGTTCTTTGCCTGTGTCCGGCCGTTTTCCGCCGACTTTCCCGTGCACGAATACGCCACCAGCGCGCGGCGGTGGGCGTCGTTTCGGCGGGAGGCCCTTCGAGAGGAGCGACGTTGGAAAGTCGGGCCGCGGCCCGACTCGTCGTGGAAGGCGGACAGGCCGGACGAGCCACCGGTGCTCCCCGCACCACGACCGGTCTGGTTGGTGCTGCATCGTCGCGACTTTCGCGTGCGGCGGTGGGAAGTCCCCCGGTGGCAGTTTGAGCTGCTGCAACGGTTGCTAGCCGGCCATCCCGTGCCGGAAGCCTTGGAGGCATCGGGCGTGATGGCCGAGGAACCGGATCCCGCGGCGGCGGTGTTCCACATTTTCGAGGAATGGTCGCGGCAGGCCCTGATCCGCCGCATCGTGTGGCACGGGCCATGATTTCGCCGACAGCTTCGCCTGCGTCGATCGAGCGGTTTCCACGTGTCAGCGTGGTCGTGCCTGTTCTGGCCGGCGGGCTGCCTCTCGAGCGGGCCTTGCACAGCGTGGTGCGTCAAACCTATCCGCACTGGGAGATTGTCCTTCCCTATACCAACTCGCTGGCGGACGTGCCGGCGGTGGTCGAGGGGTTCACGCCGTCGCATCACGGCGGCGGCGCGGAGCGCATGCTGTGCGAGCCGCTCCCTGCCAGCACATTAGGTGCCGCGCGGAACGCCGCCATTCGCCGCGGCACGGGTGCGTTGATCGCGCTGCTCGATCCGCGCGATGTCTGGCCGGACGACCGGTTGCAGCGCTGCGTCGAATCCTTGCGGGAGCATCCCCAAGTCGACGTGTTGTATTCGCCGACGAAGCCGACAAACGAGGCACGGCGGTCGCGGCGGACAGATTGTCCAGAGGGCTGGATTCTGGGGGAGTTGTTTGCCGCCAATCCGATTCACGACTCCACGGCCGTGTTCTACCGGCGGGTGTGGGAGCGCGTGGGGGGGTTCGACGAATCGCTGAAGGGAGCCGTGAGCCACAATTTCTGGCTGCGCGCCGCCGTGGGACATCGGTTTGGCTTGCTCCGAGCCGCACCCGTCGAAGTCGCGCCGCCGATGAAACCGTCGGAGCCGTTGAAACCGGCGGAGCCGATGAAACCGTCGGAGCCAACGATACGGACGTCGCCACGGGAACGGACGTCGCCACGGGAACGGACGTCGTCGATGGCGGAGCGCAGGGAAGAACTGATCGCCACGGCACGGATGCTGTATCAGTTCTACGAACTGCAAGGGGGGAAAGAGCGGCTTGATCGGGTGCTGGCCAATCGGGTGTTGGCCCGCGTTTGCCAGCAGGTGGGATGGGCGTGCGTTCGAGCGGGTGACGGCACTCTGGCGGAATTGGCCTTTGGGGTGGCGGCGTGGTATCGGCCGTCGCTTGCGTCGTGGTTGGGTTATCTGATGGCCGCGGTCCAGCGCCGCTGGCGGCGGCAACCCGCGTATGGAGCGGCGAACGAGTGAAGCGTCCAGCCGCGGGGGCTGGACGGCTGCATGGCCGTTGTTCAGCGGCGCACACGGCCGATTCAGGCAGCGGAGGCGGCCGATTCAGGGGGCGGGCACAACAGTCCCCGGGTGGCCAGCGCGGGATGCCAATACGCCACGCCGCCGCGGTAATGATCGGTGGTGGCCAGCGCCGGCGCGAACAGGTCCCGTTCGAGATACCGCCGCACATCGAGATATTTGTCGATGGGGTTGGCGTCGTGCCAGGCGATGCCCCCCCGCTCGGAGAGGACCTGCCGCGACAGCTCCGTATCGAGTGCCACGCCGCGATGCGTGTGATCGCCGTCGATGAACACCAGATCGAATGGGCCGAACTCGCGGAGCAACTCGGCGGCAACCAGCCGATGCGAGTCGCCCAGCAATTGCCGAAACCGGGGTCGATTGGCCGGCGTCACGCGGCTGCCGATCTCCCCCGCGGCCAGGGAGCTGTTGTTGTACTTGGGCGACCAGAACCGGAGACGAGGCCGCACGTAGGCAATGCTGACGACCACGGCCTCGGGCAGGAGTTCGAGGAAGAAGTTGGACGTGGTCCCCAGAAAGGTGCCAATCTCGAAGATCCGCCTCGGCCGAAGATCGCAGCAAATCGCCCCCAAGGCCCGGTAATCGTCGAGATGGGCCATGCCTTGCGCGGCCTCCGCGGTGGCGTGGGCCAAGGCTTCGATGCGCCGCTGATCGGCCGGAGACACGCCGAGGGCCTTCGCGAAGCTGGGAACGCGAATCAACATAACCAACCCTTGCCAAGGGGGGAATGAACTTGCGGGCGGGGTGTAAACCACCCACACCAACCTGTCAAGAGGCAAGCTGGCAAACACCGGCGAACAGAAAATCCCCGTGACAAGTGGCGGAAAGTCGTGACAAGTTGCGGAAAATCTGGTGTAATCTGGGGACTTGCGATGGCGGGGCAGGCCATGTGCGGCTGAGAGCCGGCCGCCCAGGCTCGCCGCGGGCCAGTGCTCAGAAAGCGCTCCGAATGGACGCACCAACGTTCGCGCTACGCGTGGCCGACTGCTACCAGCGGTATGCGGGAGATTTGTGGTCGGCGTTTTACGGAATGTGCAGCGATACCGAGCGTGCCACGGAAGCCGTTCAGGAAGCCTTCCTGCGCTACCAAAGCCGCGGTGGCGAGGGGTTGCGGAATGATCGGGCCTGGCTGCTGCATGTGGGGCGGAACTGGCTGCGGGACATTGCTCGTCGCCGGCGTCAGGGGGAACTCTCCGCCGAATTGCAGGATGTCTGCGCGGCCGAACACGATCCCGCTCGCGCCACCCAGCTCAAGGAACTCCGCGAGCAGGTGGGACGGGCCTTGTTGAAACTGCGGACCGACGACCGGGAAATCCTGCTGTTGCGGTACGCACTCGGCTGGCCGTCCCCCCGCCTGGGCGAAGTGCTGGGGCTGAGCGTATCGGCAGTGGACATGCGGTTGACGCGGGCTCGGCAGCGGTTGGCTGTCGTGCTGAACGAATTAGGCGTGGATGCCGAATCGGTAGCCTGAAAACTCCCTTTTCCTGAGGGACATCGGCGTGAGCAAGTTCAATTCCCAAGGTCCAGAGCGCTGGACGGAGGCGCGAGTCGAACAATTGCTGCTCTTGGTGTTCCGAACACCCGCCACCGAGCCATCACCACCACCAGCGCGGGGCGCTGCCTGTTGGTTTGTCGCCGCTTGCGCCACACTGTTGCTGGCGCTGCCCTTGTCGGTGTGGATGGGCGGTCATACCCCGGAACATTCCGTGCCACAGGCGGTGAATCACAGCGACTCCGAGGACTTGGTGGTGGCCGAGGCCAATTCATCCGACGATGACATCGCCCGCGAAATCGAGGACGGACCAGCCGCCAGCGAGGATCCCGCCGACACTGAACATCCCGAGGAAACGCACGAAGCCGCTTCCACGTGAGCCTTGGATCGGACGGCCTGGGAGAACACGAGAGCACGTTCGGCCCAACTGAACCGTTTCCGCCATCGTCCGCTGGGCCTTGCCGTTGGGGATGCCCCTAGGCACGACCGCGGAGTATCGTCCACGCGGCGGCTTCAGGCTGTTGGGGGGCTTTCCAGCGCGCGCCAAAATCACCAGCGCGCGCCAAAATCACCAGCGCGCCAAAATCACCAGCGCGCGCCAGAAACACCGGGCTGGCTTCAAGGGGGCGCGGCTCGATCGGCAGCACCACGCATCCGTTCAGCCCCCGGCATCCACCGACAACAGCAACACCGTGTCCCCCTCCGCGAGGGGCGTCTGCGGGTCGGTGACGAATCGTTCCCCGCGCACGTTGGCCGTAAAACCCGCTCGCAGCCGGTTCCCGTCGAGGCAAGTGCGGGCGAATTCAGGAAAACGGCCAGCGAGGTCGGACAGCACCTCCCCCAAACAGCGGCCTTGCGCCGTGGTGGCAGCGGTACCGGCACGGGCCCGCGGAATTCCAAAAAACTCCACTGTGATCGTCATGGCGTCTCCGCGCAGGGTCGGGAAACACAATGTTGCCGAGCCGCGGTGGAACAGGTTAGAACACAACGAACGGCATTTTAGTAGTGGCTTGTGGCGGAATTGTCGATGACTGGCCCTCCAGGTGTTCCGACGGCCGATGTCCGCATGCGGGGTTTTGCGGCGCGAAGCACGGTCGCCGAGGCATGGTCTTGGCTGGATGCCGCCCTTCCTTCCTTCGACCACTTAAACAGCGAAGACGTGGGGTTGTGGGAAGCCGCCGGGCGCGTGCTGGCGCGCGGCATCACCAGCCCGTTCCATGTGCCCGCCTTTCCCCGCTCCATGATGGACGGCTATGCCGTGCGAGGGGAAGAAACCTACGGGGCCTCGCCGTATAACCGTCTGCCGTTGAAAGTGGTGGGGCGTTGTCTGCCCGGCAAGCCGTTCGATCGAGCGGTGGCAGCGGGCCAGGCCGTGCAGATCATGACGGGCGCTCCGTTGCCCGAGGGGACCGATGCCGTGGTCCCCGTGGAGCAGACCGAGCGGGACGGCGAGACGGTGTATGTGCTCGATCCGGTGTCGCCGGGCAAACATGTGGGGCAAGTGGGCGAGGATTTGCGAACGGGGGCGGTGGTGCTTTCCGCGGGGCGGCGGCTGCGACCGCAAGATGTGGGCTTGCTGTCGTCGATCGGCATCAGCCGCGTGCCGGTGATTCGGCAACCGGTGGTGCGGATCGTGATCACCGGCAACGAACTGCTTCCCGCGGGAACGCCTCCGGAGGGGGTGCGGATTGCCGACGCCAATGGACCCATGCTGGCCGCCTTGGTGCAGCGCGACGGCGGCCGACCGGTGGATGGCGGTCTTGTGGGGGACGATCCGGAGGCCATTGCCCGCGCGCTCGACGAACCGGCCGATGTGCTGCTCGTCTCTGGCGGTTCCAGCGTGGGGAGCGAGGATTTCGTGCCTCGTTTGTTGGCGGAGCGGGGCGAACTGGCCGTGCACGGCATCGCCATGCGCCCCAGCAGTCCCGCGGGGATGGGACGTTGGGGCGGCCGACTGGTGTTTCTGCTGCCGGGGAACCCCGTGTCGTGCTTGTGCGCCTACGATTTTTTCGCTGGTCGGGCCATCCGCGGCTTGGGAGGCCGGTCGAAGGAGTGGCCCTATCGGAAGCGGCAGGTGGTGCTGGCGCGAAAACTGGCATCGACCGTGGGACGGGTCGACTATGCTCGCGTGACCATCCACGACGACGTGGCCGAACCGTTGGCCATCGGCGGCGCCTCGATTCTCAGTTCGACCACCCGCGCCGACGGTTTTGTGGTGGTGCCCGCCGATCAAGAAGGCTACCCCGCCGGTGCCACCGTCGAGGCCTGGCTGTACGACTAAACGCCGGGTGGTACCACTAAACGCCGGGTGGTACCACCGAGCGCTCAGTGCGGCCGGCACGAAACCGCCGCGGTCAAGAGGAGACACTGCCACGAAATCCCCCCGCGCCCGACGGTCCCCGAGAGGCCGCTCCCGTTCGACAGCTTCTCCCCCAGGTCCCTAGCCCACGCCGCCAAAGGGTCGCTCGAATTTATGTCCGCACAGGAACAGTTTCTGGAAGTGATCGATCGCGATGAGGCCGAACGGCGCTTTCGCGCCGTCGTCGCGCTGGAGCCCTTGGGGAGTGAACGCATCGCCGTGGCCGAGGCGCTCGGCCGGGTCTTGGCGGAAGATGTGCGCTCGCCGGTCGACGTCCCGGGATTCGACCGCTCCAACTTCGATGGATTCGCCGTCCGCGCGGCCGATACGTTCGGCGCCGCGGAACTCGAACCCCGTTCCTTGCGCCTGCGTGCCGAATCGCTGGAAGCCGGCGCCTGTCCGCGATTCTCCCTGGCTCCCGGCGAAGCCGCGGCCATTGCCACCGGCGGCATGCTGCCCCGCGGCGCCGATGCCATTGTGATGGTGGAACATGCCGAAGTTCGGGGGACCGAACTGGTGATCCGGCGGGCGACGACACCCGGTTTCGGCATCACCTACGCGGGAACCGATCTCGCCGCGGGCGAAACGGTGCTCCGCGCGGGAACGCTCCTTTCCAGCCGCGAAACGGGTGTGCTGGCGGCCATCGGCGAAACCCATGTCGAGGTGTGGCGCAAACCCCGCGTGGCCATTCTCTCCACGGGCAACGAGCTGATCCCTCCGGGAGCACCCCTGCGTCCCGCGTGCATTTACGACTCCAATGCCCAGGTGCTGGCCGATGCCGTTCGCGAACTCGGCGGGGAGCCGCAACACGGCGGAATTGTGGGAGACGACCTTCCCGCGCTGCGGGCGCGATTGCACGCCGCTCTCGACAGCGCCGATCTCGTGCTGCTGTCCGGCGGCACCAGCAAAGGCAAGGGGGACTTGTGCTACCGCGTGGTCGCCGAGTTGACGGACCCCGGCATCGTGGTGCACGGCGTGGCGCTGAAGCCCGGAAAACCCTTGTGCCTGGCAGCCACGCGGGGCAAGCCCGTGATCGTGCTGCCTGGTTTTCCCACGTCGGCGCTCTTCACGTTTCATGAGTTCGTCGCCCCCCTTCTTCGCCGTTGGGGAGGCCGTCCCGCCGCACAACGCCGCACGATTGCGGCACGGCTCGCCGTCAAGACCAGCTCCGACATCGGCCGCACCGAATACTTGCTCGTGAACCTCGTCTCCGACGAACAGGGGTGGCTGGCCTTTCCCCTGGGCAAAGGTTCCGGCTCGGTCTCCACTTTCAGCCGGGCCGACGGCTTTATCATCATTCCCCGCCACACGGAACTGGTGGCAGCCGGTACGCCGGTGGAAGTGCAACTGCTCGGCGAACACACGGCCCCGGCGGACCTGATGGTGATCGGCAGCCATTGCGCGGGATTGGACGATCTGTTGTCGCAGTTGCAGCGGCGCGGCGTGACGTCGAAATTCCTGGCGGCGGGGAGCACGGCGGGTCTGGCGGCGGCCAGGCAGAATGCCTGCGATCTCGCGGGCATTCATCTGCTGGACCCCGAATCGGGCCGGTACAACCTGCCGTTTGTGACCGATTCCGTGGAGTTGATCCCCGGATACGCCCGGATGCAAGGGATCGTCTACCGCCCCGGCGATGTGCGCTTCGAAGGCAAGACCCTCGCGGAAATCGTGGCCACAGTCACCGGGCGGAACACGGAGCCGTCTCGCGCAACCACGACGGGGGACAGCGCGGCATCCGCGGCAACAGTCAACGACTGCGTGATGGTGAACCGCAACCAAGGCAGCGGCACGCGGATGCTCATGGACCGCTTGCTGGCAGGCGCCAAACCCGCTGGCTATGCCGTGCAGCCCAATAGCCACCATGCGGTTGCCGCGGCCGTGCAACAGGGGCGCGCCGATTGGGGGCTGACCATCGAAACGGTGGCGCGCGCCTACGGCTTGAAGTTCGTACCCGTTCAAGAAGAGCACTACGACTTTGTCGTGCCCAAGTCCCGCCGCGATCGCCCCGCCGTCCGGGAGTTCATTCGCTGCTTGCAATCCGACGCGGCGAGGGCCCGGCTGACCGCACTGGGGTTCCGCGTTGCGGATCCCGCCTGACGCCGCCGGCAACCAGCCTCCGCTTGGTCGACGGCCCGCATGTGCCCGTGAGGCGAGGACTCGGCGGCCAAGCACGGCAGCCGCCCGTGTGCGCGGAACTGTGCCGGCGGCTGAGCTTGACGGCGATTGCCTTACGGGGCGAGCAGCTTCTGCATCTCGGCGAGCAGAGGACGGTCGAGGGGATGCAGCGTCTCGGGCTGCAAGCCGTGTTGAAGGGCGGAGTCGAGCGTGCGGCGTGCGGCGGCGCGGTCCTTCAGGCGGTAATAGCATTCCGCCAGTCGGAACAGCAGGAGCGGGTCGGTCCGCGAGACAGTCGACTGGCGGAGATAGTCGCGGGCTTCTTCCGCGCGATTCAGGGCCAGCAAGACCGCGGCTTTGGTGTCGACCAGTTCCTGGCGGGGTCCGGCGATCTGCAAGGCGGCGTCGATGGCCGCGGCGGCTTCCTCGAGATTCTGCCCCAACCGGGCTGAGAGGAAGGCGAAATTATTGAGCGGCACATAGCGCAATTCCTCTACGCCTTTGGCGCGTTGGTAATGCGCCAGCGCCGCATCATAATGCCCTAATTCGTTGGCATAATTTCCCAGATACATATACATAGCGGACTGGTCTTCGGTCGCTGATCCGGCGGCAGCCGACTGCACGCGCTGTTCCCAGGCGGCGAGTTTGGCCTGGTGCTGCGATTCGTTCCGGCGGGCGATCAGCGAGAGAATGAGGGCGACACCCGCGGGTGTCATGCGCGTCCAGTGTTCCTCGCACACGGTCAGCGCCTCATCGACCGCGCCGGTATTCACGAGCAAACGGGCCAATTCGAGCGGGGCCTGGCGGCCGGACGTGGTGGTTAACGCGGTGCGGTAGAAGGCCGCCGCTTGACGCGCGTCCCAGGCTTCGACCAGCCGGGCCGCTTGCAGGCTCACGCCCCGCAGCAGGTCATCGAACATGCCAGCCGCTGGACCATCGGCCAACGATCGGGCGGCCTGCTCGGTTTGCCCGCGGCGGACCAACGCCCAAGCCGCTTGCAGGGCTTCGAAGATGTCGCGTCGATTGCGGACCACACCGCTGGCGGCGAGCGTTTGAAAGAGTTCCTGCACGTTTTCCTGCTCGAGCAGCACCCGGAAGCGGGCCTCTCCTTTCGCCGCCAGCCGTGTTTCCACGAGCGACTGCACCAGCGCCGTCGCGGCGGCCGCGTCGCCCCGGGCCGCCAGGTACTGCGCTTCCAGCGCAAGCGTGCGGAAGGAGCGCGGTTCGAGGGCCTTGAGTTCCTCCAACTGCGCGGAGACGGCATCCAGCAGCTCCGGGCGTGCGGCCGCCTGCTTCAGCAGTGCCGCGGCGTAGGACAGCCGACCGCCCACAGATTGCGGATATGCCGCAAAAAAAGTCTTGTAGCGGGTCTCGGCGGCGTCCCACTCGCCCAGATCCGTCAACACCTGTGCCAGTTGCAGGTGTTCCTCGCGGGTGAGTTTGCCTTGCTGTTCCAGGGCGAGCAGCAACGGTTTCTGCTCGGCTTTCGTATCGACCTCGCGCAACCGCTGCAACAGCCGCAATTCCAGCCGCAAGTTTTCCGGAGATTGATCACCCCCCGCTTTCCGCAACTGCTGCAAGGCGGCGATGGCTTTCAGCGTATCACCGTATGAGCCGGAGCGGGCTTCGAGCACGGCTTGACGCCGCCGCACCAGCGCCCGCACATCGGGAGGCACCGCGCGGACCGGATCGAGCAGGTAGGTGATCAGGGCCTGGGCGCGCTCGTTGGCCCCGGTTTGCAGAAAATGGTCCAGGGCTTGCACGCGCGTCAGCGTGTCGTTGGGGAATTCCGTCAGCGCGGCGTCGTACCGCCGAGTCGCTTCGGCAAGCCAGCGCGTGCGCTCGGGGCCGTCGGCGGCCGCCAACAGTTCCCACAAACTGGCGACGCTCAGGACCGCGTTGGCGGTCCGCTCGGCCGTGAGGAGGGGTTCCGCGTCGAGAATGGCTTGTTCGGCATCGGTCCAGCGTTGGGCGCGCACCAGATAGCGCACCAACATGAACCATGTCAGCCCGGAGCGCGGAGCGCGGTGGTAGGCGGCATCGCGAAATTTTTGCAGCACGGCTTCGCTCTGTTCGCCCCGTTCGAACTCCAGCACCAGGTCCGTCACGATGTCGCGCGGGTCGTTGGATTGGCTGGCCACCTGCGCCGCGATCAATGCCGCCCGGTCCAATTGGCCTCGATTCAGTTCCACTTGCCACGCCAGTCGGGCCAGGTTCCCCGAAATGGCCTGAGGACGCTGCGCGGCGACGCGCTCCAGCAGACGATGGGCGGCCTCCATATCCACCGCGCGCTTGTCCTTATCATTGATGTTCCGGGTGTAATAGAGGTTGACCAGCCGCGACACGGACAATTGGGACAGATCGCCCAATTCCACGGCCCGATTGTAGGCGTCGACGGCGGCGTTGAGATTGCCCGCTTCTTCTTCCAGCAACCCCAGGCTGCGGGGAATCGCCGCCACGTGCGGCCGGGTTTTTCCGGCAGCGACCAGGAGTTCTCGCGCCGTTCGGAGTTGGGCCGCTCGGTCCTCCGGCGGGCTGCTCCGTTCGGCCAGAATCCGCTGCGCGCGCAAGATCGCCGAGGTGCCGTTGGTCATGCCCTCCAGGGCTTCCAGACGCGCCAGCGCGGCCGTCCATTCTGCTTCCCAGCCTGCGTGTTGGTCGTTGACGCTCAACAGCAGCAGTTGCAGCAGCCGAATTTGAAATTCGAGTTCATGGGGATGTCGCGCCGCCTGCTGCTGCATGAACCGCAGCGCTTGGGGAAAGTTGTTGAGTTGTTGCAAGGCTTCGGCGAGGGCCAGGATGTAGTTGACGCGGCCTTCGAGAGGCAATTCATCGACGGCGGCAGCCAACTGCTCGATCAACGGCAGTGCGGAGTCCTGGGGATGCTGTAGTGCCAGCAGCAACTCCACCTGCGACAGCTCCACCCGCGGACCGATTTGTTCGCGGGCTTCGCGGAGCAGTTGCTGCACGGCGTCGCGCCGCTCGGGCAAGGGGAGGTCTCCCCGACGCAACGGCAGTTGCGCCAGCGCGGCCCACAATTCCGCCGACTGCGGATGCGCTTGCAGGGCGTGCCGCAGGCGCCCCTCTTCTTCCGCCAGCAGATCGCGGGCTTTTTGACCCAGCGACGGATCGCCCCGCAGATCGGCGAGTTCGTAGCCCGTGGCCGCCATGATGCCCACCACTTCGGCCCGCAAGGCCGCGGCACGGGCGGGGTCTTTCGTTGTTTGCGCTGCCGCGCCGACCGCGACGTCGAGCCCTTTCCAGTCGCGCTCTTCGGGCGGACGCTGCAATTGCCGCAGCAGCAGCAGTTTGGCGAGGTTCTCGGCGGCTGTGGGCACACTCAACAGGTTTTGATACTCGAGAATGGCCTCGTCGGTCCGTCCCAATTGCGTGAGGATGTTCGCCACCGCCAGCCGCCCATCCATCCAGAATGGATCGGCCTTGATCTGTCGGCGATAAATGTCCAACGCCGCGCCCAGGTTGTTCAGCCGCAGATAGGTATTCCCCAACAGGGCGGCCGCTTCCCGCGAGACCATCGAGCCGGCCTTGCCCACCGCCTGGCCGAGCCGCGCCGCCATCGGGAGCAGCTTGTTCTGGCGAATGGCGGCTTTTTCCGCACCCTCCGCCCGCAACTCGCTCAACCAGGCCGCGCGGAATTCCAGCAGCAGCAACGTGTGCACATCGATCTGCTGCCGCCGCAGTTTGTCGACGATTTCCTGCGCCTGCGCCAGCAGCGCCGCCGACGCGGCGGCGTCGTGCCGCAGGGCGGCGGCACGCAAGATGTACAACTGCGCCAATTGATATTCCAGCTCGGCTTCCGCCGCCCAAGGTTCGAGCTGACTCCACGGATAATGCCACTCGTCAAAGGCACGCGGCTGAACGTCTTCTTCCCTCAGCTCGGACAACCCCGTGCGCAGCAATTGCTCGACGGCATCCAGTTTGGCCTGGAGTTCCTCGGGCTGATCCGTGGGGGACAGCTCGCGCAGGTCGAGTTGCACCAGCATCAGCCGGAAGCGCGGATCGGCACGAGGTTGCTCCATCCCCCGCCGCACCAAATCCCGCACCCGTTGGTGCAGAGACTTGCGCTCATCCGGAGACAGTTGGTCGGCGGAGTTGAGTCGTGCCGAGAACAGTCCGATCAGGGCCAGTCGCGCCTCGGCGAGAAGTTGCGGGTTTTCGGGAACCAGTTGGGTCAGATGCGTGAGCACTCGCTCCGCTTCCCGCAGGCGTGCTGGCTGGTCCCCCAACGACAGCCGCGCCGCCAGTTCATCCCGCGTGATCTGCCGATCGCCGTTGGCATCCGCCAGGGCGGGAACCTTGCCATGCCAGCGTTCGTCGCCCGACAGCACGAGGTCGGCATCGCGATCCGCCGCCGAGAGGATGTCGGCGTCCACGCGGCTCTGGGCCACCCCGAGCGGGAGCGGCGCGGCGTCCAGCGGGATTTGCAGTTCGCTCAGCGCTTTGGCGCGGATCAATTCCGATTCGTACCCCGGACGTTCGGCAACCATCCGGTCCAACAGCAGCACAATCGCCGCCAGGGTCGGCAGAGGGTCTCCCGGCTGACGCGTCGCTAGCATCGCCTCGAGTTCCGGCCAATTGGGGGTGCGGTCGGTTTTGACGGAAAACCGCTCGGCACTCGGCCGGGCCGCCCATAACCGCGCCAGGGCCAGGTACGATGCCGATTGTTTCGGATCGTGCGCCAACGATTGGCTATAGCGTGCCTGCGCCTGGGACAGGTCGTTCAACAACTCGTAACAGCGGCCGGCGCGGAACGCCAGCTCGGCGGCCTCGTGCGGATCGTCGCTGTGCTGCTGGAGCGCCTTGATGTGATCCAGGGCATCCGTGTAGCGCTCTAGCCGCATGAGCAGCGGAATCAATTTCCGTCGCGGTGCGGGGGACGTGGCATGGAGCCGCGCCGCCTCCTCGTACAATTGCAGCGCGCGGCGCAAGGCCTCGGGGCTGGCGGCCACGGCTTCCTGGAGTTCCCCGGTTTTGAGCAGGATGTCAGCGCGGCGCAGGGCGGCCGCTGAACCCGTCTCGCCGCGTCCCGCCGTCAACTTCAAATACTGGTTGTAAAACTGCAAGGCCTTGAGGACTTGCCCCTCGCCGGACGCCTGTTCGGCCCGTGCGAGAAACATCTCGGCGTTTCGCGCCAGAAAATGCCCCCGGCTGATTTGGGCCAGCACCGCCATCAGGCCGGCCACCACCAACGTGCCCAACAACAGTCGACCATTCAGCCGGTAATTTTTCCGCAGCGGCGGCAAGTGAGCGGCGGCGACAGGGGAAGCTGCCGCCTGGCTGGACGCAGGCGAGGAGGCGGTCATAGAAGTCCTGATCTTCCGGGCAACGACAGCGGCGGTGCCGAGCGACCCGTCCAGTCTACCCGCTCACCGGAAGGCCTGTCTCCCGAATTTGTCCAGCAAGGCCAATTGCTGCCGCGCGGCCAACTCCCGTTTATGCCAGCCACGCGGCCGGCGAGCGCCGATCGTGGCGGCGGGCAAGCAACCTATCGGCGAACGCAATTCCGACGGATCTTCCGGCGGGCGGCCGCGGATTGCGGCCGGAACTGGTCCACAACCTTCCCGCATCCGCCCAGACCGATCTTGCCTAGCAGTTCCCGTTGCCTGGGGTCCGTGGTTCGCGCGGGGATCGGGAATATCGCCGCCATCGCCCGCGACCACTACGTACCGGTGACCGACGCGCTTTGAGTTCCGCGTGCGAATCCCTCGTCAAAGGCCCGCAAACTGACGCGCGCCGCTTGCGGGAAGCGATGGTGACGCGCGGGGAGCGCCAGCAAATCAAAAAACCCCCTATTTTCAAGGGGGCTTCCCATCAGGGGTTGGGCGGTACTGGATTCGAACCAGTGACTTCCACCGTGTGAGGATGGCACTCTAGCCGCTGAGTTAACCGCCCGGTGTCTCTGTTGTACCCGCGCCGCGGCATGGCTGCAAGTTGAACGAACACCCTCGGCGACCTATTGACCTGTCCTTGGTCTCCGGACTGAGCGCTTGCCGCGTTAACTCCTGGCCCGGTTGGTCCGCGCGGACTGCCCGGGGCGGCTAGACGGGTTGAAGCGGACGAGAGTTTCACCGGGGCAGCGCCAACGTCGGGTTAGTATTCGACTTTCAATTGTTCCCGCTGGTAGATGGGGAGATGCCGGTAATAGACTTCGAGCGTCATGACGGCGAGGCAAGTCATGTAGTGTCGGCCGCCGGCGCCGCCGTGGGGATCGGCGAGATCCCAACTTCCGGCGAGATGTCCATCGCCCCGCGGACGCTGGGTGGCGACGAGTCGGTTGCGCATCACCTCGTTCCAGCGGGTCCATTCCTCGCCACCCCAATGGTGCAGGACCTGGGTGGCGTAATAGTTGTAGTACATGTTGTTCGACGCCGGTTTGGTTTTGTCGAGGTACGCGATGCCGTCTTGCAAGCCCTTGTGCTTGCGATCCCACCCCAAGTACATGCGGCAGAGCAGGCCGACGGCGGTGGTGGTGGGTGCTGGCGACTTGGGATCCATGTAGGCATAGCGGGCGCCGTTGTCGGCTTGCACGCTGTCGAGGAAGCGTTCGGCCCCCTTGAACACCGGGCCGGGCACTTTCAAGCGGGCGTTCTGACCGCTTTTGAGGGCCATCACCTGCCAGCCGACGACCGAGGTATCGCCGGCCTGACGGGGTTCGTAGCGCCAGCCGCCCCCCTTGGGATCCTGCGCATTCACAATGAAGTTGACGGCCCCCTGAGCGATGGGGCGATACCGCGGGTCTCGGGTGAGGGCCACGACTTCACACAAGGCGATCGTGGCGATGCCCTGGGCGTAAAATGCCGCGTGTCGATTGCCCCCGGCGAGTTCGCCGCGCAGGTCGATCCCTTCGGGGGTGAGTTGGCCGCTCTTGACCAGCGCTTCCAGCCCTTTCTTGACCTGGGCGGTGTAGTCTCCCTTCTGATGCGTGTGGCCTCCGCCGAGGAAGGCCAGCAAGGCCAGACCGGTGGCGCCGGTGCGGCATTCGCCCATGCTGCCGGGCTGGGAGCATTGGCCCCGGCACGAGGGGGCGTGGGTGTGGTCGAAACTCCAGGATCCGTCGGGAAGCTGATGTTCGGCGAGCCACTTCAGTCCGGACGCCACGGCGGCTTCGCTGGCCGAGTTGCCGCCGAACTTCTTGACCAGGGCCGCGCGGGCCGCCTCGGACCGCCCCGAGGTTTCATCGCTGATTTTGAGGTTCGCCAGCCCCGGGACTTCGATATCGGTAATCGCCGTGGACGGGTCCAGGTCGTTGATGTCGAGATTGGCGGGCGCGGTGAGGTCGGCGAGTTGATCGGCCGACGTGGTGGTGAGGTTGCTGTCGACCCGCTCATCCAGCAGTTCCTCGGGCTGGATGGGCGCTTGTTCGACGATCGGCTCGTTCTCGGTTTCCACCAGCGTCGCGATCGTGGTCAGGATGTCTTCCATGCGCTGCTGGTCGAGGATCACCAGCGAGCAGAGGCCCAAAATCAGGGCGTGCAGCGCCGCGCTGATTCCCGCCGTCAGTCCATACTGTTTCCAATCGGCGCGCCGGCTGCGGAAGCGCTCGATCAGCCGCCGGGCAGTCAGCCTGGGCACGCTGGCGGGGCGTGCCGTCGCGGCAGCGGGGGCCGGTGGTCGAGGCGGCTCGGCGACGCTCATGGCGGCAAAGGACGGCAACGACGGTGATGACGGTGAGAAGAGACTGGGGATTGCAGTCATCTTAATTGGGCTGCGGCCGATGGTCAACTCGGCGACAAGCCCGCGCCAACCCTGGCACCGCGCGGGGGTTGGGGGCACATCGCAAACGGCCGGATCGGAGGTCGGTTGGCGGGAGGGGGCCGGCGGTTAGCATCGAGGCATTGCGCGGTTAGAATCTATGCTTTCCGCAGGCTGACGGACAAGGTGCACCGGCGTTCGCGGGAGCCGTGGGAGAACGAGCGCGACGGCTCACGGGGGTCATCGAAAGGACATTGTGAGCACATTTCTGGTTTGGGGAGTCTTCCTGCTCCTGGTGCTGCTGATTCTGGCCTTCGATCTGGGGGCCTTTTCTCGCAAGGGGTCGCGCTCGATCAGCGCACGGCAAGCGTTGCTGCGCACGGCGGTGTACTTTTCACTGTCATGCGCGTTCACGGTGTTCGTGTACTTTGGCTACGAACATCATTGGCTGGAGCTGGGGCGGTATCACGAGCGTGCCGGCGCGGAGGTTGCCGCGAACTCCCATGCGACCGCCTGGCGGATCGCGTTTCCCTTCGAACCGGAGCTGCATTCGTCCGCCGGCCATGGATTGCCCAAAAACGGGCAGGAGGCCGCCACCATGTACTTTACGGGGTACCTGGTGGAGCAGTCGCTGAGCATGGACAACATTTTTGTGATCGCGCTGATTCTGGGGTTCTTCCAGGTGCCCGCGGCGTATCAGCATCGCGTGCTGTTTTGGGGCATCATGGGGGCGCTGATCATGCGGGGGGTGATGATCGGGATCGGCGCCGCCCTGATCCACAGCTTCGCCTGGATCACCTACGTGTTCGGCGCGATTCTGGTGTGGACGGCGTGGAAGATGGCCTGGGCGGACGACGACCATCTGCATCCCGAAGACAGCCGTATCCTGCATTGGGTGCGGCGGTTCGTGCACGTCCATCCGGGGTTTGACGGCGAGAAATTCGTCAGCCGGAAGGACGGCCAGTGGGGATTGACGCCGCTGGCGTTGGCCCTGGTGATCGTGGAGACCACCGACGTCATTTTCGCGGTCGATTCGATTCCCGCCGTGTTTGGCATCACGCACGATCCCTTTCTGGTGTTCACCTCGAACGTGTTCGCCATCCTCGGCCTGCGGTCGTTGTATTTCGCTCTGGCCGATCTGCTCGACAAGTTCCGTTACCTCAAAGTGAGCCTGGTGGCGATTCTGGCCTTCGTGGGCCTGAAGATGTTGGGGCATGATTTCGTGCTGATTTCGCCCCTGGTTTCCCTCGCGCTGATTGCCGTGGCCCTGGGACTGGGGGTGGGAGCTTCGTGGTGGATTCCCGAGGCGGAAGTCCCCGTCACCGCCGGCGGCGAAGATCATGTGACATGAACCGGTCCTGTCCCGCGAGCGGTGAACGCGCGGACTGCGCCACGATCCCTTCGGCGGCTCGCCGGATTGCACGTGGCGGCCCGCCGGCGCGTATGTGGCGGCCCGCCAGGGCGTATGTGGCGGCCTGCCGGATTGCATGTGGCGGCCTGCCGGGTTGCATGCGGCGGCTCACCGGGGCGTATGCGGCGGCTCGCCAGGGCGTATGTGGCGGCTCGCCGGATTGCATGTGGCGGCCCGCCGGGTAAATAAGAGAAAACGCCGCTCTCGAGCGGCTCGAGAGCGGCGCGCGGTAACGCGTCGGAGACGGTTGCCGCTCGTGGTCCCCCCCACGAACATTCCTCCGACATCCCACCGATCACCAACTGGACGGAGGCTGCCGCTGATCGACCAGGGTTCTCCTTCCAACGGACTTTCTAAATAACGAACTTTTTAACGGACTTTCGCCTGGAACGTGACCACGCCCCCGCTGTTGGGGGCGAGAGGTTCGTCGAACTCCCAGATCAACACCACGCTGCCTTCGCCGTTGTCTTCCACCGTCAACCGGCCAGTCCGATCGCTGGTGGTGCTGTCGTCGACGTACTCCAGGCGGGGCGTGAGATTGTCGACAATCCTCACCTGGTGCAGTTCGCGCGGGCCGAGGTTGTCGTAGCGGATGGTAAAGGTGATCACGTCTCCCGGCTGCGCGGCGTGTCGGTCGGCCACTTTCACCAGCCGCAACTGTCCCGGCTGATCGCTCGGCGTGTCGTCGACGACGGTCAACACGGCGCTGTGGATGTCGGACAGACCGGTGACGGGCTGGTCGGTTTTCGCCTGGATGACCGGATACTCCTCTCGCGACCAGACCAGCGCGGCACGAATCCCCAGGTTCAAGCGGGCGACCTCACCCTGCTCGAGCGTGCCCAACTGGAAGAAATTGAAGTCCTGGAAGGTGTTCAGCACCTTATCGGCGATTTGCGGCCGCTGGCGGTGCTCCAGATCGCCGGGCAGCACGTCGCCGTCCAGCCCGCTGGCCCGCGCGCGGGAGTGCATGCCGTTGAGCGCGATGGGGAGATTGCCCAGATGCGGTGCCAGGCGTGTCCGCACTTCGCCTCCCTGATGGGTATGGTCGACGCTCACGAGTTCCTGATACGTCCCTTCTTCCCGCAACAGGCTGACGGTGCGGACGGCGGCAAAGCGGGGGGCATACACACACACCTTGTTGGAAGGGACCATTCCCTGCTTGCCGCGATGGTCGACGAATTCGGCGACGGTGTCTTCGGTGTCCAGTCCCATCCGCCGGTCGGAGTGATAATGCACCGGGTCCTCGCGATCGCCGCCGTCGCAGAGATATTCATCGGGGTACCGATGCGGCGACGGCTGGCACGCGGCATCCACCCACGGCATGCCCACGGCCCAAGGATTAGGACCTGCCACCGGCCAGCGTGGTTCCGGCGGACAGCGGATGATCGCCTCGGGCGGGCAAGGGGGTGCCGCGGCTGTCGAGTACGCGACCGTCACGATGTCGGCGGGATCCGCCGTCGAGGTGGAGTGCGCAGCGGCCGTGCCGGTGGGCTGGGCGATCTCGCGATTGTGCCGCGCGATCTCGCGGGAGCCTGCGGCTTGATGGGTTGGGACCTTGCTGGCTGGCGCGCGGTCTCCCAGCCGCACAAGGCCCGGCTCGGAGTTCCGCGGCGGTCCCGCCAGGCTGTGATTGACCGGGGGCAGGGCGCACGCCGCACAGGTCATGGCCAGGCACGCACTGCTCGCGAGCAACCCGCGTCGCAACTGGTTCAGTATGGGAAGACGCAACATGGCGGCTCTTAACGTCCTCCTGTGGGAAATACCGATTGGTTGCGGGTCGCCGCGTCCGACGATTCCCGGGAGGACGCGGAGGACTGGTCATGGGGCGGCAGGGGGGCATCGGTCGGACGGCTGGAGACCGAGCGCGGGATCGGTTCGACCAGTTGAATCGGTGCCAGCGGACCCCAGAATTGCGGGTCGGGCGCATGCGGATCGGGGAGGCGTCCCCCCAACCGCACGATGGCAATCGGGCGTCCGAGCGCATCGGCCTCGGCCAGCGCATTCTGGGCCGGTGCCAGATCGATGACCCGCGGACCATGATTCAGCGTTAGCAGGGGGACGCGATCGGGCTGCTCGACATACACCACCTTGGTGACCAGCCGGCCTTGAGCGGCCCAGTTCAATTCCTCCACAAGCAGTTCGATCTCGATGGGGAAGCGCTCCGCCTGTCCGGGGGGTGGATGAAGTTGGTCGATCAACTCCACGCTGGGATAAAATTCCTGGTTGGGAAACTCCGGCAGCCGATCGACCTGGAAGCGGTACATGGTGCCGGTGAGCAATTGCATCTGAACGGGAGCCGGGCTGCTCACCGGCCGGTCGAAGGCACGGTCAAAACCCGTCACGCGGCCTTCGGAGGGAAGGTGCAGGCGCACATGTTGCGGCGTCTGCGGGCAGACGCGGCGGGCTTGCAGGCTCCATTGCGCGGCTGTTCCGGGGGGCGCATACTGGTTCAGCGGAAATTGCCGGCCGTCGACACTCAGGGTTTGCTGGCCGCTGGCGAGGCGGCACGCGCTGGCCAGCAGCAGCATCACCATCCCCTGTACCGCCACCCTGATCATCGTGTGCTTCCTGTGCAATCGATCGGAGACCACCTGAGAGCGAACTCCCGCAACTTGACTGGTCCAATCGCTGTGACTGGCCCAATCGCTGATGGATTTCCATCCGCGGGGATCGAACCGTGCGGCGAAGGGTGCGCCGACGTCCGCCCACGGCCGTCACGTTACAAGGCGACCTGCCGCGGAGTGCCGCGCGCGTCGTCCGCGGGTGCCGCGCCAGAGTCGCGCTCGCCGCTGCACGACCGGCTCACCGCCCAGACGGCTCGCATGACTGGGCCACGCCGAGAAGGCGTGCACCGGGGTGTGGCCGATGCACGCCGGTTCGCAAACCGTGGAAGGTTTAGTGCGGAGGTCCGTAGGGGCCGGCACCAGGCGCCGCCCAAGCCGGATACGACAGCTCTCCCGGCGAATACACGGGATGTTTCTCGAGGATTTCCACCGAGCTGACCGGAGGCGGCAGGCTCACGCCCGGCTCATGCTTCACGCCGATCACAATGTCCTTCGGCGCCGGCGGGATGTCTTGCTTGGTGCGGTTGACCATCGTGTGGGACCGGACGCTGGCCGGTCCGCCGTAGGGCAGATGCGTCGGTCCCGGCAATCCGATGGGAGTTCCCGTGTAAGGCATTCCCCAAACGGGCATGCCCCCCGGCTGACCGGGCATGCCGCCGCCCGCCACCATCATCGCGGTCGGAATGTTCTGCTGATGGGTGCCGGCCGGTCCGATGGGCATGGGAGGCACCATCTGACCGGCGTTGCCATCGGCGACGACGAGGAATCCGGTCTGCTGAATGGCGTGGCCGCCATCGCGGCTGGCCGCGTCGGGAGCGGCTTGAGCCGGCAGGGGAGCACTCAACTCCTGGTCCATGTTGCCCATACGCAACACGGCCATGATGGTGCCCATTTTGTCGGCTTCCTGAATGGGATCGACACCCGGATCGAGCCGCGTCGAAACCAGCGTTTCGACATTGGCAATCGCCAGTTCCTGGAATTTGGCGTCGGGCAGATAAATCACTTTCGTGACGAAGTTGTTGCTCTGCACCTGATCGAGGTCTTCCGTGGTGATCTGCAACGGGAGGCTGTTGTGGGAGAGGTAGGCGTCGGTGTTGGGGTGAGCCGGGTAGATTTGCAGGGTGGGGTACAGCGTCACCCCTTCATACCCGGGAATATTCGTCAACTTCAGCCGGTACGTCTGCCCTTGCAGAAAGTTGTAGCGGCCGGGCGCAATCACCTGATTTTCCGCATATCCGCCGGGAATCTGCCAGCCGATGGACATCCCATCCGGCCCCACGAACCGCACCTGCGACGTGCTGGTGGCGAAGGTCCGCATGGGGGGCGGCGCGAGCATGGGCATCACACCCGGCCCCGGGCCGTCCACCATCGGCCCCGGTCGCTGCATCAGCGCCGCCGGGGGAGCATGGTATTCCCCCTTGGTGGTCAGTTGGTTTCCATCCATGGCACAGCCGACGCACACCACGACGACGGTGCCGAGTGCGAGAAAGTAGTATTTCATTGCGAACCCTCTCGGAACTTGACGACGCGACCTCGACGCGGAACGACGGACGCCGTGCGCGTCGTCACTCAGCCGCCTGTGGGGGGCGAGCGTCTCCATCTTGAATCCCATCGACCTGCCGGCGGGGTGGCTGGTACAATCCGCCCTCATCGGTCCGACGTGACCGCCCGCGCGATCACCGCCCGGTATTCGACCGTCGGCCCTCTCTCTATTCGGAAGGATGTACGTTGTATCTTTGGCAAATCCGGCAATTTCCGAGTAATCGATCCAGTTTGCGCAGGCTGTTATCCGCGGCACAGGTCCGCCCGATGCGGCCAGCGGCAGGCTTTGCCGGTCGGGAAGGCACGCCGAACCGCCGGCTCGCACTCGTTGTGAGCGCGATCCTGCTGGCCGTTTGCCCGCCTGCCCCCGGCAGGTCGCTGGGCGTCGTCACGGCGCAAGAGGCCCCCCCCGCGCCCGCGGCCACCACCGGCGGAAATGCGGCTGGAAACGCCGCCGGAAACGCGGCTGGAACCGCCGCCGCCGAGTTCGTGCGCCGCGCGCACCTGGCGCTGCTGGCGCGGCAGTCGATCCAAGCGGAGATCCACGAGTTGGTGCATCTCACCGATCCGCCCTTTCATTTAACGGGCAGTTACGCCTCCGCGGGACTGCGCACCCGATTGAGCTTCACCGTGAAACTCAACAGCGGAGCCACGGGGTCTTTGCTCGAGGTGTGCGATGGGGAACGGCTGTGGAGCGTGACCGACATCCCCAAATCGAAGGGGGTGACCCGGCGGGACGTGCGGCAGATCCTGGCCGCCGCGGAACAGGCCCGCGCCCAACCCGATCGAGCACTGGCCGCCGATTTGGCCCTGGGGGGTTTGCCGGCCCTGTTGGCCTCGTTGCAGCGGTCGATGCAGTTCGACGGCTTGAAGGAAGAATCCGTCGATGGCCGCTCGCTGGTGATCGTGCAAGGCCGCTGGAAAGAGGAGTGGCGGCAAAAACTGGGCGGGGACCAGTTGCCGCCCCACGTCCCGGACCTGGTCCGCGTCTATTTCGCCTCCGAGGCCTTGTTTCCCGAGCGGATCGTGTACCTCAAAAAGGCCGAAGACAAGAACTTTTATCGTCCCTTGGTGGACCTGCAATTCCGCAAAGTGGTGCTCGACGCGCCGCTCGACGACAAACTCTTCGAGTTCACGCCTCCCGAAAACGTGGAGCCGGAAGACATCACGCGGCAATATCTCGACCAGCTCTTTCCACCCAAACCGGCAAATCAACCGCCGGGAACATCCGCCAATTCGTCGGGAGCAGCCCGATAACAGCGGTTGCGTCGGCAGCTCGGCAGTTCGGGCGGAACGTGTTCGCGACTCGTAGCGGAGATTCACAGCGTGAAGGTGCAGTTCGGCCGGCACCGCATCGAACTGGTGCGGGGAGACATCACCACGCAGCAGGTGGATGCCGTGGTGAATGCCGCGAATAGTGCCCTGGCGGGGGGCGGTGGCGTGGATGGGGCCATCCACCGGGCCGCTGGTCCCAGCGTGATGGAGGAAACGCGGCGTCGCTACCCTCGGGGTTGTCCCACGGGGGAGGCCGTGGTCACCGTGGCTGGCCATCTGCCGGCCCGCTTCATCTTTCACGCCGTGGGTCCGGTCTGGCAGGGAGGACACCGCGGAGAGCCGGACTTGCTGCGGTCGGCGTACCGCCGCTGTTTGGAACTGGCCATCGCGCACGATTGCCGGAGCGTGGCGTTTCCCGCGATCAGCACGGGTGTCTATGGTTATCCGATGGACCTGGCGGCAGAGACCGCGCTCGAGGAAATTCGCCGGTTTCTCGTGGAGCAGGCGACGGCGGCACCGCTTACCGTGCGGATGGTGCTGTTCGATGCCGGGGCTTACGCAGCATTCGCCCGCGTGCTCGAATCGTTTGTGGCCGACGAATCCCCCGCGGCCGACCAATCGCACGCGCCCGACGAATCCCACGCGCCCGACGAATCCCACGCGGCCGACAAATCGCAGGGTGTTGACCAATCCCCCGCGGCCGGGTAGCCGACGGCGGCGGAAATTCCCGTGCCACGGTCGCCCGATGTGCTGGGCAGACCGCCGGAAGGGACCACGCCGCGGAATGCGGCTGGATCTCGCTTGGGGCAAATCGGGATGGGGCGGCCCACGCGGCCCTGTCGGCTCGCGCGCGGCGCTGACCCGTGAGTGGATGACCTGGCCGCGGCCCTCTTTTCGCGGTCAGCAGGGTTTCCCGGTGGCCTGCCGCGGCAGCGCGGCGACAGAGCTTGCGTGACGCGCGGCAAACTGCACGTCGGCCGGGTACCATACGCGGCCATCGCCGAGAGTCGCCGACGTCGAACCGCGGGATCGACGGTTGGCGGCGGTTGACCTGAGAGAGGTTGGCGGCGGGCGGTGCTTGATCAGTGGAATCATCTCCCCAGAAGTGCCTCGTTCCGTGTATCGGGCTTCCGACGGCTATCTGCTGCAATACCGGCACTGGGCCGCTGCCGGCGTTCCGCCTCGGGCACGGATCGTGGCCCTGCACGGCATCCAAAGCCATAGCGGCTGGTACACCTATTCCAGCCGCAGATTGGCCGAGGCCGGCTATGAGGTCTACTTTCTCGATCGTCGGGGATCGGGTTTGAATTCGCGCGACCGCGGCCATGCCCTCCACTCCGAACGACTGATCAACGACGTCGTGCAGTTCTTGAGGCACTGCGACTGGCGGCGCGAACATCCCACGGCGACGGTCCCGACGGTGCTCCTGGGGGTAAGTTGGGGAGGCAAGCTGGCCGCGGTGACAGCACTGCGGCATCCCCAGCGGTTCCAGGCGGTGGCGCTGCTGTACCCGGGCTTCTTTTCGAAGGTGCGGCCGCGCTGGTTCGACCTGTGGAAACTCCGCTGGATCGAAGCCATCGGCTGGGGACTGGGCCGCGTCCCGATTCCCCTGAACGACCCCGCGCTCTTCACCGACGATGCCGATTGGCAGGAGTTCATCCGCCGCGACGAATTGGCCCTGCAAACGGTTACGGTCTCGTTTCTGCTGGCCAATGCGCAGTTGACGGAGTTTCTTCAGCGGACCACGGCGCAGTTTCCCGTCCCCTCCCTGCTGATGCTGGCCGGTCGCGACGAGATTATCGACAACACCGCGACCCGCGCCTGCTATGAGCGGATCGCCGGCGATCGGGGAACGATCCGCGAATACCCGCAGGCCCGGCACACCTTGGAGTTTGAACCCGACCGCGAGACCTTCATTGAGGATTTGATTCGCTGGCTGAACGCCACGTTTCCTCCGCCGGCCATACCGCTCCACAACCGTTAGTCGCCACTAGGGGGGCACCCGGCCGATGGTTTCCAGGAGGGGCGTCCAATCGACCGCGGAGGACGTTGGGCGCGGTCTGCGCGCTGGGCTGCGGGATGCCGTGGGCTGGAAGCGCAGCAATTCCCAGCCGCCGTCGACAAGTCCGTCGTCGGGATCGGTCAACAGGTTGGCCGCCGTGGCCGTGCCCAACAAAATGCTGGAGCCATCGCTCACCATGTCGCGGATTCCCAGATTGGCGATGTTGCCCACTCCTGTGCGGCTCACGGCCGAGGCGGGTTGATCGGTCCGATCCATCACGAGCAGATCAGCCCCCATGGTGTCCCACAGGGGCGTGCCCGCCGTGTAGCTGCCGCCGAACAGAATGAACGAAATGTCCATCGTGCCGATCCACAATCGCCCCTGATGCACGAGCATCGACCACACGTAAAAGTTCATGGGATCGTCGAAGCCGGCCTGTCCCAGCAGGGGCGGACCGGTTCGGTTGGGCACCCACGACCACGTCCCCCCGCTCCCTTGGCGGGTGTACACCGGCAGCACAGGGGACCCGTACAGCAAGTCGACGTGGAACTGCCCTTGGCCATTCCAGCGGCCTCGAAACAGGGCTGCCGGACGGAAACTGTTGCGAATCGCGGGGCCTAATTCGCGGGGCTGCGTCGGCCACCCGTAGGTTTCCTTGAGGACTTGGGCACCATAGCCGGGCACCTGGATCGTGCCCCACACCAGGTGGCCGTCATGCGAGGCGGCCGCCCCCATCCACAACGAGCGGACGACGACCGGATCCGGCTCGTACTGGTCGATGCTCCAGACCTTGGTCCAGCGTTGACGATCGAGTTTCGTCAACCCCCCGGCCGGCAACGGGGGACTCATCCACACCGCCGACGGATTTTGCGACCGCGCCCCGGTGATCATTTCGACGGTTTGGCTGAGGGTGGACCAGGTGAGGGCGAACAACCGACCGTCGTGCGCGCACACCGTCGCGGCTTCGTTGTCGACGCTCCCCACCACCTCGTAGGCGAACGGGTCGGCGCGGGTCCCACGCCAGCGGAGAATCGAGCCGGCGCCGCTGGTGGTCCAGGTGTTCAACGTGCCAGTGTAGGACACTCCATTCACCGTGACCCAGCGGCGGATGTCGGAGTACTCGGCCAGATACCGCGATCCCAGGTACTCGCCCGTCGCCGCATCGAAGGCAAACAGGTTGATGCCCACCTGATACAGGCTGGGGCCTCCGAGGAGCACGATGCCGCTCGTGGCGCCCGCCAGGCGGAAACCCAGCGTGTGCGCGACCAGCGGATCGTCGGGAGTGACGTTCACGGCCCCGGTGCTCGGATGATAGCGGTAGATTTCCGGCGGACGCCAATCGCCGAGATAGATCTGAAAGAGGGGCGGCACGCCGGGATACTTGCTGCGCCAGTATTCGTTGACGTTGTAGGACGTTTCCAGGGGAATGGGGATGCCGGTGATGCCTCCCAGCGCCGCGGCCACGGGGTTCGCCGCCGTTCCGAACCAGAAGGAGTCGCCCGCCGCGGCCAGGCTCCACACATACGCCTGATTGACTTTCGGCTGGCCGATCGCGCCGGGCGGCTCTTCCCCGAGCGGAATGTAAGGCTGTCCGATGCCGTTGTAGAACTCATCGGGCCGCGCCTTGGCCAGCACGGAAAAACCGGGTTCGCCGCCGGCAAGCGGGGCACAGTCAAGCGGGCCACACCAGATGAGCATCAGGCCGCCGGTCCAGAGGAGGGTCCGCGTCGCGAAGATCGTGCAGGTCCAGAGGATGGCGCGCGGTCTGAGGGGATGAACATGCCGACGGGTGGGCATTTGACTCGCCTTGTGCGGAGTGAACGGCTGGTGCGCCATCGTAGCAGGCCAACCCGCCGCGCGGGGGACAAATTTGCGCGGCTGCTACTCCGGCGTGCGCCAGGCGCGGCCATCGGCCCACAAGAGATGGTCCGCGGCGGGCGGACCCCAGGTGCCGGCCGGATACTCGTGCGGTTGCACCCGGTCGACCGCCCAATGCTCCAGCACGGGGGTGACGAATTGCCAGGCGGCTTCCAACTCGTCGCTGCGCATGAACAGCGTGGAATCACCGCGGAGCACGTCCAGCAACAGGCGTTCGTAGGCTTCCGGGAGTTTTTGGGGAAAGGCCTTGTCGTAACAGAAATCCATCGTCACCGGATGGATCTGATACTGCATTCCCGGCCGTTTGGTGGAGAAGGACAGCGAAATCGACTCGCTCGGCTGAATGCGGAACACCAGCGAATTCGGCCGAGCGCCCACCAGATCGCAAATGTCTCCCTCGCATTCCACCGTGCTGAACAAGTTGAGCGGCGGCAACTTGAACTGAATGGCGATCTCGGTCACGCGGGTGGGCAGCCGCTTGCCGGTGCGCAGGTAGAACGGCACGCCGGCCCACCGCCAATTGTCGACGTGCACCTTCATGGCCACGTAGGTTTCGGTGAGGGAATCGCGCGCGACGCGATCTTCTTCCCGATAACCCGGCACGGCCTGGCCGTTGAGTTCCGCCCGGACATACTGCCCCGACACCACCCACCGGGCGAACACGCTGCGATGCCCCGGCGATAACGCTTTCAGCACCTTCAGTTTTTCGGAATGCAGATCGACGGCGTCGAACAAGGCCGGCGGTTCCATGGCCACCAGGCACAGAAGCTGCAACACATGGTTCTGCAACACGTCGCGCAGCGCTCCCGATTTGTCGTAGTAGCCGCCCCGGCCGCGCTCCATCCCCTGCGATTCGGCCACGGTGATCTGCACATGATCGACATGGCTGCGATTGAACAGCGGCTCGAAGATGGCGTTGCCGAAGCGGAACAGCAGGATGTTCTGCACGGTGTCTTTGCCCAGATAATGATCGATGCGGTAAATCTGGCTTTCCAGCAGCAAGCGGCGCAGGCTTTGCGTAAGCTCCTGGGCGGAGCGCAAGTCGGTCCCGAAGGGCTTCTCGAACACCACGCGCAGCCAGTGTTCGCCGTCGCGCGGGGGGACCATGCCGCACTGCGCCAGGCTTTCGACCGCCGGCAGAAAGAGTTCCGGCGCCGTGGCCAGGTAAATGACCCGGTTCGGCGACGTGCCGCATTGCCGTTCGATCTCCTCGAGCTGCCGCTTGAAGGGGGGGTAATCGCCGGGCTGATCGATATTCACCTGCCGGTAAAACAGCCGCCGCGCGAACTGTCCCCACCGTTCCAGCGAAATCCGACCGGCCCGCACGTGGCCGTTGATGGCCTCGTAGGTTTCCTGCCGGAACGCTTCGTCGGATTTTTCGCGGCGGGCCACCCCGACGATCGGACTGGTTTCATCGAGGTAGCCGTAATGCCACAGATCGTACAAGGCCGGCATCAATTTGCGGGCCGTCAGGTCGCCCGAGGCGCCAAAGATGGCGATGGTCGCCCCCACGGGGCTGACCCGTGGTGTCCCCGCTCCGCGGGCCGCATGCGGAACGACGATGCTCGGTGTGTCGGAGGTCATGGCCGGTCGGCTCCCAAACAGTGTGCCGTCAGCAGCGTATGCGGATTCCTCGACCACGAAAAGGGCGCGCTCCCCTCCGCCGCGCGCTGCCGGCTGCGCGGGGGTGTGCTGCTTTGCGGCAGGATCGGCACACCGGTTAGAATTCGCGTACGGCTGCGAATCTGCGGATGGTTTTCGAGGCGCGGACCGCGGTTTGGAATGCGCGGACGGCGGTTTGGAATGCGTGGACCGCGGTTTGGAATGCGTGGACCGCGGTTTGGAATGCGTGGACCGCGGCTGAGGAACGTGGTCTGCATCTTAAGAATTCGTGCACTGCATCGCGTATGGGCCATCACATCGCGTCCGTCCGGTTCACGGACAGTTCTCCTCTGAGGATCGCTTCCATGCATCGTTTCGCGTTGGCGCTGGTCATCGGCTGCTGCGGCTCTTTCACGGCGTCCGCGCTGGAACTGAAGCCCGACGACAACATCTGCATCATCGGCAACGCCCTCGCGGAACGGATGCAGCACGACGGCTGGCTCGAAACCTTGCTGCATGCGCGGTTTCCGCAATCTCGCCTGGTGATCCGCAACCTCGGCTACAGCGGGGACGAAATCGACGGCTGGCAGAATTTTCATTCGCGGCTGCGGTCGATGGATTTCGGCACGCAGGACCAATGGCTCAGCGGCAAGGCCCCGGTTCCGCAGCCGAAAAAGCTCGGCGAACGAGACCAGGGAAAGTTTCGCGACAATCGCTTCGAGCTGACCAACACCAACGCGGATGTGATTTTCGCGTTTTACGGCTACAACGAGTCGTTCGCGGGGGAAGCGGGACTGCCGCAGTTCCGGGAGAAAGTCGCCGCCTTCATCCAGCATACGTTGGCCCAGAAGTACAACGGGCAGACGGCTCCGCGGTTGGTGCTGTTCTCGCCGCCTCCCCTGCTGTCGACGGGCGATCCGAACTTGCCTTCGCCCTCGGCCATCGCCGCGGCGAATGAGCGGCTGAAACGCTACACCGAGGCCATGGGGGAGGTCGCGCGGCGGTTCGACGTGACCTTCGTCGACCTGTGGACTCCCCTTTCCCAAGCATCGCCGCCGCATCCCTCGTGGACCATCAACGGCGTGCATTGGACCGCGGAAGGGAATTTCGCACTCGCCCAAACCATCATGGCGTCGCTGTTCGGGGCGCCACCGCTCGAGGAAGAGGCCCGTCAACGTCTCGAACCGCTGCGGCAGGCGGTCCTCGCGAAGAACTTCTACTGGTTCAACCGCTACCGGGTGACGGACGGCTATTCGACCTACGGCGACCGGGCCTTTTTGCGGTTTTCCGAAGGGCCGGGCGGTTACGGCGAAGGGCTGTCGAATTACACCGTGGGACAGCGGGAACTGGAAATCCTCGACCTGATGACCGCCAACCGCGATCGGGTGATTTGGGCCGTCGCCAACGGTCAACTCGACGCCCGCCCCGATGACGGCAATTTGCCCGACTACATTCCCGTGATCAGCAACAAGCCGGGGCCGCTCGAAGGGGGCCGGCACCTGTTTCTGGGAGGCGAGGCGGCCATCAGCAAGATGACGCTGGGGAGCAACCTGGAAATCAAGCTGTTCGCCTCGGAAGAACTGTTCCCGGAACTCGTCAATCCGGTGCAAATGGCGTTCGACACCAAAGGTCGGCTGTGGGTGGCCGCCTGGCCGAGTTACCCGCACTGGCGGCCCACCGACCCCATGAACGACAAACTGCTCATCCTGGAAGACATCGACGCCGACGGCCGGGCCGACGTGTGCAAGACGTTCGCCGGCGATCTGCACAACCCCACCGGGTTCGAGTTTTGGAACAACGGCGTGATTGTCGCCCAGGGGCCGGACATTCTGTTCCTGCAAGACACCAACGGGGATGATCACTACGACCTCAAGGAACGCATCCTCCACGGTTTGGACACGGCCGACACGCACCACACGGCCAACAGCTTCACCTTCGATCCGGGCGGCGCCCTCTACTTTCAGGAAGGCACGTTCCATCATTCGCAGGTGGAGTCGGTCTGGGGACCACCCCGCCGGGTGGCCAACGGCGCGGTCTTCCGTTACGAACCCCGCTCGCAAAAAATCGACGTGTACGTCTCCTTCGGCTTCGCCAATCCCCATGGCCACGCCTTCGACTACTGGGGACAGGACGTGGTGTACGACGGCACGGGGGCCCAACCCTATCACGCCGCACTCTTCTCCGGCCACATCGACTATCCCCACAAGCACGGCCGGCCGCCGCAGGTGTATCAGCAGCGGACGCGCCCCTGTCCCGGCATCGAGTACCTCTCCAGCAGCCATTTCCCCGAGGAATTCCGGGGCAATTTGCTGGTTGGCAACGTCATCGGCTTTCAGGGCATTCTGCGGTACAAGGTGAGCGGCGAAGGCAGCAGCTTCTCCGCGGTGGAACTCGAACCGATCGTGTACTCCACCGACCCCAATTTCCGCCCGGCCGATCTGGAAACCGGTCCCGACGGCGCGCTGTACTTCACCGACTGGCAAAACCCCATCATCGGCCACATGCAGCACAACCTGCGCGACCCGAACCGCGACAAATCGCACGGCCGCGTGTACCGGGTGAATTACCAGGGCCGTCCCTTGCTGACACCTCGGCCCATCGCCGGCCAACCGGTGCCGCGGCTGATCGAATTGCTCACCGAGAAGGACGACCGCGTGCGGTATCGGGCCAAAATCGAACTCAGCGGCCGTCCCACCGCGGAAGTTCTCGCCGCCGTGCAGGCGTGGCTGCGCACGCTCGATCCCCAAGACCCCGATTACGAGCACCACGTCCTGGAAGCCCTGTGGCTGCATCAGCACCATAACGTGGTGGATGTCAGCCTGCTCAATCGCGTGCTCGGCTCCCCCCGGTTTGAAGCGCGGGCGGCGGCCGTCCGCGTCCTCTGCTACTGGCGCGACCGGGTGCCGAACGCCTTGGAAATCTGCAAAAAGCTGGCGCAAGACGACCATCCGCGGGTGCGTTTGGAAGCCGTCCGCGCGGCGAGTTTTTTCACGGAGCCGGAAGCCATCGAGGTGCCGCTGATCGCCGCGGAATTCCCCAGCGATCCCCCCCTCGACTTCGTGCGGGCGGAAACGCAGCGCACCTTGGAGCCAATGGTGAAGGGGGCCCTGGCGCGCGGTCAGCGGCTGCAGTTCACCACCGAGGCCGGCGCCCGCTACTTTTTGCGGAACCTCCCCAACGAACAATTGTTGAAGGAAGAGCGCAACCGGCCGGTGTTGCTCGAAATGCTCTACCGCCCGGGGCTGCGCGATGAACATCGGCGCGAAGCCATCGAGGGGCTGGCCCGGCTGGACAACAAGCCGGAACTCGCCGTCATCATGGACGCCATCCGCTGGCTCGATGAAAAACAGTCCGATGCCGATGTCGGCGTGGTCTTCGATCTGGTGCGGCAGCTTGCCGGTCGTTCGGCGCACGAACTGCACGCCGCGCGGCAGGAACTCGAGCAACTGGCGACGTCGGCCCGGCAACCCGTGTTCCGTCAAATCGGGTTTGTCGCGCTCATCAACGTGGATGGCACGGTCGATCCGGCCTGGCACCTGGCCTCGCGGTCGGTGCGTTCGCTGCTCGATTTCGTCAACGCCATGCCTCTCCTCTCCGATCCCAACGTGCGCGCCACCCTGTACGACAAGGTGGCGCCCCTGCTCCAGGAATTGCCCGAGCCGCTCCGGGCATACAATGCCTCGGGCACCCTGGGACGGTATGTGCGGATCGAAATTCCCGGCCGCGCCATCCTCACGCTGGCCGAGGTCGAGGTTCTCTCCGGCGGCGAAAACATCGCCCCCCGCGGACGGGCCGCGCAGAAGAACACCGCGCATGGCGGCGACGCCCGCCGCGCCATCGACGGCAACAAAAGCGGCGCCTATGCCGACGGCGGCCAGACGCACACCGAGGAGAACACCGGCAACCCGTGGTGGGAATTGGATCTCGGCAGCGAACAGCCCATCGACCAGATTGTGGTCTACAACCGGACCGATGGCGATCTGGGCCGGCGGCTTTCCGGCTGGACCTTGAAAGTCCTCGATCACCGCCGCAACGAGGTCTTCAAACGGACCGACTTGCCGTCTCCCGCCGTCTCGGCGAGCTTCTATCTTGCCGGCAGCGGTCCCCAGGCGATCATTCGGCGGGCCGCCATGCAGGCGCTCACGCACGTGCGCGGCCAGGAAACGCGGACGTTCCAACTGCTGGTTCCGTTCGTGAACAGTCCCGATCAAGCGGCCGCCGTGTCGGCCTTGCAGCGGTTGCCCAAAACATCGTGGCCGGCCGATCAAGCCCAACCGCTGATCGACGTGTTGCTCGCCTCGATCCGCAAGACGCCCACCGCGGAGCGAACGTCCTCCGCCGCCTTGGCGGCGATGGAATTCGCCTTCGACCTGGCGAGCTTGCTGCCCGGCGAACAAGCCCGGCGGGTGCGGGCGGAACTTCGCGATCTGGGGGTCCGCGTCATCCGCTTGGGCACCTTGTTCGAGCGGATGGCATTCGACAAGGACGTGCTGGTGGTCGAAGCCGGCCGGCCTGTCGAATTCCTGCTCGAAAACACCGACCTCATGCCGCACAATTTCGCCATCACGGCGCCCGGCGCCCTGGAGGAAATTGGTCTGCTGTCCGAGGCGCATGCCCAACAGCCCGGTTTCGCCGAGCGGCACTACATTCCGCAGTCCGACAAAATCCTGCTGTCGAGCAAATTGCTTCAGCCGCGCGACACGCAAAAGCTGAGCTTCACCGCGCCGAAACAACCGGGCGTGTATCCCTACGTGTGCACCTACCCGGGTCATTGGCGGCGGATGCACGGCGCGCTGTACGTGGTGCCCGATCTGGACGCCTACGAAGCCAATCCGGAGGCGTATCTGGCCGCGCAACGGATCGCCCCGGTGGACCCCCTGCTGAAGGATCGGCGGCCGCGGACGGAGTGGAAGCTGTCCGACCTCGCGGACGCCGTCGCCGAGTTGAAGCACGGCCGGAACTTCGCCGCGGGCAAGCAGATGTTTACCGTGGCCAACTGCGTGGCCTGCCACAAGCTGGAGGGGGTCGGCAATCAATTTGGCCCCGATCTGCTCCAGCTCGAACCGAAGCCCACGCTGACCGAATTGCTGCAAGCCATTCTCGAACCCTCGCACAAAATCCACGAGAAATATCAAACCCAGGTCTTTGTGCTGTTCAGCGGCAAGACGATTACGGGTTTGGTGGTGGAAGAATCGGGGGACGTGATCAAGGTGGTGGAAAACCCGCTGGTCAGCACGCAACCCGTGGCCATCAAACGGTCCGATGTGGAAGAGCGCCAGCGCTCGACGACGTCGCTGATGCCCAAGGGGCTGCTGGACAAACTCACCCGCGACGAAATTCTGGACTTGCTGGCCTACGTGGCTGCCGGCGGCAACAAACAACACCCGCTGTTTCACGCCGAGGGGCATCATCACCATTGACCGACGCCTCACCCACTCCCTGAATGAGCGGCCGCCCGGCGGCCTCCCCGCAGCGGCGGAGGGCGCATGAATTATTTCGCCCACGGACTGGCGCATCTCGACCGGCCGCACTTTCTGGCGGGAACGGCCTTGCCGGACTGGTTAGCCGTGGTCGATCGCCGCGTGCGCCTGCGGGCGCGGATGCTCGCGCCGCATGTGAGGTCCAGCGATCCTCTTGCCGCCGAACTCTCCGCCGGGGCACTTCGCCACCTGGAAGATGATGCCTGGTTCCACGCGACGCGCGGCTTTGCGGAGGTCACCAGCGAACTCACGGAGCTGTTTCGCGGGCGGCTGCACGGGGGCGACGGCTTCTGGTGCGGTTTTTTGGGGCACGTGGCCACCGAACTGCTGATCGATGCCGCGCTGATGGAACGCTATCCCGCGCGGCTGGACGCCTACTATTCGGCCCTGGAGCAAGTGGACAGCCGCCTGGTGGAAGACCGGGTGGCGGAGTGGGCCGGGCGGCGTCCGGAGTATCTGTCGGCATTCATCCAGTTTTTCCGCACGCAGCAATATCTTCGCGATTACGCGGTCGACGACCGCATGCTGGTCCGCTTGAATCAAGTGCTGTGGCGGGTCAAACTGACGCCGTTGCCGGCCGATGCCGCGGCATGGCTGACCGAGGCCCGTCAGCGCGTCCGCCAGCGATTGGAAGACTTGCTGCCGGCGTCGCATTACAACTGGCCTCGCGCCTGACCGGCTGCCCGCTCGAATTCCATCGACCATTCAGGGAAAGTGCCTCCGATGAAGTACGGCATGAACATGCTGCTGTGGACTTCCGACGTCACCACCGAGCATTTCCCGCTCCTGGAAAACCTGAAAGCCTGGGGATACGACGGCGTGGAACTGCCGGTGTTCGACATGCAGGTGGAGAAATTTCGAGCCATCGGCAAGAAACTCGACGAATTGCAGTTGGGCCGCACGGCGGTGACGGTATGCACCGATGCCGAAAACCCCATCTCGCCCGATGCCGGCATCCGTCAGGCGGGACTGGCCCGGCTGAAGAAGGCCATCGACATGTGCGCCGCGGCGGGCTGTACCCATTTGTGCGGACCGATTCACTCGGCCCTGGGAAGTTTCACGGGGCAAGGGCCGACGGCCGACGAATGGAAGTGGGGCAAGGACACGTTGTCGCAAGCCGCCGATTACGCCCGGTCGCAGAACATCACGCTGGTCGTGGAGTATCTCAATCGCTTCGAGTGCTACTTCCTCACCAACGCGGCCGACACGGCGAGGTTCAGCCGGGAAATCAATCATCCCAACCTGCGGATGATGTACGACACGTTCCACGCGAACATCGAGGAGAAGGACCTGGCCGCGGCGATGCGGGATTGCTTCGACCAGGTGGTGCATGTGCACATTTCGGAAAACGACCGCTCCACGCCCGGCGAGGGCCATGTCGACTGGTCCACCACCTTCCGCATGCTCAAGGAATTGCGGTACGACGGCTGGCTGATGGTGGAAGCCTTTGGCCTGGCGCTGCCTGCCTTGGCGGCAGCCACCAAAATCTGGCGGCGCATGTTTCCCTCGGAAGACTACCTGGCCCAGCAGGCCCTGGCCTTCATGAAGCGGATGACGGCGTAGCGCCTGTCGTGTGCACCGTGGCCGTGATTGATGCGCTATCAATCTGACCTTCATGAAGCGGATGACGGCGTAGCGCCTGGGCCGCCCGGCGGAAAAGGGAGCCGCCTGGTCGTTCGCAACACCGGCTGCCGGTCGACCCGAAACCCGGTTGGCTGATGGCTGGGCAAGTTGCCCGCCGATCGGTGGCGAATGCTGGCCGGGCGGGGGGTCATGCCGCGGCCTGCGGAGCCGCCGCGCTCAGCACCTCGCGATACAAAGCGGCGGTCTGCCGGACCATTTGCTCGACGCTGAATTCCTGCCGGACCTCGGCTTGCGCCGCGGCGCCAATGGCGCGAGCACGTTCGGGATCGTCGAGCAGTTCGATCATGCGTTCGGCCAGCCGCACGCTGTCCGAAGGCGGGACCAGCAAGCCGGTGTCGCCGTCGCGAATCACGCGGTACACGCCGCCGACCCGCGTGCCGATCACCGGCCGGCCGAGCGCCATCGCTTCCAGCATGATCGTGCCAATCCCTTGTTGCAGCGACGGCAAGCAGAAAATGTCCATGGCCAGCAAGGCTTCGGCGAAGTCGGACAAATTCGGAATGAACGTGACATGCTCGGCAATGCACAAGTCGCGCGCCAAGCGGCGCAGATTGTCCTCTTCGGGACCGCTGCCGGCAATTACGAATTCGACGTCGCGGCCTGTCTCCAGCACACGAGCGGCAGCCCCCAGGAAGAACGGGAAGCCCTTCACGGCTTCCAGGGGACCAGCCGTGCCGATCACCGGCACGCGACCGGCCGGCAGCACGTCGCAATGTTCAGCGGTCGGCTCGCAATCCACGCCGCTATGGATCACCGACACCAATGCCGCGGGAAAACCGGTGCGGGCGAGGAGATCGGCACGCACCGAGTCGCTGACCGCGATGATCCGCCGGCACCACAACGGATCGATGTGCAGCATTTCCCGCGGCTGCATGTAATCATGAACGGTCATCACGTAGGGGCATTGCAGCCGCCGCGCCAGCCACGCGCCTTGCCACGCGGCATTCCGCGACTGCACATGGATCAGGTGCGGCCGTTCGGTTGCCAAGCGCCGCTCCAGCAACGCGAGCACCACCCGTCCCACCACGGGGGTTTGCAGATACGGGAATTCCTGAATGCCCAGGTGACGTCGCAGCCCTGGCTCCACCATCCGGGCATTGGGACAAATCAACCGGGGGGTGATGCCGACGTCGTGCAGATGCTCGGCGAGCCGCAACGTGTAGGCGCTGCTTCCGCGGACCGAGAACTGGCCCGCCAACAGCAACACCTGCGGCCGATCGGTCGTTCCGCGCCCCTTGGGGGTCTGCCCGTCACTCACCATGATTGCCGCTTTGCCGACTCGACGGCCCGTCCGTTCACGAGGCGCTCTGAAGACCGCACGCATGTTTTCGAAATCGCCGCGACCTGTGACGGTTCTCCCCCCAAACGTAGCCGCTCGCGCGGAGGGATACAACCCCGAGGATTTCCGCTCGAGCCTGGCTGGCGATGCGGTGCTCCGTTTTATGGTCCGTCGCCGAGGGCGGAAGCCCGCGGCTCGATCAGTGCCCCCAGCTTCAAAAAATGAAGCGGTCAGCCGTACTGGTGAACCGCGCCCCGGGGTAGGGTGGTGGATCGCGCCGCACTGTGTGAACCTTTGCAGCGGGGGCTAATTGCCGCGGCGGCACGGGATGCGACAGTGCTTGAGTCCCTTCCGAGGGATCATCCTTTGTTGGCGTTGCCGAATCTGGTCAGCACGCCGCATGGGGGGTCCGCCGCCGACCGCGCGGGGCGCAAGATGCGGGAAATGACCGTGCAAAATCTATGGGCTAAGTTGCGCGGGGAGCCGCTGCCGTAGCGAGTGCGCCCGGCAGGTGGAATTGCGGTGGGCGCCGGCGCGTCCGGCCGCCGATGGTTCCAGACGACGGAGAGCCGCGCTCCCCCGTTGGTTCCGGGAGACTCCCATGACCCTGCCGCGTCGATTGATTTACATGAATATCCTGGCGTTGCTTGCCGCGCCGGCCGCCTCCGCGGCGGTGATCTACGTGGATAACGTCAACGGCAGCGACGGCAACGATGGACTCGCGCCGGAAATCCAAACCGTCACCACCGGTCCGGTGCGCACGTTGCGCCGCGGGACCCAACTGGCACAGCCGGGCGACACCTTGTTCCTGCGGAATACCGGCACACCGTATTACGAAATGCTCGCGTTGTCGGGAGGCAAGCACAGCGGTGTTTCGGCACGGCCGTTCAGGGTGGAGGGGAATGGATCGGTGTTGTGCGGACTGCGGCAAATTCCCAAGGAGGGCTGGAATGCCGCGGGTCCGGGGTTGTGGCAACTCTCCCTGACGCGCAAGGGTTATTACCGCTTTTTCCGCGACGGCGTCGCATGGCCCGAGTTTCACCCGCCGACAGCCTCCTTCTCCCTCGATGAAATTCCCGAAGGACATTGGGTCTCCCGCCGCGGGCAGGTGTATTTTCGCGTTCCCTTGCAACAGCCGCCGATGGAATCGGCGTGGACTTACGCCGCGGAAGACCAAGGCGTCTCGCTGGTGGACGTGCGGCAGGTGGTCATCGTCGATGTGCGGGTGGTGGGGTTCCGCGTCGATGGCATCAACGTCGACAACGCGTGCCGCCATGTGACGCTGGACCGGGTGGCCTCGGAACATCACGGACGGGCGGGATTGGCCGTGGGTGGATCTTCGCGCGTGCGGCTGGTCAACAGCCGCATCGTGGAGAATGGGCGTTATTCGGTCCTGGTCACCGAGGCCGCGGGAGTGGAGATCGAAGCCAGCGATTTGGGGGGCGTGGAACCCACCGTGGCGGATTCCGCCGCGAGTCCCTCGTTCCGGGCTTCGGCGGCGGCTTCAACCTCCGAGAATTTCAAGCCGGTCGTGTTGAAGTAGTACAGCCCCACCAGGGTCACGGGGATGTACTGCGACAGGTGATAATACACCGACGCCGCGAACACATCCGCTTCATCCGCTCCGAACAGCTTCAACACGGCCATGAAGCAGAATTGAATCACCCCGAAGTATCCCGGCGATGAGGGAACGGCCACTCCCAACGCCACCACCCCCAGCACAATGCAGGCCACCAACGGGCTGACGGCCACATTGAAGCTCCATAACGACAGATAGATCAGCGTGCCGTTGAGCAGCCACTGCCCCAACGACGAAGCGCCGATCCCCGCCAACAGCACCGGACTTTTCAGCGCCGCGAGACCGGCCGCCCCCGCTTCCAACATGGTGACGAGCTTGCTTTGCAGTCGGGGGGGAATCAGCGGCAGTCGGGCCAGGAGGGCTTCGGCCAGGGCCACGAAGGGACGCGTCCACATCACGTACAGCACGGCCGCCACGACCACGCCCCCCGCCCCGCCGGCAAACGCCCAGGCCGCGCGATGGACCGCCGGGTCCAGCCCCGGCACGAACACCAGACCAATCCCCATCAGCAGCAGAATGGCCGCGATGTCGAAGACCCGCTCCAACACGACCGTCGAGAGCACGGCCGTCGCCGAAACTTGGACCTTCCGCGCGAAGACGTAGACCCGCACAAAGTCTCCCAGGTGGGCCGGCAACAAATTGTTGAAGGCGAAGCCGATCATCGTCGGGGGGATCAGCTCGCGCACCGTATGGAAGTCCCCTACCGGCCGCAGCAGCCACCGCCACCGCCAGGCTTTCAACAGGTAGAACACCGCGAGCACCACCCAGATGGGCAACAGCGAGCGGTAATCGGCCCGCGAGAAAGCGTCGCCAATGCGGGACAGCGCGTCGTCATCCTGAAGCAAGTCCCACGTCGCCCACAGCAGGCAGCCCACCGAGACGGTGATCCCCGCGACGAGGTGCAGCCAACGATTGCGGTGCAAGGGGGTGCCCAAGATGCGCTCTCCACCGTGGCGATCAGAACAGCCAGCCTGTAGCAGAATTCCCGTCCCCAAGGCAACACCGACTCCGAGACAGGCCCACCGTTCACCCGCCGGCGACACCTGTGCTGCGGCGCGGGCTTTCTCTCCTCCATCCCTCAGGGGGCGAGACCAGCCAATTTATGAACGGCCGTCCACTCCCTCGCGGTCACGGGGAGGATTGACAACCGCATGCCCCGACGCAGCACCAGCATTCCGGCCGTGGCGGGATGTTCCTGGAGTTGCCGGCGTGTCACTGGCACGCCAAACCGTTGCAACAACTGCACATCGACCGCGACCCAGCGGGGTTGGTTCGGCGAACTGGAGGGATCGAAGTAGGGGCTGTGAGGGTCGAACTGGGTGGGGTCGGGATAGGCCCCTCGCACCACGGTCATGGTTCCAAAGATACCCAGAGGCTGTTCCCGACTGTGATAGAACAGCACCCGATCGCCGACCTTCACGTTATCTCGCAAATAGTTTCTGGCCTGATAGTTACGCACGCCATCCCAGACCGCTGTCTGTCGCGGCGAGCGGGCCAGATCGTCGATCGAGAACGTCGATGGTTCCGATTTGAACAGCCAGTAGCCATGACCAACGGTGGCGGCGCGCAACATCACGGGCCCCGCACTTTACAACGGGCGTTTGTAAAAACGGGGAAAGGCCCCGAGCTGTTTTCGGTGTGACAACGAGGCCGCTCCCGGTACGGCAAAGAGGCCACCCCCGGTACGGCAAAGAGGCCACCCGAAATAGGTGGCCTCTCGCGGACGGTGACGGCGGCGCGTTGGTCGACGTTACTCGGGGCTTTTGCCGGGGAGCTTGCCGTCGTTGATCAGGTCGCCGAAGGTCTTGCCGGCGGTGGAGCTTTTCTCCTTTTCCGCCTTCTTCAGAGCTTCCTTGATCTTTGCCGCGTCCATGACATTCTTCTCACCGAGCGCATCGGCCACCGCCTTGCCGTAGTCGTTGCGGTTTTTCTTCTCCTGACCGAAGTGGCAGACATTGCACTTGACCTTGTCGGCTTCGGCCGCGACCTTTTCATAGGCGTTCTTGAATTCGGCGAAGTACTTTGGTCGCGCTTGGACGTCCTGCGCCACCGAAGCCACAACCAGGACGGCCACCATCAGGCCAAGCACCATCCAGACTCCACGCTTCAGCATTTGAACGATTCCTCCCATAGCGTTGGGTGACAATGCGACGGTGCAGCCCGTGCCCGCGAGGACTGCTCGAGCGGCCCGGTTCTGGGAAACACCGTCTTCTCCGGACACGCATTAGACGGGGAGCGCTGCTCCCTGTCAACCGCGAGGCCCGATTCCCGTCACAACTTATTTCCTGACCAATCATATCGACCGGCGTACACGCATCGTCGGCGAGGGCTGATCAGGGCCGCCGTGCCTATTCCCTTCGCAATTTCCATTCCAATCCTGCGGTGTGTCTTTTGGCGTCGGTTGCTCCACCTTCCCATTCGCCGCTGGGTGCACAGCAACTCCCCGCCGGGTGCCGACGTGGCTCGCATGTTCAGGCGGCCAGCCTGCCCGACCCGCCCAAAATCAGGTCCAGCAGTCGCCATTCCAGCCAGTACATGTCGGGATCGAGGCCGGGGCGTGCCAGGTATCCCACATGTCCTCCGCCCGGAACCATCGTCAAGCGGACGGTTTCCGGCCAGGTAGCGGATCGGTTGAGAAACAGCGCCGCGGGAACGAGCGGGTCGTCCAGCGAGGAGAGGATGAGGGTGGGGGTTTGGATGTGGGGGATCAGTGGGGCGGCACTGGCGCGGGCGTAGTAAGTGGCGGCGTCACCGAACCCGCTGACGGGGGCCGTGTACCAATTATCGAAATCATTGAGGCGGCGCAACTTCCGCGGGCCGTTCGGAAGCGGAGCATCGGGCCGCTGCCGGCAGTGGTCGCGCAAGTGTCGTTCCAGAACCCGCACAAAATGGCGGTCGTACCAGCGGTTGATGAAGCCGGACAGATTGTCGACGCACTCCGCGAGGTCGATGGGCGGATTGATCGCCACGGCCTGCATCACGGCCGCGGGTACTCGCTCCGGCGCCTCCCCCAGGTATTTCAACAGGATATTGCCGCTCAAAGAAATACCGACCAGCGCCAGCCTGGGAGGTGGAGCCTCCGCCGCCGGCAGCGAGGAAGGGGACGTCGCACACCAGCGTAGAATGGCCTGCACGACCTCGGCAACGTCTTCCGAACGCCCACCATGATAGGGGAAGCGTGCCAATCCCAAACCCGCCCCGCAGCACCGCATGTCGAGGCGAAAGACCCGCACTCCCCGGCCAGAGAACCTGGCCGCGAGCCGAACCAGCAGCGGACTGCGATGGCAGCCAGCGAGGCCGTGCATCAGCAGCACGGCCCGTTGTCCAGGCTGCCAGGCGGGAGGGCAATCGTCGTGGACGATCACCACGTCCCCATCGGGCAAAGACACGGGCCGCGGAATGGCCGCGTATTCAGGAAGCGGTCCCGACCACAAGGCCGCCGCGACTGTTTGCGCGTGTCCCCCCGCCAGCCACCACGGAGGACGAAAGGGAGTTAACTCGTGGGGCCAGCTCGTTGTGTGAATGGTAGAGCACCTTGCAAAGGGCAAAGGATCGTCACTCCGCTTCAACTCCCGCCGCGAGCCGGGAAGCGATCGGGCCGGCTGCCGCGATGCGGGACCGTTGCGCGTCGGACCCGATGCCACGCCGACGCCAGTGCCCTGGCGGCATCATACACCGCGCGGCTGATGTTGTCCCCTCCCAAGCATGGTGAGGACCGAGCGACCGATCGGCCGCGGTGATGGCCCACCGACCACCGTGATGGCCGATCGGCCGTGCTCATTGCCGACCGACCCAGGTAACGTCCGACCGACCGAGCCAACGGCCGACCGACCGAGGCAACGTCCGACCAATCGAGGCAACGGCCGACCAATCGAGGCAACGGCCGACCAATCGAGGCAACGGCCGACCAACCGAGGCAACGTCCGACCAATCGAGGCAACGTCCGACCGACCGAGGTAACCTCTCATTGGCCGAGTTGACGACCCATCGACCGCGGCGCTGGCCGACCGGCCGACTCCAACTGGCTTTGAGAGGGCACGTTGAAATCAGTCCCTTGGCTGTTATACTCGGTCCCGCAACTTCGGTTTCACCGTTTCACCCCCTTGACTCCTTGACGACTTGACGACACGGGAATTCGCCATCATGAAGCTGACGACGAAGCAGAAGCGGAATCGCCGCTGGAAAATCAAACGGCGCCGCATCCGCAAGGCCAAGTACGGCCGCTGAACGACACGGCCTCGCGGTGGCGCGCCAGGGACAGTGCCGCGCTGACGCAGGACTGGGCAGTCGTTCCCTGGGTCTTTCCGCGACGTGACGTGGTTGCGACGCGCCGGACCCCGAGACTGCGGCGGTCCTCCAGACCGCGGCGGTCCTCCAGACCGTGGCGGTCCTCCAGACCGAAAGCTCTTGGGAGCACGTGGAATGTCCCCCAGCATTCAATTGGGTGTGCATGGTGCCGCGGGACGAATGGGGCAGCGGGTCATTGCGCTGGCGGCCCAAGACCCGGACTTTCACGTGGCGGCCGCCTACGAGTCGGTGAGCTGTCCCAAACTCGGGCAAGATGCCGGGGAAGTTGCCGGCATCGGCCGGCTGGGCGTGCCTCTGACCAGTGCGCCGAAGGAGCGCGTCGATGTGATCATCGATTTCTCGGTGCCGGCCGCCTGCGTGGAACTGGTCCGAGTGTGCGAGGAACGGCAGATTCCGCTGGTCATCGCGACCACGGGGCTGTCCGCGGCGCAGCGCGAGCTGGTGCATGTGGCGGCCCAGGTGACGCCCATCCTCATGGCCCCGAGCATGAGCTTCGCCGTCAATCTGGCCATGAAGCTGGTCGCCGAGGCCGGCCGCGTTCTCAAGCGGCATCCCCAAGGGGTGGACGTGGAGATTATCGAGCGGCATCACCGGTACAAGGTGGATGCACCCAGTGGGACCGCACTCAAGTTCGGGGAGATTGTCGCCCGGGAAATGGGACAAACGGAACACCGGCACGGGCGACAGGGGCACACGGGCCAGCGGCCACTTCACGAAATCGGCTACCATGCCCTCCGCGTGGGCGACAACGTGGGCGAACACACGATTGTGTTCGGCCTCGTCGGCGAAACGCTGGAGATCACGGTTCGCGGCCAGTCGCGCGACAGCTATGCGCTCGGCGCGCTGGCGGCGGCCAAGTACCTTGTGGCACGTCCGCCCGGCCTGTATTCCATGGACGATGTCCTGGGGTTGTGAGTTTCGCGGTGCTCAACAGCCTCCGTCCGCCGTTCCCTCCCGCGAGCCGGCCGGCCGCTCCCCGCCCACTGCCGATTCCGCCCCTCACGGCGGGTAGGGCATCAGAATTTCGCCCGCGGCGACTCCCTCCAGCAACACGGACTCTCCTTCGGCCACCGCGGCACCCAGTTCGACCGCCTGGCGGAAATCCCGATCGCTCGGGCGTCGACCCGTGAGTTGGCCGATCAATCGTCGACACACATGGTCGCCCGCGCGGCGGACCAGTTCATCGGCATGTTGTCCCGAATACAAACTCGTGCACAACACCACCACGGCCGTTTGCACGCGCTGGGAAAGGTCGGCCATGCGGCATTGACGGTCGGGCAATCGCAACTGATGTTTGCGGAGCGCGGCGGAAATGTCGTCTCCCACGTGTTGCAGCATCCGCCACGCGAAGGTCGCGTGTTGGCGGTGTTCCGACGGCAGGCGGGGGAAGTCGGGGGGCGGAAGGTACGGTCGGCGACGCCTCAGCCACCATTGGGCGTAAGACCACAACGGCGCCCGCAAGGCCCACCAATGGGCCGGGTTGGTCAGGCGCGGTTGTTTGATGCCCGCCGCTTGCAGCGCCTTGCCCAGCGGTTCGAAGTAAGTGCGGCCGTGCTCCTTCACCAACGACTTGAAGAAGGCGAGATTCAACATTTCGCCTTCCCCTTCGTAAATGCACGGCGCGAGAAAGTCGTGCACGTTGTCGCCGAACAGATGACCGTGGAGGAACGATCGGCCCCCGTGGGTTTTCATCAGGACCTCGATCGCCGCCTCTTTCTGGGCTTCGCTGGCAAACACCTTGGCCACGATGCATTCCAACTCGCTGCGATATCCCTGGTCCAGCAAATTGGCACACCACAGGGTCAAGGCGTCGCAGGCGACGATCGAACCGCTGAGATGCGCGATCCGCCGGCGAACCAGTTCCCGGGAGACGATCGCCGCCCCATACGTGCGGCGAAACCGCGCCCACGGCAACAGGTCGGCCAGCATCAGCCGCATGCTGCCCGCGGCCGTCGCGCACAAGGCCACGCGACCGCGGTTCAGACCATGGTAGGCAATGGTCAAGCCATCCCCCGCCGGCGGTTGCAGGCGATTGGCCGCCGGTACCCGAAACCCGGCCAGCCGAATCCCGTAATTGTGGGCCCGCCGCAGCGCGTACAACCCGTAACGCCGCAATTGAAATTCCGGGGTCTCCTGCTCGGGCAATTCGGCGATCAGCACCGCCGGCTGTCCCTCGATGAGACACACAATGCCGATCATCCGCCCGGGCAGGACATTCGTGATGAACAACTTTTCGCCCGTCACGAGGTAATCGTCTCCCGAGCGCACGGCGACGGTGCGCAGCGCCGTGAGATCGGATCCCGCGTTCGGCTCGGTGAGCGCAAAGGCCGAAAGGCGCGCGCCGGTCGCCAACAGCGGCAACAACCGCCGTTTCTGCTCGGCGCTGCCGAACGTGGTCAGCGGATCGACCGCCCCAATGCAGCCGTGAACGGAAGCCAACCCGGCGACGGTCGGGTCGATGGTCGCCATGCGGGTCAAAAAGCGGGCAAACTGCGCAAACGAGGCCCCGCTGCCCCCGTATTCCCGATCGATCAACAGCCCCCAATAGCCGGCGGCAGCCAGGTCTTGCAGCACGCGCGGGGCGATCTTGCCCTGTTCATCGAGCAACGTGCCGGCGGTACGGTGCTGCAAGGCCACGGCCAGCGAGCGCTGCATCGCCGCCGCGGCCACCTCCGATTCCGCGCACGGTTGCCGATGCACGTCGAATTCACGAACCACGTCCGCGCGCTCCCACACCGCGCGGTGCACGGGACTGTGTGCCGTCTGATAGTGCTTGCCAAAAAGGGCGTCGACCCGTTCATCGGCGGCGTCGACGGCACCGAGTCGTTGTACTTCTTCCGCCGATTTGCCGCCGATCCGCAAGGCTTCCGCGGCGAAGCTGTCGGGCGGGGCATCCTTCGGAGCTGTTGAGGCCGGGGGTGAAGTGCGTGCAGACATGCTTCGATCCTCCCATTTTCCATTGTACGGCGGACTGAAGCGGCCGGCGCGGCGTTGAGGGAGTTTTGAAACGGCGAGGCGGATGGCGCCGGCGAAGCACGGCCTGGCGGCAAGGGACGGCATGGTCCAAGGGAAATTGCCATTTGACGGCGGGGGACGCGGCTGCTATCCTTTCCTCGTCCCGCAAAAAGGAAGCGTTCTGTGTCCGTCCAGGTTCTCGGTGCCGATGTAGCGATTGTGCCGCGGGCGCGGATGATCCGCATCGCCATTATTGGACGGAGCAGTTGAGCGACCTTTGGGATCGAGTGAACTTTGTGAACACCCTCAGGCCGCTCCTGAGGGTTTTTTTGTTGAGCGGCAGGCGTGGGGATCGGCGGCGGGAGGGAGCAAGTTCCCCGGCGATTCGGCGGCACGCCTGTCCACGGCGAGTTGTCACAAAGGCCGCAGCATGCGCCGGATCGAGATTTACGACACGACCCTCCGCGACGGCAGCCAGGGGGAGGGGGTCAACTTTTCGCTGCAAGACAAGCTGTTGATCACGCAACGGCTCGATGCGGTGGGCATCGACTACATCGAGGGGGGGTATCCCCTGTCCAACCCCAAGGACGAGGAATACTTCCAGCGGGTGCGCGATCTGCCGCTCCAGCATGCCAAGATCGTGGCCTTCGGCATGACGCGCCGCCGGGGTTGCCCCGCCGAGGACGACCTGGGCATGCGCGCGCTGCGGGACGCCCGCACGCCGGTGTGCGCGGTGGTGGGCAAGACGTGGGACCTGCACGTGACCGAAGTGCTGCGGGTCGACGAAGCCGAGAACCTGGCGATGATTGGCGATTCGGTGGCCTACCTGCGGTCGGAGGGCCGCACGGTGTTTTACGACGCGGAACATTTTTTCGACGGTTTTCGGGCGAATCCGGACTTCGCCCTGAAGACGGTGAAGGCCGCCGAGGACGCCGGGGCGAGTTTGATCGTTCTCTGCGACACCAATGGCGGCCGTTTGCCGGAAGAGATCGCTGCCGCCGTCGACGCCGTGCGGCGCGAGCTGCGGGTGCCGGTGGGCATTCACTGCCACAATGATTGCGAGCTGGCCGTGGCCAACTCGCTGGCCGCGGTGGATTGCGGCGCGGTGCAAGTCCAGGGAACCATCAATGGCATCGGCGAGCGCTGCGGCAATGCCGACCTGATTTCCGTGATCGCCAATCTGGCGCTCAAAAAATCCGGCTACGAGGTGCTGCGGAACAGCGGCGTGGCGCATCTCACCGAGTTGTCGCGCTATGTGTACGAAGTCGCGAACATGAACTTCCGGTCGAACCAGCCGTTCGTCGGCCGGAGCGCCTTTGCCCACAAGGGAGGCATGCATGTGCACGCGATCCATCGCGTGGCGCGGAGTTACGAACACATTCCTCCCGAGGCGGTGGGCAACCAGCGGCGGATTCTGGTGAGCGAGCTGTCGGGGCGGTCCAACATCATCGCCAAAACCGACAAATACCGCATCAGCCACGACCAGGAGTTGATGAGCCGCATTCTGAACCGCGTGCAGGATTTGGAGCACGAAGGCTACCAATTCGAGGCGGCGGAGGCGTCTTTCGACCTGCTCGTGCGCAAGGAAGCGGGGTTGTATCAGCCCAAGTTCGAGCGGTTGCATTACCGCGTGAACGTGGAAACCACGGCCGACTTTTTGCCCGAGACCGAGGCCACCGTCAAGCTGCGGGTGAACGGCCGGGTGGAACACGTGGTGGCGGAGGGAGACGGCCCCGTCAATGCCCTCGATTGCGCCTTGCGGAAGGCGCTGGCGGCCGCCTACCCCAACCTGAACAGCATGCAGCTCGTGGATTACAAGGTGCGGGTGATCAATTCCGCCGAGGGGACGGCGGCCCGGGTCCGCGTGGTCATCGAAAGCCGCGACGAACACGACGTGTGGAGCACCGTGGGAGTCAGTGAAAACGTGATCGAAGCCAGTTGGTTGGCGTTGGTCGACAGCGTGGAGTACAAACTCTTCAAGGATGCGGAAGGCGCGATCAAGCACGCTGAATGAGTATCCTTCCCCTGCGCGAAGAATCATGCCCACCGACCTGCCCAAGCAATACGACCCTCGCTCCGCCGAGGCGAAGTGGTTTTCCTTCTGGGAGCACCACCGCTACTTCGACGCCGACCCCGATCCGTCCCGGCCCGCGCACACCATCATGATCCCGTTGCCCAACGTGACCGGGGCGCTGCACATGGGCCATGCGCTCAACGGCACCTTGCAGGATCTGCTGACCCGCTGGAGACGGATGCAGGGCTATGTGGCGCTGTGGATGCCGGGCACCGATCACGCCGGCATCGCCACGCAGGCCGTGGTGGAACGCCGCATGTTGGAGCAGGAAGGGCTGACCCGTCACGACGTCGGCCGCGAGGCGCTCGTCCAGCGGATCTGGAAATGGAAGGATGAGTACGAACAGCGGATTTTGGGCCAGTTGAAGCGGTTGGGCGCCAGTTGCGACTGGCGCCGGGTGCGGTTCACGCTCGATGCCGTGTGCAGCAAGGCCGTCCGCCGGACCTTCTTCAAAATGTTTCGCGACGGCCTCATTTACCGGGGCAAGCGGCTGGTGAACTGGGATGCCTTTCTGCAAACCGCCGTGGCCGACGATGAAGTGTACACCGAGGACGTGCCCGGCAAGTTCTGGACGTTTTCCTACCCCGTGGTGAATGCCGCCGGTGAGCCGACCGGCGAGACGATCGCGTTTTCCACCACGCGGCCGGAAACCATGCTGGGCGACACGGCGGTGTGCGTGCATCCCGCCGACGAGCGGTATCGGCACCTGGTGGGGCGGCAGGTGCGGATCCCCTTGAATGGCCGACTGATCCCCATCATCGCCGACGGCCTGCTCGCCGACAAGGAGCTGGGCACGGGCTGCGTGAAGGTCACGCCGGCGCACGACCCCAACGATTACGCCTGCGGCGCGCGCAACAAGCTGCCGATGATCAACATTCTCAACCCGGACGGCACGTTGAACGAGAACGGCGGCCCGTGGGCGGGCATGGAGCGCTATGCCGCGCGGGAAGCCGTGGTGGCGGAAATGACGCGTCTGGGGCATTTCCACGGAGTGGAAGACCGGGTGATTCCGCTCAAGTACAGCGACCGCTCGAAGACGCCGATCGAGCCGTATCTGTCGGACCAGTGGTTCGTGAAGATGGACCAGTTGGCTCAGGCGGCGATCGACGCCGTGCACGACGGCCGCGTGCAGTTCTTTCCCGAACGCTACGCCAGCAGTTATGTGGACTGGCTGGGGGAAAAACGGGACTGGTGCATCAGCCGCCAGTTGTGGTGGGGACACCGCATTCCCATCTGGTCGAAAAGCGTGGACGGACGGACGGACGCGGAACAACTGCTCACGCAGTTGTTGGGCGAATGCCGCCGAACGGACGCCGGTCCGGTGCTCTTTGCCGACCCGCGAGACCGGTGGGTGGCGGGCATGCCCGAGGACGATGTGCTGCTGGTGTGCGTCGACGACGGCCAGCGGCGCATCGAGGAGCAGCTCGAGGCGAACGGATTCGTTCAAGACCCCGATGTGCTCGACACCTGGTTCAGCTCCGCCTTGTGGCCGCACGCCACGCTGGGCTGGCCGGACCTGGAGCGCGATCCGCCGTTGACGACGGATCGAGAGACTTCGTCGGCGGGCCGCGCATCTTCGGCGGGCGGCGACGGTCAGCCGCGGGCCGGTGCCGCTGCGGCTGGCGCTGGTGAAAACCGCGTGTTGAAATACTTCTATCCGGGGAGCGTGCTCGTCACCTCGCGCGACATCATCACGCTGTGGGTGGCGCGCATGGTTCTCACGGGTTTGTACAACATGGGGGACGTTCCTTTCCGCCATGTGCACGTGCATCCCAAGATACTCGACGGTTTCGGGCAGGGGATGTCGAAATCGAAGGGGAACGGAGTCGATCCGCTGGACCTGATCGAACGCTATGGTTGCGACGGCATGCGGTTCACCATCGCCTCGTTCGCGGGGGAAACCCAGGACGTGCGGCTGCCGGTGAGTTACGCCTGTCCGCACTGCGACGGCCTCATCCCGCAAACGTTGGAGCACCAGCGGGCCAAACCGCGGGACGGCCGGAAGCCGCGGATCAAATGCCCCAAATGCAAGCGCGAGTCGCAGTATGCCAGCGCCAACTTCGATCCCGATCCGGGCGAGCCGGTGGCCCGCACGGTGAGTGAACGCTTCGAGTATGGCCGAAACTTCTGCAACAAGCTGTGGAACGCCTGCCGTTTCGCCATGTTGAACCTGGAAGGTTACTCCCCCGGGGAGGTCGCCGACGGGGACCTGGCGATGGAAGACCGCTGGATTCTCTCGCGGCTGGCGACCGTGGCCGAGGAGGTCACGCGGCTGCTCGACCGCTACCAGTTCGACGCGGCCACTCGCTGCTTGCGCGAGTGCGTGTGGAACGAGTTCTGCGACTGGTATCTGGAGTTGATCAAGCCGCGGCTGCGGAGCGAGGGGGGACCGCGCGCGACGGCCCAACGCGTGTTGGTGGCCGTGGTCGACGTCCTGCTGCGATTGCTGCATCCCTTCACACCGTTCATCACGGAAGAACTCTGGCAGCGGCTGAACGAGGCAGCGCCGCAGCGGGGGGGAGGCGGCACGTTGAGCAGCGGCCCCCGGGGCGAGGGCGCGGCAGACTTTTTCCGTCCGCAAACCGCCGCCGAGGCGTGCATCGTGGCCGCCTGGCCGTCGGGCTTGGAAGCGTTCAAGCAGCCGGCGCTGGAAACACGGTTTCGGCGATTGCAGGACACCATTGTGGCGGTGCGCAATCTCCGCGGGGTGTACAACATCAGTCCCGCGGCGACCGTGGCCGTGCATGTGCGGTGTGCGCCCGACGTCGCCGCCGATCTGCGGCAAGTCGCCGGGCCGATGGAAGGCTTGGCGAAAGCCGTGCTGGCGGAAGTCGGTCCCGATGTGGCCCGGCCCCCGGCAGCGGTCAGCTTTGCCCTCCCCGAGGCCGATGGGTACGTCCCGCTGGAAGGGCTGATCGATCGGCTGGCGGAACGGGCGCGGCAGCAGAAAGAGGCGGAGAAGCTCCGCGGCTTCATCGCGGGTCACGAAAAGAAGCTGGCCAATGCCAGCTTTGTCGAGCGTGCGCCGCCGGAAGTGGTGCAAGAAGTCCGCGAGACGCTGGCCAGTCTCCGCAAGCAGTTGTCGAGCGTGGAAGACGTGCTCGCGCAATTGGCCGACTGAAGGGGGCGCGGCGGCTTATCGGTCACGGGCGTTCCATCGTTCACGGATGCTCCGCCGCTCACGGATGGCCCGCCAGTCCCGCACGGCCACCAGTCCCGCACGGCCACCAGTCCCGCACGGCCACCAGTCCCGCACGGCCACCAGTCCCGCACGGCCGCCAGTCACGGACGGCCCGCCAGTCACGGACGGCCCGCCAGTCACGGACGGCCCGCCAGTCACGGACGGCCCGCCAGTCACGGATGGCCCCATTCTTCCGCCAAGGCCACCAGCACCCGCACGGCCGTGCGCATTTCATCGAGGCTGGCCCACTCGAGGGGCGAATGGGGGTTGTGCTGTCCACACGATAAATTCGGGCACGGCAGTCCTTTTTCCGTGAGCAGCGAGCCGTCGGTGCCTCCGCGGATGATGGTCATTTGCGGTTCCAGCCCGGCGGCACGCATGGCGGCCTGCGCCTTGGCCAAGGCGCGCGGCTCGCGGGCCAGCCCCTCCCGCAGGTTGCGGTATTGCCGGCGGATAACGATCTCGATCCGGGCTTGGGGGTATTCGATCCGCAGTGCCTGCGCGATCGACTCCAGCAGCGCGGCATAATCGGCCAGGGCCGGGGTATCGAAGTCCCGCAGAATGAGGCGCGCCGTCGCCTCGGCGACGCCGCCCTCGATGTGGTACGGGTGGATGAACCCCTCGCGTCCCTCGGTCGTTTCCGGCGACAACCGGGCCTTGGGCAGCCGCGACAGAAACTCGCTCAGGATCCGCACGGCATTCACCATGGTTCCCTTGCCGATGGAAGGATGCGTGTTCACGCCGTGCACCGTCACCAGCGCTTGATCGGCGGAGAAGGTTTCGCTGTCGATCTTCCCTTGACCGCTGCCGTCGAGCGTGTAGCCGCAGACAGCGCCAATTTTCGCCAGGTCGAGTTTGTCGGTGCCGCGGCCGATCTCCTCGTCGCACGTAAACACGAGCCGCACCGGCGCATGCGGCCGCTCGGGGTGGGCGATCAGTTCGGCGGCCGCTTGCATGATGACGGCCACACCGGCTTTGTCGTCGGCCCCCAAGAGGGTGGTGCCGTCGGTGGTGATCAGCGTGTGGCCGATGACCGACTTGAGTTCGGGATTCTCGGCGACGCGCAGGCAGCACCCGTGGAGGCGGATGTCGCCGCCGTCATAGTGTTCGATCACTTGCGGTTGTACGTGGGCCGCCGTGAATTCGGGCGACGTATCCACATGTGCCACATAGGCGATGGTCGGCGACGGCGCGGAGGTGGTCCCCGGAACGGTGGCCAGCACGATGCCGAACTCATCGAGCGACACGTCGGCCAGCCCCATGGCCCGGCATTCGTCGGCCAACAAACGGCTGAGGACCAACTGCCTGGCCGTGCTGGGATAGGTGCTGCTGGTTTCGTCCGACTGCGTGTCGAGACGCACATACCGCAAAAATCGCTCCAAGAGCGGATCCATGGGGTGCTTCCAAGAGGTGTCGTGCCGTAGCCGGCAGCATCCTAAACAGCCGGCGTTCTTGGGGGAAATCCGCGGCCGAGGGGATCGCGAATTTTACGATCGCCCGGACAGAAGCCGGAGGCTCGCGAACATCGACGCCGTGGTGGTCCGCGCGGCCGGAAGTGTCCGCCGGCTCTACATTCTCACCACCACGGCGGACGCCAATTGTGCCGGTTGGTGGTCGATGAACCCGGGGGAGGTGCGAATCACGCGCCCCTCCGGCAGCGCGGCCAACGGTCCGCGGTCGAGTTCATGGGCCGGTCCGTGCCACCAGAGTCCCCACGATGGATCGGCGAACCATCTGCGCCAGCCCAACGCCAGCCGGCCCATCGTCCATCGCGCATTCACATCCTGCAAGGGACGCAGCCGCACGGCCCCGCTCGCATCCCGATAGCGCATGACGTCGATACCCAACGGACCGTGATACCCCGCGCGTTGGGCCATCTCGGCGACCTGGGCCGTGGCGGCCACCGCTTCGTCCCAGGACGCCGCGCCGCCGGGCTGCGCCGCGCCTGGTGCGTTCAGCGGCGCGCCCTCGGGCTGATCCGATAAATGCCTGGGGGAAGGAGGCGTTCCACGAAACCAACTGCCGCGATAATGGCCGTGCTCATCGACGTGCATGGGCACGACGCCGACCAATTGCGGCGGTGCGCGGCGCGGAACTTCCCACAGCAGACCCGCTTCCTCCACCGGCGCGACCCACGGTTCCAGAAACACCACGCCATCTCGCCGCAGGCGTCGTTGCGTCCAACTGACGGCGGGGGTGGCGAGCGGTCCGCGGCCAAGGCAGCGTTCGCGGCCAGACATGCCGAACTCGGCCTTGATTACCCACACCGGATCGATCCCGGGGAGTCGGGCAATCGCGGCAACGACTTCCTCCAGAGAACAACAGATGCTCGAGCCGGGCAAGGCCGTGCCCCAGGCGAGTTCCAGTTCGGCGGACCAGCGGCGGGAGTTGAGGCGGCGGACAACCTGCGGATCGGGAGGTTGCTGTGCGGAGCGGCAGGCACACAACTCGGGCGTCCAACCCCACGGGACCAGTAACGCCTCGGGAGGACAGCCGCGCCAGTCGGCCGCCGGTTGCACGCGCGGAAATCCGCGGGCTGCCATGGCGTCCCAGAACTCCGCGGGGATGGAGCGCGGGGTCCACACCACATCCCGATCGTCGGCAACGGGCAGCCAGGCTGCCGCCAACTCCGCATCCAGCCGTTGCAGTCGGACGCTGAGAGCGGCTGACGGGTCGGCCAGGCGGTGCTCGAAGTGAAAGTTGCCGACAAACCACCGCGCCATGAACGCCGCTCCGGCCCCTCCCGCCGGAATCAGAGCTTACCGAGCGTCTTGAGCGAACAGCCGGGGACTGGCACAGAAATCGGCCTTGCGCTGCGGCGAGGAGAACAAATACAGCTTATCGCGGTACCACACGGCGAAATCCAGCGAACCGGCTACCACCTCGCTCCCCTGCCGCACCGCGACCACGTCGAGGCCTCCGGCGACAGGGGCGTATTTATCGGGATCGGCACGAAACTTCTCGACCGCGTCGGAGGAGGCGAAGTGGTAGACCTGTCCCTGATGCTCCGCCGTGAATTGCTCCTGGGCATCGACCAGTTTGCGTTCATCGCACAAGGCGACAAGGCAAAAGCCCTTGAGACCATCCCGTCCGCGGCGTTCGGCCAGTTTGGACTTTTCCGCTTCGATCCACGACACATCTTCGGACTCTGGCGCGCTGCTCTCGACGACCACGCTCTCGACGGGACGGCTCTCCGGTCCCTTGCTGTCGACTCCGTCCGAAGCGGTCAGTGACTTGACGACCACCGTGGTCACCGAATCCGTGGTTTCCACGGAGATCACGCCCGACTGCTCGCCGCTGGCATCCACCAGGCTTTCCAAGGGGTGAGTGCCACGCTGTTGCGTCTTTGGCGGTTCGACGCTGGGGGACGGGGGCAAGTCGGTGTCCGCAACCACGACGGGGTCGGCGGGTTTGGCCTGTACCAGCAATCCCTGCGGAATCTGCACGCTGGCGTCCAGCGCTTGGGCGCGCTGGTAGCAGAGGAGCGCCAGATCTGGCTCTTTTCGCAATTGATACACGTAGGCCAGGTTGATCCACGCACTGGCGGGAGGATTCACCTTTTGGAACAGAGACAACGACTCATCCAGCCGGCCCGTGACCCCCACCACGACCGCCAGGTTGTTGTGCGCGCGGACGTCCTTGGGCGCCAGCGCGACCGCGCGGCGGAGCAGTTTTTCGGCTTCCGCGGGTTGCCCGGCGAGATAGCGCGCGTAACCGGCGTCGCTGAGAATGGCCGCATTCTCCGGCGACAATTGCAGCGCCCGATCGTAATACTCGCTGGCCGCCGCGAAGTCGTTCAGCCGTGTACACACCACGGCCAGTCGATGCACGCACTCCACGTTGCCCGGATGTTGCCGCAGAATGGCCGTGTAGGCTTTTCGGGCGTCGGCCAGTTGACCCCGTTCCTCGAGCTGGCGCGCGGCCAGCAGGGGATCGGCAGGCTGTTGCTGCACGGCAGGCTTGACGGGCGCGGCCGCCGGGCGGCCTGTGGGTGTTGCTGGGCGGGCCGCGGTCGCCGACGGGGGTGTTGCCGGCCGTTCCGGCCTGGCCCGCGGTGCCGCCGGCGCGGTGCTGTGGGCCGCGGCGAGAATGATGGCTCCTTCTGGTTCGGCCACGGGCTGAAGCGAGACGGGATGTTCCTGCGGCAACGCGGCACAACCCGCCAGGCCGCACATGATCCACACGCACTGAGTCCGCCATCCCCAAACAGGATGCCGCCGCATGCTAAGCCCCCCTTGCATTCGCCCCCCACGACACCACCTTCCCCGCGGGAAGGAGCCGGCGTCTCAGGCAGGGAGCGCCCAGGGCCAAACAGAGCCTGCGTGGCGGTTCCCTTGCCGTCCCCGGGGATATCGACCTTTTCGGAGATCGGCTTGAGAGGGGTTCTGGCGGTGGTGCACAATCTGCGCGGTTTACCGATGGTGCCGCCAATACTGAAATCCCTCGCCCACTGCGTGTCGGTTGGACGCAGGTTCCCTGGGTTGGCGGCACGGTGTCCGGCCACTCACTCGGCACCGAGGACCGGCGGGTTCGCGTCCACCGTTCGTTAACATTTGAAGAGACAATGTCTTACAGCGCCCGGGGGGACTCTCGCCGAGCACGCTCCGCGCACTCACCCCTCGCGTGCCTCAATCTGGTTCCGCAGAAACGCCGCCGCCAAACCGCCGTCGATGACATGGCGGCTCTCGCCGATGCACGACACCAGTTCGCCGGTGAGGCTCCAAAACTCCATGGCCGCCTGGATCGTGGCACCCGGCCGGTTGTCGATCCGCACCCGAATGCGCACGCCGTCTCGAGGAAATGCCCGCGCGAACTGCCGATACGAATCCAGGCTGCACGGCAGACAAGGCTCGCCGCGATACCGCAGGGACCACAAGATGACGGCCTGAAGGGCGCTGTCGAGTGCCAGCGGATCGGCAATCCACTGAGTGCGCCAGGGGTCCGCCAGCCACTCCGTCGGCGCGGGCGCAAGGCGACTGCGCACCACCAGGCCGCCCGGTCCCATGGCTTCCACGCACTCCAGTCCCTGAAATGCCGGGCCATGGAACAGCCGATCGTAGACCCCGCCGGTCCACGAATCGGTCAACGTCTCCGTCCCCGTCCAAGACGATGCCGGTCCTTCCCCCCCGTGTTCGCGTTGTGCAGCCAGCACGATGTCGGCGGCGGCATGCACGACGAACCGGCCCTCCTCCTCGCGCCCAAGCTGGGCAGCGACCACGAACTGCTGGCGGCTGCGCCGAGGTTTGCCCGTTCGCACTTGCAGGGGAAACTCCTCGGCGGCTCCCACGCGGACTCCCTTGAAGACCTGCAATCGATCGAGTCCCAAAAACTCCAATCCGGGATTCCGCAACAACGCGGCGTGTCCCAGCAGTTCCACCATCAAGGCCACCGGCAAGACGGCCTTCCCGGACAAGACGTGGGACGACAAACAGGGGCAACGACTAACCGACAACACCCGCGCAAACGCCAATTGCAGGGGGACCGCGGCATCAGTTGGCGAGCGCGCTGCGACCTGACGGTAAGGGTCGTCCGCCGACTGAGCCGATGACTCCCGGGACGCCTCCGACGACGACCGGGACGCCTCCGACGACGACCGGGACGCCTGCGGTGACGGCCGGGACGCCTGTGGCGACTGCGAAGACGCATCGGGTGAGATCATCGACCCATCCTGTCGCGACGGCGCGAGGGCTTCCGCCGGCTCACGGAGGCAGCATCCCTGTTGATCGGCCTCGGCGGAGGTCTGCAAAGTCCGCGATCCAGGCCCCAACACGAGAACTTCCACCGCGGCGGGGGCCGGCGGGCTGGTCAATTCATCGACCAGGAATTGCGCTCCCTCTGCCAGCGGGATTAACCCCACGCCTTCGGCAGCGAACAACTTCTTCAAGCCTCCCTGCACCATGCCGCCGTCCCACGGACCCCAGTTGAACGCCACGACACGACAACGGGGATAGCGCCGCTGAAACTCCCGAGCCTGCTTGTTGAGCACTTCATTGGCCATGGCGTAATCGATCTGGCCCGTGCGTCCGTACCGCCCTGTAAAGGACGAGAAGACCGCCAGCACGCGCAAGGCGTTCGGATCGAGAGCGGCCAGCAGATGGGACAGCCCGCCGACCTTGGTCTCGAACACCCGGGCAAACTGGTCGCGGGTCTTGTCTTCGATCCGCTGATCGGCCAACACACCCGCGCCGTGAATCAGACCCTGAATGGGTCCAGCCGCGCGCTGCACCCGCGCGACCAGCTCGGCAACGGCCGTGGCATCGCGGACGTCGACGGGGCAGTATTCCGCGGACACACCCAGCCCCCGCAGTCGTGCCAAGGTCTCGGAGATTTCCCGTTGAGCCAGAATTTCGCGGCACCGCTCCTGCAATTCCCGGGGAGTCGTCGCCGCCTTGTGCTCGGCGAGAGCCTGTTTGATGTGGGCTTCGCCGTCGAGGCCGCGCAGCCAGTCCGGCTCGGGTTGCGGCGCGGAACTCCTTCCGCACAAGACCAACCGTGGACGATATTTTTGGGCCAGGGCCAAGGCGGCGGCCGCCGTCACGCCCCGTGCGCCTCCGGTAATGAGCACAAGGTCTCCGGGAGCGAACAGGTCCGCGCCGCTTCCCGTCGGCAACGGCGTGGCTTCCAACCGCAGCGCAATCCGCTGTCCGGGCGACAACCCGCATTCCACCGGGCCAGCGTGCAGCAACTCCTCGGCGAGGGCGGCAGCGGATGCGGCAGGCGACCAGCCGCTGTCGAGGTCGATCGCCTTGCAGGTCAATTCCGGCCATTCGTGGCGGACCGTTTTCGACAATCCCGCCAAGCCCCCGGAGACCGGGTCGCGGATGGTCCGTTCGAGGGGACCGAAGCCGCACTGACCATCCAACCGACTGACCGTGGCGACCACGGCCGCGTGTCCGCCCGTTGCCATCCGCTTCAAGGCCGGAGCCGCGCGTTGCAACGCCACCAGTGCCCGCCACAAATCAGCGGTGGCGGTCCCTTGCGGTGGGGGGAGCACCACCATTCCGGTCAAGGTCTGGGGAACGGCCGTCCGTTCGGCAGCCACGGTGGTCCGGAAGCCGCGCTCGGCGAGTTCGTGCGCCAGCGCCGAGGCGAGCGGCTGTGGTTCGCTGACGATCCAGAACTCTCCCTCACGCTGGAGATTCAAGGGAGTCCGCCGCGCGGCGCAGGGCACAGGACGAACGACGGCACGCAGCAATCGGCCTTGGTCTTCGGAAGGCCGCGCTGGCTCCTGCGGTGCTGCCGCCACTCGTTCCTTCGGCACCCCGGCCGCCAACAGGTCGATCACGTCTTGCAACCGATGCAGCGTCTGCAATTGCTCGGGTGTCGCCGGCGGAAGATGCGGCAGCTTCTCCTGCAACGCCGAGAGAATCTCCACCCGCTT